>Ga0164241_10000103_pt1 | contig 210671 bp, 184 predicted proteins | sample OricomyardsoilBY_FD_108780 | JGI IMG/M metagenome (GOLD analysis project Ga0164241, IMG submission 108780) | Backyard soil microbial communities from Emeryville, California, USA - Original compost - Back yard soil (BY) | ecosystem: Environmental > Terrestrial > Soil > Unclassified | place... | reverse complement strand
GGTGTTGCCTTCGCACAATCGCTCGATTTTATCGACCAAAACCTGCAAACGCTCAAGATAGTAAATGAAAGTTTCGGTTGGGTTGTGTATTTCGTCCATTGCCCTTACAGCCATTTTTTATAGGCTATACCGCCAAACAAGCATGCAATCGTCAGCATACCACCCAAGATATAAAAATACCCATATTGCCAATGCAGTTCGGGCATGTTGTCAAAGTTCATACCGTAGACCCCCACGATAAAGGTAAGCGGTACAAAAATCGCCGTTATTACCGTTAGCACTTTCATGGTGTTGTTCAGTTGGTGTGAACTTATGGATAAATAACCGTTGATTAAATCGCCGCAAATTTCGTAATACATAACACACAAGCTATTTAAACGTTCGCAGCGTTCAAATAAGTCCTGCAGCCCGTGCTCTATATCACCGTCCTCATCAATTAAGCGCTGTGGAATATCTTTTAAAAGATTGGCCACGAGCCGCTCGTGGTAACTAAAGATTCGTTTTAGTTTACGCAGGCGAGATTTGTACGCAATAATTTCACGCATTACTTCATCGCTCGGTTTTTCGTGCATGGAATCTTCTAGCTCGTTGAGCGATGGCTCGAATTCCAAAATAGAGTCCACGTAGCAGCCAACTGAAAAACGCATAATTTTTGAGGCTAGCAAACCTGGGCTGGCCAACAGGTTTTCGGGTTGAGCATGTTCCCAAAAATACGTAACTCCGCGTGATGGGCGCTGATGGCAACTGATTAAACACCTATCACCAGCAAAGAGCGCAATGGTCATTTGTTTAAAGGTGAGATCTTTTTTAAATTCGCTTAAGCCGCGATACAAAATAAGCGTGTGGTTTTCAAAGGTTTCCGTTTTGGGCGGATGGCGGTAGCGCTGCACATCTTCAATCGCCAACTGATGACAGCCCAGTGATTGCAAAATAGCTTTTTCATCCGCAGGGCGTTCGCCTTCTAAATCAATCCAAATATAACCACATTGGTCTGTTTGCCAGCGTGCAATGAGTTCTTCGCCGCCAGTTAGCCAATCGCCAGCGGTGGTGAGTAGTTGTGCGCGTATCATAATGGCTCACTTTTGTTAGCATCAAAGTTATGCTTGTAATTTGTTAACGCTGTTAATCGCAGGCGATTTATTTCATCGCCAAATTCTTTGCCAATAAAACCGCGCGCACTGATTTCTTTTGCGTTAATACCTTGGCATGCTGCTAAGGCACCGCGAAAATAATCGGCCTGTGGATAATCGCGATCTTCAAAGCCAGTTCTGCCACGCGCATCGGCTTCGCTGCACATCAAAAATTGATTAAAGCGTTCGGGGCGGCGAAATGCATCGGTCATTTGTAATGTTTTTAATAGGGTTGCTGGCTTTAATTCCAGTGCGCGATGACAGTGGGTGTGCCACTGCGCGACTATAAGAGCAAGTTCTTTATAATCTTTGGGTGCAGCTATGCGTTCGCATAAATTTTTTACTAAAGAGATGCTACGTTCTTCGTGAGCAATATGGCGTGGCCATTCTTCTTTTGGAGTGGTGCCTTTACCTAAATCGTGTAAGAGAGTTGCAAAGCGAATACAAACATTATCGGTCATTTTTGCCGCTTGCTGCAGGCTCATTAAGGTGTGAATGCCGGTATCAATTTCGGGGTGATGAAGCGCGGTTTGTGGTACACCAAAGAGTGCGTTTATTTCTGGGAGTAGGCGCGCGAGTGCACCGCAATCACGTAGGCTTTGAATAAAAATATCGGGTGCGGCCTCACCGAGTGCGCGCTCCATTTCTTTCCATACGCGCTCAGCTACCAAATGATCTACTTCACCGTTGTTCACCATTTCGCGCATTAGCGTATTGGTTTCATTGGCAATGGTAAAACCTAAGTGATGGTAGCGCGCGGCAAAGCGCGCGATACGCAAAATGCGGACGGGATCTTCTAGAAAAGCGTCTGATACGTGACGCAATTTTTTACCCGCAATATCTTGTTGGCCGCCATAGGGATCTACCACCAGCCCATTTTCATCTTCTGCCATAGCGTTGATGGTCAGATCGCGGCGAATCAAATCATCTTCGAGTGTGACGTCTTCCCCGCAATAAAAACTAAAGCCCGCGTAACCGCGGCCGGTTTTTCGCTCCGTGCGTGCGAGGGCATATTCTTCTTTGGTTTTTGGGTGTAAAAATACGGGGAAATCTTTGCCGACTGGAGTGAAACCTTGCTGTTCCATGATCTCTGGTGTGGCACCTACCACTACCCAATCTTTTTCATGGAAAGGGTAGCCGAGTAATTTGTCGCGCACTGCGCCACCGACGAGATAAGTTTTCATAATTTCATCTGCGATAAATTTTCGTTGAGTATAAGTGATCTGTGCCTATAAAAATAATCCATTTTTATAGGAGTGCAGGGTTGTGAAAGTTGTTATTATCCTTTAGAGTCAATTCACTTTAACTATTCCAGAGTTTTCATTGTGTTGCTACGTAATCCCGCCAAACGAATTCGCGCACTACGACCCCTATTTTGGGCAGTCGTCAGCGCATGTTTATTTGCGGAATTTGAGCGAGAATGAATGTAATGTAAATATTCTCTGATTTATCAAAGGCCGCAGCATAAAACCTGCGGCCTTTTTATTTTCTCTTCATAAAATTGCCGCGTGTTTTCTCTTGCAGCCCTATTTACTCGCAATTGCGAAACTTTTGTTGCCTAGTAAAGGAGCAGCGAATGGCAGTTTTACTCGCCTATTTTTTGGTGGTGCTTATATGGGCTACCACACCTCTTACCATCCAATGGAGTAGCGATAGCCTAAGCTTTATCGCTGCGGTGTTGTTGCGGATGTCCGTTGCGCTAGCGATTGGATTGGCGATCAATCTGGTCTTGCGCCGTAAACTGTTTGCCGAAGCCAATGTGTGGCAAGTCTATGCTGCCGGCGCTATTGGTATTTTTCCTAATATGCCCGTGGTGTATTGGTCGGCACAATTTATTCCCTCTGGGTTAGTTGCCGTGGTGTTTGCTATGTCGCCTTTTGTTGTGGGTTTGATGACATTGGTGTTGCTAAAACACAACCCGTTTACCCTGCGGCGTGTGATTGCATTGTGCTTGGCGTTACTGGGCTTGGTTATTATTTTTCATCACCAAATCCAATTTAGTTTGAAATCGGCTTACGGTATTGCTGGCATTTTATTGTCTTGTTTTTTATTCGGTTTCAGCAGTGTTTTAGTAAAAAAACTCAATATAAAAGTGGATGCATTTAATCAAGCCATCGGAACCCTGTTGTTTGCGCTGCCAGGTTTGGTGTTGATGTGGTGGTATGTGGATGGTCATATCCCCACGAGTATTTCGATGAAATCACTCGCGGCGATTGGTTACTTATCGGTATTTGGTTCGTTAGTGGGTGCGGCTTTGTTTTTTTATGTGTTGGCAAAAATGTCGCCCACAGCCGTATCGCTAATTACGTTTATGACGCCCGTACTGGCGCTTATTTTAGGTGCTTTGGTAGCGAATGAAACTCTGAGTGTTCAGCTCTGGTTGGGTGCTGGCTTGGTGGTGGCGGCTTTACTTTTATATTTAGATCTCTCGCTTAAAAAGGCCTTTTTGAAAGGCCTGCGGCAAAAAGTTCCGCCTAAAAATTCTGTTCTATTCAGGGCGAGCGAGTTAGATAAATTCAAATGAACTTATTTGGTGCGCACCTACTTTGCGATGGGCGATTCTGTGCTCTTAAATGGTGCCTAATTAAATATTTTATTTTGTATGCAAGATGGTATTTTTGTTTTAACTATATGAAAGCTAAAGGAAATATAAAGTTGGCGTAGTATCTGCAAAGTTTCAGTTATGTCGTTCTAAATGGTTCGGCTGCCTCAAAAACTAAATGTAGAAACGTACCTAGAGGATTTACTCATGAATATGAAACAAAAATTAATTGCTAGTGCAATTGCTCTTACTTCGATGGCCGGCTTTGCTGTGCCAGCTGCGCATGCTGACGTTGCAGCTTCAGTAGGTGCTTCTAACATGTACTACTGGCGTGGTTATGATTTGGGCGGCGGCGCTGCTTTGACTGCCGATGTAAACGTAAGTGGCAGCGGTTTTGTGGCTGGTTTATGGACCTCGTCTGGTGATGGCGTGCTCGGCACTGAGTACGACATTTACGTAGGTTATTCAGCAACCGCTGGTGACTTCAGCTACGGTGTCAGCTTGGTTTCTTACAACTATGCAAACACTAAAGGCTCTTATGATGATGATGGCCTGCTAGCTACTCCAGATGTTAAGTGGAAAGCTGTTAATCCTGGCGATTATGTAGAGGTTGTTCCTTTTGTTGGCTACGGCCCATTCAAGTTGACTTACTATGACGCGATTAATGCTGATCACGACTACTTTTCTGAAGACTATAGCTATGCCACGGCTGAGTTGAATTTCGAGAAGTTTGGCATTAAATACGGCCAACACTTTAATGACGGCGACTCAGGTGTGTCTCACATTGATGTAACCTACAAGTACAACAGCAAATTAAGCTTCACCCTCGGTAAAATCGTTGATGATGATGGCAGTGCACCAGATGAAGCTAACTTTATTGTGAGTTTGAATCTGCCAATCGAATAAGTTTTTGTCGGTTTGTAATACCCAAAGGGCAAGCTTCGGCTTGCCCTTTCTTATTTGGCTAAAAATCAGCCTTCACACAAAATAAGAATAATATGATTTATTTTCGAAGAAAGGATTAACAGGTATACTTCTGGCTTGCCCAAGTGGCCATTCTGAATTTCAAGGATCCTGCTTTATGAACTCACCCAGTACCTCTCATCGCCCCGCTATTTTAGTTACTGGCGGCGCGGGCTTTATCGGTAGCCACGTTTGCGTTGAGCTTATTAATAGCGGTTATCTGCCCATAGTCGTGGACAATCTTTGTAACAGTAAAGAGGAATCACTAAAGCGCGTTGCACAAATTGCGGGTCTTGAACCCATTTTTTATCAGGCAGATATCAATGATAAAGACGCTATGCGCAAAGTGTTTGCAGCGCATTCGTTTGCAGCGGTTATGCATTTTGCTGGCTTGAAAGCAGTGGGTGAGTCTAGCCAGTTGCCCATGAAATACTACCGCTACAATGTTGCGGGCACTCTGTCGCTGACCGAAGTCATGGAGGAGTTTAACGTCTGGAAGTTAATTTTCAGCTCATCGGCTACTGTCTATGGCGACCCCGTTAGTGTTCCTATCGATGAAAGTTTTGCAACCTCTGCTACCAATCCCTATGGTCGCAGTAAATTGATTGTGGAAGAAATTCTGCGCGATATTGCCAAAGCACCTAATAGCCAATGGAACATTAGTTTGCTGCGTTATTTCAACCCTGTGGGCGCCCATGAAAGCGGCTTGATTGGCGAAGACCCCGCTGGTATTCCTAACAACCTTTTGCCCTATGTTGCTCAAGTGGCGATTGGTAAATTGCAACAGCTCGCCGTCTTTGGCGACGATTACAACACAGTGGATGGCACCGGTGTACGCGATTATATTCACGTGGTGGATTTAGCGCTGGGGCATGTGGCCGCCCTTAAAGGTTTGGATAAATCCGGTGCAGGCTGCCGCGCGTACAATTTGGGCACGGGCAGCGGTTATTCTGTATTGCAAATGGTAAGTGCTTTTGAGGCGGCGAGTGGCCGCAAAGTGCCGTACAAGATTTCTCCGCGCCGCCCGGGTGATATTGCTAGCTGTTACTCGGATGCGACTAAAGCAAAAGCGGAATTGGGTTGGGAGGCTAAATTTGGTTTGGAGCGCATGATGCAAGATGCATGGCGCTGGCAGGAAAAAAACCCTAATGGTTATGATGCCTAAATGCTAAAGACAGAAACAAAAACGCCGATCATTTGATCGGCGTTTTTGTTTTTGGGAAGCGTCATCCTCGCGTAGCGGGGATCCAGCGCTTGATTTTAATATTTTTAGCTATTTTGATTAATATCTAAAAGCTGGATCTAAGCTGTGCGAAGATGATGACTCTCTTTTACATGGGTAATTTAATACTCAAACTAAATTTTTATCTGTGGCAAACGACAGTGCAAATGATTTTGGCCCTACGTTAATTGCGCCGGTCATGCTCATCATCGACAACATGGTTTTAATATCGTGTTGTTTGCAGAACTCGCGGAATTCGACCAATGCGGGTTCGTCTTTAATTTCGTCTAGTAATCCGCCGTAACTCATGGCTATTACATCGCTGGTTAAACCTTGCATCACTTGTTTACGTACGTGATCCAATAGTTTTTCCAGTGCACCTAAAAATCCTTTGCCGGTATCGATTTTATCGGTAGAGCCACGGTGTAATTGCACAATCGGGCGCAAATTTAAGGCGCTGGCCAATTTGAAATTAATCCACGAGATATTGTTATCGCCTTTGCGCAAATGGCGACGGTCACGCATATATGACAAATCATTCGGAATTAAATAGCCGTAAACTTGATCGCGCATATTGTCGATGGCGCGAATGGATTTGTTGAGCGGCAAATTCTCCACATGAATTTTTTTAACCAATTCATACACTAACAAGGCGTGGCCGGTAAACATAGACATACTGTCGTACAAACGAATTCTAAACGGCACACGGCCTTCATTTTTTTCCAGCTCGCGAAATTTGGGTTCGTTCACCAGCGCCGCTTCAGATACGCGTTTATAAACATCGCTTTTTTTGCTGTTAATGGTAACAACTTGCACCAAATCGTAATTGGGTAGTAAGCGCTCTTTTAAAATATGCGTCATGTCATTGACGGAAAGCGGGTCTGACTGCGCCAAACCAAACTGGGCTTTGGAATGATTTTTATAAAAATCTAGCATGGTTTGTGGATCGCGATAATCCAGCGCTTGCCCACCGTCATAATTGATATAGATCGGCAGCACTTCTATATTGTGTTGTTGAATAAACTTTGCGGGTAAATCGCACGTTGAGTCTACGGCAATACAGGTTCTGGATGACATTGTGTTCTTCTCCATGATGGATCCTCTGCGGGGCGATCTTAAAAGTGAATGTGGTAGCGGCTTCTCGATGCAATCCTTGACGAGTGGCTATGGGAGTTATTATTAGCTCTTATAAGCGCGAACTATAGTCGGCAATGCCTAAGAATCGTGTGAGGCAGATGAGGTAGTGCGTGTGCGAGATCTCGCACAAGACGGCGGATATACAGAAGCTAACCTAAGACATTGGCTGAGTATTGGTTTGAAGTTCAGTTGGCGATAGGCAGTAATAATTGAAACTCTGCGCCACCTAAAGATGATTGGCTTACTTTAAGTTGGCCCGCATAGCTGTGAATAATATCTGCGGCAACTGCAAGGCCTATGCCTTGGCCAGGAAGGTTGGTGTCTAAGCGCTGGCCTCGTTCAAGAATACGAGTTTGTTGTTCTGCAGGTATACCGGGGCCATCGTCGGAAATGGAAATAAACAGGAATTTATCTTTAATTTCGCTGTGAATAGCAACGTGGGATTTGCCGTACTTAAAAGCGTTTTCAATAATATTTCCCATCACTTCCATTAAATCCTGCTCATCTCCCGCAAATAAGGCATGTGCTGCCAAGGTGGTACGCACTTTCATCGCCTTATTAGCGTAAACCTTTTGCAGCGCATTAAGCAGGCGTTGCACTATAGGTTCCAGTTCGGTGCGTTGATGGCTCCCTTGTTGCTGGCTAGAGACGGCGCGTTGCAGTTGGTAGCTAACGACTTGGTTCATGCGTGCTACTTGCTCAGCAGCGAGCTGTTGCAGTTCTGCATCGGCAGAGGCTTGGTTGAGTTTGGCCTGCATAACCGCTAGCGGGGTTTTTAAGCTATGTGCAAGGTCGCTCAAACTGTTGCGATAGCGCTGCCGCAAGGCTTGCTCGCGCGCTAATACTTGGTTGAGGTTATCGACAATATCTTGCAGTTCATCGGGGTGATCGCCTTCAATATCGCTGGTGTTTCCACTCTGCATTGCATTCAAGGCTTTGGCTAATTTTTTCAGAGGCTGTAAGCCCCAGCGCAAAATGGCGGTTTGAGCGATTAATAATAAAATGCCCACTGCGCCCAACCATTGCCAGAGCTGATTGCGATAGGCATTTTTTTCGGCGATAAAGTCTTCGCTGTCATGCACTGCCACAAAACGAAAGGGCACTTCACGGTTTTTAGCCACCTCCCAAAAAATATCGGAATAGGCGAGAAAATAATTGTCGTTGTCGAATTCAAAAATAATCTCGGCAGATTCGCCGGGGTTTAGTGTTGGGGAAATTTGATCGTAAGTGGGCGGGGTTTGCAGGGAGGTGGAATTGGATTGCCACACGAGTTCTTTTTTGTCGTTAAACAAATAGGCGTAGAGCCCAGAGTTAATGCGTTCAAAATCTTTGTCTTTTAATTCCTTGGGCATAGTCAGCCGAGGCTTTTCATTTTTTTTCAGTGCTTTGGTAGGCAAATCTGCAGCGCTATAGAGAAAATAAATATTGCGCTGCAGGCGCGCTTTTTCGGCAGTAATTAGGCTTTCTTGAAAGGCGCTATCTAGAAAAATGCCGGTCACACCTAAAAATACTGGCAACAACAGTGCAGACGCAAAAAATAAGCGCGCTCTAATAGAGGTTAATTTTTTGCTAAGCAGCGGTGCTTGCACGTTTATTCTTTAAAAACGTTAAAGCGATAACCCAGCCCGCGCTGGGTGCTAATTAAGTTCAAGCTGCCATCGGGGTCGAGCTTTTTACGCAAGCGGCCTACAAATACTTCAATGACATTACTGTCGCGGTCGTAATCTTGCGCGTATAAGTGCTCTGTAAGTTCAGTTTTAGAAATATTTTTGCCGGCATGCAGCGCCAAATAAGTTAGCGTGTTGTATTCAAAGCTGGTGAGTTCCACTTCTTGCTCATCGCGGTGTACGCGGCGCGCGCTGGTATCTATGGCGATGGGGCCGTAGCGCAATACCGGTGCTGCGTGGCCGCTGGCACGGCGTAACAGTGCGTGTAAACGAGCGCGTAATTCTTCCGGGTGAAAGGGTTTGGTTAAATAGTCATCGGCACCAGCTTCCAAGCCTTCCACTTTATCTTGCCAGTTGCCGCGCGCGGTCAAAATTAACACAGGGAAGTTGCGATCTTTTGCGCGCAATTGTTTAATTAATTGAGTTCCGTCTAAAAGTGGCAAGCCTAAATCGATAATAGCGAGGTCGTAATCGTATTCGCTGCCTAAAAATAAGCCTTCGCGGCCATCGGCGGCGGTATCGCAGGCGTATTTTTCGCTGATAACAATCTGTTCGATTTGCTCGCGCAGACTTTTTTCATCTTCAACAATCAGTAAACGCATAGTTCGGTTTCCTTGTTTGTTACCGCAAATTATTGTGGGGTTTCTTCAATCAATGTGCCGTTAACGGCATCCAAATTAATGGTTTTCATCCGGCCATTTTTTTGTAAAAGTTTAACGGCGTAACGTGGCTTATTTTCTTCTTGGTATTTGCGTACATTAATGACTTGGCCCTCGGCAAAAGTTTGTGCACGCTGCGCTGCTTCGGTGGCAGAAATGGTGGCTACTTCTGGTTTGATCTCTTCTTCTACTGGCGTGTTTTCAACAAGCTGAGGCTCTAGGGTAACTGCGGCGGCTTTTTTTTCTGTTGAGTCTTTGCTGCCAAACAAATCATTTTTAGTTTTGGTGAGATTGTGTTTCAGGCGTGCTAATTGAACTTCTATGACTGAAGGTTCTTTGATCGCTGAAGACTCCTTCATTGGTGAGGGCTCTTTGTGCGTTGAAAGCTCTTTTTGAGTGTCTAACGTTTCTTGTTGGGTTTCGGGGTTGGGTGCTTGCGAAGAGCTTGTGAGCGAGTCATTAGAGGCCGCTGCTTTGTTAAATACCTTGTCATCGTTGTTAGTGTCGTCGGTACCCGCGCTGCTAGTAGGTGCAAGTTGTTCTGCTGAGTGCACTTGTTTTGCGCCGGGTTCGGTGGCGAACAAATCTTTTTTTGCGAGGGCATAAGGCGCAGCTAAAAGCGCTGCCATCACCAAAGGTGACAGCAAAAGTCTTAGCGATAATGTAGGGGAAGCATGCATGGCGATTCCTCGCATCTCTCGGTTGCCTATGGCCTGATTGTTATCTGTAGTCTAGTTGTTAGCTGCACTTCAGTTCATGGGAGCGTACTGGAGTGGGGTTTAAAACTACACCACAGCAAGCGAGCGGCAGAACACTATCGCTTCCTAGTCGAAAAAATTCAATGTCTCTTTTAAGGCTGCCAATTAATAACGGTAACGAATAACTGTCAGTGGATGCTATTCATTTGATTGGCACCCACAGTTTTTTTAAAACTTAATAATCGCGTGAGCGAACTGCAATTGAAATTCTATCGCCAGGGTGGCGGTCGGTGCGAGTTTGGTAAATTCTGCCTTGATAACTATAACTCACATCATAGCCAACGATGCGCTGTTCATATTCGGTGCGGTACTGGGTGCGGCACACTTCTTCATCGCGGTAGCGCACGGTGCTGCGACTGCCGGCATCATTGCCAATCGACGCACCTATCAAGCCGCCCACGGCGGTGGCTGCTCCGCGGCCATTGCCAAGTTCATGGCCTATAGCCGCGCCCACCAAGCCGCCGACAACGGTGCCGCCGAATGAATCGCCACTACGGCTTTGTCTTGCAACTGTTTGTACGCGACAAGATTCGCGCGGCACTTCAATCGCAACTTGGCGGTAAATGGGGCGAGCTGCGACAACGCGGCCAAAATCGCTATAGACATTGTAATCGTAGCTCGCGTAAATCTCTTGGTTGTGGCGCCTGTGGCCGTGATCTGCCGATGCACAGCTAGCCGTCAACATGCCTATAGTTAACGCAAGAATAGTATTTACAAAGCGACGATTTTTCATGGCGATTTTCCTGTAACTGGTCTCTAGCAAGGAATCAGCGCCTAAGTACAAATAAATTCTTACAAACAAATAAACTCTTACAAAGAAGTACCAAGGCTCAGGGATAGAATATGTTCGTGAAGCTGAATCGCCGCTGAAATCGCGGCAAGTTTTTTACACATTTGGCAGCATAAATACTCGCGCGAAGCCCCAAAAGCGGTGGTTAATCAGGGTATAATCGCCGCCTTATTTTGCATTTAAGAATTGAGTTGTAAGTTATGGCGGATGTGATGGACGTAAAAGACTATATGGCAGAGCTTGGGCGCAATGCGCGTCAGGCTGCGCGCGCTATTGCAGCGGCCTCTACCGGCACTAAAAACAAAGCGCTGTTGGCAATTGCCGATGCATTGAATAGCAACCGTATTACCTTGGTAGCGGAGAATCAAAAAGATTTAGCAGCGGCTAAGGCGAATGGGTTAGACGCGGCGATGATCGACCGTTTGGCTGTTAAGCCAGCCACCATCGATGCCATGATTGAAGGTCTACGCCAAGTAGCTGCCTTGCCTGACCCTTGCGGTGCCATTACCGATATGAGCTATCGCCCTACCGGTATTCAAGTGGGCAAAATGCGTGTGCCGCTCGGTGTGGTGGGTATTATTTACGAATCGCGCCCGAACGTTACGATTGATGCTGCCAGCCTGTGCCTAAAGTCTGGCAATGCGGCCATTTTGCGTGGCGGCAGTGAGTCCATTAACTCCAATCGTGCTATTGCAGCGTGTTTGGCAGAAGGTTTAAAAGTGGCTGGCCTTCCAAGCACTGTGGTGCAAATCGTGGAAACTACCGACCGCGCAGCGGTGGGTGAGCTAATTGCCATGCCTGAATTTGTGGATGTGATAGTGCCACGCGGCGGCAAAGGTTTGATTGAGCGCATTAGCAGAGATGCCAAAGTCCCGGTGATTAAACACCTCGATGGTATCTGTCATGTGTTTATCGATAGCAAAGCCGATTTGGATAAAGCGTTTGATATTGCTTTGAATGCAAAAACCCATCGCTACGGCGTGTGTAATGCCATGGAAACCTTATTGGTGGATGAGCAAGTCGCGGCGGAAATTCTGCCTCGCTTGGCCGCTGCTTACGCGGAGAAAGGCGTTGAACTGCGCGGCGACGAAAAAACCCGCGCCATTATTCAAGCCAATGTGGCAACCGAGGAAGATTGGGCGACCGAATATTTAGCACCAGTGTTGTCGATCAAAATTGTGTCTGGCTTAGATGAAGCTATCGACCATATCACCCGTTACAGCTCACAACACACCGATGCCATAGTGACCGAAGATTTTACCCGCGCGCGTCGCTTTATCACTGAAGTGGATTCCGCCTCGGTAATGATCAACGCCTCAACCCGTTTTGCGGATGGCTTTGAGTACGGTTTGGGGGCAGAAATTGGTATTTCTACCGACAAAATTCACGCGCGCGGCCCCGTTGGGCTTGAAGGTTTAACCTCGCAGAAGTGGGTTGTGTTTGGTGATGGTCATATTCGCCAATAAAACCATTAGGTTAATCGGCCATGCGTAAAAAAATCGGCATTTTCGGTGGCACTTTTGATCCAATCCATATCGGCCATTTGCGTATGGCCTTGGAGTTAAAAGAACAGTTGGGTTTGGATGAAATGCGCTTGTTGCCCTGCCACCAACCGCCGCATCGCGATGCGCCGCAGGTGAGCAGCGTACAGCGCGTGGAAATGTTGCGTATCGCGCTGCAATATTGCCCAGAGTTGCAATTAGACGAACGGGAATTGCAGCGCGATAAACCCTCCTACACTTACGACACTTTGTTGGAGTTGCGCGCAGAGTTGGGTAGCGAAGTGAGTTTGGTGTTGTGCATGGGCGAAGACGCTTTCGCTGGGTTGCCCAACTGGTATTGCTGGCAAGAATTAATTCGGCTTGCACATATTGTGGTAGTTGCGCGCCCCGGTTGGGCAATTCCTGATTCTGGTGAAGCGCGGGACTTGCTCAACAAGCATGAGCGCGAACCAAAGAGTTTAGATTACGCGTCTGCGGGTTCAATCGTATTGCAGTCGCCGCGTCTACTGCCGATTTCGGCTACCGAAATTCGCCAGCAAATTCAGGCAGGAAAATCGGCGCAGTTTTTAGTGCCGGAAGCAGTGTGGAATTACATTAACGCGAATCAATTGTATCGTTAAAAATTTAGAAGGCAGTCGTCATCCCCGCGAAGGCGGAGATCCATGTTTTTAAGAGCTGGATCCTCGCCTTCGTGAGGATGACGATTCCCTGGTAAATAAAATTTATTTTTTAAAACCTATAGGTAATTGAATGTCTGATTTAAATAACGCCATTATTGAAGCTCTGGAAAACCTTAAGGGAAAAAATATCGTCACGCTCGATGTTCGCACACTGACGGATGTAATGGACACCCTGATTATTGTGAGTGGTACATCCAATCGTCACACACGCTCTCTCGCAGAAAACTTGGTGGATGAAACCAAAAAGAAAGGCTTTCGCGCTAACGGCATTGAAGGTTTGGAAGGCGGTGATTGGGTGCTGGTGGATTACATTGATACTGTGGTGCATGTGATGCAAGAGCAAACTCGCGATTACTATGAGTTGGAAAAACTCTGGTCGATGACGCCCGCTAGCCGTACTGAATAAGTTTCGGGCCTAAGCACACGTGCGTATTCGAATAATCGCGGTGGGTACCAAAATGCCCGATTGGGTAGAAGCGGGTTACGCCGAATACGCCAAACGCATGCCGCGCGATGTGGTGGTGGAGATGGTTGAATTGCCGCTCGCCCAGCGCAGTAAAAATTCTGATCTCGTTAAAGCCATGGAGAAGGAGGGCGAGGCGATTTTGGCGAGTATAGGTAAGGGTGAACAAATTATTGCGCTGGAAGTCAAAGGCAAAGCGTGGACAACCGAACAGCTGGCCGAGAATTTGGCGAGTTGGAAAATGAGCGGTTTTAATTATTGTTTATTAATCGGCGGCCCCGATGGCCTAGCGCCAGAAATCTCTGCGTTAGCATCAGTTAAATGGTCGCTATCGCCGCTGACCTTACCGCATCCGTTAGTACGAATTTTGGTGATTGAACAGTTGTATCGCGCTTGTACGATTCTTCAAAATCATCCTTACCATAAATAAAAAATTACTTTTTTGAGCTATTCCCTGCATGTTTGAAAGCCATCATTTTAAAGATCACCAGCGCGAAGCGCGGATGTTCAAAATCCGTTTGGGGGTGATGGTTGCTATCATGACGTTGTTGTTTGGCGTATTGATTTATCGCTACTACAACTTGCAAATTGTGAATCACCTTGAGTACGCCACTCAGTCAGAGCACAACCGTGTGCACGTAGAGCCCATTGCGCCCACGCGCGGTATTATTTACGACCGCAATGGCGAAGTGTTGGCGGATAACCGTGCGAGTTTTACGTTGTCGTTGGTGGTGAGTAAAACCATGGATTTGGATGCAACCTTGAATCTGTTGCGCACCTTGGTTGATATTAGCCCCACTGATTTGGAAAAATTTTACAAGCTCAAAAAACAACAAATCCACAAGCTCGATCCCATCCCCTTGCGTTATCGCCTCACCGAAGAAGAAATTGCGCGCTTGGCTGTGAACGAGTTTCGTCTGGAAGGTGTGCAGGTAGATGCTGAGTTAGTCCGTTATTATCCGTACGGTGATTTGTTTGCCCACACGATTGGTTATGTAAGCCGCATTAACGAAACCGAACAACAAAAGTTTAGTGAAGAGCAGTTGCGTCGTTACAGCGGTACTCATTCCATCGGTAAAACGGGCATTGAGCACAGCTATGAAAGCGTGTTGCTCGGTGAAGTGGGCAGTAAAAATGCGGAAACCAATGCCCGTGGCCGCGAGATTCGAGTGTTGAATCGTGTAGACCCCAAACAGGGCAAAAATGTCACGCTCAATATAGATTTTAAATTGCAGCAGCAAGCGGCCATTACTATGGCGGGTCGTCGTGGTTCGGTAGTGGCCATTGATGTTAAAACCGGCGGCGTTTTAGCGGCGGTCAGTAACCCCGGTTTTGATCCTAATCTGTTTGTAACGGGCATTGGTTTTAACGATTACAAAAACCTTAACGAATCACCCGATACGCCACTGATTAATCGCTTTATTCAGGGGCAGTTTCCCTCTGGCTCTACGATTAAACCTATGATGGGGTTGGCGGGTTTGTATTATGGAACCACTGATGAGAATCGTGCGATTAGTGATCCGGGTTATTTTATGTTGCCCGGCAGTTCCCACAAATGGGGGGATTGGAGTTTGCGAGCGCTGGGGCGCGGTCATGGTAGTGTGAATTTAAAAAAAGCGATTGCGGAATCTTGCGATACCTATTTTTATGATTTGGCCTCGCGCACGGGTGTGGATAAATTGTATGAGTTTGGGGTGAAATTTGGCTTGGGCAAGCGCACGGGCATAGATATCCCCAATGAGCGCACTGGCGTGTGGCCATCACGTGAGTGGAAGCGCGCTAAAAAGAAAGAGGCTTGGTACCCCGGTGATAATGTGAACATGGGAATTGGCCAGGGCTTTGTGTTGGTCACGCCGCTCCAGCTCGCGGTGATGACGGCGACTATCGCCAACCGCGGTGATCGCTATCGCCCACGCTTGGTAAAAGCGATTGATGGTGTGGAAGTGGCCCCCATTTTGGAAGAGCATACAGAAATAAAAAAAGAGCACTGGGATGCTGTTTTTGATGGCATGTTAGAAGCTGCTTACGGCCCCGGCGGTACGCTAACGCGCTACAAGTTGGGCTTGGGGGCGGATTATCAGATTGCGGCAAAATCGGGAACCGCGCAGGTTATTAATATCGCCCAAGGCGCTAAATACGTAATTGGGTCATTGAAAGTGGCTCACCGCGACCACGTATTATTTGTGGGCTTTGCGCCAGCGGATGACCCGCAAATTGCCATTGCTATTATTTTGGAAAACGACGATCACCTTAAATCGTCCGAAAACCCCAGCTTATTAGCGCGCACCCTTTTTGACGCGCATTTACGCGGACTTTATCGCCCAGCGGGTGAACCTATACACGGGTTCCCAACGCCTAAACCAGTACCCGCGGCGGCTGTGACACCAGATGCAGCGATAGAGCCGGATCACAGCGAAACCCCAGACGACATACCCGAAACGGCGGTGTTCTCGGATTAGCAGCCGCATTTAGAGCCATTACCATGAAACAAATTATCCCTATGCAGGTTTTGACGTTATGACTAGCCAGGATTTCCTGCGGCGTATGCCTAAAACCGGCCAAGGTTTTAGCCGACGTTATCGTATCGCGCAGCGCTTCCATATAGATTTTGTGCTCTTGTTTTTACTCGTGGGTATTGCGAGTTTTGGCATACTAGTACTTTACAGCGCCAGCAGTAGCAGTATTGTGACGATTCAGAAGCAGGGCACTTTCTTTGCGATTGCCTTTACTTCTATGTTTATCGTCGCGCAAATTCCGGTCGATTTTATGCGCCGCGCTGCGCCGTGGGTGTATCTGGGTGGTGTTATTTTATTGGTATTGGTGTTCTTTATGGGTATCGGTGCCAAGGGTGCAGAGCGCTGGCTGGGCGTAGGCAGTATACGTTTTCAGCCCTCTGAAGTGATGAAGCTGGCTATGCCGATTACCATTGCCGCTTTTTTAAGTCGCCAATTTTTGCCGCCGCGTTTTATTCATATCCTCATTGCGTTGGCATTAATTGCGGTGCCCACGGCATTAATTATCGAGCAGCCCGATTTGGGTACATCGATCTTGGTCATGGTATCGGGTCTGGTGGTCTTGTTTTATGCGGGCTTGCAGTGGCGTTATATCTTCTTGGCCATTATTGGTTTTGGTGCCAGTTTATGGCCGGTTTGGCATTACATGATGCACGACTATCAGCAGAAACGAGTGCTCATGCTGCTAGATCCTGAGAGCGACCCGCTCGGTGCAGGCTGGAATATCATCCAATCCAAAACCGCCATAGGTTCCGGTGGTTTGGATGGCAAAGGCTGGCTGGAAGGCACCCAATCGCGGCTCGACTTCTTACCTGAGGGCCATACCGATTTTATTATTGCGGTAATGTCGGAAGAGTTTGGGCTGCTGGGTGTAGTTCTGTTAATTATCGCTTATATATTGGTGATTGCGCGGGGTATGCATATTGCTATTAATGCACAGGACAGCTTTGGTCGCCTGTTGGCGGCGAGTATCTCCACCACTTTTTTCGTGTATGTGTTTGTCAATATGGGTATGGTAGCAGGCATGTTGCCGGTGGTTGGCGTTCCACTGCCTTTTATTAGCCAAGGTGGCACTGCGATAGTGGCGCTTATGTCCAGTTTTGGGGTTTTGATGGCGATAGCCACCGAGCAAAAACGGGTGATGAACCCGCAAAGTTGATATCTGCTTCCTTGCAATCTGTTTGTTTAAAGCAGTTTCATTGAGATCGATTAGGTGTATTAATTTGTGAATAGTTTTGTGAGCAATAAAACCGTGAAGTCTATATTTGTTCGTGTGGCGCAAATATCTGTGTTGGCATCTTTAGTTGCTTTTGCGCTACCGAGTCATGCTGATTATTCCAAGCATCCTGAAGCCAAAAAATTTGTGGCAGAGATGATTAGCAAGAATGGTTTTAGCAAAGCAGAGCTCAATACGTGGTTTGAAAGTGCAGAGAAAAAGCAGTCGATTTTGGATGCTATGGCGCGCCCAGCGGAAAAATCCAAAACCTGGAAAGAATATCGTCCTATTTTTATGGTGCCTTTGCGCATTGAAAATGGTGTGAAATTTTGGGTGGAAAATAAAGCGGAGTTAGATCGCGCCGAAAAAGAATATGGCGTGCCAGCAGAAGTGATTGTGGCGATTATTGGTGTGGAAACCAACTATGGCCGCAATATGGGCGGTCATCGCGTAATCGATGCACTCTCAACCTTGGCGTTTGACTACCCGCCGCGCGCACCGTTTTTTCTCTCCGAGTTAGAAAATTATTTATTGCTCACGCGCGAGCAAAAACACAACCCACTGGAATTTAAAGGCTCTTATGCGGGCGCAATGGGTTATGGTCAATTTATGCCCTCCAGCTATCGCAAATGGGCAGTCGATTTTGACGCTGATGGCTTTACCGATATTTGGAAAAATCAATCGGATGCAATTGGCAGTGTCGCCAATTATTTTAAAGAACACGGTTGGAAAACCGGCGAACCGGTCACCGTGGAAGCGCATGCGGCCGACAATATGAATGCGCCCCAATTAAACAGCATAGTGCTGCCAACAGTTACGGTAGATCAGTGGCGCGAGCAGGGCATTAACCCTACGTCGTGGTTGCCGCCTACTACGCGGGCTATCGCCTTTCAGTTTGAAGGTGCCAATGGCGCGGAGTATTGGTTCGGCTTACAAAATTTTTACACTATCACCCGCTACAACCGCAGCCCCATGTACGCCATGGCGGTGTATCAATTGAGCCAGTACATTAAGATTGAGATGGGGAAAATCTAGTGGTGCAGAGGCAAACGGGCGCGCGCGGTGTAGTACTTTTGGTGGTGTTGGCTTTGCTGATCGGTTGTTCGAGCCCCGTTCCGCATAAACCGGGCGAGCCGGCATCTTCTTCCTCTAAAACTCCCGCTTCGCCTACAGGCCGTTATCAGGGTAAACCCAATGATTGGGGGCCAGATAAAGAAATCGATATGTCGCATGTGCCCGATGCGGTGCCTCGCTATGAAAACCGTACTATTGCAGGTAACAAAAACCCTTATACCGTACTCGGCAAAACCTATTATTTGATGACCGATGAACGCGCTTATATTGAGCGCGGCAAAGCTTCTTGGTATGGTTTTAAGTTCAACGGTGAGCGCACCTCCAACGGCGAACTTTACGATATGTTTGCCATGACCGGCGCGCATAAAACACTGCCCATTCCCTCCTACGTACGCGTGACCAACCTTGATAATCGCAATAGCGTGATTGTGCGCATCAATGATCGCGGCCCTTTTCACGACGGCCGAATTGTCGATTTAAGCTATGCCGCGGCGCAACGCTTGGGGATTACCCGTGCGGGTACCGGCAATGTGGAGGTCGAAGTTGTTGTGCCTCAGGGCGACCCGCGCCCGCCTTTGCGCAAAAATAAACAAGACGTGGCTGCGCGCGATTCTGGTTTAGTCTCTCAAGCTGAGGCTGGCGGTGTGAGTATCGATAGTAAGCTGCCAGACGGAACTTACCTGCAAATTGCCGCTTTTGGGGTAGAAAATTCGGCCCAACAATTTGCTGCCAATGTAAAAGCGAAATTGAGTTTTCCGGTTGTTATCAGCACTGTTCAAGCGCCCACCAAGCTTTACCGCATACGGGTCGGCCCTTTTAAAAATGCGCAAAGTATCCAGACTGCCCGCGAAGAACTGGCGAGAATCAATATTTCCGAAGTTCATGTTGTTTACCAGTAAGTACATACTGGGGGCTAGCGGTGGTACAATTTCGTCTTGCTCTTATATCCATTTATTTCGCGATTAATTTAAAGTGATTTTTTTATGTCTAAATATCTAGTGCCTTTCAGTAAACTGCTCAGTATTGCCTTTCTGGCCGTGAGCCTAAATACCATGGCGCAAACTCCTGCGCCCACACCTACATTGGGTCAAGCCTCTGCCGCGCAAGCCGTTAAGCCGTTAGCCGTTCCGGACGCGCCTTTGCTGGCTGCCAGCGGGTATATTCTTATTGATGGTGAAACGGGTGAAGTGCTTGCCCAAAACAATGCCGATGAACGTTTGCCCCCAGCAAGCTTGACCAAAATGATGTCGAGCTACCTCGTTATTGAAGAGCTGGTGAATGGCCGTATTAATGAATCAAGTTTAGTGAATATCAGTGTTAAAGCCTGGCGGATGGAAGGCTCGCGCATGTACGTTAAAGAGGGCACTCAGGTTCCGGTTATCGATTTGCTGCGCGGTGAAATTGTTCAGTCGGGTAATGATGCGACCGTGGCTTTGGCGGAATATATAGGCGGCACAGAAGACGCTTTTGTCGATTTGATGAACAAAAGAGCCAAAGAATTGGGTATGAATAATACCCACTACCAAAATGCTGCTGGTCTGCCCGCCGAAGGCCACTTCACTACCGCGCGCGATTTGGCGACCTTGGCGCGTGCAGTGATTTACAAACACCCACAACACTACCCGCTCTACGCGGAAAAAGAATTCAAATACAACAATATCCGTCAGCCAAACCGCAACCGTTTATTGTTCCTTGACCCTACCGTTGATGGCCTCAAAACCGGCCATACCGAAGAGGCGGGCTACTGTTTGGTAGCGTCGTCTAAACGTGAAAATACCCGTTTGATTGCCGTGGTGCTCGGTACCAAAAGCGACAATGCCCGCGCCGCTGAAACTCAAAAACTGCTTGCGTATGGTTTCCGTTACTTTGAAACGGTTGATCTCTACAAGGCTAATACTGAGGTAACTAAATCTCGCGTTTGGTCTGGCAAGGCTCCAGAAGTCTCATTGGGCTTGTCAAAAGATGTGCGTATGTCATTACCACGCGGCCGCATTAGTGACATAAAAGCTAATGTGCATGTCAACGAAACTATTACCGCGCCGATTACGGCTGGCCAAGAACTAGGCAAACTGACCATTGAATTAGATGGTAAGGTGATTAACACTCAGCCTTTAGTTGCTATGCAGCCGGTAGAAGAAGCCAGCTTCTTTGTGCGTATGTGGGACAAAATTAAGTTGTTCTTCCGCGGTTTATTCAGTTAACCCCGCTTGAACATTGATAGATGTAGCCTCAGGTTGCATCTATCTTATGCCGTTTTTTTCTGTGTGTCTGGAGTGCCCCATGTCTGAGATAGATAAAGAGCAGAAACCTCCCAAAATCGAATTTCCCTGCGAAAACTACCCCATCAAAGTGCTGGGCGATGCCGATCATGAAATGCATACGCTAGTGATTGAGGTTATGGAGCGCCATGCGCCAGGGTTTGATCAAACCCGCATCACCATCAATGAATCCAGCAAAGGTCGGTTTCAGTCATTGACTGTATGGATTACTGCAACCGGTATTGAGCAACTCACCGCCATTCATGAAGATCTGCGTATCAGCAAAAAGATTCGCATGGTGATGTAAGGTGCCCAAAGCCCTATCAGAACCTCAAGCAAAAGCGCAATCAAAAACCCTCGTGTCTCAACCTGTGTTGGAAGTGAGAAACCTTGGCTTGCAGCCCTACGAGCAAGTCTGGGCGGCCATGACAGAATTCACTAACACTCGCACGCCAGACGCTCTCGATCAACTCTGGCTGGTGCAGCATCCTCCCGTGTTTACCCAAGGCCAAGCCGGTAAAGCTGAACATTTATTGGTTCCCGGTGATATACCCGTAGTGCAGTCAGATCGCGGCGGGCAAGTCACCTATCACGGTCCCGGCCAATTGGTTGCTTATCCTTTGTTGGATTTGCGTCGCCTAAAAATGGGTGTGCGGGATTTAGTAACGGCGATTGAGCAGACTATTGTGGCAACTTTGGCGTATTACCACATTGAAGCATTCCCAAAGCCCGATGCTCCAGGTGTGTATGTGAACAGCGAAGGGCGAGTGGATAAAATTGCCTCGCTCGGCCTGCGTGTACGTCGCGGCTGTAGTTTTCACGGTTTGGCATTGAACGTGGCGATGGATCTATCGCCTTTTTTACGGATTAATCCCTGCGGCTATCAAGGCTTGGCGATGACACAAATGCAGAATTTATTGTCTAATCCGCCTTCTATTGAAGAAGTTCAACAGCAACTGGTTACTCAATTTGCGCAGAAATTGGGTTATGAAACCTGTACAATGTGCGCCAACTAATTCTCCGTAGGTAGTTGGGAATTGGGTATGTAGTTGTGAGACTGTCGTCGACAGGATGTCGACGTCAAGCCCCCATGGATGGGTTTACGGCGTGTCTCACAACTACATACCCGATTGCCAACGGGCTAATGGCAGTTATCGCGCCTTTTCCAGTCTACAAACGCAAAGAGCTTCTTATGTCTGATCTACCAACCGTTCAAATCCAAGAGCTGCAACCTGTTAAACGCACTGAGCGTTACAAACAGGGCGAGAAACTGCGCGATGCGGATAAGGTCGAGCGCATTCCCGTAAAAGTTATCGCTAGCGACCGCGAAGAGATTCAACGCAAGCCCGATTGGATTCGTGTGCGTATTCCCGCCTCGCCAGAAGTAGATCGCATCAAAAGCATTCTGCGCAAAAACAAACTCTCCTCGGTGTGCGAAGAAGCTAATTGCCCTAACTTGGGTGAATGTTTTAGCGGCGGCACGGCCACCTTTATGATCATGGGTGATATATGCACCCGTCGCTGCCCCTTCTGCGATGTTGGCCACGGCAAACCTAATCCTTTGGATACCGAAGAGCCGCGCAAACTCGCTGAAGCTATCGCTGAAATGCGTTTGAAATATGTCGTGATTACCTCGGTGGATCGCGACGATTTACGCGATGGTGGCGCTCAACACTTTGCCGATTGTATCCGCGAAGCGCGTGAGCTAAGCCCTAAATTACAAGTTGAAGTCTTGGTGCCCGATTTCCGTGGTCGCATGGAGATCGCCTTGGATATTTTAGAAAAAGAAGCGCCCGATGTGTTCAACCACAATATGGAAACCGTCAGCCGTTTGTATCGTCAAGCGCGCCCCGGGGCGAATTACGACTGGTCATTAGAGTTGTTGAAACAATACAAAGCGCGTCGCCCGGATGTATTAACCAAATCTGGCTTAATGGTGGGCTTGGGCGAAACTAAAGAAGAAATTATCGAAGTGATGCAGCACATGCGCAATCACGATATCGATATGCTCACCATTGGCCAATACTTACAACCGTCTAAAGATCACTTGCCGGTAGCCCGCTACGTGCACCCCGATGAATTTGCGGAATACACACGTTTAGCGGAAGAAATGGGCTTTAAACATGCCGCTTGTGGCCCACTCGTTAGATCGTCGTACCATGCCGATAAACAAGCGCATGGCGAAGATATTAGTAATTTGCTGCCCGCAAAAAACCAGTAATCGTTTGAAACAAAAATACGCTCCTACAGCAGACCCTCAGGCTATGCTTTAGGAGCGTATTTTTTTATGGCCAACAATCTGTGACAAATAATCAGTGACAAAAAGAACCGATATAAAAGTTCAACTGCTGCAACATCTCCCCGAGCATTTTGCTCAGGTTGCGGCGTGGCATCATCAAGAATGTGAGCGCCAAGGTCTGCAATCCACTCTGGCTATTCGCCAACAACGTCTGTTGCTGCATGTACAGCACAACGCCATCCCCAAAACCATTATCGCTCTGCAAGGTAAAACGCCGGTAGGTTGCGTTAGTTTGGTGAACTATAGCTACCGCACAGACCGCAGCGTATTAATTCCGGCAAACTCAGCAAATATATGGTTAAGTAACTTGTATGTGGTGGACGAAAAGCGCCAACAAGGCTTAGGTAACCTGCTTATTGGAGCCGCTAAAACGTATGCGCAAGATTTTGGCACAAATGAATTGTGGCTATCGGCAGCAGAGTTTACTGAGTATTACCAAAAGCGGGGTTGGGAAATTGTGCGCAAAACGCGTTTGGGTGGGCGGCAAGTTAATGTGATGCGCATTGGTCTCGCCGAACATTTCGATTCCATTGCGGTCAATGGTTAATAGCTAGCTATATTACCGCTTCCAACTTTGCATCCGCTCAAGCTGATAGGTTTATTGTCATCCAACAATCCTAAAGACGATATACTTTATGCGTAAATGGTTTTCGATAATATCTACCTTTATTTTAGTCGTGGTTATTTTGGCCATAGCGGCAGTATGGCAATTTAAACGTGTACTCAATAATTTGCAGATAGAATCTTTCCACTACCAACTTGAAATTTTAAATCTTCACCGCATAAAATTTTCTGAATTATCTTTTGTCCACAAAACCGAAACTGCTCAGCACACTATCCAACTTCATAACGTAGCGGCCGATTGGTATTGGCAGTCATGGTTTTCCCCGCAACTTGACGTTATTAGTATCCAACACGCACAAATGGTTCAGTCTGAACTTGCCGTTGGAAAAAAAACACCAGTGGATAGCGAGCTACCAATTTTTTCTCTGCCAGAAAATTGGGCAGTTCCTGAAAGCTTCCCTGAGCAAATCCATATCCACAAAGTAACCCTAACATTGCCCTGCGCTATGGGGCTTTGCTCGTTTGCAGGGAGTATCGATGCACTCAAAATAAAAACCGGGAAAACAACAACAGGTATAGAGTTAAAATTAAACACTAGCCCCGGTGAGGAGTTAAATGCGCAGCATCAATTAACTTTAAATGCAACTTATGCGGCTGAAAAAAATCTACCCACATTTGCGGTGAAACTCGCTTTGGATGAAAGCGTAAATTTACAATTGAATACCTACTTAGATCATCAAACAGAAATTTATTGGGTGGGTACTTTAAAAGGCAGTGCCGCTTACCCCAATGAATGGTGGATAACCTATTTAAAAACGTGGGGTCTTCAACTTGCGGCACCAGCTAGCGAACAAAAAACTATTACATTAAATTCCCCAGCGCCAAGCATCAGTCTAAATACGGAATGGCGATTAGCCTTAGCGCCACTTATTAATCTTTCAAAAACAGCAAGTACATCGGATAGAATTAAAGCCTTAAGCGGGCGCTGGTTTTTAGATGCAAAAATTCCAAATCCCGTAATCATTGTTAATCGCGGTGAATTTTTCGGTAATATAAATATTGATCTAGATGTTAGTTCAGGGCAATTAAACCGTTATGCACTGACTGCAGATGTGACAGCACAGCATTTGATTGTTCCAAATGCCTTGCAGCTACGCGGTGTAATTGCAGAAACAGTGCGTTTTAACGTTGAATCCAAAATGAATTCAGGTGTTACTTTAAATGCACTACCTGTTACTTTTTCTGGCAATACACAAGGTGCACTACAAACTAATCTGACAGGACGATTGCTGGTAGATACAACAGCTAAAAAAATTATTATTGAACAATTAGATTTAAGTGCAAAAGCAAAACAGTTAAAGCCAGTAACTGGAGTGGAGTTAGTCAACGTTAATGCGGATTTGCATGCAAGTGGCTATTGGCAGCCTGATGAGTTTGAATTAAACATATCTACGCCCAATCAAATTTCTGCAGATGTGCTGGCAAAAAACTTATCTATAACTTCGAAGGCCACTCAAATCTCAACGTCGCAACTGAATATCAGTGGTGATATTGTGCAAGGCGACATTGTATGGCCGCAATTAAAATTTACCACTGAAGCCCAATTTAAAGGTGGGGCGTTTCAACATCCACAAGCCACTGCTAAAAGCTGGTATTGGCGAGGCAAAGCGCAAGGCTCACTTGCAGAGTTTGATATAAATGGCGATTTGGGTGTGGGAAACTCGCTTGTTGTGAAGCATCAAGCTAAACGCAAGGCTTCAGAATTAATGTTGAATTGGAATGTGCCCGATATTTTCCTGCTGGCTACTAATCCCTTTGCCGATACATTGGTTAGTTGGCCATCATTACTGACGTTATCACGTGGAAAAATAAATGCCAGCGGAACTCTCATTCTTCAGCTTGAAAAAAACAAGCTCACGAAAAATAATATAGAAGTGCAATTGGCCGATATTGCGGGCATCTATGACACCTTGGCGTTTCAAGGTCTTAGTGGAAAAGTAAAAGTTACTGCCAATGAAACTAAACTGGGTGTTTCAAGCGATAATATTACAGTGAATAATATTAACAAAGGTTTCGATTTTGGCCCATTGGTAGCGGCAGGAAAATATGAATCTAGTTGGGCAAACCTTGCGCAGGGTAGGCTTGACCTGCAACGTTTTGATGGCTCGGTAATGGGTGGTAGTGTCAGCACCGCCGCGCAGAAATTTGATTTTAGTCGTGCCATACAAAATTTTACGGTAGCACTAAAAGATATTAATTTGGCCAGTTTGCTAAAACAATATTCTTCTAGTGAGCTATCGGGAACAGGTCTTCTGTCTGGTTCAGTGCCCATTGAAATTAACCGTGCAGGCATTCGCGTTGAACAGGGCGTGGTTGCCGCAGTGGAGCCGGGCGGGTTGTTGCAAATGAAATCTGCGCGTGCAAACGCTATGGCAAAAAGTCAACCGAGTATGAAATTAGTTGTAGATGCTTTAAATGATTTTCATTACACCGCACTGGCTAGCCAAATTAATTACGACGAAGAAGGAAAGCTGCTGCTGTCAGTTAAGCTAGAGGGCCGGAACCCCGCATTAGAAAACGGCCGTCCTATTCATTTAAATGTTAATCTTGAAGAAGATGTTCCTGCGATGCTTGCCAGTATTCAGCTCAGCAGTAAAGTTAGCGATATAGTTAAAAAGCGTTTGCAGTTGCGCGTTCAGCAAAAAGAAAGTGCTAAAAAATAGTAATATCGATTAAATACAATACAGTAACGGAAAAATGTAGTCACCGTCATTAAAATACGTAGCTATTTAAATTCACTCAGCTATTAACATTCTCTCATCAAAAGGGCAGTCATTATGTGGATTATACGAGGGGTCTTTTTCGGCATGCTTGGAGGGCTTATGGTGGCTTGTACGCCCACCGTACAGCTCGCCATGCCTAGCGAACCTATTAACATTAATCTCAATGTAAAAATTGAGCACGAAATTTATATCAAAGTCGATAAACAATTGGATGATGTATTCAGTAAATCCAGCGGTTTATTTTAATTGACAAAAATCCATAAGGAGTTCGATATGAAATTATTTACCTTGTTAAAGCTGAGTTTCTGCGGTTTAGTATTGGCAGTTTCTCTACCACTTATGGCAATGGATTTACAGCAAGCAATGGGCAGTTTAAGCACCGCTAAAACCCAAGGTTTGGTGGGCGAGCAGCCCGATGGTTATTTGGGTGTAGTCACCAAATCAGGTAATGCGGACGAAATTGTTAAGCTTATTAACGAAGCACGCCGCGCAGAGTATCAACGTGTTGCCAAAGATAATGGTGTTGCCTTGCCGGACGTAGAAGCCATCGCCGGTCAAAAAGCTATGGAGAAAACCCCTACTGGGCAATATGTTCAGGTCAATAAGAAATGGATGAAAAAACCTTAAACTAACTAAATTTTTAATTTGCTCAAGGCTCCACTTTTTTGTTCGCACTATTTCCAGTAAAGCCTTTGTGCTTTACTGGAATCATTTTTGTATGACTAACTCTTTGCTGGTTGCAAACCTTAACCACAAAAATCCAATCGTTCCCGCCGCCAAAGACGCTGACAAAACTGCAATCTTAGAGGTGGTGATTGCATCGGCGTTGCCAGTAAAAGCGAGGTTGGTAATAAATATCGACATAGTAAAACCAATACCGCCGAGCAAGCCCGCACCAAAAATGTGCCTCCACGTTAATCCAGTTGGCAATTTACAAATTCCAATCGTTACAGCAATAAAGCACAACAGCATAATCCCCAGTGGTTTCCCTACTAATAATCCACTCATAACTCCAAGGCTATTAACGCTGGTTAATTCTTGCGCCCAGTTTGCGCCAATTACTATCCCTGTATTTGCCAAGGCAAATATGGGCAAAATAATAAACGCGACAGGTTTATGGAGCATGTGTTCAAGGCGATGGGAGGGTGATTTTTCATCATCCGTTTTGGCAGAGAAAGGAATCGCAAAAGCGAGCAGTACGCCAGCAATAGTGGCGTGAATGCCAGATTTCAACATAAAGAACCACATAAGTGCGCCGCCAATTAAATAGGGCGTTAAAGCCATAATACGCAACGTGCGATTAAATACAATTAATAAGCCAAAGACTAGGGCGGCAGCGAGTAAATAAAGTAAGGATACTTTTGCAGTGTAGAAAATTGCGATAACAATAATTGCACCCAAATCATCCATCACCGCGAGTGCCGTTAAAAAAACTTTAAGCGATAACGGAATACGGTTTCCTAAAAGTGCAAGTACGCCTAGGGCAAATGCAATGTCTGTGGCCATAGGAATGCCAATACCGGCCTGGGTTTCGGTTCCTGCATTGAAAGCAAAATAAATAAGGGCCGGAAAAATAATACCGCCTGCTGCGGCTACAATGGGTAATAACGCATTTTTAAAGTTAGATAGCTCTCCGCTGTAGAGCTCGCGTTCAAGCTCAAGCCCAATAAATAGAAAGAAAATGGCCATAAGGCCATCATTAATCCAATGTTCAATACTCATGCCTGCAACATAAGTGCTCCAGATGCCAACATAGGTTGTACCCAAAATGGAGTTTGCAACCGCCAGCGAAATAATTGTGCAAATAATTAACACAATACCGCTGGATTTTTCTGATTCAAAAAAATGCGTAAATGTTTTGGAAAGAGGGTATGGGCCATTTTCCATAGTTGTATTACCTGTGCGAATTTTTTTTTTAAAACGAAGAATTGGGGCCTGCTAAAAAAGCAATTTCTTCTTTAGTGGACTCTCTACCTAGAATAACGTTTCTATGCGGGTAACGGCCGAATTTTTCAATAATCTGTTGGTGTTGAACCGCGGATTCGTAAGCGTCCGTCAAACCGCTAGTTTGATAAAGTCTGAGAGACATTTCATGAATTTTTAATGATTCACTGTGCATAAAAGGCAAGTACAAGAAGGTGCGCTCTTGCGGATTTAATGCGCTAGCGGCGCCTGAAGATATAGCTTCCTGTGAAAGTACAAGTGCTAAGTTATCACATGCAAAAGCCAAGGGGGTATCTCTAAATATATTGCGCGAGAATTGATCTAAAATGATAATTTCTGCGAGCCTACCTTTTGCACGTGTTCGCCACTCAAAAAGCTCACCATTTTTAGCGGAACTATGAATGGTGGAAAATTTTTCGCGAATCAACTGATCAAACTCAGCATCTTTAGCCCACCATTGGGGTGGGGCTATATCTTCAAACCAAAATTTCAATACCGTCTGGAAAAGAATAGGTTGACTCATAAACGATCTCGTTAGAATAAATACAACACGTATTATTTTTAGGGCGTAAGCAGTTATTTGCTCATATAAAGCCCCAAAACTAAATAACTATAGCTGAGTAAATATTAGACCTTTTATAGAAACTCGCGTCGCTCGTTGGGAAGAATCCGCTTCTTGCTGTACAACTCTGCCAAGGGTAAAACATCGAACACTCATTGTCGTCATTAAATACCTAGCGGGGGATAATGCAATAGATTGCTCATCTTAGATTCAATGTCATTATGGGCAAGAGGGGCCCTCGGCAAAATGCACATTTAAGTACAAAGCTTGGGGACAGAGCAAAATGTTTTTACGCTAGGGTTTGTACGCTGGCGCACTGTGACCTAGACGCTCGTGGCTTATGCTAAACCCAGATTGAACAAATCTTCCTGTTGTGTGCGCTAGTTACGGCATTCTGCTCAAATTCATAAAAGGCATCCTATGACACACTCTATTGTTAAAATATCTACTTTAAAAACCACCGTTATTTTAGCTGCGCTCATTGGCTCATTGGCGTTAACTGGCTGCGAGCGTAAAGAAACTGTATTAGTGCCTGTACCTGTACAAGGGCCAGCGGGCGAAAAAGGTGAAACTGGCTCGGCAGGGAATGATGGCGCGCGTGGTACTCAGGGCAACACGGGAAATACCGGTCAAACTGGTGAAGCTGGTAGCACTGGCGCAACAGGTGACACTGGCAGCACAGGTAATCAAGGAAACACAGGGAATACCGGTGACACAGGCGCAACGGGTGATACAGGTGCAACCGGTGAGACAGGTGCAGCTGGCGACGAGAGTAAAAAAGGTGACACCGTTATTATTGTGCCTAAGTAATTATTTCAAAAAACATAGCACCGCTTTTACGCCGCTTATTTATGAGCGGCGTAAAAATTTAAACGCCAAATTATAAATACATAAAAGCTTTCGCTTGTAAGAATTAAAGACAAACTAACATTTTTATTTAAAGGTATATTCAATGAACATAATCATTAATCTGATTGCTTATTTAGTTGTCTTCGGGCTTATTTGGTGGTTGGTAAGTATGCTTCCCTTACCTGCTCCCGTGAGCAAGATTGTTCAAATTCTTTTTGTCATTTTGTTGATTATTATTATCTTGGCCTTTGCGGGAATTATTCCGAGTACGCAGTTACCGAGACTGAGGTTCTAGTGTAATCAGAAAGGATGACATTTACTTTAGAATTTCTTCCATCACCCAGCTGCACTGTAAGGAGGTAGCACCGGTAGAGGGATGAATTTTATTATATAACAGAGCGTTGCGTAAATTTTCCACATGCGGCATTTGCACATGGTAGGGATTGTCAATGTTAATAATTTCTTCATGCGCACCTGTGCCGCTGTTGGAAGTAATTAGGCGTATTGGTTTTTCATCGAACACCGAAAAAATAATTCTACCGTGATTACCAAATATTTCAGCACAGTCGGTATTCTCGCTACATCCAAAATTCCAAAATCCGCTACCCGTTATGCCACTTTTATAAATCCAATGTGCGGTTACTGCATCAAATGCGGAATACAAGCCTTGTTGATTGGTTGCAATGCCTTGTGCTTTTTCATAGTCACCAAAATAAAATGCAAATAAATCCAAGCCATGGCTCGTCAAGTCATCGAAATAACCGCCGCGCGCAACAGTTTTGTCAGTGCGCCAGTTGTATTCCCCCGATTTATCCCAAGCATTAATGGCTTTTTGTAGCTGCCAGCTAATATGTCGAACATTGCCAATGGCTCCACTCTCAATAAGTTGTTTCACTTTTTCAAAGCGCGGTAAACTTCTTCTGTAATAAGCCACAAATAGCGGAGTATCTTGCTCTGCAAACGCTTTTACAATTGCGCAGCAATCGGCATGGCTGGGAGCGAGGGGTTTTTCTATACAGCAGGGTTTGCCAGCGGCTACAACCATTAGCGCATATTCTTTATGGCTATCTGGCGGTGTTGCAATATAAATCGCATCTACCTCTGGGTCATTAATTAGTTTTTGTGCATCGCTGTAAAATTTTGGTATGCCATGGCGCTGAGCGTAATCCGCAGCTTTATCGCGGTCGCGTCGCATCACTGCTAATAATTCAAAACCTTGAGTTTTTTGATAAGCTGGGCCGCTTTTTACTTCGGTTACGTTGCCGCAACCGATAATGCCCCAACGGATAGTTTCTCTGTTCATAGCTATTTACTTTAAATGGGAATCGTCATCCTTGCGAAGGCGGCGCTCAATTTTTATCTTTAAATGCCTTGCTGTTTTATCTCGGTGTAATTAAAGCCTTGCGTTAACAATGATGAACCGACATAAACCACAACTTCTCTCGCTCCAGCGCCTATACATAATTCACGGAAAGCTCGCAGCTCAATGTCTGTTAAGCCGCCTTCTAATTTTTCCATAGGGTGAATAACGACTCTTGGTGATGGTGCAAAGAATTTTCTAGCGCACACCTCACGTACAGCATGCATCAATATTTTTTCTGCTTTTTGAAAGTCTGCAATAAGTAAACGTGGGTGTGAGAAAGGGTTGATAACTTCAATATTCGGCGTGCCCGATAAATTTTTCGCCTCAAGTCCAGCGGCTTTAACAATTAATTTTCCTTTGCTGTTTTTCTCAAGCGCAATATAAGGCGGCTGGTAAAACTCCGCACCGCTGTTTACATCTTTAACTTTCAACATCTCCGACCAAATTTGGATATACAAAATATTGTCAAAGTGTTTGGTTATGAGTTCCTTTAACATTTGAGTCTCTTAGTAACTTTCACCACGAATATATTGTTCGAGTTGTTGGATTAAATATTTTTGCTCTTCCATAGTGTTTTCTAGTAAATCGCGGATTGAAATCATAGCGAGGAGTTTACCGTTATCTACTACCGGCAAATGGCGGATGCGCTTTTCAGTCATTAACTGCATGCAGGCTTCCATGTCTTGATCGGGGGATACGGTGAAGGGGTTGGGGGTCATGATGTCGCTGACGGCTGTGGTTTGCGATGCTCGCCCCATAAGCGCAACTTTTTTCAAGTAATCGCGCTCACTCACAATACCTACTAATGCACCGTTCTCGGTCACTAGTAGTGCGCCTACGCCTTTTTCCGTCATTAATTTAATGGCGTCCCATACGGTAGCACTAGGTTCAATATGGTAGGTTTCGCTGTTTCCTTTGGCGGTTAGTACGTCTCTTACCTTCTTCATAATTTCACCCTTAATTGCTTATCTTAGATTTTTAGTGGCGATAAAGTTGTATTACAGACTACACACACTTGAGATTACATTCTGGCGCAGTATTTGACAACGCTATTAGAAAACTTGCAGCTAGGGTTACAGCGGTAGGTAACGAATGGGGCTTTTCTAACCCCAGTGCGTTATTGGCGCGATTTTTGGGTCATTTTGTATCAATGCAATTTCAAGCGCGGTCTTAACCAACGATTAATTCTGCCTGCAAGCATGACTAGTCCGGTTTTGATAAAGCCATAAATCGCCACTTGATGCATGCGGTAGAGCGAGATATAGACCAAACGCGCTAGCTTGCCTTCAATAAATAGGGTGCCTTTACCCAAATTACCCATCAGGCTGCCCACGGTGGAGTAGCTTGCAAGTGATACTAATGAGCCGTGGTCGGTATAGCGATAAGCTGTTAATAGTTTATTGTTTAAAAGCGCGCGTAAATTTTTGTAACAAATGCTCGCCATTTGATGTGCAGATTGTGCACGCGGTGGTACACGCGAGCCATCGGCAGAAATAAATTGCGCGCAATCGCCTATCGCAAAAATACATTCATCACGGGTACTTTGCAAAAATTCATTCACGTGTAATTGATTAATTCGGTTGGTTTCCAGGCCGGCGATATTTGCCATAAAATCTGGGACCTTAATACCTGCAGCCCACACCATTAACTCAGCGGAAATTATCTCGCCATCTTTAGTTTGCAAGCCTTCTTTGGTTGCAGAGGTAATCATGGTGTTGAGTTTCACATTTACACTGAGCTTAACTAGTTCGCCATGAGCTGATGCCGAAATGCGCTCCGGTAGTGCGGGCAAAATACGCGGGCCCGCTTCAATCAAGGTCACCTTCAATCGTGAACTGGTCACCGCATCAAAACCATAATTGTGAATTTCTGCCACAGCATGATGTAACTCTGCGGAAAGCTCTACGCCGGTTGCACCGCCACCCACAATTGCAATGCGTACTTCGCTATCTTTATTTGGCAAGCGTTGAATACGCAGTAGTTGATTTAATAATTTATTGCGGAATTTGTGTGCTTGGGTGGGGCTATCCAGAAAAATGCAATTGTCTTTAATGCCGGGAGTATTGAAGTCGTTGGAGATTGAACCTATGGCTAACACCAAGTAATCGTAGTCAATACGGGTGGATGGTAAAAACTCAATGCCATCGTCATCTTGCATGGGCGCTAACACAACTTGTTTAGTGGTGCGGTCTATATCAACTAATGTACCCACGCGAAAATAAAAGTGGTTGTTAATGGCGTGGCCGCGATAGCTCACGGCATCCACTCCTTCATCCATAGTGCCCACCGCAATTTCATGCAGTAGTGGCTTCCATAGGTGAGCAGTATTGCGGTCAATGAGGGTGATATGTGCTTGCTGTTTTTTACCGAGTATATTGCCGAGTTTAGTTGCCAGTTCCAAACCACCAGCACCACCGCCTACTACTACAATTTTTTTCATGCACTATCTCACTGATTAATTTTTTTGAAGAAAGTAACCCGCCAGTGGTCGTTCAATAAAACGGTAAGTATTTTGATCAATGGCAGCTTTAAATTTTGTGCGGGCTTGAACAGTTTTTCCAGTTTGTAAGTCTTGATAGCCGGTATAGAAGAAATATTCGGTTTTTTCACAACGAGAGAGCGCCGTTTTTTTCAGTTCATCGGCACTGATACGTGCTTGCCAATAATTAAACAGGCTTTGCTCCCACGTGTTATTTACGGATACCTGCTTGGCGAGTGACCATGATGGAACTTGCGCTTGGCGCGCAATAATGTCGCTTTTGATTAAGTCGTAAACGCTAAATTTCTCACGGTTTTTAATATAGGCATTAAAACCTTCAGCAGCTTTTTTCCAATCGCCCTGATTCATATAAATCTCATGATAGCCAGCCTCGCTTAGACTATAACCTTGGCTCACGGCATTTTGCAGTACCGCTGAGGCTTGGGTGTGGTAGCCCAAACTGGAAAGGTACTGTGCCTTAAGACTGATACTTTCTTTGGTGGGTTTAATATCGAGTGCAATCTGAGCTTCGTGTAAACCGAGTTGATTGTAGTTTTGATCAAAAAAAGCTTGGGACAATGAAGTATGCAAGCTTTGATCTTCCGGTTTGAATGGAATTGCCATTTGATAATATTTGCCGGAATTTTGAATGTCAGTGGGGTTTTCGTAACTACATCCATTAATTTCTGAGCGTTTGGTGTAAGTGTCGGCTATGGCTTTGTATAACTCTGCAGATGATTGATTGCTTTCTGCACCCATTTTCAAAGTAGCAATTGCTAATGGGAAGTAGCGATCTTCGCTGTAGAGTTTGGCGAGTTGAATATAAGCGTTTTCAGTGTGCGGTGATTCTTGGATTGCGGCGAGTAATATCTCCCGCAGCGTTTGGCGGTCAGGCTGGCGATTTCTTTCTTGCAAGTAAGCAGTAGCTGCATATTTTGCTAAGGATGGCGGGTTTGATTCTGCGCGTACTCGTTCTGGAATTTGTAGAAAAATAGCTTTGGCCTTATCAAACGCATCAGGTGAACGGCTGCGCAAAGTGTTGTCGTAATACACATTATAGAGTGCTTGTAGTACCACTTGATTGCCGGGGAACTGTCTTAACACTTCTGTGAAATAAATTTCGGCAAGCTCTAATTCACTAGTGTTTTTATTCGTTATGCCCGCTTCCATATGAATATACCCTAAACCGTAAAGTGGTTCGGTATTGCTGGGGTCTTGTAGTGCCTTTTGAATTAGCTGCGTAACTAACGGGTTGTTATTAATTTTTTGTGATGCTTGTAAATAGGAAGACATTTTGTGGGTGTTAGCAGGTACTACAAGGGTTGTTTTCCCCTCGCTGTTTTTTTGTATATTAGTTTTTTGGGTAGAAGTAGGTGCGGTGCAACCGCTGAACAAAAAGGCTGTTGATACTAAAATTAATAAGCTTATAGGTTTTTTCATGAAAGCAAATTCTACTCAGTAACCCGTGTGGTAATCATCCGCTAAATTTTAAAGCCAAGTTCTTCGGCTTTAGCAAAAGATTTGTCAGATTCGTAAAGTAAGTTGTTATAGCCCTGCGCTAAACCCAACACATAATAGGCTTCTGCATTTTTAGGCTCGCTTTTTATGGCTTGTGTGGCTGTTTCTAATGCGTTGCTGTAATTGCCATTTTTAATGTGCAGTTTTGTCAGTGCAATAAAGCTCTCGGCTTTTCCGGTAGTGGCTGCTGCTTGTTTAAGTGCGGCTAAGTCTGCAGCATTTTTATCGTAACGATAAACTATCGTCCATTCACTGGCATCGAGCAATTGACGAACCTGTTCATAGAAACGCTCATAAGCTTGTGGCGATAGTCGAGTGGGCTTTAAGGACAAGGTAATATCCACAATGTAATTACCATTTTCTTCGCGGCCTTTTTGGGCTAACGAAAAAAATTCATTGTCAAAGTTTTGCCCTTGACTGGTGACTGTCGCTACATGATTAGGTGTAGGGCGTCCAAAAGTGATATGTGTGGAAATGGTATAGCCTGGATCAATTTCGTATTCTTGAGTACGGTCTTTGGGTTTATCGATACTACGTAAGTTAGTAAATAAGTTGAGCAATTGAGTGATATTAAAACCATAGGTGAGCGGTTCTTTGGCGCCACTCCACACATTGGCAAACTTATAGCGACCAGTGACATTAAAACTTTGCCACAAGTTATCGGCATTATTACCATCGATGCTAGTCACTTCAGCGCTGGAATAAACATGGCCTAACATTTCGCGAAAGCTTTTATCGCGTTCGCGCGAATATTGCCACATACCGCGTAAACGCTGCTCAAATTCGCCGCCGAGTTTTAGCGTGAAATTACCTTCCGTATTTTTATTTTCAAATTTATCGAAAGTTAAATCCAAGTGGGCAAAATGTTTATCATTGGCGAGGGTTGGAATTGTCACAATATTTTCGGTGGTGTCATTCACCACCAATGATGGTTGGCCTTCTAAACCAATGGAAAAGCCTGGGAATAAACCTTTATCACCACTGGTATCCATCCAAATTTCGCTAAGCCCAGTTTGTGCGGGAATGTGCACAATCATATGATCAAAGCTGACGCTGGTAATGTTCATTTCTGGAATACCGCGCGCGCGGGTAATGACCAGTGCAGGATCTGCTTTAACGCCGAGTTTACGCAGCATAGTCACTGCGAGAATAGTTTGGTCTTTGCAGTCGCCATAACCATTGGTGAGTACCTCAAAGGCGTTATGCGGCTCATAACCACCGCGCCCCACATGCGCAAAGACATAGCGCACTTTTTCTTGAATGGTTTGATAAACCGCTTTGACTTTTTCATCGGGTGTTGCTGCTTTCTTACTGATGTCATTAATTAATTTATCCAGATTGGCATCGGTAATGGCGTGCGGTGTACTTAACTGATTTGCCCAGCGCGCAATATCTTGCCATGAGCCCATAGTGCTGGCGCGTAATTGCGTGAAGCGCTGTTCATCGCGCGGCATGCTGTCTTGCAACACAATCTTGGGTAAATTTTTGCCTTTCCATGAGAGTATCTGTTGGTTGTTGCTCTCTTTGCGGGTGAAGTTAATTCCAACGCGGCTTAAATCGTTGTAAAAGAGGGTGAAATTTTGGGGTGCGGTAATCGTAAATTCGGTGTTTGCAATTGCATCTGATCGCACGCCTTGTCCTGCAGCGCGGCCTTCCCACCAATTCATACTAAAACTATCGAACCATTGATTTGGTACAATTTTTCGGGTGTCGGTATACCGATATTGAAATTCAATCACCGAGCCTTTGCGCACATTTGGCAGAGAAAAGAGTAAATCTTTGCGATCTTGATAAAAGTTTTCATCGCTAGGGCTTTGAATTTGAGTGGCATCAGACTTAATGCTATCCATTGTGCCTTCAGGTGTACGCACATTGGCAAATTCAAGGTTTATATCTTCATAGAAGCTGTTAAAGCTAATGCTGGTTTGGCTGTAATCCCGTGCTGCTTCATCGCTGTTGATATAAATTGCCACGTAAGAAATCGAGTGGCTGAAATAATTTTCGTCGATGGTAATCTGGGTATTGCGCGAAATAATTTCGGCTTCCGCATTGGGGTCGCGTTTATATTGTTTGATTAAGGTTGCGAGAGGTGGCGCAATACGCTCAATGTTTTTGGCGATGGGTTGCGTAACAGCGGGCAGTGGTGGCGGTGGTTCGGCCCATAAGGGTAGAGCGGTCAACGAAGAGATAAGCGCGAAACATGCAGCGGTAAACATTTTCATTGTATTGAGCTATTTCCTGTGTCTTCAGTGAGCTACTAAGAAAAATTTTTTGAGAGAACACTGCTTTATGATGTAAAGCAGTGCTTGCGATTGGCTAGGTCATTCAATAGGAATCCATTGGCTATCTTTGGCGCTGGCGAAAATGGCATCAATAATTTTCATGTTGGCTAAGGCATCGCTTAAAGGTGTTGGCACGGACTCTTTTGCAAAAACACTTTGCGCAAATTCATCGGCCATATTGCAATAGTGATCGCTAGGAGTCTGGATAATCTCTTCGCGAACATCGTTACGTTTTAAAACAATGTGTGTACTAGCGTTAGGCTGAGGGCTGAAAGGAAGCGGCATTACAATACTGCCTTGTTCGCCATGAATTGTGACATATTGGCCGGGCTCACTTTTGGTGGTTGCGCTGAAGGTCGCATTGCCATCGGCAAATTCCATAATGCCGGATACAAAACAATCTACTTCGTAACCTGCATAAGGCGTGATTTGCCCCAGTACCCGTAAAGGTTCTTCATCGTAAATAAAGCGCGACAACGAAATACAATAGCAGCCAATATCCATAAGCGCGCCGCCGCCCCAATCTGCATTGTTGCGAATGTTATCGGGCTCGTGATTGTTGTAAGCAAAATGTGAATGAATGCTACGCACTTGGCCAATCTTGCCATCGCGGACTAATTTTTTTACAGCTTTCCATTGAGGATGAAAGCGATACATAAATGCTTCCATGACATGGATGTGTGGGTGCTGCCGTGCAACGGCAATTAAGTGTTCAACATCGGCGGTGTTTAAACCCAACGGTTTTTCGCAGAGTACATGCTTACCTGCTTCAATCGCTTTGATTGACCAAGGTACATGTAAATGATTGGGGAGGGGATTATAAATTGCATCAATATTGGGGTCGGCTAACAAATCTTCGTAACTAGCGTAGGCGTGTTTAATACCCAATTCTTTAGCCGCTTGATCTGCACTTTCTTGGGTGCGCGAAGCAATCGCAATCACTTCGCCATGTAATGAGGATTGAATGGCAGGTATTACTTTTTCGCGACCAATTTTGGCGCTGCTAAGTACGCCCCAACGTAATTTTTGCATGAATTTATCTCAAAAAATTAAAAATATGAATATGAAATGGGCTCTCGATTAGAGCCGCAAAAAAATTATTTTATTGGCCTTTTTATAGTGTTTTTATTGGCCCTTATAAGAATCGCTGATGTACTCGCGGGCTTTTTGCGCGTTGTTATAGCAAGCATCAAAATTTTCAGCCACTTGCATAGTACGTGCGGCGGTTAACAGGCTGAGGGCTTTGGCATAACTCACCGTGCCGCCAAAACCTTTTGCTTTAGCAAGTGAGAGTTCTTGCCATGCTGCATCGCTTTCGCTGGCGCAACTACTGCGAAATTCTGGTGTGGTGGAGCAGCTCACTAAGAGCAGGCCAAAGCTTATAGAAATTAAACTTGCGGGAATTAAGGCGATAAATTTGGGAAGAAGGCTTTGCGACATAATTAGCTCCTCGAATGTTGCCAGCCTTGTGCAAAGTGCAGGCTGGCAGGGTGAGGCCTATTGTGGCGGTAAGTCGCCAGCTTGCCAACAAAAAATATTTTATTTCTTTTTTGATTTTAAAAAATCTTTATATCGTGAAGGCTCCTCAACAAAGCATCGCCCTTTCGAAATATGATTTGCTTGAACTAAGTAATCAAGAGCTTCATCGTATTGGTTGTTATCGTAATAAGCAGCACCAAGCAGGAAGAGTGGTTCAGCTTGCCCAGTAAAAATCGAATCGTCTTTTAAAAATTCATTTATCCGTAATATTGCCTTTTTATTATTCCCTATATCGCGCAACCTCATCACTACACCTCTTAATATCACATAAGAGGAGTCCCAACCTGCTTTTGGCTCGGGCATTAAAGCCCAAGCTTGGTCACATAAACTCTCAGCTTCAGTATGTTTTTTGTTATTAATCAATTCTTTAGCTGTTATTAACAAATCATATATTTTGAGGCGTAAATTTTCGTCTATAACTTTAACCATATTTAATCTCCATATTAAAACGAATCTCTGTACGTGGTGCGAAGCTTAGCACCTTTACTACGGTTTATCGAAAATAACCTAACTCATAGTTACCTGAATTTTCCATGATTATCGAAGGCTTACACGGGCTATTGGGCGGGAGGTTGTGGCTTAAGTAAATAGGTGTCAATTAACTTGCATGCAGCTTCCGTGACTTGATCGAGCGGGTGCCAAATCTCAACCAAATGAACATCGGCTTCGTTGAGTGGATCTTCCATGCTTGCGAATTGGCTATCCAATAATGTCGGTGCCATAAAGTGATCTGTGCGCTTAGTGATGCGCTCATGGATTGTCGCTTTGCTGCCGTTTAGGTAAAGCACAAGTGTGCGTAAACCAGCGCTGCGGAGTATGTCTCTGTGTTTCTGTTTAAGGCCGGAAAAAGCCAGAATGGTGTGAATTTGCTGTTTAGCGTTATCTTCCAAACGCGCTTTGATTGCAGCAACCCAAGGCGCGCGGTGAGCATCTGTAAGAGGAGTTCCCTGCGCCATAAGTGCGCGTGATTCGACGCTATGAAAGTCATCGCCATCTAAATATTGGTAGCCGTAGATATTGGCTAAAGCCTTAGCAAGAGTAGATTTTCCGCTACCTGAAACGCCCATTACAATAATCAAATAGGTGTTTGCTTGAGGGTGGGAAATAGTTTTTGTGGGAGTCATTGAGTTGTGTTCATCTCTCAGAGGGGCGGTAGCGGCCAATTTGTTTATTGATTCGCGCATGTTAGCATATGGATAAATGATAGCGCAATCATCTATCTTGTGTTAGGGTGCTGGCTAGAAGATCGAATTGGGCTTGTGCCCGATCTGTGTGACCTCTTTATTTGCGAGATAAAACAATGAAAGTAGCTAAACATAGCTCTGAGAAAAAGCTCACGCTGATCGATGTAGCCGTCGCTGCGGGAGTGAGTGCAATCACAGTGTCGAGGGTGATCAACCAGCCTGATAAAGTTTCTGAGTCGTTGCGCCATCAAGTTCAAAAGGCAATCGACATGCTTGGGTATATCCCAAACCAATACGCGAGTTCGTTGGCGTCATCCAAGTCAAACGTTATTGGTGTGTCTATTCCCTCATTATCTAACGTAGTGTTTACCGATGTTTTGCGTGGTATTTACGATGTAATGGGCGCTACCAATTATAAAGTATTGTTGGTAGATACCCATTACTCGCCGCTTGAAGAAGAGAAAATGATTCGCACGCTGTTAAGTCAGTCACCGGAAGCGTTGATTATTACCGGTGGAGATCAAACGCGTACTTGTCAAAATTTGCTGCAAAAATCCCGCGTACCGGTTGTGCAAATCATGGAATTGTTGAGCGAACCTCTCGATATGAATATCGGATTCTCACACTGGCAAGCCGGTTACGATGTTATCACGCACCTATTGGACGAAGGCTATGAGCGCATTGGTTTTATTGCTGCGCGTATGGACCCGCGTGCACAGCAGCGTATGCTAGGTTTTAAAAAGGCGTTGGAAGATGCTGGTAAATCATGGAAAAATTTTATCGTTACCACACCTGAACCGTCGTCTATTGCAATTGGTGGCGAGTTATTTAAAAGTTTGCTCGCATCAACGGATGGTGTTGTCGATGCGGTTTTTTGTGTGAACGATGACTTGGCGCTTGGCGCACTCTTTGAAAGTCAGCGTATGAATATCAATGTGCCTAAGGATATGGCGATTTGCGGTTTTAACGATATTGAAGCATCGCGATTTGTAAATCCTTCGCTCACCAGTGTGCAAGTAGGCCGTTACGAAATGGGCGTTAAAGCGGCTGAAATGGTAATTGAGCGTTTAAACGGAAAATTGGATGCGCCTAAAGTTGTCGATATGGGTTATCAAATTAAAAAACGTCAATCAACTAGTCATAAATAGCGGTGTGGTTGTGAACTGCAATTAATCAATAAAAATAAATAGGCATGAATATGAGTACTATCAAATTACCTTGGCGCGAAAAAATTAGTTATGGCGTAGCTGATTTAGGGTTTAACTTTTACTGGGCTAACATCGCCACATTCTTAATGATTTTTTACACAGATGTGTTTGGTATTTCTGCGGCCGCGGCTGCGGGCATGATGTTCACCGTAAAAATAATTAATGCGTTTACCGACCCCATGATCGGCGCTATTGCTGACCGCACTAATTCGCGATTTGGTAAATTTCGACCCTATTTAATTTGGATGGCGCTGCCGTTGGCTGGTGCAGGTATTTTAACCTATACCACGCCCGACTTGAGTGAAAATGGAAAAATTGTCTGGGCTTACGGAACCTATTTGTTAATGATGGTGTGTTACACCTGCATCAATATTCCCTACAACGCCTTGTCTGGCGTCATGTCAAATGATCCACAAGAACGCTCCACGATTAACGGTCTGCGTTTTATTTTTGCATTTACCGGCAGTACTCTAGTGACTTATTTCACGCCAGATTTGGTGAAATTCCTAGGGCAAGGTAATGAGCGTTTAGGTTGGCAGTTGACTATGGTTGTTTGGGGGTTGGCAGCAAGTTGTTTATTTTTGTGGACATTTTTAAATTCTAAAGAGCGCGTTGTACCTATCGCTGAAGATAAAAATGCAATCATGCAAGATATCAAAGACCTCACCCAAAACAAGCCTTGGGTGATCCTCTTTTTTCTAGCGCTGATCATCATGATTACCATTACATTGCGCTCCAGTTCGGCAGCCTATTATTTTAAATATTATGTCGGTCAGCCCGATCTACTCAAAACATTTATCCCTGCTTACATGGCAGCCGCGGCTGTGGGAGCTTCACTAACACCGCTGATGACTCGCTTTATTGATAAAAGAATCCTGATGATGATATTGATGAGCGCCACGGCAATTTTGTCCTGTGCTTTTTTCTTTGTGCCCAAAGAAAATGTGCAATTAATGTATATCTTGCAAATTGCGATTGGTTTTGTGCTTGGCCCTAAATCTCCATTAGCATTTTCTATGTATGCCGATACCGCCGATTATAACGAATGGCGTACTGGTCGCCGTGCAACGGCTATGACGTTTGCGGCGGCTACCTTCTCGCAAAAGCTCGGCACGGCTTTGGCGGCGGCTGTGATGGGCTCGGTATTTACGGCTTTGGGTTATGTGGCCAACACCGCACAAAGCACTGCATCACAATCGGGTATTCTGATGTTAATGTCATTTATACCTGCGGTATTTGCTCTGTTAGCAGTTGTAGTCATGTTTTTTTACAATCTTGATAATAAAACCCTTATGAAGATTCAGGCTGATTTGTCTGCACGTAAGGCCTTATAGATTTAATGTTTAATAAAGTTTGGAGTTAGCTATGTTGCGCCCTACCCACAATGGCGAACGTTTTGATTTAACAACACCCACCGCAATGCCGCGCGCCGCTGGTTTTTTGTGGAATCAAAAAATGATGATGCAGATAACTTGCCGCGGTTACGCTGTTGCACAGTTTATGCAACCGGAGCCGGCAAAATATGCTTATGCGCCGAATCTGGAAGCTAAGACATTTATGCAGCCAGAGCAGCCTTATTATGCGCATCATCCGGGTCGTTTTTTTTATGTGAAGGATGAGGAGACCGGTGATATTTTTTCGGCGCCCTATGAGCCAGTACGTGCCGAGTTAAACAAATTTATTTTTTCGGTCGGCAAAAGTGACCTGGCGTGGACAATTGAGCATCTGGGCATTCGCATTGAAATGACGGTGAGTTTGCCGGTAAGCGATGTGGTGGAATTATGGAGTCTGCGCGTCACTAATATTTCTGGCAGTGCGCGCAAAATCAGTGTCTATTCCTATTTCCCAATAGGTTTTATGTCGTGGATGAACCAATCGGCGGAGTATCGTGCCGATTTAGGTGGCATAGTTGCAAGCTGCGTAACACCCTACCAAAAAGTGGCTGATCATTTTAAAAACAAGAATTTTAAAGACAAAACTTTTTTCCTGCACGATCAAGAGCCTATCGCTTGGGAATCCAAGCAAGAAACGTTTGAGGGCGAGGGTGGTTTGCACAATCCATCCGCTTTGCAGTTGGACGTGTTAGCTAAAGGCGATGCTCGCTATGAAACTCCGGCGGCGGTTTTGCAATATCGCCTCTATTTAGGCGCTGAACAATCGCGCGAATTACGTTTTATATTTGGCCCTGCATTTGACGATGCTGAAATTATTCAGCTGCGCGATAAATATTTAAGTGCACAAGGTTTCGCCAATGCCAAAGCTGAATACCAAGCTTATGTCAACTCCGGGCGTGGCTGCTTGCACATTGAAACGCCGGACAAAGAATTAAATAATTTTGTAAACCACTGGCTGCCACGGCAAGTGTTTTATCATGGTGATGTAAACCGTTTAACCACTGACCCGCAAACCCGAAACTATCTGCAAGACAATATGGGCATGAGTTACATCAAGCCGCACATTACACGCGCCGCGTTTTTGCATGCGCTGAGTCAGCAGGAGGCGAGCGGCGCAATGCCCGACGGAATTTTGCTGGCCGAAGGCGCAGAGCTTAAATACATCAACCAAATCCCGCACACCGATCACTGTGTGTGGTTGCCGGTGTGTTTGAAAGCGTATCTCGATGAAACCAATGATTACGCGATTTTGCTTGAGCAAGTTGCGGATGCCGAGGGCGATAAAACCTACACGGTATTGGAGCGTATTAGTCGTGCGATGGATTGGCTGTTAAGTGCACGGGATTATCGCGGCCTAAGTTTTATTGCGCAGGGCGATTGGTGTGACCCTATGAATATGGTGGGTTACAAAGGTAAAGGTGTTTCGGGTTGGCTCTCGGTTGCAACTGCATATGCGTTAAATTTGTGGGCGGATATTTGTGAACAGCAAACGCAGCTTGAAATTGCAAACAAATTCCGCGCAGGTGCGCAAGAGATCAATCAAGCTGTTAATAAATACCTGTGGGATGGTGATTGGTTTGCGCGTGGTATTACCGATGATGATGTAGTGTTTGGCGTTAGCAAGGATGTAGAGGGCCGTATTTATTTAAATCCACAAAGCTGGGCAATTTTAGGCGGCGCTGCAAACGATGAGCAGCGCAAAAAAATGTTGGTTGCCGTTGAGCAACAATTAGAAACACCTTACGGCGTAACTATGTTTGCACCAGCTTATACAGCCATGCGCGATGATGTTGGGCGGGTGACGCAAAAGCACCCGGGTTCAGCAGAAAATGGCTCGGTCTATAACCACGCCGCGATATTTTATATTTACAGTTTGTACACCATTGCAGAGGCTAATCGCGCTTACAAATTGCTGCGCCAAATGATTCCGGGACCCAGCGAGCAGGATTATCTGCAACGTGGGCAATTACCGGTATTTATCCCCAACTATTATCGCGGTGCTTATCAACAATATCCGCGTACTGCTGGGCGCTCAAGCCAGTTGTTTAACACTGGCACTGTGTCTTGGGTTTATCGTTGTGTGGTGGAAGGTTTATTCGGGCTGCAGGGCGATGCTGAGGGATTGTCTATTAACCCGCAATTGCCAAGCGAATGGTCGCAAGCGAAAGTTGTGCGTGAATTTCGCGGCGCGACGTTCCATGTGAATATTCAGCGCGCTGCGGTTACGCAACTTTCAGTCAGTGTGAATGGTGCGCAGCTAGCTAAACCAAATATTGGCAATATAGTCGCGGGTCAGCACTATCAAGTTGAGGTTATATTGCCCTTATAAGGCTCTATTTCTGCGAGTTAAAAACGAAAAAGGCGGTGTTACTGATGATGTAACACCGCCTTTTGTGTATGCGTACTTTACTATTTTGCTTTGGTCGCCTTTTTGGCGGCTGGCTTTTTAGCCTCTACCTTTATCTTTGCAGTGGCCTTTGGGGTTGTTTTTGCAGGTTCCACTTTTTTGGGGGCTGCTTTTTTAGGCTCGGCTTTCTTGCTTTCAACCTTCTTACTGTCAAGTTTCTTGCTTTCGGTTTTTTTATTATCAGCTTTCTTAACGTCGGCTTTTACTGGCTCGTTTTTTTTGGCCGCCGCTTTAGCGGGTGCTTTTGCTGCTACTGGCTCAGCTTTTGGTTTTTTAGCTGCAGCTGTGGGTTTGGCTTTTACTTCAACAGCTGCTGGCGCGGCTTTTTTGGCAGGAGCTTTTGCCGTTGCTTTGGGCGCTGCAGGCGCCTTTTCAGCCGCGTTTATGGGTTTGGTGGGTTTTTCTACAGGCTTAACAGGTTCAGGAGTTGGTGCTATTTCAGCTATCGGTGCCGGTTTTGCTGTTTTTGCCTTGCTTTTGCCTTTTGGGTTTGCAGCTGCAATGTTTTTCACAACACTTAGATACTTAACCCAAGCCTGCTCAACTGGGTTCTTGGGTGAGCTTTGGTTGGCAATTACTTTTAGGATATGGAGGTCTTCGGGGGTTGGGTCAGACACTTCATCGATACATAAAGCACTAATGAGCACGCCGTTTTTGCGGACGAGACGCGCTTGAATATCCGACAAACCGCCTTTTTCAAAGCCGTTGGGAAAGCGTACGGAATCGACAAACGACTGCTTTAGATAGTGTTCACGTGGCAGCATAGAGATTACTCCGTTCTTAGTATGTGCACTCTTTGTTATTGATAGCCGCAAACATAGGGTACGACCAAAATTGTACGGCGAATGTAATCTGTTTTTATGACACTGTATAGATGATTTTTTGCTCTTTGCGCGGCTGAGTGGTGTGTTTAGGGGTAAGTCTTATATTGACCTGTGGAAATGATCAAATTGGGGGCAAAAAAAAACCGACAGAAGCCGGTTTTTTAGGCTGCTAGCTCAGGTGGCTAGCAAAAGCAGGGGCTATTAAGCCAATGCTTTGATTTTTGCGTTCAAACGGCTCTTGTGACGAGCAGCTTTATTCTTGTGAATAAGGCCTTTGTCAGCAATGCGGTCAATAACAGAAACAGCCGCAACGTAAGCAGCAGTTGCAGCGGCTTTATCGCCAGCTTCAATAGCGCTAATGACTTTCTTCAGGTAGGTACGCCCCATTGAGCGCATGCTGCCGTTGTGCTTGCGAGCTTTTTCGTTTTGACGCGCGCGTTTTTTGGCTTGGGGTGAGTTTGCCACCGTTGTGCTCCTATAAAAAGCTTAAATGAAATCTAAAAATTGAAAGGTGAAATCTAAAATACTACTAAGAGATAAAACCTAAAATACTGAGATTCAACCGAATACGGTCTGAAATCAAGGACGCGACATTATCCCGTTTTTCGTCGCCCTGTCAACCCAAAAACACGCCTAAGGCACAAATGGAGTATTAGCATATCTTTACGTTGAAGGAGGTTGCTCTTGTATAAACTCTAACCAGTCGTGCCGCGTGTAGACTGGCGACCTCATAATAAAAGTTAATTAGGTACGGAAGTTCCAATATGCAACAGTCCAATCAATTTTGTTCTCAGGTTTATACTCTGGCTGCTCGATTACGGCCTGTAGGTGTCAATCTTCTCTGTATTTTCTTAGTCTTACCCTTGGCAGCCTGCGGTGGTGGGGGAGGAGGAAGTAATACCCCTCTAAGTTCAACGCCCGTGATCAGTACATCAGCCAGCTCTTCTAGCTTTTCCAGCAATTCATCTAACTCGTCAGTCATTGTCAGTAGCTCTTTGAGTTCGCTGAACTCATCCAGCAGTTCAAGCGCTGTATCGGCAACCGCTAATCAAATGGTGGGTTTTGTGTTGCCTTTTGATGATAAGGCGGCGGGGATTACGCAAGTGGGCGCTTTACTCAACCACACGCCAGCGGGGAAATTTGGAGCGATCAAAGTGGATGCCAACGGCCATTTTGCGTTTGGTACTGAGCGCGAGCGCTTTCTAGGGGTAAACATTACTTCAGGCTCGACTATGCCATCCCATGCGAATGCAGAAAAAATTGCTCAGCGTTTAGCTAAGTTTGGTGTCAACCTCATGCGTTTCCATCATATGGATAATCATTTTGGCGCTAACAGCATCATCAATTACTCCGCCGGCACTAGCCGCACATTAGATGCCACAAATCTAGAGCGTCTGGATTATTTTATTCACCAGCTCAAGTTAAACGGCATTTACATCAATTTAAATTTGATTAATTCCCGCGAGTTTTTTCCCGCTGATGGTTTGCCTGCAGAATTGAGTTTGTTGAGCTGGAAGCAATCGCATGTATTAGGTTTTTTGAGCGATAACTTCCGCAATTTGGAAAAAGAATATGCCCGCAATTTAATTACCCACAAAAACCCCTACACCAATTTAACTTACGCCGAAGACCCAGCCGTTGCCTTTGTGGAAATCAATAATGAAAACGGATTTTTCCAACAGTACTACGATGGCTCGGTAGATAAATGGCCAAGCGTATTTCGCACTATGCTGACTACAAAATGGAATGCATGGCTGGCCGATAAGTATGCCAATACTGCTGCGCTTGAAATGGCGTGGGGTGCGTTGGATGAAACCTTGGGCGCCGAAAAATTAGCGAACAGCGATTTTGCTGCTGGCATTAATTCGTGGAATTTTGAGCAGCACGATTCGGCTGTTGGCAGCACACAGGCTGGCACTTTTGACGGTCGCACAGGTGTGAAAATCACTGTGACTAAGGCTGGCTCCGCGAATTGGAATATTCAGCTGAATCAAGGTGCGCAAACGATTGTGAAGGATAAGCTCTACACCTTGGGTTTTTGGGCAAAGGCTGATACAGCTCGCACGCTTGGCGTTGCCTTGGGGTTAAATTACGACCCTTGGTCAACGCTAGAATCGCGCAATTACAATATTGATAGCACATGGAAATATTTTGAAACCCGTTTTATTGCCAGCGCGAGCGACACTAATGTGCGTATTAATTTCAACGGTTTCGGCAATCAATTAGCCACTGTGTATTTAGCGAATGTCTCCTTCAAAAGCGGTGGTAGCATTGGCAAATTACCGGGCGGACAAACGTTGGAGGCAAAAAATATCGACAGCAATTTGCGCAGTGAAGGCTACACCAATGGCCGCAACCTGGATTGGGCAGATTTCTTGCGCAGTATTGAATCTGCTTATTGGTTGGATATGAAAAATTATATTAAAACCGATTTGAAGTTCACCGGTTTGGTAACGGGCACAGCAATTATGAACAGCCCGCCGAGCGCACAAAAACAAATGGATTTTGCCGACGCTCACGCTTATTGGCAGCACCCGCAATTTCCGGGCGCAGATTGGGATCCCGTGAATTGGAAAATTGATAATGTCTCTATGGTAAATACCTTCAACAGCACGATTAGCAGCCTTGCCAAGCAGCGCATTAAAGGCATTCCATTTACCATTTCGGAATACCAACATGCATCGCCCGTTTCCTATAGTGCGGAAGCGCCTTTGTTTGTAGCGGCTTACGGTGCATTGCAAGATTGGGACGGCATTATGATGTTTGCCTATGATGCCAACGCTAACGATAACTGGGCGGCAGGTTTTTTCAGTGATTTTTTCAGCATGAATGCGCATCCCACTAAAATGGCCAATATGTTAATTGCAGCGAATATTTTTCGCCGTGGCGATGTAGCCGCTGCGAATAATTTAATTGCAATGAATTGGAACCCTGCAACTGAGTTATCGGTATTGGCGAATAAAGGCAGCGCGTGGAATGTTGCTAGCGGGTCACACTTAAACGTGCCGGATGATGTTCCACTAACGAAACGTTTTACGCTGGACGTCTCTGCTAACCCACAGGGATTAAACGTTGCGCCTGCAGCATCGTCCAGTACAACCTTAACATCGGACACTAACGAGTTGGTGTGGAACCGCAGTATTGCCGACAAAGGTGTGGTGACTATTGATACCGCAAAAACCAAATCCGTTATCGGCTTTATTAACGGCAGACGTTTTACGCTGGGGAATGTCGCTATTGCAGTTGCACCCACAACCTTTAATTGGGCGACTGTCTCTTTAAGTTTGCAGCAGGGGAGCTTTGCCAAACCGACAGAGGCCGCCAAACTGTTAATGGTGCTGACCGGTAATGTAGAAAACACCAATATGTTATGGAGCGATGCTGCGCATACCAGTGTCAGCACTAATTGGGGTAAATCGCCAACGCTGATTGAAGTTATTCCGGCGACTATTGATTTGCCTTTCCCGTCAGCCGCTACCCATGCCTGGGTGCTGGATGAAACCGGGCAGCGCAAAACTCAGTTGAGTGTGAGCGATAACAACGGCAAGGCGCGGGTTATATTGAATGGTGCTACAGGGAGTTTGTGGTACGAAGTAGAAGTTGCGGCAACTCATTAAGTGATGTTGTAAAAAATCCCGTTGGTGAGGCCATCAGCGGGATTTTTTTGTGCAAATTAATTGCGCTACGTTTATTTTTTATTGAGTGGCGTAACTCGCCATATAATATTGCCCACATCGTCGGCAACCAGAAGCGCTCCACTTTTATCCACTGCAACTCCTACGGGACGACCATAAGCTTTTTTCTCTGGGCTGAGGAACCCCGTTAAAATATCGCGTGGGGCGCCCGCAGGTTTACCATTGGCAAAGGGCACAAAAATAACCTTATAACCGCTGTGCGGCGTGCGGTTCCATGAACCGTGCTGACCAATAAACGCACCATTGAGATAGTCGCCCGGAAATAAATTAGCCGTGTAAAAGGTTAGACCGAGTGATGCCGTATGCGACCCGAGCGCATAATCAGGCACCAGCGCTTTCGCCACTAAATCAGGACGCTGGGGTTTAACGCGGTCATCAATATGCTGGCCATAATAGCTGTAAGGCCAACCGTAAAAGCCGCCATCGCGCACCGAGGTCATATAGTCAGGTACTAGATCATTACCTAAATCGTCACGCTCATTGACCGCAACCCAGAGTTCACCGCTTTGCGGTTGCCATGAGAACCCATTAGGGTTGCGCACACCGGTTGCAAATAGGCGCGATTGACCCGTAGCAAGATCAATTTCATGGATGGCTGCACGGCCGGCTTCCTTTTCAATCCCATTCTCTACCACATTGCTGTTTGAGCCTACGCCAACATAGAGACGGGAGCCATCGCGGCTCGCCACCATATCCTTAGTCCAGTGGTGATTAAGCTCGCCTGCAGGCAGATCAACCACTTTAACGCCGGGCTCGGTAATTTGGGTGTCGCCACTACGATAGGGAAAACGTACAACGGCGTCAGTATTGGCGACATAAAAATTGTTCCCTACCAGCGCCATACCAAATGGCGAATGTAACCCTTGGAGGAAAACGGTACGTGTTTCCGCTATCCCATCACCGTCGGCATCACGCAGCAGAGTTATGCGGTCAGCACTTATGCCAGCTGCGCCGGCAGATTTTTTTACCTTTCCGGTAACCCAGTCAGTGAGCCCGGTAGATTTGTCGGGTTTGGCAGGTGCATTGGTTTCGGTCACTAATATATCGCCATTGGGGAGCGCGTGTAGGGTGCGCGGATGATCAAGTCCACCCGCCAAGGCATGAACTTGTAAGCCGGGAGCGGCGATAGGAGTTGCACCCTCAGGCCAACCTTGTTGAGGTGCAATATTGACCCGTGGAAGCAGCGATTTATCCGGCTTGGGCAGCTTGGGCGTGGGGCCTATACCGGCGCTTTCTGGCAGGGCTTTCACATCGGCATGGCTAACGCTGCTAGACAATAACGAACTTGCCAATATCAAGGCATAGGATAATGCTGAGCAAAAGTTGCGGGAATGTTGCTGTTGCGCAGACATTTATACCTCCAATTTTGCATCAAGCGTTATTTTTGCATTTAACACTTTGGAAACTGGGCAGCCTTCCTTGGTGGCGGTGGCAAGTTGCTGGAATTTTTGATCATCTATGCCCGGAATTTTTGCAATTAAATCCAAGTGCACAGTAGTAATTTTGAAGCCTGTATCGTCCTTTTCGAGAGTGACTGTTGCAAGGGTTTTGATACTTTCTGCAGTGAACCCTGCCTCCCCTAGCTGTAACGACAGAGCCATACTAAAACAGCCGGCGTGGGCGGCGCCAATCAGTTCTTCGGGATTGGTGCCTGGGCCATCTTCAAAACGGGTGTTAAAGCCATATTGGGCATCCTTTAAAATTCCACTCTGGGTAGAAATTTTTCCTTTACCTTGTTTAAGGTCACCGGTCCAAACTGCATTTGCTGAACGTTGCATAATATTCTCCGCGTATATGAAGGGGGTAAGGAATCATCCACAACTATTCCAGCGAGTAGTGCTCTGAGTCTGTGCGTTAAATAGCTTAGGGAGCCATAAAAAAGTGCTGGCGAGCTGGGTGTGATGTGAACGGGTTAAAGCTCTGCGTAACAGAAGTGGAAATGCTTTGACGCCTGCATCATCGACGTGCAGACTCAAACCGTTAAAATCGGGTTTTTCAGAGACTTTTTCGAGGGTAAGAATAATGATATCTAATCTCTTTCGTGTTGGTTTGTGCGCGCTGGTGTTGATTGGCTCTCAAGCAGCAGTTGCCGATCAAAAAATAAAAACCAAAAGTAATATCAAAAATGATCGCGTGCCGGCGTCTTCCAGTGCCGCTTGTACGGATGAAAAAGAAGGATCTGCGGATGGCAAGGTTGCTTGTAAAACTGTAGATGTCAAAAGTTCTGCAAATCTAGAAAGCTCCGCAGGCCTCAAAAGCTCCGCAAGCTCAGTTGCAAGTACTCAAAATGCTGAGCCTACTAAGCCCTAACCTGTAGCTAATGCACGTCACTTATGATGGATGCCGTATGCCTCTGTCGCCATTTACGCGCGGCCAGTGGTAAGATTCCTTTCATTTTGCGTTTGGTGATGATTGAAGGGAGTTAGTGCGTGACCAATAATAATGATATTACTGAAATCTCCCAGCTAGATTCCGTAACGGCCAATGATAAAACACAGGTTTCTTCTCCAGATGAGCGGCAACAAGCTATCGCGGCTGCGAATCTTGCCGGTGCAACCCAATACACGCAATTTACCCAAGCTCACCACACTTCTTCTGGTTTTGCGGAAGCGCAGGCGATCATTCAACAAGCTCAGGCAGGTAGCGGCAGGCTGCTGAAAAAACGTTTTTTATTGCAAGATGTGCTCGGCCAAGGTGGTATGGGAACAGTTTATCGCACGAAGGATTTACGCAAAGTTGAGGCCGAAGATCCTAATCCTTTTATTGCCACCAAAGTGCTCAATGCTGCGTTTAAAAACCACCCCAATGCCTTTGTAACCCTGCAACAAGAAACGGCAAAGTCGCACACTTTGGCACACCCCAATATTGTTACCGTGCACGATTTTGATCGCGATGGCGATACGCTCTATATGACGATGGAGTTGTTAGAAGGTGAACCGCTTGATCGCGTATTAAAAAAACAGCAGTCATCCCTAAAGGGTATTCCCAAACTAAAAGCCTTAGCGATTGTACGCGATCTTTGTTCTGCACTTGCCTACGCCCATCAGCGCCATATTATTCACGCAGATTTTAAGCCGGGTAACGTATTTATTTGCGATGACGGTAGGGCCAAAGTGCTGGATTTCGGCATCGCACGCGCCGCCTCCAAAGAAACGCAAAAACATAAATTTGATGCGGGACAGTTGGGCGCTTTAACGCCAGCCTATGCCACCATTGAAATGGTTCGCGATGAACCGCTCAGTTTTACCGATGATGTCTATGCGCTCGCCTGCGTTGCTTATGAAATTTTTTCTGGGCAACATCCTTATCAGGGTGTTTCCGCACTTGAAGCTAAGCAGCTAGGTTTAAAGCCCAAACCGATTGCTCATTTAAGTCATCGCGAATGGAAAGCGCTGAGTCATGCACTGGCCTTAGAAAAAAGTCAGCGCACGCCCAGCGTTCCTGCATTTATGGTGGAGTTGTTTCCTCGCAGGAGTACAGTCGCATTGAGTGTGGCTGTGGTCTTTGCTGTTATCGCGCTAGGTGGTGCTGCTTGGTTGGGGTATCAGCAATACAAAGCACAGCTGCAACGTGAAAATACTATCGCGGCAAATATTGAACAGGCGCAAACCTGTTTCGCGCAGAGTGATTTTGATTGTGCGCTTGAGCGCAGCTTGTTGGTGTCTAATTTGGACGCCGATAACAAAGTTGCCAAGCAATTAATTAAGGTTTCGCAATTAGCTCAACAAAAGCAAGACGCCGCACAGGCGATTACGCGTTTATTACAAGAGGGCGATAATTGTTTAGCTGAGCACGATGATGCTTGCACGCAAGTAAAAGCGAAAGATGTGCTGGCGTTAGATGCCAATAATCTACGCGCGCAGCAACTTTTGGCTGCAGCGAGTGATTTAGGTAAAAACAAAGCGATTGGCGATAACCTGCAACACGCCGAAACCTGTTTGCAAAATAGTGATTTTGCCTGCGCAACTATGTTTGCCAAAAAAGCTGCTGAGCTGAATGCATTCCATCCGGCGGTGAGTGCCATGAATGCAAAATTGCACGCCGTGGAACAGCAAGGGAAATTAGTCGCCTTGGCACAGCAGCAAAAAATTAAAGACTTACTCTTGCAGGCACAAACCTGCTTGGCGCAAAAAAAATACGAGTGTGCAATCAAGCAGGCTGATGCAACCTTGATGTTGGATGCTGCTAATGGCCCCGCTATGGAAGTGAAGCAAACGGCCGCAGTCGCGGATAAACAAATCCGCGATGCCCAAGAAAAAGTGGCGAAAATACTCAGCCAAGCCAAAGACTGTTTGGATAAGCAAAAAAATTACGCATGTACCATTGCAAAAGCAGAAGCCGCTTTGGATATAGTGCCTAATCATGCTGAAGCACTGGCGTTAAAAACGCGTGCGCAGGATATTCAACGAAAAATAAAAGAAACCGGTTTTACCATAAAATAAGAGAAGGAAATTGCTATGAAAAAATGTATTGCTTTAGTGATTGCAGTGCTATGTGCCGGCCAAAGTTATGCCTTTGATTTAAAGGATGTTGGGCGCACTTTTGATAAATCCTATAAGTGCAAAAGCAATGATCAGGGTTGTAAGAATCGCGAGCACTTGTTGGCGGCCGCAAAAGTGGCCGCGGTGGCGGTGGCAGTAAAATATATAGCAGACATGATTATTGAGCATCGCGCTAAAAAAGTGGCAGATGAAGAGGGCGTAGTAAAGGATTACAAAACCCAGCACGAAAACCTACCAGACAAAGCGCTTGCATCGGTCTACAGCACCAACGCTTTACCCGGCAGTGTAGTACAGCCCGGCAAGAAAGTAATTATTCAATCAGATATTGAAGTAGTGCCAGGGCGCACACAGCCGCAAACCGTGATTCAAGAGCGCTTGGCAATTTTTGATAACGAAGATCACACCAAAGAATTAAAATCGTTAACCAAAGATGTGAATGAAGAAACCAAACGCGCTGGGCGTTACACCAATGAATTCACCTTCACCTTACCTGAAGGTTTACCGCAGGGCGTTTATCCTATTAAAACCACGTTAATTTTGAATGGCGAAGAAACTCAAACTATCAATAATGATTTGCAGTTGGTGTTAGAGGTAAATAGCGCAGGGAAAATGCAGTTTATTGCTGTGCGATAGACTCTTGATGTATGGGTGCTAAATCTTAGTTACAGGAATTCCGTTCACCCTCTGTGCTCAGAGTGAACGGAACTCTAGATTAAATGAGATGACGATTCATCAATTCCTGCTTCATATACGCGTAGAAAATCGGCGCGGCAACTACGCCTGCAATACCAAATATTGATTCCATCACTAGCATCGCAATCAACAGTTCCCATGCGCGCGCTTGAATTTGGGTGCCGATAATCTTGGCATTCAAGAAGTATTCAAGTTTGTGTAACACAATTAAAAATGTCAGCGAACCTATCGCAACCGGAAACCCAAAGGGTAAGGCGACAATAACTATAATAGTATTTGATATTAAGTTGCCAATAATGGGCAGTAAGCCAACCATAAAGGTGATGACGACCAAGCTTTTGGCCATGGGCAAATTCACGTCGAACAATGGCAATACCACTAACACATAGATACCTGTTGCTAAGGTATTTACGGCTGAAATACGCACTTGGGCAAAGACCACTTTTTTGAAAGCGCGGCTGAGGGTTTTTGCCCGGTCTATGAGTGCTGATGCTAAGGGAGCAAGTGGCGACTTGCTGAGTGTGTGCAACGAAATCATGGCACCAATAATCATGCCCAATAAAATACGTACCACTGTATGGCCTACATCTGTGCTGAGTGACTTAGCTTCCTGAGCATGCTCGCGCATCCAGGTGGTAATTAGTGCGCGCAGTTCTTCAGCATTGCCGGGTAGATGTGAGCATACCCATTGTGGGCACTGCTCGCGTGATGCATCCACTATGTCGGCCATTTTTTGCAAAAGCGCGTGAGCACTGCCTGCTTCGCTTTGAAAGAAGGTAACCGCACCCCATACTGCCAGTGTTAGCGCGGTAATAATCAACGTACCTATCACGCTGACAGACACTAATCGCGCGCGCCCGCGTCCAACTTGTTCGTCTAGTTTTGGCGATAGCATCATTACCAAGGAATGCACCAGCAGACCTGCAAGTAGCGCCACCAAAAGCCCATGGGTAAGGATTACAAAGAGTGCGATAACAATAAGAATATAAGATGCAATTTCTGAGTAGGTAATTTTATGGTGCGAAAACATAATGACTTACCGTATAAAAAGGGGTGATGCTTCACATCATAAGTGATATGGAGCCGATATGCGAAAATCTATATTGCGTAGATTATCGGTGGAGCTTACTGGGCTAGGTAGTTGTGTATAGGTATGTAGATAGTTGGGGTAATCGCCGCGATTACAATTGCAACCGTTTTAAGTGATGCATCAAGTTGATTAACTGGCTTTGAGTAATTTGTGCAGCTGATGTTTCGGTGTTTTACAGAGCTGCGCCATAAAGGCGAAAGAGGGCGCTTGTAACGCATGTTTGTATTCTAACTCTGCCAGTAAGCTCAACCATAAATGCGCGGTTACTTCAGCATCGGCCAGAGCACGGTGGTAAACCCCATTGCTGGGTAAATTTTTGTATTCCGCGAGTGTGGCGAGTTGATGATTAACAGCCTGCTGAAAAATTCTGCGGGAGGCCAAGAGGCTGCAAGCGATACCGCCATTAAAGGTTTTTTTAATACGTTTAAATTCGGCGCGCAAAAAACGCTCATCGAAGGATGCATTGTGAGCAACTAAATTGTGGCCTTGAATAAACTCAAAAAAATCAGCCATTACCTCATTATTTTTACGTGCCTCGCTCACCATGCGGTTGGTAATGCCAGTAAGGTTTTCAATAAAAATGGGGATACGAATATTGGGGTTCATCAACTGCTGAAACCGCTGGGTGATCTGCCCGTTTTCAATCAATACCGCCCCAATCTCAATGCTGCGGTCGCCCATATCTGGCGACAAGCCAGTCGTTTCAAAATCGAAGACTATGAGCGTGTTGGCAGGGCGGGTTTGAAGTGCGGAACTCATCTTTTCTACTTAATATCTCTTTAGTGGGTTGGACACTGTGATGGGTTTGAAACAGGTGTGTTGTAATCCGAGCACAATCTGTACAGGGTATTTATACCGGGTTAGCAAACTTGTCCACAGAAGCTGTGCATAAGTTTGTTAATAAGGTCTTAGCTTCCCCGTGAAACCACTGAGGTCACTAGTCATCACTTAAGCCGTTGTTATTTTGACCGGTATTTTGATCGCTAAATTACACGATTAACACTTGCTTTTTTGACGCGCTGCACGGGCGTGGCGTGCAGCGGTTTTATAAATATGTCAAGGATTAGTAGTGGTGTTTTTTTCGGCTTTTTCTTTTAACGCTTTCTCGCGCTCCGCGTCAATATCCGCTTTTAGTTGGTGAATAGATTTATCGAATTCCGCGAGGCTATGATTGCGACTCATCCTTACCACTGGCGGGAGAACTTCGTTCATGTACAGGCTATCGGCATATTGATTCGTCTTTTGATAGTTGTTCATTAATATCAAACCAGAGCTAAGCACTGCGAGGGATGCGCAAATAATTTTCAGCATTGCTCGTTTGTGGTTGATAAGGCGCAAATGAAAGTAAATGGTTATTGCGACTACGACAATTTGTAAATGGCTTTGGTAGTGAGAAAACCATTCCCAAGAAAAGGCGAAGCCCAGAACTGCGTAGATATGATCCAGCAAATCCAACGCCACTATTCCGCAGCTAAAGGTAAATAAGTGGCGGCCAAAATTGGCGTTACCACTAAATACGCGATTGGCGAGCGCCCAAATTCCCGCCCACGCGGCAGCAGACATTAGCCATTTGATCAGGTCCATAATGTAATCAGAGACCTTGTTGTTGGCGATATCGCCCAACCAGGATGTAATCAGGGAGAGAGCGCACAGCATTGCGATGGCACAGCCAAACATCAGCCAAGTTTGCCAATGGCTATGACTGGAATCGCTCACCTCTGAGTTGACGATATATTGACTATCGCGCACGCGTATTAAAGTGCGCCCAAGTTGCACAATAGTGTCGCCATCCAGCTCTGCTTGCGAGTGCGCTTTACCTTTGAGTTTGAGTCTATTTTGACTGCCAAGATCGCGCAGGTGTAGTTTGCCATTTGCATTCAATTCAATAAGGGCATGTTCTGCGGCTGTGTGTGGGTCATCTAAAATAATATCGTTGCTATAGTTGCGGCCTAAACGAATGGGTAGTTCAGAAAATTTATGGCGCGCTTGTACATCGCCGCTGTGGTTAAGTATTTCCACGAAATAAAAGAGGCTCATTTAGTTTGCCTCCTGAATTGCTGCAGTGGGTTTGCTTTTACTTAGCCCTTGTAAAAACTGCGAAATAAATTTTTTGCCGTTTTCGTAGGAAGTTCCGTTAATGATCAAGTTGCTTTGCAGGTTCATTAGCGGTTCATCAGTACTGGTGGTAAACAGCAAAAAATTATAGAGCCCAGAGAATTTTTGATAAGCCTCCACACAGACTACCGCACGGCTGCTGAAGTTATTGTTGCCAATAAATTCTTCGGTACAGCGCGAGGTGGTGACATCTTCATCTTTAGTGTCGTTATTCACCCGATTACTGAAAAACTTACCCATTAAAAGTGCAAAGCGCAGCGAGTTCAATTTGTCGGTTTGGGTAAATTTATGGTGAATAGAGATATTGCCTGTTTGCAAATCATCAGAAACATAAATGGCTGATTCCATGCGGCAACTAATTTGATCAGTGTTATAGGTTTTTTCACCTTTGGTATCTGAACTGCCCCAGCAGCGCACCTGCTCGGATTCGCGTACCGGCACTGTGTAAGGGCCTAGGTTTTTATGGGTTAGGGGTGTGGCTAACAGGGTATCCATCATAACGCTTTGGTAGGCGAGTAATTGCTCGCCAATAATGGGTTTAAAGTCGGCAGGTGGTTTGCTTTCCGGGGTGATGCGCGCAAACAGTTGTTGCGCGTAAATTGCGGGCACTAAAAAGCTGACTAATTCACCATCGCGGCGGTGCGCCACATTGACACCGGCAACTTGGCCATCAGCTTTCACATTAGGGCCGCCGCTCATGCCGGGGTTCACTGGGCCAGTAAACATAATTTGTTCGCTGAAACCGCGGTGGCTTAAGCCGTTGTAAGTGCCCTCTGAAATAAAGAAACCGAGGTCTAGCGGGTTGCCCAGTGAATAGAGATGTTCACCTTGATTCAGCAATGCCGGTGTTTCGGTCAGTTTAAAAAAGCCCGTGCCTAAGCGGTTAATGCGCACTACGGCTAAATCGTGCAGCACATCCACCGCCAAAAGTTCGATAGCGCCACTTTTACCGTGAGTATCTTTAAACTCACCAAAGTAGGTTTCTGGCTCAAGCGCCATCTTGGAAACCACATGAAAGTTAGTAATCACCAGATTGCTGGTACCAATTAAAAACCCCGAGCCCACGCCAGACTGGCTATGGCCGTTTTTCAGTAATACTCGAATCTGCAGCAAATCATTTTGCGCAGCGGTATAGAGTTCTTGCGCGGTAGATGACGGTTGAACTTGGGCGGGGCTGGGTTGCTCTGCTGGCAAGTTAGCGCTAGAAGAGCTTGTGGCTGCAAAGGCGGGAAAGGTTAAGCAGGCAAACAAGAGCGGGAGACGCAAAAAAGTCATAAGGATCCTTGAGGGACTGCTGAAAGTGAATGCTCAATGTAGTTAAACTATGGCGACAAGTATGCCCAGCGCGCTCGCGATTGGCCACCTTATTTGGCAGTTAAGATATGTGGCGCTAAGCGCTTGCATGATAAAAATAAGCGACCATTGAATCCAAAACCGCTCCAGGCTGTGTCTATACCAATAGTCATGGTGCTAGAGCGGGTGCACCCAAGAATTTAACGAGTTATTCCTGACGAGTATCCATTATGAAAATCATTCCATTGGCTCATCAAGTCATCGGCAAGCTCGCCTTGATTGGCCTGTTATTTTTGCCCTTAGCCCTAACACCGAGTTATGCCGCGGAATTGGTGGGCAAGCCGGTGGCCGTGGGTGCTCAGGCGTCTAGTGAAGCTCAGGCGATACAAGAGAGTACGGTAACAGCAAGCGATACTCCTACCCCGGCGATTGCGTCAAACAATCCCACACCGGCAGAACCGCCCGTAATGGCTGAACTCTGCGCACACAATGGTGCCATGCAGAATACGGACGACATACGCCAAGCTATTGATGAACTGCGCGAAACTATCCATCGTGAAACATCCTCTGATGTGGGTATCAGCCTTGGTGCTGACGTCATTGTTCCTGTGGTCGCCATGTTGCTCTTATTTGGCGGCCCCATTCTGTTATTAATTGTGTTAGCGGTTCTGCACTACCGTGCCAAAGCGCGCCGTCAGCAAAACATCAATACGAATATTGAAAAATTATTGGCTGAAGGTAGGGATATTCCGCTTGAGATGTTGCTGGGTGAAGAGGTGGTGACTAAAACTCCGGTGGTGCGAGCGGGAGTTGTTTCCTACCCTAGAGACGATAACACCTTGCAAAAGGGGCTTCGCAACATAGGCCTAGGTACCGGCTGGCTGCTGTTTCTAACCATTATGTTCAATATTAAAATTGGATCTTTTGGGTTTATTTTTATCGGCTTGGGGCTTTCGCAACTGATCATTTGGAAGCTCTCTAGCACAAGTGCCAACCCAAGAGCCGAAACGCCAGAATCCCTTAAGGCGCAGGACTAAACTCTATGTCAATTCCCGATCAGGAATTGATTGCGCGGGTAGTCGCCAAAAAAGACCAACATGCGTTTTCGCAGTTGGTTTTGCGCTATCAATCGCAATTGCGCCTCTGGGCCCGTCGCTTGTGCGACGGCGATACCCATTTGGCTGACGATCTTGCGCAAGAAACCTTTATTAAAGCCTATGCAGCTATAGGCGCCTTTAGATCCGAATCGAAGTTTTCGACTTGGTTATACCGAATTGCTTTTAATATTGCCGCTAATCGCTGGCGCGGTAAAAAGATCCAGTGGTGCGAACTGGACGATAATGAAGATATTGAAGCCGAACATTGCGAACTTAAACAATTTGACGCAAAACGTGATGTAGAATTGGCTATGCAGCAACTTTCCGCCGCGCAACAGTTGGCGATACGGCTTTGCTTTGAAGATGGTTTCTCGCACGATGAGGCCGCCAGTATTATGGGCGTTCCGCTCGGCACGTTAAAAACCCATGTGAATCGCGGCAAACAAAAATTGCAAACGCTTTTGGCATCTTGGAGTCAGGTAGCATGATCATCCAACATCACAACCAAGATCACCGCGGTCATCTTAATGATGACAATTTTGATGCTTTTTTGGCGAAGCATTTACCGCAAGCACAACCCTATTTAGCTGACGATGATTTTACCGCGCGGGTTATGCAGCAATTACCCGCACCCAAAAAATTATCGCTCTGGCAGGAGCGGCTGATCATCATAGTTCCGCTTGTGGTTATCAGTTTATTGGTGCTCAGCCAATTCTCAGTATTAGCCGAAATTATAAAATTATGGACGTGGTTAGGAATGATGGATTTTACGAGCATATTGCAAATAGGCGGGTTGACGGCAATTGCAGTTATTTCTGGCGCCCTGTTCTGGTTTGCGAAACAGCTTAAGATCATTGCATAAAAAAATACCCGCACAAAGCGGGTATTTTTTTGAACGGTTGATTTGCTGGCTTATTTTACTTTTAGGCCTTTACCGGTTGCAGCCCAATAAATTCCCCCATAAACATGTTCAAGATAAAAGCTATCGGAATAGTGTGCAGGTGTGTGGCCAAGTGCGGTGTAAAATGAACGGCCACCATCGTAATTATGATACCAAGCTACGGGGTGAAATTTGCCCATACCTTCACCGCTCTTGCTGCCCCAGCTGACTTTAGGGTCAAAGGTTTTTTCGTCTACTGCCAAAATATAATTCAAGCCTTTGGTGTTCTCTGGGCCAAATTCATACCATTCTTCTGTCCACAGTAAACGCTCGGGCATACGCTCCAAACCGGGGAACTTGCGGTCAAGAACCTGTAGCTCTGCGGTTTGAATAGTTGGGTGAATATGAAAGCTGCGGCCTACTAACTTGGTATACCACTCCCAACTGTACTCAGTGTCAGACGCGCTGTGAATGCCCACAAAACCTTTGCCGGATTTAATAAAGCGCTCCATAGCGGCTTTTTGTTCTGGCTTGAAAAGGTCGCCAGTAGTAGAAAGGAAAATAATAGCTTGGAATTTTTTCAAATTCTCGTCATTAAAGACGGTGGGATCTTCCTGCCAATCCACCGTAAAAAAATGTTTTTTCCCCAACTCGCGCATAGCAGCTACACCTTCCAATTGCGATTGGTGGTGGAAACCTTGCGTCATAGTAAATAAAAGCACATTAAATTGTTCTGCGTAGCTATTAATACTTAGCAGAAGCAAGCAGCTGCAGAGTGCTAATTTGGATGTAATGCGTTTCAACATAATTCACCTCGTTATTGTTGAGCAATATTCAATAAAAACCGCAAACAGACTATAGCAGTCATCACCTAAACGAGGATAATTTTTGTAAAGAGCAATAAGTGCGATGGTGCCGAGAAGCAGCGTAAATATTTTAGGAGGGAGGTTTTGAAGCGTTTAGGAGAAAGCTTAGAGCGGAAAGCGTTGACGCGCCTTGCGGCGCGTCAAACAATAGCTACTGCTCAATAACGACGAGATCACCCGTAATAGAAACACCGGATTTCAACATGCCAGAATCGCAAGCATAGATTTCTTTGCTGGAAAGGACTTTGCCTTTAGTGTTGGATTTAATGTTAATCACCGCATTAGCGCCTTCTTTTTTCGCGGCTTCGCGCAAGTCTTTGAGTGCTACCACTAACGCAGAGTTGCAGGCTTTAATTTGTGATTTTAGCGATGCATTTATTTCGCGATTAAACGAGTATTGGCTGATGGTTGAAGTCACAACACCTTCTGGCACCGTATCGCCGAAGTAGAATTTAATATCATCCGGCAAGTTTAGTTTGGCATCGTCGGATGTGAGTGCATCTTGAATGGAGATGTTTTTCAGTTCGCCCGCTTGTGCTTGGAGTGCGACGGCACACAGGGTTGCGATAAAAACAACAAATAGCTTTTTCATAAACACCTCAATGGTTAGGTTTGATGGAGTTAATTTATCCGATTGTCCTGAGTGCGGAACGGTCGCAGGGGATGCATAAATCCTTCGACTGCTGCGCGCTCAGGGTTAGCGGTAAAGTAGATTAAGAAATAATATCGGCCTAAGCTTACTTCTTCTTAAGTGCCTGTTGCAACAAGGCGCCCATACTACCCATAGCGGCGGGCGCTGGGTTGTTTTTCTGGGCCGTACGCTGTTGATTTTGCGACTGTGGTCGTTCGCCGCCTTTCTTGCCTTCTACCTTTTCACCGGGAGTGTCATCCAAACGTAATGAAAGCGCGATTCGTTTGCGCGGCACATCCACCTCCATGACTTTAGCCTTAACGATATCGCCCGCTTTTACGGCTTCGCGCGGATCTTTAATAAAGGTGTGCGACAGCGCGGAGATGTGTACCAAGCCATCTTGATGCACACCAATATCCACAAAGGCACCAAAGTTAGTCACGTTGGTAACTGTGCCTTCCAAAATCATACCGAGAACCAAATCGGTAATTTCATTAACACCTTCTTGGAAAGTTGCGGTTTTAAATTCAGGGCGTGGGTCGCGGCCGGGTTTATCCAGTTCTTTAATAATGTCGGTCACTGTCGGCACACCAAATTTTTCATCGGTATAATCGGCTGCTTTTAAACCGCGCAAGAAACTTGAATCGCCAATCAAACCTTTCATTTCGCGGGTATTTTTCTCCGCGATTTTCTCCACAATGGCATAGGCTTCCGGATGAACACCAGAAGCATCCAATGGATTGCTGCCACCGGCAACGCGCAAAAATCCTGCGGCTTGTTCAAAGGTTTTTTCGCCAAAGCGCGGTACTTTTTTCAACGCCGCACGCGATGTGAATGCACCGTTTTGATTGCGGAATTCCACAATGTTGTTGGCGAGTGTGGTATTTAAACCCGACACGCGCGCCAGCAAAGCGGCGGATGCGGTATTCACCTCTACACCCACGGCGTTCACACAGTCTTCAACGACTGCATCCAGCGAGCGTGCAAGTTGCGATTGCGAAACATCGTGTTGATATTGACCGACACCAATCGACTTAGGATCAATTTTTACCAATTCCGCGAGCGGGTCCTGCAGGCGGCGCGCAATGGAAATCGCGCCGCGAATCGTCACATCCAAATCCGGAAATTCTTTCGCCGCAAATTCTGATGCGGAGTAAACCGATGCACCCGCTTCGCTCACAATCACGGTGCTGGCGGTAATATCTTTGTGTGCTTTCAATACATCTTTCGCAAATTTTTCGGTCTCGCGCGATGCTGTGCCATTGCCAATCGCAATCAAGCCCACATTATGTTTTTTGCACAGGTGAACCAAAATCGCTTCAGATTCCGCAATTTTATTGAACGGTGGAGTGGGGTACATAACAGTGTGATCAAGCACTTTACCGGTGGCGTCAACTACCGCGACTTTCACTCCAGTACGCATACCTGGGTCTAAGCCGATAGTCGCTTTTTGACCTGCGGGTGCGGCGAGCAGCAAATCTTTTAAGTTGGAGGCGAATACTTTAATTGCACCGTCTTCCGCTTTTTCGCGCAGCTCGCTCAACAAATCTGTTTCAAGATGGGTTAATAATTTCACACGCCAAGTCCAGCGCACTACTTCAGCCAACCAACCATCTGCTGCGCGGCCTTGGTCTTTAATTTGCCAGTGGTCACCAATCATGGTTTCGCACGGGTGACCGACTCTAGCCTCTTCATCACCGACTTTGATTGCTAGCGTGAGAGTGCCTTCGTTGCGGCCGCGGAACATGGCGAGGGCGCGGTGCGATGGTACTGATTTAAGCGGTTCGTCGTGTTCAAAATAATCACGGAATTTTTGTACTTCTTGTGATGTGTCTGTTTCTTTACCGGCAACATTGCGCGAGCTGAGCGTACCTTCATTGGTTAAGAAGCTGCGCAGGCGGCCAAGCAATTCAGCGTCTTCACTGAATTTTTCCATAAGAATATATTTGGCGCCGTCGAGAGCAGATTTAACATCGTTGATATTGTACTCAGCGTTAAAGAATTTAGCGGCTTCCACCTCGGGTGCCAACGTTGGGTCAGCCATAAGCGCTTCTGCCAAAGGTTCCAAACCGGCTTCTTTAGCGATTTGGCCTTTGGTGCGGCGTTTGGGTTTGTAGGGTAGGTACAAGTCTTCCAAGCGATTTTTGGTGTCGGCGAGGTTTATATCGCGTTCAAGCTCGGGCGTGAGTTTTTCTTGCTCTATGATAGATTTCAAAATCGTCGCACGGCGCTCTTCCAGCTCGCGCAGGTAGCGCAGGCGCTCTTCTAGGTTACGCATTTGGGTATCGTCCAGCCCGCCTGTCACTTCCTTACGGTAGCGCGAAATGAAGGGTACGGTTGCACCTTCATCCAATAGCCCCACAGCGGCGCTAACTTGTTGTTCTTGAACGGCTAATTCATCGGCGATGCGTTTGAATATACTTGGCAAACTGAAGGTATTTGAAAGGCTGGTCATAAAGCGAACTCGTGTAGCGGTAGGGATTATCGAAAGCAGCCATTATCCCCAAATTGCGTTACGCCGCTAGACTTGCTTTTTGATTTTTTGTCAGGTGGGTTTTGCAAGAAGTTGAATCCAAAAATCACTAAGCTGTGTCTTAGTAAGTAGTTTATTCAATCTCTTGTGCAAGGATCATTCTATGAAAATTCAATTACTTCCAAAGTTGTCGGTTTTAACAGCCCTTGCTTTGGTGCTGTCAGTGCCTTCCGTGCAGGCAGGGGATTTGGTTGCCAAGGCTTATGACATTAAAGATGTCTCTGAAGTGGTGGTGAGCGGCGGTGGGCGCGTGCAAATAGTACAAGGACAAACCGAAACGCTGCGGGTGGAGGGTAGCCAAGAGGTGATGGATCGCGTACGGGTAGATTTAAGTGGGGGGAAATTAGACTTAAGCGTTAAACATACGGCGGGCAAGGGCTTTAATCTGTTGGATTTATTTAAGCAGCGCAACGATGATGTACTTTATGTTTTGCAATTGAAAAAACTTAACTACTTGGGGCTATCTGGTGCATCGCGCGCAACAATTGGGGATTGGGTGGGTGGCGATATGAAAGTGAATGTAAGCGGTGCTGGTGAAGTCAATTTTTCTAATTTACAAGTGAATGAGCTATTTCTTCAGCTGACCGGTGCGAGCAACTCAAAAGTGCAGGCGCTGACCGCAACTAAGGCAAAATTTGAGCTTTCAGGTGCTGCCAATATGGATGTTAAGGCGGCAGGTAAACTTAATAAGTTAATTGTTAACGCAAGCGGTGCGAGTAATTATCGCGGTAAATTATTACAGGCAGTTCAAGCGGATGTTGAGGCTAGTGGTGCTTCTAGCATCGATTTATGGGTGACAGAAGCTTTGCGCGTTGTCGCCAGTGGCGCCTCTAATGTTCGTTATATTGGTAAACCTAGGCTAGACAGTAACGCCAGCGGTGCCAGCCATATAAAAGCAATTGACGATTAAGTATGTAGTGGTGTTGTAACTGCCTCACTGCTTGCGGTGGGGCTTTTTTATTTCTGTAACCTGAGTCGCATGTGTTAAGCGCCTTGTTGCTACACAATGGCGACTGGTATAGTTGCAAAGCAATCCCCCGTTGGGGGATTTAGTTGTTATGTAGAAGGTATTTCACGGCTAGAGCGTGAAAAATAATTATATTCATTGCACAGGGAAAAAGGATGCGCACTTCTTTTGATTCACTCCATCATATTTATTCATATCTTCGTTTATGCCCAATTATAGGCGCAATCATTTTGCTCACTGCTTGTGGCGGTGGGGGTGGTTCAAGTAGCTTCGATAACACTATAGTTTCAGTCGCCACTAACGATACACCTACAGATGGCACCCTTCGTCCAGCTGTTGCAGATTCGCCTTATAAGTCTGCAATTGTTAATTGTATGAACACTGCGAATAATTCAGCGAGTTCTTGCAAGCTAAGCGCCTTGCCGTTTATAGGCCAAAAAACTAGCGCGCCCACTAAAGCCGATATCTTGGCGCAAACCGTTGTATCTCACCCTTGGATGGCAACACGGTTTAGTCAACTGTTAGATCAAATGCCCAATGATATTTTCCTGTTATTCCGTGGCGTTACAGGTATCGTCATAGCTGCAGATATTCGCCCGTCCCACTATCGCAGTGATACCGGCGCGATTTATTTAGATCCTGCCGATTTATGGTTGAATGCTGCTGAGCGCGCTACTATTTCTAAAGAAGAAGATTATCGCAGCGGCTTCTCAAACGGTTTAGCCTTCCGCAGCATGTGGCGCTATGTGCAAGGTAACAAATATGCCTACAACTCCTATCCCTTGGATGGCGTAGTCAGCTCGCGCACTATCAATGATGTAGTGCGGCCAATGGCGGCGTTGTTATTTCATGAGTTAGCACATGCTAACGATTTTATGCCGCCAGCATTTGTAGGTCAGATTAATCCGAACTTAACCGTAGCAGAAGCTATAGGCAACATGGAGAGTTCGTTTATCTCTACAGGTTTAAAACTTCAAAGCCCCTTGAGCTCGCAAATGCAATACGATCTGGCACGAGTCATGTTTTACGGCGCTACGGCTACTGATGATCAAAAGCGATTAGCAGCAGGGCAGGTGGGCTTGGATTTTTCAGTCGATGGCGCCAGTGATTCGTACAACTATTCAAGCCAATATGAAGATGTGGCTATGCTGTTTGAAGAGGTAATGATGAAATATCATTACAATGTAGATAAAGACATGGCATTTACCGATGCTCCACCCGCCACTGGTGCAACTTGTGCAAATTATGTGGTGCGTTGGGGGGTGCGAAATCGCATTGGTAACCCCTTGGTTAAATCGCGCGCGCAGTTGATTGTGAATAAGGTCTTAGGTGTTAATAATACCTCCGCATATTTTTCTGCTTTGCCTGTACCTCGCAGTATGACTAACGGCGCTGATTGGTGCGCAAACCTAACAAGTTCATTTGGTAATCTTAATACAGTATCGCAAAAAATATCAGACCAATCCGTGCCAGTGAGAGACTTGTTGCCGCCACATTAAGCTTGTTTAGCATGTACTTTGTTATTATGCTCGCAGCCGTTAATGTCACTTTAACGGCTGTTTTTTTATCTGTCATATGGGTGTGATATTAACCTGCAGAAATATTAATTGAGATATCTCGCTCATGTTTCCCATTAAAAAAATCCTATCGTTATCTAGCTTTGTGCTTCTAAGTCAGTTGGTCTGTATACAAATGACTAGCGCACAAGATCTGCCGGAAGCCGCTCAAGAGGCCGTACAAGCCGAGGCTGAAATAGAAGAGGTCTTGGTAATAGGTGAGCAACCGGGGCCGGGGTTATGGTGGGTGTACAAGGGCGATCATGTGTTACGTGTCTTGGGTACTATTTCACCGATTCCTAAAAATATGCAATGGCGCTCCAAGCAGGTTGAAACTGCACTTGCAGAGTCGCAAGAATTTATTACGCCTCCCAAAATAAAAATGGAAGTTGGATTTTGGGGTAAGGTAGGTTTGTTGCCTTCGTTGATAGGCATTAAAAATAATCCTGACTCAAAAAAATTGGCAGATGTGTTAAGCCCGGAATTGTATGCGCGCTGGACTTTATTAAAAGAAAAATACATTGGGAAGGATCCGGATATTGAAAAGCAGCGCCCGATTTTTGTTGCACCGGTGTTGTTTGATAAATCGATTGAAAAATCTGGTTTGGCTCCTAATGATAGTGTGCGTTGGGCGCTTGAAAATGTGGTGCGCAATCATAAAATTAAAACCACTCGTCCTATTGTTATGCATGAATTACAAAGCCCGCGCGCCACAATAAAAAAATTCAAAAAATCAACGCTGGATGACACCCAATGTTTTGCCAAAACATTGGATCGTTTGGAATCTGATTTGGACGCTATGCGCTCACGCGCTAATGCTTGGTCGGTTGGCGATATCAATTCGCTGCGCAATTTGCCTTACGTAGACAATAAAGCCGCGTGTGAGGATGCTGTTCTCAATTCTGAGTTGGCACAAGATCAAGGCTTGCAAGATATAAAAGCGACCTTGAAAGCGGCTTGGTTAGAGGCTGCGGAAGCGGCGCTCGCCAATAACCTTGCCAGCTTTGCAAGCTTGCCTATGGAAGAGTTATTAAAGCCGGATGGCTATTTGGCAGCTTTAGCCGCTAAGGGCTATAAAGTGGAGGCTGCGGAATAAAGGGGGCATTTACTGCACGAACCTGAAAACAGCCATTACTGCTTGTGTAGAATCTGAACAATACGGTTGTAAATAATCTCCGTTATCATCCAAGAATTTCCGCCGCTGGTATTCACGAATTGAATAACCACTGCATCAATATCTTTGTGATAATGCGCAATACTCGAATAGCCACCTAGCAAACCGGTATGTTCATATACATAGATTGAAGAGTAAATCGCCTGTTCATCGGCATTTAATAATGAGCCGTCGTTCAATGCCCGCAAAAAAATTCCGACATCCTGTGCACTAGCAATCATTGAGCCTCCGGGGGCTACAAAATTTTGTGTTTTTAAATCGCCGTCGTAACCACTGTAGTAGCCGCTGACAACATCCGGTAAATCCACTTCGCTTAGCAAACTATAAGTATGCGTTAGCTTAAGAGGATCAAGAATTTCGTTTTTTATATAGTGGTGATGGCTGTACCCCAATGTTTTATCGAGAATCATGCCAATTAATAGATAATTCGTATTGGAGTAGCGGTAGCGACTGCCTGCTTTAAAATCGGCAGGTTTATCTAGCCCGAACTTTAGCAATTCACTAACGCCTGCAGGTAAATTTGCCCACGGCAATTTTGGGTCGTCGATAAAATTGGGAATTCCACTGCGGTGTTGTAGCATCATTCGCAGCGTAATTTGATCTGCATTTTCAATTCGCCCAGCAAGCTCAGGCAAATAATCGGCAAGGGTTTTATCCAGCGATAAGCGTTTGTTACTTACCAGTTTTGCGGTAGCGGCAGCGATATACAACTTGCTAATGCTCGCTATTTTAAATAATGCGTGTGGGTCAGTAGGGATTTTATTCTCTCTATTCTTCCAGCCAGCAGAATAATACTCTGGCGGGCTACCTTTTTTATCCACATAGACAACAATGCCATCCAAATCATAATTAATGGCATCGCTGACTTGCTCCTGAATAGTATTAGGCAAGGGTTTCACGTAGGCGCAGCCTGCAAGCCACGGGACGAATATTCCTATGCAGATTGTCACAATGATGGGCATGATTATTCTGAGAAGTGGTCGAAGCCTAGGTTTCATGTTGAGTTTTTTAATCAAATAAAATCCCGTTTTTTATTTTGAATATGCAGCGTCATCAGTAGCATGGAAATCGCAACAAGCACTTGTATTGTTATAAGAGTAATAGCGGTTGAGTTCCAAACGCTAACTGGCCCATAAATATAGTTTGCTATTGGATCTAGATAAACAACTATCCAAAGATATGCGGATGTACCCAGCTCGAAGATTAATATGGAAAGAATCGTAATGCCGTGAGATTGGAAAAGCAGACTCGCACTGAGGATGCAGATGTAGGCAACAAATATACCTAGAAATATGATAGTGACAAATGGAATAGCTCCATAAGGGAATACACCAAGCCCAAAAGCAAAATAAAATGCCACTCCACTAACCAGCAACCAAAATACAGAAAATATTGGAAGATTTACCAACAATTTGGCCATTGTAAACTCTCTCACTGTGACGGGTAAACTCATGATAAACGATTGTGTGGATTTTACTTTTTCCATCACAATCGATCTCATAATGAGCACAATTCCACATGCGGCCACGGGTGCAATTAGCAACATAAAAGCAAGGTTAACAAATGCCCAGTTTGGTATACTCCCAAAGAGCAAACTTGTAATTACAATGGCCGCCAGGCTGACCAGGCAAAAACTCAATATCGTCTTGCGCATGATCAAGCAATCTTTTCTAACAAGTTGTGGAATAATTGAGGTGCTCATAGCGTGGCTTCCTTATTGTTGTGCGATTTGGCGCTGAGGACGTTGCCAAGAAATATCTCCTCCAGCGTTAAACGCTCAATGTTATTTACCTGCAAACCGGCATTGGTAAATTGCTCTGCAATTGAATCATCGTAGTTATTGACAGTAACGCTACAGAGACGACCGTTCTGTTGTACATCTTTGATATTGGGTAAATTCGGCAAATGGTTGTTATTCATATTAGTTAAACGCAATCGTCGCCAGCCATCCATAAAATCTTCTTTGTTACTTGATTCAATGATGCGGCCGCCATAGATAAAGGTTATGTAATCAGAAATTTGCTCTACATCTAAAGTATTGTGCGATGAAAAAAGGATTGAATGAGTTTCGTCTGCGAGCGCATTCATCATTTCATCAAGTACTTCCTTTCGTACCGCTGGATCTAGCCCGGTCGTTGGCTCATCAAACACGAGCAAATTCGGGCGGCGAGCCAATGCTAACAACAAGGTGGCTTTAACTCTTTGCCCGTGCGACATGCCTTTTACTTTCTGGTCTTTATTAAGATCGAAGCGGCGCAATAAAATTTTTGCGTATTCATCATCCCATGAGTTGAAAATGGATTTAATAAAATCCATATGAAACGCAATGGTCTCGCTCTCGTAAAGTCGCATATCCTCAGCAACAAAACCTATATTACGTTTTGCGGCAAGCTGATCTTGGGGCATGGAGTAACCCAACACTTTAACCGTGCCGCTATCGGGCTCTATCAGCCCCATGACGATGCGCAACATGGTGGATTTGCCGGCGCCGTTCGGCCCAACCAAACCCATCACAGTGCCTTGCTCAAAGGACAAGTTCACATTTTGTAATTTGAAATGTGGATAATGTTTAGTGATGCCTTCACACTCTATTGCCAGGGGCAGGCTCATGGTATTTACTCCTTTTTAAATATATTTTTTTATCATCTGTAATAGCTCGTCCTCAGGTACAGCAAGAGACTTTGCCAATTTACCAGCTTGCTGTAAGTGCTGGATTAACTCCTCTCGCTGCAATATTTCCATATCGAGTGATTCGCTCACCCAGCTACCTTTGCCTTGTTGGGTGGCAATTACGCCTTCCCGCTCCAGCTCCAGATAGGCACGTTTGATCGTAATAATGCTGACTTTTATTTCTATTGCCAGCTCGCGAATGGAAGGTAATGGAGTGTTGGGCGGCCAATCCCCCACGGCTATTCGCTGGGTAATTTGCTCCATGATCTGTTGATACATGGGGCGCTTATCGGTCTGGGAAAAAACAAAGTTATATTTCATATACACAGTATATACACTTGATATAAGTGCACAATAGCATTGTTTGTGAGATCACCTAATTACATTGATAGAATTGATGTTTAAAAAAGAATCAGGATGTTGTTGTACTTTTTATGTTTGCTGTTATAGTTATGTATAACAGTGGTTCGGTAGTGTTGTTATGCACTACGCGAACTGATTAGTCCCAACACGGTATGAGCTAAAGGTAATAGTGATGATGGATTCAGATACGGTTTTGGTTGAGCGCGTTTTAAATAAAAATGATCAGCAGGCATTTACTCAACTAGTTATGCGCCATCAGTTGGTAGTACGTAGCTTGTTGGCGCGTTCATGCAGAAGGGATGCTCAGGCTATAGATGATTTAGTGCAAGAAACTTTTTTGCGCGCCTACTCATCGCTTGCCAGTTTTCGGCAGGAAGCAAAGTTTTCAACCTGGTTATATCGCATAGCTTTTAATGTAGTTGCCGATAAGTTTCGCCGCAAAAAACTCGATTGCTGCGATTTGGAGTCCATTGAAGAACTTGCGGGGCACTGTAGGCATTTGCAACAAAGTGATTTGCGCGGTGATTTAGCCAAGGCGATGAATAAAATTAGTGAGCCGCAAAAAATGGCTGTTCGCCTATGCTTGGAAGAAGGGTATACCCATGTGGATGCGGCGCAGGCCATGAACATCCCGTTGGGAACAGTTAAATCACATGTGGCGCGAGCGCGTATAAGTTTGCAGCAATTATTGGCGCATTGGGAAGCAGTAGCTTAATGGTTTCCAATCAAGCCTAATATTTACCGCCAAACAATATTTTCAGGTTTCCCATAGGGGTTTCGTTAAGTAATAGGTAGCTTATGAGTATTACGTGGAACGATGATCAACCCATTTACCGACAGTTACGCGAACGAATTGTGAGCTTAATGCTGACGGGTGTATTTAAAGAAGGTGATCCGCTACCCTCAGTACGGCAGGTGGCAAGTGATTATCAAATTAATCATTTAACTGTGAGTAAGGCGTACCAGGAGTTAGTTGATATGCAATTAGTTGAAGCTAGGCGTGGTATGGGTATGTATGTAATGCCCGGAGCCCAAGAAAAATTGCACGGCATTGAAAAAGAAAAATTCTTAACCAACGAATTGCCGGCTCTCTTGGTGCGCATCAACAACTTAGGTATTAGTGCGCAAGAACTTTGCGCTGCTATTTTAAAAAACAGTGAGGGAAAATAAATGGACGCTGTTATTCACGCTCAAGGCATTTGTAAAGCTTACGGTAAAAAAATTGCATTAGATAATGTGGATTTAATAATACCTGCTGGCCGTATTGTCGGTTTAATTGGCCCTAATGGCGCTGGCAAAACAACTTTGTTAAAAGGCATATTAGGTTTGGCAACCGTAGAGGGAAATCTACAAGTATTGGGTTTAAATCCATTTAATGATCGCGTCAAACTGTTAGAGGATGTCTCCTTTATTGCAGATACTGCCATTTTACCGAGCTGGATTAGAGTGAGTGAGGCTTTGGATTATATCGAAGGCGTTCACCCTAAATTTAGTCGCGAAAAAGCGACAAACTTCCTTTCTAAGACAAAAATTATGCCGGATAACAAGGTGAAAAATTTATCCAAAGGTATGGTAACGCAATTGCATCTTGCGCTAATTATGGCAATTGATAGCAAGTTGCTGGTGTTGGATGAACCAACGTTAGGTTTAGATATTATTTACCGCAAGCAATTTTACGAATCCCTGCTTAATGACTATTACGATGCACAAAAAACTATTGTTATTACTACGCATCAAGTTGAGGAGATAGAAGGTATTTTAACGGACTTGATTTTTATTAATGACGGCAAGATTCTGCTAGAAACTACTATGGATGAACTTCCCAATAGATTTGTAGAGTTGCAGGTAGATGCTAACGAAAAACAGGCAGCCTTGGCGCATGGCCCGATTCATGTACGCACTACCTTAGGTGGCTTCAGTATGGTGTTTGAAAATGCTGATACCACTCAATTGAAGCCCCTAGGTAAGTTAACCACACCAAGTGTTGCTGATTTATTTGTTGCCAAAATGCAGCCCAAGAACAATATTTAAAGGACGAATAACAATGAATACAAAAAAAATACTAACCCAGATTAAACGCGAATTATGGGAAAACAAAATACGTTTTGTGTATGCGCCAATAGTAGTCACTGTTTTGTTGATAGGTATTATGAGTATCGGCGTTATTAAGCTCGGTATGTCATTTGCTGAGGGTGGCGTGCAGTTTCGTGACGGCGCTACCATCGGTCATGGATCTTCAGCTGACCACAGGGTGGATATGCAATCCATGCTGGATAAAATTGAATCGGATGGTTCCAATGTTTACAACATGGTGATTGCAGGTACCACCTTCGCCAATACATCACTACTTGTACTTGTGTTTTCGTTCGTGCTCTTGGCCTATGCGCATAGTTGTTTGTTTGATGACAGGAAACAAAAAGATATTTTGTTTTGGCGATCATTACCCATTAGTGAAACGACTAATGTGTTGGTGAAGTTAGGTTTTATGTTGTTGTATGCTCCTCTGGTAATATTCGTATTAAATCTTGTGGTCGGAATTTTTGTGTTGATCTGCGCCACGGTATTTTTCTCTTATCACGGAGCGGCTCTATCTGATCTTTTTGTGGCTATAGGTCATAGCGATATTGCCCTGATTGCACCCTGTATCTTAATGAGTTGTTTTTTAAGTCTGTTGTTATTGTTACCGGTAATAGGTTTCATATTCTTGTCATCGACTTGGGCGAAAAAATCTCCCTTTCTATTCAGTTCTGTATTGCCTGTTGGATTAATTATTCTTGATAAGATATCCCAAGAGTGGTTTTCCATTAATCTGCACGTGATAGACACCTTAATGTCTTATTGGACTATGTTTTTTAATTCAAGTAGCCGTGTGGCGAAGTATTACATGTCAGATTCAAATCAACTCTCTATATTTGACGCTAATCTTGCTGCAGGTTTGCTGGTATCCGTTGCAATAGGTGCAGCTTTTGTCGCGGGAGCTATTTGGCTACGTAATAACCGTTATGAAATTTAAGAATTTAATGATTGTTTTCTTGGAGATCATACTATGAGTGAAGAACTGAAATTGCGCGACTTAAAAAAATCGGCAACAGATATTAAATTAGCAGGTATTTGTGGAGGTCTTGGAGAATACACTCCGGTACCGCCTTGGTTGTGGCGTGTGATTTTTCTTGTCTCACTGCTTGTGGGTGGCTTAGGGTTTATTACCTATATCCTCTTATGGATATTTATGCCGTCGGCTAAGACAGCTACGCCGCGTACTGAACGGGTTATTAACCCATAGAGATAAGCCTTAACTTAGTGAATTTTATCGCTATAATGAAGCGCTGCCCTAACGGCAGCGCTTTTTCATTCCTATTAAATCAAAAGTATTAAATTGCAGGTGAATCATGAGCAATGCAGAAGACAGTCAATTTTGGGATTTAGTGGATGCTTTTATTGAAAAAGCCAATGCGGCGTGCGACGACGCAGATCCCGGTATTGTAAGCGCTGCACTTTTAAACGCAGCCGCACGTTTTAACGCATTCGTAGTAGCTAGTTCCTCTATTGATCGCAAGGAATATATTGATGAAGTGGAGAGCGCGCAGAAGTACCTTACTGGCCGATATGCTGAATTAGTGCGCGATAATCTCGATGACTATAGAGACAATTACAAGGTTTATATTCGCCCCGATGAAGCGGAAGAAAGTTGAGTGGGCTGTTTTCAGCGGTGCTCAAATTGTGATTTTCAATAGTAATAGTTTCTGCATTACATCGGCGTGACTCACTCAATTAATCGATTGATTTTTATCAAATGTAAGTTCAGTCATTAATGTATTAGAGTTTTCATAATTAAAATATCGATTGTCGTTGTGCCGCGCTCTAAAATTTACAGTTGTAATGAGGTCATCATGGGAAGTGTACCAAATCTTGATTCTGAACAGCTGTTTGTCGGCATTGATGGTGGTGGCACAAAATGTCGTGCACGTTTATTTGGCGCTAACGATAAGGTATTGGGCACCGGTTTAGGAGGCCCCGCAAATCCACTGCACGGTGAAGCGCAAGCAAAAGCCTCCATACGGCAAGCGGTGGACATGGCTTTAGCGGAAGCTGGCTTACCCAATTCGGCTGCACACAATTTAATAGCGGGTGTGGGATTGGCAGGTGTTAATTTGCCTAGTCTGTTTGAGGTAATGAATGCTTGGCATCACCCCTTTAAAAAAATGTATCTCACAACCGATTTACATATTGCCTGTTTAGGTGCGCACATCCGCAATGAAGGTGCGGTGATTATTGCGGGCACGGGCTCTTGCGGTTATTCCTTTGTAAATGGCAGGGCCACAATTATAGGTGGGCATGGTTTTCCCTTTGGCGATAAATGCAGTGGTGCGTGGTTTGGTTTAGAGGCAGTGAAAGCGGTTTTATTGGCATCCGATAATCTTGGCCCGCAAACTTACTTGAATGATTTAATTGGCAATCACCTGAGTGCTAAAGGCGTGATGATTGTGGATAAAATGGGTGCGGCAAAATCTAATGACTATGCGCAATTTGCACGTTTTGTACTAGAAGCGGCAGAACAAAAAGATGAAGTTGCGATAAAAATTATGCGTGAAGGCGCAGATTATATGAGCGCCCTTGCTGAAAAATTGTGGGAGACCGGCCCAAGCCGTATGTCATTAATCGGCGGTTTGTCCGGCCCTTTAACACCTTGGTTAAACCCTAGCGTTGCGGCCAGCTTATCTAATCCAATAAGTCAGCCAGAATTTGGTGCTGTGTATTTTGCAAAGCAACAGCACGCTTTGGCGAACACTTAAATTTCTTATAAGTTCTTAATTTTTCAGTTGGTTGTTATTCAAACTGCCTCCGCCTCCATGTGATTTGATATTTTGATTTTTTGCGCGGCCTTTCAAGGTTAGATTCCCATTGCCACGCATATCCACGTTTAAGTTCCTCACATCTAGATTCAAATTTGCATCGCCATTACCTGCTATAAAAATATTTAAGGTGTCAGATGTAATGGCGTTTGACGCTGTGATAATTGCAGCGCCACTCGTTTTAATTTCTTCTAATTCCACATAGGTTACTTGGATACGTATTTTTTCACCCCTGTGGCTGCCTTGGGTAGTTACGACAAAAGTATCCTGAGTATTTTTAGTTAAAATATCGCTTAAGGGAATACCCTTCGCCCATATTTTTATTTGGTGTTTATCGCCTTTTATCAATTCAATATTGATTAAGCCGCCGGCTTCTATTTTAGTAAATGCTGATATTTTGCGAATTTCCTCAAAAGACTCTGATTTGCTTGTGTGGGAAAATGTCAAAAATAAGGCCAAAAATAATGGAAATAGTTGATGAAGTCTTAATGTTTTCATGGATTGATCTCGCTAATTTGGTGGGTGTGGATGCGTCAGCTTAGATGCTCTTTTTGCTCGTTTATTTTTCTATAAAGCTATCTAATGGTAAAAAATTGATGGGGACATCGATTTCTGTTACAGATAGTTTTTCGTTGTTCATAAACTCAAGCATGGTTTTAAGAATTTTTTCTGAGGATAAAAATAACTCGTTGCCATGACCTGCACCGTGAATAATGACCTGCTGCGAATTTGGAAAACCGAGTGCTGCCTGCTGTGCATTTTCAATCGGTGTTCTTGCATCTAAATCTCCGCTAATAAAAAGAACCGGTACATCGGATATGGCTGGTAATCGAAACTCACTGCCTAGGTCTTCGGCATCTATTGCGGAACAGATATCAGGAAAAGGAAAGTTAATTGCATCGCCCAGTAAGGTATGTGGTTTCTGTTGAGCGATAAGAGCCAATCGTTCAGATGATGCATAAGAAGCGCAATCCATAAAAAATGGCATTAAAGATTCGCGCTGCTTGTTACGCAATTGAATAGCCGAATCACGAAATCCGCTGAGATTACCCTGTTTGGCGGCGGCAATGCGCGCGGGTATAGATAAGCTTGTGTGAGCAGAACTCAAAAATTGTGAGAGATAAAATTGCAGTTCAAATTTACTGAGTTTTATTGTCTCAGTTGTTTTATCGTTTTGATATTTGAGTGTAAGACTGCCAGATTCGGCTTTATCGAGAAGTTCTTTAATGTCACCGAGGAGATTGGGCGTGTGTGCCCCGATAGTTTTATCCTGAGCGGCAAGATTTGCAATTTTTCCCAATGTATGTTGAATTTGCATGGGGGTTTTTAAGGTGTCATCCAAACCTTCAACGCCATGCATAATCACTTTTTCGACATGCTGTGGATACAGCTTGATATAAGCCAGTGCCAAATGGGTGCCGTAGCTTGTCGCCCAAAGGCTAATCTTTTCCACACCGAGATGTTGGCGTAATGCTTCTAAATCTGCCGCATTATTGTTGGTGTTATAGCTACTTAACTTTATTCCTTTCTGGCGATATTCGTTTGCACAAGAATTGATGTTTTCACTTTGCTCTTTTAGTGAATGTATTAGGGAAAATGCTCCGTGAAAATTAGATAGCTGCCAAGTCTCGGAGCACACAAGCCAATCGCCAGCCCACGGCATTGTGCCGCGTTGGTCATAAACGATAACATCGCCGATTGCGCGCATAGCTTGAAAAAGCGGTGCCCTACCAGAGGTTATTAATGTGGTTGTCCCTCCCCATCCTGGCCCACCTGCAAGATAAATTATAGGGCTGGTAGCAGAATGATGAGTGGCCGACAGTTTCATATAGGCCAAATCTATGATTCGATTTTTGTTGTTTGAATGATCTTCTTTGGAGGTAAACACATGAAGAGAAGCACCTGCTTGATATTTTGCATGGGCTATAAAAACCAATGCAAAAACAATGGCAACTAAGGCTAATCCCGGTACAAGCGAAGTTGCTTTTATCCACCATGAGCGTGTGCGAAAAAGACCATAGGTCAGCAACCCTAGTGATAACATTAGGCTAATAAATAGTGCGAAGGTCTCAAGCCAAAAATCCGTGTCAAATAAGGGCCAGTAATAAATAGCCAGCGCAATAGACACTAGGCTTAAGCAAAAAAATAAGCCTGCATAACGAAAAGGTTGTTGAAATATAAGCATATCTACCCCAAGCTTTTGATGTAACCAGTTGACGATGGCTCGATATTACGTGAGTGAATCGCAAGTTCCTTAAGGAGTTACATCAACGCCTTTTGGGGTGCACCAACAGCTTTGAGATTGATAGCTTTATCGAATACACTCCTTCAATACGTTTCTTTTGCAATAAAAACCATAAGAGCCAATGCCTTGTTTACATTACTTAGATCAATTCGATATGTAGTCTTATTGTTATTTTTAATCTTGTGTGCGAATGAGCCGCTAGCGGATACTGATAATATTCAAATCCGTTCGCTTTATAGCGAACAGCTAAATGCTCACTCTTCTGGTACTGAGTGGGCATCGCGCTCTTTTAATGACAGTGAGTGGAAGTCTATTGCCCAACATGGTCTACCTTCGCAGAAAACACAATATTGGATTCGCAATCACTTTACAGTTACATCAACGCAAGCTCATGAGCAAGGTGTGTTGTTGAGTGTGTTAGGAGCTTATGAAATATATTGGGATGGAGTTTTATTAGGGCGTAATGGGGTGGTGGGTGAAAATGCTCATATAGAAATTCCTGGCGACATTACACAGGTTTTTCATGTGCCAAAAAATCTCTATACCCTTGGTTCGTATGTTATTAGCGCGCGAGTTTCTTCATATCATTCGCCCGATAAATTGCGCCAGCGGTATTTTTTGATTCAATTAGGCAGTTATGAGAGCTTGCTTAACAATGGTTACCGTCAAAGTTTGTTGCCCATGACTATGCTGGGCGGCATTATTATTATCGGGCTCTATTTCTTGATAATGTATTTTTTGTATCAACGAACTCAACAAATTTTGCTGTTCAGTTTACTGTGTTTATCTATCTCCTTGTTGTTACTGGCCGAAAGTTATCGCGGGCTCTTTGGTTACAGCTATGATTGGCATTTGTACAGGCTTATCAGCATATTGTTACTCAATGCATTAGTCGGTGTTTTGTTGCTTGCCTTTTTTTTGCAGCGATTTGTCTTGTCTCATCAAAAGACATGGTTATGCACAAATTTGGTTTTAGTATTTCTGGCGAGCTTTGCGACAGAGGGTTATGATGGCGCGACTTATCTTGTTTTTTTAGTGAGTCTTTTGTTGTCCTTAGGCGTCACTTTTGTTGCTATAAAAAATAAAAAACGTGATGCCATGGCGGCATGTTTAAGTTTAGCGTTTGTCGCTCTCTTAATGTTAGTTTTCCCTCGGCAGTTTATGGATAGCTATTTGTTTTTAAGCTTTGGGCTTTTAGTATTATTTACATTAGTTTCCTTGACGCTGGACTTGCGGGCGCGACAAAAGCAACATGAAACCGCTTTGCTCATGTCTGCTCGTTTGGAGATAGAACTGCTCAAAAAGAATATTCAACCGCATTTTATTTTAAATACGCTGACGGCCATAGAAGAGTGGATTGAAGAATCACCGAAGGTCGCCATTAAATTTATTGATGCCTTGGCGGATGAATTTCGTGTTATGAGCGCTATGGCTAATCAAAAATTAGTGCCTTTAGCGCAGGAACTTTGTTTGTGTCATTCGCATTTGGAGATTATGGGCTTTAGAACGCAGATAAAATTTTTACTAAATACTGTCGATCTTGATGAGAATGTAATGGTGCCTCCCGCCATTTTTCATACCCTGTTAGAGAATGCTATTAGCCACAACAATTACCGCTCAGGTTCCATTGTCTTCTCACTTAGTTTGGTTGAGCAAGAAAATATATTGGTGTTCAGGTTTATCGCGCCCTTAGTGGCTGCGCAGCATAGAGATACTGCGGATCAACTAAAATCAGAGGACGGTACGGGGTTACGCTATATTAAGGCGCGGCTGGAAGAAAGTTTTTCGCAGCAGTGGTCTTTGTGCGAAGAGGTGCAGGCTGCGCAGTGGATTACTCAGATCACAATTCCAAAATCGCTGGGGCTTAATTCCAAGGTGATAAATTAATGTTGAATATTGTGGTGGTTGAAGATGAGGCGCTAATTTCCCAGCGGCTAATTCGCTTTTTGAATGCAGAGCTTGCCGATCACATCGCACGTATACGGCATTTTTCGAGTTTAGATGATGCAGAGGATTATCTCTCATCGCACAGTACTGACTTGCTTTTTTTAGATTTAAATTTACATGGGCAAGATGGGTTTGATTTACTCAAAACGCAAATGGCTGCGAGTTACCATACGATTGTTGTTTCGGCGAACACTGATCGCGCTATAGAGGCGTTTGAATATGGCGTGCTGGATTTTGTGGGTAAGCCATTTAATCAAGAGCGCATCGCCAAAGCGCTCGCGCGTGCGCTTACATCGGGCGCGGTAAATACGAATCCTTTTGTCAGCAAGTCGCTTAGTGTAGAGAAACAGGGGAGAATAGAGTTAGTTGCATTAAGTGATATTGATTATATTAAAGCGTCTGGGCATTACAGTGAGTTGGTTTTGTTAGATGGTAGCACGCGATTACATAATAAAAGCTTGAGTCATATTCTCGATATATTGCCCAATGATTATCGGCAAGTACACAGATCTTATGTGGTTTCTGTGGCGCGAATAAAAGAAATACTTATTCATCAGGGGAGCCAATATGAATTGTTGCTACGCAGTGGAAACCTAGTTCCGCTGGGCCGGACTTATTACAAAGCTTTTAAACATTTAGTTTTAAATGAAATTTAACTGTGCATTTTTTCAGGTCTTGCAGCTTCGCAGCATTTTTTTCAATTCATGCTGCTTCGCAGCTAGTCCGACCAACAAGGTTGTTTACTTCCACAAAAACATAAATATAAGCAGGTTCATTGTTAGGTTGAAAATCGAGTGAGCAACTATAGCTACAAAAATGCTGCCGCTTTTGACTCTAAGCCATGAAAACATAAAGGCTACAAAGAACATTTGTATTACCCATAGTGTTGCAGGTATGGGCATAAATACTAAACCGCCTGCAGTTTTTAAGATGCCGTGGTGGCAGAGGTGAACTAAGGCAAAGAATCCGCATTCTATTATCGTACTATTAACACACTGAGTTTTTGCTCTATGGTTTTTTTGCAGCACACTGCGAAAAATATTTCCTCGCCAATTGGGCTAAACAGCATCGCTGGAATAGTGAATATTAGATTGAGCATTACAAATGACATGGCGGAGATGTCCATCATCGTTTTGTAGTTGTTGCCAATATTTGCGTACCAGTTTTCTACGCCATGCCCATAAATTAAATAACCCAACAAAAAACACGCAGCTGACGCTAGAACGTCGCAGGCGATGGCGAGTAAAACGATTAATAAAATGGATGTATTAGGAGTAAAGTATTTTCTAAATAAAATATTGAGTCCTTGTTATCTTTCACATTTATTCTTATGGGTTCTATCAGAATAAATAAAGCCGCTTTCGCGGCTTTATTCTTTTCTTCATATTGCGTCTTCAATTCACTTGGCGCTCGCTAAACCTCTCTGCCCAATCATTCCAAGTCCACGTTTAATCAAGCGATAAATCAAACGCACAAAAATGAGTGTGAGCAATGCTTCAATCAAAATCACAACACCACCCACAAACGTGCCGCGTTGAGTTTGGTAGCGATAGAATTTTGTGACGAGTTTGTCGTGGGCGATTTCAATGCTGTCGTAGAAAGTGGGGATCATTAACAGTGTTAAAATCGTTGAGGTAATAGTGCCGCCGATAATCGCTACCGCGAGTGGTTGATAAAATTCGCCGCCTTCGCCCATACCAATCGCAACGGGTAACATGCCTGCAATTAAGGCAAAGGTTGTCATGAGAATAGGGCGCAAGCGCGCGCGGCCTGCTTGCATTAAGGCTTCTTCGCGGCTTAAGCCTTCGCGCTCTTTTGCGCGTGCGCAATCGAGTAAAAGAATCGCATTTTTTGCGACTAATCCCATAAGCATAATAATGCCGATAAAACTCATAAGGTTGAGCGTGTGGCCCGTGGAGACAAGCGCGATAACTACACCAATTAAACTCAATGGCAAGCTCATCATCACGGCAACTGGCGCTAAAAATGAGCCGAACTGAATCACCAAAATAAAATACATTAAGGCAATTCCCGATAGGAGTGCGGTGAGCATTGCGCCAAATAATTCTTGTTGATCGCGCCCTGCGCCGCTCAATTGAATACCATAACCGGGTGGGAAGTCGATGGCTTTGGTGAGTTCAATTGCTTCTTTAATTACTTGCCCCTGGTTCGCGCCTTCTACGTTGGCGGTCACTGTTACAGTACGTTTGCCGTCTGAATGTGCGATGCGCGACGGGGCTTTATCCATGCGGATTGTTGCAATTTGCTCGAGCGGAACAACTGCATTACTACCGCCCGGTACAAGAGGTAGACGTGCTAGCGCAACAACATCTGCGCGGTCGTCGGGATGAAGTCTAATTGCAACATCACGGGTTTCGCCGTTAGGGTCGACCCAATCACCGACTTCAGTTCCGGCGAAGGCTAACCGCAAAGCTTGAGCAGCATCGCTCACTACAATACCCAGGCTATTTGCTAGGCCGCGATCCAATTCAATTTGCAACTCCGGCATAGCATCCTGTTCAGCTAAGCCCACATCTACTGCGCCTTTTACTTTGCGCAAGTTATCCATGTAGGCTTCGGTGATTTCCATCAGCTTGCGAGAATCTTGTCCGTAAAAATTAATACGCACAGGTTTATTGCCGCCATTACTTGTGTCGTCCTGAACGGTGTATTCCGCCCCTACCAGGCGATTTGTGTGTGCTCGCAAATCTTTCGCAATTTCTGCAGCGCTGCGCTTACGAGTGCTGGGACTGTCTATATCGATATCAAGAAAACTAGTGTTGCGTCGAATATCGCTAAACACAGCCTTCACCTCAGGAATTTTGCGAGCTAGTTCTGCGGCTTGCTCAGTTTTAATACGGGCATATTCAAGGCTTGCACCGGAGGGCAAACGAATATTAACTACCAGTTGACCATTATCCGCAGCGGGTAAAAAGCTGGTGCCGCCCATAAAAGATTGCAACATTAGCGCTGCTACTAAGCTGCTTATGGCAATAATTGCCATAACACGTCTGTGCGAAAGCGCCCAGCGAATTACTAGCGTGTAACGGTCAGCTTGATGATCAAACCATTCATTAAAACGCTGTAGTACCTTGCTGAAACCGCGCTTGGGCATATGTTGATAACCCACAGGGTCGCCCCAGCGCGATGACAACATGGGGTCGAGCGAAAATGAAATAAACAGTGAAACTAAAACCGATGCAACAACCGTGAGCGCAAAAGGTTTAAACCATTGGCCGGGCCCACCTTCCATAAACGCGACGGGAATAAATACGGCAACAATTGAAAAAGTCGTGGCCATAACGGCGAGGCCAATTTCCTGTGTGCCTTCGCGCGATGCGGTCATGCGATCTGAACCATTTTCCATATGCCGCACAATGTTTTCGCGCACCACAATCGCATCGTCAATTAATACACCGATTGCGAGCGACAAGCCGAGCAGCGTCATAAAATTGAGTGAAAAACCAAACAGCCATACCGCAATAAAAGCCGCGAGTACTGAGGTGGGTAACGCAAGTGCGGTGATAAGCGTTGAGCGCCACGAATTTAAAAAGGCATAGACCACAAAAATGGTTAAGCCCGCACCCAGAATCAGCGCTTCAATGACATTATTTAAACTGGACTCTGCCCATTCACCACCATCGTTAGCAATTTCAATTTGTGTGCCGGGTTTTAATTCTTTGCGAATTTCTTCTAATTCCTTGCGTACGGCTTTGGATACGCTAACCGTGCTCGCATCGCGGGTGCGAATAATACTAATACCTACCGACACGTGGCCGTTATAGAGACTAATGCTCTGGCGTTCAGCTGTGCCGTCTTCTACGTCTGCTACATCGCTTAAGCGTAAAACTTCATCGCCATTACGTTTCAATACTATGTTGCCGAAGTCGGCGGGTGTGGCGAGTCTACCCAGTAAACGAATACTCTGATCTTCTAGCTCGCCTTGTATTTTTCCGCCGGGCGCCGTGAGGTTTTGGTTTTGTAAACTGCGTTGTACTTCTACTACTGAAATATTGTGCATGCGCAATTTTTCACTGCGTAACAACACTGAAAGTTCGCGTCTTAAATCGCCGGTGATATCTACCACCGCAACACCTGGTATACCGCGTATACGGTCGCCGATTTCTTTTTCAGCCAGGATCGATAATTCAATATGGCTTTGGCTTGAGGATGACAGTGATAGCGATATTATCGGCCACGCATCCGGGTCAACTCTGCTGATAATGGGCTCGCGCATTTCATTGGGCAGCTTGTAACGAACGCTCGCAATTGAATTGCGAACTTCATCGGCCGCTTCAATTAAATTTTTATCGAAATCAAATTGAATACTAAACGAGGCGTTGCCTTCATTCGCCCAGCTGCGCAATTCATGCACGCCGGGAAGCCCCTGCATGGCGCGCTCAAGGCGATCCACAATTTCGCGCTCTACCGTTTCTGGTGAGGAGCCGGGGTAGGGAATAGTAATGCGCAATACTGGTGGGGAAATATCCGGCCGCTCGTTAACGCGTAATTTGGTTAACGCCATCCAGCCCACAATCATTAAACCCACGGTAATGACCACGGTGACTAAGGGGCGTTTAATACTAAAGTCGGATAAAAACATACGCCTTAACCTTCCTTCTTAGTATTGGTGTTGGCCTTGCTAGCAGCGGCGGGTGTTTTTTCAAAACTTATCCGAGCACCGTCTACTAAAAGCCCGCGTGGGTGGCGCAGAATCGTATCGTCTTCACTGAGGCCTGAGGTGATTTCATAATCACCCGATTCCACATCGCGCTTGCCCAATTTTATTTCAACTTTATTCAATACACCTTTTTGCACACGCCATACATAGGTGTGATCGCCCTGTTGAACCAAGCTGGTTTCAGGAATGCTGAGCAATTTCTCAGTGTCACTTTGTACATGGCCTTCGGCAAACAGGCCTACGGTTAAATTATCAGTGCCAGGGAGAGCGACTTGTACACCCACTTGACGAGTGTTGATATCTGCAACTGGGTTGATGCGCTCTACAAGGCCTTTGAAGGTTTTTGCGCGGGAGCCATTGATGTGAAAGGTAACCAATTGTCCTACTTCTATTTGCCAGATTTGATCGGAAGGTACAAAGCCTTCAAAGCGCATACTTGAAGGGTCGATTACTTTGAGTAGCGCTTTACCCACTTGCGCGGTATCGCCATTCGAGACCAAGCGGTTGCCGACAATACCGGCAAAGGGTGCGCGAACTTCGGTGCGGGCGAGTTGTTGAGTGTCTTGCGTTACCCGTGCACGGGCTGCGGCTAACTCGCTTTGCGCAGAATTGCGACGCAATTCGGCGTCTTCTTTCGCTTGGGTGGATACCGCGCCGGTATTAGAGAGCGTGGTTAAACGTTTGTATTGACGCTCGGCTTGATCGAAGCTTTGCTGTGCAGCACGCTCGGCCTCTTGTGATGAGATTAAGGCTTGGCGGAAAATGGTGTCATCCAAGCGCACGAGCAAATCGCCTTTTTGCACTTTATCGCCGTTATCTTTTAATACTTGCACAACAATGGCAGATACTTCCGCGCGTAAATCCGCTTGCTTTTTCGCTTGCAAGGAGCCAGAAATAATGGGGCCGGAAGCGATGCGACCTACCGAAATATTCACCAAATCTTCCTGCACAATCATTATTGTGGGTTTGATTTCGGTTGCAGGCGCATCTTTAGGTGCGCCTCCGCAGCCAGCCAAAATGGCGATTATGCTTAAGGTGAGGAGCGTTTTCTTCGGCATAGCGATTCCTTAATGTGTACTTATGGTGTCGGTCAGAGAGTCTTGTAATGACATGTGCATGAGTCTAGGCCTTTAACCTAAAAGGGTGTGACTATATGTGCTTGCTATGGTATTAAAAAGGGTCAAGTGTCACTGCTTATTTCACAGCCCATCAGTTTTTAATATTTCCCTAGCCGCTTGGACGTTACCTAGTTTGTTTTAGATTCACAGCGCCTCAAAAATATTGCAGCATAAAAAAGCCTACGCTGATTAGGGCGCAGGCAAACACTCGATGTACCACATGAAAATATAAGGTTTAAATTCTGCTCTTAGGTTTCGCTGCCATTAATCCAAGAGCGAACTACTTGGTAGTCCTCATCCATTAACACCATGCTTGCGGTGTAGCCGGATTTAATTGCACCCAATGCGGTTTCACCCATCATAGCGGCGGGATAAGTACTCGCCATACGAATGGCTTCATCCAATTCAATGCCCACTAGCTCCACGGTATTTTTTACCGCCGCGAGCATATCTAAATCTGAACCGGCGAGTGTGCCACTCGTGGTGGTTAGTTTGCCGGTGGATAATTTGCCCCTTTCGCAGCGAATTAATTCGCCATTGAGCATAAAGTTTTTATCGGTTGCGCCTACGCTCGGCATAGCATCAGTGACTAGCACCATCTTGCCAGCGGCCTTGGCTTGGTGCGCCACTTTTAAGGATGCTGGGTGAACGTGAAAGCCATCCACAATAATTCCACACCATGAGTCTGCGTTCTCTAAGGCAGCGCCAACCATGCCGGGTTCGCGGCTAGTGAGCGGCTGCATGGCATTAAATAAGTGTGTGAAACTACTTAAACCAGCGGCAAGTGCCGTTTTAGTTTGTTCGTAATTCGCGGCGCTGTGACCGGCTGCCACGACAACACCGGCGTTAACAAAGCGTGCAATCATTTCTGGCGTCGTTAATTCTGGGGCGATGGTAATTAAGGTTTTGCCAGCCTTGAGCGAGGTTAATAATTCAAATGCGGCTTCATCAATAATTTTAAATTTAGAGGCATCGTGAACACCTTTGCGTTCGGGATTTAAAAATGGGCCTTCCAAATGAATGCCTAAAACACCGGGCACTTTTTCGGTGATGGCTTGTTCAACAGCAGCAATTGCTTTGGCGACCACACTTAAATCATCGCTAATCAGCGTGGGGTAAAAGCCCGTGGTGCCAAATTGGCGGTGCGCTGCGCCCATCACTCGCAAAGTTTCTACCGTCGGTGCATCGTTAAATAACACCCCGCCGCCGCCATTGACTTGGGTATCTATTAAACCGGGAATTAAGCGTTGGTTTTGCAAATCAATGATTGCAGTTACGCCGGCCGGTAAATTATCGGCCGCGCACAAGGCAATAATTTTTTCGCCATCAATGATGACGGCTTGGTCGTTTAACCAAACTTCTCCGGTCTTTTGTTTTCCGACCTCTTGTTTTCCAAGGAATACCTTGCCGTTGACGAGCGCGATGGACATTACACAGTCTCCGTAACTTTGCGCAAATGAGGGGGTTCGTCAGGATTGTAACCGCGTGCAATGGCTAATGCGTTAGCCATCCGATAAAAACTTTGTACCGCAAGCAGGGGGGCAATGATGGATGGAACATTCGTCACTACTGGTAGGCAATCGTCGTCATTCATATTTTCGCTGGCAATTAACATGGTGGCATTGCGCGCACGGAAATCTTGAATCAAAGAATCCATCCCGCTAAAAGCTTGGTCTTGTTGGGTAAATAACAGCACTGGGAAGTTTTCTTTCACAATCGCCATGGGGCCATGTTTAACTTCTGCAGCGCTAAATGCCTCAGCGTGTAAGCCGCAGGTTTCTTTTAATTTCAGTGCAGCTTCTTGCGCGGTACCAAAACCAACACCGCGCCCAATCACAAATAAATTATTGGCAGTTTTTAAAACTTCTACGGCGTGAGCCCAATCTTTTTTCCATGCTTGTGCGAGTGCAGCGGGTAAATCGGCAACGGCTTGTTTCAGCTCGACGTTGTCACTCCACACCGACACCAAATGCAACACTGTACCGAGAGTCGCTAAATAAGATTTAGTCGCAGCAACACTTTTTTCTACCCCTGCGTGCAGAGGAATCACAATATCGACCAGTTGCGCGAGGGGCGAATCTTCTATGTTTACAAACGCGAGCGTTAACGCACCAGCCGCTTTGGCTTGCGTGACGCTTGCCAATAAATCGGGGCTTTTGCCGGATTGCGAAATGGCTACGTAGAGCATGCCGTTTAATTTGGGTTGCGCGAGGTAAACAGATGTAATAGATGGCGCGGCAGATGCCGTGACTAAACCCAATTGTGTTTCAAATAAATATTTTGCATAAGTTGCCGCGTGGTCTGAACTGCCGCGCGCGCAAGTCACAATGGCGGTAGGTGCAAATATTTTTAATCGTGCAACTGCCTCTTTTATACGGTTTTGGTTGAGCGTTTGTTGTTTCGCAATAACCTCTGACGCAGACGCTGCTTCCTGAAACATTAAGGTTTTTTCAGGTTGCAGGGTGGTGATAAGGCTGGCTGGTGACATGGGTTCTCCGTTGTAGCTACTTGAACTGTTGTTGGGGTTATTGTCTTCATAACCTTTTGGTGGGTGTTGGCCAAAACTCTCTTCTTTATTAATAACGCGTAATAAGGTTTTGAAAGATGCGCCGGCAAGCTGGGTTTCATCTGTAATTGGGATTTTTATGAAATTCAGCCTTATGGTAATGGCTTGCAAGGGTATTAAATTGCGCAAGGTAGTGTAAAGCGTTTTGCGCTCGTCTACACTCAATGTTAAGTTCGATGAGTGCTACCCCTAAGCCCGTGTTGTTACCAAACCAGTAAATTCAGTGAGTTTCAAATAATGAGGTATTCAGTATGATAAATCTAAAAATACTTGGAATAAGTTTTATATTCAGTTTTTTAGCAATAATTTCCACCGCTAACGCACAACCTAACGTAGAGCAGTTGTGGCTCACCGAGGGGCTGAGTGTTCCGGAGTCGGTATTGGTTTATCGCAACGGTCGGACTAATTTTTTATTGGTATCGCAAATTGATGGCGAATCTAATTCGAAGGATGGCAAAGGCGGCATCGCGAAAATGAGCCTTAATGGTGTGTTGGAAAATGCCGAATGGGTTACCGGATTAAATGCGCCTAAAGGTATGGCATATTTCGATGGTAAGTTATATGTAGCCGATGTTAATGAATTGGTAGTTATAAACATTAAGTCAGCAGAAATAGAGAAGAAGGTTATTGTTCCAGGGGCGATTTTTTTAAATGATGTTACTGTGGATAGTAGAGGTACTGTTTTTGTATCGGATATGAAAACTGGAAAAATCCATCGTTACGCGAAAAATGTATTGCAGGATTATGCCACTAAACTTGAAAACGTAAACGGGCTTAAAGTGATCGGCTCTAATTTAGTTGTAGGTGCAGGCAAGCATTTGTATCTGTTTGACAGCAATAAAAATCGTTTAGATCTGGCCTCGGGTTTTGCGCAGGATATTGACGGTGTTGAATCCATGAGCGAAGGTGGTTTTCTCGTATCTTGTTGGGCAGGCCTGCTTTATTACGTACATCTTGATGGCAAAAAGGATGTATTGTTAGATAGCCAAAAAGAAGGCATCAACATTGCCGACATTGGTTTTGATAGCGAAACGCAAACTGTATTTGTGCCTAACTTTAGCAAAAATACAGTGACAGCTTATAAAGTGAGACTTAACTAGTTGTTTTCGCCTCTTTATACTTTCCTTTATTCTCTAACCAAAAAAATCTGGGTTGATATTGGCGGCGGACGAGTACGACATTTTTTTTGGTTAATGTCGTTTGTTTCGCTTTGGGTGTCCGCCGCGAATCTTCCCCTAGTAGGTGAGCCAGCGGTTAGTGAACAAAAGATTGGCGAGCAACCGGCTCCTCGGCTCGTTTTTAAACATATACTCCCCACGCAAATCGCAACCATAGGTTACATCACAAGTATCGCGCAAGACGCCCAAGGCTTTATGTGGTTTGGCGGAGCCAATGGCTTGGCGCGTTACGATGGCTATGACCTGATTATTTTTCGTCACCATGACCAAGATCCCAAAAGCATCAGTCACAGCTACATCAACCGCATTATTTTAACGCGCGATGGCAATATGTGGATTGCGACGCGCAATGGCATTAATGTATTTGACGCGCGCCAGCACAGCTTCAAACGCATTGGCATTTCCGCTGATGCCAATACTAATGATGTCACCTGGATTCACGAAGATCGCAAAGGCAAAATGTGGCTGGGTACGCGCGGTGGTTTTTTCCAGTTTGACCGCCTTAACTTTGTTGCAGAAAAAATTGATGATAATTTATTAAAAAAATCTACCGAAACCAGTCAAGTAGTGTGGTCGGTTGTGGACGATGCTGAAGGTAACATTTGGGTTGCCCATCAAGCCTATGGTGTTAGTCGTTATGATCCGGTCACACGTCAATTCGAATACTTTACGCGAGACTCCAGCTTACCCAACGCCCATGGTTTTAATGATACGCGTCGGCTTTATGTCGATAAGGATAATAACTTGCTGGCGGCCACTTATGGCGACGGTTTGTATCGCTTTGATGTAAGCACTCGGATATTTACAAAACTCAATCACGATTCGTCGGAAAAAGGTGCGACTGTTTGGTCGATGCTGGTGGATCGCAGTATGAATCTTTGGGTGGGTGATGGCAGCCATGTGCATGTGCGCCCAACCCAGAATAACCATTTCTATCGTTACGCCTACAGTGATGTAGATGCAGCCAGCCCCGGCAATTATGTTGTGAATGAAATTTTTGAAGATCGCTCAGGTGATATTTGGCTAGGTTATTTCCCTTCGGGTATTGATGTGGTTGATCGACAAGCATCAGCGTTTAATAACGTTGGCTACAACACCAACAATACTAATAGTATTACTGATGGCGGTGTGTCTTCCGTAGCAGAAGATAAGATGGGCAATCTTTGGGTGGGTACCGGTTATGGTTTGAATTACGTTAATCGAAAGACAAATAAAATCACTCGCTTTAGTCAAGATATACAAAATCCCAAGGGTTTAAGTGGCAGCACTATTTTGGCTATAGCAGCATCCAGTGATGACAATCTTTGGTTGGGCATTTGGTCGGGCGGGTTGAATTTACTGAATACCAAGACATTTGAGTTCACCCATTTTTTCCCGGACGCCAATAACCCCCATAGCCTACGCGGGCGCGAAGTTTGGTCGGTGATTGTCGATCACCAACAAAAGCTCTGGATGGCCACCGAAGAAGGGTTGAATAGTTTTGATAAGGCAACGCAAAAATTTGAATATTATTTACCGCCACCAGAAATGTTAGATGGCGACAAAGTTCTCTATTCAAAAGCTGTGTATGAGGATAAAAAATATAATTTGTGGCTGGGTTCAAATCGCGGGTTATATTTGTTTGATCGCGATCAAAAAAGATTCCTCCGTTATCAGCACAAAACCGAGGATGTAAATAGCATCAGTGCGGATGTGGTGCTGGCGATCTATGAAGACAAGCGTGGCAATTTATGGGTAGGCACTAATGGCGGAGGTCTTAATTTATTGGATCGTGTTACGGGGAAGTTTACTGCTTTTACAGCCAAAGAAGGCTTGGCTGATAATGTGGTGGGTGGCATTACTGAAGATGAAAAAGGTAATCTTTGGTTAGGAACCCAAAAAGGTATTTCACAATTTGATGTAGATAAGCGTACTTTTCGCAATTTCGACAAGCATCATGGCTTGGCCGATAATTTGTATAACCGCAATGCAGCCCTTTTTACTCAGGCAGGTGAAGTCTTGCTGGGTAGTAGCAAAGGCTTTACGCTGTTTAAAGCCGAAGATATAAAGAGTAATCTTTACGCCCCCACTATGGTTATTACTAATTTAGAAATTGGTAATAAACCAGTTAGTATTAATGGCCAAAATTCCCCTCTTAGCAAGGCAATTGAATTAACCTCCAGTATTGTTCTTAATCATAAAGATGTTGTTTTTACGCTAGAGTTCGCCGCTCTCAGTTTTCATAATGTTGAGGATAATCACTACGCCTACCGGTTATTGGGGTTTGAAGATAATTGGAATTTTGTGGGCACAAAACGTTCTGCCACCTATACCAACTTAAACCCCGGCACTTACATTTTTGAAGTGAAGGGCGCCAATAATGATGGCGTCTGGAGCCAATACCCTGCCAGCTTACAAATTGTTATTTTGCCGCCTTACTGGCGCACTTGGTGGGCCTATTTAATGTATGGCCTGCTCTGTTTGAGCCTACTTTATTGGTTTTTCCATGTACAGCGGTTGAAACTCTCATTCCAAGCTGAAAAATTGGAGCAGGAGCGCGTTGTTGTTAAACGGTTAACGCAAATTGATAAATTAAAAGATGAGTTCTTAGCAAATACATCGCATGAATTGCGCACACCGCTCAACGGTATCATTGGTTTGGCAGAATCATTGCGAGATGGCGTGGCGGGTGAAGTATCACCTAAAATGAAATATCACCTCTCATTAATTGTTGACAGCGGTAAACGTTTAGCCAGTTTGGTAAACGATATTCTGGATTTTTCGCAATTAAAAAACAAAGGCATCACACTCAATAAAAAACCGATTGATCTACGGGTATTAGTGGACGTTGTACTGACGCTTTCCGCGCCTCTAGTTGCTGGTAAAACAGTTATTTTTGCCAATAATCTACCTAAAAATTTGCCCGCTGCTTATGCCGATGAAGATAGAGTAATGCAAATACTCCACAACTTGATTGGCAATGCAATTAAGTTTACCGATCGTGGAGTAATCAGCGTATCTGCCAGTGTAGTTGATGAGTTTTTGCAAATTGAAGTAGGCGATACTGGGATGGGGATTCCACCGGATCGCATTAATGAAGTTTTTGAAAGTTTTACCCAGCTAGAAGGTGGTCTTGATCGCGCTCAAGGCGGCGCTGGGTTGGGCCTGTCAGTGACTAAACAGCTAATAGATTTACACGGTGGCAGTATTTGGGTGGAATCAGTGTTGGGCATTGGTTCAACCTTTTATTTTACCTTACCCACCAGCCATGATTTACCCAGAGCTATGGGCTTAAAACATACTTATCTCCAGCCCTCTATTGCCACAGAGCCTTACGTTGCTATTGATGTAGTGAGACAGCCGCAAACGCTCCAAAAAAATCTCATTTTGATTGTGGATGACGACTTAATTAATCGCCGAGTGCTTGCTAATTATTTGATGGTAGATGGCTACAGTATTATTGAAGCTAATTGCGCTGAAGAGGCTTTTAAAATTGTAGCGTCTGAACGCGTCGATCTGGTTTTGCTAGATATTATGATGCCGCGTATTTCTGGCTATGAAGCTTGCAAAGTGTTACGTGAAAAATATCCTGCGCATGAATTGCCCATTATCTTGTTAACCGCGCGCAGCCAAATGAATGATCTGGTGATGGGTTTTGAGGCGGGCGCTAATGATTTTATGATCAAACCTATTGCCAAAGAAGCCTTAATGGTGCGCGTGGCTACTCATTTACAATTACATGATGTAATGCGCAATCTAGATAAAAAAGTCGCTGAGCGTACAGCTGAATTAAATACCAGCAATGCTGTTTTAAAACAGGCGCAGCAAGAGTTAGAAATTGCTTACCAAAAATTGGAAGAGGCGAGTTTGACGGATCCACTCACAGGTTTAAACAATCGTCGCTTTTTAAATAAATCCATTGGTGCTGATATTGCTGTTGTAGAGCGTAGTTACAATGATTGGTTGAGCAGCCAAGCGAATCAAGAGTTGCCATTGGCAATACTTAATGAACAAGATTTAGTGTTTATGTTGCTTGATATCGATTTATTTAAATCGGTAAACGATACCTATGGACACAGCGCGGGCGATAAGCTGTTGGAGCAATTGAGCCAGCTCTTAAAAGTTACTCTGCGTGAATCCGATTATTTAATGCGTTGGGGCGGGGAAGAGTTTCTAATTGTGGTGCGTTACTGTACGCGCAGCGAAGTTCCCGAATTAGCAGAGCGAATTCGCCAAAAAGTTGAACAGTTTGAGTTTGATCTGGGCAACGGCCAAAGAATTTTTAAAACTTGTTCCATTGGTATGGCGGCCTATCCATTTTATGTAACCACACCCACGGCTATGACGTGGGAACAAGTTATTGATACGGCGGATCGCGCACTTTATTTGGCTAAAAGCCACGGCCGCAATTGTTGGGTAAATGTAACTGCCTCCAACGCCAGCGCCACTGAACTGGTAAACCCCGCAGTGAGTGATAGTTTAATTTTGCTGGCGGCGGCCGGCGTTGTTAGGATTGAATCATCAAAAACTATTTAAGTGCGGCATTTTATTCAAGCATTGTCTTTAGTCTTTGCGTGTATTAAATGTCGCTAGTTGTTCAGGCGTTGCTGTTTGTTGGTGCAACTGTTTCCATTCCTCGTAGGGCATTCCATAAATTCGTTCACGAGCGTTGTCATAATCGAGCGCGATGTTTTGGTCTTGCGCAGCAGCCACATACCATTTGCTTAAACAGTTGCGACAGAAGCCTGCTAGATTCATTAAGTCGATATTTTGCACGTCGTTGCGGGCATCTAAATGTGCAATTAATCGCTTGAATACAGCCGCTTCAAGTTGCGTTTGTTGTTCCGAAGTTAAATCATCAATTTTCGTATACATATCTGAATCCCTATAGCGGCGCCTTGGTTGATAGCTGGTGATGCCAGCACTATAAAATTTATTTTGAGTAAAGTCTTGGTTGCTTCCCTGTTAGATTAATTACCATTCGCTTTGCTTGATTTTTGTACGCAAATTGCCGCTTTAATGTTGGTTTATGCGCCAATTTTCGTCGCTGAATTTTTCGCCTTGAACCTGAAGCGATACAACCTATACTCAAAGCGAACTACGCGCCAGAAAGATTAAAGAGGGGGAATGTCTGCGTGAATATTATTCTTGGGATTATTGTTATTTTTGGCTGTGTTGTTGGTGGCTTTGTTTTAGCTGGCGGCAAAGTAATGGCGCTGTTTCAACCGGTAGAAGTGCTAATTATTTGTGGTGCATCCTTAGGTGCGATGATTATTGGTAACCCTATTTCGGTGACGCTTGGTGTGGTGAAGTCTGCCGGTGCTTTGATGACTCCTTCCAAATACAAAAAACAACTTTATCTGGATTTACTGACTCTGCTTTACGATATTTTTAATAAAACCCGTCGTGAAGGTTTAATGGCAATTGAAGGCGATATTGAAGAGCCTGAATCTAGCCCGATATTTTCCAATTATCCATACATTCTTAAAGATCATCATGCGGTTGAATTTATTTGTGATTATCTGCGCATCATGGTTGCGGGAAATATGGCTCCTCATGAATTGGAGGCACTCATTGATCAAGAGCTGGAAGGGCATCATCAAGAGCAAGCTTTAGTTCCTAATGCGATTAGCGGCGCAGCAGATGGTCTACCCGGCTTCGGTATTGTGGCGGCGGTTTTGGGGATTGTAATTACCATGGGTAGCCTCGGCGGGCCGCCCGAAATTTTAGGGCACCATGTTGCAGCGGCGTTGATTGGTACACTTTTGGGTATTTTGTTCGCCTACGGTTTTATTGGCCCGTTTGGTATGTACCTAAGCCATAAAAATCGCGATGAAGCGCATTTTTATAATTGTATTAAGGCCTGTCTGGTTGCCTCTATGAATGGTGTGCCACCTCAAATTGCGGTTGAGTTTGGGCGTAAAGTGCTTTATCACAGTGTTCGCCCTAGCTTCCAAGAGCTGGAAGAACAATATCGCGCTAAAAAATAAGGGTAGCTGAGCATGGAGAAGGGTACCCAACCGATCATTATTATTAAAAAAAAGGCGCATGGCCACGGTCATCATGGCGGTAGTTGGAAAGTGGCTTTGGCCGACTTTATGACAGCGATGATGGCGTTTTTTATGCTCATGTGGCTGTTAGGCAGCACGTCTAAAGAAGAACAAAAAGCGATTGCCGGTTATTTTAATGACCCCGGTAGCGAATATGCGATAGGGGAAGGCGGTGCTAATCCGGGTTTGATTCAGATGGATCAACCACAATCGGAATCGCATACAGACGATCCAACGGATCGCCTTGATGCTGAAAAAAATATGCAAACTGCAGAGCAAATTTCTGAAGCACAATTAAAAAAAGAGCTGGAGCGTCTTGAAAGAGAACAGCTTGAACAGCTGCAAGCCAAAGTGCAGGAAGAAATTAACGACGACCCTATTTTTCAACAGATGAAAGATCAGATTCTGATTGATTTAACGGCGCTGGGTTTGCGTATTCAAATTGTGGATAAAGATCAGCGCCCCGGTTTTGATGTTGGCAGCGCCCGTATGAAACCCTACATTGAAGATGTTTTGAAAGCCTTGGCGCCACTGTTGGATAAGGTGCAAAACAAAATTAGCGTGACTGGGCATACCGATGCTACCCCCTATGGTGCGGGTGCTGCCTACACCAACTGGGAGCTTTCAGCAGATCGTGCCAACTCAGCGCGTCGCGCATTGGTGCAAGGTGGTTTCCCCGAAGGTAAGGTTGCTACAGTGCAAGGTATGGGGTCTGCTGCGCCATTGGTGGCAGATGCGCCAAATGCACCTATCAATCGCCGTATTGCGATCATCGTGTTGAAAAAAGCGGTGGCTGATGCGCTTAGTAATGGTGGTACAGGCATTAACTCTAACGATTTAATCAAATCTACTGAAATGCCGGAACGAGAACCAGAACCTAAGCCTCATATCATGACGCAAAAAGAAGTGGATGCAGCCATAGATGCTAAGCGTTAATCGCAGGTGAGAGATACATTCTTCGTGGCTTGCCGCGGAATAGATTTGTAGAGCAAAAATATACCTTAATACTTGCGATGAGATGTTTGATTTAAACGCTCACGTTAGCCTGATTTAAAGCCCTCATAAGTTATTTTTATGAGGGCTTTATTATTTGTGGTTCGTTATTTTCATCCTATAGAAACTACTAGCCCTAAAAATAAACACGGTATACTTGCGACTCATTCTCACTTAGCGTTTAAGCATGAACAAACCTCTTCAAGCCACACTCACCGAAGGTGGTGTAACAATGCACCTTAAAACCATGGCGGTGCCTATGGTGTGGGGTCTGTTGGCGACCATGTTGATGAATGTGATAGAAGCTTTTTATATCTCCCATCTTGGCCGTCAAGCTTTAGCGGCATTCAGTTTTACCTTTCCGGTAGTTATGGTACTTACCAGTGTGGGCATTGGTTTGGGTGCGGGCACTTCATCAGCTATTGCACGCGCTATCGGCGAGGGCGATGAACACAAAGCCCAGCGGCTTGCCACCGATGCGGTAAGCCTCACTTTTATCCTATCGATTCTTGTCTGTGTGTTGGGCTGGTTCACGCTTGAACCCTTATTTTTGAATATGGGCGCAACTCCGGAACTCATTCCGTTGATTCGCTCGTACATGGCTATTTGGTATTTCAGTGCACCCTGTTTGCTAGTGCCTATGGTCAGCCTCGCGGCCTTAAGAGCCATGGGAATGAGCCAAATCCAAGGCTATATTATGAGCGGAGCGGCCTTATTTAATGTGCTGCTCGCGCCGCTGTGTATTTTTGGTTATGGTTTTATTCCTGCGCTGGGTTTGCAGGGAGCAGCCATAGCGACGCTGATTACACGGTTATGCATGTTGGTGCTTGCTATGACTATTTTGCGCCAGCGTGTGAATTTATTGATTAACCCTTTTGCTGGCTGGGTGAATGTTTTCGCTTCATGGAAAATCATTTTTTATGTCGGTGTACCCGCCATGTGTGCAAATGTCATCGTACCTGTGGCGAGTGCCATCGTTATAAAAATGATGGCCGTTTACGGCACTGATGCAGTCGCAGGTTTGGGAATTGCGATGCGTATAGAGCCGCTTATGCTAATTGTGTTTTATGCGCTCTCTGGTGTAATTGGCCCTTTTTTCGGGCAGAACAGTGGCGCCGGCAAATATGCGCGCTTGAGTGAGGCGGTGAGTGCGCTAACGCGATTTAGTATGAGCTTAGGCCTGCTGTTGGCGATTGTGCTGTGGTTCTCTGGCGGTTTTATTGCCAGTTTATTTGGTGGCCATCCTGAGGTCGTTTTGATTGCCGCTAGCTACCTCGCAATTGCGTCAATCAGCTACGGCGCTTATGGCATCATTATGTCAATTAACGCAGCATTCAATGGTTTAGGTCGCCCTTTACCGGCCATGACACTCTCGGCGGCACGCGTTTTGTTTGTGTATTTACCACTCGCTTATATAGGTCAATTACTTTGGCAAATGCAGGGTATTTTTATTGCAACGGCTATTACTAATATTCTTATTGGTTTATGGGCATGGTGGTGGATTCGTCGCCATATAGCGCACCTGTCACAGTTACCGCAACAGATCCAGAAGGAACACCTCAAGGGCTGACTAGGCTATAATCGCCGCCTTTTTATTGCACCTTACTTTTTATCTATAGCATCTTACTCTTGAGCCTTTTGTAGATCATCATGATTAACCTAAAAACCGAACTCGCCAAACGCCGAACCTTTGCCATTATTTCTCACCCGGATGCCGGTAAAACTACCGTCACTGAAAAATTATTGCTCTGGGGTAATGCCATCCAGTTAGCGGGCTCAGTAAAAGGTAAACGCGGCCCTCATGCAAAATCCGACTGGATGAGTATGGAGCAAGAGCGTGGGATTTCGGTAACGTCATCGGTGATGCAATTCCCCTACAAGGGTCGCGTCGTTAATTTGTTGGATACTCCCGGCCACGAAGATTTCTCGGAAGATACCTATCGTACACTCACCGCAGTCGATTCCGTATTGATGATGATTGACGGTGCAAAAGGCGTAGAAGATCGCACCATTAAATTAATGGAAGTGTGCCGTTTACGCGATACGCCTATTTTAACCTTCCTCAATAAAATGGATCGTGAAAGCCGCGATACGGTTGAGTTACTTGATGAAATTGAAAACGTGTTAAAAATTGCTGCGGCACCTATTAACTGGCCCTTGGGTAGCGGTAAAGAATTTGTGGGTGTTTATAATTTTTATACCGATATTATTCACGTTTACCAACCCGGCCAAGGCCACACCATTCCAGACGATGTACAAATTAAAGGTCTCGACAGCGAAGAAGCTACCAAGTTATTGGGTTTTTATGCCGCAGATATTCGCGAAGAAATTGACTTTGTGCGCGGTGCAACCAATCAATTTAATTTAGAGGAATATTTGGCGGGGCGCATGACGCCGGTATTTTTTGGTACAGCGCTCGGCAATTTCGGTGTGCGTGAAATGTTGGATGGGTTTGTGGAGTGGGCACCTACGCCGCGCAGCCGTGAATCTAAAGAGCGTGTGGTTGAAGCCAATGAAGAAAAATTCAGCGGGTTTATTTTTAAAATTCAAGCCAATATGGATCCTAAGCACCGCGACCGAATCGCGTTTATGCGCGTCTGCTCCGGTGTTTACCAGCAAGGTATGAAAATGAAGCACGTGCGCATCGGCAAAGAAATTAGAATTGCCGACGCAGTAACCTTTATGGCGGGTGATCGCAGCGCGGTGGAAGAAGCGCTAGCAGGCGATATCATCGGTTTGCACAATCATGGCACTATTCAAATTGGCGATACTTTTACCGAAGGTGAAGATTTAAAGTTCACTGGCATTCCACACTTTGCCCCCGAGTTATTTCGCCGCATTCGCTTAAAAGATCCATTGAAGATGAAACAATTGCAAAAAGGTTTGCAGCAGTTGTCAGAAGAAGGGTCAACGCAAGTTTTCTTTCCTATGCACAATAACGATATAGTCGTGGGTGCTGTAGGTGTGCTGCAATTTGAAGTGGTTGCTTATCGTCTAAAAGATGAATACAAAGTTGAAGCGGTATACGAGCCGGTTAATGTCACTACGGCACGTTGGTGTGATTGCGATGATTCAAAAAAGCTTGAAGAATTTAAGCGCAAGTGTGCAGAAAATCTTGCTTTGGATGGTGGCGGTCACTTAACCTACCTTGCGCCATCGCGTGTTAACTTGTCTTTAACGCAAGAACGTCACCCTGAAGTGGTATTTAGAGCAACCCGCGAGCACTGATAGATGAGTGGGATAGAGTAAAAGGCTTTTGTGTACCATAATAGACTAAAAACGCCCTCTGCCTATTGCAGTGGATTGATTTGAGGCCACCGCGTGACGCAAGCAAATAACAATAATGATTTGGTTTGGGATTTAGCGGCGTTTAATCAGCGCCAGCGCGCCATTGATTTTGTTATGGGGTTTGAGAATAAATTGTGCGTGTTTTCAAACTCTGTTGAACAGCTCTATACAAATTACAATATTTTTTTCCCCCGCGAAGAAGCGCGCAAACTGGTGATATTGCCAAACCCCTACGCGCATCACGATACTTTTAATGGCGTTCCTGAAAGTGCTGTTACTGCTACTGGAATGGAGATCTTGCCGGGGCTTCTTAAAGATAAACCTGCCTTGTTCCTGCGTATTCCTTTTAAGAGCGGCACCGTAAAATTTCGCACTGTACCTTTGCAAATGGGCTTGCGGGTTGTACAGCAGCAATGTCCTCCGGAGAAACCATTTTTGCCGGTATTAATGAAGGGAGATTTACGTGAGTTGGATGCCTCTACCCCTTGTCTGCATTTGCATCGAATACATCTGAATCGTTTGGAATCGCATTCTGTACTTGAAAAAAATGATATTGAAAAAATCATTAGGAAGCGTTTAGCAAATTTGAGTTGATCTTAGGTTTGTTAAATAAGCGCTAATGACAAAAACTAAAAAAGCCACAACAGTGGCTTTTTTAGTTTTTACTGGGGAGGAATTATTTTTGTTGAAGAGTAAAGCGTAAGGGCGCATTAAACTCAAAGCTTGCCCCTGTAACAGCATCGGGTATGGGCGTAAAGCTTGTTTTATTAACAGCCTCAAGCGCGGCTTCATTGAGTATCTCAAACTCAGACGCCTGAGCAATGCTAGCGCCAATGAGGTTGCCTTGACGGTTAATTACAACGGTAAGGCGCACACTACCTGTTTGCCCCTTATCAAGCGCTTTTTTAGGATAGCGAACATTGGCGTAAATCTTTTTCAGTTGATCTGAAACATAGAATTGGCGTGCCAAGAGTGTTTGTGCTGTCAAAGCTGGTTTTTCATCGTCGTCATTAGCTGTGGGAGTTACAGCGGGTTTGGGTGTGACAGGCTTGGCAACTTCAACTTTAGCTGTATCGGCTTTTGCTTGCTCTGCCTTTTGTGCTGCTAATTGTTTAGCGCTATCCACAGAAGATGAGCTTGAAGATTTTGCAGCCGCTTCTTTGGCCTCTTTTTCTTTTTCCTTCTCTGCCGCTAAGTCTGCAGCGGATTTAATTTTGCTCCAGCCGGCCACTTCAGTGATACGGTCTTTGCTGGGTTTAATTTTATCAAAACGGCTTTTAAGCTCGGCACTCACATTCCCATTTTTCAATATGCCGTCTTTATAATCAGAGGAGAGCGGTACCTTACCAATCCAGGTTCTTAACAGCATGCTGAAAAATTTATCGCTGGCAATATTTCCCAGTAATACATCATTAATTGTGATGTTGACACCTTTGCCCGGCTCAGAAATAAAAGCGATAGTGTCATTGGGTGAGAAACGGCCTTTAAATAAACCGTCGAACTTAACCATATTATCGGCTTGCTCAGTCAGCAGGGTTGTAGAGTTGTTAATGGCCATGCCCTCAATCCACCAGCGACTAAAGCGACGGGTAGTTACACCATCGGGCGCAACAATTTTTAATTCCATACGCATGGCTTGGGTATTGGCTAATAGCTTGTCAGGGTTGTCGCTAAGTGGCGTAGAGTAAAGGGCGCCAATGAATTGCTCTTTACCTAGGTCAACATGTATGGCCATGCCATTTAACATAGGATCGGCGGCTAAGGCCAGTGAGCAAAAACCGGTAAGTACAATGCTTATGCAAAACTGAGTAATGGATTTTAATCGCATGACGTAAGTACTCTCATTTTATTTATAGGTAATTTATCTATGAGTCAAAAGTCCGTTTTAAACCTGTATATAGCTAGATTCAAGTATAATATACAAACTTAGTGAGTGGTGTACTCTCTTTTATGCCTACTTAGCTGCTGACAAGTGGCTGAATTTAGAGTATAGAGCAAAAATAAAAGCTTAAATTTGAAAACTTCCTGTTTGGCAGCTAGTTTTTTTGTCAAAATAATCTAAGGTTCTCTTATCTACCTTTGCATTTTAGGGCGCAATATGGAAATAAAACTGCTGTCTAAGCTGTCTCGAGATTATGTAGAGCAGCTATTGTCCGGCATTCCATTTTTTAAGTTGGTTAAGCAGCAAGATGCATGGCAGTTCGAACTTTTATTGCAATCCTCTCGCATAATCAGTTACTCGGCGGGTGAAATAGTTCTTCAGCGAGGCGACTCTGACCAATGGCTGTTTTTTTTATTGAAAGGCCGTTTGGCTGTTTATGCTGATGACCCTTTGAAAGGCGAATTGATTAACTATGTTACCCCTGGTGAAGTGTTTGGTGATCTGGCGCAACTTATGGGTCAGCCGCGCACGGCAACGGTATTAGCTGAATCTAGTTGCCGCGAGTCTATTGTACTGGCAACTGATGCATCTATTTTTGGTGATATCAGTTCAACACGCCCCATCACTATTCAGACTAAGCTGGCCTATTACCGCAACACAGTGCATAACCTGCGTTGGAAGCTGGAAGTTTATCGATCACAGCACCTGCAACATCCATTAGCGAATAAACATCGTCAAGTGAAGCTCTATACCGGCACAAAAGAGACGCTTGAAGAATTGCGTGCGCTTTACGAGCAAGCTCAAGCCTTGGCTGGGCTATTGTTAGATTGGAATCGAGAGTTCGGTGTGTTGAGCGAACATGCTACGCCACCACAAGATGCATACAACTTATAAGAAATAGCGTTGTCGAATATTCTGTAGTAGCTTCCCCTTTATGCGTTCATCATTTATAAAAATCTAATAAGGCTCTACATCCTTTATTAAAATCCATTTCACTTGGTTTGTTGACCTATGAAATTTGAAGATATGAAGTTGATTTACGGCTATCCCTTGCAGTTACAAATAAGTAACAGCGCGGGGCAGCCAGAGCGATTTTCTTGTCGATTGATTGGTTGCCTGCCTGGTCGTAGTATTCTTTTATCCGTCCCTAAACTTGCGGGCAAACTTGTGCGTTTTCGCTCAGGGCAGAAAGTAATAGCGCGCCTAATGGTAGATAATGGTATTGGCATATTTGCGAGTATTGTTGAAACGCAAACGGTCGATCCTTATCCCATTCTTCATATCAGCTATCCTGACAGCGTCGGTTTTAAAGGAATTCGTGGCGCAACAAGAGTTGGTATAGATCAACCTGTTGAGGTGAATAACTTAACCATCATTAGTGATAAAACAATTTCAGCGAGTGTGGTAGATGTAAGCGTAACAGGTGCACGTATAGAGTCTATGCAGGCCTTTGGTGAGATAGGTAATAAGATTCAAATTACTATGAATGTTGGTATTGCCAATATTGTTCGCGAGTTAACACTGGATGCCGTTATTCGCTCGTGTGGCGATGTTGATCCTCAGAGCCCTGATGGTGGCATTGCTTACGGCGTGGAATTTGTGGAGGCGGATGAAGATAAGCGATTGCTTTTGTATGCTTATGTTTATGCTCAAATTGGCAGCGAAGAGATAATTGGCGGCTGATCTGAAGTTGATGCGTCCCGGTTAGTTAAAAGCGTGGGTTAGAGAATAAAAAAGGGTGCCACTAAGGCACCCTTTTTTATTTTCAACTCTGTATGAAACCTAAGGATTGCTCTATAGGTCACTCATGAGTGAAGTATTAAGCAGCTGGTGTTGCAGCAGCTGGTTTACGGCCACGTTTTGCAGTAGCTGCTTTCTTAGCGGCTGGAGCTTTCTTGGCTACGGCTTTCTTAGCGGCAGGTGCTTTTTTCGCAGCAGCTTTCTTAGCGGCTGGAGCTTTCTTGGCCACAGCTTTTTTAGCAGCAGGAGCTTTCTTGGCCGCCGGCTTTTTAGCTACAGCTTTCTTAGCAGCTGGTTTAGCAGCAGCTTTCTTAGCGGCAGCAGCAGTCTTCTTGGCTGCAGCTTTAGCTTTCAATGCAGCTTTTTTAGCGGCTACTTTAGCGCGTAAAGAAGCTTTCTTATCAGCAGCTTTCTTTTTAGCAGCAGCTTTTTTAGCAGAAGCTTTAGCTTTCAAGGCTTGCTTTTTAGCGGCAGCTTTAGCTTTCACAGCAGATTTTTTTGCAGCCAATTTAGCTTTTGCAGCAGCTTTCTTAGCGGCAACTTTGTTTTTAGCAGCAGTTTTCTTGGCAGCAGCTTTGGAGCGCTTAGCTACCGCAGCTTCGGCTTTAGCAACAGCTTTGTCGTGAGCAGCAGCTAATTTGTTAGCAGCTTTGATGGAAGCAACTTCTTTTTTGGCAGAAGCAACAGCAGCTTTTGCACTGTCAGCAGCTTTTTTAGCGCCAGCAACGTCAGCTTTAGCCGCCGCAGTCGCTTTTGGGTTTTTCTTTTTAGTAGCAGCAGCTAATTTGCTTTGTGCAGATTTAAGAGCGGCACCAGCTTTAGCAGCTTCTTTTACAAGACCAGCAATTGCTTTTTGAGCATCAGCAGCTTGAGCAGCGCGAGCCTTTGCCAATTGAGTTTTTAGGGCAGCGAGTTGTTGTTCTAAACCCGCAATTGGATTAACGGCAGTTTGTTTACGTGCAGCCATAGTGTGTGCTTCCTGTAAGTATTCGAATTAGACGAAAAATGGATAAAAAGTTACAACATGTATACGTTAAAACTTTATTGAAAAAATTCAAGTTTTTTAATGCGTTTTTAGCAAATAAATGCATTTTTTTTGTTAAAAAGTCCAAATTAAACCCCTTCTGAGTTTTTGAGCACGATTTTTTTCGCTTTTCCAACTTTTGAAGAGACGTAATAATTAATTTAAAACTTTAATTTTTTGTATCTGATTTCCTCCAATTGAGTCTGTTTGAAACTGCGCAATGACCTTTTGTTGTTTTATGAGAAGGCAAAATCAAACTTTGTAAGGTATCTCGTTAGGGTAATTTAAAAATTTTAAATTAATTTCTGACCCCTTTATTAACCCAAATAGAACCTCTTAAAAAGTTGCTGAGCGGGTTAACAAAGCGATCTCATTATGTGAATCAAATTTTTTTACAGCCAAAGATATTGCATAGATTTTTATCTTGCGAATGTTTGGCGAAGATATATTGATAGTTTTGTTGTATGTATATACAGTGGTTGCGTTATTAATTTTTATCTTGGAATATTTTTGTGTGAAAAAAATCATTCATTGCGATGCAGATTGTTTTTTTGCGGCGGTTGAAGTACGCGATGACCCTACTTTGCGTTCACGTCCAATTGCGGTGGGTGGCAACTCAGCGGAGCGTGGTGTGATTTCTACTTGTAATTACGAGGCGCGTTTTTTTGGAGTGCGCTCTGCTATGTCCTCTATCATGGCAAAAAAATTGTGTCCCGATTTGTTGATCCTCCCACATCGTATGGAAGCCTACAAAGAGGCTTCAGTTGCTATGCGACGTATTTTTTATGATTACACCGAGTTAGTGGAGCCGTTATCGTTAGACGAAGCTTATTTAGATGTCAGTGATAGTGAGCATTGTGCAGGTAGTGCCACTCGCATTGCTGAGCAAATTCGAATGCGAGTTCACGATGAGCTGCACTTAACCATTTCTGCAGGCGTAGCTCCCAATAAGTTTTTGGCCAAGATTGCAAGCGACTGGAATAAACCCAATGGCTTGTTTGTAATTACACCCCAAGCAGTAGATGATTTTGTGCTTCGGTTGCCCGTGAATAAAATATTTGGTGTGGGTAAAGCGACTGCAGCGCGTTTGGCAATGGTAAATGTAAAGACCTGTGCCGATTTGCGTCGCTTTAGTATTTTCGAGTTAAAACAACGTTTCGGGCAGCTAGGGTTACGTTTGTTTGAGTTATGTCGCGGTATAGATGAGCGCGACGTTACTGCTTCGCGCCGGCGCAAATCGTTAAGCGTTGAGCATACCTTTCCGCAAGACTTGCCGAATCTCTCTAGCTGCCTAAATCGTTTGCCGGAATTACTACAGCAGTTAGCCAGTCGGTTGCGGCGTTTAGACGATGATTATTTGGTCGTAAAGATTTTCGTTAAAATTAAGTTCGCTGATTTCAGCCAAACCACCATTGAGCGAAGCGGTTCGCATTTGGTTACCTCTGAGTATCAGCAATTGTGTCGCGATGCATATGCTCGTAAAGAGTCAGCTGTGCGGTTGTTAGGTGTCGGAGTACGGTTTGTAGATTTACGTGAGGACCAACCTTTTTATCAATTGGATTTATTTGGGTAATCTAAAAGGGAGGAGTGAATCGGTTTGTGGGGTTGTTTGATTAACACATCCTTGTGATGTGTAAGTGGTTAGAGTGAGTCGTAAGTGTGGCGAATATGAAGTGGTGTTTGATAATGACGATTACGGCTTGCACTGAAATGTTCGTGTAACGTATTTTGCATTAGCTTGAAGAACTCGGATTGTTTAATACTGATCAAGTGCCTATGATCTCCAGCCTCCATATAGATAATGTCGTTCTGCATCAAATCGTCATCCCAAATAACGTCAATGCCATAAGCTTTGCCAAGAACTGGTACTGCACCTGCTTCGCAATCTTTGAAAAATTGTATTAATTCATCCTCTTCAACCAGATGCATATGGCGATCAAATATCTGATTGAGGGTATGGCGCAGTATTTTATGGCTGGAGGGGAGTACGCAGAGAGTGTAATGAAAGTCTTCGTCGCGTAGTAAGACGCCTTTAGCAAGACAGTGGTTATCGATTTTTGCAATGCGAGCCGTATTGAATGAGCCTTCTGCATAAGCATGTTCAAGCAATGAATATTCAATGTTGTTGTGATGCAAATATTTTTCTATGTTTCTAGCGACACCCATAAGTCAGCACTCCAAAAAGTGAACATTATTTTTAATGAGGTGTTAAAAGGTTTGCAACCTTTACTCTTGAAGTATAAGAACGGAATTGCATGCGCGTAGGAAAGTTTTGGTCGCAAATGTGTAAAAAATAGATGTTTTGGTTATCAGCAGCGAATAAATGAGGTTTTTAACGGTATTCGTAGATCCGGTGAGCCTCTAAGATGCAACAAGACTGTAGAAACAAAAAAGGCCTCTCGCTGATTATGTCGAGAGGCCTTTCTTTTAGTGTGATGCTATTCAGGTGGGTTTATGCAAGTGCAGCAAGTTCTTGTCTGACGGACGCCAGCTTCACGCAAGTAACAAACACTTTCATCGCTTCAACCACTTCTGGAACGGTTGGCACTGAAGGTGCGATACGAATATTGCGATCTTCTGGGTCTTTGCCGTAGGGATAGGTTGCGCCCGCTGGGGTCAGCTTAACGCCAGCTTCGGCTGCCAAGCGCACGGTTTCTTTCGCACAATTCTTACGGGTATCAAACGATACGAAATAGCCGCCTACCGGCTTTTCCCACGCCCCCAAATCTGTACCTTCAAACGCGCCTGCCAAGGCAGATAAAACCGCTTCAAAGCGTGGGTTGAGTAATTCAGCGTGCTTCTGCATATGCTCCATAAGCGCTGCGCGATCGGGCAAGAAGCGGGTGTGGCGAATTTGGTTCACTTTGTCTGGCCCAATGGTTTGCGCGCCCAGCGCTTTTTTGAAGCCCGCCAAGTTAGCTGCGCTGGCGGCTATGAACGCCACGCCTGCACCTGCTTGGGTGATTTTAGAGGTAGAGGCGAACTGAATCACTGAGTCTTCGGTGCCGTTGCGACGAGTGGCTTCCTGAATGCTTGAAAGTTGTGGTGGGTTGTCGATCAAGTCGTGAACTGAGTAGGCGTTATCCCAGAAAACACGGAAGTTGGCGCTGGCGATCTTGCCGAGTTTGGCGATACGTTCAACAGTCTCGTCGCTGTAAACCACACCTGTTGGGTTGGAATACTTGGGTACACACCAAATGCCTTTGATGGAACTATCCGCTTTGATGGCAGCTTCAACGGCATCCATGTCTGGGCCGGTTGAGGTCATAGGCACAGTCACCATCTTGATGCCAAGTTGCTCACAGATGGTGAAGTGGCGGTCGTATCCAGGAACTGGACAGAGGAATTTCACTTCGCCTTCATTTTTCCATGCGCTAGCGGCATCTTTCAATCCGAAGAGGTAAGCGGTAGATGCTACTTGGAACATCAGGGTCAAACTGCTGCTGCCACCAACGAGTACATTAGCTGTATCCACGCCCATGATATTGGCGCCCAGTTGTTTGGCTTCGGGTAAACCATCAAGGCCGCCATAGTTGCGGGTATCGGTGCCGTCAGCGGCGATATAGTTGCCCTTGAGAATGCCGTCGAGTGCATCAGACAGGTCCAGTTGGTCTGACGATGGTTTGCCGCGCGTTAAATCGAGGTTCAATTTTTTGCTGAGAATGGTTTGGTATTCAGCGGCCAGTTGGCTTTCCAATTGGCGCAATTGGGTTACTTGATCTGGTTGCACAGTAATTCACCTCAAGAGTGGTTAGCGATGTGTGGGATAAAACGAAGGGTGCATGAGTTTACAAAACGGCGCGCATTATAACCGCTCGGCGCTAGTAAGTTGTAGCTTTCGCGTTGAGGTCAATCAAATTTAATGGTTGGCAATAATTAAGGGCGGTACTGGGCAATCCAAGGTGTCGGCAATAGCACGAAAGAGTTCGGCTTCTAATACGGTGATAGTTTGATCCGCCAATACACACTGGCTCATCGCTTTTAGCAGTTTGGGTTTTTGCAGTGGCTTGAGGCAATTTAAACGTGTAATCGCTAAATCCAAATCCATGAGGCTGTAGTCGGCTTCGTTCATTAACTCTGCATCACCAAAATCAAGAATAGCTTTACCACTATTAAAAGCAGTTTTTGCACTTTCAACAGAATCTGCCCCAGCATAGGAAATAATAGATAACAGCGTGCAAGCTTCATTTTTCACCTGTGTTAAATCGACAAAACGCTGTGGCGTTTTTTGTGGTTCCAGATTGTGGGTGATAATGCGAAAGAATGACCACTCGATTAAATCTGTGTGGTCATTGGCACGAATCACGCTGTTCATGGCAGTTTTAAAAAGCTGGTATTGCGGTGGCGATAAATGTTTTAGTGCAGGCAAGCTGATGTCTAAGAGTGGCAAACGTAAACGCGGCTCTAATAAAGAAGCTTGTAATGCCCAAGGTTTTAATGAGTGCATTTGCGTTGCTGAAAAAATTTGTTCCAGCAATTGCCATTGCACTTCTCGGGTTTCTGCATCTTTATTTAACAACAGGCCAAACATAAGTGCTTGTGCTTCCCAAGGGTTGTGTGCGGCATCGTGCAATTGTGTACTGATACTGTTGAGAGTTTGTTGTGCATAGGCGAGATGAGTCTGGTTGGGGTGCCCAATTGCTTGAAAGGCTTGATCAACACAAACGGCAAACTCTGTGGCATTTTGCGGCCCGTTAAAATTTTGTTGCGCGCCAACTTCCTGTTGAACACTATTCAGTACTTGCGCGCCGCTAATGGCAAAAACCATTGCGTCTGCAAGCTTCTCTTCTCTAAGTCTTCCTTCTTCTATATACGTATTTTTTTCAGCGCCCGTATTTTCAGTTTCTTGGTATGCATTAACGGGGCTAAATTGGCCATCCCAGTGTGGGTCAATTCTTTTAATACGCTCTTCTAAAGGTGGGTGCGTGGCTAATGCATTAAAGAAGTGGCTCGCTCCCGTCCCCTCGCCAAAAAATAAATGGCTAAACTCAGAGGTATTAGCGCTCGCCATTTTTGAACCAGCTGCGTAGCCGCCTAATTTTTTTAAAGCGCCGCCAATACCATCGGGGTTGCGAGTGAATTTTACCGCAGAGGCATCGGCCAAGAATTCACGTTGACGGCTAACGGCGGCTTTGATGAGCTTGCCAAAAAAAGTTCCCGTATAACCAATAACTACCAAACCGAAACCTAACCCCATCATTGCGGCGGGTGATTTGTTCTTGCTGGAACTAAAGTTACTGGAGCCAAATGCGCGGCGATGGCCGGAGCTGCGCAATAAAAATTCGCCGATCAAGCCCAATAATAAAATGCCATTCAGGAGTGCGACTAAACGTAAATTCAAACGCATATCGCCGTGAAAGATGTGGCTGAACTCATGGGCGATAACACCTTGTAATTCATCCCGCGTTAATAAACGAATGCAACCGCGCGTTACACCTATAACGGCATCTTGCGGTGTATGCCCCGCCGCAAATGCATTAATGGCTTCGTCTTCTATAAGATAAACCGGTGGAACAGGTGTGCCTGAGGCGATGGCCATTTCCTCCACCACGTTTAAAATTTTCTTTTCATCGGCATTCGCATTAATAACATTGAGCGGGCGGCCGCCCAAAGCTTCGGCTACAGCGCGACCACCGTTAGAGAGTTGGATAAGTTTGTAAAAACTGCCGGCGAGAATGACGGTACACACAGCCGCACTAATTCCCCCCACTATTTTCCAACTCATGGTTTGGGTAATACCTTGCCACAAACCCGTGTTTGACATCATGGTCTGGGCGTTCAGCTCCATATAATAGAAGGCTGTGGCAAACATCAGCGTGGTAATGGCAATCAGAGAAATAACGGCAAGGCACAACAGAAACACTAAACGTTTAGTGTTGCGATGCGCTAAGTCTTGTTGTTCGAAGAAATTCATAATGGCTCTGCCGATTAAAACAAAGTTAATGATGGCATAAAGACGAGATAAAAAGGGGAGAAATAAAAAAGGCTATCTAATGATAGCCTTTATAAATATTTTTATTAAAAACTGACTTTAGGCGCTGCCTGAATTTCTTTGCTGTCTTCAAACACCAATAAAGTAGCATCTTGGCTATGACCGAATGAGGCCGCAAAAAACACCGGTGGGAAACTTTGTTTGTAAGTATTGTAAGCCGTTACCGCATCGTTAAAGGCTTGACGGGCGAAGGACACTTTGTTTTCGGTAGTGGTTAATTCTTCCGATAATTGCTGCATATTTTGCGAGGCTTTTAAATCCGGGTAGGCTTCCATCACCACGCTTAATCGGCCCATTGCACTACTAAGCAGACCTTCTGCGCCCGCTAATGCTTTCATGGCAGAGGCGCTACTTGGGTCTGCAGCCGCAGCTTGTAACCCGCCCGCTGCTTGGTTGCGCGCGTTGATAACAGCTTCCAATGTTTCACGTTCATGTGCCAAATAGCCCTTGGCAGTTTCTACCAAATTGGGGATTAAATCGTAGCGACGCTTTAGTTGGACTTCAATTTGGGAGAAGCCATTTTGGTAGCGATTTTTAAGTGCAACCAATTGGTTGTAAATACCGATTACGTAAAAAACGATGACAGCAAGAATAACGAGAAGAACAATAAATGCGACCATAATGGTGTCCTTTGCTTTATGTGTGTGAAAACTTACGCGTCTTTTACAAATAGTCAGTTTACTAAAAACAGTGCCATGCTTTAATCGATATATTCAAAAACCTTAACGACTTTTTGTACATCTGAGGTATGACTAACCTTATCGACTATGCGATCAGCCTCAGCGCGCGTCACTATCCCCATTAGAAAAACAACTTGATTCTCGGTGACAAAATGGATGCGACGGCTTTCTATATCACCATCAGCCAATAACTGCGCCTTGATCTTGGTGCTGATCCATGCGTCTTTACTGCGCGCTGCAAAGTTGGTTGGATCCGCCACTGCGAGTTCATTGTGAATTTCGCGCACGGGGTTTAGTTTATAAACTGTATCTGCCACCAGATTGCGCAATTCTTCACTAGGAACTTGACCCGTTAGTAACACAATCCCATTAAAGCTATCCACAGTAACATGAGCGTTTTCAAGTTGAGGGTTAGCTTTCTTTATATTTACTTTAGCCGCAGTTTCAATTTCTTCATCATTAAGCTTGGCACCCATGGTGCGAGTATTAGCTTTCATTTCAATAGGTTTACTGGTGGTAGCATTTATCACTTCTGCACAACCACTCGCGAGGATACTGGCGCAGAGTGTTAGGCTTACTAAAACAGTCCGATTAAACATTTGCATAGTTAAAATCCGCCAAAAAGTTGTTGATCGATTAAATCACACACACAGAAGAGTGTGAGCAAGTGTACTTCATGAATACGATGTTTGGCTGTAACTGGTACGCGAAGTTCAATATCTTGTGCATCTAATAATGCGGCTACATCGCCCCCATCGCGGCCAGTGAGCGCAATCACTTGCATGTGTTTGTCGTGCGCGGCGCTAATCGCCTGTAATAAATTGCCCGCAGTGCCTGTTGTTGTTACCAACAAAAGCACATCGCCTGCTTGCCCCAAGGTGCGAATTTGTTTGGAATACATGTCATTAGTGTTGGCGTTATCAGCATTGCTGATAATATCTGTCCCCAAGCTTATCGCGGGTAAGCTTGGGCGTTCTTGCTCCAAACTATTCATAAGGTTGGCGGTAAAAATGTGCGCGTGTGCCGCCGAAATACCATTGCCACAGGTTAACACCTTCTTCTCATTGAGAAGAGCTTCTACTATGCAATGGCTCGCGTGTGCAATTAAGGGGGCGAGTTGCTCGCCAGCGTGCATTTTGGCTTCGATGCTTTCGTGAAACAGGGTGATGACTCGTTGTTCCATAATTTTTCAACACTAAGAGTTTATTAAACAGAAAATGCGTCTTTAATCCATTCTGGGTTGCCATTATCGCTGAAGGCAATGACATCAAAGCGACAATTGGCTTTATCTGTAAGTTGATGCTGCTGTAAATAATATTGTGCTGTTTTAATGATTTTTTGCTGCTTGCGAACAGTGACACTTTCAGCTGCACTGGCAAAGGCAGTGTGACTGCGTAAGCGAACTTCAATAAAGACTAGAGCTGTGTTGTGCTGCATTATTAAATCAATTTCACCTAATTTGCAGCGGTAATTCTTTTCACGTTTTACCAAGCCCTGTTGTAATAAAAAAGCTTCTGCACGTGCTTCAGCAAGTGCGCCAAGGGTTAAATCGCTCGGTGCTTTTTTAGAGAAAAACACCTATTCACTCACCTCTTGTGGGGTTGCACTCATCACGGTTGTGAGTGGCTCTGCTAAGCCTTCATTGAAGCGCGCCCACATTTGTTCGCGCTCAATACGGCCATCCGGCATTAATTGCAATGTGCCCGTCGCACCGTCAATTTTTGTTTGAGGAGCTTGTTTTAGTTGCGCCAAACGTGAGGAAAGCTGAAATGCATCGGCACCCAATGCATGCAAGCGACCGTAGACTGCTGCGGATTTGCTTATTTGCGCAATCGCTTGTTTAACGGGGTTGGCGGTATCAAATACCCAAGGTAAGGTAGTAAATAAAACACCGTTTAAATCTTCATTTTTAATGGCATCGATAGTGCCAGAATAGATGCTGCTGGTAGCGTAAACGGGGATATTATTTGCGTATTGAAATACTAACGTCGGTTTGATTTGCCGGGCTTGCTCTGGGGTAACCGCGATAAAAATCATACTGACATCGCCACGGCGGCGCGGTGTAAATTCCAGCTTGGTGCCTAGCTGTTGTTGCAACAAAGTTGCACGGGCTTTACTTTCATTGAGTAACATAACTTGGCTGAAGTTTTCAGAGAATTTATCCAGCGATGCAAAATTTGTTTTGCCGGTAATGGTGCCACCCAGCTGTTGGTATTCAGTCGCAAACGCTTGCGCACTGCGTTCACTCACTTCCTGCGGCGTGGAAACAATTAATGCGTGGGAGTGTCCGTTTAACATGGCTTGGCGCGCCGCTTGGCGGCCTTCATCCTCAACAGCTAATCCAAATTGATAAAAATTGGCGAGCGGTTGTGCTGGTTGTTGATCGGGATAGGTGAGACTCAAGAGTGGCACTTTTAAGGATGGCAATTGGCTGATTTTATTCACGCCGTCTTTATCCACGGGGCCAATGATAAGCTCAGCGCCATCGTTTACGGCTTGTTGATAGGCCGCTGCAGCATCTTGGCTGGAATCGTAGCGGTGTACATTGGGTAGTGTAGTGCTGCCAGATTGGTAATACGCCGCAAAAAAACCATCGCTCACCGCTATGCCTGCTTCTGCTAAGCGGCCTTGCATAGGTACTAATAGCGCTATTTTTTTAGGTTGATGGGCAAGTGTACTTGGCAATAATTTAGCGGGTTGTTGTTCTTTTAATGGTTGTTCTTTGCCTGTAGGTGCTTTAATTTGTGCCCCACTTTTCACAGCGGGTGCGGGCTCATCAGCTTTAACACTCGTGTTACTGCTACAACTGCTGAGTGATAGCGCCAGCAGAGCAATAAATACACATTGTGTTGATCGGTTTAGCATGAGTTACAACTCCTGACGCGCGACTAAAAATTTGGCAAATACTGCCTTTTGGGCAATTTCTTATGAGCACATGTTTATGACCACATTTGCAGCGAAAACCAGCGGCATGCTTTACGTAGTAGCAACGCCCATCGGCAATTTGGACGACATGGTACCGCGAGCTATACAGACTCTACAAACCGTAGCCGTAATTGCGGCAGAAGATACGCGCCACAGTTCACGACTACTCGCCCATTTTGACATAAAAACACCCGCAATCGCGTATCACGATCACAGCGATGAACACCGCACTGAACAATTGATTGCGCGATTATTAGCCGGTGAAGATGTCGCTTTGATTTCAGACGCCGGAACCCCCCTAGTTTCAGACCCAGGTTATCGTTTAGTGCGCAAGGCGCGCGAACACAATATTCAAGTGGTACCCATTCCCGGCGCCTGCGCCATGATCGCGGCTTTAAGTGCAGCGGGCTTGCCATCAGACCGTTTTGCGTTTGAAGGTTTTTTACCTGCAAAACAAGTTGCGCGCACTACGCAATTAGAAACGCTGGCGGCGGATACACGCACGCTGATTTTTTACGAAGCGCCGCATCGTATTTTAGAAACCTTACAGGATATGCAAAGCGTATTTGGTGCAGAGCGCGAAGTGGTGATTGCGCGCGAAATCACCAAAACTTTTGAAACCATTAAAGGCGATAAGCTAGCTGCCATGGTGGATTGGGTGGCTGCCGATACCAATCAACAGCGCGGTGAGATTGTGTTGTTGGTGCATGGCGCGAGCAAACCGGAAGATGCGGAAATATCGCCAGAGCAAGTGCGCATTATGCGCGTGTTATTGGAGGAATTACCGGTAAAGCAAGCCGCAATTTTGGGTGCGAAAATTACTGGGTTAAAGAAGAATTTTTTATACGATTGGGCACTGCAGCAATCTTAGTGAATTAATAGGTTGGAGTAATCTTAATGAGTGTAGATTTTTTTGACCGAAAATTATCGTTGCTGACCGTGTTATTCGTGATGATGTTATGTGCGAAGGTGAGCCGTGCGCATGCGGAAGACGTAAATCTTTATGCGGCCACGAGCTTGACAGATGTTTTAACCGAGTTGAGCAATGCCTATCAAAAACAGCACCCTGAGGCTGTGATAAAAAAATCCTTTGCGGGTTCGTCTACTTTGGCCAAGCAAATTGAAAATGGCGCGCCAGCGGATATTTTTATTTCAGCGGATAAGGATTGGGCTGATTATGTGCAAAAACGTGGGTTACTGAACAACGAATCGCGTAAAAATCTGCTGACCAATGAATTGGTACTTATTGCTCCTAGTGCTAGTCAGGTGAGTGTTTTGTTAGATCCCGCCTTTAATCTCAACACGAGTTTTAGTGGCCGTTTGTGCACGGGTGACCCTGCAGCTGTGCCTGTGGGCAAATACGCCAAGCAAGCACTAACGAACTACAACTGGTGGACTAAGATTGAAACGCGCATTGTTGGTACTGAAGATGTACGCACCGCATTAGCTTTTGTGGAACGCGGTGAATGCAGTTTGGGTATTGTCTACAAAACCGATGCGCAATTGAGCAAAAAAGTGAAAGTGGTGGCGACCTTTCCCGTTGCGAGCCATACGCCTATTGAATATCCCGGTGCGTTAACCAAGAATGCCAGTGCCGAATCAAAAGCCTTTTGGGCGTTTTTGCAAAGCGATCAAGCTAAAATGGTATTTACGCGTTATGGGTTTAGTTTGGTTAATTGAGGCTTTTTCGTTAGGTCAATGAACAATCCGTGCATCCTGAGCGCGTAGCGGTCGAAGGATTTGATCAATCTGTGAAATTTTAGTAGGCCCTTCGACTGTTGCGCGCTCAGGGTGAGCGGTGTTTTATTTTTATCTCCGTTGCGAGAGAATTTTTTCTAATTAGGTGATTGTGATTTTACTATGCTGACCCAACCCGAGTGGCAAGCGCTCGCTTTATCTGCACAAGTTGGCCTCTGGGCGACTTTGGTGTGCCTGTTGCCGGGTATTGCCTGCGGGTGGTTGCTCGCGCGTAAAAACTTTTTTGCCAAGCCTGCTTTTGAAGCACTACTTTTTATGCCCATGGTTTTGCCGCCCACGGTGCCGGGTTATTTATTATTGGTGACTTTTGGTTCGCAGGGTGTAGCAGGGCAGTGGTTAAAAACGCATTTCAATATTGAATTTGCGTTTAATTGGAAGGGTGCGGTTTTGGCGTCCGCAATTATTGCTTTTCCGCTGATGGTACAAGCCGCAAAATTATCGGTGCAAATGATTGATCGCCGTCTTGAACAGGCGGCGAGTACGCTGGGTGCTAGCCCGATTAAAGTGTGGTTAACGGTGACTTTTCCGTTAATGCTGCCGGGAATTTTAATTGGTTTAATTATGGTGTTTAGTCGCTCGCTCGGCGAGTTCGGTGCAACCATTACGTTTGTGGGCAATATCGCGGGTGAGACACGAACTCTGCCGTTGGCGATCTATTCAGCCACACATCAAATTGACGGTGATGCCATGGCGATGCGATTAATTTTTATCAGCTTGGCGTTTGCTTTCTTTGCTTTGTTATTGAGTAATATTTTGTCGCGCCGCGCAGAAAAATGGTTGGGAGTTAATCGTGCTTGATCTCGATTTTAGCTTTCGGCGCGATGATTTTTGTTTGCAAGTTTGTGCAAAAATAGATGCGCCTATTACCGGTATTTTAGGTTCATCTGGCAGCGGTAAAAGTACGTTGCTAGCGGTAATTGCGGGTTTATTAAAACCGCAGCAAGGTCATATCGCTTTGGAAAGTCGTGCTCTGTTTGATGCAACAGCCAGGACTTGGGTTCCACCGCACCAGCGCCGTGTCGGTTTGGTATTTCAAGATGGGCAGTTATTGCCGCATTTATCTGTGCACAATAATCTGCTCTACGGCTATCGCAATATTGCGCCTGAGCAGCGTCATTTTGACTTGGCAGAAGTGGTTAAATTGTTAGAAATTGAGCATTTATTAGAGCGCAAAGCTAATGCACTTTCTGGCGGTGAAAAACAGCGGGTTGCCTTGGGTCGAGCGGTTTTATATTCTCCTTCACTGTTGCTCTTGGATGAGCCCTTGTCGTCGTTAGATGAGCGCTTAAAAAATCAAATTTTGCCGTTCTTTTTGCAGATTAAGACTGAGTGCAGAATTCCAATGATCTACGTTACCCATTCGCCGCGTGAAATTGATTTTTTAGCGGATAAGCAACTTACTATGCATGACGGGCGTATGAGTGATGGCCAAGTTTAAATAAAATAAGCTTTAGTTTAGTGCGAGTAGTTGACGCACAAAAAAAGCCGCGTCAAAACAAGTTGTTTTGACGCGGCTTTTTATTGGGCCAGAACTTTACAGCAATAGCTTCTTAAAACTTAATCGTAGCTTGCACCGCAACACTTCGCGCCGGTTCATAGAACGCATAGAAACCTGCGCCTGCGCCTTTGGTTAATACACTCGCAACCGGTAAACCGTTGGCGTAGGTGATAACAGATTCGTCAGTGAGGTTTTTGCCCACGAGTGCCAGCTCCCATTTTTCATCAACACCGCTGAGTGCAATGCGCGCATTGATTTTGTTGTAGGAGGGTTGTTCAAAACGCGCATCCAGCGATGGTGTAGTGAAGTAGCCGGAGTTGAAAATGAAATCCAGAGTACTGGCAATTTTCCAACCGTTCGCAAAGTTGATGTCATAATCCACACCGACATTACCTTGAGATTTTGGAACAAATTCACGGCGCATACCTGTTTGATCGCAAGAGCTACCACTGGTCGGCGTTTGGCCAAAGGCACATTGGCCGTTGGGGAATTTAAGGTATTCAAAATCGAGGTAGCTCACACCACCGCGCACCAGTAAGTCATCGGTCAACGCCCAGCGGCCATCCACTTCTATACCTTGTACTCGGGCTTCACCAGCGTTGGTCACGTTGAAGCTCAAGCTGCCGTCAAATTGGCTGGTTTGCATATCGGTAAAGTCTGAGCGGAACACGGCTACATTGAGTTCTGCAGCGCCATCAGCTAACGCAAACTTGCCGCCTATTTCGTAGTTCTTCACGTTTTCTTGTTGGAACTCCCAGCTGCCATCGGTATCGGCACCGGGGTAGAGGCCGCCGAGAGCAGTTGGTGCAGAGTTGGCGCGCACATCGTAACCACCCGATTTAAAACCGGTGGTGTAGCTGGCATAAAGTCGGTCAGTTTTGTTGAGGTCTTGTTGGAAAATAATTTGTGGATCAAAACCCGATTCTTTGCGGTCGCCTTTAACGCTGTGTGGGTCAACCTTAAAACCAACCCAGAGCCTGTTATAGGGGTCGTTAACTGTGCCGAGTGGCAATATATCGCCCGCGGGCGATACGTGGTATTGCTGACGATTGGAATCTTTGGTTTCGGAGGAATAGCGTCCACCAAAAATTAAACGATTCGTGTCGCTGATATTCCAGGTTGCTTGGCCAAATACAGCGTACAAACTGGTGTCTTGTTCGAAGTCGCGTTGAGTGGATGCACCGCGCAATAACGGCGAAACTGCGGTTGCAATTACGCTGTTGGTGGGCACAAATACTTTATCGTGAAACTTGATATTGCTACCTTGATAGAACACGCCGGTAATCCAGCTGACGGTCTGATCAGCTGCTGAGACTAAGCGAATTTCTTGGCTGACTTGGCGGTATTTTTCATCGGAGAAAATATTAAAACCGGGCGCGCCAGTGAAATCGCAATCGCACAATTCGGAGTAGGTGTAGCCATTATAGCCAGTGATTGAGGTGAGCGTCATGCCCTCAAGATCATGCTCAGCGGTGAGCGTGACATTGCTGGTATCGTTATAGCTATAGTCACCGTTGGATTGGCGCTTACCGTCTTCAGTGGTATCCAGCACATAATTGCCTGCGGTGAGGTAAGACAGTATGGTTTTGTAAGGGTTGGGGTCATTGGTTGGGTTCAATGCTGGGTTGGTAACCGGCTTAACCACTTCAATATTGCGGCCATTGCTATCGAAGGAGCCATCTTCCAGTTTCAAGCTGATGTCCCAAGTGTCCGTAGGTTTCCAGTCTAGCGTCACGCGCACAACTTGGTCTTTATCGTTAGATTCGTTGCGATTGAGCGTAGTGTTTTCAATAAAGCCATCATTACTGCGGCTCAAAATGGCCAAGCGCCCTCCCACCGTGTCGCTAATCGGACCAGAGAGCACTAAACGACCTTCTTTACCTTCAAATTCTGGCTCATAACTCAGGCTCAAGCTGCCTTCAAATTCGTCGCCGGGTTTGGCGTTAATAATGCTGATTGCACCTGCCGTACTGTTTTTACCAAACAAAATACTTTGTGGGCCGCGCAGAACTTCAATGCGCTCAATATCTAAAAATGGGGCTCGTGCTAATTGCGCTCGGCCATAGTGAACACCATCCACAAACATGGCGGCAGATTGTTCAAAACCTTGGTTTACGCCAGAGCTGATACCGCGAATGGCGATATTGGTGCCAATGCCAGTTTGGGTCATGTTGAAACTGGGAGTGTAGTCGGCAATACCAGAGATGCTGGTAATGCCTGCTTCTTCAAGTTTGGCGCCGTTGAGAGCGGTTAGCGAGATGGGCACGTCTTCCAGTTTTTGTACGCGTTTTTGCGCCGTTACAATAACTTCATCAAGCACTGGGCTTTCCGCGGCAATTGCGGGAGTACCGAGATAACTAGCGATGACAACCGACAATAAACTGAGTTTTGACGATTTCACGAGGTGAGCTCCTCAGGGCTATATTTTTATAGGTGGATCAGTTGGTTGAGTTACTAATACTTCTGTTTAGTAATAGCCGAAAATTGTGAAAATACCAGTTTAGGGGCTGTTAAAGCTCGGTTTGATTATAAAAATGATACCTACTCCTACACTTATCTGGAGCGGGCTATAGTTGTTACTTGTACTTTCTCTTGTGCTTTATGGGTCTTGCGGGTAGTGTGCGCGCCGGAGTTGGCTAGACAGTCGCTCTGGTGTTAACTGCGTAATTCTCTTGAGTGTTACATGGTGCACTGGGGAGGAAAGTCCGGGCTCCATAGGGCAGAGTGCCAGGTAACGCCTGGGAGGTGTGAGCCTACGGAAAGTGCAACAGAGAGCAGACCGCCTAAGTTCAAGGTGCCTAATCGCTTTTAGTGTAGGGCAAACCAGAACCGGTAAGGGTGAAAGGGTGCGGTAAGAGCGCACCGCGCGGCTGGTAACAGTTCGTGGCACGGTAAACCCCACTCGGAGCAAGACCAAATAGGAACCCTGAGGTGCGGCCCGCACTGGGTTCGGGTAGGTTGCTTGAGGTATGCGGTGACGTATATCCCAGATGAATGACTGTCCACGACAGAACCCGGCTTATCGGCTGACTTCAATTTATTGTACAGCCTGAGTTTGAGAGGTGTTTTTCTCTTGAACTCAGGTTTGCTACAAATGCTGCTACAAAAACGTTCAAATGGTATCTTCTACTTCCGCTGGGTTTATCCTCCTGCTTTAAGAGAGCTAACGGGTAAGCGTGAGCTTATTAAATCCCTTCATACAACCTCTAAATCTCAAGCATTAGCTAGAGCTGGAGCCTACTACATGGCAGTTGAAGACCTAAAAAGAACCTCTCAACCTGCAGAAATTGTTTTAGATCAGGCTGATCGGGCTGAGCTTTATCGAATCTACAAAGAAGATGCACCTAAGCTTTTTGAGTTGGCGCTGGGATCAGTCAAGTTTTATAAACCTAATTCTTTGGCTGAGGCGAAGGCTCATGCTGTCGCTCTAGCGAGAAACCTTGAGGTTTTCAGAACTGCAAAATCTAATCTCGCGGGGGAGTTTGAAGATGGTAAGTCAATCTTTTCGATAACGAAAAAGCGATTGAATAAGGCCGCTAAAATCAAGTTACCTAACCTAAGTGAATTCTTAAAGCGCATAGGTTTTGGCGATCTAAACAATATGCTTGAGGACTCTGGTTTTTACTCTGCTTCTGCACAAGTTGAGCAGAATGATTTGGAGGTATTAAATTGCCCTCCTACAGGTGAGCAGTTAGAGCGAGGTGCAATACAGGTTGTTGGTCTCGTTGCTGAGATGTCAATCGGTAGGGTCGGTGAAAAGCTTAAAGTTTGGCCTGAGTTGTATGATCAGTACATCAAAGATGTAACCACTTTGTTTCACTGCATGGCGAATGAAATTTATAAAACACTCGGTTCGGATCAAGTCGAGCTACCAAGAGTAATGCGGCCTAAAAAAATAGCTGCTGACTTTCAGGTTAATGCAGTTGCACAGCCATTGAAGCAAGACTCAATTCTATTTAGTGAGCTATATGCCCAATTCCTTGCTTACAAAAAATCAGAAGTAAATCTGAGTCAAGATATGCAGGATGAATACAACAATTATGTGAAAGCCTTTGTTTTTGCTCTTGGTGATAAGCCTATAAATACTCTTACTAAAAGACAGGTTAAAGAGTTTTTGCTGTCTTATGAAAAGTTACCTAAGCGCACGTTAAAAGCCTACAAAACTAAGTCAATTGAGGCGCTTTGGGGAGTGGCTGTACCAGAAAAAGATAGGATCGCAACACGAACCATGTTAGGTGTTAAAAAGTTTCTTTTGGGGGTGTTTCGCTTCGCGGTGAATCAGGATTATTTACCTATATCACCAGTCGTTGATCTTGATTTAAAAATTAAACTTGAACAGAAGCGGGGGCATTTTACTGATCCAGAAGTCAGAAAGATTCTCTATGTTTTGGATAATGACAAACACATTATGAAAAACGAGTGGCAAAAGTGGGCTGTGCTTTTTGGTGCATACACTGGAGCTAGGGCTGGTGAAGTAATGGGGTTGTTCAGGGAAGATTTTGAGCAAGGCGAGTCAGGAATTTGGTCTGTGATTGTCAGGGGGACTAAAACAAAAAATGCTCTGCGTCAGTTTCCGGTGCCGCCAGAATTAATTTCTAAGGGGTTCTTGGGCTTTGTTGGTGTGGGTAATGGGCGGGTGTTTCCGCAGGACAAGAGCAATAAGGCGATCACCTCGTTTTTTCCTAGGGTGTTGGGGTTGTCAGGGGTTCCCAAGTTTAATAGCAAAAAACTTACTAGGTCGTTTCATAGCTTCAGGCATTCAGTTGTTACAAAGGCTAGAGGTAGTAACTTCGATGAGGCGTTGGTTCAACAGATTGTTGGGCACGAGAAAACTGGGGCAGGGACAACTGACAGGTACACACACGACTTTACGGCTGAGCAATTATTGCCTGTGGTCGCTTCGATTAAATACTAATGATGATGGTCAAAAAATAACCTATAGCTAGTGATTTAATTACTCTTATTTTTAAGTGTTACATAGTAACAAATAAGGCGTGTTTGGCTTTGGCAATAGGGTTTGTTGGGTTGACAGGCTAAAACTGCTTGGTGGCCTCTACAAGAAGCTACAGGGGCATTGCCAGAGCCTTGTCTGACCTAGGTTTCGTGCAATCATTACAAAACCTCCTTAAGTCACGCCCAGCCATGCGCTTTTCATTTGGGGGTGGATGGGTTGTGGATGCTGGTTAAATGTTAAGCAAATCCTCCCCCCTCCCTCTCATTTTTAACCGTTCATTTAGCTTTATAAAATACCGTTCATTTGGGTTTTATGATTAACCTTTAAAAACTTAATTAAATAATAAAATAAAGCTTTATTTATAGTGTTATTATGTTATTAGAGTTTGGCTAATATTACACTATTGTGTGTAAGTATTTAGGAAGTGATTAGATATCATTATTAGGTAGTCTTATAGCGAAGCTATAAAGCATTCATTGTTAGGGGTAGTTTATGAGTGAATCAGCAGAAGATAGAACTAAGAGAAGGTTCCTAAACCTCTTTAATCTCACTGGTTGGGGTGTACAGATCAGTATCTTCTACCCCAACAAAGAAGAATCACAGCTTCATGCAATCAAAGACAGTAAGAATCTAAGGAAGATGCTAGGTAAAGCCTACAAAGATCAGCCTTGGCTTTACCGCTTATGCCTGCTCTACAGAAAAACTAAAACAGAAACCAGATGGGAAGATGAAGTAGACGAGGAGACAGGGGAGATAACAGAAGTAGAAGTAAAGGTTCAGATTGAAATCGATGAGCCTAACCACATTGCCTACCATACGTTCTTCACTACTGAAAACTTTAGTATTAGAAAGTTCGAGACTCTTAAGGGGCTGCTTAAGGCACAGTGTGGCTGTGATGTGACTATAAGACGTAGAACGCTATATGAAGCTAAATTAGACAGCTACGCTAGAGCTGTTAAGAAAGGGAGGGCACACAACTTTAAGAATTTCTTTGGTTGTAGCCCCCACAGATACGGCCTAATCAATGAAGCCGCCTTGAATGAGCTTAGTTAAGTACTAAGCATCAATAGCTGCAACAATAGCACCTATTCCCAACGAGACAATTGCGCCACCCGTAGTCAATACAGCAGCAGGACCTATTAGGGTTGTTGCGGTAATTACAGCCATAATGGGAAGAGCAGTCGAAATAGTAGTTTTAACAGCTTTAGCGGCTTTTTTAGCCATAACACACCTCAACATTTGATAAACGGGATTATTTAAAAGTTCGTTTATAACGTAGGTACTTCTTACAACGTAGGTGTTTCTTACAGCGCAGGTGCTTTAAAACGTAGGTGCTTCTTACAACGAAGGTGCTTTATAACGTGGGTATTTCTTACAACGAAGTCATTTAAACATAAGTATTTTCAAGGCACCATACGTTAAAACCAAACAGTTTAAGCGACTGCATTTTCCAATAATTCAGTTCTTAGGATCTCTACAGATTTATCAGCCGCTATTCCAAGTCGTACTTGATTGCCCTTAACACCAAGCACTATTACTTTTATCTCTTGCCCATCTGCAGTAGTGATAACGATGGATTCATTCGGTCTACGAGTTAAATTCAACATGTTCAAATTCCTTTTAGGTTGTGGGGGTAGAGTGGCTATCTTGCCTAGCGTTGAGGTGTTTGAGAAGTAGGCAATATCTCTAAATCGTGTGAGATATTGCCCTCTTTTACGCGACTGACTAAGCAGAAGGAAGCTTTAAATAAACAGCTTTATTTTGTCTGTTCGTGCCAGTGTATTCAACCGTAGGTGGATTTTCGTTAAATGCTGCTTGCCTAAAAATCTTACCTAGCTGCTTTCTTGAGCCGCTGGAAATAGACTCCCAAACCTCACTAGGCAACAAGTCTGTGAGCACAAATTTCTTCCCAGCCTCAAGTTCATCTGACTTAATTAATGCCTCTGCAGCCAGTTCCTCTAAGTTAAAGGCTGGATTAATTTCTATTGGGGTTCCTAGGCTCAATTTGAGGGCGTTCTCTATGAATTCCTCCAACGATTCATCATCACTGCATGCATTTAGGACTTCTCTTAACAAGCAATCTTCAATATTAATAATCATGGCTGCCATACAATTACCTTTATAAATGAATTTGACATCAGGTGATATCAGTTTTTTATCTCCAGATCTATGGAGTTATTAAAGAATAGGCTTTATTTTTAATATTCCAACTCTCCTGATATATTATTTTGTCAGGTGATGTCTGGTGATGATTTTATCTTTATGGTATCAACAAACGACCGATAAACAATACCAAAAATACCCCTCGCTTTTGGTATCATTAAAATAACCATTGAATTTAATGATACTGATGATATGATGCCTGTACGTTAAATGATACCAATAGAGGTGGATCAGATGAGCAGGGTGTTCGCATATTGCCGCGTAAGCACAGACAATCAAACAACGGCTAATCAAGTGCTTGAGATACAAACAGCAGGGTTTGCTATTGAAGGCCAGCGAGTGATTGAAGAGGTTATTTCAGGTTCAACAGCAGCGAAAGAGCGCCCCCAGTTTTCTAAGCTGCTTGAGCGCCTAGAGTCAGGTGATGTGCTTGTGGTGACTAAGCTTGACCGCTTAGGGCGCAATGCAATGGATGTGCGCTCTACGGTGGATGATCTAGCTAGCAAGGGTATTCGGGTTCACTGTCTTGTCCTTGGGGGTGTTGATCTGACTAGTGCGGCTGGTCGCATGACTATGCAAGTATTGGCAGCTGTGGCCGAGTTTGAGCGGGATCTGCTTATTGAGCGCACTCAATCAGGTTTGGCTCGCGCTAAGGCAGATGGAAAGAAACTCGGAAGGCCAGAAGCGACAAAAACTAAAGCATTGGTTCAAGAGCAGAAAGAGATGAAATTCAGTCAATCGCAAGTAGCGGCTAAGTTGGGCTTAGGCATAGCAACTGTGAAGCGTCACTGGAAAGTGTGAAGTATTGGGGGGAGTTACCCCCCCTGCCGATATTTTAACTTTTGCCGCTGATTTCCCTCGTGAGGTTGGGGAGCGCGTTAAGCCGCTTTCCCCTCGATATTGCGATAATGGGCTGATAGCTTGTAGTTTCATTTTTCACTTAATTTGAGTAAATTTTCATTCATAAATTTACTCAATTCAGTGAGGTGATGTGATTCGAGTTGGCTAATTAAGTTTTTCATGTCGTTTTTAATTCTTTCTTTTTCAGGTTCTGATGCTTGTTGAATGTTCTGCAGGCTCTCTGCGCAAAGTCTTTGTGATTCAGTAGTTTTTTCTGTGTTCAGGCATTCGTATAGTTGCGGTACGGCGATTTCTGCAAACATAGCAGCAGACAGAAACATCTCTGTTAGCATTTTGATTAGTTCGTTCTCTGGCTGCTTTCCTTTCAAATAGTCTTTTGAAAGACTAAGTAGATTTGGGATGTTGTGTTGAATGTAGCTATCGAAAAACTCACACTGGTCAAGCATGGCGTGACCAGCAACTTCGCCCGATCCATTGCAAACTAAATTAACCTTTTGTCCCTTCTTTAGTGACGCAATTTGCTCAATGAGGCCTTCTTTGAATTTGGCATGCGGTGGTCGCCATTCATTTTGTACATTAAACGTAATGTAAGGTGCATTGCCTAATCCGCTCTCGATGCTATGAATGGTGCCAATAACACGAATAGTTTTGTTGATGAACTGCTGATCGCCTTTTACTTCATTTTCTTCATAAGCTGTCGCAATTTCCTGCGCTGTCACATCCTTTTTAAACATTATTCTGCCTAACAAAGTGTCATTGCCAGCGACAGTATCTTTGATTTCTAGGTCAAGAAGAAAATTAAGAATAAGAATTTGGCGCTCGTTTAGCTGATAGCCTTCATTTACCGTTGGTGTTGGAGTGCTGGCTGCAGTTATTGGTGTGTTTTTGTCAGAGTTGATATTGGCTTTGTACTTGTTAAATGAGTCTATCGCATTGAATATGTTGTAGATAAAAAATCCAACAATCAATGCAATAAAGGCTTTAAAAAATAGGCTGGTTTTTAGCTTTTTGCCACAATGAGGGCAGGCTTTTGCGCTGTCGCTGACTTGATTATTACATTCTTTGCAGTTTATTAAGGCCACGGTACGTCCTTGTCTGGTTTTGAAAAAGTTGTGTTGATATTCGAGTTTGGCGGTTGCAGGGCTATTTAGAGTGTAATTGATCTAAGTAGTATTTTGACTCGGTAACTCCCTGTGCGGCTGCTTTTTCTAGCCATTCCAATGCTTTGGTTTTATCTTGGGGTGTTCCTTCGCCGTCAAAGTACATTGCGCCTAGGTTGTACTGAGCATTTGATAAGCCTTGTAGAGCGGCTTTCTTGTACCACTCAAAGGCTTTCTTGAGGTCTTTGGCAATGCCTTGACCATTGTAATAGAGCGTCCCTAATTTGTTCTGGGCTTCTGCTTCGCCGCTTTCGGCGCGTTGTAGAAGTTTTTGGAATTCTGTTTTTTTGGTACTTGTTGCTGCTTGTGACGGATCAAAAAACAAACAGTTATCAAGCATTGCAGATGCAATCACCTCACCTTTGCTTTTGCATCGAAGTGTTATTTTTTGTCCTTTCTGTAAGTTGATTGCTTTGGTTTCTTCGGATTCATTTAGGCCTGCATGAACATCATGGAAATCATCAATACCGGATAATTGAACGACAGTGTTATCGCTAAAGTCCTTTGTTATGGATGAGACTTTTCCAGAAATTTGAATAAGCTTATCTTTGTAAATTGAGTCGGCTCGTGCTTCATTGTTTTCATATTCCCGAGACATTTCTACCGCTGTAGTAGTAATAACTTCTTCGGGCTGTACTACTTGTGTCTGATATTCGGGCTCTGCTGCATATGCATGAGTTGTAGAATTATTTTTGGCGTGATGGGCTGCTATTTTGCTCTCAGTTATTCCACCCCAAACGATAAATGCGAAAAGCCCTCCAAGAATCCATGTAAATAAAGAGGTTTTCTTTTTATTTTTAGCTCCGCATAGGGGGCATTTATCAGCTGTATCACTTATTCTGTTATTGCATTCTTTGCATGTTACGAGAGCCATATCTTTTCCGTATTGGTTATTTTATGATCTAAATGTCACGATTAGATCACATTTACCCATGATGGGTAAATGCCTAAAGACTCAATCCGCCTAAACTTCGGTTATCGAATACGAGAGCTTCGTGTTGCCTCTGGCATGACACAAGAAGCTTTTGCGGATCATTGCGGGTTTGCGAGAACTTACATGTCCAGAATTGAAACTGGGGGCGCTAACCCTAGTTTGGAGGCAGTTAAGACGCTTGCGGATGGGTTGGGTGTTGAATTGAGTAAATTATTTGAAGGTATTAATTAAATAGAAAATAGCGTTCACAAAGAGCAAAACGATAATAAAGTCACATTTTTTTATATTATTTATGAATTAAAAAAGTATTTATTATTTGATTTTTAAGTTTCCTTTCTTTTCTTTCTCTAAGCTTTATTTAATCAGCTCTAACCTCCAAATGTCATTTAAATCAATAGCTTAGTTTTTCAGGCTATGAGTTAGTCCTTCCTTATTGATCTTAGATATAAACCTGTATATCTAGTCAGCTAAGTTATTCCCTGTTACTTCACAACTTATACACATTCTTATCCACACTTCGAAAACTTGCATTAAATTATGCACCACAATATCTTGTAGTCCATCGACAGGGGCTTTCTACATGATGTGTGTGGACGGTCTTGGTGGATGATTTTTGTTCTTTTGAAATATTAGATTAAGCAGAGGTGTTGTCACTGGATTGCTCTAACAATCCAGTGACAACTGCACAAAGCAAAAACCGCAAGAAAATCTGAAATTAATGCGCAGTGCAAACAAGCATTTGAATTCTGTAGGATTAGTTTCAGTCAGTCCAATTGTATTAAACAATAGGATGATTCTTGCATTTCTTAATGTAGAGGAATGCTATGCCAAATTATTATGTAAATCGAAATGCCCAACCTGATACTGGCGATCATGAAGTTCATGTGGACGGATGTGGTCATGGGGCTAACTTGGTGAATCAAATACCACTTGGGTTTTATACGAGCTGTGCTCCAGCTGTTGCTGATGCTAGGAGGCGTTTTCCGGGACATCGGATTGATGGCTGTTATTGGTGCTCAAATTCATGCCATAGAACTTAGGAGAAACAAATGGCTAAAATCACTGGTAACAATGACGGCATTGGCAATAGGAATGAGCATTATCGCGTTGGCAATAGAAGTGATGTTCCAAGACGGGATGTGGTGAAAGAGGTGGAGCGCGGCAAGCACCCTGATTATCATATTTATGAAAGGGGAGGTCAAAAATATATCAGAGATAATCCTGATTCTTCCAAAAAGGATAATGTTAATAAGTAGGATAATAGGGGGCACACGCCCCCCTATTATTAATGTGAATAAAATATGTTAATTTAAAGGTTCAACGATAATACCTTCACGCATTATCCCCAGCAGATTTAACCGTTCTCCCTCTGGCTGTAATTTATTGTTGTTTTCGAAGAAAAAAAGCCTTTTTCCTGAATAAATAGATGCCAATTAATCCAAGCAATAGGAGTGCGCTACTTGGTGGTTCGGGAACAGCTGTGTAGCCCTCTTTTACAGAATCGATACTTCCGCCCACGCGTGTTTCGTTTAAGTAAATGGCATTGCTCTCCCAATAGTAAAAGTAAAAGCCCGAACTGGAAAGCATTAGTTCATCTATAAAGGTGTTTGGGCGGCTCGTTCGTGGAGCTAGATCATAGGCATCCATAGGTGTGTAGCTGCCGTCGAATATTTTTGGTCTATTAGGATCAAGGGATGTTAAAACATTTATATTGCTAGAAATAATGTAGTCAGCAAATGTGAAATGATATGAGAGGGCATTCTGATATTCCTCATCGCCTCGCCAATCTATTTGGTAGGGGGTGTTGTAGATAACGTCCCAGTCAAATTGAAGCCAGCCAGAAAAAGAATCACCTATTTTGAAATTGGTTAGGTTTCCATTCACGTAGTCTATGTGACCCGTTAGGCTGTACCTAATTGGGGTTGCGTGAGCTAGGAGGCTAGTAAAAAGTAAAGCTAGTCCTGCGATTATCCGTATGGCTTTCATTTGCATTTCTCCATGTATGGTCTGTGACTTAATTCACGTGAAGAACTATACGGTTTTACTGGTAATTTTGCTATTGCGGTGCATTACATCCTAAGTTTTCTGTTACAGCAATTGCTACAAAAGCAAAATTAATAGTATTCTAACTACTTGAATTACATATGCCGCCTCTCGGCTTATCGGCTGACTCCACCTAAAAATGTAAAAAGGCAGATCGATTAATATCGATCTGCCTTTTTTATGTCTCGAATTCACGTTAATTTTTAACGATGAATTTGAATACGATTTTTTCGTTTCGCGGATAAAAGCAGCCCGCATATGCCGATGAGTGAAAGTATGAGGGAGTTTGGTTCTGGTACATCCACACAATAAAATTCAAGGCGATCCAGAGTGGTTGGCTCGCTGTCGCCGCCTATAATGACTTTGCCGATTGAGGGGCCAAAATACTCCAGCTTTGCATAGTACCAATGACCATGGCTTTCATCGTCGGGGTCAATTAACCCTAAATTCACTTTACTGCTTTCGGTATAGTTTAGGTTAGTTAAAAAATTGCCTTGCTCGTCGTAAACCCATGCGGTGAGAGGTTCTGACCCAGGGCCTGCATCCCAGAAAAGTTCTGCGAATAGCAATGAAAAATAATTGATTTTACTGGTGAAGGTAATCTCCATTCCTATCGTATTAGAATTTTCCCATTCAGGCATGTAAAACCATTCATCCGCGTCATCATAAGCAAATATTTTGCTGCCTAGGCCTTGAGTATTGTTGCCGTTTGCGGCTGTGGGGGATATGTCGGCTGCATACACGCTTCCGCCAGTGGTGGTTGCAATGCGCACGTGAGGGTTAATGGTGGATAGGTTTGTACCGGCTGCAAAATCATCCGGATCTAGCACCACGGAAGTTGCAGACGCGTGAGTTGCGGTAAATGCAATGGCTAACATTAAAAAAGCGAATCTCATATCCAACATCCTTTTTTGATTTACAGCAGTTTTTGATTTCAGCAGTTAGTGGATCATTAAAATGATGTCTAAAATGTAACAGTCACCTTAAAAAATAACCAGTGATTTAAATCTCAAAAAAATCGGGCTTGTCAGGATCTTCCTTAATCTATACCCTTTCACACGCATTGATCTTACTGCTATTTCCGCTATATCTCCATGCAATGTACTGTCTTCATAGTTCACTTCCTTATATTAAAACTCCTTTTTTAACGCGAAATAATCCCATACTTAATGTTTTACTTTAAGTTTCATTTCTATCGTCTTGAAATCTTTGAGTAAGCTTATTTTCGTGCTGCCGTCTTTCATGTGATTTCCCCGTTGATCCCATCTTGATTGCGTTTTTTAGCGTGATTTTCTCTACTTTTTGGCGATTGCTTGCTTGACTTTGACCTCCCTCGATTTATAGTGTGCGTTGTGGAAAAAAGTGGGTTTTAGTGGTTTTTTGTGGAAAATTCCAACTAATAACGACGGCAAAAAACAAAAAAGTGGTGAAACGTGTTCACAGGTAGCAACTCCATCAGCATGGACCCCAAGGGTCGCATGGCGATACCGACTCGCATTCGTGAGGAGTTGGTGGAGTCTTGTGGCGGGCGTCTGGTGGTCACTGCGCATACGCAAGATCGCTGTTTGTTGGTGTACCCCGAGCCTGTATGGCTGGAATTGTTGCCGCAAATCGAAAAACTGCCCAGCTTGAGCAGAGTATCCCAGCGCACCAAGCGCATTCTCATTGGTTATGCCACGGCGCTGGAGATTGATGCCAGCGGCCGTGTACTCGTCCCCCCAACCCTGCGTGAGTACGCAAACATCGATAAAAAGATGATGCTGGTTGGTCAGGGTAAGAAGCTGGAGTTGTGGAGTGAAGAAAGTTGGCTGGCGCTGCTGAATGAGCCTGCTGACGATGAGATTCCCAGCGAAATGCTATTGCTTTCGCTCTAGGAACTGCTCATGACCCAACTCCAACATGTCACCGTACTTTTACAAGAAGCGGTTGACGCGCTAGTAACTCATTCTGCTGGTTTTTATGTGGACGGTACCTTTGGGCGCGGGGGACATAGCGCCTTGGTGTTACAGCAGTTATCACCGGAAGGCCGTTTGCTGGCGATAGATAAGGATTTGTCGGCGATTGCTGTCGCCAACAAACGTTTCGCTGAGGATAAACGTTTCGAGATCGCTCACGGTTCTTTTGCTGAACTTGCTGAATTAATCGAAACGCGTGGAATGATCGGCAAAGTCGATGGCGTTTTATTAGATTTGGGGGTGTCGTCGCCTCAATTGGATGAAGCCGAACGCGGCTTTAGTTTTCAAAACGATGGCCCGCTGGATATGCGGATGGATCAAACCCGCGGCCAAAGCGCTGCCGACTGGGTGAATACGGCAGCAGAAGAAGATATCGCTTATGTACTTAAAGAGTTTGGTGAAGAGCGTTTTGCTAAACGTATGGCGCGTGCCATAGCCACTGAGCGCCAGAAGACGCCTTTTACTCGTACCAAGCATCTTGCCGAGATTATCAAAGAAGCAAACCCTGCTTGGGAAAAAGGTAAGCATCCCGCTACTAGAGCTTTTCAGGCAATTCGAATCCACGTCAACAACGAATTAACGGATTTGGATGCAGTGTTAGAGCAAGCGCTCAAGGTGTTGGCAGTGGGTGGTCGCCTTGTCGTTATTAGCTTCCACTCGTTAGAAGATCGTGTGGTGAAACGTTTTATCCGTCGCCAAGAGTTGGGCGATCCTGTACCTCGCGGTTTACCGATACGCGACGAGCAGCTCAACAAACGCATGCGCTCCTGCGGTAAAGCCATTAAAGCTAGCGACGGAGAGGTGGATGTGAATGTGAGATCGCGCAGCGCGATTATGAGAGTCGCGGAGAAGATTTCTTAATAATAAAAACGTTAAATCCCCCATCAACATTAACAGGAACAGCATGAGCCAATACCAGACAAAAGCACCAAAACGCATAGCGCCTTGGGCGTTATTGCTGGTGGCTTGTCTCTGGATTTCGGTTATCGCTTCTGCGTTAACGGTAGTCGCTACCACGCACCAAGTTCGCCGCGATGTAAATCAGCTGGAAACCCTGCGCCGTGAAGCTTCACATTTGCAAGTTGAGTGGGGTCAATATCTCCTCGAAGAAAGTACATGGGCTGCTTACAGCCGCATCGAAGGCATCGCCAATAAAGAACTAAACATGATGGCTCCCACAACCGAGCATGTGGTGATGGTGCCTGCCGATGATTAGATCTTCTGTCCCCCTATCTCAGCCGAGCAAATCGCAAAAACCACAAGCGCGCAGCCCTCTTAAGGTTGCGCGTTGGCGTTTCTATTGTGTGATGGGGGTGATGGCGATTTTGGTGGTGGTGTTGATAGGGCACTTGGCGCGGTTACAAGTTTTGCCGAATACCGATAAAGGTTTTGAATTTCTGCAAGATCAAGGTGAGTCGCGTACGTTACGCACCGAAATTATTCCTGCATATCGCGGCGTAATTACTGATCGCAATGGCTCACCTCTGGCAGTAAGTACACCGGTTGCCACACTGTGGGCTAATCCCAAAGTGTTATTGCAATCACCGCAGCGCTTTGCGGAATTGGCGCAGGCATTAAATGTAAAAAAAGCCGATATAGAAGCGCGTTTAAGACGTTACGCGGCAAAAGAATTTATGTATCTAGAGCGTCAAATGGCTCCTGATGCCGCACAAAAAATTATGGATCTGGATATTCCTGGTGTGAACGTGCGCACCGAATATCATCGCTATTATCCAGCGGCAGATGTGGTTTCTCATTTGGTGGGAATGACTGACGTGGATGATCGCGGTCAAGAGGGTATGGAGTTGGCTTACGACGCGTGGCTAACCGGTGAAAATGGCTCTAAGCAGGTCTTAAAAGATTTGCGTGGTCGCACTGTAAAAGAATTGCAATTAATTAAAGCTGCTCGCTCCGGCCAAAATTTAACGCTTAGCATTGATTTGCGTTTGCAATATCTTGCACATCGCGAACTAAAAAAAGCGGTTGAAGAAAGCGGTGGTATTGCTGGTTCTTTGGTGATTTTGGATGTAGATACCGGCGAAGTTTTAGCAATCACTAATTACCCTTCCTACAACCCGAATGATCGCTCGCAAGCGCGAGGGCCCGCATTACGTAATCGTGCGATTACTGACATGTATGAGCCAGGGTCTACCTTTAAGCCCTTGGGAATTTTAGCGGCACTTGAAACAGGAAAATTTAAACCGAACGATGTGATCGATACAAACCCTGGTTATTTTCAAGTTGCCAATAAAACGATTAAGGATCATTCGAATGAAGGTGTAATTGATTTGGCAATGATTATTGCCAAATCCAGCAATATCGGCATGACTAAAATTACTTTACAGCTTGACCCAAATGCCATGGGCAATATGTATTCGCGTCTTGGGGTTGGCCAACAAATTGGTACGGGTTTCCCCGGCGAAGCTACTGGCTTTGTACCAAAACTTAAACCGGCTCAATTAATAGAACGTGCCAACTTATCTTATGGGTACGCATTGCACACAACGGTGTTGCAAGCCGTGCAAGCTTACGCGGTGATTGCAGCTGGCGGTGTTAAAAGACAAATATCGTTATTGAAAGTAGATGCTGCTCCTGATGGTGTAAAAGTGGTCGATAAAAAATTTACTGACCAAGTTAAAATCATGCTGCAAAAAGTGGTTGCTGCAGAAGGAACGGGTAAGCGTGCACGCACCATTTCTTATACGGTGGCGGGTAAAACCGGCACCGCATTTAAATCTGTTGGCGGCCGTTATACGGGTAAACAAGTTTCATCTTTTGCGGGGATGGCACCGGTTGACAACCCGCGCATAGTGACCATGGTGGTTATTGATGAGCCGCAAGGTGCAGGTACAGCTGCAAACGGCGGCATGGTTGCTGCCCCAGCGTTTTCAAAAGTAACTGAAGATGCTTTACGTATGTTGCAAGTTCCACCGGATGCAACTACCGAGCAAGTTGAAGAAGTAAAAGCTTACACCGCACGCAATGCAAAAATTGCTGCGGCAAAAGCTGCCGCAAAATTAAAAGCACAGCAAGAAGCTGCCGCTCAACCACAGGAGGTGCCACCGCTATGACCTCTCATAAAATCTTTCTGCAGCATTTATTGCCTGAAATTAATTTGGGTAAAGCCGCTGCTATAGAAGTTCATGGCATCAATTTAGATTCGCGCACCATTAAATCCGGCGATGTATTTGTTGCATTAGTAGGTGCGAAAATGGATGGCCGCCAATTTATTGCTAAAGCGATTGAGTTAGGTGCCGTCGCTATTTTTGTAGAAGCGGATAAACAGTGGCAAGGTATAGATTGGATTAATGAGGTTCCGGTAGTAGCTATTGAAAAATTGGCGCAAAAAATCAGTAAAATTGCTGGTTGCTTTTACTCATACCCAAGCCAACATTGCCGTTTAATCGGTGTGACAGGTACCAACGGAAAAACAACTTGTACCTTATTGGTTGCTCAGCTTGCTGCGTTGTTAGTGAAGCAAGACAAAAATTCTACTGGACTTACCGCTGGTGAGACGGCTGGAGTGGTAGGTACGTTAGGTTTCGGTATTTTGGATGCAAATGCTCTTGCACCTCTTGCGCAACAAATTAGCGCTGTGCACTCTACAGGTTTAACTACGCCTGATCCTATCAGTTTACAAAAAATTCTTGCTGAGTTGGTTGCACAAAAAGCGGCAACCATTGCAATAGAAGTTTCATCACATAGCTTGGTGTTAGGGCGCGTAGCCGCTTTGCAATTTGATACTGCTATTTTTACCAATCTCACCCAAGATCATTTAGATTTCCATGGCGATTTGGCAACCTATGGTAAAGCTAAAGCGCAACTCTTAAATTTTGCAAATTTAAAACATGCAATCATCAATGCCGATGATGCTTGGGCAAAAAGCTTGTTGCAAAAAATTCCACAAGATGTTGCAGCTATTAGCTTTTCAATTAGTGATAACAATGCCGATGTTTATTTAACAGAGCTAAAGCTAACCGCTACGGGCGCAACTGCTCAATTACATTCGCCTTGGGGTAGGGCCGAGTTGGTATCTCCATTTATCGGTAAATTTAATCTCAGTAATTTACTCGCCGTTATCGCCGCTATGTGTGTTGGTGGTGCCGAATTAAAAAAAGTATTGAGTTTAGTTCCGCAATTACAAGCCGCACCGGGTCGCATGCAATCTGTTGTTTTGAATGATAGTCAGCAAGATGTGCAAGTTGTAGTGGACTATGCGCATACACCTGATGCATTAGAGAATACCTTGCTCGCAATTCGCGAACATACTCAAGCACGTATTTGGAGTGTGTTTGGTTGCGGCGGAGATCGCGATAAAAGCAAGCGTCCGTTAATGGGCCGTATCGCGGAACAATATAGCGATTACGTCATCATCACTAATGATAATCCTCGTGGTGAAGAACCCTCTGCAATTGCTGCGGATATAATTCGCGGCTTACACAATGCTAATGGCTGTTTAGTCATTGCAGATCGTGCCCAAGCAATTGATTTCGCGGTGCAGCAAGCTAAATCCAACGATTTGATATTGGTTTCCGGTAAAGGGCATGAGGAATATCAAATTTTTGCAGAACAAACATTATCCTTTAGTGATGTAAAGCATGCGCGGCTAGCATTGCAACGTCGTATTGCTAAGCGTGACTTAGATACTTTTCATGTAGACGATGCTAGCCATAACGAAAATCAACAGGGGAGCTTGTCATGATTGCACCTCTGACATTAAAGCAAGTTGCAGAATTTTTTCGTGCTTCGCAAGATACCAAAATTTTTAATGTAGAGCTCCGTAATGGGAACGCTCAATTTACAAGTGTCAATACAGATACTCGCAGTTTAGTGGCAGGTGAGTTATTTGTTGCTTTACGCGGTGAACGTTTTGACGCGCATGATTTTTTAGCGCAAGCGGCTGAAAAAGGCGTGTGCGGTTTAGTGGTAGAAAAATTTGATACCGGCATCGCACTGCCACAGTTGGTTGTAAAAGATACTTTGTTGGCGCTTGGCCAAATTGCGGCCATGAATCGCAATGCATTTACTAAACCTGTGTTAGCTATTACGGGTAGTAGCGGTAAAACTACTGTAAAAACGATGCTGGCGGATATTCTGCGCGAGTGTGGAAATGTGCTTGCCACTAAAGGTAATTTAAATAACCACATAGGTGTACCGCTGACGCTGCTGCAATTAAAAGCAGAGCATGATTTTGCTGTGATTGAAATGGGCGCCAGCGCAATCGGTGAAATTGCGTATTTGTGTTCACTCGCACAACCGCAAGTCACCATGATTAATAATGTAATGCCTGCGCATATTGCAGGCTTTGGCTCTATTGAAGGCGTCGCTCAAGCCAAGGGTGAAATTTACCAGGGCTTAAATGCACACAGTACCGATGTTATTAAAAGTACTGCAGTTATTAATATCGACGATCAATTTTCCCCGCAATGGTTAGCATCGGTTCAAGCAAATATTTTTCGTGTATCGCTGAATAATTCGCACGCAGATTGCTGTGCCGAAAATATTAAGTTTGCCGCAGATTCTGTGCAATTTGATATTGTCTTGAAGGGTAAAAGGCAAACAATAACTATGAATGTGCTCGGCGAACATAGTATACGTAATGCGCTTATGGCATCGGCTATGGCTTATGCAGTAGGGGCGAGTTTAGAAAATATTCAAGAAGGGCTCGCTCATTTCTCACCGGTGGGTGGGCGCATGAGTCGTCATCTTGGAATTAATAAAGCATTAATTATTGATGACAGCTACAACGCTAACCCAGGTTCGGTACGTGCCGCTATTGATGTTTTAGCTGTGCGCAAAGGTCAGCGAATTATGGTGCTGGGTGATTTGGGTGAGCTTGGCGAAAACGCTGCCGATTTACATGCGCAATTAGGTACTTATGCGCAGCAAAAAAAACTAGATCATTTTTTTACCTTGGGTGTATTAACGCAATATGCAAGCGAAGCTTATGGTCAGCAACTTGGTCAGCATCATTTTGCGGATCGTGAATTATTAATTGCAAGACTAAAAGATCTAACAACACCTGACACCACAATTCTAATCAAAGGTTCTCGCAGTGCCAAAATGGATTTGGTTGTGAGCGCACTTTGCTCCAATGGAGACAATCACTAATGTTATTTTGGCTTGCAGAACAATTAAAAGAGCATATTCACGGTTTTGGCGTTTTCCAGTATTTAACCTTGCGCGCCATTTTGGGTGTGTTAACAGCGCTCGGTATTTCGTTAATGTTTGGTCCTTGGTTTATTCGGCGGTTGAGTGAATTGAAAATCGGTCAGTCAGTGCGTACTGATGGGCCACAAAGTCACTTAAGTAAATCGGGTACTCCCACAATGGGTGGTGCGTTAATTTTGGTGGCAATTTTTGCGAGTGCTTTACTCTGGTCAGATTTAAGTAATCGCTATGTATGGGTGGTTATGATTGTTACCGCAATTTTTGGAGCAGTCGGTTGGGTGGATGACTATCGCAAAGTGGCCAAAAAAGATTCGCGCGGGTTGCCAGCTCGTTGGAAATATTTTTGGCAATCTGTTGCCGGCTTAGGCGCCGCAACTTTTTTATATTTTACGGCGGCTATTCCTGCAGAGACACAATTGTTTGTTCCCTTCTTTAAAAATGTCGCGCTTGATTTAGGTTTGTTTTACATCGTCTTTACTTACTTTGTAATTGTCGGTACCAGCAACGCAGTCAATCTTACCGATGGTTTAGATGGATTGGCGATTATGCCCTGTGTGATGGTGGCTGGTGCGCTCGCATTAATTTCATGGATTGTGAGCAACACAATTTTCACAAATTATTTACACATTGCTTACATTCCCGGTGCGGGTGAGTTGGTTGTTTTTTGTTGTGCAATGGTGGGGGCTGGTTTAGGTTTTTTATGGTTTAACACTTATCCTGCTACTGTCTTTATGGGTGATGTCGGCGCGCTAGCGCTCGGAGCAGCGCTAGGTACTATTGCCGTTATCGTTCGCCATGAAATTGTATTGTTTATTATGGGCGGTATTTTCGTCCTTGAAACTGTATCCGTTATTTTGCAGGTGGCTTCATTTAAATTAACTGGCAAACGTATTTTTCGTATGGCACCTATTCATCACCACTTTGAATTAAAAGGCTGGCCAGAGCCGCGTGTAATTGTACGCTTCTGGATTATTGCGTTGATGCTAGTGTTGATTGGTTTGGCGACACTAAAAATTCGTTAATTTTTTGATTGAGATAAAAGCTGTGACACAAATGATTGCCACTAATCGCATTAAAGCCGTTATCGGAACTGGTATTACCGGTTTGTCGGTAGCGCGCTTTCTTGTGCAACAACAACAGGCCTTTGTGTTGCTTGATACTCGAACATCGCCACCGAATATAGAAAAAATTAAAGCAGAATTTCCTGGCATACAGTTAGAGCTTGGTGAGTTAGATGCAGAAACCTTGTTGCATTGCGAAGAAATTATTGTAAGCCCAGGGGTGTCGGTTGAAACAGCTGCTATAGCTGCTGCTAAAAATGCGGGTATACCTGTTGTGGGTGATATCGAATTATTTGTGCGTTATGCAAAAGCGCCCATAGTGGCAATTACAGGGTCTAATGCAAAAAGCACAGTAACGACTCTAGTTGGCGAAATGGCTATTAAAGCAGGAATTAAAGTGGCTGTTGGTGGCAATTTGGGAACGCCAGCACTTGAATTACTGGCGGATGATATTGAATTGTATGTAATGGAGCTTTCCAGTTTTCAGCTGGAAACAGTGACGAAGTTAAATGCCAAAGTGGCAACTATTTTGAATATCAGTGCAGATCACCTAGATCGTTATACCGATATGCGTGCCTATATCCTTGCAAAATTGCGCGTGTATTTTGGCGCTGAAAATATTGTAGTTAACCGCAATGATGTATTAACGCATCCTCCGTTTGCCGCAGGCTCAAAAGCAATTTATTTTGGTGGTAAAGCAGATTTTGGTAGCTTTGGTTTAATTGAAGAAAATGGCGAAAGTTTCCTTGCTAAAAACTTGAAGCCACTGCTATCAACCCGCGAATTAAAAATCAGCGGTAAACACAATGTTGACAACGCCTTGGCTGCGCTTGCATTAGGTGATGCAGCAGGTATTCCTATTGATGCCATGGTCGAGACTTTAAAAGAGTTCCGTGGTTTACATCATCGTTGCGAATTTGTAACCACTAAAAGTGGTGTTGATTTTTACAATGACTCCAAGGGTACTAATATTGGTGCAACCGTTGCGGCAATTGCTGGCTTGGCGCGTGCGCCTGCACAATTAATTGTGATTGTTGGTGGTGAAGGTAAAGGGCAAGACTTCGCTGAATTAAAGCCTGTGTTAGCAAATAACACATGCCGTTTGGTATTAATTGGTCGTGATGCGCCCGTGATTGCTGAGGCTGTAAAAGATGTAGTTCACATCGAATTTGCCCATTCTATGCAAGACGCCATTAATAAATCTTTTGCGCAGGCAGGCGCTGGTGATGCGATTTTATTATCGCCGGCCTGTGCAAGCTTCGATATGTTTAAAAATTACGAAGATCGCGGCGAGCAATTTTGCGCTGCCGTTTTAGCTCTGCAGGAAAAAAGAGGTGCTACCTCATGACGACTGCTGCTGTACCACTCTATCAAAGTTCAAATTTAACCCTGGGCCAACGTATTGATTGGCCACTGGTCTGCTTATGGTTTGCACTATTATCGATTGGCTTGGTAATGGTGTCGTCGGCTTCTATCTCATTTGCTGCTGCCTCTAAATTTACGCACAACGAAGCGTGGTATTTCACAAAGCGTCACGGAATATACCTATTAATGGGTTTGGCACTGGCTACTTTTGTTGTCGCTATACCTATCAGCCTTTGGGAAAAATATTCCGGACATTTTTTGATTTTTACTTTGTTTTTGTTGGTGATTGTTTTAATTCCAGGAATTGGTCGCCGAGTAAACGGCAGTCAGCGTTGGATTAATTTAGGTTTTATCATGGTGCAGGCGTCAGAGATTGCGAAGGTCTGCGCCATTATGTTCTTCGCCAGTTTTTTTGCGCGTCGTTATCAGGAATTGCATTCTGGTTGGCAAGGTTTTTTAAAGCCTTTGATGATTATGGGTGTGTTTGTTCTATTGATGCTATGCGAGCCAGATTTTGGTAGCGCGGTTGTACTTTGCGTAACTGTAATTTCTATGATGTTTATTGCTGGTGTACGCATTTGGCATTTCATGTTGTTAATTATGATTGCTGTTAGCGGTATGGCTGCAGTTGCAATTTTTTCCCCTTATCGCATGCAACGCTTAGTGACTTATTTGGATCCTTGGGCTGACCCTTTAAAAGGCGGGTATCAGTTAACACAATCGCTGATTGGTTTTGGTCGTGGCGAATGGACTGGATTAGGCCTAGGTAATAGTTTGCAGAAGTTGTTCTTTTTGCCAGAGGCACATACGGATTTTATTTTTGCCATTATTGCCGAAGAGTTTGGCTTGATAGGTGCAATAATTATTGTTGGGTTATTTGCGGCCTTGGTTGCGCGAATTATTCTAGTGGCTAAAAACAACTTGGCCAGAGGAAAAATATTTTCAGCCTTGGCAACCTTTGGTATAGCCATTTTATTTAGCTTTCAAGTATTTGTGAATGTAGGTGTTTCATCAGGATTATTACCTACTAAAGGTTTAACTCTGCCATTTATTAGTTACGGCGGCAGTAGTTTGTTGATTTGTTGCGCGCTCATGGCTTTTGTATTACGTGCCCAATGGGAAGTTGCGGGATTAAATGGTGCAGAATCACTAGCACCGCAAAAAGCTGAAAGCACAAAACGCAAAGCGGTGATTTTATAATGCCAAGTATTTTGTCACTCAATGCTAACAACTTAACCGTCATGATTATGGCTGGTGGTACGGGCGGTCATGTATTTCCTGCACTCGCCGTTGCTGATGTTTTACGTAATAGCGGAGCGCGTGTTGAATGGTTAGGCACTCCACGAGGCATTGAGAATTCTTTAGTTCCTGCCACCAATATTCCACTGCACCATATTCGTGTTGAAGGTGTACGTGGTCGCGGCGTAATTGGTTTGGTGAAAGCCCCATTTTTGATTGTGATGGCAGTGCTACAAGCCATATCCATTATTAGAAAAACAAAGCCAGATGTTGTGATTGGTTTTGGTGGTTTTGCTTCTGGCCCAGGTGGTGTTGCTGCAAAACTTCTTGGCAAATCTTTGGTTATTCATGAACAAAATGCTATTGCAGGGACGACTAATCGTTTGCTTTCAAAAATAGCAAATCGTGTGTTAGTGGCTTTTAGTGGTGCATTTATTAAATCAAATCTAGATGTTCAAGCAGTTGGTAATCCTGTTCGTACACTAATAGCGAATTTACCAAATCCAGCGCAGCGCTACGACGAACGTGCCGAGCAAAAAGAAGTTTTACATTTATTGGTCTTGGGCGGCAGCTTGGGTGCAAAAGCGATTAATGAATTAGTGCCACAAGCTTTGGCAAAATTACGGGCAACTGAACGCCCGATAGTACGCCATCAAGCGGGAAAAAATCATCTTGAAGCGACAATTGCAAACTATATGCAGCATCAAGTTAGCGCAAAAGTAGATGCTTTTGTGGATGATATGGCGGCAGCCTATGCTTGGGCTGATATTGTTATTTGTCGTGCAGGCGCGTTAACAGTGAGTGAATTAATGGCGGCGGGTGTAGCGGCTTTGTTGATTCCTTTGCCTGGTGCAATTGATGATCACCAAACATTTAACGCTGCAATTTTAACGCGTGCGAACGCCGGTATGGCTATTGCACAACAAGATTTAACGGCTGAGAAATTAGCGTCACTTTTACAAACTCAATTGCATGAACGCGCCAATTTAAAACTTATGGCAACCACTGCGCGTTCGCTTGCACTACCGCAAGCAGCAGAAACTGTTGCCACTATTTGTGTGGAGGTGGCCCGTGGATAAGGCCCCAAATTTTTGCAAAGAATATTATGAAGTTCCCGAGATGCGACGTATTCGCCGCATTCATTTTATTGGGATTGGCGGGGCAGGTATGAGCGGTATTGCAGAAGTGCTTATTAATCAGGGTTATGAAATTTCAGGCTCAGACATTAAAGCATCTAGCGTCACCGAGCGTTTAGAGAAAAAAGGTGCCAAAGTATTTATTGGCCATGTTGCAGAAAACGTGGCCGACGCAGATGTTATTGTCAATTCTAGCGCTGTAAATAACACCAACCCTGAAATTATCCGAGCGCGTGAATTGCGAATTCCTATTGTTCGCCGCGCTGAAATGTTGGGCGAATTGATGCGTTATCGCCACGGCATTGCTGTCGCGGGAACCCACGGCAAAACTACCACAACCAGCTTGCTCGCTTCTGTGTTAGCGGCGGCAAAACAAGATCCTACTTTTATTATTGGGGGGTTAGTGAATAGTACGGGTACAAATGCACAACTGGGTGCTAGCCGTTATTTAGTTGCCGAAGCAGATGAAAGTGATGCGTCTTTTTTGCATCTTCAACCAATGGTTGCGATTGTTACCAACATTGATGCTGACCATATGGAAACCTATGGCGGTGATTTTTCTAAGTTGAAAAAAACCTTTATCGATTTTCTGCACAATTTACCTTTTTATGGTTTAGCCGTTTTGTGCGGCGAAGATCCCGTTGTACGCGAAATTATTCCCTCGGTTGCTCGCCCTATTTTGACTTACGGTTTCAGCGAAAAATGCGATTTTCATGCAATAAATATTAATCAGTCGAAAATGCAATCCGAGTTTGATGTGGTTCGTCCCGGTCATGATAAGCCTTTACATATTCTGCTAAATGCGGTGGGTATTCATAACGTATTGAACGCTACAGCAGTTATTGCCGTGGCAACTGATGAAGGCTTGAGTGACGAAGCTATCCAACAAGGTTTGGCAAATTTTCAAGGTGTTGGCCGTCGTTTTCAGGTTTACGGTAACTTTCCTGTCGGAACTGGCGAAGCAATGTTGGTGGATGATTACGGTCATCACCCCCGTGAAGTGCAAGCCGTGATCCGTGCGGTTCGCGATGGTTGGCCAGATCGTCGCTTGGTGATGGTTTATCAACCGCATCGCTATACTCGTACTCGCGATTTATATGAAGACTTCGTTGACGTTTTATCTACGGTAGATGCGTTAATTATGTTGGAAGTATACAGCGCGGGTGAAGATGTAATTCCCGGAGCAGATAGCCGCCATTTGTGCCGCAGTATTCGCGCGCGCGGAATCATCGAGCCCATTTTTGTAGAGACTGTTGATGGTGTGCCAGACATCATTAAAGATTTAGTGCGCGCAGGTGACATAGTAATTACCCAAGGTGCGGGCAATGTCGGTGTGTTATCGCCGGAATTGGCAAAACGAAATTTGCAGTGAGGTATTGACGTAAATGCAACCCGTAAAACTACCAGTAAGTGATGAATTGAAAAAACAACTTGGTCGCGTTGGCGTCTTGTTGGGTGGAACCTCATCGGAACGCGAAATTTCTTTGCAAAGCGGTGCCGCTGTTATGGCTGCACTTGAAGAGGCGGGCATTGAACATGTTGCGATTGATGTAGGTGTTAATGCGATTGCCGATATTCAAGCTGCCAAGATTGATCGTGCTTTTTTAGCGCTTCATGGTGCGGGAGGAGAAGATGGACGCATTCAGGCAGTGCTTGAATATTTAAATATCCCTTTTACGGGCAGCGGCGTGCAAGCATCGGCTTTGGCCATGGATAAGTTGCGCACTAAACAGTTATGGCGAGGCGTGAATTTATCAACACCGGATTTTGCGGTTTTGAATGTAGCGAATGATTGGGAAAAAATGCTCGCCGATTTAGGCGGCGAAGTTATGGTTAAGCCCGCCCATGAAGGTTCAAGTATTGGTATGGCGCGTGTAAAAACTGCACAAGAGTTGGCTGAAGCCTTTCAAAATGCAGCGAAATATGATGGCAGCGTTATCGCAGAGCGGTTAATTGTAGGCAGCGAATTTACGGTAGCAATTCTCGACGGTGAAGCTTTACCCCCCATTAAATTAGAAACTGACCATACATTCTACGATTTCAACGCTAAATACATCGCCAATGACACTCGCTACATTTGCCCTTGTGGATTAAATGCAGAAAAAGAAGCTGAACTAAAACAACTTGCACTCGATGCGTTCGATGCTGTGGGTTGTACAGGTTGGGGGCGAGTTGATGTAATGGCCGATAAAGCCATGAATTTTTATTTGCTGGAAGTAAATACTTTGCCCGGTATGACCAGCCACAGTTTAGTGCCCATGGCAGCGAAAGCGCGCGGTTTAAATTTTAGCGAACTGGTTTTGACCATTTTACGTGCTGGTTTGCGATGAAATGTAACTGCTGCACATGAAAAATAAACCGCCTTTTCATAGTCAGGGTGCAGATCGCCCAGCCGTTTCCGACAGATTAGTTGGCGCTAATCGTTTGTTTGAACGAGATGTGCTGATGCAAGATGAGCCTCGTCGCGAACCGCGTGTGCGTTCTTCCATCATTGGCGATAAAAAATTAACGGTGCGCGATGCTGTCCCTGTAAAAAAAGCAGAGACGAAAACTGAGGCTCGTAAAGAAAACCGACTTTTGGGGCGCAATGCGACGCTAAGCAAAAGTACAGAGGCTGAAAAAACTAGCCGCGTAGTTTTTGACGACCCTATTTTGCCGCGTGTAGATTCTAATTTGCGCAGAGAGAGAGGTTACAACAAGGTTTCGCCGCAGGGTGGCAGCGCTAAATCATCGTCATCTAACAAAATGAGTGCGGTGGATGAGGTTAGGGCTAAGGTTTCGCGCAAAATAATTTATCGTGGTTTGGGTTTGTTCTTACTCTTGTCCTCGTTTGCAGGTATTGCGTATTTTGCTGCTGAACCCGTAACGCGATTGTTAGAGCGCCCACTAAAAAGTGTTGCGGTAGAAGGGCAGTTTCAGTTTTTGCCAAAAGGTCGAGCCATGGAGTTAATTGAAAAAGAAATCGACGGTGATTTTTTACAGTTAAATTTAGGCCGATTGAAAAGTGAACTTGAACAAGACCCTTGGGTAGATCATGTTTATTTAAGTCGCCGCTGGCCAGATACGCTTGTGGTGAAAATTGCTGAGCAAACTCCTATTGCAAGATGGGATGCAAATGGGTTTTTAAATCAGCGTGGTGAAATCATCCGCGTAACTGAATCCGATAAGCTTTTAGGCTTACCTTGGTTGCAGGGAAATGAAATAAATGCGCGTGAAATTATGCAGCAATATCAAGATTTATCGACGTTGTTACGGTCGCGCGGACTCGAAATAGTGGCATTAAAGTGCGATAACAAAAAATCTTGGCGATTAACGTTAAAAAATGATAAAGAAATCGCAATTGGACGTGAAGAAGTGATGGAAAAATTGCGTAGATTTGTTACTGTATACGATAAATTTTTAAGCAGTGTTTGGGGTGATGTTAAAACGATAGACGTAAGGTATTCCAACGGTGTTTCAGTGCAGTGGATGCCTGATTCTGAGATGGCAAAAAAGTACCTGAAGTCTGAAATAAATATACCCACAAAATAATTTACTGAAGTGGCTGCGGTATAAAAATAAAAACTGATCTTCCAGCTTGAAGATCGGATTAATGAGGTTGACCTAATGGCAAGTAGTAGTGACAACAAAATGATCGTAGGCCTGGATATTGGAACATCCAAGGTTGTTGCTATCGTTGGCGCTATTACGCCTGAAGGCATTTTAGAAATCGCAGGCATTGGCTCACATCGTTCAACGGGTTTGAAAAAAGGCGTGGTAGTGAATATCGAATCGACAGTGTTGTCGATTCAGCGCGCGGTTGAAGAAGCAGAGTTGATGGCCGGTTGCCAAATTCATTCTGTTTACGCCGGTATCGCGGGCAGCCATATTCGCAGTTTGAATTCTCACGGGATTGTGGCAATTCGCGACCGTGAAGTTTTCCCGCAGGATTTAGAGCGTGTGATTGATGCCGCGCAAGCGGTTGCGATTCCTGCTGATCAAAAAATACTCCATATTTTGCCGCAAGAGTTTTTGATCGATGATCAGGATGGTGTGAAAGAGCCATTGGGTATGTCGGGTGTGCGCCTTGAAGCCAAAGTGCACTTGGTAACCTGTGCCGTAAATGCTGCACAAAATATTGAAAAATGTATTCGCCGCTGCGGCCTTGAAGTTGAAGATATTATTTTAGAGCAGTTAGCCTCTAGCTATGCCGTGCTGACTGACGATGAAAAAGAACTAGGCGTATGTGTTGTTGATATCGGCGGCGGCACCACGGATATCGCGATTTTTAAAGACGGCGCTATTCGTCACACCGGCGTTATCCCCATTGCGGGCGATCAAGTGACTAACGATATCGCCATGGCATTGCGTACACCAACGCCCAATGCTGAAGAAATCAAAATTAAATATGCTTGCGCGTTGGCAAAATTAACCAGCCCAGATGAAACCATTAAGGTACCGAGTGTAGGTGATCGCCAACCACGCGATTTGTCTCGCCAAGCTCTGGCTGAAGTTGTTGAGCCACGTTACGACGAATTATTTACGCTGGTGCAATCAGAATTGCGCCGCAGTGGTTACGAAGATTTAATTGCTGCCGGTATTGTGTTGACGGGTGGCACTTCCAAAATGGAAGGTGTGGTGGAGTTGGCGGAAGAAATTTTCCATATGCCGGTGCGTTTAGGTGCGCCACAAAATGTACGTGGTTTGTCGGATATTGTGAATAACCCAATTTATTCGACCGCGGTAGGCTTATTGATTTATGCCATGAAGCAACAACATCAAGACAGCGGCCGTGCAGCACATCATGTAAAAGATACTCAAGGTTCAATTTTCGGAAAGTTGAAAAAGCTATTTCAAAGTAACTTTTGATAAAAAGCTTATTTTGAAAAAAGCTTAAAGATAAGTTTCCAGTGTATTCGTTTTTAATATTTTATTTTTCGCAGACTGTTAAGGGAAAAGGGGAGTGGCCATGTTTGAATTAGTAGATAGCATTCATCAAAGCGCTGTAATCAAAGTTATCGGTGTGGGCGGCGGCGGCGGTAACGCTGTTAAGCACATGATTGCGAACAAAGTAGAAGGCGTAGAATTTATTTGCGCCAATACTGACGCGCAAGCACTGAAAGACATTGATGCACGCACAGTATTACAACTCGGCAGTACTATGACTAAAGGTCTGGGTGCCGGTGCGAATCCAGAAGTTGGCCGTCAGGCTGCTATGGAAGATCGCGAACGTATCGCCGAAGTATTACGCGGTGCGGATATGGTGTTCATCGCTGCAGGTATGGGTGGTGGTACAGGTACCGGCGGTGCACCAGTGATTGCGGAAGTTGCACGCGAACTGGGTATTTTGACCGTTGCGGTAGTAACTAAGCCATTCCCATTCGAAGGTCGCAAGCGTATGGCAATCGCCGATGCGGGCATCAAAGAATTGGGCGAGCGTGTTGATTCTTTAATCACCATTCCAAACGAAAAGTTATTGTCGGTGTTAGGCAAACAAACCTCATTGTTGGATGCTTTTAAAGCGGCTAACAATGTATTGCTTGGCGCTGTTCAAGGTATTGCTGATCTGATTATTCGTCCAGGTATGGTTAACGTGGATTTCGCCGACGTGCGTACCGTTATGTCTGAAATGGGCTTGGCAATGATGGGTACCGGTCGTGCAAGCGGTGAGAACCGTGCACGTGAAGCGGCCGAGGCTGCGATTCGCAGTCCATTGTTGGAAGACGTAAACTTACAAGGTGCTCGTGGTATTCTGGTCAATATTACGGCCGGTATCGACTTGTCTTTGGGTGAATACTCAGAGGTGGGTAGCATTATTGAAGAGTTTGCGTCAGGTGATGCTACTGTAGTTGTAGGTACCGTGATTGACCCAGAAATGAGCAATGAGTTGCGGGTAACTGTAGTGGCAACTGGCTTGGGAATGGTTGGTCAAGTAGCAGCTCCAGCGCCAAAAGAAGTTGCTAGACCTGCGGCCACCAAAGTGGTGGTGGATAATACTCGCCGCAGCTCAGGTCAAATTGACTACAGCGCTTTGGATCGCCCAGCGCATTTGCGTGCGAATGCATCTTCGCATGCAGTAGCAGCAGCGCCTTTGGCCGATAAAGACTTGGAATATCTTGATATCCCAGCGTTTTTGCGTCGCCAAGCGGATTAGTTTTAAGCGTTAATTTTTTAGGTTTCAACTTTTAAGTTTTGGGTTTTAACTTTTAAGTTTAACTATGGGCACGATTGCGTCGCTTAACTGGCCTGTTTTTGCTCATATGGTACTATGGCCCCACAAAATTCTGATGGCTAGGCTCTGATGGCTGGGCTAGGCCGTCAGGGTTTGTTCAGAATACTCAGGTAGTATTCCCAGAAGTCTGCGCTTCCCGCTGCTTGGGTATTTTGAACACGCTTTGGTTTTTTAAAGGGCTATGCTTCCATGATCAAACAACGAACACTCAAAAACACTATTCGTGCAACTGGTGTTGGCCTCCACACTGGTCAAAAAATCTATTTGACGCTTCATCCCGCTGATATTAATACCGGCATTATTTTTCGCCGTGTCGACTTGAACCCCCCTGTCGAAATCAAAGCAACTGCTCATAATGTAGGGGAAACTACCTTGTCCACCTGCCTTATTGCGGGTGATGTGCGCGTATCAACCGTAGAGCACATACTTTCTGCCATGGCTGGTTTGGGGATTGATAATGCGGTGGTAGAGCTTGATGCACCTGAAGTTCCTATTATGGATGGCAGTGCTGGCCCCTTTGTGTTCCTGTTACAGTCTGCGGGAATTCAAGAGCAGCCAGCATATAAAAAATTCGTACGCGTTCTCAAAGAAGTAACTCTTAAAGATGGCGATAAAATCGCTACCTTCCTTCCCTTTGATGGCTTTAAGGTTAATTTCTCCATTGCGTTCGATTTGCCTGTTTTCCAAGGTCGCAATCTGGAAACAACCGTGGATTTCTCCAGCGGCTCTTTCGTAAAAGACATTAGCCGCGCTCGTACTTTTGGCTTTATGCATGAAATTGAATACTTGCGTTCAAAAGGCTTGGCGCAAGGTGGCAGTATGGATAACGCCATTGTGGTCGATGAGTACCGCATCTTGAACGAAGATGGTTTGCGTTACGAAGATGAATTTGTGAAGCATAAAGTGCTGGATGCCATTGGCGATTTATACCTGCTCGGCAACAGCTTGCTGTGTGAATATCGTGCACATAAGTCGGGTCACTCATTAAACAATCGTGCTTTGCGGTTGTTGATGGAGCAAAAAGACGCGTGGGAATATGTGACTTTTGATGAAGCTTCTGATGTTCCTATTGCCTATTCTCAGGCAGCCTCTGCCGCCTAGCATCCAGGATTGGGTTGTTCTCTTTAAGTAGAGCAAGTCAACTTTTGTTGGAAATTACCTCCCTACTATGAGATATTTCGCCCCCGCGTACTAAAAGAGTGCGCGGCTTTCGGTTTTTTTATGCTTAAAAAATCATACAGCCATTATAACTTGCTGATTTTTAAGTAATATTTTCTACTGACAAGCCATTGTGATGAGCGCTTGTTCAGTTTGCCAATACAGTAGAGCTAGCCTCTTTGTGAAAAATAATCGTTAAATGAAAATTATCATCGTCAATTCAGATCATGGCCAAACCCGCAGCCTAACCCTTGGTGGTTGGACGCGTGCGCTGTTGTCTGTCTGCTTATTGGGGATTCCAACGGTTGTTGGAGCTTGGGGCTACAATTGGCTGGTCAACTTCGACAAAAAAGATGCGTTTAATGCGGATGCGCTAAGCTGGGGTACAAGCCAAGCAGAGCAAAAGAATAAGCTTGAGAAATCTCACAGCCATAGTGAAGGTCAAATAGCAGCACTTAGTGCCAAAGTAGCCGAATTACAGGCACGCTTGGTACGTTTGGATGCGGTTGGAGAGCGACTGACTAAAGTTGCAAAATTAGATAAAGGTGAATTTGATTTTAGCCAGCTTCCCGGTGTTGGTGGCCCGTTAAATCGCCCTAGTGCTGAAAGTGCGGGGGCTGCTGGCTTCTTGTTAGCAGTTGATCACTTATCGCAGTATGTTCAAAATCGCGAACAGCAGTTTAAAGTGCTGGATTCTATACTGATCTCCCGCAGCTTCGATGTAGAAACCCTCTTCGACAGTTTACCGATAGAAAATGGCTACTTATCATCGACGTTTGGTTATCGCACAGATCCATTTAATGGCAAGCAAGAGTTTCATTCTGGAATAGATTTTACAGCTCCAGCAGGTACTGCTATTACCGCTGTTGCTGCGGGAGTCGTCACTACTTCTTTGCTAACGAATGATTACGGCAACCTCATTCGAGTTAATCATGGTGGGAGTTTTGAAACCCGCTATGCGCACAATAAAATTAATTTAGTAAAAAATGGCGATGTGGTTAAGAAAGGCCAAATCATTGCTCTTGTCGGATCCACTGGCCGTTCGACTGCCCCCCATGTTCACTTCGAAGTCTATAAAAATGGTCGCGTAGTAGATCCCGCAACCTACCTTCATACCGCTAGCCGCTAATTTTTATCCCCCTAGGCTAACGCCTCCAAATTTTTGTCGAGTAATCGTGCTGAGCATTACTTGGCGTTACTCTTTTTCGTTTTGTAATTGATGGTAAAAAAAATGTTAAACAAGTTGTTGAAGTCACTATTTGGTTCAAAAAATGAGCGCGAACTCAAGCGCTTAGGTAAAAATGTTGTTCGTATCAACGCATTAGAGCCTGCAATGCAAGCGTTGAGTGATGAGCAACTAAAAGCAAAAACACAGGAGTTTCGCGATCGTTATCAAAAAGGTGAGACCCTCGATAGCTTATTACCAGAAGCGTTTGCGGTAGTGCGTGAAGCGAGTCGTCGTGTAATGAATATGCGACACTTTGATGTGCAATTAATTGGTGGCATGAGCCTCCATGAAGGTCGTATCGCTGAAATGCGTACCGGTGAAGGTAAAACCTTGGTGTCAACCTTACCAAGTTATCTTCATGCTCTAGCGGGCAAAGGCGTGCATATCGTAACGGTGAACGATTATCTAGCAAGCCGCGATGCTAATTGGATGCGCCCCGTTTACGAATTCTTAGGCATGAGTGTTGGCGTTATTCTGTCGATGCAACCTTCAGACGTTAAACGTGAAGCCTACAATTCTGACATTACTTACGGCACCAACAATGAATACGGCTTCGATTATTTGCGCGATAACATGGCACTTAACCGTGCCGATAAAGTACAGCGCCCCTTAAACTTTGCCGTTATCGATGAAGTGGATTCGATTTTAATTGATGAAGCGCGCACCCCTTTAATTATTTCTGGCCACGCTGAAAACAGCTCAGAAATGTACAAGCGCATGCATTCTTTGGTAAGTAAATTAAAACAACAAACGGATAATGGTGAAGATGGCGACCGTAAAGTTGTCACTGATCCGGGCGATTTTTCTGTGGATGAAAAAAGTCGTCAAGTTGAGCTTACCGAGCAAGGTCATCAGCATGTGGAAGAATTGCTGATAAAAGCTGGCATGTTGAAACAAGATGAAAACTTGTATGCCGCAAACAATTTAACTCTGTTGCATCATGTGGGCTCTGCACTAAAAGCGCGGGCGCTTTTTCACCGCGATATTGAATATATTGTGCAAGATAACCAAGTGGTACTTATTGATGAACATACTGGTCGCACTATGCAAGGCCGTCGTCTCAGTGAAGGCTTGCATCAAGCTATCGAAGCTAAAGAAGGTGTAGAAATTCAGAGCGAAAGCCAAACTTTAGCGTCCACTACCTTCCAAAATTATTTCCGTTTATACCCGGTCTTATCCGGTATGACCGGTACTGCAGATACTGAGGCTTACGAGTTTCGTGAAATTTACAGTTTGGATGTTGTGGTTATTCCCACCAATAAACCAAAACAACGTCTTGATTTAAACGATTTGGTTTTTTTAACTGTGGAAGAAAAATATCAATCCATCGTTAATGATATTAAATCCTATCAAGAAAAAAACGCGCCTATATTAGTAGGTACGGCTTCTATTGAAACGTCAGAAGAAATGTCGCGCCGTTTGAATACCGCAGGTATTAAACATCGTGTGCTCAATGCAAAATTCCATGCACAAGAAGCAGAAATTATTGCGCAAGCAGGTCGCCCTGGTACGGTTACTATCGCAACCAACATGGCTGGCCGTGGTACAGACATTGTATTAGGTGGTCGCTGGGAATCTGAAGTTGAGGAATTAGCTTCTTCAAATAATGGCGAAGGGCCTACTCCAGAGCAAATTGCTGCAATTAAAGCCGAATGGAAAAAACGGAATGAAATTGTATTAGCGGCAGGTGGCTTGCATATTATCGGTACTGAGCGCCATGAATCACGCCGTATTGATAATCAGTTGCGTGGTCGTGCTGGTCGCCAAGGTGACCCAGGTTTAACGCGTTTCTATTTATCACTAGAAGATAACCTGATGCGCATTTTCGCTTCGGAGCGCGTGCGTGGCTTTATGCAAGCGTTGGGAATGGAAAAAGGCGAAGCGATTGAACATCGTATGGTTAATAACGCAATTGAAAAAGCACAGCGTAAGGTTGAAGGCCGTAACTTTGACATTCGTAAGCAGTTGTTAGAGTTTGACGACGTTGCGAACGATCAGCGTCAAATTATTTATCAACAACGTAATGAGTTACTGGAAGCAGATAATATTCGCGACACTATTACCGCCATTCGTGCGGACGTGGTTAACGATATGATAACTAGCCACATTCCAATTCAATCGATTGAAGATCAGTGGGATATCCCTGGCTTAGAAAAACAAATTGAAATGGATTTTGGCTTGCAGTTCCCTATCGCAAAATGGTTGGAAGAAGATACGCATTTAGATGAAGATCATTTAAGACAAAAACTTCTTGCTGAAATTCAAGCCGCTTATGATGCTAAATGTGAGCGTGTGGGTGACATTTTGTTAGAAATTGAAAAGCAAGTCATGCTACAGGTGCTCGACAACTGCTGGAAGGAGCAGTTGGCAAGTATGGATCATCTGCGCCAAGGGATTAATTTACGCTCTTATGCACAACGCAATCCTAAGCAGGAATACAAACGCGAATCTTTTGAACTGTTTCAAAGTATGCTGAACAATGTTAAGCGTGAAACGGTAAATTTAATGGCGCGAGTAGAGCCTATTACCCGTGAGCAAATGGATGCAATGGAGCAGCAGCGCCGTGAAGAGTTGGCGCGCCAAAAAATGCAATTACAGCATGAGCAAGCATCTTCGCTGACTGAGGCTATGCCGCAACCTAAATTAACTCAAGCGCCCATTATTCGCGAAGGCCGCAAAGTAGGCCGTAATGATCCATGCCCTTGTGGTTCAGGTAAGAAGTATAAAAGTTGTCACGGTGCGCTGGAGTAATTTTCACGCTGTACTTTGAGAGCGGTAAAAAAGAGATGTTTTTCATCTCTTTTTTATTAGGACTATTTCTATTGGCGCGCATTTTTTTGCGCGGTTTTCGTCTAATTATTTAATGTGTGAGAATCCATCATGGCAGTAGGTGAATATCCTTTTCCAATTATGCATCCAGTTAAGGGTGTAAAACTAACCGCAGTCTGTGCTGGTATTAAAAAAGTTAATCGCCGCGACGTAGTGTTATTTGAGTTAGCGGAAGGCAGCACCGTCGCGGGTGTGTTCACTAAAAATGCATTTTGCGCTGCGCCGGTTACGGTTTGCCGCGAACACTTAGCGAAAGCCCCCATTCGTTTTTTGGTTATTAACTCTGGTAACGCAAATGCCTGTACAGGCGAGCAAGGCTTGTTAGATGCGAAAGCAACTTGTGCAGCAGTTGCGCAATTGAAGGGTGTTAAAGCTGAGCAGGTATTGCCTTTTTCAACGGGCGTTATTGGTGAGCCTTTACCTGTCGCGAAAATTATTGCTGTGATTCCAGAAGCCTTGGAGAAAGCCACAGAGAACGGCTGGGAAGATGCGGGTGCCGGCATTATGACAACGGATACTCGCGCGAAAGGGTTTAGCGAACAGTTTGTTTACCAAGGTAAAACTGTAACGGTTAATGGCATTGCAAAAGGCGCGGGTATGATTAAGCCAAATATGGCCACCATGTTGGGTTACATCGCGACTGATGCAAAAATTTCACAAGTGTTGTTGCAACAGCTTGCGCGTGAAGCAGCCGATAAATCGTTTAATCGCATTACTATTGATGGCGATACTTCAACTAACGACTCTTGTATTTTAATTGCCTCTGGTCAAGTGGAATTACCCGAAATTACTGAAGCGAGTGGTGAGCTTTACGAAAAACTTCGTGCAACAATACTAGCGGCGCACGTTCACCTTGCAAAAAGTATTGTGAGCGATGGCGAAGGTGCTACCAAATTTGTAACCGTTGCGGTCAGCGGTGGTGCAACGTGTGATGAATGTTTGGATGTGGGTTATGCTGTTGCACATTCGCCGTTAATTAAAACAGCCTTGTTTGCATCAGATCCCAATTGGGGGCGTATCGTCGCCGCTATTGGCTATGCGGGAATAGAAAGTTTAGATGCAAGCAAAGTGGTGGTGCATTTGAATGATGTTCTCATTGTAGAGAAGGGCGGTCGTGCGGCAAGCTACACTGAAGAGCAAGGTCAAAAAGTGATGAGCGGATCTGATATTGCGATTAATATTAATTTGAATCGAGGCGCTTTTGCGGAAACTATTTGGACAACCGATCTTTCTTATGAATATGTTCGGATTAACGCGGATTACAGATCATAAGGAATTTATCGTGTCTCGCGTAGTTCATGTTGCCGTTGGCGTTATTGTTGGAAGGTATGGCGCTATCCTTATCGCTAAGCGCCCTGATAAAACCCATCAGGGCGGTTTATGGGAGTTTCCTGGTGGTAAGGTTGAGCAGGGCGAAACATTATTTGATGCGCTTAAACGAGAGCTTCAAGAAGAGCTTGCGATAGAGGTGGTTGCCACTGAGCCGCTCATAAAAATTCGCCATGATTATGGTGATAAAGTGGTCTTGTTGGATGTTCATAAAGTTACGCATTTTTCTGGACAGCCACAAGGCAATGAAGGTCAGCCTATTCAATGGGTAGTGCCTGTGGCTCTGCATGAATATGAATTTCCAGCCGCGAATCGCCCGATTATTACTGCTATTAATCTTCCGCAACGGTTATTAATTACTGGTGAGTTTACCGAGTTAAATAATTTTTTAACACGTATCGAATCTGCACTTCAGCAAGGTATTCGTTTGGTTCAGTTGCGGTTACAAAAATCAGAACTTACCCCGCTGTTAGTGGAGCCTGTTGCTGAAATCTGTGAACGTTATTCAGCGAAATTATCTATCAATACTTCACCGCAGATTTTTGCTAATTTTCCAGCCTCACTTAAGTGTGGGTTGCATTTAAACTCAATTCAATTGTTGAATTGTAATACGCGCCCAGTGAGTGCTTCAGTCTTATTAGGTGCTTCATGCCACACTAAAAAAGAAATTGAGCATGCTGAAAAAATAGGTGTAGATTACATTTGTTTGTCGCCGGTGTTGGCAACAACTTCTCATCCTGATCAAGCTGGCATGGGTTGGGACACGTTCAGCTCGTTAGTAGATAATGCGACAATTCCGGTCTATGCATTAGGTGGAATGGCAGAGTCTGATTTAGCTGTTGCAGTAGCGTGCGGTGCACAGGGCATAGCGGCTATTAGTGAATGGTGGTAATAGCAGTATTAAAACTCTTCAGGTTTTTCTTCAGAGTTAATATCTAAAGAGTCACCGGCAATTTTGTGGTTTTCGCTTGCCCACTCGCCCAAATCAATTAGTCGACAGCGATCACAGCAAAAAGGTCGATAGGGAAAATCATCATTCCATAAAACAATTTTTTTACAGGTTGGGCAGTTAAGCTTCAATGTTTCTAGTTCATTCATTTGATGTGTATTCAAGAAGAGTGGGTTTGTTCGGCCAACTGTAAATAAATAGTGTGTAGCTTTTTGACCGCTACATCTAGTTCATTTAAATCGCCGTGGTTTTCAATAATATCATCGGCTTTTTTGCAGCGGTCTATACGGCTAATTTGCGTTGCCATAATTTTTCGTATCTGATTTGTATTGTTTACATCTCGTGCAGCTGCGCGTTTAAGTTGCATATCTTCTGTTGCATCTATAACAAGTACGCGATTCACCAGCTCGTTCTGCTTGGTTTCGAATAGCAATGGCGATGACAATATGCTGTAAGGCGTTTGGCTGTGGGTGAGTTGCGCCACTATTTCTTTGCGGATAATAGGGTGCAGCAAATTTTCAAGCCAACGTTTTTCATTGAGGTTTTCAAAAATGCGTGAACGTAACTGGGCGCGATTCAAGCTGCCATCGGTGTTAAGAATATCCTTACCAAAGTGCGTTGAAATTGCCGTTAATGCAACGCTGCCAATACTGACAACATCACGAGCGACAATATCGGCATCAACAACCTTAATGCCGAGCTGCTCAAATCTGCGTGAAACTTCCGATTTTCCGCTGCCAATACCGCCAGTTAATCCAACTATCATAGCGAGTTCATCACAATGGATGACGGCCAAAGGCATAATTTAAATAGGCTTGATTAATGTCGTGTCCCCACATGAGCGCAATCCATCCTGCAATTGCTAAATAGGGACCAAAAGGGATAGGAATATTTCTGTCTCGCCCGCGAATGACAATCATACTGATACCTATTACCGCTCCTGCCAGCGCACTCAGCAAAATAATTTGCAGCAACATTTGCACACCGAGCCAAGCTCCAAGAGCTGCAAGCAATTTAAAATCGCCAAAGCCCATACCTTCTTTGCCGGTTAAAAGTTTAAATAGCCAATACACCGAAAAAAGCGATAAATAGCCGCCTATTGCACCCCACAAAGCATTGTCGAGTGTAGTAAATAAACCGAATGAATTGGCAATTAGCCCAAGCCACAAGAGAGGCAATGTAATGCTGTCTGGCAAAAGTTGGGTATCAAAGTCAATCATGGTTAATGCTACTAAGCACCAAGTGAACGCTAAACAGGCGAAGCCGACGGGATTCATTCCAAAGGTGTAAATCGCAGCAACTGAAAGAATACCGGTTGCGAATTCAATAATGGGGTAGCGCAGCGATATATGTGTTTTGCAAGATGAGCATTTACCGCGTAAAAATGCATAACTTATTAAAGGAATGTTTTCCCATGGTTTTATTTTATGCGCGCAAGATGGACAGGTAGAGTTAGGTGTTACTAAATTAAATTTAGCCGTTGTTTTATTTGTTAATGCTTCATCCTTGATATTTTCAGCACCTAAAAAATCAATACACTGCTGGCGCCAGTCGCGCTCCATCATTTTCGGTAAACGATAAATAACAACATTTAAAAAACTGCCCACCAATAAACCCAAAATGCCAGCAGTAACCAAACCTAGAATGGGAAACAATTCGAACGCTTGTAATATATCGCCCACCTTTATACCACTTGGCCTAGTTGGAAAATTGGCATATACATAGCAACCATCAAGCCGCCTACCAATACACCCAATACGGACATAATAATGGGTTCAAGCAATGAGGTTAAGCTATCAACAGTATTGTCTACTGCTTCTTCGTAATAAGTTGCAACTTTATCAAGCATGGCATCAAGTGCGCCTGACTCTTCACCAATAGATGTCATTTGAATGAGCAGTGTAGGGAATATTCCGCGTGTTTTTAATGCGGTATTTAATTGAATTCCTGTGGATACATCTTCCCGCACCTTAAGAATTGCATCCGCATAAATTTTATTACCCGCAGCGCCCGCAACAGATGTGAGAGCTTCAATAAGAGGCACACCTGCAGCAAAAGTGGTTGATAGTGTTCTTGCGAATCGCGCCATAACTGAGAGGTAAATAATTTGGCCAACAATCGGTATTTTTAAAATATAACGATCAATGAAGTAGGCGAATGCTGTTGAACGACGTGCAGCCTCTTTGAATATAAATACACTGGCGGCCATACCAGCAATAATGAATAGCCAATATGCTTGTGCAAGTTCTGAAAGGTGCAAAACGAATAGGGTAAATGCCGGTAAATTCGCACCAAAGCTACTGAAAGTTTCAGCGAATTGCGGTACTACCTTCACTAAAAGAATACCCGTAACCACAATAGCCACTATAACCACGGCAATAGGATAGCTGAGGGCTTTTTTGATTTTTGCTTTTAGTTGTTCAGTTTTCTCTTTGTAGGTGGCAATACGATCAAGCATGGTCTCTAGTGCACCTGCTTGCTCGCCCGCATCCACAAGGTTACAAAATAATTCATCAAAATATTTTGGGTGCTCACGCAGGGAAGGCGCAAATCCACCGCCGGATGCAACGCTATCGCGAATACTGAGCACTAATTTGCGTAAATTAGGGTTGTCTAAGCCATCGGCTACAATATCAAAGGCTTGAACGAGTGGTACACCAGCCTTCATCATAGTGGCCATTTGACGGGCGAATACGGCGATATCACCAGGCTTAATGGCTTTACCCCCGGTGCCAAACAAAGGTTTAGATTTTTTGGATACTGAGTTTGCAGAAATCCCCTGTTTCAGCAGTTGCGCTTTTGCGATTGCTGGGCTTGAGCTATTAATTTCACCTTGTACTTTCGTGCCCTTTTTATCGACACCTTTATAAGTATATGTATTGGTGACAGCACTGGGTTTCGTGATTTGAGGTGCTTTTGTTTTTTGGGTAGTAACGCTAGCCATAGGTTAATCCTTGGTAACTCGATTAGCCTCTTCAAGGCTGGTTAACCCCATTGCCACTTTGCGCAATGCGGAAATACGTAAATTATTAAACCCTGCTTCTTTCGCAGCACGTGCAATTTGTAATGAGTTGCCGCCTTCCATTATAAGGTTGGCGATTGCAGGCGTGATGCGAACCACTTCATAAACCCCCAGTCGACCTTTATATCCACCATTGCAGTGTTGGCAGCCTACTGGGTGGAATAGCTGAAAGTCAGCACGGGGAATGCCAATTTCGTCAAAGCCTTCTTCGGTTAAAATACTGGGTGGTATATCCGTAGCCGGCTTTCTGCAAAGAGTACACAATTTTCGCGCTAGTCGTTGTGCAATAATTAAACTGACGCTGGTGGCGATATTAAATGTAGGTACACCCATATTCATTAAGCGGGTAAGTGTTTCTGGTGCACTGTTGGTATGAAGTGTCGAGAGTACAAGGTGACCCGTCTGTGCGGCTTTAATCGCAATTTCAGCGGTCTCCAGATCACGGATCTCACCCACCATGATGATATCTGGGTCTTGTCGTAAGAATGAGCGCAATGCTTCGGCGAAGGTAAAGCCGATTTTGGTGTGCATTTGCACTTGGTTTACACCTTCAAGGTTAATCTCCACAGGGTCTTCTGCGGTAGAGATATTTAGCTCAGGAGTATTCAGAATATTTAAGCCGGTATAAAGCGAAACAGTTTTACCGCTGCCGGTAGGGCCTGTTACTAAAATCATACCTTGTGATTGGGCAAGTGCATCCATGTATAACTTCTTTTGAAAGTCCTCGTAACCCAGTGCGTCAATCCCGAGTTTTGCTGCGCTTGGATCTAAAATACGCAGTACTACTTTTTCGCCAAACAGTGTTGGTAGCGTGTTTACCCGGAAGTCGATGGCACGTGTTTTAGAGACTTTTAGTTTTATGCGTCCATCCTGTGGTAGGCGACGCTCAGAAATATCCATTTGCGACATAACTTTTAAACGTGCTGCCATACGCCCAGCAAGGTTAACCGGTGGCCGAGCCATTTCTTGCAAAATGCCATCAGTACGAAAGCGCACGCGATAAGATTTTTCGTAGGGCTCAAAGTGTATATCTGAAGCTCCGCCTTTAATGGCATCTAAAAGTACTTTGTTGATGTATTTTACAATGGGAGCCTCATCGGCTTCTGATGCTTTATCTTCGCTTGCAGTGTTATCTTCACCTGATTGGATATCAAGATTATCCAAATCTGTGTCGTCTAATCCTCCCAATGCATCATTTAAGTTGTCTTGAGCTGTGAGAAACTTTTCAATCGCTGCTGCAAGTTTATCGGCTTCAACCAAAATAGCATCTGTGTTTAGGCCGGTATTAAACTTAATTTCATCGAGGGCATGTAAATCAGTTGGGTCTGCAACCGCAAGAAATAGGCGCGTTCCACGTTTTATAATAGGCAGGGCATGGTGTTTACGAATGAGCTTCTCATCCACGAGCTTATCAGGGATTGCATCTCTACTAAGGGCGTCTAAATCAAATAGTGGGGCACCGAATTCTTCAGAAGCTGCTCTCGCGATAGTTCTTGAATCAAGCAATCCATTGACCACCAAATGTTGTACAAAGGGTATTTTTTCTTTGGCCGATTGGCTTAACGCTTTACGCGCAACCTCTGCATCTAAAAGATTATCTGCAACGAGGCGACGTGCTAGGCCATTTAAATGAGAGGGTGTATTCATGGGGTGCTCCTGCCGAATAGGGCGGCACTAATCGTTCTTAGGCTTATTATAGACAGAGTGCTAAGCATTTAAATAAATAAGCTTAACTGTAAACGATAAGCTGCTGTAATTTCTACAATTTTTATGTCTAAAAGATGAGTATAGGCTAAGATATTGATTGAATTTTATTAATTTGTGATTTGCAGTATCTGTGGCTATGAGGGATATCAATTGGCAGCATGACAAAAAATGTCACATATGTCTTTATTTCGCTAGTTTTTTCTCTTTTCGGGTTTCTGCAACAGGGTTATACATGATTTAAGTCATATACTTTCATACTAAGTACTTCGATTTGACGCTGCTTGTAGGACGCTCTATCCTTGAAAGTGAGCAGAAGGCTCTTCAAATAAAAAACTGGTATGCCAATTGCTCGCTTGAATGTGAGTTGAGAGTTCGGCAACCTAAATTAATTAAATCCTTGGAGATTAATATGAAAGCAATACAAAAAGGTTTTACCCTTATTGAATTGATGATCGTAGTTGCGATTATCGGTATTTTGGCAGCAGTAGCCCTGCCAGCTTATCAAGATTACACTGCACGCTCACAATTGTCTGAGCCTATTACTTTGGCAGATGGCGTTAAAAATGGTGTAACGGAATACTGGACCAATAACGGAAGTTTTGGAACCAGTAATGAAAGTGTTGGTTTGCCTTCTGCTGCTAGCATTAGCGGTAAATATACCAAAAGTGTTGGGGTAACAGCTCAAGGTATAATCACCGCAACAGTGAAGAGTCAAAGTGTTGCCAAAGGTATTGGTGGTGAAACTCTTATATTCAGTGCTGTAACCTCTGCAGGTTCTATTAGCTGGAAATGTAAAGCTGGGGCGACTACTCTTAAGGAAAAGTTTTTACCTTCTGCATGTCGTAAGAACTGATTTTATAATTTGGTTTACAAACTGCCCGCTTAATGCGGGCAGTTTTATTTTGGGTGCCTAAATGCGATTCACGTTTAAAACGTCAAATTATCTCCCCTCCTTTTTCCTCGTACTAATCTTATTGATTGTAGTCATTCTCTATCATCCGGGATTGCGGGGCGGGTTTATATTTGATGATTATCCCAATCTACAAGAGCTGGGAACATACGGCGGAGTGGTTGATCTTGAAACCTTTAATAATTTCGTATTTAACGGTATCGCGAGCACGTTAGGTCGGCCATTGGCCTTGGCGACATTTTTACTTGATGATAATGATTGGCCTTCTCAGGGCTTATGGTTTAAAGAAACTAACCTAAAAATACATTTATTAACAGGCTTGCTCTTGTGTTGGGCGAGCTTAAACCTTATGCGCGTGCTCGGGCGCAACGAAACTGAAGCAACATGGGTTGCGCTGTTGAATTGCGCGATATGGCTTTTGCATCCCTATATGATTTCCACAACGCTTTATGTTGTGCAGCGTATGGCGCAGTTGGCGGCATTATTTCTGCTTTGCGGAGTAACGGGTTACTTGTATGGTCGATTATTGATAGGGCGAAGTCAGATAAAGACTGGTTACATATGGATGAGCGTCAGTTTAATAGTGTTTACCCTGTTGGGATTGTTCAGTAAGGAAAACGGAATTTTGCTCCCATTCCTAATAGTTGTCATTGAGGCTTGCTTGCCTTCAACTGGCCCAAAGCTGTTTTGGTTGTGGCGTTTATTATTTCTCTTGCTACCTTCCCTGGTAATTGTAGTAGGGTTGCTTAGTAAGTTGGAATTTACTGGTAATGTGTGGGTTAATCGCCCATTTACACAATGGGAGCGGATTATTACTCAGCCGCGTATTTTGTGGGAGTATCTATATCATTTGTATATTCCCCGTATTGAGGGGCGAGGGCTTTTTCAGGATGGTTATTCGTTTTCGCGCAACTTATTTTCCCCCATTACTACCTTAACCTCTATTATTGGCTTAGTTTGTGTGGCTGCTGCTGGAATTTTTTATCGTAAAAGGTTTCCTATAGCGAGCATCGCCATATTATTTTTTTTAGTGAGTCATTTGCTTGAGTCAACTTGGTTGAATTTAGAGTTATATTTTGAGCATAGAAATTATGCCGCATCGGTGTTTCTGTTTTTGCCCTTAGCAGTAGGTTTGGTAAAGCTGCCGCGAATTATTGATTACAAGCTAGCGTATTTTTGTGGGGTTATGATTTTCTGTCTCTTGGTGTTTCTAACTTGGAATCGGAGCAATTTGTGGTCAGATACTGAAAGGCTTCAATATTATTGGGCTGTATCAACGCCAGAATCTGTTAGAGCGCAAAACCAAATGGTTCAAGTATTAATTGCGCAAGGAAGAATAGTTGAGGCGTTAAGCTACTTAGAGACTGCTGCGGGGCGGTTTCCACAGAGTAGTTTTCTTACAATAAATCTTTTATACCTCAAGGTATATATGAACGTGGCGAAAGAGGCAGACTTCATTAACGCTGCTAATCTCATGGTTAATCAGCCATTTGATGCCCAAGCCGTTAGTAGTTTGAGAAAGCTTGTCGATAGGCTCTCGGATAGAAAAGTAGATATAGCTTACCCTCAATACACTCTAGCCTTGCTTGATAAGGTATATACGAATCAAAATTACAAAAAAATTAATACGTTTAAAAGGCTCTATTTTTACTGTAAAGCGCGTTTGTATATGAAAATGAGCGACTATTCTGCCTCATTAGAAAATTACAAAATAGCGATGAGTCTTTATGGCGATACAGACGCTGCATTAAGTATGGTTGCAGAGGTTGGCAATCGAGATAGGCCCGTAGAGGCATTAATCCTTTTGGCGCAAGCGGAAAACATTTATAAGAACCAGAGTGATTTATCTTTAAAGCGGTCTAGAAAATTATATGATAAAGAATTTCCTCGAATGAGATTTAACTTGGAGCAGCTTAATGAAATTAATACATCAGCTAAAAGTGGTAAAAGCGAATGATAAGTCTTAGTATTTTGATTCCAGCTAAGAATGAGGTTCAGGGTTTGTCTTTAATAGTACCTAAAATTCGTGAGCTTTATCCTGATGCTGAAATTATTGTAGTTGATGATGCCTCTACCGATAATACAAGGTGTGTAGCCACAAGTTTTGGCGCTAAAGTTATTTCGCATCCCTATAGTAAAGGCAACGGTGCAGCTATCAAAAGTGGATTGCGCGTAGCAAAAGGCGATGTGCTTGTTTGTATGGATGCGGATGGTCAGCATTTGCCAAAAGATATTCAGAAGCTCCTTGATAAATTAGATGCTGGGTTTGATATGGTTGTTGGGTCTCGAAGTAGAAAGGGGCAAGCAAGTATTCAGCGCGGGATAGCGAATAGATTTTATAATTGGTTTGCCAGTTGGATGGTTGGTCATAAAGTAGAGGATCTTACATCAGGTTTTCGAGCTACTCGAGTTAAAAAATTCCGTGAATTTTTAACTTTGCTTCCTAACAAGTTCTCTTATCCTACAACGATTACAATGAGTTTTTTCCGTGCAGGTTATTCTGTTGGCTATGTATCTATTGATGTGCAGCAGAGGTTAGTAGGTACACAGAGTCATGTTCGTATATGGCAAGATGGGATAAGATTTTTATTGATAATTTTTAAAATTGGCACTCTTTTTTCGCCACTAAAACTTTTTTTCCCTATAAGTTTGAGTTTTTTTGCGACTGCGGTTGGTTATTATGTATTTACATTTTTAACGACAGGTAGATTTACCAATATGTCAGCACTTTTATTTACAACTGCAGTTCTAATATTTCTAATGGGCTTGATATCTGAGCAAATTACTTCTCTAATTTATAAGGATACTAAAAACTTAGAAACGGAAGATCGGTAGAGTTTATGCCGGGATCTAATTGACGAGGTAAAGGTTTTTCATGGAATTTAGAAAAATACTTATTTTTCGTGATCTAATTTTTTAATTTTTAAAAGTCTACTCATTAATTTTCTATCGGGGAAAATAAATAACACATAAATAATAAGTAGCAATAGAGCATCTGTTATTTTTAGATTGGTTAGATGAATTATGTATAAAAAAAAAATACTTATAGTTACTAGAAACTTTCCTCCATTAATTGGTGGAATGGAAAAGTTGAATCTGCATATATATCGGGCTTTGGCTAAAATATATGATGTTTCTATCGCAGGCCCCAAAGGTAGTTCAAAATTTCACGAGCAAAAAAAATTTGTAGAGTTTTCTTCTGAGCCTCTGTGGCGGTACATACTTTCAAGTTTTATAAAAACGACTTGGCTGGCGAAGAAAAATAATCCTGATTTTGTATTTTGTGGCAGTGGGGCTGCAATGCTGGCAGGTTTTTTTTCGGCAAAAATTACTGGGGCTAAGTTAATTTGCTACTTGCACGGTTTAGATATTATCGCAGATAGCGTTATCTATCAGAGCCTATTTATTCCTCTAATAAAAGAAAGTGACTTGATCTTAGTTAATAGTAATCATTCAAAAAATCTTGCTATTAGTGCGGGAATAGACAGAAGTAAAATAAATATTTTATCTCCCGGCACCATGCTACCGTGCCTGGATAATCGAGAATTGTTAGAGAATAAATTTCGTCAAGAATATAATCTTGGAACTCATCCCTTTTTGTTGATTGTAGGAAGGCTGACTCCAAGAAAGGGTATTCAAGAGTTTATAGTAAATGTAATGCCGAATCTGCTTCTCGAATATCCACAGTTAAATCTTTTAATTGTGGGGGGGGACTCTTTAGCGTCAATCAGGAAGCACTCTGGGGTGAGATACAAGCTTCAGCAGCTTATTGGGTCAATGAGTATGCAAAATAATATTCACTTGTTAGGTGGAGTTAACGATGAAAGCCTGTCTGCTGCTTTTTTTAGCGCTAAAGCACTGATTTTCCCTGTATTAGAAATAAAAAATGATGTTGAAGGTTTTGGAATGGTAGCTATTGAAGCTGCGGCTCATGGATTGCCCACAGTTGGCTTTGCTGTTGGTGGTGTTCCTGATGCAATTGCAGAGGGGGAGTCGGGATGGTTAGTTCCTTCAGGGGATTATCTAGCCATGAAAAATATAATAATAAATCGATTATCTTCACCGCAAGCGCTGAGCGTCAATCGGGAAAGTTGCATAGAGTTTGCAAAAAAAAATGGATGGAATATCTTCGAAAGAAAGCTTGTTGCACTACTTCAAGATAAATTGTCTTAATTTTTCTATGCTTGTTGCTCAATTACCCAGGCATCATTTTTTTATCTTGCATAAGTGATAAACTTGATATTGCCAGTTTAATGGCCAAATTGTTAGTAATAGTGCTTGAAAGGCTCTAATAGGAGTTTGATACCATTTTCCTAACGAAATCCAATGCCAAGAAAGAACATGTAAGTCTTTCCATCTATCTTCAACAGCTAACCCGGCGGTTTCAAATAAGTTTTTCCATTCTTCTAGAGTCCTAACTTCTTCCTTTGCTTCAACTTGTTGCGTTCCCGAAAAAAATCCCAATTTTCTTGTTAAAAAATCCGCATTTGGAACTAATAAAATGAAAGTTGCTTCTTCTTTTGCTGTACGAATCATTTCCTTAATAGACTTTACTGGGTCAACAAAATGTTCTAGTGAGCCTAAACAAGTAACCAAATCAAATCTATTATTGTCAAACGGGAGTGACTCTGCGGGAGTCGCATACAATTCGGCATTGGGCGTATCTACTTTACAAATATCTATCGCTTTTTCTGAAATATCTACGCCTGCAGTAACAGCCTTCAATTCTGTGCAGACCTTAATCCATTGTCCAAGCCCACAGGCAACATCTAAAATTTGCTGGCCTTCACGAACGCCAAGCTTTTTGGCAAGCTTATATAAGTATTTTTCAGGTAGATTTTTATGTGTGCTCTTCTTGTAATAAACTGAGTCATAAAATGATTTAATACTTTCAATTTTTTGAGTGTCGTTTGATGGTGAAGTCATATTGGGTTACCTTCTGAGTGATAGGCATTTTTTTGAGCTAGAGTGTAAGCGCTTAACATTTTTTTTGCCAGATCAGACCAGTTTTCAATTGTGACGTTGGGAGTATGTGGCGACTCCAATTGTTTAAAGATTACTCTGGTTAGGCTGTCGGCATTATCTGCAATATAAAGTTCGTTATATGCGTCTGAAAATATCTCTGTTACATCACCTACACCAGCAGCAACTACTGGAATTTTACATGCAGCCATTTCATAAGCTTTTTGAGGAAAGCTACGCTGACCATATTTCGTATCCTTTAAATAAACAATACCCACATCTAGCGAGCAAAAAAAATCCGCTACTCTTTCATGGGTTAGCTTTCCAAGATACATAATTCGTTCATGTTTAGGTGGTAGACATTTGGCATCCAGAGGTCCGGCAAAGACGCATATCGCATTAGGCATCTGAGTGATAATTTCGGTAAAGGCCTTATAAACTGTATCTATCCCTTTCTCTTTTGATAGCCCGCCCGCAGTGCCAATAATTGGTACATTTAGTGGAAGGTTAAAGTCTGCCCTCATGTCATTTTTATTGCGAGGGTAGAAAATAGATTGGTTTATAGTGCTGGGTAGTGCGAGAACTAGCGCATTTTTAGCAAAATTATTTTTAATATAAATACTGAGCGGTTGCGAAACACAACTAATTACTTTTGCCTTGCTTAATGCTCTTCGATAGAGTGTTTTAACGAAGGGGATTTTCGCTAAACCAAAGGTTTCATAATCATCATAAAGATCTGCTGCGTAGATACAGTTAATTTTTTGTGCGATCCATTGCCCCAAAATAACATGTAAACAATCCGAGATACCAACAATTATATCTGGTTTAAACTCTCTAGCAATCTTCAATAAGTTTACAGCGTGACTTAAAATTGACAGGCGATACGTTCCAGCGGAAAGCCCGATCCAACGGAGAGAGCCTTTCTCCGTTGCATGAGTTTCATCTTTTATTGAGCAGTTGCGATAACTTAAGCAAACGCCTAAAACATCATTTCCTAATTGCGCTAGTTGATAAGGTTGTTCATACAGGCGCGCATATTTATCCACGATAACATCGTGCCCCATATACTGCCGTTTGCACAAATAAAGTATACGCATGTTAATTTTTAAATCTTGCGATTAAATTTTCAGCCGCTACGAGAGCTGCGCCAACGACCTGATCCATATTGTAATAACGGTACTGGGCTAATCTTCCCACAAACGTCACATTCTGCTCGGCTTTTGCAAGACTTTCGTAGCGTTTAAATAAAGTTTCATTGGTATCATTAGGGATAGGGTAGTAAGGATCCCCCTCTGCTTGAGGATATTCTTTGACTGTTGATGTACCGCTATGTATTTGCCCTGTTAAATGTTTGAATTCTGTAATACGAGTAAAATCGAAGTCATTAGGATAATTTACTGTTCCCACCGATTGGACGTGATTTATGTTGGGAAAATGCTCATGCTCAAAGCGCAGAGATCTATAAGGCAGCCTTCCAAAACAGTAATGAAAGTATTCATCAATAGGGCCGGTATAAATAATATGGCTTGATAAATACATTTTGCAAACATCACGAAAGTTGGTGGCTAGTTGAACCGTTATGTTTGGGTGGTTCAACATGGACTTAAACATTTTTGTGTAACCGTACAATGGCATAGCTTGGAGTTTATCGGTGAAGTAACGATCATCATTATTTGTTCTAACAGGAATGCGAGCAGCAACACCGGCTTTTAATTGTGATGGATCAACTCCCCATTGCTTTTTGGTGTAGTTTAGAAAGAATTTCTCGTATAGATCTCGCCCAACACTATTTAAAACAACATCCTCGCTTGTTTTGATTGGGTTTCGTGGCTCTCGAACTTTCTCAAAAAAAAGACTGACTTCTTCATCACACAACTTCAAATCGTATAGTTTATTAACGGTATCTTTATTGATAGGAAAAGGATATTGTTCACCATTCACAACGCAGCGAACCCGATGTTCATAATCTCGCCATTTGGTGAATTTTGATAAATAGTTAAATATATGTTCGCTGTTAGTGTGGAAAATATGAGGACCGTAGTTATGAATTAAGATTCCATGTGAATCATAAGAGTCATATGCATTGCCCCCAATATGGTTGCGCTTGTCGATAATGGTAACACGATAATTTGTTTCAGCTAGTTCCCGCGCGATAACACATCCGGCGAAGCCTGTGCCCACCACTAGGAAATTAATCAATTTGCACGTGCTCATTACGCGCTTAGCCCTATGCGTCGGAGAATCTTAAAAAATTCAGAATTGTAGTTAAGTCGAAGTGCTCCAATTGCTGCAATATCAACGTGAGTTAATAGGTTGATATTAGTTTTATCTAATAGTCTTGATGAGTTAAATTTTCTGACCATGGATAATCCTAAAGGAGCTGCTCTAATGCATGCTCGAATCCATTGGCTGGCAACTACTGAGTTAAATTCAGATGATTTATTGATGCTCAGTAATGAAAAAAGCCAGCTTTCAATTGAGTTTAAGTCATTAATATCAGTAATTGAGTGTGGCGCCCGAATCAAATTGTGAACTCTTGCTTGTTCGTTTGTTGGATTAATGCCAATATTTTTGAGTGCATTAATACGTATGACCTTCGTAATTCCCTCCATCTGATCTTTTTTGGCTTGTGTAGCTTGTGTCGGGTGGCGTCTATAGTTTAAAAGTGCTTGAGGGACATTTGCAAATTTATAGCTCTGCATGGCTCTAATAAAAAAATCATAATCTTCCGCTAAATTAAAGCTATTTCTGTATGGAAATTCATCAAAAACGTATCGTTTTGCTATAACGGTAGGATGGCAAATTGAATTTTGAAACAAAAAAGCTGCTTCAAGGGCTTCATGTGAGGTTGGCCAGCGAGTAATTCTTTCGGGTCCCTGTCCGATTTCCTTAAACCAAGTTCCGCACAAATCCACTTTTTTAGTAGCCATAAAATTAATTTGTTGCTGCAATCGATCAGGGTGCGCAATATCATCCGCATCCATTCTGGCAATGTATTCGCCATGTGATTCCCATACTAATGTGTTTAGTGCCGTCACTATCCCGCTATTGCTATTGCTATCTATGATTTTAATTTTGTTGTTGTCATGGGCGTAGGCATTAACTATGCCCAAACTGTTATCTGTAGACCCATCATTATAAATTAATATTTCGAAATTTTCATAGGATTGCTTTAAAAGGCTAGTTAGGGATTTTTCCACCCATTTTTGCGAGTTAAAAAGAGGCATTATGACGGATATTAACGGAGACATCTTATTTGTTCTCACTACTTTTCAATTTTGCCTCTATTGAGTTTATTATTGAGCTATCGATAAAATCGTCGAACTTTCTGGCGAATAAAAACCTTTTAGACGCTTCTTGTATTGTCTCATAATGATTGATTGTTAGTATTTCAGGTGAATCGTCAAATTTTGACTTCCAGCTTGTATATGTCAATGAAGGTTTTAACAAAATATCTTCCCCATCATTTTTTATCTTCATAATAGCTGTCTGAAAAAAAACTTCGTCAGGTATGACAGCATTTTCGAAGAACTCTATTAAATCAGAATTGTTCTTTAAATACTCGAAAAGCTTTCGTAATGTTAAATCGTTAATTGCCCACCATTGCGAGCCGCCATAAAAAGTAATTTTTTTTGGCGGTTTTTTGTATAAAAAAATTTTTTTTAGGGCTTTTAAGTGGTCTATTTTTTTTTCTGTTATTGATCGTATTAGGATTTTCTTAGCATTTCTATATATTGCTTTTGGTCGAAAGGAAAAGATAGATGGTATATAGACAGAATCAGATATGTTTCCTGAGAAATTGTATTTATATGCTTGCGTTCTATATTTATAATGGTTTGGCCAAGCGTCTTTAATGGGTAGACAGTCCATAAAATTATAGATCTTGTTGTTTTCCAAATAAGCACGTATTGCTTTTTTGTTAATAATGGGAAAGTCCTGACCGCTAAGCAGTATCGTGTGTCCGTGCCCATGGTCAGAAATGATTTGTTCAATGCATTTTAAGGTTGCTGCAACTAAAGAGAAGTCTCCCCATGAACATGCGGTGCTGTTAATTATTTTAAGAGAGCTACATGCGTCCAATTTGAACTCGAAATTGGCATTTTTATCTATGTGAATATAGAAATAGACATCTGCATCCGACAAATTTTCAATAAGTCTACGCAGCTGAAGAGGGTTTTTGTGCGCGAGAATGATGTAGTTAATTCGATACATGCTGATTGTTTCTTTCAATTATTAATGGCTACAGGAATCTAATATGAATTACATTTCCAAGCTAATCTATCCAAAATATCTTGATAGCAGTTTTATATATCCTTTAGGCCAAACGCCTAAGGAAATAAAGTGTAGCCAGTCGAATAAGTTGGGACGAAAGCCATAAAACTTAGAAAAAATCTGCAAATAGAGTTTTTGAGCTTTAATGTTGTCGTTTTTTGCGTGTACATCGCGCACTAATGAGTAGGCAGCAGTTATTTTTTTTCTTTGATTAATTGATATTCTATCAGGCCTTTGATCGTTGTTATAATAATAAGTTGTAACATCAAGAAGTTTTGCTGTTCCCAAATCTTTAACTAGCCGCATAAATGTTTCCAAATCTTGCCAGGCAGGTAGGTCTTCGTTGAATAATCCTGCCTGCATCATGTTTTTTCTGGTTGTGAATATTTGATTACCAATCCAATTTGATTCGAATAAGTCCTCATAACATACAGAGCTTCGCTTTTTTGTATCTGATATTTTTGAGTTTCCATCATCGAAACGATCTTGGCTGTATAAACATGAAAACGATTCGTGTAAAGAGGATAGTGTAGTCCAATATTCGACAAAGCTTCTTATGCGGCCAGGGAGAAAATAATCATCATCGTCCAAACCCGTAATAAAATATCCAGTTGCTAGCATTATTGCTTCGTTTCTGGAAGCCGGCCCGCCCATTGAATTTATGTGATGGATAGTTTTAATCTGCTTGTGACAAAGAGATATCTCGTTTAACCAGTCTTTTGTTGCATCTGTTGAGGCATCATTAACTATAATTATTTCAATATCTTTATAATCTTGCTCCAGCACAGATTGCACGGCTTTTTTTAAAAATGTAAGACGATTTTTGGTTGGGATATAAACAGAAACTAGCATTTCATTGTTCTCAGTTAAGTGCTAAATAGAGATACATCTTCACAAACTCAAGAATTTTTTCATTGTTAAAAACCAAAGCCTATTAAATTTTATACTTAAAAAAATATAGATTGTTGTAAAAATAACACTGGCAAAGCAGAGCGTTAGAAAGCAGTTTTTGAAATTTAGATAATTTGATAGTCGCCAAGCTATTAAACCGCTCACTGACGCGATAATAAGTGGGGGAAGCAATTGTGCTAGATATTCGTTGAGCTTGGCACCACAAGTTGGATATACAAGATATCGCCATACCGGTATAAAGATTACAAGTTGTATTGCAAGCATGCCTATGCTTAACCCCTTAAGCCCATATTGCGACACTGAAAAAAAGAGAATCGTGAATGTGGTAACTAGTAAGGCTATATTCCACCAAAATGCCCTATGCACATTTCCCGTGGAATACAAAAGGCTTCCTGTAGGGTTTCCAACAGAACGTATTCCTCCCCATACAGCAAAAATTGTCATATAAAAATTCGCTTCCTTCCATTGAGGTCCCAGTAAGATCGCGATTATTTCTGCAGCAAAAAAACAGATAAATGTATATATCGGAAAGTTAATTGAGGATGTCATTCTAAGTGTTGTCAGGTAAATATTTTTTAATGATTTTTGATCGCGCTGTACTTTTGCCATGGCAGGCATGCTGATTCGTGTAGCGATGGGGTTTACGAAGCTATTAGCAATTGTCAAATTTTGATCTCTTGGTGTGCTGTATAGACCAATATTAGATGCGCCGGCAAAGTAACCACCTAAGAAAATATCGCTCTGGTTAATTAAAGTACTTATAAATGTCTCACCAAGTTTATAGGCCCCATAACGAAAATATTTTCTAAGTCCATATAAATTTAATTTTAATTTAATTCGATATTTTGTTGATAAGAAAATAAAAAAAAGTAGAGATTTTATGCTTGTTGATGTAAGAATTGCCGCTATTAATGAATATATGCCATAGTGATTAATTGCTAATATTATTGTTATTAAAAACCCACATAATGCTGAAAATACTTCTATCCAAATCAGCCCAATAAATCGTAATTCTTTTTCCGCTAATACTTTGAATTGGTTGCCTACAGCGCTAATTGGAAATATTGCGCTCACTAATAATAGAGGAGTATAGAGCTCTGGAGCGCCATAAAAACTTGTAATCGGATTTGCAACAAAAATGAATAATATCGTCAATAAAAAAGAGATGATTATATTTATCCAGTAAAGCGAGGATAAAATATCTGAGTTAGGTGTTTGAAAATGGATGAGGGCATTACTTATGCCGAAATCCGCAATTATCCCAACAATGGCGATAAGAGCTGCGATTATAGCCATGTGACCAAAATCGCTCGGTGTTAAGATGCGTGCAAGAATCATCGTTTGGGCGTATTGAAGCATCACTCTAAATATTGTTGAGCTTGTGGTCCATCTGCCAGCAGAAAGAATCTCGTCCCTAAGCTTCATGGTTTTTCTGCTATCGCAAAGTAACCAATAGATTCATCAGAGCCACCAAAAATACCATCTAATAATGGGGCAACAATTTGTCCAGTCCACCATATGGGAATTAGACACATTTGAATAGTTTTTCTCATGAATCTTGGGCCACGTATTAACAATGTGAGGTGATAGTTGAGCTTCAGTATCCACATGACCCAAAAGCCCGATTTGGCACTTATGTATATATTTGTAAATCCAGCCTTGCTCAGTAAATATTCAAGTCCATAACGCGTATAGCGATAGTAGTCCCATGGCTGTTCGTGTTCTCGCCATTGAAATGGGGTGGAAATGATGATTTTCCCATTAGGTTTTAGAATACGAAATGCTTCGCTTATCAGTAGGTAAGGCTCAGGTAAGTGCTCAAGAACTTCGAAGCAAACAAGGTTGTCAATAGAGGTGCTTTTGATCGGTAGTTCTTTCGAAAGATCAGCACCTATGTCGGACTGGAATCTATGTAATGTGTTTGGCCAATCAATACCGTAGTAGGTATTCGCGCGCTCCAGGATAATACTTTCATACGGTCTGGTTCCACACCCTAGATCAGCTACTATGCCATTTAATAACAATGAAGATTTTTTAACTAAATCTAGTTGAATTTTTTTTGCTAGCCAATTGTGAGTTAGTTTACTGAATTTATTCATTTTTATTTTTTCTAAATTAATTTTTTATAAATGTAAAAATCGCAAAATGACGTATTAAAATAGTCGCCGTTATATGGATATATGTTTAATATTTTTTCAACTAACGCCCAGCTTTTTTCATTTTTCTCAATCCAGTCGGTAAATTTCCTATGTTTAACGTGCATCGCGGGGCTTGCAAGTTCGTCTGTGTTAGAGGCGTAAATGATCACAAATTTGTCTGCCGATTGAAATAGTCGTTTCATGTACTCGTCAAATACTTTATCTTCTACGAGATGAAAAATTACATCTAGTGAAAGCGCTAATTCGGCTCGTTGCTCTTTGAACTCTTTTAATAGAATAAATTTTTTAGATTGGTCTGATGAAAATTTATTTTTACATATATTTATTGCCATTTCACTAATGTCTATGCCGATGTATGAGCTGTAGTTAGCAAGCAATAATTGATTTCCATCGCCGCAGCCAAATTCAATAACTGATTGAACAAGTTTTTCAGATATAAATTTATTTATTATTTCAGCTTTAAACACGGCAAGGTGTTCGTAAGAACCTGGGCCAGAGTTTTCTCCTGTCGTGTATCTATCATTCCAATATTTTTTAGACGAAAATCTTGCTGTGAGCCTTATAAGTTTTACAAGTTTATTTAATGTTTTCATGCTGACATCCTGAAATAGCCTCTGTGTAAACTTTTTCGATATCTACTATTCTTTTTTTTATATCAAAGTTGATTTCAATATAAGTTCTGGCTGCCTTAGACATTATTGACAGGGCATTTTTATCATTGAGAATTTCAATTAGCTTTTCGGCCAGTTCATCTATCTTTCCGGCGGAAAACTTGAACCCAGTGATTCCGTCTATAATCCCTTCTTCCGCCCCCCCTGTTGCCGAGCTAATGACTGGAGTGCCACAGGCTTGAGCTTCTAGTATCACCATTCCAAAGCCTTCGTCGTCACCGTTATTTGCTTTAATACTAGGCAAGCACAAAACACTTGCTCCTTGAATTAATTTAATGATGTCATTTGATTTGAGCGCGCCGGTAAAAATTATTTCAAGTTCGAGATTTCGACTGAGCTCTTCGCATTCTTGGCGTAAGGGTCCGTCACCAACAATAATTAATTCTGTGCTCGGCATCATTTTTTTTACAATTGAAAAAGCATTTATTAAAATGCTTGGCCCTTTTTTTTCCACTAATCTGCCCACAAAAATAATCTGGGGGCACGTATTTTTCCGAGAAGGTCGAAATTTTTCTATATCTAAACCTGTGTAGCAAACTCGTATTCTGTTGGCGGGAATGCCGCGGGATATGGCATACTCTTTTATCGCACAGGACACAGCAATGAAGCTTATTTCTTTGGCCTTGATAAGGGATGTTAGTTTTTGTGGGTAGCTTTTCATTCTCAAGGTGTCATTCCCTTCTTCCCACCAGCTTGCGTTTATAGTTATATCATATCCATGGAGCGTAACAACAAGTGGAAGTCCTAATGCTTTGGCGTACGGCCAAATATCTGTAGCGGATGTGGCAAAATGTGCGTGAATTAGGTCTGCATTTAATGATTTAAGTCTTTTAAGCGTGAACGGCGACGCTATTGAAAACCACCTGCATAATCGATAAATAAATTTTTCTATATGGCTGTAGTTTGGTGAAAGCAAAAAAAGTCGTTCAAATTCGTCAAGTGTTAAACCATTGTTGTCATATTTTTCCCCTACCAAAATTGGTTGCCAGCTCCTTAAATTTAAAGCTTGTTCTTTGATGAATGTTTGAGATATTGGAAGTAATGTATTCGTAAAAAAAATCACTTTTTTTGGGGGGGGTAAATTCATATTTTTATTGATCCATCTGGAACAACAGATATTTATGCCGTGATTTAGTAGAAGCGTCTATTTAGCTTTTAGGCTTTTACTTTACAGCGGTGCAATAATAAATTTCACCACTTGCAGCAGTTAGCCCTAGACGTACTATATTCTTTTCGTTCGCCAAGTTATTGGCTTTTATGAGTTCCACAAGAAATCCTGCGCTTTTTAGTCTATTAATATAATCGTAACCACATTTTCTTACATGATCTTCTTGACCAAAAGCTATTAGGCGAGCTGCGGGAGTAGTTATCGAGGGGTCTTCATATGTTTGATGATTATACGTAGGCACTGTAATTATAGCCTGACCGTCTTTCTTGAGTACTCTGAAAAACTCCTGGATTGCTTTTTTGTCATCAAGGACATGTTCTAATACGTGATTGCACAATATTGTATCGAAGTAACTATCGGGGAATTGAATATTCGTTATATCCATTTGAACTTTTGTAGTGGTCCTAAAAAGATCCGCTGTTATGTAGCTGTCACCTAATGCATTCTCAATCTTTTTTTCGAAGCATTTTTCCGGTGCTACGTGTAAAAATTTCGTGGAAGGCTTCTTTAATAAGATGTTTTTTTCAAGCATGAAAACCCAAAGTAATCGGTGACGTTCTAAAGCTTCACAGCATACGCATATAGCATCGTGCCTGACGGGGTCTCCAAAGTTCAAAAATTTTTTGAAGAAATTTTCGCATATCGGACAATATCTAGTGTCACCACGATTTCTTGCCACACAAACTTTTTTTCTGATTTTATTTTTTTGGTTTTTTAGCCAGTACAGTATTTGCGACATTTGAATGACCTTTGGTGCATATCTGAGTTATTAAATTAGTTGTCTTTGAACCGTGTGCGTATCAATCCGCATCGACAAATCCACCGCTTTACAATGTTTCGTCAGCGCCCCAATCGAAATAAAATCCACACCCGTCTCCGCAATCAGCGGTAGCGACAGTTCAGTGACATTACCTGAAGCCTCAAGCTTAGCTTGTCCTTTATTAATAGCTACTGCTTTGCGCATATCTTCTTGGGTAAAGTTGTCCAGCATGATGATGTCGGCATTTGCGCTGAGCGCTTGTTCTAATTCTTCAAATGTTTCCACTTCTACCTCTACGGGCTTGTTGGGGGCAATCGCGCGTGCAGCAGTAACGGCTGCGGTGATTCCACCGCAGGCGGTTATGTGGTTTTCTTTAATAAGAAAGGCGTCATACAGGCCAATACGATGATTGTGACAACCGCCTGCGGCTACGGCGTACTTTTGTGCATCGCGTAGGCCGGGTAGGGTTTTGCGTGTATCAAGCAATTTTACGGGTGTGTGAGCCACAAGGTTTGCGTAGTAGCGACTTATGGAGGCGGTACCGGATAAGGTTTGTACAAAGTTAAGTGCAGTGCGCTCGCCAGTGAGCAGACTGCGTGCATTGCCGCTTAGGCTAAAGAGCGTGCTGTTGGCAGCGGCTGATTCGCCATCTTCTATATGCCATTCAATAACAACGTCTTTGTCTAATTGCGCAAAGACCTCTGTTACCCAATCCTTACCGCAAAACACACACTCTTCGCGAGTGATAATGGTGGCTTTTGCCTGTTGGTTGGCGGGTATTAACTGCGCTGTGATGTCCCCGCTGCCTATATCTTCTGCGAGTGCAGCGGTGACATTTTCGCGAATGCGTTGGGTTAAGTGAGGAATGCGTTCGGCAAAGGTGGAAATCATGCGATGGGTCGTCCAAGCGTATTTATTGCGATGAATAATACCCGAATAGTAGTTGTTAAAGGGGCTATAAGTAACGTCTCTGTGTGCTATTTTCTCTGCGTTGATATAGCACTTGGTTTCACCAAATTATTAAAATCTTGTTAAATCATATAAGAAAACCCGCAACATATCACTATTTGTGATATGGCTCTCGCCTTGAGCATTTGCTCCTAGAGAGTGCAGCTTTGTTGGATATACTTGATTTACCGAGGTCCCTTTTTTGTTGGTTAGCATCATGTCTGAACAAATCCGTCCTGAACAAAATAACGTTGTGCAGCTGAACCCTGAGCGTGTAGCAGGGCAGCCGCCACAAATTATTTTGGCTCGCCTGCCTGCCGCAATGCATTCACTGCGGGATAAAGCGCGTCAGCAGTTACAGGGATTGTTACGCGACCTGTTTGATAAGGTTGACGATGCCATGTTTGAGTTGGCCGATAAAGCCAACAACAACCACGACCAAAATATGTATTTTGATTCGATGCGTGAGGTGCGTCTGCGCCGCCGCGCTATGGAAACTGCGTTTTTTCGCAGCATTGATATTCGCTTTGCGCAGTTGCTTGATCACAATGCCTATCGCGATGAGATGCAATCAGAGATAAAAGAGTTTTCACTTGATGATCTATCGCTCGTTAAAAATGATGATCTTGAGGAAATGGTTGCTATTGAAGGCATGATTAACAAAGCCAATGAGCAATTTGCTGAATTGATTCAGCATTTAACTCTGCGTATTGACCATTTGGTTCCGGTTAAAGTTTATCAAAAGAATAATCCTCTGGGTGTGGATGTCATTTGCAATGCTTTCAATGATGCCTCCAAAAACTTAAATATCGATGTTAAAGCCAAGCTGGTTTTATTGAAGCTCTTTGACAATATGGTAATGACCCAATTAGGTGCTTTGTTTCAATCGCTTAACCAATTGCTTATTGAATTAAATATCTTACCTTCCTTAAAACAAGCTGCGCGCGCTAAACGCCCGAGTGCTTCAGCGCCTACTGCTGCTGAACATTATGGTTCGGGTTTGTCTGCTTCATTAAATGCAGGAAGTGCTCCTCAACCGCAGGGTGTTCAAGCTAATGGCGGATTAAATGCGGGTTCATCTTATGATGACCAAACTAATCAAGTTTTGCACACTTTGCGCGATTTATTGGGTGCGCGCGGCGGTTCGCATGCAGCCGGAGAGCGTGTTCTTGGCGAAGAAATAGCCAGCCAAGATCTGGTTAGAATTCTTTCTTTAGCACAACATCAGCACACATTTACACAAGCGCCAGTTAATAGCTCTGGTACACCCATCAATATTCGTGACTTGCTGCAACAGTTATTAACCAATAATGAGCAGCAAAAACCACAAGCTATTAATCAAGTTGACGATGATGTGATTAATCTTGTCAGCATGATGTTTGATTTCATTTTAGATGACCGTAACCTCGCGTCACCCATGAAAGCTTTGATCGGCCGTTTGCAGATTCCCATGGTGAAAGTGGCTATTGCGGATAAAACTTTCTTTAGCAAAGGCGGCCATCCTGCACGCCGCTTATTGAATGAAATGGCGATGGCAGCTTTGGGTTGGCAAGAGTCGAGTGAAGTCAATCATAACGGTGAACAGCGTAAAGATAGTCTGTTCAGTAAAATGGAAATCACCGTGCAAACAATCTTGTCGGATTTTGATACCGACATGTCGATTTTCAATACTTTGCTCACCGATTTCCGTTCTTTCCTCGAAAAAGATAAGCGTCGTGCGCAAATTTTAGAACAGCGCACTATTGATGCGGAAGATGGCAAGGCCAAATCTGAGCGGGCGCGCTTACAGGTAGATTCGGTGTTAAACCGTTTAACATCTGGCCATGATTTACCGGCTTCTGCGCAAAAATTATTGCGTGATGCTTGGGGTAATGTGCTGTTTATTATCTCGCTAAAGCAGGGTATTGATAGCGCTGAGTGGCAGGCGGGTATTCGTACTGCGCAGCAATTGGTGTGGAGCTTAACGGCGCCCATGTCTAAAGAAAATCGCCAAGGGTTACTAAAATTAGTTCCGCAATTGTTGCAAAAGCTGCGCGATGGTTTAGAGGATATTTCTTACAGCCCATTCGAAACTACGCAGTTATTTAAACAACTGGAAACCTTACATTTAGCCCGTTTGCGTTCAGTGCCAAAAATTGATGACGTAGCCGCGGCTGTTACCCCTAAAGTCACCGTTAAACTGGCTGATGTTCCAGCTCCTGTTGCTCGCGTAGAGTCTCCTGAGGCGCTTGTTGCCGCTGAAGTGAATGGGGTTGAAGCTGATGAACCGGTTGAATTGCCCTCTGAACCAACCGTCAATCTTGTAGCTGCACCTACTGAGGTGGTTACAGAAATATCGGCGGGAACAGTTGAAGAAATAGTAGCTGCTGAGGTTGAAACAATTCCTGTGTTGGAGGAAGTGGTAACCGCAGAAGTTGAGCCTTTAGTGCCGGTAGGAGCAACGCTTGAGTCACTGGAAACATTTGTGGTCATGAGCGATGAGCCGACTATCACTGAAAGTGCAGATAGTTTGCCTGAAGGTGATCAGCACCTTTCCTTGGTGGGTAATCTTACTCAGGGCAGTTGGTTTGAAATGCAAAGTGAAGATGGTCAAAAATTCCGCAGCCGCCTTGCCGCCATTATTCGGGCAACTGGAAAATATATATTTGTAAATCGTTCAGGTGTGAAGGTTGCCGAAGAGACTCGTATGAGTCTAGCATTGGCGCTTAAATCGGGTCGTTTACAAGTATTGGATGATGGTATGTTATTTGATCGTGCGCTTGAGGCTGTAATTGGTAATTTACGCAATAATCGTTAAGTTTTAGGGACTTGCGGTCTGCCGTTACACAGTCTTTCAAGGGCTTGCGAGTGCAAATGCACAATCTTAGGTTTATGATGCCCACTACTTTAATGGGTGATGTGGTCTAAAACCTGAGGTGTGTGTTTGGCGATTTCAAATAAAACTACTGTGGAAAATAGCGGTATTAACAACGGTTTGCTAACGGCTGCCACTCAATGCCCTTCGCCTAATCTCAATCAGCGCCCGCTGGGGCAATCTATAAGCCTCCTCGTTATCCATAATATCAGCTTACCCCCCAGCAAATTTGGCACTGGCTGCGTCCAAGCGTTTTTTACCAATCAGCTTGATACCTCTTTAGATCCCTATTTTCAAACTATCGCAGAGCTGCAAGTTTCTGCGCATTTGTTTATTGAGCGCGATGGGGCTATCACACAGTTCGTCCCTTTTGATGAGCGTGCTTGGCATGCAGGCGCATCCTCTTTTCAGGGGATTGCGGACTGCAATGACTACAGTATTGGGATTGAGTTGGAAGGTTGCGACGATATTGCTTACACTGACGCCCAATATACTGCGCTTACCAAGGTGACTCGGCAGATTTTGGCGGCGTATCCTGAGATTACGCCTGAACGTATAGTCGGTCATAACCAAATTGCGCCAGAGCGTAAAACTGATCCGGGTGAGGCGTTTGACTGGGGTCGTTTTTACCAGCTGCTGGGCGACAACTGACAACTGATTTTATAAAGAGAAACCTATGATTTTTTTAAGTTTAATAGCCGTCTTGGCGATTATGTTCTGGTCGCGTTCGACAGCAGCAATTTTGCAGCGCGATACTTGGTTTGTCTGGCTCTTGAATCACTTACGCAGCTTGCCCGCTATATCTTCCTTTCCCTTACTTCCTATGGTTTTGGCGTTTATCTTGCCACTCTTGGTGGTAGTGGTGTGCATTTGGGCGATAGTCTATTTTCTGTCAGCAAATTTTCTGTTTTTTTTATACGTACCCATACTCCTGTACTCATTGGGGCGCGGTGATTTCTTAGCGGATGTTAATAATTATATTGATATTGCGAGCCGCGGCGATTCAGTGGCTGCCAGTAAATTAGTGGATGACCTTTGCGGCCACGCCGCCCACGATATAAGTTCAACGCCTACTAGCGATTGGAAAGATTTACATGCTCAAGCGTTAAAAGTTATTAGCTATCGCGGTTTTGAGCGTACCTTTGCGGTGTTGTTTTGGTTTGTCATTGCTGGTGCTGTAGGGGCACTTTTATACCGGTTGAGCGCGATTTATCGCGAGCACACTGCTCCTCATTCCGATGAAGCTATATTGGCAAATAAATGGTTGTGGTTAATTGAATTCCCTGCTGTGCGTTTGATGGGTTTAACCTGGGCATTTGTAGGTAATTTTGATCGTTGCCCCTTGCGCGATAGTTTGTTGGATACCGAAAACTCATCCATGACTATTTTAAATAACAGTTTGCGCGGTGCCTTGGGCGCGCCCACAGATTTATATGTTAAGCCCGAGCAGGTTGTTGGTGTTACTACGCTGCAAGAAACAGAAGAGGCTGCCGAAGAGCGCGCAGAAGCTGAGCAAGAAGCCGAAGAAACAGCGCAGGAAGTTATTGAAGATTTAGTAGGCATCACCCTTAGCCCACAAGCAGAACCGGCGTATTCTTTTGCGTTGGTTAAATCCAGTGTTCCGCTTTATTCGCGCTCATTATTGTTTTGGGTAGGCGCTATCGCGTTTGCCACTTTGTTTATCTAAGCTTTATTAATCGATTTAAGTTTCATTTAATCGATTTAATTTTATTTTTATGATTGTAGAGGTAACTAACAATGCCATCCTTTGATGTGGTTTCAGAAGTTGATAAACATGCACTCACCAACGCGGTAGATCAAGCCAGTAAGGTGATAGTCAGCCGTTACGATTTCAAAGGCGTAGATGCCAAATTTGATCGCAAAGAATATGAAATCACCATGGTTGCAGATAATGAATACCAACTTGATGCCATGTTGGATTCTTTACGAGTTGCGCTGCACAAAAATGGTATCGGTGTTTCTTGTTTAGAGATCAAACCGGTTAAAACCGCAGGCAAGCAAGTGAAGAAAGATCTTGTGGTGCGCACCGGTGTGGAAAGTGAGCTTGCGAAAAAAATCGTTAAAATGATTAAAGACGAAAAAATGAAAGTGCAGGCGTCCATTCAAGGCGATCAAGTGCGCGTTACCGGCAAAAAACGCGATGATCTGCAAGAATGCATGGCGATGTTGCGCGCTGCGGATATTGAAATACCATTGCAGTACACCAATTTTCGCGATTGAGATAACAAATAATTGATTACCCGTTCATCCTGAGCGCGAAGCAGTCGAAGGACTTGAAGCCTTCAATATTTATCCCTCGTCATCCTCGCGTAGCGGGGATCCAGCTTTTGATTTTAGGCTTTTAACGGCTGGATCCCCGCTACGCGAGGATGACGATTCCCTTCTAAAAATAAATACCTTATTTCGTATGTGTTTTATTCCACAGCCAAGCTAACAAAAGCAATGTAGGAATCACTGAAAGCGTACTGAAAATAAAAAATGTTTGGTAGCTAGTGGCTTCTACAATATAACCAGAAACCCCGCCAATAAATTTCCCCGGCAAGTTTGCCAGCGATGCTAATAGTGCATATTGCGTTGCGGTAAAATTGCGATCTGTAAGGCTCGACATAAACGCCACCAACACCACACCCGCAAAACCTTGGGATAAATTGTCGGCACTAATCGTTGCAAAAAATGCCCACTGTTCAGAAGGGTGAATTGCCATTAATAAATAAGCTAGGTTAGAAATTGCAACCGCAATTGCTGCAACCACAAGCATGGGCTTGATATTAAAAGCCGCAACGCAAACGCCGCCTAAAAAAGCACCCGCGATACCAATCCACACCCCATAAACTTTAGAGACTGTCGCAATGTCCGCTTTGGTAAAACCTGAATCCAAATAAAACGGCCCCGCTAATACGCCGATCATTTGATCGGGTAATTTAAATAGCCCCACAAACGCTAATAATGCCAATGCTAGTAAAACGCCGTTGCGCGAAAAAAACTCTTGAAAGGGTTTTATAAAGGCATCTTGAATGCGAATTTCGCGAATTCGTAACTCTTTATCCGGTGCGGGTTCTTTCGATAACAGAACCGCTGCCAGTGGTAATAAAATAAGCGCCGCCATGGCTAAATAAGCGTTTGTCCACCCCACTAATTCGGCTAGGTAAAGCGCAATTGCGCCGGATAAAATCAGCCCAAGGCGATAGCCTAAAATATAAGTGGCGGCGAGTGCGGCTTGTGATTCTACCGGTGCAATTTCAATGCGATAGGCATCCACAACGATATCTTGGGTCGCGCCAGAAAACGCGACTAATCCTGCGGCTATAACGAATAGCGTGAGCGACGCAGGGCCTATAAGTGCCATGCCGATTAAAGCTGCTATGAGAATAATTTGGGATGTCACCAGCCAACCTTTGCGGCGGCCTAAAAAGGGTAGGGGATAGCGATCTATTAAGGGTGCCCACAAAAATTTAAGCACGTAAAAAAAACTTGCATAACTGACTAAGCCAATCACACTCAAGGCCACACCGGTATCGCGCAGCCACGTTGAAAGCGTATAGCCCACTAATAAAAACGGCAGGCCGGAACCTAACCCCAAAAACAGCATGGTTAATGCAGAAGGTGTGGCAAATGCGCGCTGAATTCCTCGCCAACCTTTGTAATTATTTTTATCGTCTTGTGCGGAGGTATTCGTTGTCATAGAGGTTTACTTTGCTGGCCGAGAAGTTAAGGATTGTAACCGTAAATCGACAGTTTAATTTTGCCATTGTTAATATCAATGCCATCTTTCTGTAAGCGCTGCACTTGTTCGCGATAACCTTCAGAATTTATTGGCAGGGAAAGCCGGCCTTGAGCGTTAATTACGCGGTGCCATGGCAGGTTTGATTGGTCGGGTAATTCACACATCAACCGCCCCGCAAAGCGAGCACCGTTTGGCATACCGGCCAGCTTGGCTAGGTTGCCGTAGGTAATAACCTTGCCTTTAGGGATTTGCGCAAGGGCTAGGTAAATGGCTTCTTTGCGTTCTTGTTTTTGTATGTCCTGCATGCTTCGCTCAAGGTTGATGGAGGATTTGGTGGTAGAATCATGCCACAAATTTTTCGAGGTAAACAAAAATGCGGTTAGGTTTGATCTGGTTATTGGTGCTCTTGGTTATCGAAATTTGGTCAATCGTTAAAATGAGCGATTTTGTGGGCGGTTGGGCAACACTGATATTGCTGTTGGCGGGGTTTATTTTTGGCTTAAAGCTAATGCGCAGCCAAGGCATTAACGCCATGATGAAAACCGCGCAAGGCGTACAACCCGGCGAATCACCTTTGGCACCACTGGCAACAGGTATTGTTAAAGCCTTTGCGGGTATCCTTTTAATTATCCCTGGGTTTGTAAGCGACTTTTTTGCCTTGCTGATTTTGCTGCCCTTTGTGCGCAATAGCTTTGCGCGTCATCTCGCTAAAAAAGGTCAGTTCCAAGGTTTCGCCACTGGCGGCTTTGGTGCCGGCGGTTTCGGAAAAGGGTTCGGTGGTTTTGGCGGGTCTAACGCCGCTAATGAAGGCAATGTCTACGAACATGATGGCTCTGCAAAGCCTGCTGAGAAGGTTATTGAAGGACAAGTTATAGAGCATAAGTTTGATAAGTAACTCGCTAGCAATAACCCGCGTTAATTAAAAGATTTATTCGCCGTCATCCCCGCTCGGCAACTGCTCCTGCGTTGCTCTACCTTCTGCATCCATGCAGTCGTGCGCGAGGATGACGACTCCCTCATAAATATAAAAAACCTTGGCCAATACGAGTAGAGCCGCCATAGCGGCAAAATTAAGGCCTTTGCAAGATATTTTGTGCACCTACAGTTGAAATCCTCAATCCCAACCCCACATCCCAGTCACCGCTTAGCGAGTTGTTGTATTACTCGTACTCTCGGTGATCTTGAAAACCCCAAAATCGCCACTATTTACCCAATCGCTGAGGCTTAGCCTCGGGTTTGTTAATAATGCTAGTTAGGAGACTTGTGTCCATGAAAATTCGTCCGTTACATGATCGTGTTGTGGTTCGCCGCAAAGAAGAAGAAACCAAAACTGCTGGTGGCATCATCCTTTCAGGTGCAGCTAAAGAAAAGCCAAACCAGGGTGAAGTTCTCGCTGTGGGCAATGGCCGTGTATTGGCTAGTGGTGAATTACGTGCTTTGGATGTCAAAGTAGGTGACGTCGTAGTATTCGGCAAATACGCCGGTAGCGACACTATTACCATCGACGGTGAAGAATTAGTGATTTTGAACGAAAGCGATATCAAAGCCGTTTTGGTTTAATTCGATATTCGCTCGTTCGATCCAAACAAAGAATCCCCTGAAATCTGATGATTTCCTCGTGTTAACGAATTATTGAAGGTAGAAGATTATGTCTGCAAAAGAAGTGAAGTTTGGCGATAGCGCCCGTCAACGCATGCTGGTTGGTGTAAACATTTTGGCTGATGCGGTTAAAGCGACCCTCGGCCCAAAAGGCCGTAACGTAGTTTTGGAAAAATCTTTCGGCGCGCCAACCGTAACTAAAGACGGTGTTTCTGTTGCGAAAGAAATCAACTTGAAAGACAAGTTTGAAAACATGGGTGCACAAATGCTCAAAGAAGTTGCTTCGCGCGCTTCTGATGACGCAGGTGACGGCACCACAACTGCAACCGTATTGGCTCAGGCAATCGTAAACGAAGGCTTGAAATCAGTTGCTGCCGGCATGAATCCAATGGATTTGAAACGCGGTATCGACAAAGCAATCACTGCTGCGGTTGCTCACGTTAAATCAATCGCTCAGCCGTGCGTAGACAGCAAATCAATCGCACAAGTGGGCAGCATTTCTGCTAACAGCGATACCTCTGTAGGCGATTTGATTGCTCAAGCAATGGATAAAGTCGGCAAAGAAGGCGTTATCACCGTTGAAGAAGGCACCAGCCTCGACAACGAGTTGGACGTTGTTGAAGGTATGCAATTTGACCGCGGTTACTTGTCTCCCTACTTCATTAACAACCAAGACAGCATGAGCGTTGAACACGATCATCCGTTCATTTTGTTGGTTGATAAGAAAATTTCTAACATCCGCGAATTGTTGCCAGTGCTTGAAGGCGTTGCTAAATCAGGCAAGCCATTGATCATCGTTGCTGAAGATGTTGAAGGCGAAGCCTTGGCGACTTTGGTTGTAAACAACATTCGCGGCATCGTAAAAGTTGCTGCTTGTAAGGCTCCAGGTTTTGGTGACCGTCGTAAAGCTATGTTGCAAGACATTGCGGTATTGACTGGCGCTACGGTAATTTCTGAAGAAGTAGGCTTGGATCTTGAGTCTGCCACTATCGAGCATTTGGGTACCGCTAAGCGCGTAACCTTGAACAAAGAAAACACCGTGATTGTTGACGGTGCTGGTAAAGCGGACGAAATCCAAACTCGCGTTGCGCAAATCCGCGTACAAATCGAAGAAACCACCTCTGATTACGACCGTGAAAAACTGCAAGAGCGCGTAGCGAAATTGGCTGGCGGCGTTGCGGTTATCAAAGTAGGTGCTGCCACCGAAATGGAAATGAAAGAGAAGAAAGCGCGTGTTGAAGATGCTCTGCATGCTACCCGTGCAGCAGTTGAAGAAGGCGTTGTGCCTGGCGGCGGTACTGCATTGTTGCGCGCTGTTGAAGCTATCAAAGATTTGAAAGGCGACAATGAAGATCAAAATGCCGGTATCGCGATTGCGCGCCGTGCGATGGAAGCACCATTGCGTCAAATCGTAGCTAACGCTGGTGATGAACCATCAGTTGTTGCTGACCAAGTGAAGAAAGGCACTGGCAACTTCGGTTACAACGCGGCAACAGGCGTTTACGGCGACATGATTGAAATGGGTATTCTCGATCCAGCTAAGGTAACTCGCTCTGCATTGCAGGCGGCAGGTTCAATTGCTGGTTTGATGATCACCACCGAAGCGATGGTTGCTGATTTGCCAGAAGACAAACCATCTATGCCAGATATGGGCGGCATGGGCGGCGGTATGGGTGGCATGGGCGGTTTCTAAGCCTCACCTAAAAAAGCGGCTCTTGTGGCCGCTTTTTGTTTTATGCGTTACTCTCGCCATTCGGCAAATTTGGAATTTAAACGGGCAGTCGTCATCCTCGCGTAGGCGAGGATCCAGCTCTTAAAAACATGGATACCCGCCTGCGCGGGTATGACTGTTCCCTAAAAGATTAAGATCGGTTAATAAATATTCATCGTATATTTCTAGGAGAATCCTCATGGCTTTCGAACTACCAGCATTACCTTACGCAAAAGACGCATTGGTTCCTCACATTTCTGCTGAAACTTTAGAATTCCACCACGGCAAGCACCACAAGACTTATGTTGATAAGTTGAATGGCTTGGTTCCTGGTACTGAGTTTGAAGGCAAAAGCTTGGAAGAAGTTATTAAGTCTTCATCTGGCCCAGTATTTAACAATGCTGCGCAAATTTGGAACCACACTTTCTACTGGCACTGCTTGAGCCCAAATGGCGGCGGCGCTGCTACTGGTGCTGTAGCTGAAGCTATCAACAAAGCTTTCGGTTCTTTTGATAAATTCAAAGAAGACTTCACCAATTCAGCGATCAACAACTTTGGTTCAAGCTGGACTTGGTTGGTTAAAAAGGCAGATGGTTCTGTTGCAATTGTTAATACCAGCAATGCAGCGACTCCGTTAACCGACGCTTCTGTTACACCAATCCTGACCGTGGATTTGTGGGAACACGCTTACTACATCGACTACCGCAATGCGCGCCCAACTTACTTAAACGCTTTCTGGGCGTTGGTAAACTGGGAATTTGTAAATGCGAACTTTGCTAAGTAATTTTAGCGATAGTGAGTAAACAAAACGGGTCTTCGGGCCCGTTTTGCTTTTGGGACAGTTATCACTCTATGTTTGTGGTGGTGGCTACTATAAAATGCGTATTAGTTTTTAATTCTTGGTAGGTAGATAGCATTATGGAACGCAGAGAACCCACATTATCCGGCGGCGCTAACAATAGTAATGATCGCGAAGAAGCGCCTCGTCGCTCCAGTTCTGCTTATGATGAACCTCGCACCAGCAGAAGTGCCACAGTAGATTATCGCGCTCCGTCATCAGCTAGCCCATTGCCTGCTATCGCTTTAGTTATTGCCTTAGTTGGTGTAATTGGTGCAACTTTTCTCGGTTGGCAGTTAATGGAGTTGCAAGCAAAGTCGGTGAAAGATGCCGCGCGTATTGCGCAGCTTGAAAGCCAATTGGATGTAACTTCCACCAACTCCACTCAATCTGTGGGTGCCTTGCAAATCAATTTGCAAAAAGTAGATGGTGATGTCAAAAAGCTGCAAGAGGTAGTGCGCAAATTAACGGCTGATCACGGCCAAATACTCGCTTCTCACACCAAATCGCTGGAGGGTACCAAAGCCGAAATTAATGGCGTAAAAGGCGATATAGGTTCACTCAAACAAGATTCTCTTGGGAACAAAGCAACCTTTGAAGAAGTGGCCGCAAACATTGATGGTGTGGAAAAAAATATCGCTACGCAAAGTAAAAAATTGGCTGATGTATCAGCCAGTGTGAATGCAATGGTAAGCCAAATTAAGAGTGCTGAAGGTTTAGCATCACGCATTACAAAAACCGAAGAAGCCATCGATTCAATCGATGATAATCGCCGCACGATCAATAAAGATTTAATGCAAATTAAGCAGCAGCTTGGCATTAAGAATTAGTTATTTCAAATTGAATTAAGAAAGGAGTCGTCATCCTCGCGTAGCGGGGATCCAGCTGTTTTTTTATTGCTTGAAAAAGAGTGTTTTAAAAAGCAAAGCTGGATCCCCGCTACGCGAGGATGACAACTCCCTCTCAGAATAATCTCCGCAGTTACCCAAAGAGACAAGCCAATGCCCACTATCATCCGCCAGCAAGATTTAATTGATAGCGTTGCCGACGCTTTACAATTCATTTCCTACTACCACCCCGTTGATTTCATTCAAGCTGTACACCAAGCCTACGAGCGCGAAGCCAATAAAGCAGCAAAAGACGCTATGGCGCAAATTCTGATTAACTCGCGCATGTGTGCCATGGGGCATCGCCCAATTTGTCAGGATACCGGTATCGTTACAGTTTTCGTGACAGTCGGTATGGATGTGCAATGGGATGCGCAAATGAGTTTGACGGATATGGTCAACGAAGGTGTGCGCCGCGCTTATATGAATCCCGACAACGTACTGCGTGCATCAATTCTGGCCGACCCAGATGGTGCGCGTAAAAACACTGGCGACAATACCCCAGCCATTATTCATTACAACATTGTTCCCGGTAATACCGTGGACATTCATGTAGCAGCTAAAGGCGGCGGCTCAGAAGCCAAAACTAAATTTGCAATGTTGAATCCCTCGGATTCAGTGGTTGATTGGGTGTTGAAAGTTGTGCCGGAAATGGGCGCTGGCTGGTGCCCACCGGGCATGCTCGGTATCGGCATTGGAGGCACCGCTGAAAAGGCAATGTTGCTGGCTAAAGAGGCTTTGTTAGAGCCAGTGGATATTCAAGAATTGCAAGCGCGCGGGGCGAGCAATCGCTCTGAAGAGTTGCGTATTGAGCTCTATGACAAGGTCAATCGCTTGGGCATTGGTGCGCAAGGCTTGGGCGGTTTGACAACGGTATTGGACGTTAAAGTGAAAGACTATCCAACTCACGCTGCCAACAAAGCGGTCGCCATTATTCCCAATTGTGCCGCAACTCGCCATGCGCATTTTGTGTTGGATGGCTCAGGCCCCAGTTTCCAAACGCCCCCAGCAATTTCTGATTGGCCAGAAATTACGTGGGAAACCGGTGCTGATGTGCGCCGTGTAAACCTCGATACCCTCAAACCAGAAGACGTGCAAGAGTGGAAAACCGGCGAAACCGTTTTGCTCAGCGGTAAAATGCTCACTGGCCGCGATGCGGCACACAAGAAAATGACCGATATGCTGGCTAAAGGTGAAACACTGCCAGTCAGTATGAAGGGGCGCTTTATTTATTATGTTGGCCCGGTTGATCCAATCCGCGATGAAGTTGTTGGCCCTGCTGGCCCCACCACGGCAACACGGATGGATAAATTCACCCGTACTATGCTGGAGCAAACTGGTTTGCTCGGTATGATTGGTAAATCCGAGCGCGGTCAAATTGCGATAGATGCAATTCGCGACAATAAATCGGTGTACCTGATGGCCGTGGGCGGGGCGGCGTACTTGGTTGCGCAGGCCATTAAATCAGCCAAGGTACTAGGCTTCCCAGAGTTGGGAATGGAAGCTATTTATGAGTTTGAGGTGAAGGACATGCCGGTCACAGTTGCAGTAGATTCACGCGGCGAGTCGGTTCATATCACCGGCCCTAAAATCTGGAAAGCTAAAATTGAAGAACAGGCATTAGACGTTAAGTAAAAACTTCTCTCTGCCTCACAAGCAGAGGAAGATAAAACCGGAGCCTTAAAACTCCGGTTTTTTTTATAGCTTAAATCTATTTCTAGCCCGATTTTGAGGGTGCCTCTGCCGTTTCCCTTAACGTATTAACATGATTAGATTTTCTGCATCTTGCTAATTTCCTGCTAGTCTTAAATCAAAACCACGCATATCTATGACCTAGAGCGATGAAACTTTTTACATTAATTACCCATAAAGGAATGCGTAATGACAAATACCATCAAAATGCCTAAGCGATTTGATTATAGCGTCAGCAGTGAGTTTAATACGGCTGTCCGCGAGGCTCTGAGTACAGTTACTTCCGGTCAGCAAATACATTTTGATTGCATTCATTTAGATTACATCGATAGCGCGGGTATTGGCCTATTGGTTATGGCGCATAAAAAAGCGTTAAGCCATAAAGTCAGTATTGTGATTGTTCATGCAAAACCTTCCATCAAGGAAATTTTTCAATTAGCTAATTTACAAAAAATAATTAGTATTCAATAGGGCGGTTGTTAAATTTCCTGCTATGACATCCGAACCTAAAAATCTGCATATTCTTGTTGTTGACGACGATGAGTTGCTTAACTCCTTGTTTTGCAGTTTTTTAAATTCACGGGGGTTAGAAACGTTCAGCGCTCATAGCATTGCTGAGGCAAAAGCCGTTCTGCAAGCGAATGAAGCTATCGATTTAATTTTATTGGATTACCAATTGGGCGATGGTGTAGGCATGGATCTACTTGCCCCTAATATCCTGGCTATCTATAACAATTTCCCTCCCGTTATTATGATCAGCGCTAATGAGGAGCCGGATTTCCTGGAGCAATGCTTTTTGGGCGGGGTTAACGATTATATTATCAAGCCAGTTAACTTATCACTGCTTGCGTTGAAAGTAGAAGCCTTGATCAAATCCGTTAGTATGCAGCGGCTAATTCGCCAACAAAATAAGGAGCTGGAAAAATTTAAAGCGGATGCTAAACGCGAAGAAGAAATTGCAAAATTTACCTATGAATATTTACTGCGTAAAAATTCCGATGTTTGTAACGGCGTGGAGATCTGGTTGAAGTCATTTGCCGCATTTAGTGGTGATATGACTTTAGTGAAAAAATCACCTAATGGGAATTTATATTTTATTTTGGCAGATGCTACTGGTCATGGTTTGTCGGCGGCTATTACGATTATGCCGGTAGTCACTATTTTTAATAGTATGGTCACCAAAGGTTTTCATATTCAAAAAATCGTTACCGAAATGAACCGAAAATTGGTGAGTGATACACCCGAAGATAGATTTGTAGCCGCTATAGTGCTCGAAATAAATCCTACTAAGCGAGAATGCAGTGTTTGGAATGGCGGCATGCCATCGGCATTATGGATTAATCAAGGTGAAGTTAAGTATCTATTTCATTCTGTTCATATGGCCTTGGGGATTCTGGATGAAAGTACATTTGATGCGAGTGTTACTACTATAGAATTACCGGCGGAAGGTTTTTTCTTGGCGTATACCGACGGCTTAACCGAACAGGAAAATGCGGATGGGCAGGTGTTCTCGATTCAGAAAGTCTTAGATATTGTTGCGCAAGAGCCTGAAGATTTTTTGCAAGAATTATCGAAAAACTTATTGCATCACGTCGGCGCCGAAGATTACAGCGATGATGTTTCTGTTTGTATTATTCGTCCCGATGTGATTTGTTCGGAGTTATCTCGTTAAAGCTCGCGTGAATAAAGGTTCCACTACGAAGGAGGGTTCATTACGGAGTATCGCTATCAAGGCTAGGGCACATTGTATTTCTGCCTCGCTGTTTGGCTTGGTAGAGTGCTTCATCAGCTTTTTTTATTTGTTCCATAAACGTTTTTGTGTTGGTGTTTTCCGCCATTCCTGCGCTAAAGTTCACATTAAATTTCACGCCATTTTCTTTGAAATTAATTTGGCTAAATGCTATGCGTAAACCATTCAGTAAATGCCAAGCATTTTGAATATTGATTTCGGGCATAATTAACAAAAACTCTTCGCCACCAAAACGGCCAATATAATCTGTTAAACGCAGTCTCTGCTGTAGTAATTGTGCCAGAGCTTTAATCACGCGGTCGCCAGTTAAGTGACCATAGCTGTCATTAACAGATTTGAATTTATCAATATCAATCATAGCGATGGTAAAGGTTGAGCCTTTGCGGTTGGAGTGTTGAAACACGCGCTCTGCAGCGAGTTGAATTTGCGCGTGATTAAGTAAACCGGTAAGGCTGTCTTGGTACATCATTGCGGTGAGAATTTTGGCGCGGTCAACCCGGCTTTTAACATGGCGAACTAATTCTTCGGGGGGCATGTCTTTAGATAATAAATCATCGGAGCCTATTTCTAAGAGATCAGTTTTTTTGTCTGGGTGCGCACTGGCAGAAAAAAATAGAATAGGAATGCTTTGATGTTGTTCCTGCTGGCGAATAACCGCCGCTAACTCATCGCCATTCACTTCAGGCATATTTAAATCTAATAAGATTAAGTCAGGCCCATGTGCCTGCATAACTGACAGAACTTCGTAGGGGTTGGTTTCTATGGTAACTTTCATTCCTGCATGTTCAAGAATAGCGGCGTAAAATTCTGCAATTGATATTTGATCATCCACAATTAAAATATGCGTGGGCTTATTAATATTTAAATTTAAGTGATTGCGAATCATACCCACTAATGCCGGTATGTCGGGCGGTTTAGTAACGTAGGAATGAATGCCTGCGCGCACGGAGTGAAGCCGACTAAAAAAATCGTCTTTTCCTGAGAAAATAAATACTTTAATTCCGCGTTCAACAAAGGTGCGAGCGATAGAAAAAATATTTTCTAAATTAATATCGGGCAGGGTTAAATCGATAATAATCAAGCTGGGTTGTTTATGCTGTATAGCCTCCATCATGTGCGGCATACTGCGAAAGTGTCTTGATTTAAAGCCATAGCTTAAGAGGTTTTGCAGTAGTAGTTCTGGCGCGGCCACCTCGTGGTCAAGATAGTAAATTAAAATATCTTGCGCCACTGTTCCGGAGTTACTCTTTGCAGATAGCTGTACATCTAATTCGTTAAAATCAGCGGCGGCAGTATTTATGCCGGTTATTTCGTCAGATGCTGGAAGTGCTGGCTCAGTGGTGCTTGATATTAGCTGAGCGATATTATCAATAATAGTGTTAACGGTAGTGCTTAACTCAGCGTTAATTTTATAGTCATCACTTATATGCTTCAACAGAGGCTTTAATAGCGATTCCAGTGCACGTGCAGTTTTACTGATTTCAGTAAAGCCAAATGTGCCGCTGGTACCAATAAGGCTGTGCACATTGCGGTGTAGCTTTACCATAAGCTCCGCTTGCCAAACACCGTGCAGCAATTTCCAGTCGGATTTTATAGCTGCAATTTTGGCGGGTAATTGCACGCTATATTCAGCTTTTAGATTTTTGAGATGTAATTCAAAACTGCTTTTTTTTGAGGTCATGATTATTTACTATGTAGTAATTTTAATGATGTGCTTTGGGAAGCTCAAAGTAAAAAGAGCTTCCTTGCCCAAGGCTACTAGTGAAGCCTATCTTGCCACTCATTTTTTCAATCAATTCTTTGCTGATGCTAAGCCCAATACCACTCCCATCTTTTTGTCGTGTGTTAGAGCTATCGCCTTGGGTAAATAGGCTAAAAATATTCGTTTTAAATTCCGGTGCTATACCAATGCCATAATCGGTGACTAGGATTTTGATTAAATTGCGGTGTTTTATAATAGAGATATCTACCGTTATATGTGCATTCGAAAACTTAGCGGCATTGGATAGGAGATGCGTGAGAACCTGCTGGGTGCGGGCTGGATCTGCAAATATATTGCAATCGTTTTCTGCACTGATGATTTGAAATTTAACTTGATATTTGTCAGCAATGTATTGGTTTTCAGTCATAGTTTTTTGAACTAACTTAACTGCGTCAAATTCACTGTAATTTAATTCAATATTATTGGACAACAATTTGTTCATATCGAGCAAATCATTAATTAGGTTTTGCAGGCGCCCACTATTTTGCTTCGCTATTTGGATGAGGTTGTTGATTTTATCGGGTAAAGGGCCAAGGGTGCCGCTTTCAATGATGGCGAGCGAGGCAGATATAGATGTGAGTGGGGTGCGTAATTCATGGCTCATGGTAGCAATAAATTCATTTTTTAATTTATCGGTATGTTTACGATCACTGATATCGCGAATAACCCCGACATAGGAAGTTTCACCTTCGTCCTGTATAGCCGATAAAGCTAATTCCATTTCAAATTCTTTGCCATTTTTACGTATGCCAATAAGTTCTTGGCCTATGCCTAAGCTATCGCTTAAATTTTTTATCGGGTTTTCTATCGTTGAACTGTAGCTCTTTCGTGGCATTAGTTCTAATAGGTTTTTTCCTATTATCTGTTCGGCACGATAACCGAAAATCACTTCAGCGGCGTGGTTAAAACTTGTGATTACGCCTTGTTCATCAATAGTGATAATACCATCAAAGGCGCCATCTAAAATAGCTTGGGTGTGCTGGGCATGACGTTTAATATTTTCTTCATCAATAAGGTGCTGCTGGCGGTGGCCAATGGCAATCATAAATTGCGTGATTAAATGGGTAATCGGTTTAAGTGTTTCAAGCTGCATTTCACTGTAACCATCGGTTTTATTGGTTAAGCCGAGCATGGCAACTTGTTGAGTATGATTGAAAATCGGTATGCCTATAAATGCGGTAATCAGCGGGTGATCTTCATGTATGTCAGCGGCGCGCATATCAGCGGAAGGTGTGTTGTTAATAATGGGTTTACCGGTCGTGAGAGCTGCACCAAACAACGTATTTAAATTGCTAAGTTTTATGCCTTCATTTTTATCCCTCCCAATATTGGTCATGGCGAGCACATTTAAGTGTGGCGTTTTTTCTTCCGAACGAATGACCTCAGCAATAAAACCAAATTGACTATTGGTGATGGCGACTGTGTCGGCCAGCAATTGTTCAAAAACTTTATGAATATCATCGTCAGCAATAAATAGCGCTTGTGTTTGGCTAAGAATTTTACTGATTTGTTGTTGTTCCAAACGTTCATTGCCCCATTCAATGAGGCATGTTTTTTGTGCAAAATTGTTCTCTAGTTGTTTGCGTGCACGATTGGCTGCAAAGAGCACAAAAATAATAAACAGCGCAACCATAATGCTCATGGATACTGCTATTTGGCCGTGCTCTGTGTGTAGCCGAATACTGAGCGGCAGTATGGCAAGTGTTACGAATCCCACAGCAGAAAATTTATCAATGACCAAAGACGTTAGCGAGCCACTGGCAACACCCGCCAATGTGAAAGCGAGTAATGCTTGATAGGTGGTGTTGTAATCGGCAAACATAAAATAGGAAGCGCTACCCCACGTGATTCCGGCAAGTAAGGTGCCCACACGAAAGCAAATGAGCCAAGCGTGCGCACTAAAATTTGCTTCTGCATTGCGCCAAAAAAACCAGTTAACCGTGCGCAAAAACATGGCACACAGCATTAAAACATTCCACATAATAAGGTCGCCGTGACCGATGACATTCCAATTTGAGAGCGTCAGCAATATATCTAAAATCAGTGTGACGCCTATCGAGAGCGGTATGCCTCGATAAAGTGAACGCACACGCTCTTCGGTCAGTGATGCCGGCTTAATGTTGAGCGGCGTGGCATTATTTAGATAGGTTGCGTCCATATTCACTTTAACTTATGCGATATTTAACGGAGAGATTTAATTTAGGTTGACGTCTGTTTTAGTGGTTCCAATCGGTTGTGTTCGCTCATATCTCGCACGAGCGCGATAAATAATTTTTCTTTTTTACGATAGATACAAGACAGTTGCAGCTCAATAGGAAATGCTTCGCCGTTTAATTTGAGGCCGATAATATTATGGTTAATGTCAGCATTAATATCGTTCTTGTCAGTATGATATTTCATGTGCCGCATGATGCTGCCCGAGTCGGGGTCTTGCACGAAATGGTTAATATGCTGATGAATAAATTGATCTTCGGCATAGCCAAAAATACGGCTGGCAGCGGGGTTCACAGAGCGAATATTGCCCGTCTCATCCAGCGTGATGATGGCATCCACAACCGCGTGTAGAATACTTTGATTGTAACTCGCTTCCTCTTGCAACAATTGCTCAAACGCAATGCGGTGACTGATATCAACAATTTGCACTATCCAATCGCTTTCGTAAGTCTTGGTATGGGTGGGTGCAAGGCTGACAATCACATTGATAGGCTGCCCATTTTTATGCAGCAGTGTTGTTTCATATTGGTGATTGTCTATATGTTTAGGGTAGATGCCTTCAATAATATTAATTAAACGTTCACGCTGGCTGCTGGCTGCCAATGCAAAAAAATTCTGCCCGTTCAATTCATCATGGCTGTAGCCGAGGGTTTCACATAGGCTTTCGTTAAAATCGATTAAGGCACCGCTATGGGATATTAATAAGATGCCTTGTGGCGCAGATTTAAATGCTTGCGAGAAACGGTATTTACTGTCATTCAGTTCCAGCAGGGTTTGATTTTGCTGTGCGAGCGAGCGCAGAAAAGAACTAAAAAGTAAGCTAATGCTTAAAGTAACTAACCAACCGCCCACGCGTATGGTGTTAATAAGGCTAGGTGAATCGGTATCGTCTTGGCTAGAAATCATTTGCCAATTGCGGCCGAGAATACTCAAGTTTAATTCGTTGTGAGCAATAACATCGGTATCACCAAATAAAATTTGGCCGTTTTGATTGCGATCTTTAATGGCGATTTTTATACCAAGTTGCTGAGCGCGGGTATGAATAGAATTATAAATAGTATCAAAATTTAATACGGTGCTTACCAGCCCCCAATAGGTTTCATCTTCGAGGAAAACCGGAATGCGGTAAATCAACCCCAAACCGCCTTGTTGTAAATGGATGGGCCCTGCGAGCATGGGGCTCCTATTGGCAATGATAGCGTGCACCGCCGGCCATTGTTCTTTGTTATCAGGATAATAAAGCCCCAGCGCAGCTTCGTTGCCAGCCAGTGGATAGACATAAGTAACTCTATTGCCTGGTGCTATGCCGATATTGCGAATATGTTGCGTGTGCTCCTGCAGATTTGTCAGCCATGGGTCAATTTCTTGTGCGACTAATAAACCCTGTTTAGATTGAATATAAGACACTAAGCCCGTTGCAAGATGCAGCGTGGAATTGAGTTCGTATTCGAGCAGGGTGCGAACCTCATTGGTTTTGTCAGCAAGATTTCCGCGCATCAAACTTTGCTCGTGCAAATATTGTTGTTTGGCGATTAGTTCTACGGCAGTGATGAGTGCAAAAAAAAGTGCAAAGGGCGCAATAACACTCATGAGTAAGTATTGCTGGGGTCGCCAGCCTTGGGTAGCTGGCAACGCGTGTGAGGCCGTTCCTGATGACATCTAAACTGTGCCTGAAAATGGTGATATTGAATGCAATAGGGCGCAGTTTATGGGTGTGGCGCCTAGGGGCTCTCTTATGAGTTCAGGAGAGATTCAAGAAGTATAGACGAGGATTTTTGCGGTGTTGGGTACTGAGCGTCCGTGCTATATAAACCTAAAATGCGATGGTGGTAAGCGGTTTGACTGGATTAGTAAAGACGATATTGCTCAGGGATTTGTTGGATGCTATCTATAGGCTCGCGGAGCTTGTGCAAAATGCCATCATGAATATCGTAAGCCCAGCCGTGAATACATAACTCTTGGCCGCGCGCCCAGGCGTTTTGAACAATGTTGCAGCGCGCTACGTTATCAACTTGCTGTAATACATTGAGTTCACATAGGCGACGTAGGCGCATAGTCTCATCGCTAATCGCGTCCAACTCAGGTTGGTTGGCATAATAGATATCGCGAATATTGCGCAGCCAATAATCAATTAGCCCCAACTTGTTATTTTCCATCGCCGCTTTTACGCCACCGCAACCATAGTGGCCTGTCACCATCACATGTTTTACCTTCAAAAACTCCACTGCGTAATTGAGTACGGTTAAACAATTGAGGTCAGTGTGGATAACAAGGTTGGCAACGTTGCGGTGTACAAATAATTCACCGGGTGCCAAATCCAGGAGTTGGTTGGCGGGAACACGGCTATCGGAGCAGCCAATCCATAGAAATTCCGGTGTTTGCTGTTTGGCGAGGGTAGAGAAATATTCCGGGTCTTCTCGTTTAATCCCTTCGGCCCATTTGATGTTGGCGGCGAAGAGGCTTTCAAGATCACTCATAAGCTTTTTCCAATAATATTAGTCATAGAAAAGTGCGCCTAGTATAGGGGAAAGGATTTGTTAAGTGTTAAATTGCATGCCTATCTTGATATTTTCGCCCGCTCAAAAATAAAGAACAAAAGGAATCATTATGAGCCAAAACGCTGCATCCGAATCTAGTAATACCCTCTATTGGCACGATTATGAAACCTGGGGTGAAGTACCTGCTCAGGATCGCCCCTCACAATTTGCGGGCGTGCGCACTGACGAAAACCTCAATATTGTCGGTGAACCGCTGATGATCTACTGTCGCCCCGCCCCCGATTCCTTGCCCAAGCCAGAAGCCTGCCTAATCACCGGCTTAACGCCCCAAGTTGCTCTAGCAAAAGGTTTGCCGGAGTATCAGTTTGCCGCTAAAATCCACGCTGAATTAAGCCAGTCCGGCACGTGCGGTGTCGGTTATAACTCCATTCGGTTTGACGATGAAGTTACGCGCTTCATGCTCTACCGCAACTTCTATGATCCCTATGAACGCGAATGGCGCAATGGCAACTCGCGCTGGGACATTATTGATGTCGTGCGTATGACCCGCGCTTTGCGCCCTGAAGGTATTCAGTGGCCAAATTACGAAGATGGTCGCCCGTGTTTTAAATTGGAAATGCTCACCGCGGCCAATCATCTCAATCACGAAGCCGCTCACGATGCGTTATCGGATGTTTACGCCACTATCGCCATGGCCAAGCTGATTAAAACCCAGCAGCCCAAATTGTTCGATTATGCCTATCGCCTGCGCGACAAACGTTATGTAAATAGTTTGATTGATATTGCCAACCATAAACCGCTGCTGCATATCTCCTCGCGCTTTCCCAGTGAAAACGGTAATGCCGCGCTGGTACTGCCACTGGCGATTCACCCAACCAACAAGAACTCGGTGATCGCCTACAACCTTGCCACCAGCCCCCGCGATTTACTCAATTTGTCGGCAGATGAACTGCGCGAACGCTTATTTACCCGCAGCGAGGATTTGCCCGCAGGAGTGGAGCGGGTTGCCCTAAAGGAAATCCACCTCAACAAATCCCCCATGATCCTGCCGCCAAGCATGTTGGATGAACCAACCGCTACGCGTCTGAAAATTGATCGCGTGCAGCTAGAGCAGCACTGGCAAGAATTGCGCAACCTCTCGGTAAATGAACAAACCGCGCTGCAAGAAAAGCTTTACGAGCTTTACAGCGACATCGGTTACATCGAAAAAACCGACCCCGACCAAATGCTCTACAGCGGCTTTTTTGATGAGGGCGATAAAAAGCTGATGGCGCAAGTCAGGCGATCATCGCCCGCTGAGCTGGCGACCAAGACTTTTGCGTTTAAAGATGTTCGCCTGATTGAGCTCTTGTTCCGCTACCGCGCCCGTAACTTCCCGGAAAGCTTAAGCTCTTTGGAGTACCAGAAATGGCGCAGTTTTTGTCATTTGCGCCGTACCGATCCTAGCGCTGGTGCGAGTTTAGTGTTGGGGGATTTGCAGCGTCGCGTTGCAGAGTTGGCAGCTCTTGAAGCTACCACTGAGCCGCAAGTAGATATTCTTATGGCGTTATTGAGTTATGCGGAGGGGTTCTAGCCTAAGAAACAACCCTTCAAGTGCAACAGCGGTCCCCCTCCCGCTTACTCTGAGCGCAAAGCATTCTTGACCCTCATTCTAATTGAGTTGTGGTTTATGGTACTTATTTGTGGAAGTACTTATAGGGCTGGGACTTGAGTTCGCATATTGGCGGTAAATGTATTGTGTGATATGCATCACGATTTTTTGGGGTTTAGGTGGATTTTGGTGCCTTAATGGGTAATATCTAACCACCCTAGATTTAGGTTAATTTCTTCTTACTATTATTATAAAAAGGACTCAAGGATGAAAAAGTGTATTTTTCTCTTGTTCAGTTTTTTCCAGATTTTCTGCTTGGCGAGCGTAACTGTTAACGCTCAAACAATTACGCCTGCCCCCACGTTCAGTCCAGATCCCAATGGTTATTGGCCAAGCCCTCAAACGGTGACTATTACAGCGCCAGGGTCAACGATTTATTACACCACGAATGGTACGGAACCGACGACCGCGTTAACGGCTTATCCGTCGCCAGCACAATTATCCTTAAGTGTAGGTATGGGCTTAACGGTTAAGGCTATAGCGGTAAAGTCGGGCATGAGTGTGAGTGCGATCTCAGCAGCCACCTTTAGAGTGCTCAATCCACCGTCAGCCCCGACCAACGCTCAGATGCGGTTAACCGCTAACTGTACTTGGGAGGCAACGTGGAGCGGCACAGGTATGTCCGCTATTGTTACGGATAATCAAGGCGTTCCCACTACGGTGGGTGCCCCAAGTTCGTCTACCACGATGACATGTCCTACCGGCAACCCCGAAGGTAGAAAACCGATATCTGTGAAAGCCTGTACTTACAATGTGTGCAGTGCACCAACAGCATTTACCGTTATATATTCGGCAGTTGCAGTGCCTACCATTAGTCATGCGGCTACTGGGAGTTACTCAAGCTCGCAAAGCGTGAGTATTACGGCAGTGTCTGGGGCAACAATTCATTACACCACCAATAACACGACCCCCACGACCAGCTCACCCGTTTATAGCACGCCGATTCCAGTGAGTACGAATACTATTGTTCGCGCTATCGCCGTTAAGTTCGGGATGACCAATAGTCAGGAAGCTAGCGCCAATCTTTCCTTTCCTTCACCTGCCCCCACGTTCAGTCCAGATCCAAATGGTTATTGGCCAAGCCCTCAAACGGTGACTATTACAGCACCAGGGTCAACGATTTATTACACAACAGATGGCTCAACACCGACGACGGCGCTGACAGGTTATGCATCGCCAGCACAAGTAACACTAACCTTGACAGTGGGTCCAAAGGTTAGCGCCATAGCGGTGAAACCGGGCATGAGCCCCAGTGTTATATCAGAGGCGACGTTTAGGCTTGTCACTGCACCACCAGCACCTACTAATGCTCAGATACGTTTAACGCAGGATTGTGTTTGGGAGGCAACGTGGAGTCCTGTGTCAGGGGCAATGCATTATTACGTTACGGATACTCAAGATGAGTCATATGTGAGCGCGCCTTTTTCGTCCACTACTGTGGCCTGTCCTGCAGGTAACTCTAACGGTAGAAAACCGATTTCCGTACGAGCCTGTCATTACAGTGCTTGTAGTGCGCCAACGGCGTTTAATGATATTACTCCGCTTGGGTCTTTACCCGTGACAATTCAAGCTGAAAGCTACGCGTCTATGTTTGGTGTGGAGACACAAGCAACAACAGATGTGGGTGGCGGGCAAAATGTTAGCTACCTTCACTACGGTGATTGGATGTCCTACACCAACAGCATTGTAAATATACCTGTTACAGGCACCTATAAAATAACTTATCGAGTCGCGAGCCCAGCTGTTGGCGGGGTCTTGGCACTCAAAAAAGCTTCTGATGATTCACTTATAGATACGGTGACTATTCCATCGACTGGAGACTTTCAAGCCTGGGTTAACGTGGAACGAAATGTAACCTTAAGGCGCGGGCAAAACGCTTTCAAGTTATATGTCAATGCTAGAGGTTCTGGTTTTAACATTAATTGGTTTAAGATTGAGAGCATACCTCCCACTACTTTTCCAGTACTTACATCGGCTACTTTAACGAGTCCTGCTCACGCTGCAACGGTATCGCTAACTGCACCTAATCCCTGCTTTCAATGGAATACAGATATATTTGCCACTGGATATAGTGTTTATGTGAGCAATACCGATGATTTTGCTGCTCAACGTTGGGTAAAAACAGTTCCGGTTGGTACTACACAAATTTGCTGGAATGGAGGATCCGGCTGGGCACGAGAAGGTCTTTTTAGCGCTGAGTTACCGACCAACTTGACGTTAGCTACACCTCACTTCTGGCAAGTTGTTTCTACTACGTTAAATGGTTTGGGGTACTCAGAAATACGCAGTTTCACGCCATCCAACTCATCTCCTGCCAGTACTGAATTTGATTTCAGCACTCAGAGTCCATCTAATTTTAAATATTCGATAGATTCCTCTGGAACACCTAACTTGGGCACCTCGCAAAACGTCGCCACAACACAAGGTGACATCAAAGTTACAAATGGAACTGCACAATATTCTGTCAAAATAGATTTACCACCCGCAGTCAGGGATTTAGCGCCATCTCTCTCACTTTCGTATAACAGTAACGTAGGCAATGGTATTGCCGGTGTAGGTTGGAACTTGTCCGGTCTTTCGGCGATTTCTCGTTGTGCGGCTACAGTGGCCACTTCCGGCTTTAGTGCGGGTATTACTTACTCCGTTGACGATGACTTATGCTTGGATGGACAACGTTTGGTTCCTAAAGGCTATGTGAATAACAAAGACGTTCCCCGTAGCACTTATTGGGCATCAGGCACAACCTATGTCACCGAGTTAGCCAATTTTTCTGAAATAAGTTCCCAAGGCTACCGCAGTTTTGGTGACGGTAGCGAACCCGAAACCTTTATCGTGAAAACAAAAGATGGTAAGACGCTGTATTTTGGTGAGGCAACCCGTAATGCAAAAGTTTATGCGGTTGATGATGCTACCCGTGCAACTAAAGCGTGGTATTTAACGCGCGTACAAGACCCTTACAGCAACGAATACCATGTTTATTATGATTATGATTTGGTCACTGGCGAACATTTACCGAACCGCATAACTTATGCGCCTGGTGCCGCCATTCAGTTCAATTACACTACGCGTTTAGGCCAAATTCCGTGGGGGTCAAAAGACAATAAGAAGTTCCGCAATCCCAAAGTCTTGAAATCTATTGATACCTATATAGATGTTACAAATCCCTCCTTCCCACAAAGTGGTACGCCAGTTAAACGTTATGACGTAGGTTACAAACTCAGTACTGTAACTGAACGCGATCTTATTGAAACCATACGCGAATGCGGTTGGGCAAATTCCCAATGGCGTTGCGCCAAACCACTTACCTTTGATTATGAATCCAGCGGTTTCACAATAAGTTCAGCCTACAGGCCGACTTACACTACAGGTGTGTGGGTAACCGGGATTAAACAATTAGCCGATATGGATGGGGACGGATATAACGATGCCATATTAGCGGGTGGATCTATTGCTTGGGGGCAGGCAAATGGCCAATTCATCCCTGGAGGCTGGGTCTCAAGTAATGGTATGAAAGACATTGCACCAGTGCGTACAGCATCAGGCATGATATTGATTGGCATGTCAGTAGATGAAACCGCCAAAACTCAATACATGGTCGTTATTCATTCCATTAATCGCGCTAGCCAAACCAAAGAAGAAGTACGGCTCAGCTTTATCAATGGTAGCGGTACGCCCGATACAGATTCTACTGATGCGGGGTCATTCGCGTTTGCTGATGAGGATTGTGATGGTTTGGACGATATGCTCTATCGAGGTCAATGGTACACACAAGCGGAGAAGGGTAACCCCTGGAGTTGGCAGATTAATAAGAGCTATGGTGGTGGCAAATCAGCCGGTATTTATTTGGCGAATTGGGCAGGTTCCTGCTCAGGTAAGAAAGCTATTGAAACAAAAGTAAATTACAACGCAAATGAAACTGGAGAGGTTGTTGGTAGTTATGGTATTTGGGTTGATAAATACCGGGGTAATGAACCCTTGGTAACAGAACTTATGGGCGGCGCTTATCAACATACTGTCAATGTGGTGAATGGTTATTTTCGAACGTTGGTAGATTTGAATGGCGATGGTATTAAGGAGCTGGTTGCCAATAGAAAAATAGGTAATACCTGGTCATTGAAATGGGTGCATAGAGTTGGTAATGATGGCTTTGCTATGGATAATGAAACGGATTTGTTAGGTAGTAGTGGACCCACTCTAAACTGTTTCACTGCAGCCTATGATTATGATAAGGATGGCCGTGAGGATTTTCTGGGTGATGCAGGAGGTGGCGGCCTTACTGCTTTTCTCGCTCGCGATACCGGCGGTACGGCAGTGCGCCTTGGTGCCTCTAAGCCAGTGGGTGTGTTTAGCGAGCTCTGTCACCCAGTAGGAGACGTTTACGGAAACTTGAGCAATATGTTCAAGGGTGATGTCAATAATGATGGCCGAATGGATTTTTCTGATGGTGACAAGTTTTATCTCGTTACCCAAAAACAACCCGATTTATTGTTAAAAGTTAAAGATGGTTTTGATGCAGAAGTTGCGGTGGAGTACAGCACTTTAACGGGTGACACTAATAATGGTAAGCCATTATACACGCCAGATTCGGCTGCCCCCGTATTCCCCCAAGTACCTGCAGACCGTGGTAGGCAAGTGGTTAAGAAATTGTCGTTTAGTAATACCCAAGGTGGCTACAACGACCGCTTCTTTAACTACTCTGGGGCAAAAATGGATGTTCAGGGGCGTGGCTTCCTGGGCTTTGCCAGTATTGAAACGACTGATGTGGCAGCAGGTGTAACGACGTTAGCGGATTACCGTCAAAGCTTTCCTTATATTGGCCGTATTGACCAGGTAACAACTAAATCAATTGCGGGTGATTTAATTAACTCGACTAAAAACGCTTATGCTATTCATGCAGGCAACGCGCGCTTCCCTTATGTGGATTACTCACTGCAAAAAAATTATCAGCTGACAACCACAAGTTTAACCAGCCCATTATCTGTGACCAAAGTGAAAAATACTTATGATGTTTGTGGCAATTTAACAGAACAAATATCGGAGACCGGTATTGGCGTAAGTGGCGCTGTGGTAACAGGTGTTTTGAGCCGGGTGAAAGTGGCTAATGATGTTAATTACTACAGCACTTCGGATTGCAGTGATGACTTTGTTTACCGCACAACGAAAGAAGCCAGTAAGACCCATGTGAATGATGATTTGCGGGTTACGGTAGCGGAATTTGAACCTAATGCTGCGAAAGAAGTTCGCATAATAACGGCCTTTAAAGGCACACCACAGCAGAAAGTGACCGTCATAGATCGTGCCGCTAATGGGGTAGTTACTAGCAGTTCAGAGACGGCAAACGACATAGATAACGGCACTACAACTGCTCGTACAACAATGTCGAGCGATCTAGCAAAAGGCCAATTTCCACAAACGATTACCAACGTTCTGTCATCAGGTAATCATGTCACAACTGTAGGCTACGATTATCGTTTTGGTTTGGAAAGTTCTATTCGTTTACCTAACTTGCAAACCACCAATCGCACTTATGATTATTTAGGTCGCCTGACGGAAGAGTCTCAAGATGACGGCACCCGTAGCGAAATTATCTCTTTCTATTGCTCGGCTGCACCCGTTAGTTGCCCCACAGGGGTAGGCGCTTATTATGGAGTTGCTACCAAGGTTACGAATATCAATAGTATTGGTAAGTTAGGTGCTCCTCTTTCTATTGTTTATTACGACAATTTACAGCGTGAAATACGCCGTGCCATTTATTCTCTTGATGGTAAAGCCATTAATACCGATACAACGTACCGTGCTGATGGAAAACTCGCCGCCGTCTCTGAACCCTTTGTTACTAATAATGGAAGTGGCTCAGCAAGCTATTGGACAAGATATAGCGACTACGATGCTTTGGGGCGCCCACACAAAGTTGAAGGTGCTGATGGTGGTAGCCAATTCACTAGCTATGAAAAATACAGCACCAGCTTGAAAGTTACTAATACAGTAACGGTGGTTGGTCCGCGATCAAACGATACACAAATTACTCAGCGTTTTATGAATCCCATTGGGCAAGTGGAGCAAGTGATAGATGCCATAGGTACTCCTGTTAATTACACCTATACCAGTACTGGCAATCTTGCTACAACCAAAGTAAACAATAATCTCAGTACGCTTATTTCTATTGAATACGATAGCCAAGGGAATAAGAACCACATAGTAGACCCGGACGCTGGCGTCATAGATTTTGATTACAACGGTTTTGGTGAAATGCGCCGACAAATTTGGCAAAAAAACAATACTAGTGTTATCAAATCTATGGTGCTTTCTTACGATCAATTGGGGCGTCAAATTACGCGTGTGGATAATCCGACGGTGGGTAGCCCAACAACCTATACGTGGGTTTGGGACACTCAACAAAAAGGCCGCTTAACCAGTGAATCCGGTAACAACCAAACAATTACTTACGGTTACGATGGTTTCTCACGCGTTAACTCTGCGATAACTTCAATAGGTAACCTAGCCGCTCGAACCTTTGTGTACGGTTACGATGATTTCGGCCGCCCAAACCGGGTTACCTATCCCAACGGCTTAAAGATTTCGCGTCAATATCATGCCGCAGGTATGGCGGTTCAGACTTCTGACATTACTGATTCGCTTAACCCTAAAGTGCTTTGGGCCTTAGGCGATGATCTGGATTCTCGCGGTAACTTCAACAACCAGTTATGGGGTAATGGGGTTGTTACCCAAACGGGATTCGATGGTAAAAACGGACAGTTAAACACCATTAAGTCAGGCCGCTTAACTGCGTCTGGAATGAGTGGGGCAAACAGTGATATTCAAGCCCTCAGCTATGAATATGACACTATCGGCAACCTGCAAACCCGCACGAGTCAACGCACTAATGCAGCGGGAGTCGCTCTGGAAAATATCAGGGAAGAATTCAGTTACGATAAATTAAATCGGCTGAAAACCAGCACTACCAGCGGTTTGTTTGCACGTTACAACAATTATGATTATAACGAATTGGGCAATCTGACTTCTCGAGTCAGCAAACTTGGCTCCAGTAATGTTAATGATGATGTGGGCGTGCTGAGTTACGCTCCCACATCCGTAAATAATGCCGGTGTTCATGCTGTCACTGCTGCCGGTACAAACACGTACAGATACGACAAATACGGCAATATGACCAGCCGTGGCACTGACACTATTGAATACAATGTCTTTAATAAACCGATTCGTATCAGCGGCACGGGCGGAACAACCACGATTGATTACGATGCTAATCACGACCGTTTCCGTGAAACGAATGACAGTACCGTTACTTACACCTTTGCAGGTGGCTTGTATGAAGAGGTTGTAGCGGGTACCACAACCACGCAAAAAGCTTATGTGGATGGCGTAATTCTAAACACCAGAGTGCTAAACAGCGGTGTGCAAGCTAGTAACGATACGCTTTATTTGCACACGGATAATTTAGGTTCGGTAGAAGCCTATAGTGACAAATTAGGTGCATTTGTTAGCCGCATGAGCTTTAGCGATTGGGGTAAACGCCAGCAATCGGATTGGAAAACGGGTTCGCCAACGGATGCTTTCCCAACGGCTAATGGTTATACCGGCCACCACCAGTTGGATCAGCATAAGCTGGTTCATATGGGTGGGCGTGTGTATGACCCAAGCATAGGGCGGTTTATGAGTGCAGATTTGTTTGTGCAGTCGCCGTATTCTAGCCAGAGTTTTAATCGATATACCTATGTATCCAATAATCCGATGAGTAGTACGGATCCTAGTGGGTATTGCACACGCATGGCAGGTGATACGAGAGGTGGTAGTAATTGGAACGTCTTTTGGTCGACGGGTGATGACTGCGGTGGCGACAGTGCTGGATTAGATACAAGGGGTAACAATACCTACAACAATATAGACTACGGTGGGACGACACATCAGGATTTGGCTAAGCAGGCTGAATCTGCTCAGCAAGAACAAATAAATCGAAATGCTGAGGCATGTTCAAATGGTGGTAGTGCTGCGTGTGTCGAGGCTGTAGATTATTTAAAAGAGATAGATCGGTTGCCCGGTGCTGATATGAGCGATACGCTTGTTGATACTGCTAAAGTGGTGGCCGCTCTTGCTACTGCGCCTGCTGGGGGTTCGGTTAGAGGATGGGCTTCTGCGATTAAGGAGTTTTTTAAGAAGGGTGGCAAGAAGGGAACATTTCCTGATGAGGTGTTTACTGGGAAGTCTCCCCATCAAACTACGCCAGGTACTAAAACTGTGACGCAAGAAAGGTACAACCCTGAAACAAACAAGCTTGAACGCTCAGAAATAACATATGACAAATATGGGCGACAAGAAACAAGGATTGATTACACAAATCATGGTTATGGTGATAAGTCTAAACTAAAAGAATATCATTCAGATCCGCATAAACATAAATATGAATATGGCCCAGGGTATGGTCCAAAAGGCAAGGAAACGAGAATAAACTATGATTAATCTCTTTGAATTAAATGAAAAAATTATCAATCATAATTGTGTTTATGCTTTGGCTATAGATAAAGAGCCAGCAACCCATAAATATAATTTATTACTTTCGCTTGGCGATTCTGAATTCGAAACTTGTAGCAAGCTGAATATCTATTTTCACGATGTTAGTGCGTTAAATATTTGCGAGTTTGGCGGCGGATTAACTCAGTTTATGAAGTTATTTATTGTTCGGGATGAGCATGGTTTAGACAGGGTCAATTTCCATCTTAGGGATGAAGAGCATCGCAAAATATACTTTTCCTTTGCTTCATTTGACGTACTGTAAAAAATCAATGGAGAAATCTATGAGAAATCTGGGGTCAGATACCGTCTTGCTTAGCAAGCTCTAAACCACTAAATTTTCGTTAAAAGGCGTATTGTTTTTCAATACGCCAAAAATAATATGTATAAGCTTTCTCATGGCCGCACCAAT
>Ga0164241_10000102_pt1 | contig 210677 bp, 206 predicted proteins | sample OricomyardsoilBY_FD_108780 | JGI IMG/M metagenome (GOLD analysis project Ga0164241, IMG submission 108780) | Backyard soil microbial communities from Emeryville, California, USA - Original compost - Back yard soil (BY) | ecosystem: Environmental > Terrestrial > Soil > Unclassified | place... | reverse complement strand
CAAGGTGGGGATTACCGACCCGACCGTGGCGCCCTTACCCAAGTGGGCGTCGGGCATCAGGGCAAGGTGGGGGTAGATGAACGGCATGGACGAGGTGGTGATCGCCTGCTCCTTGGTCTGGGGGTCGAGGATCGACGCCCAGTTCAGAAGCCGAGCGTTCAGCTTCTCCATGAGATTTCCTTTCTGTTCGTTGTTGCTTTTTTGGGGGTGTCGGTTTGGCGGTGTGCCGGGCCGACGCCGTGGCGAGCAGGCGTGCGCGCGCACGGTTGTGCGGGGTCAGGTTCTGCACAAAGCAGGGAAGACGTGCCGCACGTCCCACGGGTGGTGTGGGAGGTCTGTGCCCTCGTGGGGCGGCGGGGTCTAGTGCTTGAGCAGAGCTAGATAGGCCGTGGGCTCTGGTCGCTGTTCGCGATTCAGGGCAGGCAGAAGCGGGCGCTGTGATTCACAATTCGCTTGGGCGAAACTGGTAAACACGGGCGGCTCCTTTCTTCTGCGGAGTGCTGTTCCGGAGTATCCGGCGCACGAGCATGGGAACCTACACCCGTTTGTGATGAGACGGCAAGGGTTGCGGCGTGTCGGACGGGTGAGGTGTAGGAGGCGGTGTCGCACGCAACGCGGAAGATGTCGGTGGCCGCCGCGCACCGCGCCGACGCGCGTGTCCGACGCTGGGGACAAGTTGTGCGTATGGCTACGACACGGCGCGAACTCGCGCAAGAACTGGGCAAGACCCCGCCTCAGATTCGCGTGATCCTGCGACGGCTGTATCGACCGAACGCTATGGATTAGGGCGCCTGCTGGATCCTCGACGACGAGTTGGTGGCGGCGGTGCGGCGGCAGGTGCGGAGGTGAGCGAACGAGTTGTCGGCCGCTGAGCGCTCAGGCTCGTGGATTGAGTTCTGGTGGTCTGATGGCCTGGCTGGTACCCGTCGCTCCAGCGGGCACGTGGGCGGCTCCGTCGAGGCCAGCACCATGCTCTGGGTTAAGCTGCTTGGTCGGCCCTCAAGGCACTTTGGTAACCGGTCGCCACTTTGACGAGGCGACTCGAATCGGGTCGGTAAATCAGGGGTCATCGCTGGGGGCACCTGCGGCCGCGCCGAGCGCCGCGATTAACCTGTCTCGAACTCGTGCCTTCCTCCCGTCAAAGAATGCTGTGAACTCCAGAAGGCCTAACGGTAGTCCGCCGAGATCGTTCTCTTCGAGGTACTTCAAGCGCCTCTCGTCCGAGGGGAAAGCAGTTGCGATCCAGTCGTGGGGCAGTGCGTCCTGCTTTTCGATGTTTGCGGTTCCGGCGAGCAACTGCAGATTCGGAAGCAGGTTGAAAGAGTCAAGGTAGCTGTCGACCTGTTCCCCAGTGACACCAGCACTCAACAACTTCTTTCGTGTAAACCGCGACTTTGGGAAGATATGGTCCTCGTGGAACTTTTTGCCGAGGTCGAGGCCGGGATAGAGAACGGACAGAACCGAAAAAGTTCTTTGCCCCGCGTACTTGAGGTTCAGCAACTCGTCTATCTCAGCGGCGTCGAATGACAGGCTCTTGCCCACGGACGCCATCGCGGCCTCTACCTCGACTACTGGGAAATGCCTGCCTCCGTTCTCTGCAAGCACGTCACGAATCCGCGTCAGCGTGGTGTCGAGTCCGGAGCCCCAAATGCCGCGCTTGATGAGCGATCGTGTGACCCACCGCTGGAGGGCCAGCCGATCCGAAGCGTCCGCCGTAGAGTCAAGGTAAGCGTCTCCCGCACCGCGTAGGTGAAGGTAGTAGGCGATAGGCACGATAACGCTACCTGCGGTGAGATTCCGCTCGTTATAGCCAAATTGCTGAAGTAGCGTCGCTGCCCGTAGCAGGGCCCCCTCGACGTTGGGCCAGGATTCCTCGACCTTAGCCATATTCGCTTGAGTGAAGTTCGCAACCTTGAACCGGACGTCAACCCCGGCGATAGTGAGCGCCGTCTTGAGAACCACGTCCTTTGAGAACGAGAACTGCCTTCCGGCGTTGCTATTGAGTTCTCGTACGAGCGAGCGAACCTCCTCTCGGGCGTCCAGTTCCTTCCACTGGTTGGTGGCCATGGAGAGCAGCAGGTCGGAGTACGACAGCGTGGTACCCCCGCTGTTGATGCGCACGAATATCTCCAGCACCTTGTCCGGATCCTGGTCGGTCACGAGGAAATAGTTCATTGGCTTCAGGGTCCGGACGGCATCGTATAGGTCGTACAGGCGCTGGAACGCACCTGTCGCGTCTTCGATATTGCGCTCGGAGAGCTCATTCATGATCGCAGGGCCAGAGTTGGCGAGTTCGAGCACCTGGCCCACTCTGAACCAGTTGTCTTGGAGGTCGCTCTTGCGGGCCGCCTCGCGGTCTGTGAGGAATCGCAAGTCGTATTTGAGCCCGAGCTCTTCGTCCGCCGGGTCTTCGGCGAGGTTGAGGTAAAGCCTCCTGACGGGGAAGGCATCCGCGCTATTCCACCACGCGTACTTCTTCTTGTCTGCGAAGCTTCCGTACAGAGCGATGTTGAGTGACGTGAGGCGTTGCTGTCCGTCCAACACCGCAACCGTCGCGGATCCTGCGGTAACGGTTGCACGATCCGCGTACGGGTTGTCACGCTCGTGAAAATTGGTGAGAAATTCGTAAAAGGTGTAGGACCTCGCGGTATCCGGCTTGACGTCCCACAGCAAGAAAGATCCGACGGGGTACCCGCGCATAAGACTGTCAAAGAGTTTGACGATCTGGTCGGTGCCCCACACGAACTCCCGCTGAATGGCAGGCATTAGGTACTCGCGGGTGTGGATGGCGGCAAGCATTTCTTCTACGCTGCGGGGCGTTTGAAAGGCCACGTGCATTCTCCCTACGATGGGTCGCTAGATCATCACTGTAGTGGCTCAGCCCTTTTGGACCGTGGCCGTTTGGGCGGCGCGTGGAAGGTTCGGTCGGGGACTTTATCGCGCAACCGCGTGCGAGTGGCGAGGCTGCGACCGCGCTGCGGCTCAAGCGGGGCATATCACCGTTGGCGAGCTTGTCCGACTCTGCGACGGGCGGAGTGATTGAGAGCTCGACGGCGTGCCGGTAGCAATGCGGGGACACTCCGCATTGGCCGGCGTGCGGGGGGTGCTCATCCCAGCGGAGAGCCTGTCGCACGCCGCCTGTAGCCTCACTTCCACCGTAACTCCTGCGAACGAAACTAGAGATGATGATTACCGAAGCAGACCTGAATTGGTGGCTAGACCTCGCGCCTACCCTCGAGTGGACCTACGCCAAGACCATGCCCTATTGCCCGCACTCCTACGTGGTCGCGAGCCGTTCTCCGCTCACGCACGACGACTTCGTCCGAGCCGCCCGCGTGATCCACACGTTCGGCCAGCCAGCCAAGTTCTACAGGCGCACCAGCATCTACCTGACCAGCCGTGACCGCACCGTCAAGTGGTGGACCATGGACTGTGTCCTAGCCTCCACGGACCTGATCAACCAGGCCACCACCGATCGCATGTACGGCCCGCAGAACGCGCCGAGCACCGCGTCGGGCCTGGTGACGCCCTACGACGGAATTGCCGTCACCTACGACGCGTCCACCTGGTGGCCCGACGCCATGGCTGAGTTGCGCGAGATCAGTCGCCTGGCGCCTGGGCTTGGTGAGGCCAAGGTGCTGGACATCGGCGCTGGGACGGGCCGATTGCTCGACTCGGGTCTGGTGGCGCCGCAGTCGGTCACCGCGGTGGATCCAAGCGGGCCAATGTTGAACGAACTGGTGCGCAAGCACCCAGCCGTCGCCGCGGTGGCGCCGGTTACTGCGGCGCAGTTCCTCGACTCGGATTCGGACGGTTCCTACGACGTCGTTACCGCGATCGGCGGCACCGGCTCCTATCTCGACGTCGCGACGCTTGAGCGGCTTGCCGCGGCGGCGCAAAGCGCGTTCGTCGTCTCGCACTTCACCGGCGACCGAGCTCCGCACGCGTACGGTGGCCACCACCTGCCCGAAGCGGCGGCCGGGTCGCGCGTCGCCGCCCGCGATCTTGCCGACCAACGCGGCGGGGAAGTCGCTGAACTCGCCGGGCTTCAGTTGTGCCTCATCCCAGCATGACCTTGCATCTGCGGTTGGTTGTGCCGATATCCCGGTGGAGAAGGAGGCGACCGTGACTCAATTGAAGGCAGCGCGCGCCGTGGAGCTCCTCAGTGAGCCCGATAGTCGGTTCCCCGCACAGCACGCGATCGTCGCGCCGCGCACGCCTGGCCTCTACGTGTGGTGGGGCCGCGCCAGCGTGCTCCTCGAGGTCCGCGGCACCCCGCACGCCGGTGGGTACGTGTTCTACGTGGGCAAGGCCGCGACTGCCGGCGGGCTGCGAAGCCGCCTCAACACGCACGTGAACGGCAGGCAAGGCACTCGACGTTGCGTCTCACGCTCGCGGCGCTTGGCGTCGGAAGCGGAGCCGTCCTGGCCGCGGGCCCATCGAAAGTCACGCTCTCGCCTGAGCAAGAGGTCCAGATCTCAGAGTGGATCAGCACCAATATCGACGTCTCGTGGGTGGAGGCTGCGGATCCGGACCGAATCGAGCGGGAGGTCGTGGCAACTCTTCAGCCACCCCTGAATCTCGAGTTCAACTCCGGGCATCCCGCGTATGCGCAGGTCAAAACCGCGCGTGCGGAGCTGAGGTTGAGGTCGGGCAGCTAGTCGTCTTCGCACATCCAGCACTTGCCAGTGCCCGCGAGTTGCTGGCCATGGACGGGACAGAGACCAAAGTCGACGGGCTTCCCATTTCTCGTTGAGGACCCATTACGACCGATCCAGTTGATTGGGTGGCTCACGCCCCACACTCCCTTTCGCGTTGGTTCGTCCCATACCGGCATGGTGTCCCCAGTCGCCGCCCGCGCCTCGGCTTCGTCGATGAACCCATTCGACCAGCCAGGCGCGATGTTGAGTGGGCGCTTGCCGTCGGTGCGGACCGCCTTGATGTAGCTCGGAGTGACCTCGCATCCAGTGATCCCAATCGCGTTGACAAAAGCGCGAACGAAGTCCCGATTCTCAAGCGGCAGGTTGAAGTCGTCCATTGCGCGGTCGATCGGGACAAGGGGGCTTGGTGAATCACTACTCATCTGTGGACTCCGTTCTACATCGGTCGTGAACAGTCTCCCGCGATCAATCGTCGAGCGCGCCGGTCACCGCGTCAACGGCTATCCGTTGTGCGGGCGGTAGACGTCAGCCCGGTGGCCGATTGCGATGATATCGACCCGGTGGCCGGCCTCGTCGCTGCGATAAATGACGCGATAGGCGCCACGCCGAGCGGTGTGGATACCTGTGAGTTCGAGGCTCAGAGGCTTGCCGACTCGGCGGGGATTAGCGGCCAGCGACCCGTAGATGAACTCGACTGTTGCCGTGGCGACCTTTGCTGGCAGCCGGTTGAGTGCGCGTATGGCTGGGCCAGTCCACGCGACCTCGGATGCGGGCTGAGTCACGCGGAACTCCCGGAGTTATCGGTCGGCGATGAGATTGAGCGCCTGCTCGCGGCTCAGTGGCTGCGCAGCCCGTGACTCAAGTTCGGTGAGGGACTCGCGGATGTCGCCGAGTAGGGCAGAGTCCGCCATCACGTCCAGGGTCTCCTCGAGCGACACAAGGTCGCCCACGCTGAGCAGTACCGCCGCCGGCTTGCCGTGCTTGGTGACAACGACCCGACCATGCTCCCGGGCGACGCGCTCAACGACCTCGGACAGGTGGTCCTTGACCTCGGCGAGCGGCATCTGCTCATCGGTAGACATGGCCATAAGTGTAGCCAGATTCTCGTCAGAGTTACAGGCGGCCGCGCGCACGGTTCGAACCTACGACGCTCGGGCAAGCCCTCGCCTGTTTGCCACAGGCTGCGGCGCACTTAGTTGTGACGGTGGAGCCCGAGCACCTCAAGCGCGTGCGCGTACTTGACTTGTAGCTTGGCGACAAGCGCCGGCTCAAGCAGCGCCAGACGCTCAGCATCGAGGTTGTCAGTGATATCAGCGTGCTTGACCATGAGCGCGGCTCCTCCGACGGCACGAATGTTCGCGTAGTAGACCGCGGATACATTCGCTTTCAACTCTCGACTTGCGCCATCCGCGACCTGAGGGCGAGTCAGAGCCAGCACTGCGTCCACAACCTCCGGCGGGAAGTTCACGGCCAACAGGATCGAGGCCGTGACGCCGGTATCTTCAATTACGTCGTGTAACCACGCGACCGCGACGGCGGAGTCAGACGCGTCGGGATACAACTCGCGCACGATGCCCGCCACGCGCGCGGGGTGCTTCCAATACGGGGCGCCTGACTTGTCGGACTGCCCCTCGTGCGCCGCAATAGCCAGCGCCTGCGCCCTCGCAACCATGTCGTCGGTCATCGCGTCACGCCCCATCCCACTCATCTAGGTCATCGAGAACCCGCATCTGGGTTGCGAACCTCATTTTCTCCACCGCGCTCGCGTCAAGCGCGGGGTGGAGCACCTCTGTACTGCCGTCTGGGTAGCGAACTTCAACGGCGTCCAACTCTTCCCACGGAACTGACAGGTACGCGACGAGGCCGTCCGAGAGCTCGCGCGCTCGGTCGCGCTCCTCGTCGTTCCCAACCTCCACCGCTACCCGTTTGAGCAGGTGGTACGCGTGCTGCACGGCCGCCCGATACTCGCGGCTGAACATCGGGTAGGCGTGGGCGTCCTCGAGTGCGCTCGTTGCGTCGTTGAACAATTGGCTTGTCATGCTTGCTTCTTCAGGTATGCGACCACGTCGGGCCAGGTCTTGTACGTACCTTTGTTGCCGAAATGCAAGACCTCATCCCCGAAATCGGGCACCCCGCGAGCCCACGGCCGATCGTCCACGAGGAACTCGCCGAGGTTCAGGTTCTTGTGGTGACTCAGAATCAGTCTCTTGTATGCGGGCGAGTCCTCCTCGAAGCCCAGGTGCAGGTGCACCCACTCCACCTTGTGTTGCCACGCGGATGGGTTGACCCACGGCGCGGTGGACAAGATATAGGTGTCGAATAGCCCGGAGAGTTCGTTGAACGCGTCGACCGCACCAAGCTTCGGCGGCATCAGGGCAAAGATGCCGGGGATCTCGTCGTAGCGCTCCTCGTAGCGAGCCAGCACCGACGGGTCGATGCCCTCGAGCTTCGCGGTGAAGTCCACCAACGTGTTGTCCATGTCGATGTACACGATCTTCCTCGTCATCTCAGTTTTCCTTTCGTGTAAACAACCGCGCCGGCTTGCCGACGGTGCCCTCGCGCACCCCGCCGACTTCCGTGAGCAGCGGCTCCATCGCGCGCCGGAACGTGTCGCGCAGGGGAGTGCCGTCCGGATCCACGGCGCGGTGCAGACGCTCGAGCTCCAGCAGCGTGAACGGCTCGTCACCGAGAAGGTGCCACGGGTCCGGGGCGGTGGTGTAGTCGGCGCGCAGGCGGGCGGTGGCGAACGCCAAGATGGCCGCGTGGTCAAAGTCCAACGGCCCGACGCTATCTACCGGCACCGTCGTTGCCTTGCCCAAGGCGCTGGCTGGCACGGCGGCGAGGTGCGCCACCGACAGCACCCAGCCGCGGTCGTCGCGGCCGGGGGAGTCGAAGACGTGGAGCTGAACCGGCTCCAGGCCGGTGACGCCGGCTTTCGTGGCGAGTGAGCGTCGGACAGCGTCGGCCAGCACCTCGCCCTCGTGGAGGAAGGTGCCGGGAAGCCGCGATCGATCGCTGGCGCCGCTGTCGACGATCACCACGTTGAGCTCGCCGTCGAGCACGGTGAGCACCGCCGTATCCACAGCCACCGACGGGCGTGGGTAGCCGGTGAGAGCCTTGCCGGCAGAGTCTCGGTACGTGGTCATGTGACTGATTAGCGCAGAAGTGCGCTAATCAGTCAACGCCGTCGCTACGTCCTGTCTCGATGCGCTCGATGAATCTGTTGCCCCAGCTGAACGGCTTCAGTTCGCGGTGGTGGAGCTGGCCCACGAGTACGCCGGGCGAAACCCCGAGCTTTCGCGCCACGGCGGGAATGTCGGCGAGGGCCGAGATCGCGTGCAGCCAGGGCTCGTCTTTGAGCGGAATGAGGAGTTCCGTGGCGAAGGCATCCGCACGCCGTTCGGCGTCGAGCGGCTCCGCATCGCCGGCACGGGAGTCCAGGTAGATCGCGTTCCGGTCGCCATCCAGCACATGCGACAGTTCGTGGAAGAGCGTGAACCAGAAGATGTCTTCGCGCCGCCCGCGGTCAGTGACAGCAATGATCGCGTGGTCCCCGGACCACAAGGTCACTCCGTTGCAGTGCGCCTTGGGGACGTTGGGGAGAAAGACCAGTGCCACGCCCACGTCTGCCAGCATGGTGCGAGCCTGCGCTGAGCCCTCCACGGCGCCCAACAAGGTGAGCGCGCGTAGCCGGGGCACGGCGGCGCGTAGGCGGGCGAGATTCAGCGTGGCGACGCTCATTTGGGCCGCCTCGAGGTGGGCGAGCGCGATCACCACTTCGGTTGCCACAGCGTCGGGCGCGAACGTCGCGGACGTGCGGAACTGCGCCGCCCGGCGTCTACCGAGCGACTCGAGACCCTGAGGTGAACCCACGCCGAGCAACTTCCAGACCTGGATGGTCTGCTCGCCGCGGGCGCCGGCGGGCGCCGTGACAACTCCGAGGTTCCGCAGGACTTTGACCAGTGCGGCCTCGATCGGCGATGCGGCCGCTGTCGCCACGAGTTCCGTTCGCTTGATGGTGGAGCGATACTCGCCTTCGATGCGAAGCCAGGTCGCCGCGCTCACGCGCGTGACCAGTTCGAGTTCCTGAGCCGTGTCCGGCGTGAGGCTCGCTTTGGCGTTCATCAGTTGGGACACGAACTTCTCTGACTTGCCCAGGCGGTCGGCAAGCTCGCGTTGGGTCATGTCGTGCTCCGCGATCCACTCTTCGAGGATCTCGCCTGGCGAGGCTACGAGGTGGCGGGGCAAGGTGCTGGTGCTCATGGCTGCCTTCTTGGGATATGTGCGTCAGGTGTAATGTTCCGAGATTTCGATGATGGTGATCCGCGTGACTGCGGCGAGGTCGATGCCTCCGTCCTCATGACGCGGCAACGGTTCTGTAGGGCGGAGGATCAACCGCAGGCCTCCCGGAAGGTCCATTGCGAACTCGCCGGCGCGGTTCCCTTTCAGTGCGCGGGTTCCACCCGGCAATGCGTGAAGTTCCCGGAGGTTCGCGGAGGTGTAGACCGATGTGATGCGAACCCGAAGGGCCTTCACCACGTTGGCGGCGTATGCGCGCTTTAGCGCGCGTTCATCAGCGAGGAGCTTCTCAAGTTTGGGATCCACATAGGACACCTCCATCCAAGAAGGGTACCAAACTTTACCGATTCGGTAAAGATGAGAAGTACTCTCCGCTAGAACCAAATCGTGGAATCGATCCCGTCACTGAAGTGCTCGGCATCGATTGCGGGAGGGAACCGTCCAGCATCACCCGTCGCGATGCGCCTCGCCGTCCACGCCATGGCAGCGGCGTCGAGGATGTCATCGATCTTCGCGCCCCTGAGTTCCTTCTCGATGCTCAGCGGGACCTTGATCCCCGCTGCGGTCAAGAGTTCGTGCCGTAACAACATGCCTGCAAACGACTTCTTTGGGTGCTCGATGCCCTCGCCCGAAAGTACCCGGAAAGACACCTCGGGGTGGCCCTCAAACACGCGCGTGCCACCGGCGCGCACGAACCCGTCGACATCGAGGATTTTGTCGCGGATTGCGTACGCCTGAGTCGACAGGCTCTTGCCTTGGGCCAGCAACGACGCAGCGGCCGCCTCGGGATACGAGGCCGATTCCAGGGCAGTGCGAACTGGAGTAGGGAAGACGCTTCCACCACGCGGCGCTATGAACCGGCGAGCGAGGACATCAGCTTGGCGTGCCCCAGCATCCGGGATGCCTATAGGGATGTCGACGACGACCGCGCTCACCGTCCATCTCGTGTCGGCGAGTGACACTGCGGCCTCGATCCCGGGGGCGATGTAGGCATCCAGATACCCCGCGTCATCGATGGCGACGGCGATCCAGCCTGCCGGGCACGAGTCGAGCCCTAGGTAAGTCACGGCACGAGTCTCGCACGGGAGGACTGGGCTGTCGCCAATGTGGCCGGGAGGTTGGGCGCGCCGATCAAGAACCGGGTACTCGCGGCACCCACGACCTGCACGTCCAGGTCGTAGGCCGCCACGATGGCGGCCGCCAGTTCACGCTCTTGGCTTGCAGTGAGGTAGCCCACGATTGGCCCCAACGTTGCGCGATCGATCGTCGCGATGTTGTCGAGCGAGATCACGGATTCGTGATCGAGTCCGTTCGCTGAGCCCACCGAGACCTCGGTAGAGAGCCCGCGCACTCTGGAGGTGATGGGTGCCACGCTCACCCGCGCTAAGTAGGGCACCACCTCCTCGCGGGTGAGCAGGACTACGGGGCGCAACTTGTCCAAGCGAGCGGTGTGAACGGGTCGCATGAACGTCAGTCCAGGCTGGGCGTGGTGGCCGCGGCGTGACTCGCGAACGCCGCGAGGTCAGCATCGTCGCCAGCGGCCGCGTAGACCATCGCGTCGGCTAGGGCAATCTGGTGGCGGCGCTCGCGTGCGAGGGCGCGAGCCACAACCGACGCCCTGCTCGGGGCGATATCCGCGGCTACTTGTTCGTCAAGGAACGCCACAAGTTCGACTGGCAGGCGCACTGTGATCTGGGTGGTCATACCGTTACCATACCAAGGCGAATCCCGCAGGGTCATCGACGGTGGCCCGACTCCTCGATCTACGTGGCGCGGACGAAGCTATTCAGTGTCGCTGCGCAATATCCCTCAGCACCTCGAACCTGGCCAGACTCCCGATCTTCGCTGTCGCGAGCGGATTAAGAAGGTAGCCGCGCTGCGCGAGGTTGCCGAGGTATACCTCCACTTTGTGCTGACCTCGCTCGCTGAGAGTGACGTTGGCGGCGGTCTCGACTGCGAGGAACGCCTCCTCGATCGCGAAGGTCTCGCCTGACCGGCCACTCACGAATTGGATGACGAGCGCCGCGTGCCAGATTTGCCGTGGACCCGGTACAGCGTCAGCATCGGTGACGTCATCCCAATCGACGCATGCCGGGACATGTCCGTACGTGAGTTCAATCGCCCTAAACCATACCGACCTCAGCCACGCATCACGGAGAGGCTCGAAGGCTGGTGGTTGGGTCACGTCAACGGGCCCATTTGTTCTGGGAAGGGCGTGCTGCGGCGCGGGCACCGAATTGGTCGGTTTGGGCTCGCGCTGGGTCCCGACCAATGGCGCACCATTGAGAACGGGACGCACTACCACGTAATATCCCGAGTCTCTCCGAACGGCTCCCATCCATTGGAGGCACCCCACGCGCGCGAGCGCGGCAAGAAACTGTTCTATGGCCTTGATCGCGCTCGCGGAGTCCAGCGTGGGCCGAATGTCGTGAGCGCGTAGCGCATTGACGCATTCAGCGAGGTCAATGCGCGTCAGAGGAGCCCGCCCCCACACGCAGTCGAAGTAGATCGTCGACCGCCAGTGAATCGAGAGGGCGTCGATCGCACGCGACGCGGAACTGACGTGAGTGAGAACCGTGGGAACGCGCTCCCACCGTTGCTGCGTCTTGACGCGCGCTGGCGAGGCATCCCAAGCCGCATCATGTGCGGAGCGATTGGCCTCATGAAGCGCACGGATCTTGGCAGCTTCCGATTCACGTTTTGCCTGCTCCTTGAGTTCACGTTCGCGGGCTTCTTCAGCACGTCGCGATCGCGCCTCCGGCTCGGCTCGTGCGCGTGCGAGCGCCACTGAAAGCGGTGTGGCCATGCCGTAACGCACATCGAAGGTGCATTCGTCAATGCTGAAGATGTGTAGCCAGGCAGCCTGCCCGCTCGCATTGAGCGGTTCGTAGCCCTCCTCATCATCAGTCAGTACACCAACTTGACGGGTGCGGGGGTTAATTGCGATCGGGTCGAGTCCATACTCGCTCCATGCGCGGACGAGTTTCGGGACGGTCACCCGCACCGCACCGAGCGCCCCGGCAGGCAGTTTGGGCTCGACCGGGCGAACGCGCGAATGGCCAAGCAACCAGGTGCACGGGATGTTGACACTTTCGAAGTCAGCTTGTTTCCTTTGCCAGGCTTGAATGGCGAAGGCCTTGTACTCGATCTCGAGGGCATGGGTCCGGCCCTCTACTAGCACCGCGACATCGGCACGACGTACCCTTGCGTCGTCGTCGACGGAGACGCCGAACTCCTCGACAACGGTGTGCTCGCCGCTGACGGAGGAGAGCCACGCAACGAGCATGGCTTTCGCGCCAAGGTGATCTTGACTTTCTCCTTCTGTCGAATGGGGTGCTTTGCTGAGGTGGACGAAGTGATCTCGTTTTGAGCCGCCCCGGGTCGTAATCGGGCCCTCGCAGGTGGGAAAGGGGCAGCGGAGACTTGACCTCGCCCGGTCGCGCATTGCGTCGGCCTGTCCTCGCGCCAGATATACCGGCTGTCCAGAAGTACGGTCGCGTGCCCACACTTGGCGCGACTCAGCGTCAAGGAACTCTTCAATCCGCGTGTCTTTCACGTGCACCGATCTCCCTTCAACTGCCGTTGAATATCGCAGACGCGGCTGACATTCGGCTGTTGACCGAGAGTTAGTCGGCCTTTCAGAGCCCGGGAACTGCGACATTCCTGGGCGCCTACGCAACCTCGCAGGCGCGCTCGTGGCGGTGAGCGGAAGTCCGCTGCACTTGCAGCGCAGGCTGCACGGGTGGCCGGGGGTCGACGCCGACGAGCTCGTCAAGCCTCGCGGACTGCGCCGTCGGCGGGCCCGACAATGGCGCGTGATTGCGCGGTGAGCGCATCGCAGGGTACGACGCCATCGGCAAGGCCACCCTTGTGACAGGCATTCGAGTTCAGACACTGTCGTTTCACTCCGTAGTTTGCTATTATTATGCGAAATAAGGAGGTGAACGACAGTGGCCAGGTCGATCGCATCGTCAGTCGCGCCCGCAGTCGAGCAGTTCGAACTCGACGGCGACGTGGTGGTCACCGTGGATCGCCTTGCGCACGTGCTGCGCCACGCGGGCAAGGCGGACGCTCCTCGGGACGTCGCGTATGAGCTTCAGCGTGCCGGCTGGCTGGGTTCGCTGCGGACGCGCGACGCCTGGGAGTTTCTCCCGGCGGCGCGTGGTGGGGCGTTCGGCTCAGGCGATCGCTTCATCGAGTTTCGCGCGCAGCTTGCCAACAACACAGCGTGGCCGGGCTTGCTCGCCATGGAGTCCGCCGCCTCCGTGCTGGGACTTGCCCAGCGTGCGCCTGAGCGGGAGGTGGTGGCGCTGCCGCATGGCATCGTGCCGCCGAAGGCGCTCGCCGGGGATTGGCGGGTGGTGACGCTTGCACTCCCCGAAGACGGTGTGACAACCGTGGATGGGCTGCCAACGTGGAACCTTGAGGGACTGCTGGTGGGCATCGCCACGCGGCCCTCGGCATACCAGGACATTCCAGGCCTTGGGCAGTGGCTAGCCGACGCCACCTACCAGGCAGATGTCGAGATGATCATGTGCCTGCTCGAGCCAGCCTCAGCGGCGGCCCGTCAACGCGCGGCATATCTTTTCGTGGCTGGCGACAACGTCCAGGCCGCTGAGCAGATAGCGCAAACATTTCCCGCGCGCGGCGTCGCATGGTTCGGGCCGCGGCGCCGTGGCGGTGAGTTTGACCAACTCACCCAGGTGAACGACACCGCGCTGTATCCGTATCTTGAGGTGGGGACAGGTTCGTGAATCGCATCACCGAAGGGCACCTTGCGCGGCACTACCAAGGTGCCAAGGGCGGGCGAGACGCCGCCTTGCTCGATATCGCTCAAGACCACGCGCTCCGCCGACTCCACGACCTAGGCTTGTTCGACCAAGGCCTGACGTTCAAGGGCGGCACGGCGCTGCGCAAGTTCCGCGCTGGCAACTCGGGGCGGTTCTCCACTGATCTCGACTTTGCGGCACCCGATGCGATGCTCGCGTTCTCGGTGCTCGACGCGCTTGATGGCGTAGACATAGACGGCTTCACGTTCGCGCTGAAGAACATCGGAGACGACGGTCGGCGTGCGGACCTCGATGTGGGCACCCCGTTCGGCACGCCGAGGCTCGGAGCCAAGATCGAACTGGCGCGCCATGAACTCGCCCTGGAGCCTGAACGCCTGGCGCCTGTGCATCTGCCGATCCACGACCGCTACGACTTCGCTTTGCCGACGCTTCCGATCGTCCGCACGGAAGAGGCGATCGCAGAGAAGCTGGCTCGCTTTCGCCGGGTCCCGCTCGCACGCGACCTGTACGACCTTCATTGGTACGCGCTCGCCGGCCCGTTCGACGACGGACTGGTGCGGCGCCTGTGGGTGCTGAAGGTCTTCCGCGACATTGTGGTCGATGGCCGCGGCACCGCTCCCATCACTCCGGACGACGTGTTGGCGGCATGGCAGACTGGGGAGTTCCGCACCGAAGACATTGGCTACCTGACGAAGCCCGTGCGGCTGGAGGCTTGGCTGGCTGAGGTGCGTGAGCGGTTCGCGTTCCTCGCAGACTTGAGTGCGGACGAGCAGCGCTGGGCCGAGGTAAACGCTCGGTTCCTGGACGAGGTCGTCGAGGCTCTTGCACGTCAGCCAGGCTGAGTCGCCAAACGCGTAGTGGTGATGGATACCAACTACCGCAACACGGTGCAGATCGTGGACTTTGCGCAGGAGGTGGTTGCCGAGTGTGTGTCGCGCGCCGACCACGACCGCCAGCTGGTGGCGCGCCTGCGTGCGGTGGAGCAGGACGTGGCGACGGGCTGGGGAGATATTGGCGTTCTCGCTGTGAGCAGTTTTGATGCCCGACGCTTGGCTGACTTGATCTCCGGCGCTGGCATTCCGGTGGTGGAGTTGCAGAAGTACGACGGTGACGTGGTCGACGCGGTCAAGGTGGGCACGATCAAGCGTGCGAAGGGTCTTGAGTTCAAGCAGGTGTGTCTGGTGGGAGTGAGGGGCGGAGACTCGGGCGGTGGCGCCGCGCCGGAGGGCGGGGCCGAGCGCGAGCGGTGGGAACTCTTGCGGCGGGAACTGTTCGTGGGGATGACCCGGGCGCGGGACGGGTTGTGGGTTGGTTGTGTGCAGTGACTCCGCGATGATCTCCTGCGACGCTGGCGCCTGTACGAGTTAACCTCGTCAGATCGACCCAGCGTGTGCGTCCGATTACCCGGTCGACGAAGACAGGAAAGCCAACGGATGTGAGCTCTCAACACCGCGGCCACTAAGTTGGACTCTGCATCGGCAATAGGTGAGCCGAACAGGGTTGATCCCTGAGTCTCCCCCTGTAAGGATCGAGGAAGCGGTTGCGTTCTAGCGATGACCTCCCGCTTCACGTGAGGTACCATCCAAACCTCATTTCTGCCGACGTGATCTCAGTTTGGCCAAGGCGCGGCCGAATCGTCGATGGTGTGGTGTTGGTAGAGGGTGCACTGGACGCCCAGTTGCGATTGCTGGGCTCGGGCGGCGGCCCGAAGCTGAAACTCGGCGCGAACGACAGCATCGACATTTTCGTCATCGACGATGGCGCCCCAATGAGCGGATATCCGCGCCCCATGCTCACGACGGCTCTCCGCATCGACGGGGGGCGTCGGGGGTTCGTCCACGTTGCATGGGAGGCGGTCGACGGCCAGGCCGCGCCCGGCGAGATATGCATCCTTTGGAGCGCCAACGCGCGAAGCGCTGGAGCCCGCCCGCGTCTCTTGCGTGGCGCGGAAGTCGGCGCCGTGATGGAGTACGCGTACGGCAGAGCTGATCAGAGGCTTGCGTCCGTGGTCGAGCCCGGGCAACCAGTCGGCGCGATGAGCCGACGTATGGTTCGCACGCGTCGCAGATCGCAAGAGAGGATTCAACCGGTGCCTGAAGAGTCGGATGTACTGCTACGCGTGGCCAGCGTCGCCATAGAAGGATTCCGTGGCTTTCGTGAAGAGGCCAGGCTGGAGTTGGCGCAACCAACTGGCGACGCGGGGAGCGGGCTGACCCTCGTCGTCGGCGCAAACAACACGGGCAAGTCGACCGTTTGGGAGTCTTTCGACGCTGTCGCCCGTCGACTCAAGGATGACCTGTCCTTCTCGGAGAATCGACGCAACCGCCGTAGTTCATTGGGCATTCGCATCAGGCTTGAATTGGCGGACGGCAGATGCTACGAGACGGCTAGCCAAAATAGGGACACGAGTGAGACAGAAGGCGTCTGGCTTTACGGCGCTGAGCCGGCCGCATTGGAACTTGTGAGTGTGCCGTCAAGAAGGCAGTTCCAACCGCGATTCTCAAAGAACTGGAACGTTGAGCGCGACTGGATGATCAATGGCCAAGAATTCGTTCGGCACCGAAGGACGGATGACGCATTTACCGGTCGCCTGTTTGATCTTCACAACAACCCGGCAAAGAAGGCTGAATTCGACAAGTTGATGGCTGAAGTGATCGGTCAGCCCTTCCGCTGGAGCATCGATCTGGGCGAGGAATCGTACTATCTGAAGGTCGTCACCGGCGACGACCTGAGCCACTCTAGTGAGGGCCTCGGCGACGGTATCATCAGTCTTCTCTACGTTCTGAACGCACTCTTTGACTCGACGCCCCAGACTTTGCTCACGCTGGATGAACCAGAGTTGTCGCTGCACCCGCAACTTGCCCGCAGATTGGGTCAAGTGATCGCGCGCTTTGCCTCAAATCGTCAGATTGTTGTCTTCACGCACTCGCCCCACTTGCTGTCTTGGGACGACGTCTCCCTTGGCGCCACCATTGCGCGTACGTTCAAAGTTGCTGGCGACTCGCGCATCGCGCAGGCGCCGCGAGAAGTACTCGATGCCCTGTCGAAGGCTCGTGGTGGATGGAAGAACCCACACGTGCTTGGGATTGACGCGACTTCGGCCCTGTTCCTTGACGACGAGGTCATCGTGGTCGAAGGCCAAGAGGATGCGGGGCTTCTAGCCACGGTATTTGAGCAAGCCCAAGTTTCGCCTCGCGGCACCGTATTTGGTTGGGGGGCGGGCGGTGGCGACGGGAACCCGCGGCGGATCGTGGCGCTTCTTCACGGGCTTGGCTACACCAAGGTTGTGACCTTGCTGGATGCCGACAAGGCGAATGAGGCGGCGGCGATCCAGCAGTTGTTTCCGCATTACTTCGCAACCACTATTCCGGCGAACGACATCCGTGACAAGGAAGTGGACGGCGCCATCGTGAAGTCAGGTCTTCTCACGGCGGACGGCAAGCACCTGAAGGCGGAGTATCGCGAGTCGACGCGGGACGTTCTCAACGGAGTTGTGAACTACTTTGCCAGCGGCGGCGAGTCGGAATCGCAAGCGTGATGCCTGAGCCGTGCTACTCGAGGCTCGGGTGCCTCCTAAGGGAGAAATTCCACTGGGGATCGAGCTACCTCGCACCGGGTGGCCGAAGGGCGGTTCGCACTCCTGGCCGCCCGCAGTCCATCCAGCATGTCGGCGAACCTGTAAATGACGTGAGCATATCCGCCTCCAAACGCGGCGTACCTACGGACGCCGGCTACCGCAAAATCAAGAAACTCCGTCCTCGGCCCGCCGCGCAATCGCAGAGCCTCACGAAGCAGGCTGACGCGTGGCCGGGACTCGGATTCAGCCCTCTGTGCGCCGGTTCTGATTCTTCGCCGACGGCTCACCGAACGACTCCGGCGTAAGGCCGTCGAGCAACTCACCAAGCGCCACCTCAAGCACCGAGGCGATCCGCACCAGCGAGTGCACATTCGGCATCGCGCGCCCGCTCATGTACGCACGCAAGTTTGACGAGTCGATCCCGGTAGCCGCAGCCAACTGATCGTGCGTCAACCCGCGCTCGCGTCGGTGGTCGTCGATACGGTGCCCAACAAATACTGCGGCGGGCGAAGCGACTCTGGGCACGCCCCAAGTTTCTCGGTGCCCTGGCGCGTTCACCAGGGCGAGAGGCACCGGGTACTTATACCCTGTTACGCGTGGCAACCACGGGTGAAGCAGGGGAGCGGCTGGTCAAGTCGCGCCAGCGCGTCAGCGATCACGGCGAGGTATTCACGCCCGCGTGGCTCGTGAACGACATGCTCGACCTGGTCAAGCACGAGACCGAGCGCATCGACGCCCGCTTCCTAGAGCCAGCATGCGGGTCCGGCAACTACCTCGTGCCGATCCTCGAGCGCAAACTCGTCGCGGTCCAGGCACGCTACGGCCGCAGCGACTTCGAGCGCCGCCACTACGCCCTTTTCGCGCTCATGTGCGTCTACGGGATCGAGTTGCTCGCCGACAATGCTCGCGAGTGCCGTGCACGCCTCCTGGAGACTTTCGTCGGCTTCATACGGCCCGACGCTGTGTGGAGTAGCGCGGCGGAGGGCGTCCTTGCGCTCAATATCGTCCAGGGCGACGCACTATCCATGACCGACGCTTTGGGCGAGCCCATCCTGTTTGCCGAGTGGGGCTATCTCGGTAAGGGCCGTTTCCAGCGGAGGGACTTCCGTTACGACGCACTGACCAAGCGCTCGGAGGCGAGCGTAGGTCTATTCGCCGCGTTCGAAGAGCACGAGATCTTCGTGCCCGCCGCTGCGTACCCGCCCGCCACAGTGCAACAGCTCGCGGCATGAGCGCGTCCGTCGTTGAAAGTGCCCCAGAGGGCAAGGCGTCATTTGCGTTGCGCGGCCACAACCCCGACGTGCTGACGTGCATCGCCAACCTCTCCAACGACGAGGTCTTCACGCCGCCCGAACTCGCGAACGAGATGCTCGACACCCTGGCCGATGCCTGGGCTCAGGCGAATGGTGGGGAGTCGATCTGGGCGGATTCGTCAGTGAGGTTCCTCGACCCGTTCACCAAGTCGGGCGTGTTCCTGCGCGAGATCGTGGCGCGACTGGCGACAGGGCTCGCGGATGAGATTCCGGACCTGCAATCGCGAGTGGACCACATCCTCACGAAGCAGGTGTTTGGGATCGGCATCACGTCTCTAACCGCCTTGCTGGCGCGGCGCAGCGTGTACTGCTCCAAGTACGCCAATGGGCCGCACTCGATCGCCAAGTCTTTCGACCGTGACTGGGGCAACATCTGGCTAGAGCGCACCGAGCACACGTGGGCTGGTGACCGTTGCGTCTATTGCGGCGCTGCCCGAGCGGGTTACGAACGCGGCGACGACTTGGAGACCCATGCCTACGCCTTCATCCATACATCCGACGTCAAAAGCCGGATCGCGCGAATGTTCGGAGCTGACATGAAGTTCGACGTCATCATTGGAAACCCGCCCTACCAGCTCGAGACCGAATCGGAGCGGCGGCAGGCCAGGCCGATCTACCAACTCTTCGTGGAGCAAGCAAAGCGTCTCGAGCCCAAGTTCCTCCTAATGATCACTCCATCCCGATGGTTACAGGGGGGTATGGGTCTCGCCGAATATAGCACCTCAATGCTCGGCGACAGCCGACTGCGCATCCTCGTCGACTTTATCGTCGACAAGGATGCGTTTCCTGCTGTCAACGCCAACGGAGGGGTTAGCTACTTCCTCTGGGATCGAGACCACGAGGGAGACTGTTCTGTTACCACCGTGGCCCCCGGGGGGTCCAGAAGCGATCCCATTCAGCGTCAGCTGAATGAGTTCGACGTGTTCGTGCGTTGGAACGATGCCTTGTCGATTGTCCGTAAGGTACTTGGGGCTCAAGAACCGAGATTCAGCGACCGCGTCTCGTCTATTGGCCCATTCGGGTTGCCGACGACGTTTCATGGCGTGGACCAGCGTGACTCTGGGCACCCAATCAAGTTCTACGGATCGCGCAAGGTCTCGTGGGTGGGGCCAAACGACATCAAAGCCAACGCGGACTGGGTCAAGCGCTGGAAGGTCTTGATCCCGGCCGCATCGGATGGCAATGAGAAGTACCCTCTACCTATTTGGGACTCGGTCGGGCCCTTTACGGCCCGGCCCGATGAGGCGTGTAGTTGGACCTACCTTGTGGCAGCACTCGCTGACGATGAGCAGGAGGCAGATCGCATCGTCTTTTACGCTCGAACTCGATTGTTCAGGTTCTTGGTTGCACTACGGAAAGTGGCTCAACACAACAAGGCCGAAAACTTCGCGTTCGTTCCGGATATACCTATGGATCGCGAGTGGACTGACGACGCCTTGTTCGAGCGATATCAGTTGACCGATGGCGAGCGGGAATTCATTTGTTCGTTGATCCGCGATGTGGAGTTTACGGGCCGTGTCGGGTAGCTCAGACCTATTCCCCACGAGGCCCAGCTCGCGCCTCCGCATCTACGCCTACGAGATTCACGACGCGGCGCACGCTGGTCAACTCAAAGTGGGCCAGACCACGCAAGACGTCAAGGTTCGGGTAGCGCAGCAACTAAAGACAGCGGCGATCGAGAACTATACGATTGTGCTCGACGAGTCTGCGGATCGGGAAGACGGCACGACTTTCTCCGATCACGCCGTGCGCGCCATGCTGATGGCGAGGAACTTCGAGAATCCTCAGTTGGAGTGGATGCGCTGCTCGGTGGACGACGTCCGGCACGCGATCACGGAGTTGCGGGAGAATCGATCTTTCGAGGCCACTCGTCACGAGAGTTTCGGCATGCGCGACGAGCAGAAGTCGGCCGTCGAGAAGACTCTCGACTACTTCCTGTCCCGGTGGTCCGAGGACGCCGACGCTGTGCCCGAGTTTCTGTGGAATGCCAAGATGCGGTTCGGTAAGACCTTCACGGCGTACCATCTGGCGAAGAAGATGCAGGCTCAGCGCGTGCTGGTGATGACCTTCAAGCCGGCGGTGGAGGATGCCTGGCGGCACGACCTCGAGTCCCACGTTGACTTCGAGGGTTGGCAGTACCTGTCGCAGGCTTCTGGCAAGGATCTGCTGGATACCGACCCCAAGCAACCTTTGGTCTACTTCGGGTCCTTTCAGGATCTGCTAGGGCGTGACGCTGCGGGAAACTTCAAGGCCAAGCACAAGTGGCTCACGGACTTGAACTGGGACCTGGTCATCTTTGATGAATACCACTTTGGCGCGTGGCGAGACACCGCCAAGGAACTCTTCGAGGGCGAGGACTCCGTTGCCCAAAAGAAGGAGACGGAGATCGAGTTCGGCTCTGCGCTGGAGACCTTTGCGGAAGAGCTTGAAGAGCTCGGTAGCGATGAGGATGCGTTTGTCCCCATCAAGGCACGTTCCTACCTCTACCTCTCAGGCACGCCCTTCAAGGCGCTCGCCACCGGAAGGTTCATCGAGGAACAGATCTTCAACTGGACCTACACCGACGAGCAGCGTGCCAAAGCGGAGCACGCCCAGCATCGGTCGGGGGAACCCAACCCCTACGCCGCCCTGCCCGAGATGCGGCTGTTCACGTATCAAATGCCGGACGAATTGGTCGCGATCGCCCGCCAGGGCGAATTCGACGAGTTCGACCTCAACGCGTTCTTCGAGGCGAAGGGTTCGGGGACGAGCGCGGAGTTCGTGCACAAGACCGACGTGCAGAAGTGGCTCGATATCATCCGAGGCAGTTACTTGCCGACCCAGGTCGACGCGCTAAAGGCCGGGACCCGCCCGCCGTTCCCGTACTCCGATTCCCGCCTGTTGCCGTACCTGCAGCACTCCATCTGGATGTTGCCGCGCACCGCGTCATGCGCCGCGATGGTCAACCTGCTCGCCGAGCCCCAGAACGCCTGGTGGCACGACTACACCGTGGTGAATGTCTCGGCACCTGGCGTCGGCGTCGGGCTGGAAGCCTTGCCGCCCGTGCGCAAGGCCATCGGCAATGGCCACGACACCAAGACCATCACACTGACCGTCGGCAAATTGACCACGGGTGTGACTGTGCCGCAATGGTCGTCGATTCTCATGTTGCGTAACCTCAAGGCGCCGGAGACGTACTTCCAAGCGGCATTTCGCGTGCAGTCGCCGTGGACGATCAAGAACCCCGAGGGCGACGACCCGCACCGCGAAGACATCCTCAAGCCAGTATGCTTCGTGTTCGACTTCGCGCCGACGCGCGCGCTGCGGCAGATCGCGGACTACAGCATCGGCCTGGACCCGCAGGCGACCAACCCCGAGCGGGCCGTCGAGGAGCTGGTGAAGTTCCTGCCCGTGCTCGCATACGACGGCTCCAACATGACCCAAGTCGATGCCGGCGGGATTTTGGACATCGCGATGTCTGGGACGTCGGCGACGCTGCTGGCGCGCAAGTGGGAGTCGGCGATTCTCGTGAACGTGGACAACGACACGCTGCGCAAGATCATGGGTTCGCAGGCGGCAATGGACGCGGTGATGAACATCGAGGGCTTCCGTGCGTTGGGATCGTCCGTGTTTGAGACGGTGGTCAACAAGTCCGATGCGGTGAAGACGACCAAGAAAGACAAGGGAGACGAGCTGACCTCTGCAGAGAAGCGTGTGCTCACGGACGAGGAGAAGGAGTACAAGTCCAAGCGCAAGCAGATCCAGGAGAAGCTCATCAAGTTCGCGACGCGGATCCCGGCATTCATGTACCTCACGGACTACCGGGAGAACACGCTGCAGGAGGTCATCACCAAACTGGAACCGGAACTGTTCAAGGCCGTGACTGGATTGACTGTGGAGGACTTCCATCTGCTGGTCTCGCTGGGCGTGTTCAATGCCGCGCACATGAACCAGGCGGTGTTTGCGTTCCGGCGGTACGAGGATGCGTCGCTCCGCTACGCAGGCATCGACTCGCACCCGGATCTGCGCAACATTGGGCTCTACGACACGGTCGTGGCAGTCGACCCGAGCGAGGGCGGCTGACAGTTAACCGCCCTCACTCGAGTGCCTATTGGCAGGCCGGAAGCGAGTCGAGGTTGTCGGCGGTTGTTGCGTTCGGCACGGTGCGAATGAATGCGCCGCTGCAGCCGTGACCGCAATCGTTGACAACTTCAATTCGCGCGCCAGGGTTGCTCGCTCGATACGTGTACCAAGCGGCGCCCGCGTTGATGCTTTGCACGGCCTGGGCGCGCGTATACGTCGGACCACCCAACGTACCTACCGACTCAATGTGGTCATGGTACTTTCCCGGCGACGTTGTCTTCGTTGTACAGGTCACAAACACGTGTGACATTGGAGTTCTCACAATCTGGGCGCCCGGTTTGTCGGAAACCTCACAATTGCGGCGTCGCGTTCTGCGACAGCGCAATTGGGCTGTAGCCTGGCAAAGGATTGTCCTCCAAGATCGTCCGCTACCAGAGCCCGAGACCTCCCCCGAGGACTTCTCGGGCTCTCGTGCGTCCGGAACCACGTTAGCGCATACGTTCGAATGCGCAACGAGATATGCATGCCGATTCGCTCAAGTGTTCTAATGTTCGCAGTTGGCGGACATGCTTTAAAGAGCGGCGCGAGTAGACGAAGGCGGACTAGCGCTTCTTCGGAGCCACTGCTGTGAAGTCGACGGGTGGAAAGCGTCGGCGAGAGTCAGCAAGCTTTGCGGGTGCTGTCTGCGGCAAATCAATCCCCAGCACTCCCGCCAGTCGCAACAAATAGATCAGCACGTCGCTGATCTCCTCGCCTGCCCGTTGCTTGCGCTCAGGATCCGCGAATGCCTCCACGGAGTCGGCCGCAGGAACCCACTGGAACAACTCAGCGAGCTCCCCAACCTCACCCACGAGCGCCAGGATCAGCGACTTGGGATCATGAAACTGCTCCCAGTCACGTTCGCGCGCGAACTCGCGGATTTCGGCGGTGAGCGCCCGGATTGAGTCGATCTCTTCCATGACGACGAGCCTGCCACAGCGCGTCGGCCCGCGCCTGCGTCGGCCGTCGCCGCTAGAGTCACCATCACAGCGGTTCGACGGGCTTCTGCTGCAGATATGCCCCCTCCGCACGATCATTTCGTGCTGCCAGGGAGCAATCGATGCAGGTGGTCCGCCACAGTGCCGCAACCGTCGCGGCCTACGCGGCCGGTGACTTCTCGCCGGTCGAGGCCGCGCTCACCAACCTCCTTCGATTCCATGGAGTGGGCGTGCCGAGTGCGAACGAACGCGCCTCATGGCGCAACAGCCTTCCGCAACTCGCGAGCGTGTTGACCGACGCTGGCCTGGGTTTTGTCGAGATCCTCATGGAGAATCGACTGCCGCTCTCGTCGAAAAGGTCCGACGCTGTTCTCGCGGGCGTGCACCCCAATACTGGCGATCCCTCGTACGTCGTCGTTGAACTCAAGCAGTGGACTACGGCACGCCGGCACGAAGGCTCCGAGACTCTCGTTGACGTCGATGGAATCGCCTACAACCCGGTCCTTCACCCGTCGCTGCAGGTGGGGGAGTACGTGCGCTATTACCGCGACTTCCTGCGGGTGTTCGACGGCCACGCGGAGGCTCTGGTTGGAGCGGCTTACCTACACAATGCGGCCGACGCTGGGGTCGCCGAGCTCTGGTCAGTCGCGCCCTCCGACGACGCGCGCATGTTCACTGGTGAGCGTCGCGGCGAGTTCGCGGAGTTTCTTCGCTCGCGGCTTTCACCGGAGTGCGGCGCACGAGCGGCCGACGCGTTTGTCGGGTCCGCGGTGGCGCCCAGCAAGCAGCTGCTCGCGGTGGCAGCGGCCGAGATCCGCGACCGTGAGCAGTTTGTATTGCTCGATGAGCAAAGGGTGGCCTTCGAGTTGGCCGTGCGCGCCGTGGAGGACGCGCGAGCGTCGGACTCCAAGGAAGTCATCATCGTGACGGGCGGGCCGGGCTCGGGCAAGAGCGTCATCGCGCTGTCGTTGGTGGGGGAACTCGCGAGGCGTGGCCGCACTGTATTGCACGCGACTGGTTCACGATCGTTCACCCAAACCATGCGTCGAGTCGCGGGAAAGGGGTCGCCGCAGACTCAACAACTCTTCAAGTACTTCAACAGCTTCATGGACGCAGACAAGAACGGCCTCGACGTGTTGGTGCTCGATGAGGCGCACCGCATCCGCGAGAAGTCGGTCAACCGCTACACGCCCGCGAAGTTGCGGGAACACGCACGGCCGCAGGTGGAAGAGCTGCTCGATGCCGCTCGTGTGCCCGTCTTCCTCCTGGACGAGTACCAGGTGGTGCGGCCGGGGGAGATGGGCACAGTCGCTGATATCAGGGCACACGCGGCCGCCCGCCGCCTCGCGGTTCGCCAGATCGACCTCAGCGCGCAATACCGCGCCGGCGGTAGCGCCGCATACATCGACTGGGTGCTCCGGCTGCTTGGACTTCGCGGCGACGGTCCGGTGACGTGGACCGACGAAGACGCATTCGTCGTGGAGGTCGCGGACTCCGTGGAGGAGCTTGAGGCGAGACTGGTCGCCAGGATGGCGGAGGGGTATTCGGCGCGCATGACGGCCGGGTACTGCTGGAACTGGTCAAGCCCCGTCGGGGACACGCTGCCCGCCGACGTCCAGATTGGGTCGTGGGCGAGGCCGTGGAACTCGAAAGCGGACCGTCGACTGGGGGGTGCGCCGCCATCGACCCTGTGGGCTACCGAAGATGGAGGCTTTGACCAGGTGGGATGTGTCTACACGGCGCAGGGCTTTGAGTACGACTGGAACGGCATGATCTTTGGCCCGGACCTGGTGGTGCGCGACGGACGCTGGGTCGCGCGCCGCGAGTTCAACAAGGATCCCGACTTCCGCAACCGCAACACGGTGAGTGATGCGGACTTCGATCGCCTTGTGCGACACGTGTACAAGGTGTTGCTCACACGGGGGATGGTGGGCACGGTGCTGTACTCGACGGACGAGGAGACGTTGGAGTGGTTGCGGGCTCAGGCGAAGTGAGTGGCTGGCCAGAGTGCCCGAAGTCTCGCTGCATCGTGTCGGCCCTGTATTGCGCCTACCCACCAAGCGCTCTACGAATATCCTTCGTCAGCACCGTAAGGTGCAGCGCGTCGATCGGCAACGCCTCAAACTCGGGTAGCGCGTGCAGATAGAACGCGCGCGCGGCCGAGCTTTCGCAATGCACCAACAGCCCGCGGCAGCCGATGCTGTCGGCGACCGCCACGGTTCTCGAGACAACGTCGGCCAAGAGCGCGTGCCCCAAGCCTCGCCCTTCGTGGCGTGAGTCCACGGCCAGCCGCGCCAGCAGCGCGAACGGTTGCGCCAGATGGCCCACGCCTCGCGCGGCACGGTCTGGGAGTTGGGCCGTCCCCACGCTCGCCATGCTCCACGCGTAGTACGCCACCACCTCGCGCGAGCGCTCGGGCGTGACCACCATGACGTAGGCGGATCGCGCGGCGTGTGCCTGCCTCGCGTGATTTACCAGCCACGCGGTCTGCTCCACCGAGTTTGAGCTGAACGCTGTGAAGTCGTCCTCGCGGGTGAGTGGTCGCGGGCTCAGATACATCGTGACGGCCCGACGCTGTGGCTGGGTCTAGTCAGCGAATGGGCTGGGGCGCTCCATGAGCGAGCGCAGGCCAGGCAGATCGCGCGCCGGACGGTCCATGAGTTCCTCGAGCAGTGCCGATTCGACAGGGGAGAGCTGGAAGACGGTGCGGTCGGCAAGCACACGCAGGGCGGCGATGCGCAGCTCGTCTGTCGCGAACGTGGACATGGGCTCGCCGACGGCTGCGGCGGCGCGCTCGAACAACTCGCGGTCCTCGCTGCTGATGCGGAACTCAAAGCGCTGGTCCTTCCGAGGGACGGCAGTAGTCATTGCTGTGTGCTCACATTCGCCAGGGGTGCTCCGCAGGCTCCTACAATCGATGCCTGTACGGACAGTGTACGGCGCACGTCGCAAGAACGTCACCGATGATTTAGATGCTTTCACCCGCGCCGCGTTGCATGCCGCTGGGCAAGCGACTCCTGACTGGGAGTCGGTTGGGTTCGCGATACCTGACGCCCAACGCCTCATCTCTTTGCAGTGGTTTGAGTCTGTGCTCACACACAGCTGACATAGCCAGCGGTCGTGCGCGTGGCATTGCTGGCGTGAGACCGGGCTCCTCGTGTACTTCGCGGCCGCTGGACGCGGCGTAGAGCGATGCGCTCACCAGCCTCCATGTCACACGTCCGCGCTACCGTCCGTCTCATGAATGCAATGACCCCACTGGGGTACCTGGGGCACCACGAGCGTGCACTCGAGTTTGAGGGGCGCAAGCCGTCGTGAGCCGCTACCCCATCCGCAAGCGACCCACGGCTACGGCACGCGAGGTCGCCCAACTGACTGAGAGTTCCAAGGCGTACCCCAGCGAATGTGCGGTGCCGCTCGCGCGGGCGCTCGCCGAACTCGCTGGTGAGTATCACGCGATAGGCAACTTGCCTGTCGCGCGTCGTCACATGAACGCGTCTCTTCGCTCGATGCGACGTGCGCTCTACGACGAGTCGATCGACGACGGCAGGCGCCGAGCAGTCGTCGACTTCCTATGGCAATCGGCTAGCTTGCACTACGACAAACGGCAGCTACAACAAGCGATCGACGACATCGACGAGGCGCTCAGGTGGGACCGCGCCACCTGGGATGCCCACGCGTTCTGCCTTGGTCCACGGGAACTCCGCCACGCTCACATCCTGAAGTGGAAGGCCAAGGTGCTCGCTGAACTTGGGCGGCACGATGAGGCTGCGGACGCGCGAGCGGAGGCCATTTTCATGGCGCTCGGTGACCTCGATGGCAAGGGCAGTACGCTCTCCGATTCCGCATCTTCCATCGCGAACGACCTCGTATCCGAGTACCTCTAGCACGTCACCGCTACCGTTGACCTATGACCACAGAAACCGTGTCGCTCGGCGAAGAGATCCCCGACGACGCCCTACGAGACGTCGTTGCTCAGGTCGCCTCCGGACGCGTCACCCCTGAGCAGGGGTGGGTCAACCTTCAGGTTCGACGCTCCGCGCGTTCGCGCCCCGACTTCGAGGACCAGTTCGCGGACCTTCTCCCCAACCTCGCCCGCGAGGCCCGCCACGGATCGCGCTACCCCTACGACAACGCTGGTATGGGCTGGCGTCGGTCAGGGGTCATCGCCGACGACATGCGGGAGGCCGGGATGCGCGCCGATCGCGACGCGGGACTCGCGCCCACGCCAGCCGCATTCAGGGCATCGGGCGAAGTCTTCGGCGAAACGTCGCTGCCCGGGTGGTCAGAACTGGTGGAGGTCTACCTCTTCCACGGCAGCTATTTCCCGGTGCTCACAGACCCAGACCTAGACGCGGAACTGAAGAACTACCGAGCGTCCGTGGCGCGCGGCGAACTCCGGATAGCCGACTACCGCCGCGAAGAGCGCAGGCTCCTGGACGCCGACAAGGGCTAGCCTTCCTCCTCACCTTCGAGCCACTCCACCGCAACGGCTCGCACGTACTCAGCCACAGCGTCGGGCCTCCCAGCAAGTTCGCCCGGGACGACGACGGAGAGCGCATCACGCCTAGTAAACGTCACCTTCCCGGCCGCCTCCTTCTCCTGCCGGTACGCATGAGGCGTAACCCCGTCCGCCTCAAGTGCACGCGCGCGGTCTGCGTAACCACGAACGTCGGGCACGCCGCCACCGAGCCACTCCTTGACCCCCGGTAGCGACATGGTTGAGATGGGTAGCGAGTAGCCGCGCGGCTCGTACTGGAACAGGTTCCAGCACCATTGGCGCGCTCGGGCACGGGCGAAGCCCGCCCAGCCGCCGTCGGCGATGACCTCGTCGGCGTCGGGCGCCAACGGAGCCGCCTCAAGCGCGGCCCAGCCGAGGCGGGAACGGGTGTCAGCGTCGGCCTCAATGGGTGCTTGGAACTCAGCCCAGGCGTCGGCCATGCGCGAACGCAGCTCACCTGCGGAGAGTTGCTCGCCGTCAACCTCGAAGAGGACGGGCTTGGCTCGCGAAAGGAGCGCAATGCGCGGGTTGTGCCAGGGGACCGCCTGGGCGCGGTCCAGGTCGTGGCTGCAGGCGAAGGGGCGGTGTGCGAGCTGGTACTCGGACCACCAGGGTGCGGAAAATGACGTGTCAGACATGATGACCTCCTGTGGCGCCGCGGGTGGCGACGCCATCGAACCTTGCTAGCCACCGGGCGGCGACCAGCCCGTTCTTTCCCTGGGGCACCCGGAAGTCGATTCGGGTTGCCGTGCGGCCAGCCAGGTACTGAAGGCCGCAACTCTTGAACGTGAGACCAGGGTAGCGCGGAGGTGCGACAGGACGTATCGACGGAGGCCCAACTCGGCCTGTCAGAGCCAAGCGAGAGCGGTGTGACTCCACGTTGAGTCGATGACCTCTTCTGCGAGCACGGGATCAAGAAAGCGATGCATAAGCGCCAGCGCTTCCTCAATCGTGCGGAAATCCGCGCATGCCGGTATGGAAGTCGCTTCGCTGGCGTAGACGCGGCCCCACGCCGTGGGCGCGGCGAAGGTTGGGGGCAGTACTAGGGACCGCGTGCGAGCCTCGGCTTCCAGCGCGCGACTGAGCTTTCTAGCGCTCACATCCTGCGTGGCCGCGAGTACCACGAGATCAACGAGGTCCTTCTCTCGCGTCGACGGACGTCCCCTGTACAGAGCGAACGTCGCGCAGACCTTGTCTGCAATCTGATCCACCGTGGGGTAGAGGCGGTATGCGTGCTGGGCGAGCTTGGGCAGATTCAAGGCGTTTGCCGGCCGCGCGACCTCCACCGCATCCGTGGTCACGACATTGACAACCAGGTCCACGTGGAAGCCGCCCTTGGACTTCACCCCAACGTAGGTCTCGAATGTCACCCGGTATCCCTCAGCGTCCGCCTGCTGATTGCCCTCGGCGAGGGGCGAATAGGCCGTGACAGTGAAGCGGAAGAAGTCCTCCAAGTCCTTGCTTGCTAGGCGACGGAGATCCTCGAGCGCGGCGTCCAGCGTGTGGTTCCGGAGGAACAGGTCGACGTCGGTTGTCGCACGGGTGGAAGGCACGCGCGCGAGCATCGCCGTCCCACCTTTGAGCATCCAGTCCGAGTCGTCGCCTTCTGAGAAAACGCGGCTGAGAAAGCGGTCGAAGTGCGCCAGCCGAATGCGTTCCTGCACGGTCAGTGTGGGATCGACGACGAAGGCATAGTTCGCCGCTGTCTTAATCGCGGCCTCGACCGCGGCGGGCGTGGAGTACGGCTCGTTGGTGCTCATCGGTCGTGCTCGGTCTCCTCGGAGACAGGCGGCGACGTCGTCGACGCAACATGGGCCCAACCGCTGGCCTCCATGAGCGAGGAGATGCTTGCCAGTCTTTCGAGCACACCCGATGAGATCATTGCGTTTGCGAGTTTGGCTACGTCAGGCAGCGCGGGGGTAGGGAACTTGCTCATCGCCTCGGCAATACTTGCAAGGTTGTGCGTGAGCAGATCAGCGGGGATTGGTGGTTGCCACTGCCTGGCCACCGCCGCCAGGAACGGTGCCATGTCAGGCAGCGCGGCACTCTGCAGAAATTTCGCCGCGACGAGCGCCCCCATATCCGGACTCGACGCAATGTTGTTTGCAACGCTTTCTCGATCGATGCCGCCAGCGCGCAGGATCCTCTCGAGTAGTGATGCTCCGTCGCCCTTCGGCATCCCGTTGCGCTCCGCGAGCGGGCCTAGCAGTTCAGCGAGGTGTGCCGTGTCCAGTTTCGAGCCGCGGGTAGCATCGTGCAGCGCGTTGCCAACGACTGTCAGGTCGGTCCGGGCCTCCACGAGGTCTGCGACGGTCCGCTCGACCGTTGTGACCGGCAGCCCGTGGCGCATAGTGATGTCGTCACGCGCCAGCTTGCGTGTGCGGAAGTGGACGTCCCTGCGTTGAGTCTGACGTCGTGAGGAAGTGGTGAACTCGCTCCGCGCCGCGCGCAGGTCGCCAATGTTGTGGAGGTGCGCAGCTGATTCGCCTGAGACAACGACTGTCGCGGGCTCCTCGATTAGGCGCTCGTATGCGAGTTTCGCCGGCTCCGTCGCAAGCCACTCGGCGCGCAGTTCTTCATGCTCCGCACTGGGCGCGCCGGCATCGCGGTAGACGCCATGCGTCAGCCGGACAAGGTCGCCTGACTCGACCATGCGCGTGAGATTCATGTGGCTCACGCCGCGCGCGCGCGCTTGAGCGGAGGTCACCAGTCCCCACTGAGACTCTGTGATCTCCGCGAGTTCACGCAGGGCTTCACGCGTTTGCATGCTGCAAAACTAACATATAAGTTGATAGTTTTCAAGCAGTAAATGGCCGGAGTTGGCGCAATTGCCCGTCGTCGTGTTGGTGGAGACCCGTGTCAGACCTCCTGGTTACCCTGGCCAGATGGACCAACTTCCAGACCTTCCCAACGCCACCCGCGACGCCGCTCGCTGGGAACTTGAGTTCGCGCTCGATCCTGTAGCGCACGCCATCGGCTTTTCCAACGCACTCAACTTGTTGGCCATCCGTCAAGACACAAGCGAGATGCCCGACGCCGCGGTCGCCTCGTGGATCAAGGCGGCGGAGGTTGCCGCTCACACGGGAACAGTTGATCGAGACATGGCGAGGGGAACCGAGCTCTGCGCGCTGATGAACCTCATCCCCACGCTGCTCGACCAGGACAGGGCGGAGGAGGCGCTCGGGTTCGCCGAGCGCATGATCACCCTCGACTCCCAAGGCGATGTCCGTTCGAACAGCCTTGGCACGTCAGTCGAGTTCAAAGCCAATTGCCTCAGGCGCCTGGGCCGCACGGAGGAGGAGCTGAGCGCTCGTGTCGAAGCGCTCGCGCTCTTCGCCTCTGGAAAAGACGATCCCGAGGTGCCTGGGTTCACCGAACTCATGTCAAACCACACGGTGCGACGCATCGCCGAGATTCTCGACGAAGAGCCGCTGAGCTAGCCCGCGAGGCCATGTCACACCCCTTCCGTAACGTCTGCACCAGTCAGATTCGAACGGAAGGAGCCCGCCATGAACACCACCCGCCGCCTCATCGCAGCCGACATCGAGAACCTCCTCGGCAGCACGCCCGCGCACGCGACCGCCGCACGGTGGGATTCCGCGGTCGCCACGCTCACGGAGACGCTCGCCTATGAGCCCACCCGTGACCACCTCGTCGTGGCTGTCCACCCGTCGTGGGCCTTCGAGGTCAAGACCCGCATCCCCACCGCGCGCCTACTGGTTCGCACGGGGGAGTCAGGTGCGGACATTGCGCTGTGCGAAGAGCTCACCGACGTCACCTTTATTGCCCGACGCTATGGCCGGGTAGTAGTCGCCAGCGGCGACCACGAGTTCGTCTCACCGGTTGCGGCGCTCACCGAGGCTGGTGTGCCCGTGACGGTCGCCTCGGTGGCCCTGCATGCGTCGCCGGTGCTCACCGCCATGGCAACCGACGTCCTATGGCTTGCCAGGCCGGACGTGCTCGTCGTGGACGCGGACCCACTCGCGGCGCTCCTCGTCTCGGCCGGCTGATCGCTACTCGCGCGGAGAGGCTTGCGCAGCCGCGCTAACTCAGCGGTGCTTGCGGCGCGCTCACCTTCGCCGCCATCGCCGCCACATCACGCCGAAGCGCCGTGACGTTCCGAAGAATCTGGCTCCCGAGCCAATAGAGGGTCCATGCGGGCAAGGTTGAGAGCGCCCCGGCTACGGCGCCCCACAGGAACCACCAGCCGTCGAGCTCGTCGCCATTACCGAACCGATATCCCGCGACCAGGCCCACGGCGACTGCCGCGAGCACGGTCCAGATCCACAGCGCGAACGCGTAGGGTACGGTTGACTTTTCTGCTGCCGAGGGAGCTGTTGCCATGTCGCGAGCCTAGTCCGCAGTGGAACGCCACGCAGGCGCCAGCCGTCACGGCGCGCACCGGCCGCACTGGCCTAGACGTGAACCTCCGCGACCATATCCCCGGTCATCTTGCTCGACCCACCAACAGGCTCCTCGGTCACCATGAACCCCGCCACCCCGTCCATTGGCGCGTGCATCACGGTCATAAACTCGCCGTCGCTCGCGGGCATGAACACCGGCCCGGCAACCGCGGAGCCGTCGTCCATCATCACCCACAGCTGGTACTCCATGCCGTCCGCCGGCATCGGCGCATCCTGCCCCATGACCGCCACGCCATCCATCGACGAACTCATCACCAAATGCGCAGTCCCCAGCGACAGCGGCATCGTGTGCGCATCAGGCGCCGTGGTCACCATCATGACGTCGCGCTCCATCGCGAGCGAGTCCTGTCGCGATTGATACGCCGTCCCAACGCCAACGCCAATGGCGGCAAGTACCAGCACGGATGCGGCGGCTAACACCCACTTCACCGGCCTGCGCGGTCGCCGCTTGGCATCCAAACTCGCCAACGCGGGGGCAGACGAGGCAGTCTCGCCGGGCACCGCCTGCGGCGTCACCGCCGCCTGGGCGAGCACGGCAGCGCGCAACGACGAAGGGGGAGTAACAGCAGTCGCCGCTCCCAACGCCGACGCGACGTCCCCCAGCGACGCCGCCTCGGCGCGGCACTCCTCGCACACGGCAAGGTGCGCCTCGAACTCGGCCCGCTCCTCGGCGGTCAGCGCGTCCAGCGCATACGCGCCGATCAACCCGTGCACGTCATCGCTCATCGCTCCACCTCCCACGCGTCTCGCAACTTGATCAGCCCGTCACGCAGCCGAGCCTTGCCCGTCCCCAGCGGAATGTCGAGCGCCTCGGACACCTCGCGATGCGTGTACCCCTTGTAGTACGCGAGCTCGATCGCCTCGCGCTGCAACGGCGTCAGCGCCGCGAGTCCCGCCCGCACGCGCGCCGCCTCCCATTCGGCATGCATCGCGTCCACCACGGCTTCCGTTTCCCCGCCCGACGCTCCGCTCACCTCAGCTCCGACGCTCGCCGCGCCCACGGTTTCGTTGCGAAGGCGGTGGGCCTGCTCCGACCTCACCTTGTCGATGGCCCTGCGGTGCGCGATGGTGAGAATCCACGCCATGGCCGAGCCAGCGTCGGGCCGGTATTTGGGCGCCAACCGCCACACCTCAACCAAGGCGTCCTGGGCGACGTCCTCGGCGAGGTGCAGGTCGCGAACGACCCTTAGTGCCACTCCATAGACGGAACTGGACATCTCGTCGTACAGCCTTTCGAAGGCGGGTGTGGAGCCCCTGCCCGTTTGCAGCAGCAGCTCGGTGAGCCGCTCTGCGCGGCTCGGTTGGGGGTCGGGGACGGAGGAGAGGTGGCGCGGTGCGCTCATCTCGTCCTCCATCCCCATGTCGTGATGGCCTAGCCGTCTTCCATCATGGCGTCGGACTCTGTGGGTTCCGGCGTCATCGCGTCGTCGCTCATCATGTCGTCGTCCATCTCGTCATCCATCATCGCGTCTTCAGACATCGTGGGCTCCGGCGTCATCGCGTCATCGGTCATCATGCCGTCGTCTTCCATCATTCCTGATTCGGTGGGTGCTGGCGCGGCTGGCGAGTCGGGATCCCCGCAACCTGCGAGAACGAGCGCGCCGGCCATTATTAGCCCTGGTATTGCCATTGTTCGTGCGTACTTCATGGTTTCCTCCTGGTGGTGTGTGGTTTATCCAAACGTGAAGGCGTATGCCTCAAGTCCTTCGCTGAAGGTCATGTTCAGCAGGACGTCTTGGGGATCGCCGGTCCACAGCGTGTAGAGGTCGGGCTCGCCCGTGACCTCGATGGTTTGGCGCGACGATGGATCGCCGGCGACCTCCACCGTCACGGTGCCGGTGCCCGCGAGCACCAGGTGCGCGTCGGCCGCATAGAAGTTCAGCGTCATAGTGGCGTTCGTGCCCGCCTGGGCGTACTCGGCCATGACGGTCCACTCGCCGCCAAAGGAGAAGTGATCCCTGGGCGGCTCGGCCGCGCCGGTGTACGTCTCGGGCTCATCGTGCGTAACGCCTTCGTTGGTCGCGTACTCCTGACGCCCGTACCCCACGTACATCTCCGGGCTGCGGTCGCTCGTGGTGGCGCCAGCAGCCGTCGGCTCCGTCGTGGGCTGCGCGGGAGTCTCGAGGAGTTGCTGGATCAGCATCTCCGTCTCGCCGTACTTGCCCTCGCCGTAGTGCACCTGGCGCACGGTGCCCGTCTGGTCAATCAGGTAGTGCGCTGGCCAGTACCGCTGATCCCACGTGTTCCACGTGGCGTAGTCGTTGTCGAGCGCTACCGGGTAGTCGATTCCGTAGCGCTCGGTCGCTGCCTTGACGTTGGATTCGACCTTTTCAAAGGCGAACTCTGGCGTGTGGACGCCGATGATCACCAGGCCGTCGTCCGCGTACTTCTCGTGCCACGAGGTCAGGTACGGGAAGGTGCGCTGGCAGTTGATGCAGGAGTACGTCCAGAAGTCGATCAGCACCACCTTGCCTTTGAGGTCCTCGAGGTTGAGGGCCTCGCCGCCGTCGGTGTTGATCCAGGCTTCGATCCCCTCGAGGGGGCGCTCGGGTCCGCAGTTGTTCAGCGTCTCGGGTGCGTAGGAGCAGTCGTCAAAGCTCATGGCCTGGCCCATGTTGTCCGGATCGGCATCGCCGCGGCCGGCGAGGTTGTCGAGTTCCGCTCGCGCGCTGTCGCTGTTCTCGATGCTCTCCTGTGCGGCCGCGAGGAAGCCGGGCACCGCGCGCTGCAGCGGCTCAACGACGTTGGTGGCGATCACCACGGCCGTCACCATCAGCACCACACCGGATGCGATGCGCATCGCGCCCAGGTTGTTGCGCACGGGCTTGATGCGGCTTCCCATGGTCTGGCCGGCGACGCCAAAGAACAGCAGCGGGATGGCGATGCCAACGGAGAAGCTCAGCGTGAGCACGATCAGCCCCCAGCTCACGCCGTTGGTGGCCGCGAGCACCGTGATCGCCGCCAAGACAGGCCCCGCGCACGGCACAAACACGAGCCCAAGCGCGAGACCCATGACAAACCCGTTGCCGTCGCGGTTGAGCTTGGGGAGGCGGGTATTGACGAACGGCCGCTCAAGCAGATGCCCGACGGCGGGGACAGCCAGCCCCAAGCCCACCACCGCGAGGGTGATGATTCCCGCCCACCTGAGCACGTCGTCGGGCAGGCCGAGGGCGGAAATCAAGATGCCACCTAGCAGGGTGAATACCGCAAAACTGGTCACGAGCCCGCCCACCACAACAAACGGGCGGCGACGGTTGGCGCCGCCGTCTTGGGCGGAGGTGGTGAGGATGGCGGGCAGCACGGGCAGCACGCATGGGCTGACGGCGGTGATGACACCGGAGATGATGCCAACGACGACGAGGGTGATCATGCGGGGTGTTCGGAGCCGTTGGCCCCGTGGATGGGTCTGCTTTGTAGGCGGATCCTCGGGGCCTCGGTGGGAAGGAGGACCGGCTTTGGACTCGCGATAGCATTAGTAATAGCAAAATGATCGGTCGAAGATCGACTCCCGGGCGAAAAGGAGCACGCATGACGACCCAAACCCAGCACTACACGTATCGAGTGTCATGGTCGCCGGAGGACGTCGAGTTCGTCGGAACGGTCCTCGAGTTTCCGTCGCTGTCGTGGCTCGCTGATGATGAGCGCGAGGCGTTTGACGGGATCCGACGGCTTACCGCTGATGTTGTGCGAGACCTCGAGTCGGGCGGCGAACCGGTGCCGACGGCCATCGCTGACCGTGAATTCAACGGCAGGGTGTTATTGCGCGTCACGCCCGCGCGGCACCGGGCTTTTACTCTGCGTGCCGCCGAACAGGGCGTCTCGATGAACCGCTATCTCAACGACATCCTCGCCGACGCATAGGCGACAGTCGACGCACGTCACGGCGCCGCGACGAAGCTCTACTTCACCTTGGAAGAGACCTTTTTCTCCATGTACGGCATCGCGTAACGGTCCACGTCTTTCATGACGCGCGTGCACAGCGCCTCGAGGTCCGCGGTGGGCAAGTATTCGTACCAAATATCGAGGCCCATCCGCAGAATTCCGATCCGCTCCGGATCCGCCCAGGTCGCCGTGGGCAGTTTGGGGAGCTTCACGGCGGGCGTGTGCTCGGCGGACCACTCTTGCCGTTCCGTCCACGCCTTCTCTGTGATCGCGGCGACGTCGATTGTCAGCAGCGCCTTTCCGGTGCTCGGCTGGTTGGATCCGTGAAACGTCAGCAGATGCCAGCCCGTGGGGAGGGTGCGGCGGAACGCCATCTTGCCCGTGAAGTCGCGTTCATGGAGCGCTGGGGCGACGTGATCGCGCATCAGGGTCGCGTGAGCAGCTTGTGCCGCCTGGGGAGTCATAGTTATGACGGTAGGGGTGTTTGGGCGAGTCTGCTTACCTGGGACGCGAAAGTGTGGCCTTAGCGGGTTAGTCTCGCAGGCGTTTCGCGACCCCGAATCGAGCGCTGAATACCGCGAAACTCGTCAAGAGTCCGCCCACTGGCACGGAGGGTCGACAGGGGTGGAGGTCGACTTTCGAAGAGGCTCTCAGAACTTTTCAGGTGTGATGAAGTCATCACCGAAGAGCGCGTTTGCGCATTACGGTGCACTTAGAATTGGTGTGGAGCACAGGAGGTCGAGGGACTCCGCAACCGGCGCAACGAAGGGCCGGAGGCGTTTGCTTGCTGAGGGGAAGAGCATGTCTACACCGACCGACGACGAGTGGAGCGAGTTTCAGCGCTGGAAGGCAAGCAACTCTGGCGCGGCACCGGACTCAGGGCTCAGCTCAGAGTCAGCCGATCCTCGCTCAGAAGCCTCGACACAGCACGTGCCGCAACCCGCCAAGTCGCCGCCCGCCGCGCCGAGCGTATCCCCCGCAGTCACGGTCGCGGCCTTGACTCGACCGAAGAGCCATAAGGCACGGAACCTGGTCATTGCAGGAATCGTGGTCGTCGCGCTAGGTGCTGTGGGAGTCGGAATCTACAACTCGCCCGCCGCTGCCGATGAGCGGCGAATTTCGGCAGTCGAGAGCCTGATCGACGAACTTGGCGGCGTGACGCTCGCGAGTGCGGACACAGTGGCCGAAGTCCTGACGGAGTACAAGCAGTTGACACCTGCAGCGCAGGAGCGCGTGAAAAACGTATCAACGCTGAACGCAGCGGCGGCAAAGATCGAAATGCTCCTCGGCGACATTGACGCGGCCCAATCGGCCGTCGATACGGCGATCGAAGTCGGCGACTGTGAGTCGGCCGTTGCCGCCGAGACTCTCGTGAGTGCACTGACGTCGGAACAACTCGCCCGCACGACGGGTGAAGCTGAGATAGTCTCAGCGGCCGCGGACTGTGCGGCCGCAGACCAAGCCGCCGCTGACAAAGCGGCGAAGAAGGCGCTGGCAGCTGAAGAGAAGCGCAAGAATAACCTGATCCGGGTTTCAGGTGGCTGGTGGTCTGTCTCTTACCGCGACGCGGATAAGGGGTGCTACTACTTCGTGCAGCCAAAGTTCAAGAATCTGTCGAAGAAGGCGTTAAAGTACGTCACGTTCGACGTGAACTTCGTCAATAAAGTGGACGATTCGATTGCTGATATCGATGGCGAAACCAACCACAGGTTGCAGGTCACGGGGCCGATCGGCCCAGGCAAGTCATACTCCGACGACGAGTATGGGTTCAATCTCAATTATGGATGCGGGGAACCAGAGGGGCTTGTCGTCAACAGCGTGAAGATCGATTACAAGGATGGCACCTCAGAGACCATTGACCAGGACTACGTGCGGTGCACAAAGTCGTGGAACAAGTCGTGCGCTGGATAGCAGATTCCGCGCAGTGGCGGTTTGGCCCCGTCTTCAGCGGAGTTCCCGCCCGTGCGGGTGACGCGCGCTCGCCTCAGCCAGGAGTCGAGCACGTGGGCAGCGTGAGAATCGCGGTGTTGACCCCATCACATCGGGGGCGTTGGGCCACCGAACCTAGGACTAAATCCCTATAGTGTCCGGGGTATCCGGCAATATATTGAACAGTTCCATTCAAACTGAGCAGTTGACGCGAGCGCACCACTCTTACGGTCAACACCAATTCTTCAAAGGAGTACCCCTTGGCCGTCACGCCTCCTGACAACGCCACGCCGCCGCAGGCGATCACGGAGCCGCGCCCGGCGCCCGGTGCCGGCTACACGGTGCTGGCCGTCGTCTTCTTGCTACTTGGCGGATTGTTCCTTGCCTCCGCGATTTCGCTCGTAGTCCAAGGCGACATTGGCGCAGCCATCGTGGGGTTCGTGTTCGCAGCCGCGCCCATCTTCCTTGCCGTGTCGATCTTCCGCGGGGCAGCGTTCGTCTTGAAGTTTGTTGCATGGATGGCAATTCAGGCCGCCCGCCGGGCAGAGGCTGCAAGAGTCGCGGCGGCCCAGCGCGCCGAGGCAGCACGGCTCCAAGCCGAGCGCGATGCGGCGGACGCCGCCGAGTGGATGGAAAAGGCGAAGGCCTATCTCGATGCGAATCGCACGGGAGGCGTTGGAGTTGTGGCGCTGCGCCAGCTCGAAGCCGGTGCCCGCCGCCTGTACCCGGACACCGCGGAGCAGGTGATTTCGGATGCGCTCAAGGAAATCGACCTTGACCGATCCACGCTTTCCTCGCCGCGATTCGGCTACGTCACCGCACGTAGCGGCGGTTCGGTGGAAATCTTCCGCGACTTCATCATTCACGGAGACGAGGCTCACGATGTGGAACCCACGACTCGTGGACGCATCTACGTTGACGGCGTTAAGCAGGTGTCGTCGACGGTCGTTACGGATCAGAACAACAAACAGCGCATCGTTGAGCAAGTTCACGACCTCCGAACGGCGCAGTTGCAGTTCACGAGCGCCACGTGGACTAAGAGCGTCCCCATCAACCCGGACGACGCCAATGACGTGCGCACGTACATCGATCGACTGAACACGCACGTCGAGGGCCTCAGCATGCGTGGCGCGACTGTTGAGGACATGCGCGCGATGGTCGACTCAATTCTGGAGGCCAACGGGCAGCCTCCGGCCGAGAAGCTTCAACAGTTGTCGAACCTCCGGTTCGAGCGCTTGCTCTCTGATGAAGAGTTCGAGCGGGCCAAGACGCGTATTTTGGGGATCTGATCGTGGGACTTTTCAGGGCAGCCGTTGACGCAATCAGTGGAACGTTCGCAGACCAATGGAAGGACTTCTACACGGTCCCGGACGGACTCAAGCCCACAGCGGCCGTGTTTGCGGCAGTACCGCGCGGAACCAACGTGGGCCGCGGCTCCAACACCGTTCCTTCCTCGGACATCATCACTAACGGCACCGTTATCGTGGTCCCTGAGGGCCACGGCTTGCTGCTCATGCAAGACGGTGCGATCACGGGCTTCGCCGCCGAGCCGGGCGCATACGTGTGGGACTCTGAGGCGCAGGATTCGCAGTCCATCTTCGCGGGCAACGGGATCGTCAGCCCGCTCGTAACGACGTCGTGGCAGCGGTTCAAGTTTGGTGGCCGCCCGCAGTCGCAGCAGCGCGCATTCTTTGTGTCGCTCAAGGAACTGCCAAACAACAAGTTCGCGACGCAGTCCGAAATCTATTGGGACGACGCGTACGTCAACGCCCAGGTGGGAGCCAACGCTCGCGGCTCCTACACGCTGAAGATCGCCGACCCGATCCTCTTTGTGAAGAACTTTGTCCCCGCGAAGTACCTTGCTCCCGGCGTCGTTTTCGACTTCACAGACCTCGACAACGATGCGGCAAGTCAGCTCTTCAACGAGGTCATCTCAAGCCTCGCGCCCGCCTTCGCGCGTTACACAAACGACCCCTCCAAGGGCAATCGCATGGCGCGCATCCAGCAAGACTCGGTGGGCTTCGGCTCCAGTCTCGCGGCCGAGGTGGAACAGGGATTCCGCTGGCAAACAGACCGCGGCCTCGCCGTTGTCAGCACGGCAATTGTGTCCATTGAGTACGACGCCACCTCGCGCGAACTTCTCACCACAGTGCAACGGGCCGACGCCCTGGCTGGGTCGCGCGGAAACGCGAACCTTCAGGCGTCGGTTGCCGCGGGCCTCGAGTCTGCGGGCCAGGTGGAAGGTTCTGCGGGAATCCTCGGACTCGGACTCGCGTCGGGAACCGTCGGACTCGGTGGCCTCCAGCAGCCGGCCGCTCCGGCTCCTGCCGCCGCGGCGCAACCCGCGATCGATCCAATGCAAGAGCTCTCTCGCTACAAGGAGATGTTGGACGCCGGCCTGATCGAGCAGGCCGACTACGACGCCGTCAAGAAGCGAGTGCTGGGCCTTTAAGGGGCCCTGCGGAGGACTAGACGCGTGAAGATTCAGATTTGTTCGCGCTGCCGGAGCAACGAACTCATTGAGCACGGTGACTATCTTGTGTGTGCCTATTGCCGATCGCGTTTCGTCATGCAGGCCGAAGACCTTCCGCCAGTGCACACCGTCATTGGTCTCGTCGACGACGTTCGCGCGCTCCTCGACAAATGCAAAGACGATCCAAATAACCGGCATCGGTACGCAAGCCTTGTGCTTGATATCGATCCCACCAATCCGGAAGCGCTCCGGTACCTGACCTAGGAGGATTTCGTGAAGGCCAAGGACATTGCGAAGCAATACGGCGTTGACGGAGACCAGTTCGTTGAGTGGCTCCGAAAGTCGAATTACCCATTCAAGACGGGTGTCATGGGTGGGGTCGATGTGGACGAGTCGCAGGACTTCGGACGGATAGTCGCGGACTTCACGCAGTACGCCGCTGAACGTGATCGCGCTGCCGCCGAGCAGGCAGAAAGAAGTCGCGTCGAAGCAGAACGCAAGAAGCAAGCCTTGGCGAGCATGCTCATCACGTCGGGCTTCAACTTTGACGGCTACACAATCGTCAAGTACTCGGGCTACATCTCGGGCGATGATGCCGTGCAGATCGACCGCGGAACTTCGGGATTGTTTTCTTCCGCAACGGACGTGGGCGAGGCCCTCATGAAGTCGCTAGTGCACATCCGCCGCAACGCGCTGGCGGAACTCAAAGAGGCGGCGTACGCCTTGGGTTGCAATGCGGTCGTCGGCGTGGACTTCGACTACCTCACCCTGGACCCCGAGACGGCGAACTTCAACGGCGGCACGACGTACTTGCCGTACGTCTTTGGCGTTACGGCAAACGGAAATGCGGTCGTGATCGAGAGCAAAACTCGACCTGTCCAGTGAGGCACTAGGCGCTACAGCGCACGCTCCGCCGTAGGGTCGTGCTCAACCCGAGTTCCGCGACCCCGCATCGTCCACACCAGCAGCCCGGCAACGCTAATTACCAGCAACGACGCCACCGGCAGCCACGTCGCGCCAACGGACGCAAGCAACCCGGCGCCAATCAGCGAACCCACCACAATCCCCGCGTTAAACACCGTGGCGTAGAGCGCATTCGCGGTATCAGTTGACCCCGGCGCGTGCCGCAGCGCCCACATCACCATCGACGCCACCAGCACAGACCACGCCGCGCCTTGCAGCACCACGCACGCAACGGTCACGGCAGGGGTCGCCCCAAACAGCGCCATCCCGGCCCACACGGACCCAAGCAAGAACAGCCCAAACGCGACCGACCGCACGGGGAATCGGTCAAGGAACTTGGCGACCAGCCACATCGAAACCAGGCCCGCGACCCCGCCGAGCAGCAAAAGGGTGGGAACTGCAACGTCGGGCATGCCGGCGGCCTCCGTCGCAAAGGGCGTGATGAACGTCCAGGTGAGCCCAAACGAGCCAACCGTGAGGCCCGCGACAACGAGGATTCGCACAAAGATGGGCCACGACGGCAGCTCGCCGTGGGCCGCGGTGCCTTGCGAGGCGCGGAAGGTCGGCATGACCAGGAACACCGCGATGGCGAGCACGCCCGCCGCGACCGCGAGCACCACGTAAGGCGCTCGCCAGCCCGCGTTCTGCGCGAGCCACGTGACGGCGGGGATTCCCAGCACCCCAGAGGCCGACGCTCCGAGCAGCAGTCTCGACACGGACTTGCCGCGCTCGGCGGCCGCGAACATGCCGGCGACGGTGGGCGTGACGATTGCCCAGAACGACGCGTGACCAAGCGCGGTAACGGCGCGGCCCGCGAGTAGGACCTCAAAGGTTGGCGCGGTGGAGACGATGACGAGGCCGATCGTCAGCACCGCGACCGTCCCCGCGAGCACGTGGCGGCGCGGGAAGCGGGTGAGGAGGATCGCGGCGGGGATTGAGACGAGCAGTCCCACAACGGAAAAGACCGTCGTCATGAGGCCAACGACGGCCTCGGAACGGCCAAAATCGTCCGCGACAACGGAGATCACGCCCAGCGCGGATCCTTCGTTGCAGGAGAACACAAACACGGCAAGTGCCAGCACAAACAGGGACCACATCGCGCGGTTGTGGGGCAGGGGAGGGGGCGGTCCGTCATGCGAATACAGCCCGACGTCGGGGAGGCCGGGCACCGGCGTCACCACTACTTCAGTCACCATCGCTTCTGGCACCACTGCCTCTGTCACCATCGCCTCGGTCACCGGAGGGGAAGGTGACGCGGCGCCGGGAGCGGGTGAAGCGTCGGGCAGTGACACGGCGGGCCAATCACGAGAGATAAGGCGGCCCTGTCGCCGCGAGCCAATGCTACTAGGGTTTCCTACCGAACGGTAGGTTGCGTTAGCCTGGATGGCGAGGACGGCGGTCAACGGCGATCGCCGCCCCACTTGAGGAGGCGCAGTGTTCACCGGAATCACTCCCCAGATCTGCGCGCAGGCGTGGTCGATGATCGAGCCTGGACTGGCGCGCGGCGCCGATTTGGGGATCGTCAACGGGCGGCGAGGATCGCTCGTGGTGCTTGACCCATCATCCGCTGACGGCGCTATTTTGTTCTCCGCTCACCCCGACGGCGAGGTGCACGAGGAGACGCTCGGCTACGCCAAGGGCAAGGCCGCTCTCGCGCTCCGCACGGGGCGCGACACCTCAACCCTGCGCACGCACTATCCGCACCTTTACCAGCCAGGAGACATCAAGTACCCGGGCGGGATTGTGCGGGACGGGCTCGTGGTTGCCTACTCAGGCGTGCAGGGCGAGATCGACGAGATGGTCGCGGAGTGGTTCGTCGCGGCGGTGCGCGCGATTTGCCGGCTCGAGTTTGTTGGGCCTGACGGCGGGGATGCTCAACCCACGCCGTACCTTGGCCGCGAGGCGGGCTAGCTCGTCGTTAGCGCTCGCGGACTGACGCGCTACGTCCTGGTGGTGACGGCTCTGGAGAGCGCTTGAGCCACCGACGGAATACATACGCAAGGGCACAAGCGAGAACCACAGCGAGCGCCAGACCCAGCAGCGTCTGAGTACGGAAATTGACGGGTAGCGCGCTCGCGAATGACGCCGCGACCACTGCGACGGCGATGCTCGCACCGATACCGGCGAAGCCCTTCGCGGGACTCGCGCTGAACATGGCGAGCGCCATGATCAGCGAACTCACCGCACTCACAGTCAACGTCAGCGCGATGTCAGGGAGCGTCGTCGTGGGCGCGCCGCTGAGGAAGGCGGCAACGCTGTCAAAGCTGCCAAGCATCATTGCCGCGGCGACAATGCTGACCCCGGCCCCGATCTTCCACCAGGTGCGCGGGGCGCGCCGAGCATTCGTGTTGAGTGCGACCACGCCTCCAATCGCCAGCGTTGCAGCCAAGAGCCCCATCGCGAACACGAGTCGGCTCGCGTAGTAATCCTGATAGTCACTGGGAGTGAGGATTGGAGCGAGCGCGGGAGCCGGCTCCCAGTGTGGGTACCCAGGGCCGCCGATCCGCTCCCAGGTGCCGCTGGGCGAGCGCATCGCCACGCCATCGACGCCGTTCGCGGCGTATACGTAATACCCGGATGCGTCGCCGATGATCGCGACGTCCCGGGTCTCTACCAACTCAGGATGCGGGGCGCCGTCATTCTCCACGTCGTAGAGGTTGTACTCATTCACGAGCGCCTCTTGCTGGACCGGGGGAACTTCCCAGTCCACGGACCATGTCCCGCCCGCGTCGTCGGAGCGCTCCACGCCCAAGTGGCCCGCATACGCGCGGAAACAGACGTTGGGGTCCCAATCGAGGCAGGCAATAGGCGCGTCAGAGCCTTTGCCTGGGACTATCTCATCCGACACTTTCACGAAGTGTGCTCCTTCTCCGCTTACCCACCAGGACGTCGGAGCCGGCTCGTACCCCCAGACCTCGCCGTCGCCGGCGAATACCTGATCGTCGACGGTCTTCACGGTCAGCACGCCAGAGGCATAGTTGTGCGGCGCAGTGGTCGCCGCTGTCGCGAGCACGGCGACCGGCAGGACTACGGCCACCTTCCACGTGTTCGCTGTTGCCGAGTGTCGCGCGATGAGCACGGCGATGCCGAGAAAGGGCAGAGCGAGTAGGTCGGTGGCATCTTGGCGGATGATTCCGGGTCCGGTGAGGCTGCTCAGAAGGCCCGACGCCGTGGCAGCACCCCCCGACGTCACCTTTACCCATACAAAGGTGGTCGCGGTGGCCCCCAGCGCCACCGCGACCGTTCCCCGCCAACTCAGGCGCGGCGCCACGAGGGCGACCACCAGCGCAACGAGAGCGGGGAGGAAAACGAGACCCGCGGCGTCGGACAGTTTGCCCGTCCACCAGGTGCCGTACGCCTGCTTGAGAATGTGGTCGTTGACGATCATCACAACAAGGGCAAGAACCGAGACGGGATGCGTGAGCCAACCGGCGGCGCGTCGCAACGATGCCTGTCGCAACGCTGATTGCCGTAACGCTGATTGCCGTAACGCAGATTGCCGCAACGCTGATTGCCGTAGCGCAGATTGCCGCAACGCAGATTGCCGCAACGCAGGTCCCACCAGCGCCGCGTGATCCCGCCCCGAACCCTCCATGTCGCTGACGCTAGCGCTCACGCACTCCCCACCAGAGCAGGCGTAATGCATTCGTGACCGGCGGTCCCCAAACCGTGACCTTCTCGAAAACCGTTACATGTAACGGTTTTGTGAGACGAGGACCGGAGTCCGCTGTCGGGTCCAGTCACTTGAGGTTGTGGGTGCTGAGTGTCGCGAAACGGCGCTTTCGCGACACTCAGCACCCACAAACGGCGCGGGGCATGGCGGCGCCGGAAGAATCCGCCGCCCCGCTAGGTTGTTGAGGCATGACCAAGGAGACGGCGGCAACTGAGGCCCTCGCGGCGTCGGGCATTGACTTTGAGATCACCGAACACGGGCCGGTGAGCTCACTTGAGGAGGCGGCGGCCGTGCGCGGGCTCAACCCCGGCGCAATCATCAAGACCATCGTGGTGCGCCGCGGCGAGGGCGACTACCTGTTCGTGCTGGTGCCAGGCGACCGCGAGATCTCGTGGCCCAAGCTGCGCGAGTTGCTAGGCGTCAGCAGGATCTCCATGCCGGACAAGGACGTCGCCAAGGACGTCACCGGCTACGAGCGCGGCACCATCACGCCCTTCGGTTCCACCACGGCATGGCCCGTGATCGCCGACGCTCTGCTGGTTCAGCGCCAGGGCCCCGTGAGCATTGGGGCAGGTGCGCACGGACTCGCGGCGACGGTCGCGCCGGAGCAGTTGGTCGAGGTCCTCGCCGCTCAGATCGCCGACGTCACGGAGCCGCTCACGCCGCGTTGAACCAGCGCCCTATTGCAGGCAGAACTCGTTGCCCTCGGGATCGCGCATTTGGTAGTAGTGCTCGGGCCATGGCCCCCACTCCTGGTCAACGAGCCGCACGACCGTCGCGCCCAGGGCGACGAGCCGATCGCGCTCCGCGTACAACTCGTCGTGCGACGGCCGGCGCCCCGGCGTTGCCGACACGTCAACGTGGATGCGGTTGCGGCCGTCCTTTGTGCCGTCGGCGTGGTGGAAGAACAGCCGCGGACTCTCGCCGGACGGATCCTCTACGAGCCCGCGCTTGGCGAGGTCCTCCTCAGTGAGCCCGCTTGCGAGCAACTGATCCTTGAGGTCGCCCTCGAACTCCATGGGCTCGAGGCCGTAAACGCCAGCCCAGAACCTCGCGAGCGCCACCGGATCGTTGGCGTAGAACACGATGTTTCCTATTTTGGATGCCATCTCTTCACCGTACGCCCGGAGGGTGACATACCGCGGGCCACAGCGTCGGGCCTAGGGGTTGGGCCTAGGGGTTGGGCCCGGGAAAACCAACAGCGAAGGCTCAGGCGCTGCCGAGGAACGCCGAGTACTCGGGGCAGTACAGAGTGACCGCGGCGAGCACGCCCCAGACGGCGTCGCCGGCCTCGATTCCGTAGGCGACGATCGCGTCCGCGCCACCCTCCGGGGTGCTGGTCGCGTCCATACCGTCGCAGCCGGCGTTGAGAACTACGGCAATCTCCTCGTCACTGAGTTCAGCGAAGCTTGGGAAGCCCGTGCGCAAGGACGTCGCGGTGCCGGCAAGGTCGTAGCCCGGGGCAACGTCGCGAATCTTGACGGCCGCAGGGTCGGGGCCCGGTGCCGTCGGCTCAGGAGTGGCCGACGCTGTGGGCGAGGCCGCAGGCGAAGTCGTGTTGGGTGCGTCGCTTGGTGACGAGGCGGGGTCGCTTGTGCACGCGGCGAGCGCGAAGGCGAGAGCGGCGACCGAGACGGCTGCGATGGCGTTGCGGACCTGCATGTGGGCTCCTCGACGGGGGGCTTGTTTGGGCGACGGGGGAACCGGCGCCGCGGCCCAGTGTAGGTGTGCCGCGGGTGTGGAACGAATCGCGTGGTGCGTGGGTTGCCGCGCAACGCAAATCGTTTCGATTCCGTGACATTTGGGCACGCGCCAACCCAGGGGCGCGCGGGGCGCAGGCGGCGCGCGGGGCGCGGGCGGCGCGAGGGCGCTAGAGCCTACGTGCGGCTAACTGCTCCTCGGCCGCCCGCTCGTCCAGGTCCGAGAGCCACGACTCGAGCCGCTCCTCAAAGAGGTCTGCGGCGTCGGCGTCGTAATCGCGGCTGCACGGATCCACGAACAGGTGTCCCTTGTCGCGATACCTATACACGTGTGCTTGGGGTGCGTGATAGAGCAGGCTGTCGAGCTCGTCGGGGTTGACCCACTCGTCGGGGTCCGCGAGGTGCACCTCGAGTGCAACGTGTGACCGCCACAGACCGCCGATCGCTTTGGGCGGCAGCGCCCCACCCATGAGCAGGCACGCCCGCACCCGCCGCACGTCCTGCGCAAGGATCTGCGCCTGCATCGCACCCAAACTGAAGCCAATGACAACGTCCGCCGAGCGGTGTTGGCGAGCGGAGCGTCGGGCAACTTCCTCAACCGCGTCGTGGCCGATGTGCTGGGCGTGACGCAGGCCCTCATCGAGCTTCTTGAAGGTTTGGCCCGAGTACGCATCCGGGGTGTGGACGGTGTGGCCCTCCGCGCTGAGCCGCGCGGCGAGGGCGCGGAGGCCATCAGTGAGGCCGTACGCGTGATGGAAGAGGAGAATCTCTGCCATAACCCCAGTGTCACCCTGGTGGGGCGAACGCGCGCGGTGAGCGGGGCGTCGGGCATAAAAAAGCCCGCGCTAGGCGGGGACAAAAGAGCGACGCGCACAAGGCCTCGGGGGGTGATGGCGTTGCGCGCGTCGCTTGGGATACATATTACTCCCACGGGTGGGAGTGAATGCAACACTTAGTCAATTTTTTCGATGGGCATAATCTTGAGGGCATGACCGCGGGTCGCTGGTACGTCGTTGTGCAGGGTCTGCTGTTTCTATGTGTCGCGGTCACAGCCTGGTTACCAGGCCCGACGCTGTTCGCCAGTGTGTTCGCCAGCTTAGCCCTTGTAGTGGTTGGGGCTGCGGGGGTTTTGTGGGCCGCCAGGTTCCTTGGGCGCTCGCTGACGCCGCTGCCTGAACCGAACGGCGAGGGGCTGGTCGCGGGCGGTCCGTATCGGTTCGCGCGACACCCTATGTATACGGCGCTGGTGGTGATTTGCCTTGGCGTGGCTGTGGGGGTGGGCGTGGTGTGGTGTTACCTGGCTGTTGTTGTTCTGGCCGGGTTCTTTGGCGCCAAGGCGCGGTACGAGGAGCGGTTCTTGGTGCGCGCGTATCCCGGGTACGCGGAATACGGGAGCTTGACTGGACGGTTTGTGCCTGGGGTGGGGCGGCTGCGGTTGTCCACAGAGTGACTCCGCGCTCTGGCGGCCGTGGCGGTGGCGCGCTAAGGTGCCGTAACTGAGACGGGTGGGTCGTCGAGGGGGGAGCTCAATGGACAAGTGGCGCATCTTTGGTGCTGGCGCGCTTGTTGGCGCGTGCGTTGTTATGGGCGGGTGTGATTCTGATCCCGGGCCCGTGGAGACGCTTGGGGTGTCGCCGACTGCTGTCGTTTCTTCGTCGCCGAGTCCGAGTCCGAGTCCGAGTCCCAGCCCATCCGTGACGCTTGGCCGCGCACACCTGCTTGAGCAGCTCCCGGCCAACGCCGAATACCCCGACGTGCAAGGAGCCGCGGTCACCGCGCAGCACTTCGCCGAACTCTATGGAGCCATTCTTCGAACCGGCGATACGGAACTTTGGGAAGCACTGTCGGGCCCGGATTGCGATTTCTGCGCAGACTCGGCAGCTCTAGCGAAGGAATACGCGGATTCAGGATCCACCGTGACCGGCGCGCAAGTTGAGATCGTGGACGATCGCGTGCGGGGCAACCTGAAGGAGGACGGGTTTACCTACATTGGACTGGTCGTGCACCAGGAACCCATTGTCGTGCTCGAGGTCGACGGCACGAAAAACGAGTCGGACGGTGGGGAGTTCGGTCTCGCATTCCAGATGCTTTTCGTTGATGGGGCCTGGCAGGTGCAGGGTGTTCAAGTTGTGACCCCTGACGAGATCCCGCGGTGAAGGGTGTCGTGGGAATAGCGATCATTCTGATTGCTAGTACCCAATCATTGGTTGCGGCTACCGATCCGGACATCGACGGTAGAGCGGATGACGGGGGTCTCATCGTCGAAGGGTTAGGCAACGACGACTCTTCCGCCGCCCCCGCCTCATCGTCGTCCGGCTCCGATGACCGGCCAGTCAAGAGAATGCCTGCCCCGCTCTGCGTCTCAACAAGAAACAGGGCAGACCTCGATCCGAATTGCCCAAATGGCGACCCCATCGTCGAGTACTGCATTGACGGCTCCGTCGCAGAACTCCCGCTCTGGGAGCGCACGCAAAACCCGGACGAATCCTGGACCGAGTGGAGCATCGTTCAGATGTACACATGCCCTGGCGACGCGCCGCTCCTCGCCGCGATCGAGCACGAGTGGACGGAACTGCGCCCACAACCGAGCGACATCGACCTCCAGCCCAACACCGGTTGGGTGATCGCGACCGTCCCAACCATCGCAATGGCCGGCGACGCACCGCGCCTCCACGCGGCCACCCTCTTGGGTGCGAACGTCGATATCCGGGCCACAGCGTCGGGCTACCGCTGGCAGTGGGGCGACGGCAGCCACACCACAACCACCGATCCCGGCAGCCCCTACCCCAACGCGAGCCTCACGCACACGTACCCACATGCGTCGGACGCGGCAACGGTGGCGCTAACGACAACCTGGACGGGCGAGTTCCGCGTGAATGGCGGTCCGTGGCGCAATTTCGATTCCACGATCACCTCAGACTCAACACCTGTGGATCTGACGATTTACGACCCGCGCTCACGGCTTGTGAGCTGTGACCTCGAGGACAACTGCCGCGTCGACGCGAGCGGCTAGCACGCACTCGCGCATGTCAGACCTGCGCGCGAGAATGGGAGCATGAGTCGCATTGAGATCGCGCTCGAGGTTGGGCCCATCGACGGCCCCACCGTGACGCGCCTCAAGGACGCCGGTTTCGAGGTTTTCAAGGGCAATCGCACGTGGCGGGTCGTCGCGTCGGCCGATCCCAGCGACAAGGAGCCCGTCCTCGCGCAGGCCGTCACGATCGCCAACGACATCCTCATTGACTTCCGCCTCAACCCCCTCCACAGCCCGCCGGCCGTCACCTTGCGGTACCCGGAGAGCATCATAGAGACCGCAATCGGAGACCTGGTTCTGGAAGACGCGCGCCGCGCAAGCGATCCCGACCCCATCCCGCGCCCACCGCGACGATGGTGGCAGAAGCAGATGGAGTTGGGTCTGGGGGAGCGCAAGGGTGACTAGCATCGTGTCCGTGACGGACCGCATCTTCCACCTCGCCCTCGCCGACGACTGGGCCGCCGCATTCGTGGCCGGCGAGTATCGCGTATCAACGCTCGGCATGACCGTAGACGAGGTCGGGTACATGCATGCGAGCTACGTCCACCAACTGCGGGGAGTGGCGGACGCCTTTTACCAGGGCAAAGAGGGCGTGGTGCTGCTAGTAATCGACCCCTCGAAGGTCGCGGCCGAGGTGCGTGACGACCTCGATCCGGGCAGCGGGCAGTACTTCCCTCACATCTACGGCGCCCTACCGGTGGCCGCGGTGGTGGCCGCCAACCCCGTCGGGCTGCTGCCGGACGGCCGCCTGGACCTGGACGCCATCCTCGCGGCCTAGAGTGCAGACATGGGTGACTTGCGCGCAGTAGTAACGGGGGCGTCGTCCGGTATTGGGGCGGCAACGGTCCGACGCTTGGTGGGCTCCGGCTGGCACGTCACCGCGGTGGCGCGGCGGGCTGGGCGGCTTGCTGACCTGGCGAAGGAGACGGGCTGCGACGTGTTTGCGGCGGACGTGACTTCTGACGGCGAGGTGGCCGCACTCGCGGATCATCTGCGCGCTCGGGGGCCGCTGCACGCGCTCGTCAACAACGCAGGCGGGGCGGTGGGTTTGGACACCATCGCGGACTCCGCGCTCGAGGCGTGGACCGCGCAGTATGAGCTGAACGTGGTGGGGACCGTGCGTGTCACGCAGGCGTTGCTGCCGTTGCTCACCGAGTCTGGTCGCGGTGACGTGGTGTTGGTGACGTCCACCGCAGGGTATGAGCCGCATGAGCGTGGCGCCGGTTACGCGGCCGCCAAGACCGCGGAGGTCGCGTTGGCGCGGACGCTGCGGCTCGAGCTCACCGGGACTGGCGTGCGCGTCATGGAGATCGCGCCTGGAATGGTGCAGACCGAGGAGTTCTCGCTCAACCGCTTTGACGGCGACGAGGAGCGCGCGGCGGCCATCTACGAGGGCATTACGCCCCTGGTAGATGTGGATATTGCCGATGCCATCGGATGGATGCTTGAGCGTCCACACCACGTGAATGTTGACCTCATGATCGTGCGACCGCGCGAGCAGGCGGGCTACACAAAGACCGTGCGCTCAACCTAATCTGTCGGAGTTATCCACAGATTTCCGCTTTCGCCCCTCCATGTCAGACCCTCCTGTTTGACTGGTCTCATGCCCTTCAGCACCCACCGCTATCGCCAGGCTTCGGCCGGCGTGTGCGGTCATGAGGGTGCTGACTTGGGTGCGTTCGATGCCGCGCGGCTCGTACAAGTGCAGCGGGATATCGGGGAGGCCCGGCGCGCACTGGACGTTCTTGCAGCGCAAGTTGCGGGGGAGATCCAGTCGCGCGCAGAGGCCGATCCCGGGCCAGGCGGCATCGCACGGCGGGTCGGCTATCGCAACGCCAAGCAGTTCATTGCAGACACGTTGGGCGCATCGGCGGGGGAGGCCGCGCGGCTCACGAACGTCGGCAAGGCGCTTGCGATCGCCGACGCCGCTGCAAGCCACCGGGGGGATGGTGGCACAGCGGGTGGCGGGTTGGCCGACGCTGGGTTGGCCGACGCTGGGTTGGCCGACGCTGGAGCGGTTGGGCAGGGGGCCTTGCCCACCGCTCCACGCGGCTGGACGCACGTGGCGGCCGCTGTGCGCGAGGGTTCGTTGACTGTCGAGAAGGCTGAGATCCTCACCACTACCCTTGACCGCCTGTCTGCGGGTGAGGAGGCGGAGCGTCAGTTCGTCGCTCTCGCGCGGCGTCTGCGGCCATATGACCTCAGGCGGGTGTGCGCGCGCGAAGTCGTGCTAGGAGACCCTGACAGCGCCGAGGCAAAAGAACGCAGGCTGTACCTGCAGCGCGAACTCACACTCACCGAACGCATGGACGGCATGACGGTGGTGCAGGGGCTACTGGACCCTGCGTCGGCCGGGCATTTGAGGGCGTGGCTCGACGCGCAAGTGCGCGCAGGCTTCCAGGCGCAACGCGAGGCGCCAGGGGCAGACAGGACCGCCGAGCAGATGCGCGTTGACGCTCTCGCTACGCTCGCTCACCACGCCATGGGGTGCACTGAGCCTGGATCTGGCGTGAAGACCACACTGGTGGTGCGTACCACCGTTGAAGAGCTCAAGGCCGGTCTTGGCACGGCGACGTGCGACAGCCTGGCCACGCCGATTTCCGTGGGCACCTTGCGGCTGATGGCCGTTGACGCCCAGGTGTTGCCGATGGTGATGGGTGGCAAGTCCGTGCCACTGGATGTTGGGTACACACAACGATGCGCGACCCCCTATCAACGACTGGCTGTCGCCGAACGCGACGGCGGATGCGCACGGTGTCATGCGCCGGTCTCGTTCTGCGACGTCCACCACATCCTGAGCTGGCAGTTCGCCGGCAAGACGGATCTAGACAATCTCGTAATGCTCTGCGTGAGCTGTCACCACAGCGTGCACTTCGGCGGATGGCGCATAGAAGTCGACGACGACGTCGTGTGGTTCACACCGCCGGAACAGATCGATCCCGAACGGAAGCGCAGAAAAGGTGGACTCGCAGACCTTGCGCTAGCCGCCTAGGGCGGCGGCGCGGTCGGTGAAGTGAAGAGTTCCAGGCGGGAAGGTCCCGGAGACTGACTGGGTAGCGAGCTACTCGTTCGTCTCGGAGGGGTGCTTGCCCGCGGCTTCAACGAGCTTCGGAAGCTTGACCGCGTCGATGATCCAGAACACCAGGAGCACCGCGCTGACCGCGAACCCAATCAAGTTGATGGGGAAGGCCGTCACCGAGAGCGCGACCGCGATGATGCTGCCCACTAGGAAGAGCAGACCCTTCTTGACCGAACCAACGTAGTAGCGGTGCGCACCCAGGAATCCGAGGAAGAACCACAGGACGTAGGCCAGCACCAGGTTCTTGCCCGGGCGGGGCACCGACATGTCTCGATAAGCGCCACTTTGCATGCTCATATGGGAACTGTAGCGGCAACTGCGACCATGCTGCGCGATTTCTCGTACCGTTTCGATTACGGCGAGGGGGCGCCGGTGGATCGATGAGAATCCGGCGCCGGGGCGCTTCGGACGTCGCGGGCCGGCTACTTCCGGGTCAGAATGGCGACATGGCAAACACGGTCAGCGAGTACATCGAAGGATTCGACGGTCTCACGCGGGAGCGCCTCGAAGATCTGCGAGAGCTCGTCTTGAAGATACTGCCGGACGCGGTTGAAGGAGTCGCCTACGGGATCGCCGGATACAAGGTCAACGGCAAGCCAGTGGTCTACCTGGGTGGTTTCAAAGCGCACGTTGGCGTGTATCCGATCACGGAACTGCCCGACCAACTCGAAGTTCAGGTCGCGCCCTACCGCTCGGGAAAGGGCACCGCCAAGTTTCCGAACACCGATCCGCTGCCCCGTGACCTCATCGAGGAGTTGGTGCGGCACCTCGCGAATAGGGCACAGCGCAGGTAGCTACTTCGCCGGTTCGCACGGCCGGTTCGCACGGCCGGTTCGCACCGCGAGGTTCGCACGGCCGGTTCGCACGGCCGGTTCGCACGGCCGGTTCGCACCGCGAGGTTCGCACGGCCGGTTCGCACGGCCGGTTCGCACGGCCGGTTCGGACAGCCCGTGGTCGCTATTCGCTGATGGATGACCAATTGCCTGCGGGGTCGCGGAACCACGCCCGCGGAGGTGTGGCGCCGCTAGGGTCGCGCGCCACGCCGTCCTCGTCCGTCCAGCCCATCGGCTCAAACGTGACGCCACGCGAGCGGAGGTCATCCATGGCGGCCGCGAGATCGCTGACAACGAAGTTCAGCACGGTGTGCGAGGCGGCGACGTGGTCATCCTTGGGATAGATGAGTGTGTGCATGCCGCCCGGGTGATCGATCCACAGCATCTCGCCCATTCCCTCAAGCGACTCGACCCTGGCGGCCAGGCCCAGCTTGTCTCCATAGAACTCTCGCGCGGCCGCGATGTCGTTCGTTGACATGCTCGCGTAGGTCTCAATGTTGCCGATCATGGAGTGCTCCTGAGGTTGGGGATGTGCAGCCAGCGGCCTCCAACCAGTGTGCGCCCGGGCTGGGTGTTTCGCATGCTGGGTGTTTCGCGTGCTGGGTGTTTCGCGTGCTGGGTGTTTCGCGTGCTGGGTGTTTCGCGTGCTGGCAGGCGCGTGCTGGCAACCGCCGCGCACCGTCGCGTACACTCGTCCCACAAGCTTTGACCCGGCAATCACCGGCGAGCTTGCGGAAGAACGGGACGTGCGTACGGGACTTGCTCCCAGCGTCGGGCCTTAGTAGAACCGCACGGGCAGCCCGTCATAGCGGCGCCTCCATGGTTGTGGGGGCATGAGCGGTTGGTGTGCGTGGCTCTTAATCAGTGGGTTAAGGGTGCGGACGTACCAGCAAGTGAGGTGGTACCGCGTGAGCGGGGGAGTTCCCCGCAAGCGTCCTCGCAAAGCCGATGTGTGTGGGGTCAGCCCGCGCAGCGACTAACCGCTTGAAGGATGCCATGACCGACTCCCGGTACCCGCTCCACCGCCCCTCCGTTGCTGGAAAGCCCGCGGAGGTGCCAGCTTCGCCTCACTTCCCGTCCATCGAGACCGAGGTGCTGAAGTACTGGGAGATCGACGGGACGTTCCAGGCGTCGATCGATCATCGTGAAGGGGCAGAGGAGTTCGTCTTCTACGACGGCCCGCCCTTCGCCAACGGGCTCCCGCACTACGGCCACCTCCTGACCGGCTACGCCAAGGACGTCGTGCCGCGCTTCGAGACCATGCGAGGCAAGCAGGTTCACCGCCGATTTGGCTGGGACACCCACGGGCTCCCCGCGGAGCTCGAGGCCGAACGTGTCCTTGGCATCACCGACAAGAGCCAGATCGAAGAGATGGGCATCGCGGCCTTCAACGAGGTCTGCAAGTCGAGTGTGCTCAAGTACACCAAGGAGTGGGAAGAGTACGTCACTCGCCAGGCGCGCTGGGTTGACTTTGAGAACGACTACAAGACCCTCGACACCACCTTCATGGAGTCCGTGATCTGGGCCTTCAAGTCCCTCTACGACAAGGGCCTCGCCTACGAGGGCTACCGCGTGCTCCCGTACTGCTGGCGCGACGAGACACCCTTAAGCAACCACGAACTGCGCATGGACGACGACGTCTACCAGATGCGCCAGGACCCCGCGTTGACGGTGCTGCTGCCCCTCCTGCCCGACGCCGTGGCTGGCTCCGCGCTCGATGACGCGGCCAAGGCGGCACTCACCGATGCGTCACTGCTGATCTGGACCACCACCCCGTGGACCCTGCCGAGCAACCTCGCCGCCGCTGTGGGGCCGGACATCAAGTACTCGGTCGTCGAAGCGCTCGCCGGCGAATTCGCAGGGCGACGTCTAGTTCTCGCGTCCGCACGCGTCGGCGCGTATGCGCGGGAACTGGGTGGGGTCGTGCGTGGGCTCGAGGATGGCGTTGAGGTGGAAGGGGACGCAACAGCACTCGTAGTGGGGACGCTGACCGGCGCCGAACTTGCCGGGCTTCGCTACACCCCGCCGTTCCCGTACTTCGAGGGCCGTGACAACGCCCACCAGGTCCTCGCCGCAGACTTCGTCACCACGGAAGACGGAACGGGAATCGTCCACTTGGCCCCAGGCTTTGGTGAGGACGACGCGGCCGTCTGCCAGGCGTCGGGCATTGAAACTGTGGTGCCGGTTGACGCGCACGGCCGTTTCACCGCAGAAGTGGCCGATTACGAGGGGCAACAGGTCTTTGACGCGAACCCCAACGTGATCCGCGACCTCAAGGCCAAGGGAATCGTCCTGCGCCACGAGACCTACGATCACAGCTACCCGCACTGCTGGCGCTGCCGCAACCCGCTGATCTATCGCGCGGTCGGTTCGTGGTTCATCAAGGTGACCGAGTTCCGTGACCGCATGGTGGAACTCAACGAGGACATCACCTGGGTGCCGGACCACATCAAGCACGGCCAGTTTGGCAAGTGGCTTGAGGGTGCGCGCGATTGGTCGATCAGCCGCAACCGCTACTTCGGCACGCCCATCCCCGTGTGGGTGAGCGACAACCCCGACTTCCCTCGCGTGGATGTGTACGGCTCCCTTGAGGAGCTCGAGCGCGACTTTGGTCGCGTGCCAACCAACGAGGCGGGCGAGCCAGACCTGCACCGCCCCTTTATCGACGAGCTGACGCGGCCCAACCCCGACGACCCAAGCGGCGAGTCCACGATGCGCCGCATCACCGACGTCTTTGACGTGTGGTTCGATTCCGGCTCGATGCCCTTTGCCCAAGTGCACTATCCGTTCGAGAACCACGATTGGTTCGAGGGTCACAACCCCGCAGACTTCATCGTTGAGTACATCGGGCAGACGCGGGGCTGGTTCTACGTGATGCACGCGCTCGCGACTGCGCTCTTCGATCGCCCCGCCTTCACGACGTGCATCAGCCACGGCATCGTCCTTGGCAGCGACGGCCGCAAGATGTCAAAGAGCCTGCAGAACTATCCGGACGTCAACGAGGTGTTCCACCGCGACGGCTCGGACGCGATGCGCTGGTTCCTGATGTCCTCGCCCATCCTGCGCGGCGGCAACCTCGTGGTCACCGAGGAGGGCATCCGCGAGGGCGTCCGCCAGGTGATGCTGCCCCTGTGGTCCACCTATTACTTCTTCACGCTCTACGCGGGTGCCGCGAATGGCGGCGCAGGGGTCCTGGGCAAGCGAGTGGCCGACGCTGACGCGGCTTCGCTTCCCACGATGGACAGGTATGTGCTGGCCAAGACGGCACAGCTGGTCCGCGACGTCACCGCCCAGATGGAGGAGTTCGACATCCCGGGCGCGAGCGAGTCGCTTCGCGTCTTCTTTGAGCTCCTCACCAACTGGTACGTGCGCACGCAGCGCGACCGCTTCTGGGAGGAAGACCAGGCCGCCTTCGACACCCTCTACACCGTGCTCGAGACGGTGTGCCGGCTTGCGGCGCCGCTGCTTCCGCTCGAGACCGAGGAGATCTGGCGCGGACTCACCGGCGAGCGATCGGTGCACCTGACGGACTACCCAACCGCGCCGTCGGCCTGGGACGCGCCAGAGGTGGCGCCCGTTATGGACACCGTGCGCGAGGTCGTTTCTGCGGCCCACGCTCTTCGCAAGCGAGAGCAGATTCGCGTGCGCCAGCCGCTTCTTTCGCTTGAGGTCGCCGTGGAGAACCCGCGTGCACTTGAGCCGTTCGTGGCGCTCATCGCCTCGGAGCTCAACGTGAAGTTTGTGGTCGCCGTGACGCCTCAGGCGTTCGTTGCCGCGAACCCTGTTGAGCGCCGGCTGTCTGTCAACGCGCGTGCCGCGGGCCCGCGCATCGGCAAGTCCGTGCAGCAGGCGATTGCGGGAGCCAAGTCCGGCGATTGGAGCGAGACGGACGGCGTGGTTACCGCCGGAGGAATCGCGCTTGAAGAGGGCGAGTACGAACTCACCACCGTCATTGGCGGCGATGGGCCCGACGCTGTGGTTGCGTCCGTGCTGCGCGGTACTGGGGGAGCGGCGGGTGGTTTTGTGCTGCTGGACACCTCGATCACTCCCGAGCTTGAGGCAGAGGGTTTTGCGCGCGACCTCATCCGCACCATTCAGGATGAGCGGAAGAACGCGGGCCTCAATGTTGGTGACCGCATTGCGTTGACGGTGACGGTTCCCGGGGAGCGGGTCGCGGCGGTGAAGAAGCACGAGGCGCTGATCTCGCGTGAAGTGCTGGCGACGGCGTTCGAGGTTCGCGAGGGCTCTGCGGTTGCCGTTGAGGTAGCTAAGCAGGGGTGACACGCAATTCCTACTAAGTTAGTATGGATATATGTCTGTACTGATTTCTGCCGACGAACTGCGACTTCAACTCGCCAACGCGGGCGCGCCACGGGTGATTGACGTCCGTTGGTCGCTCGACGCGCCTGACGGCAGGCGTGACTTCCACACCGCTCACATCCCAAGCGCCGTCTACGTGAGCCTCGAAGACGAACTGTCCCAGCACGGTCCGGCGACTGAAGGGCGGCACCCGCTGCCCAAGCGGGAGGCGCTGCAAGCGGCCGCGCGTGCATGGGGGCTAACTAACGGCGACGCGGTGGTTGTCTATGACGCTGGACCAGCGCTCGCTGCCGCTCGCGCGTGGTGGCTGTTGCGTCACGCCGGCGTGGCCGACGTGCGAATCCTGGATGGCGGGCTCGCGGCGTGGGTGGCAAGTGGAGGAGCGACCCAGAACGGGCCCGCAGATCCTGACTTTGGGGACGTTGACCTGAGCTGGGGAGCGCTGCCCGTCATTGACGTTGACGAGGCCGCGGCGTTTTCGGACACGGGCGTGCTCATCGACGCGCGGGCGCCGGAGCGGTACCGCGGTGAAGTCGAACCTATCGACCCCGTGGCTGGGCATATTCCCGGTGCGATCAACGTGCCCACTGCCGGCAATGTGGGGCCGGACGGGAAGTTCTTGCCGGCCGAGGAACTCGCGGCGCGGTTCGCAGCGCACGCCCCCCACGCGGCTTCGCGGCCCCTCGCGGTGTATTGCGGCTCAGGCGTCACTGCGGCACACGAGATCGCCGCGCTCGCCATCGCGGGGTACGACGCAGCCTTGTACCCAGGCTCGTGGTCGCAGTGGTCAAACCTGGGCCTTGACGTCGAGACCGGAGCGAGCGACCCAGGGCGTCACCCGCTAGTCGAGCAATAGCTGGCCTAGCGGCGAGGCGCCATCAGTTGATCGTGGATGCGCTGATTGTGAGCTTCTTGCCCAGGTAGAACAGGTCGTGGCGGTTGCCCGTCCAGAACTTCTCACCGGTATTGCCGGTGATCGTCGAGCCCTTGATCGTGAGCGTGCCACTCCTGTTGTTGCTCACGTAGAACACGCCAGAGCCGCCGGCGCCAACCTTGTTCTTGGTGATGGTCGTCTTGTTGATGACCACGTTGCTGTTCGCGCCGTCAAAGTACACGCCACCGCCGTTGCCGCCCTTGCCGGAGGACGCCCCCGTGCCGGTGGCCGTGTTGCCCTCGATGGTGACCAACGAGATGAAAAGCGGCGCCCCGAGTGCAGAGATTGCTCCGCCGTTCGCGCAGTAGTTCCCCTTGAAAACGCTGCTCTTGATCGAGGCGGCGACCTTCATCCCGGTAACCCTGATGGCGCCTCCACCAGCGTCGGAGTGTGACGTCATGCAACGGTTGGATTGGAACGTCGAGTTGATCACGGTGAGGCGGTTGCCGCGCATCGCGATCGCGCCGCCACCCCCTCCGCCGCCCACGGAGTCAACGCCAGGCGGGGTCTTAGAAGCGTTGCCCTTGATGAAGGTGATGTTCTTGAAGGTGACGTGCAGCGTCGACTGGAGGTCGCAACGATCGGTGATCCATCCGAACGACTTCTGGCAGGAGTTTGCGTAGAAGATTCCCACCTTGCCGCCACCAGAAAGCGTCACCTTGCCGCCGCCGTCGAGCGTCATCTGGGTCAGCGGACGCCCACCCTCCCACGCGTGCTTGCAGTTGTGCGTGTTGCACGTGCGCAGGGTCTTTGTCAGCGTGATGGTGATGGGATCAGGGCCGCAGTTGAAGGTGATGTTGCCGCCGGTTCGCATCGTGTTGTACAGAGTGTTCTCCGTGCACGAGCCCGGTGTGCCGTTGCCCACCACCTTGTCGATGACCGGCGCATTGGCAGCCGAGGCCGGAGCCGCGAATACGAGGGCGCTTGCGAACATGGCGAGGGCAGCAATGAATGCGCCAAGAGACCGCTTTGTCATGTCGGCACCTTAGCGGAAGACTCACAATTCGGACACAAACGAGTGGCGAACCCAACAGGGAGACAGGCATCGCCGAACAGAGCACGTGGTAGCAGACATTTCTGCTCGCTCAACGGCGCTCGCGTGCGTGGGACACTGGTGCCATGACCATGGACCTCGGCGGCTTGAGCTTCGATGAGGCGGAACGCGAGATCTATTCGAGCATCGTCGCCCGCAACCCCGAACATGACTTTGAGCCCACACTTGATCGCGTTCTAGAGGCGTGCGCCTTGCTCGGCGACCCGCAGCACGCGTATCGCGTCATCCACATCACGGGGACCAACGGCAAGACGTCCACGGCCAGGATGGCCGAGTCTCTTGTGCGCGAACACGGGCTCCGAACCGGCCTGTTCACGTCGCCCCACCTCACGACCGTTCGCGAGCGGATTCAGATCGATGGGGAACCCATCGACCAGGAGTCGTTCATCCGTTTGTGGCTGGACGTCGCGCCCATCATCAACCTCGTCGACGAAAGTTCGCGAGCAGCCGGCGGCCCGCGCCTGTCGTTCTTTGAGGTCTTCACGGTGCTCGCTTTCGCCGCCTTCGCCGACGCCCCCGTTGACGTTGCGGTGATCGAGGTTGGGATGGGCGGCTCATGGGATTCCACCAACGTCGCCGACGGTGACGTTGCGGTGATCGGACCCGTCGCCATGGACCACGCCCAATGGCTTGGCGACACCATTGCGGACATCGCCGCGGAGAAGGCCGGGATCATCAAGGACGGCGCGGTTGCCGTGGTCGCAGAGCAGACCGAGGTCGCCGAGGAGGTCATCGCTGCCGCCGCCGAGGGGCGCGGTGCAACGGTTCTTTGGGAGGGCGAGGAGCAGCAGTTCGAGGTCATCGACCGCCAACCAGGAGTTGGCGGCCAACTACTGAGCCTGCGCACTCCGGCAGCAACCTACGTCGACGTTTTCGTGCCGCTGTACGGCGCACACCAAGCACACAACGCCCTGCTCGCACTCGTTGCGGTTGAGGCTCTCCTGGCCGACGGTGGGGCGGCTCGGGCGCTCGATCCCACCACCATTGAGGCCGGGTTGGGTTCCGTCACCTCTCCCGGAAGGCTTGAGGCCGTACGAACCTCGCCGATGATCATTGTTGATGCCGCACACAATCCACACGGGGTGGACGCCCTCACCGCTGCGCTGGGCGAGTCATTCGCGTTCCAAAGCCTCGTCGGTGTGGTGGGGATCCTGGCGGACAAAGACGCAGAGGGAATCCTGGCGGGCCTCGAGCCGGTACTTGACCACGTCGTCGTCACCAATGTGAGTTCCCCACGCTCCTTGCCGGCACAGAGCCTCGCGACCATAGCGTCGGGCATCTTTGGGGAGGACAGGGTGAGCGTTGCGGAGAGCCTGCCCGACGCCATTGACGCGGCCACGTCTATCGCGGAGCGCGAGCATGACATGGGTGGCGGCGTGCTCATTGTGGGCTCGGTGCTGCTCGTCGCCGAGGCGCGCACCATTTTGGGCGCCGATCGCCGCAAGGGATCGGGGCGGGCGCGATGACTGACGGCCCCCCCGCCGCTGACGCAGCCCCCGCAGACGTCCCTGGCGCCGAGCCGCGACCCCAGCGTCCCGCGAAGCTCGTCTTCAAGCAGGCTGTCCTTGGACTCCAGGCGTTAGGCGCGCTCTTCGCCACCACGTTCGTTGCTGGAATGGCGAACGCGGGCGCTGTCAAAGCGTCGGCGGGGGCCATTTGGGGCCTTGGACTGTGGCTTGTCTTCATGCTCGGTTACGCGACGGGGCAGCAGAAGAAGGCGTGGGGAGAGTGGCTTGGCTGGGCGTTGCAGGCGCCCCTGATCCTCGGATTCTTCATTGACCCGGCGATTGCGATCATCGGTGTGATGTTCCTTGCGTTGTGGATCACGGCGCTGCGCCTTGGCGGCAGGATCGATCGCGAACGCGCCGAGCGCATCGCAGCGGAGGCCAGCGCATGAGTGCCTTTCTGTGGCGGATGATCGGTTCCCTTGTGGCCGGCATGATTGGCCTGGCCATGCTGTTCTGGGCACTCGAACTCACGTCCCTCGCGGCACTTGAGGGCGAACAGCAAGGAACCGACGGCAAGCCCGGCGCGGGCGTCTATGCGCTCCTCTTTGCAGGTCTTGTGGTGATAAACCTTGCGACTTTCTCCGCGCTGACTCGTTGGAGCCGCTACCTGCGTGAGCACCCGTCAACGAAGCAGCCGCCCGTGATCCTGCTTGTGTCCGTGCTGATCCTTGCGGGGGCGGCACTCATCACAGGCGTGGCGGTGCACTCCGATTGGGTGCATTCGCAGGCGACGGTGCCCACGACCGTGCAACAGGGGTACATCGCCTACGCGATGATCTTTGCGACCATTGGCGTCGCGACGCTTGTGCTTCTCGCCGTTCGCTGGTCGCCCGGCTTCCGCCGCCGCCCTATCGAGGACTAGGCCAGCACGGCAGACGTCACCGCGTAGTCGGCGAGCACGGAGCGTCCGCCAAGAGCCGGAAGCTCGAGCAAGAACGCAAAGCGAACGCTCGCGGCGCCGCCCTCAACGAGCATCTGCGCTACCGCGCGAGCGGTGCCGCCGGTGGCAAGTACGTCGTCGATGACGAGCACATGAGTGCCGTCGATTCCCTCGGGGCTGATCACCAGCTCGGACGCGCCGTACTCGATGGTCGCGACCGCTTCAAGCAACTCGCCTGGCATTTTGCCCTTCTTGCGCACCATGGTCATCCCAACACCGAGCGTCTGTGCAACCACAGGAGCAAAGATGAAACCGCGCGCGTCAACGCCGGCGACCAAGTCAACCGCAGCGTCGGCCGGGGGCATGAGTTGAATGCAGGCCTCCCTGAACCTCTCGGGGCTCGCGAGGATTGGGGAGATGTCGTAGAAGAGGATTCCCGGCTCCGGGAAGTCGGGAAAGGTCGCGAAGTCGCTCAGCGTAATCACGCCCCCATCGTCCCACTCGGTTGACTTCCAAGGGTCCTTGGTGCGCATGTGACAGGAGTGACGCGAGGGCAGTCGCACGTGTCACACCAGCCACTTCAGTCCCTGCGACCCTTGGAAGTCAACGCGGGTAGGCTCCTCGCATGACTGAACGGACCCTCATTCTCATCAAGCCAGACGGCGTCGCTCGCGGACTCAGCGGTGAGATTGTGCGACGCGTCGAGGCAAAGGGCTACACGCTCGTGGCCGTCGAGCTGCGCACGGCAACTCCTGAACTTCTCGCCGAGCACTACGAAGAACACGTGGGCAAGCCGTTCTACGGCCCCCTGGTTGAGTTCATGCTTAGCGGCCCGACGCTGGCGATAGTCGCTGAGGGAGACCGAGTTATCGAGGGGTTCCGTTCGCTAGCGGGCGCTACCGATCCCACCACCGCGGCGCCAGGCACCATCCGCGGTGACCTGGGGCGTCAGTGGCCGGTGACAGTTCTGCAGAACCTTGTGCACGGCTCCGACTCCACGGACAGCGCTGCGCGCGAGATCGGGATCTGGTTTCCCGGACTCTAGGTTCTAGGTTCTAGTTCTTATGTTCTAGGGAACAGCGGGAACAGCGGGAACAGCGGGAACGGCGACGTTGGACGCCGCGCCGGCCGCGGCGAGCCGCTGAGCAAGCACCGGCCCCAGCGACTTCGCGTACGTGTTTGTGATGTGTGTCCCGTCCCGGTAGACAATCACGTTGCCAATCACTGGCGCGCACACCTGCTGTGGGCACAGGTAGTCCGTGAGGTCCACGACCGTCGCACCCTCGACGAGGGCGGCCGCGGCCACCTGAGCGGGAGCGCCCGAGTTTTCGATTCCGCGTACTCGCTCGAAGGCGCAAGCGGTGGCGTTGTCCGCATTGTCAACAAGGCACGTGTACGGGTCGTAGCCGGTTGGGGCGCGCGGGTTGTCAAGTAGAGCAAAGACGGGGACATCCGCGGACTGCAGTGCGGACCACACCTCGACGAGGCCAGCGACGCCGTCTTCTCGCGACTCCGCGCCCGCCGCCCCGTTCTGGGGAAGAATTCCGGTGTTCGCGCCTTGAGTGGTGATCACGGCGTCGGGTGCCACGGCAAGGATCTCGGCGAGCAACGCGTCGTTCCACTCCGTGCACACCTTCCACACCTCACCGTCACGGAACCGGGTGGCGGCGGAGAATGGACACGAACCCTTGGCGTACATCGTCAAGTGCCAGCCATTCGCCTTGCCCACGAAGTCGAGTGCGTCGTAGTACTGGGCGAGCTTCGAGTCGCCTACCGCGAGCACATGCACGGCGGAGTCAAGGTCGCCAAAATCGCAGGGCTTGAGGTCTGCCTCCGTGGGCTGGGTGAAGCAGTCTTTGCTCACGTATGAGGGCGTGTCGGCGCTCACAGCTGAGGGATCGGGCCACAACACGTCGTACGAGTCTTGCGCCCAGCCGAGCGCGGATTCGCTCGGCACGGCGCCGAGCGCCATCGCGCCAAGCGGCTGCTCGCCGAACGTGGCGTCCGAGTTCGTGACCGTGGGGCGCGGGGCGGACACGGCAACGAGCAGCCCGGCGACTACTCCAACCAAGGTGGCGGCAGCACCCACCGCTAGCGCCATGCCGGAGTTCTTGCTGAGTGCAGCAGAGAAGCGGACCGGGTTCTCAACGAGCTTGTGGCCGATCCACGCCGGAATCAGCGCCGCGGTCACGAGCACGAGCCCCCACTTGGCTCCGGTGAGTCCAAACCCTTCGCGGCCAGCGAGTAGCACCACCCAGTGCCACAAGTAGAGGGAGTAGGACAACCCGCCGATCCACACCAATGGGCGCCACGACAGGACAGTGCCAACTGGCCCCTTGGCCGCGGCGACGCCGCCGCCGATCATCGCCGCGGTGCCCAGGACAGGGACGAGCGCCCACAGCCCGGGCCAGGGGAGGGTGTCATGAAAGGTGATTGCCGCGAAGGCGACAGCTGCGGCACCGGCGAGTGCGATGGCGTTTGCCAGCGCTCGAGGAATCCGGGTAAGTAGCGGCACGGCGATCGCTAGAAGGCCACCTATACCGAGTTCCCATAGCCGCGTTGTGGTGACGAAGAAGTCGCTCGGGTCTTGGCGGTTTGCCAGTATCGCGGACCACGCGAGCGACGGGATGACGACCACCGCCAGGCCCACTGCCATGGCGGGCCGTACCAGCCGCGACTTGTGCTTGGTGAGTGCCACGACCACCAACAAGATGAGTGGCCACACGATGTAGAACTGCTCTTCTACTGCGAGAGACCAATAGTGAAGGACCGGGGACGCGCCGGCGTCTTGTGCCGCGTAGTCCACGGCACGGCCCGCGAATACCCAGTTGACCACGTACAGGGCCGCGCCAACGATGTCGAAGCCAAACACCTTGCGCTGGGAAATAGGCAGCAGGGTGACTGTCACAATCGCCGCCGCTACCAGCACAATCGCGGAAACGGGCAGCAGTCGCTTGGCGCGGCGCGCGTAGAAGCGTGACAACGAGACCTTGCCGGTTGCCTCTGCCTCGCGGACCAGCAGACCAGTGATGAGGAAGCCAGAGATGACAAAGAAGATGTCGACACCGATGAAGCCGCCAGGTAGCAGCTTTGTCGACGCGTGGTACACGAGGACGAGTCCGATGGCCAGCGCACGGAGGCCTTCGATGTCGGTCCGCAGGCCCGTGCTGCGCTCCTTCGTCATGTGTCCCTTCAGAAAAACGTTCTTCAGTCGACGTATGCTACAGGCGCGTCAGCACGCCCGCGCTCCCCGCCAAGCCATGGCAGTCGCCGCCGCGTGCTAAGAGGGAAGGACGATCTGCATGAGCACTCGTGAACGATTCGAGTCTGGCCTTGAGAAGGGCATCTTCGCTACTCGCTGGCTGCTCGCGCCCCTCTACGTTGGTCTCATCCTTGGGCTCGTGGTGGTCGTTGTCACCTTCTTTGTGACTCTGTGGGAAATGGTCACGCACCTCGACTTTCTAGGCGCCGACGGTGACGCCGCGATCGTGGGTCCAGAGGCCATCACCGTCGCGATCCTGTCACTCATCGACATCGTGCTGATCGGCAACCTGATCCTCATCGTTATCTTCGCGGGCTACGAGAACTTCGTGTCCCGGATGACCTCCGCGGATGAGTCCGAGGACAAGCCAGCGTGGATGGGTCACGTGGACTTCTCTGGCCTCAAGATGAAGCTGATCGGCTCCCTCGTTGCCATTTCGGCGATCCTGCTGCTCAAAGACTTTGTCAACGTCAGCAACCCAGACAAGCCGGTGGACTACACGGCAATCGGCTGGCAGATTGGGATTCACCTCACCTTCGTCTTCTCCGGCCTGGTCTTCGCGATCATGGATTACTGGGGCGCCAAGCGACTCGCTTTGCTTGCTGAAATGCACAAGAGCGACGGCCGCAAGACGGATCTCGAGGACTTTGACCCCAACGCCGCCTAGGTGGGTGGGAAGACACCAGGCGATCGATGCCTGGGTTGAATCCGAGCACTCGGTGGATTGCCTCACCATCACTGAGTGACCCCCGCATGGCGTGGGCTCGCGCATCCGGCACTTTCACTAGGCTGTCACCGTGCATCTGAAGACGCTGACGCTAAGGGGCTTCAAGTCTTTTGCGTCGGCGACGACTCTTGAGTTTGAGCCAGGGGTCACCTGTGTGGTTGGGCCAAACGGCTCGGGCAAGTCGAATGTCGTTGACGCCCTCGCTTGGGTGATGGGCGAACAGGGAGCAAAGACGTTGCGCGGTGGTCAGATGGCCGACGTCATCTTTGCTGGCACCGCGGGCAGGGCCCCGTTGGGTCGTGCGGAAGTTTCGCTCACGATCGACAACACAGACGGCGCGCTTCCCATCGATTACACAGAGGTGACGATCACTCGCACCCTGTTCCGCTCCGGCGGCTCTGAGTACGCGATCAACGGTTCGCAGTGCCGACTGCTCGACATCCAGGACCTGCTGAGCGACTCCGGCCTTGGCCGCGAGATGCACGTGATCGTTGGCCAGGGCCAACTCGACGCAGTGCTTCGTGCAACACCGGAGGAGCGGCGCCACTTCATTGAGGAGGCCGCAGGCATCCTCAAGCACCGGCGCCGCAAGGACAAGGCGCTTCGCAAGCTCGACTCGATGCAGGGCAACCTCACCCGCATCCAGGACCTCACCGCAGAGATTCGCCGTCAGCTTGGTCCGCTCGGCAAGCAGGCTGAGGTTGCACGCCAGGCGCAGACAATCCAGATCGATGTGAGAGACGCTCGCTCGCGACTGCTCGCCGACGACATCGCCACGCTTGGTGAGGCGTTGCAGCAAGAACAAGCGGACGAGACCGCTTTACTCGAGCGTCGGGCGGCCGTTGCCGGTTCCCTTGGTGAGGCACGGGAACGACTCGCTGACCTTGAACGCGCATCCGCTGAGGCGACTCCGGCGCTGACTAAGGCGAACGACATTTACTACCGGCTGAGCGCCATTCGCGAACGCCTGCGCAACCTCGAGACCCTGGCGCAAGAGCGACTGCGCATGCTTGGCAGCTCGGTAGTGCAGACCACTCCCGCTGACCTCGTTGACCTTGACGAGCAATTGGCGCGGGCACGCGCGGCTCAGGCGGAGCTTGACGCCGAGGTTGCGGCAGCCCAATCGGCTCTCGAATCGGCGGAGGGCGCTCGTTCGGAGGCGGAGCAACTTGCCCTGGCTTCCGAGCGCCACCTTGCAGACTTGTTGCGGTCGGTTGCGGACCGGAGGGAGGGCGTCGCGCGGCTTGCGGGCGACGTTGCTGCCCGACGCTCCCGGGTTGAGTCCACCGAGGCGGAGATTGGCAGGCTACGTGAGTCGCTAGCGGCGGCGGAACGCCGCGCGCATGAGGCGACATCGGAGTTCCAGCACCTCGAGACCACGGTCGCCGACGTCGAGGACGGCGAAGAAGATCTCGACGTCGCCTACGAATCCGCGTCAGACAACCTCGAGACCGCGCGCACCGAACTCTCAACGCTCAAGGACGCTCTTAACGCCTCGATGCGAGAGCGCGATTCGTGGGCCGCACGTGCGGAGGCGCTCGAGTTGTCGCTGACGCGCAAGGACGGCGCTGGAGCTCTGCTCGCTTCGGGCGCAAAGGCGGTCCGCGGAACCGTTGCCTCCCTCATTGAGGTGTCTGGCGACGCAGAAGACGCCATCGCGGCCGCGCTCGGCGGTCTCGCTGATGCGCTCGCCGTGGACTCCGTCGACGGCGCCGTGGACGCCATCCGCTGGTTGCGCGACGAGGATGCGGGCCGCTCGTGGTTCCTCGTCGCAGACTCCGCCGCGACTGTCGACAATCCCAAGGTGACGTTGCCAGCGGGAGCCGCGTGGGCGTCGGACCTGGTAACTGGCCCCGCAGGCATCGTGGACACGGTTCGCGCCTTCGTGAGCGGCGTCGTTGTGGTCGATGACCTGGCTGCGGCACGCGCCGTCGTTGCCGCGAACCCGGAGATTGTGGCTGTGACGCGGCGCGGGGATCTGCTCGGCAAGCGCAACGCCTCCGGAGGTGCCGGCGACGCGCCAAGCGTGCTCCACATGCAGGCGGCATTCGATGACGCGCGCACCAAGCGTGATGCCGCCGCGGCAGAGGTGGAGAAGACATCCTTTGCCATCCGCACAGCTGAAGACACAGAAGTGAGCGCCCGCTCTCGCCACGAACTTGCGCTCGGTCGCCTCAATGAGTCCGACGCCCGCATGGCAGCCGTCGCGGAACAGTTGGGCCAGTTGGGTGCGCAGGCCAGAGCGGCGAAGTCGGAGGCGGAGCGTCTCACCACCCAGATCGACGACGCCCATGCGCGCATGGAGACGGACCAGACGGAACTGACAAGCCTCACCGAGCGACTCCGAGCCGCGCAGGCCGAGCCCGCGCAGACTGAAGCCGAGACGGCAGGCGCGCAACAGCGTCGGGATGGCGAAGCGCAAGCGGCAACCGGCGCCCGCGCCCACGAAACCGAGGCACGGCTTGCCCTGCGCACGGCAGAGGAACGCGCGCGCGCGCTCGCGGCTCGCGCGGAGAGCCTTGAGCGCGCGGTCGTCGCAGAGCGTGACGCGCGGGCGCGCGCCGAAGAGGCCGCTGCACGCAGGGAGCGCCAAGCGCAAGCGGCGCGAGAGGTCACAGAGGGTGCTCGCGAGGCGTTGTCGGCAATCGATGTCTCGGTCCAGAGGGCAGACGATGCCCGTGCAGAGGTTGAGGCGGCTCGCTCCGAACGTGCCGGCGTGCTTGTTGACGTCCGCAGGCTCGTTGACGAGTACTCGGCGGAGCATGCTCGGCTCACGGATGACGCCCATCGTGACGAGGTGGCGCGTGCGGAGCTTCGCGTGCGACTCGAGCAGTTGCGCCAGCGCGCCATCGATGACCTGGGCGTGGATCCTGACCAGTTGGTGGCGGAGTTTGGCCCGCACCTTCCCGTTCCCGTCACGGGAGGAGCGGCGCGCGCGGTGGTCGCGGGAGACGCGGGAGGCTCGGGAAGCGAGGGCGGCGCGGACGGCGAGCAAGGCGTTCAAGGCGAGGAGCAGCCGTTCGTCCGCGAACAGCAAGAGAAGCGACTGCGCACCGCAGAGCGCGCAATGTCGCAACTTGGCCGCGTCAACCCGCTAGCGCTCGAGGAGTTCGCCGCGCTCGAGGAGCGCCACAAGTTCCTCACGGATCAGCTCGGTGACATCAAGAAATCGCGCGAGGACCTCCTCACCATCGTCAAGGAGATTGACGAGCGGGTGGAGCAGATTTTCACCGAGGCCTTCAATGACACCGCGGTTCAGTTTGAAAAGATCGTGCCGCGCCTGTTCCCCGGAGGGCAGGGGCGCCTGGTGCTCACGGATCCCTCTGACATGCTCACAACGGGCATCGAGGTCGAGGCCAGCCCAGCTGGCAAGAAGGTCAAGCGGCTATCGCTGCTTTCCGGTGGCGAACGGTCACTCACGGCCGTGGCGATGCTCGTGGCGATCTTCAAGGCGCGACCAAGCCCCTTCTACGTCATGGACGAGGTTGAGGCGGCTCTGGACGATGTCAACCTTGGCCGGCTCATCGAGATCTTCCGAGAATTGCGCGATGACTCGCAGTTGATCGTCATCACGCACCAGAAGCGCACCATGGAAATCGCCGACGCCCTGTACGGTGTCACTATGCGCGGCGATGGCGTTACGACCGTCATCAGCCAGCGGCTCACAGAGGAGCCAGTCGGCGCCTAGCCCGGGGGTTGCATTCTTCGGCAGTCTGGGTGACGATGAAAACGTCCACTTTGTCCGTTTTTCCGCGCCTTGGCGCGGGGGAGGAGGCGGCCCCAGCATGCTTTCGCAGATGGCCCCGTTTTACTTGTTCGCCGTGATCGTCGCGGCGGTCATGTTCATTGCAGCTATGGCAGCAGAAGGTCGCGGATCACACATCCTGCGGCTGTGGCTGACCTCGTCGCGCAAGGAAGTGGTGCATTCGTTGCGTGAAGAAGCCTTGACTGGAGACGTGCCGCGAGACCCTAACTCGCTTAACTTGGTGACGCATTTAGGCGCAGCTGAGCGCCGCTACGCGGAGATGGATGCGCGGCGCGAGCGGGATGAAGCGCGCACCTCGCGCGCGGCCTGACACACTTGCCGCGTGGATATTTCGTGGATTCCAGGGGACGCTGACGCCCTAGTTCTGCTCATTGCTGCGGTTGTAGCGGTTGGGGGAGTTGCGGCCGGGCTTGCCCGACGCTCTCGCGCCTTGGGTTCAAAGGTCGCCACGCCGGAGGTCGAGCAGGAAGCCAAGCCGCAGGCCGCGGCGCCGCCAACGGCACCGCCGCCGACCGCCACGCCGCCAACGGCAACGCCCGCTCCTAGAGCCGAACCGGCCGTCGGCCCGGAACCCGCGGTAACGGCGCCACCAGAGGCGACGCCCCCGGCGGCCGCCCCACCCGCAGACCTCGTTGAGCACCCAGAATCGACGGCTGGACGCTTCTCGCGACTGAAGGGCCGCCTGTCCTTGACGCTTGGCGCGACGCTTGGCGCCGTGCTGCGCCGCGGCGCTATGTCCACCGACGACTACGACGCCCTCGAAGAGGCGCTGTTGCTCGCAGACGTTGGCGCTGCTTCTGCCGACGTGATTTTGGACGGGGTGCGCTCCCGCCTTGCGGCCAACGCCGAGCTCGAGCCGCGTGAGGCGCTCCGCGAGGCGCTGATCGAGATCATCGACCCAGGGGCGGATCGCTCGCTCGCGCTTGGCGCACCCGGTAAGGGTGAGACCAGGTCCGTCATCGTCGTAGGCGTGAACGGAGTGGGCAAGACCACCACCGTTGGAAAGCTCGCGAGGGTGCTGGTGGCGGACGGCTACTCCGTGGTCTTGGGCGCGGCCGACACGTTCCGTGCTGCGGCCGCTGATCAACTCGAAACGTGGGGCGCTCGCGTTGGCGTTCCCGTTGAGCGTTCCGAGCGTGACGGTGCGGATCCCGCTTCCGTGGCGTTCGCGGCCGCAGAGCGCGCGGTTGGCGACTCGACGGACGCGCTCCTCATCGACACCGCTGGCCGGCTCCAGAACAAGGCCGGGCTCATGGACGAGCTCGGCAAAATCGTTCGCGTGGTGGGCAAGGTCGTCCCCCGGGCGGAGGTGCTGCTGGTCCTCGACGCGACCACTGGCCAGAACGGACTCGCGCAAGCAAAGGTTTTTGCGGAGGCTACGGCCATTAGCGGCATCGTGCTGACAAAGCTCGACGGCTCCGCAAAGGGTGGCATCGTCGTTGCGGTTCAGCGGGAGCTTGGCGTTCCGGTGAAGTTCGTTGGACTCGGAGAAGGCGCCGACGACCTTGCGCCCTTTGACCCAATTGCGTTCGTTGACTCGCTCGTCGGCGACGCCTGATGGAGATCGCCTCTCGATGAGACCCGCGGACGATTGCTGGCTCCACCCTGACGTCGAGGTACGACCTTCGCCGATCGAGGGACACGGGTTGTTCGCCCGGGCCACGATCCCCGCGGGAACCGTGGTGTCCCGGCTCGGCGGCCGACTAGTATCCGGCGACGAACTCCGGCAACTCTTCGCCGATTCGGACGGGACGTACGTCGACACAATCATCGTCGGCGAGGACACCCACCTGGTGCTACCGCCGCGCCAAGACATCGGATACGGCAACCACGGGTGTGACCCCAACATCTGGTGGATAGGCGCCTACGAACTCGCCGCTCGGCACGACTTGACGCCCGGCGAAGAACTCACGAACGACTATGCGACGAGTACCGGCGATCCGGCCTTCACCTTGCTATGCCACTGTGGGAGCTCGATGTGCCGCGGGACCGTGACCGGACGCGACTGGCAACGGCCCGAACTGCAGGCCAGGTACGGCACGCACTGGGTGCCCGCGCTACTGAACCGCATCAACGGAGGAGCGCTCAAGGGTTGAGGCTCGCCGATGACCTCGCACCTTTTGACCCAATTGCGTTCGTTGACTCGCTAGTTGGCGTCGAGTAATTCGTCGTTTACGCAACAAACCTTTTACGCACGCGAGAATCTTGTAACGCTGCGGAAACGAACGGGTCGTTCGGAGGAAACACTTCTGCGGGAGATTGGCTCCACTGCTGGCCGCCCGGTCGGCGGAGGGAGAAAGCAATGAAACTGGAAGACATCGACCAGTCCCTGTTTGTGCTCGATTCGGGCAACACCTCATGGATGATCGTTGCGACCGCTCTTGTCCTTCTGATGACGCCGGGTTTGGCGTTCTTCTACGGAGGCATGGTTCGCGCGAAGTCGGTCCTGAACATGATGATGATGAGCTTCATCAGCATCGCCACCATCGGAGTCGTATGGGTCGTCTACGGCTACGGACTCGCGTTCGGCTCTGACACCCTCGGCGGACTCTTCGGCAGCCCGTCTGGGCGCATCGGCATGAACGGCGTCCCCGAGGTCGCGGACGTCGTCGACGGCGAGCCCGTTTACAACTCGCTCGCCGGTAGCGCGGGCGTTCCGTTCCTCGTGATGGTCGCCTTCCAGGCCACCTTCGCGATCATCACCGTGGCCCTGATTTCCGGCTCGGTCGCCGACCGCATGAAGTTCGCCACGTGGACCATCTTCACGGTGCTGTGGGTCACGCTCGTCTACACCCCCGTCGCTCACGGCGTCTGGGGCGGCGGCCTGCTCGGTACGTGGGGACCGCTCGCGGACACCCCCGTGATCGACTTCGCCGGTGGAACCGTGGTGCACATCAACGCCGGTGCGGCGGGCCTCGCGCTCGCCATCCTGCTGGGCCTGCGCAAGGGATTTGGCAAGGAACCCTTCAAGCCCCACAACATGCCGTTCGTGATGCTCGGTTCTGCGCTGCTGTGGTTCGGCTGGTTCGGCTTCAACGCCGGCTCCGAATTTGCGGCTGACGCTACTGCCGGCCGCGCGTTCCTCAACACCCTGGTGGCCCCGGCCATCGCGGTTCTCGGCTGGCTTCTCGTGGAGAAGATCCGCGATGGCAAGCCCACGTCGCTGGGTGCAGCATCGGGCATCGTGGCTGGTCTCGTTGCCATCACGCCCGCCGCGGCTTCCGTCGACACCTGGGGCGCCCTCGCCATTGGCTTCATTGCCGGTGCCGTCTGCTCCCTGGCGGTTGCGCTCAAGTACAAGTTCGGTTACGACGACTCGCTCGACGTTGTGGGCGTGCACCTCATCGGTGGCCTCGTCGGTACCGTGCTGATCGGCTTCTTCGCTAACCTCGGTGAGGGCACCACGTGGGCCGTTGACGGAGCCAAGGACGGCCTGCTGTACGGCGGCAACGCCGACCAGCTCGTGTCGCAGGTTCTTGGTGCCGGCACCGCCGTGCTGTACTCGTTCGTCGTGACGTTGATCCTCGGCTTGCTGCTTAAGGTGACGATTGGCCTGCGCGTAAGCGAAGATGTCGAGGTAGCAGGTATTGACCTCGCCGAACACGGCGAGACCGCGTACGAGGAGGCGAAGTAACCATGAAGCTGGTCACTGCGATCATTCAGCCACACCGTGTTGATGAGGTTCGTGCCGCCCTTGAGGCGGCCGGCGTCAAGGGTGTGACCGTCTCGGAGGCTGCCGGTTACGGCCGCCAGAAGGGACACACCGAGGTTTACCGCGGTGCTGAGTACACCGTCGACCTGGTTCCCAAGACTCGTCTTGAGGTCCTCGTCGACGACGCCGACGCCACGACTGTCACCGAGGCCATCGTCTCGGCCGCGCAGACGGGCAAGATCGGCGACGGCAAGGTATGGGTTGTTCCGGTAGATGACGTTGCACGTGTTCGCACTGGCGAGCACGGCGCCGATGCCCTCTAGCAACTAACGATCACAACAGCACATGACGAGCCGCGGCGCGGGCACTTTCCCCGACGGCGCAGCACGTGATGATGCATCCGCTGAGGTCCCGCATCCCCTTGGGGTGCGGGACCTCAAGCGTCTGCGTAGGGAGCGGGCGGAACGCCTCTATGCCGATGGAGTTCCGGGGGCGCAGCGCCGGGCGAAGCTCACGAGCCTCGTGCACTCCAAGCTTGCAGAGCACTTCGCCGAAGTGGCCGGTGACGCTCGCGGGGTGACGCTCGCGGCCGTTGGTTCGCTTGGGCGAGGTGATGCGGGGCCCGCATCAGATCTTGACCTTGTTCTGCTCCATGACGGCTCTTCACAGTCCAAGCAGGCCATCTCCACCCTCGCGCAGAACCTCTGGTACCCCATCTGGGACGCCGGCCTGGAGCTCGACTACTCGACGCGCTCGGTCACGGAGACCCGCCAGGTCGCCGCTAAGGATCTCGCTGCCGCCGCCGGTCAACTTGATCTGCACCCCATCGCGGGCGATGAAGCGCTCGCGGTGTCGACGCGTGGGCTCATCTACCAGGACTGGCGCGCAGCGGCGCGCAAGCGACTTCCTGATCTCCTTGCGGCTTCGCGGGCGAGGGCGGAACGGTTTGGCGAGGTTGCGTACCTCATCGAGCCCAACCTCAAGGAGTCTCGCGGGGGTACCCGCGACTACAACAGCCTTGCCGCGCTCGCGGCAACGTGGCTCACGGACCGCCCGCATGGGGTGGTGGATGAAGCCGCCCAGACCCTCATGGACGTGCGCGACGCCATCCAAATGGTGTCCGGCCGTCCCCAGAACGTCTTAGGCAGACATCTCGGCGATGAGGTCGCGGAGCTCCTTGGCTTCGGCAATCCAGATGACGTTCTCTCTGCCCTAGCCGACGCGGGCCGAACCATCGCTTTTGCGCTCGACTCAACCGAGCGTCGGGCCCGCCGCTCACTCGAGCGTTCCGGCGTTGGCTCCCGGGCCTTTGTTGCCCGCCGCAGAGCGGTAGCGCCACGCCATATTTCGGTTGGCGAGGGACTTATCGATGTTGATGGCGATCTTGCCCTCGCGCCCGGCCATGACCCCGCGAAGGACGCTGAGCTGCCCATCCGTGCCGCGGCCGTGGCCGCGACAACGGGGCTCCCGTTCACGCCGGGGTTGCTTGAAGCTTTGCCCACGTGCCCAGACATGCCTACGCCGTGGTCGCGCGAAGCCCGCGCGCACCTTCGCGATCTCTTGCGTTCCTCGAATCACCTGGTGAGCGTGTGGGAGGCGATGGATCTTGAGGGGCAGGTGGTGCGCTGGATTCCCGAGTGGGAAGGGGTGCGCAATCGGCCCCAGCGCTCGCCCGTCCACCGCTTCACCGTTGACCGCCACATGGTGGAGACGGTCGTCGTTGCCGGTCGGCACCCACGCGGCATCCACAACCTGGACCTTGTGCTGTTCACTGGCTTGTTCCACGACATCGGCAAGCGAGCCGGCGCGGAGGACCATTCGGTCGATGGGGCAGCGTTGATTCCGCAGATCTGCGCACGGATGGGCATGAGTTCCCAAACCACTGCCGACGTTGAGACGCTCGTCAGGGAGCACCTGACGCTCGCCAAGCTTGCGACCACCGAGGATGTCAAGGATCCGGCAACCGTGGATGCGCTGCTGGCAGCGATTGGTGGCAGAGCGGATCTGCTCGAGGCGCTCAGGGCTCTGACGGAGGCCGACGCTATCGCCGCCGGACCCAAAGCGTGGACGGCTTGGCGGGTTGCGCTCATCGACTCACTCACTGAGGCGGCGCGCAAGCGACTGGGGTAGGCGCGCCACCGGGCGCGGGTACTCTTGTACGAGCCCCACCCGAAGGGAACTAGGTGTTCGCCAACCTCTCAGATCGCCTCACCGCGACCTTCCGCAATTTGCGCGGAAAGGGACGCCTGAGCGAAGCCGACATTGACGCGACTATCCGCGAGATTCGTCGCGCCCTGCTTGACGCCGACGTCGCAGTCCCTGTGGTGCGCACGTTCACCGGGAACATCCGCGAGCGCGCGCTCGGTGCCGAGGTCTCCGGCGCGCTCAATCCGGCCCAGCAGGTTGTCAAGATCGTCAATGAGGAGCTCGTTGCGATCCTCGGGGGCGAGTCCCGGCCACTGAAGTTCGCCAAGCACGGCCCCACCGTGATCATGCTCGCGGGCCTGCAGGGAGCGGGAAAGACCACGCTCGCCGGAAAGCTCGCGCATCACCTTAAGCAACAGGGCCACACCCCGCTGCTGATTGCCGCAGACTTGCAGCGCCCCAACGCCGTGACCCAGCTCAAGGTCGTTGGAGAGCGTGCCGGTGTTCCGGTATTCGCTCCGGAGCCCGGCGTCACTCGCGAAGACGAGAAGGTGCGCGGCAACCCCGTCAAGGTTGCCAAGAAGGGCATCAAGGAGGCCGAGCAGCGCCAGCACTCCGTTGTCATCGTTGACACGGCTGGACGTCTTGGTGTTGACCAAGAGCTCATGCGCCAGGCGGCAGACATCCGCAAGGCGATTGACCCCACTGAGGTTTTGTTCGTCATCGACGCGATGATTGGCCAGGACGCTGTGGCAACGGCTCAGGCCTTCCAGCAAGGCGTCGACATCACGGGCGTTGTGCTCACCAAGCTTGACGGCGACGCTCGCGGTGGTGCCGCGCTTTCGGTCGCCGAGGTCACGGGCCGCCCCAGCCTCTTCGCCTCCACAGGCGAGAAGCTCGAAGAGTTCGAGGTCTTCCACCCGGACCGCATGGCAAGCCGCATCCTGGACATGGGCGACGTCCTCACGCTCATCGAACAGGCAGAGAAGGCGTTCGATCAGGACGAGGCCGAGCGCATGGCGGCCAAGGTCGCTAAGGGCGAGGACTTCACGCTCGCGGACTTCCTCAGCCAGATGCAGCAGCTCAAGAACATGGGCTCGATGAAGAAGATGCTCACGATGCTTCCTGGCATGGGGCAGGTTCGCGATCAGATCGAGAACTTTGACGAGCGCGAGGTCACTCGCATCGAGGCGATGATCCAGTCGATGACCCCGGCAGAGCGCGACAACCCCAAGATGCTCAACGGCTCGCGGCGCTCGCGCATTGCGCGGGGCTCCGGCACCCAGGTGAGCGACATCAACTCGATGGTCAAGCGGTTCGAGGACGCTCAAGTGATGATGCGCGCCATGGCCAAGAACGGCGGCAATATGCCCGCCCTCCCAGGCATGGGCGGCGGCGCTCCAGGCGCGTTCGGCGGGCTCCCTGGCGGCAAGAAGTCAAAGGGTAAGCAGGCTCCCCAGCGCAAGGTCAAGGGAAAGTCAGGCAACCCTGCGCTGCGGGCCCAGCAAGAGGCCGCGGCTCGTAACCGGCCCGACGCTGCGGCACCGGCAGGTTCGGCGTTCGGCTTGGGTGCGGCACCGGCTGCGGAAGACTTCGACCCCACGGCAGTGAACGCCGATCTAGGCAAGTACCTGCGCCGATAGCCATGGCGGCAAGGCTTCACCTCACCGGTCCCGTGATCTGTTACACGTTACGGGTTTTTGATGAGGCATGGGTTGCCGACGGCGTCATCCACCTCAGCGAACCGGATTCCGGGCCGGATTCCGCTCCGTGGCAAGAGGTCGCCGGATACGTCGTTCCCGGCCTCGTTGATGTCCACGCGCACGTTGGCCTCGACAGCGGGGGAGAGATCGGCAAAGAGCTGACTCTCAAGCAGGCGCTCATCGACAGGGATGCGGGAACGCTGCTGATCAGAGAGCCGGGCTCTCCTACCGACACCGGCTTCCTGCACGACATCCCAGAGGCACCACGACTCATCCGTTCTGGTCGTTTCATCGCGAGGCCCAAGCGCTACATCCAGGGTTACGCGAGGGAGATCGAACCGGCGGACCTCACGCGGATTGCCGTAGAGGAGGCGCGCGCAGGGGACGGCTGGGTCAAGCTCATCGCGGACTGGATCGATCGCGACGCAGGCGATCTCACCCCGCTCTGGTCGCCCCAGCAACTCACCGAGGCCATTGCGGCGGTTCACGCACAGGGTGCACGGGTCACGGCGCATTCCTTCGCGACGGAGTCCATTGACCCTTTGCTCGACGCAGGGATCGACTGCATCGAACACGGCACGGGAATGACCGCGGATCAGATGGCGAGGGCGGCAGCGCTTGGCGTTCCCGTGGTGCCAACACTGTTGCAGGTGGAGAACTTCGCGGCGTTCGCCGCTCAAGGCGAGTCCAAGTTCCCGCTCTACGCCAAGCGCATGCGCCACATGTACGAGCGCCGCTACGAGCAGGCGTACGCGATGTGGGAGGCAGGCATCCAGCTTCTCGTTGGCACTGACGCCGGCGGTCATGTGGGCCACGGCGCACTGCCCGCGGAATGCGCGGAGCTCGCGACCGCGGGAATCCCGGCAGCAGACATTCTCGCCGCCGCCTCGTGGCGTGCACGCGAGTTCTTGGGCGTTGACGGCATCGCGGACGGCGCCAGTGCGGACGTCGTGGTCTATGCGCTGGACCCTCGCCACGACGTCGCCGCCTTAGCTAACCCAACTCACGTGATCCTGCGCGGCGAACTCGTCGGGTGATGGACCGTAAGAGTTCCTTGAGAATTCACGCGAAACGACTACACCTGTCGCATCACTCCAGGCACAATGGGGCATGCCTATGACGAGCCCAGTGGCCCGTGCGCGCGAGCGCCGCGCAAACGCGCTTGTCGCCGCGCTGTGGTGGACGGGCGCCGTCGGCATCGCGTTCTTCATCGCGCAGGGCGGACTCACCACCTCGACACCCGTTGACTACCTGTATTCGTTGGGCCGCATGGCGGGAATCATCGCCGCGGTTCTTGTGATGAACCAGGTCTTACTGATCTCTCGCGTGCCGTGGATTGAGCGAGTGCTCGGCCACGACCGCGCCGCCGCGACTCACTCCCTGATGGGCAAGGTCGCCTTCATCGCGATGCTCGTTCACGCTGCGCTGATCCTCATCATGACCGCGCACTACGACGGCCGGTCGGTGCTCGCGACGATCCCCGCGCTGTGGGACTTCGGTTGGTACATGGTCGCGGCCCAAGCCGCGCTTGGCTTCTTCACGCTCGTCGTTGTCACGAGCCTGCTCATCGTTCGCCGCCGGTGGCGCTACGAGACTTGGCACGGCGTGCACCTGTTCGTCTACATCGCTATCGCGCTCGTTGTGCCGCACCAGTTCATCGAGGGATCCACGTTCCGTGGCAAGGGACCCGCTTGGTATTTCTGGGTTCTGCTCTACGTGGTCACGTTTGGTTCATGGCTTGTGTATCGCGTTGGGCGCCCTCTTGTGGCGGCCCGACGCTATGGCTTGGTTGTCTCCGAGGTCACCGCCAATCCGGATGGCTCCACGAGTGTCGTGATGACCGGCGCTGGCATCGAACGTTTGCGCGCCAAGCCCGGCCAGTTCTTCTTGTGGCGCTTCCTTGCTCCAGGCTGGTGGTTGCAGGCGCACCCGTTCTCGCTGTCGCGTGGGCCCGACCACACGCTTCGGATCACCGTAGGGGCCAGTGGCGACTTCAGCCGGTCGCTAGCGCAACTGCCCGTGGGTACCCGTGTGCTCGCTGAAGGTCCGCTCGGTGTCTTTACCTCTGACGTGCGTACCGGCACGGGCGTTGTCTACGTTGCCGGCGGCATTGGCGTCACGCCCTTGCGGGCACTTCTCGATGAACCTCACGAGGGCAGTGTCGACATCGTGTTGCGTTCGCACGCTCAGGAGGCATCACCGCTACGCGACGAGGTCCACGAACTAGCTGCCCGCCACGGCGCACGGGTTCACGAGTTCTACGGTCCGCGCGGGTTTGGGTGGTCGACAGTTGCCGAGCCCACGACGCTTGCCGCTCTTGTTCCTGGGGTCTCGGAACGCGACGTCTATATCTGTGGCCCCGTGGCATGGGCCGACGCTGTTGCGGCTGATGCTCTCGCTGCCGGGGTCCCCGCGCATGCCATTCATCGCGAACGGTTTGGGTGGTCGTGATGCGAGCACGTCACGTTGGTGTCGTTGTTGGTGGCTGCGCCGTCATCGTCGCCGCAGGGTTCGCCGCGGCGCCGCCCCTTCACGCGCCAGGCGTAGCGAGCTCACCTGAGCCGGATCCGGCGACTCCAGAGCCTGGCGCAACCCAGGCGTCGGGCGGTGAAACCTTTGATGGGCCGCCGGTTTCCAACCCGCGCGGTACCTACCAAGCCCAAATCACGGTGGTCGATGGCGTGGTCACCGATGTCATAGCGCTGCAGGCGGGAACCTCGGCCCCGGAGTCGGTGAATGTCAACGGTTTTGCGATTCCGGAGTTCACGCAGAAGGTTCTCCAGGCGCAGACGTGGGACGTCGAGGCGGTCTCCGGCGCCTCGTTCACCTCCCCGGCATTCACGGAATCCCTGCAGGGCGCGTTTGAGGCGGCCGGGCTCGAGTGACGGAGCACAAGGCGCGGCTGCGCGCGATGGCAATGTCGTTCGACATCACCCTGACCGGGGTGACCAGCGAAGCAGTTGCGAAATCGGCGATCGACGGCTTCCACAGGGAGCTTCTGCGCGCCGACGATCTCTTTTCGCTCTTCAGACCTGACACTCCCATGGCGAAACTCGCGAACGGGACAATGGCGCTCGCGGACGCCCCTGTGGACGTCATCGAGGTTCTCAAACTGTGCGAGGCGTACCGGGTGCGCACCGGCGGCGCCTTTGACGCGCAGCGCCCGGACGGCGTGATCGATCCCACGGGACTGGTGAAGACGTGGGCGGTGCAGCGGGCCGCGCAACGACTTGGTGGGATTTCGTCGTGGCTGGTCGCCGCCTCTGGGGACGTCGTCGCCCACGGGGGAGAGCGCAACGTTGGCATCGCGGATCCCCGCGTGAAGGGCGATCCCGCTGGCAGCAAGGTGTTGGATGTGGTGCGCGTGGGCGGCGAGTTTACGGCCGTCGCGACGTCTGGAGCCTCACAAGTTGCCGATCACATTTGGGATCCGGTGACCGGCAAGCCTGCCCGCCACTTTCTGCAGGCGAGCGTCGCGGGCAGCGACCTCGTCGAGTGTGATGCGTGGGCTACCGCGATCTGCGCCGGCGGTTCACCCGTCGTTGAGCGGGCGGTCGCTGCGGGACTCGAGGTGCTGATCGTGACAAGCGGGCGGTCGCAAGGCGGCTATGAGGCCGTGTCGAGCGCCGACTGGCCGTCCATCCGCGATTAGCGCGATTGGTGCGGGCGCTCAGGCTCTGGCACAATAGATCGCTGGCGCAAACGTCGCCACCCGTCTTGCTATCCAACGTCGTTGGACGGCTCACACCGGATTCAAGGAGTACAGCCATGGCTGTGAAGATTCGTCTCAAGCGCTTCGGCAAGAAGCGCGCCCCCTATTACCGCGTCGTCGTCATGGACTCGCGCACCAAGCGCGATGGCCGTGCCATCGAAGAGATCGGTAAGTACCACCCCACCGAGGAGCCCTCGGTTATCGAGATCAACTCGGACCTCGCGCAGTACTGGCTTTCCGTAGGCGCTCAGCCCACCGAGCAGGTCGCAGCGCTGCTGAAGCTCACGGGCGACTGGGGCAAGTTCAAGGGCGACAAGAACGCCGCAAGCACCGTCAAGGTGAAGGGCGAGAAGGCTTCCGCAGAGGACGCCATCAAGGCTCAGGCTGATGCCGCCGAGAAGCTCAAGGCTGACAAGGCCGCCGAGCGTGACGCCGCCAAGGCAGAGAAGGCCGCCGCTGAGGCTGCCGCCGCTGCCGAGGCCGCCGCCGCTGAGGCAGAGGTCGAGGTAACTGAGGCAGAGGTTGAGGTTGCTGACGCTGTTGCTGTCGACGCCGCTGAGGCCGATGTCGTTGCCGACGAGTCCGCAGAGGTTCCCGCAGACGAGGCAGCTGAGGTTGCCGCCGAGATCGCCGAGGGCGACCCGAGCGATGCTGACGCGCCTGTCGAGGGCCTCGCTGAGGACGCTGAGGAGAAGTAGTGGTCACCGAGGCGCTCGAGTTCCTGGTGCGGTCGATTGTCCGCAACCCGGACGACGTGCGTGTCACCGAGCGCTCTGGTCGCCGTGGCGTCACCCTCAACGTAGTGGTGAACCCCGATGACCTTCCGCGCGTGATCGGCCGTCGCGGCCGCACCGCGCAGGCGATCCGCACCGTGATCGACGCAATCTCGCGTGACGAGGTTCGCGTCAACATCGTCGACGTGGCTTAAACACCCGTCACAAGCACAGCGGCCCCGGACCATTCGGTCCGGGGCCGCTGCGTTGTGTCGGTGCGGAACTACTTCTTCACGCCGGTCAGGTATGCGTTTGACTCGCGGCTGAACAGCAGGATGAGAACGACGGTTGCAATGAGGATGGCGATCATCGCCTGCACCGCGTAGCCAGGACCAACGGAGATCCAGGCGAGCGCGTGAACGACGATGTGGAAGCCCATGAAGGTTGCGAGGATCAACTTTGCCCAGCGCGAGCCCATGAACAGCATAAGAGCGAGTGCCGCGGTGCCGAGGCCAACGAGCAGCGTTACCCAGGCGAGATAGATTGGGGCGTCACCGAGCTGGTCGCGGTTGGTGAGCCACGCGGTGGCGCTTATGACGTCCAAGAGAGCGGCAGTGAGCGCAAGGAATGTGACGATGACGACGTCTGATGGTCGCGCGGCAGGGGATGGCGCGAGGTCCGTGGGCGGTGCGGTCCTCGGCACTGGCGCCTCGGCGACGCTGCCTACGATGGGTTCGCCAACAGGTTCGGTGAACGATTCTGATGCGGGCTGTCCGCCCGGAACTTCGGTCATCTCTGCTCCTCCTTAGTCAGTCCCGACGGGACCGCTTGAGTGAATAGTGGCACGTGCACGGGGCAATTCACGTGCGCTCGCGGAAGTAGTCCGACGCGCGGTGGTTCGTCAGGAACCCATGATCAGCACGTGAGAACGCCGATGAGTAGCGCCACGAACGCCCAGCAGCGCACAACCTCCGCGGTCACGGGCGTCTCGTCGAACATCGAGCTGTCAACGGAGACGAGCAGCAACCACACGTTAGGCCCCGGCCAATGAGTGCGCGCGACAGAATCTAGACTTGCCGCCATGAAGGTGACAGTCGCACGCATCGGCAAAGCCGTTGGCCTCAAGGGGGAGGTGTCGCTCGAGGTTCGGACCGACAGCCCTGAGACCCGGCTCGTGCGAGGGGCGACGTTCGAAACAGAGCCCAGCAGCGTCGGGCCGCTGACCCTCGCCTCTGCACGCCAACATTCCGGCCGCTGGCTCGTGACCTTCGCAGAGCTCGCGACCCGCGAGGACGCGGACACCGCGCGAGGCGCAGAGCTGGTTGTCGAGGCCGACGACGAGGACGATGCCTGGTACGTCCATGAGCTCGTTGGACTCACGGCGGTGCGCGCCGATGGGACAACCGTGGGGGAGGTCGTTGACCTGCTTGACCTGCCGGCACAGGACGTTCTCGTGGTCCGCGAGCCGAGTGGCCACCGCGCGATGATCCCGTTTGTTGAGGCGTTCGTGCCAGAGGTCGACATCGCGGGCGGCAAGGTTGTCGTGACGCCGCCCTACGGTCTGCTCGACGGCGAGGAGCCCGAAAACACCGGCGAGACGGCGGGATCTCCGGCGCCATGAGAATCGACGTCGTCACGATCTTTCCCGAGTTCTTCTCTGTGCTCGACGTGTCCTTGCTTGGCAAGGCGCGCGCGGCGGAGCTTGTGCAGACGAGTGTGCGCAACCTGCGTGACTGGACTCGCGACGTTCACCACACCGTCGACGATGCACCCTTTGGCGGCGGCGCGGGGATGGTCATGCGCGCCGACGTCTGGGGGGAGGCGCTTGACGAGGTACTCATGGACGGCGGCGTGCTGGTGATACCCAGCCCAGCCGGGGTGCCCTTCACGCAGGCGCTCGCCGCGGACCTCGCTGGAGCTGAGCAACTCGTCTTCGCGTGCGGCCGCTACGAAGGCATCGATGCAAGGGTTGCGGAGCACTACGAGCAGCGCGGATTCCGCGTGCTTGAGGTAAGCCTTGGCGACTACGTGCTCAACGGGGGAGAGGTTGCGGCCTTCGCGATGATCGAGGCGATCACGCGTCTCATCCCCGGATTCATGGGCAACGCTGAGTCAATCGTTGAGGAAAGCCACGCCGACGGCCTGCTTGAGTACCCCTCGTACACTCGCCCGGCCGCGTGGCGGGGTTTGGATGTTCCGGAGGTGCTTCTGAGCGGTCATCACGCGAAGATTGCGCAGTGGCGGCAGGAGCAACAGGTTGCGCGCACGCAGGAGCGGCGTCCCGATCTGATGTCGTAGATGCGCCGCCGGTATGCGCTGTGGCACAATAGACCCTCGGTGCCTGCGTAGCGTCGACCTGCCACAGGGGGTCGAGCTGTCACTCACAGCGCACCATCATCACCGAAGCCCACTGGGCAGAACCGTGCAGGACCTGTGGCGTGTGCGAGGAGTGAAGAGTCATGCAGAAGCTTGACGGCATTACCGCGGGCCAGCTCCGCGACGACATCCCCGACTTCCGGGCAGGCGACACCGTAAAGGTGCACGTGAAGGTCATTGAGGGCACCCGCTCTCGTATCCAGGTGTTCCAGGGCGTCGTTATCGCCCGCCAGGGCCAGGGCATCGGCGCCACCTTCACGGTGCGCAAGATCTCGTTCGGCGTCGGCGTGGAGCGCACCTTCCCCGTGCACGCCCCCACCATCGACCACATCGAGCTCGTGAGCCGCGGCGACGTTCGCCGCGCCAAGCTCTACTACCTGCGCGGTCTGCGCGGTAAGGCAGCTCGTATCCGCGAGAAGCGCGAGAACTAACATCAGCACGAATGACGACGCGCCGGCAGAAGCACAGACTTCTGCCGGCCGTCGCATTTGGGGGTACACCAAGGAAATCTTGATCGTGCTCGTGAGCGCGCTCGTGCTCAGTTTTTTGATCAAGACTTTCCTCTTCCAGTCGTTCTGGATCCCCTCGGGCTCTATGGAGCCCACCCTCGTCTACGGCGATCGGATTCTCGTCACCAAGTGGCGTCCGGACCCCCTTCCGCTGCGCCGCGGAGACATCATCGTCTTCAAGGACCCCGCCAACTGGATCACCAACGACGCCCCTGACCCCACGGGGCTCAAGCTTGTGGGCGAGGAGATCCTGACGTTCACAGGGTTGCTTCCTGGCGACGCTGGCGAGCACCTCGTCAAGCGAATCATCGGACTGCCTGGCGATCATGTCGAGTGCACCTCCGAGGAGGGCAAGGTCTCCGTGAACGGGGAGGAACTCACCGAGGACTACATCGCCCTGGGCGCTCGCCCGTGCGGCAAGATCTTCAGCGTCGATGTTCCGGAAGGCTACCTCTGGGTGATGGGCGACAACCGCGATGATTCTGCGGACTCGCGAGCCCACATGCATCTGCCGGGAGGCGGCACCATTCCCCGCGCGAACGTCGTGGGCCAAGCGTTTGTGCTTGTGTGGCCCCTTGACCGTTTCACCACCCTCGGCAACCCGTGGGGCGCCGATGCCGTTTCTGAGGACGACGTGGCCGTGACGCCTACGCCTACGCCAACGGCGACGCCGCTGCCGTGACCGTCTCGCTCACATACGAGCGCGCTCTATGGGATGGCGGCGCTGCCGTTGTCGCGGGCATTGACGAGGTTGGCAGGGGAGCGCTGGCAGGCCCGGTAAGCGTTGGCGTCGTTGCCGTTTCGCGGTGTGAAGCGTGGCCAGAGGGCCTTGCAGATTCCAAGTTGTTGAGCCGCGCTCGGCGTGAGGCTCTGAGCCCCGGGCTAGCGGGTTTTGGGATGGCGCGAGCGGTTGGGCATGCATCGTCCCTCGAAATTGACGCGGTGGGGATCATCGCTGCGCTGCGCCTCGCTGCGCTGCGCGCGCTCACTGCTGTGGGTGTGGTTGACGCGGTGCTGCTTGACGGCAAGCATGACTGGCTCACGGTGGAGCCCACCCTGCTTGATCCCGAACCCGATCCAACGCCTCCGGTGACGATGGTGGTCAAGGGCGATAACCTGTGCGCGTCGATCGCGGCGGCGTCCGTACTGGCGAAGGTCGAACGCGATGCGCTGATGCGGGAAGCGCACACCGCGCACCCGGAGTACGGGTGGGATGGCAATAAGGGCTACGGTGCCGCGCTGCACCTTGAAGCACTGAAAAGGCTGGGGCCGACGCCGTTGCACCGGGTTTCGTGGAACCTGCCGGCGTAGCGATACCCAAGTCTGACGGGAATCGCGGCCGATACTGCGCGACCTTGCCACAGCGTCGGGCGGTTGCCGCCTTAGTATTAATGGGTGAGCTCCGAGGACCTTGAAAACTACGAGACCGAGGCCGAACTGGCCCTGTACCGCGAGTACCGCGACGTGGTTGGACTCTTCCAATACGTTGTCGAGACGGAGCGTCGCTTCTACCTAGCGAACAAGGTTGACCTGCAGGTGCGTGCCAGCGGGGGAGACATCTACTTTGAGGTCACGATGGCCGATGCCTGGGTGTGGGACGTGTATCGCTCCGCGCGGCTCGTCAAGAACGTGCGGGTGGTGACGTTCAAGGACGTCAACATTGAGGAACTCTCGCACGATCCGGACACGATGCCGGACATCCGTCAGTTGCGATCTCGGTAGCGCTTGACACAAACTTGCAGAATCTGCAATAATGCAGATTATGCAAAACGCGACGTCGCGGGCGGTGGCGTCTGAATTGGGCGCCGCTGAGCCCGAAGAACTTGGTGGCCGAGAGGCCAAGCGCGAGCGCACCTATCGGCGCATGGAGAAGGCGGCGGTCGAGCTCGCCCTTCAGTACGGCTCCGAGCACGTCACCGTGGAGCAGATCTGCTCCGCAAGTGAGGTGTCGGCGCGCACGTTCTTCAACTACTTCGGTTCCAAGGAGGCCGCGCTCATTGGGCGCGGCAAACCCAGCCCAACGCCGGAGCTGCGCGAAGCCTTCATGAACGCAGACGGTCCTATCCTCAGCGATCTGTTGCGCCTCATCATGGCGTCGGCGCTCGCCAATCAGCCGGACCTAGACCTGATCCGGAGCCGTCGGCGCCTCTTTGAAGCCGAGCCGCAACTCGCGATCCAAGCATTTGCCCGCAATACCGGAACGCGCGACGAGTACCTCGGTATCGCGACGGAACGCATCCGAATCAACCAGCCAACGTTGTCCGACCCCGATGTCGAGGACGAGGCCCGCGTCGCGGTAGCTGTGCTCATGGGCGTCATGCACGTGGTGGGCAACCGCTGGCTTGAGTCCGATGGCACTGCAGACTTCGATCACCTGATCGACCACGCACTTGGTCGCCTCCGGCGACTCATCTAGAAACGAAATCCCCGAAAACCTGGGCCGCGATCCGGTCCGACGCAAGGAGTAACAATGTCACGCTCACCCAAGGCGGCGGCTGCACGGCAGGCCGACCTCCACCCGGATGCGACGCCCGACCGGCGTCACATCATCTTTGTGCTGATCGGCCTCATGACCGCGATGCTGCTCGCATCGCTCGACCAGACGATCTTCTCCACCGCCCTCCCCACCATCGTGGGCGAGCTCGACGGCGTTTCGCACATGTTGTGGATCACCACGGCCTACATCCTGGCCGCGACGATCATGATGCCGGTGTACGGCAAGCTCGGCGACCTCATGGGGCGCAAGAGCCTGCTACTCATCGCCATCGGACTGTTCATGGCCGGCTCCATCGTCGGTGGCCTCGCGCAGAACATGCCAGAGCTCATCGCGGGCCGCGCCATCCAGGGCCTTGGTGGCGGTGGCCTCATGATCCTGTCGCAGGCGATCCTCGCTGAGGTAGTTCCCGCTCGTGAGCGTGGTCGTTACGTGGGCTTCATGGGCGCCGTGTTCGCCTTGTCGTCGATCGCCGGCCCGCTGCTCGGTGGCTGGTTCACCGAGTCGATCGGCTGGCGCTGGTGCCTGTGGATCAACATCCCGCTCGGCATCATTGCCCTCGCTTCCGCGATCTTCTTCATCCACTTGCCTCACCGTGAGCGTGGCCCGGTACGCGTCGACGTTGCCGGCATGAGCCTGCTCGCCGTGGCATCCACCGCGCTTGTCCTCGTGACCTCGTGGGGTGGCAACACCTACGCGTGGGGCTCTACCGTCATCGTCTCCCTCATCGCCCTCACCGTGGTGACCGCACTCGCGTTCGTTTGGGTGGAGCGCAAGGCAGTGGAACCGGTGATGCCGCTCGCGATGTTCCGTTCCAAGAACTTCAGCCTCGTCACCGCGGCCGGCCTCCTTACCGGCATCGCGATGTTCGGTGCGCTCGCCTACATGCCTACCTACCTGCAGATGGTGGCGGGCGTGGACGCGACGCGTGCGGGCCTGCTGATGATTCCGATGATGGGCGCGCTGCTCGTCACCGCGATCGGCTCCGGCCGTGCCGTGACCCGCACTGGCAAGTACAAGCACTTCCCAATCATCGGGTCCGTGTTCATCGGCGTCTCGCTCGGGTTGCTCTCGACGCTCACCGTCGCGACGCCGATCTGGCTCGTGTGCACGTACCTCGCCTTCATGGGCATCGGCCTCGGCCTGACCATGCAGATCCTCATCCTCGTGGTACAGAACTCGTTCCCGCTGGCAATGGTGGGTACGGCGACTGCGTCGAACAACTACTTCCGTCAGATCGGTGCCTCGCTCGGCGCCGCGATCGTCGGTTCCCTGTTCACATCGCGACTCGTCACTCTGCTGGGTGAGCGCCTCCCGAGCGGCGGCGCTGCCGGAGACATGGACTCGCTCACGCCCGAGTCCGTGCAGAACCTGCCGGACGCGGTGCGCGACGTGATTGTCGGCTCGTACAACGACGCTCTCACGCCCGTGTTCCTGCTGATGGTTCCGGTCGCGGTCATCTCGTTCGTCCTCTTACTTCTCGTGAAGGAGGTGCCGCTGCGCACCACCATCGACACGCCGGAGGCCGTGACGGAGGCCATGGGCATCGAGGAGTCCTCGATCGCCGAGGGCAGCCGCGAAACCAGCGAGCTGGCAGTCGTAGGCGCTAACGTCGCTGGGGAGGGCGCTGAGCCCGACGCCGATGACGGTTCCGTAGCGAACGCAGGCAGGACGCAGCGCTAGTCGCTCCATTCTGACGAACGGCCCCCGTGGAGTTCCGCGGGGGCCGTTCTCCTTTTTGGGGGCGCCTCGCCGTGGTCCGCTGGTGGCTGCCATGCGGGTCATGAAGCTTGCAAAGAATAGATTGCAAAGAAACACTTGCAAAGAAGTCTTTGCAATGCTACGGTCGTGCCATGAGCGACATCGAGAACCACCCCGCAGACGCAGTGGACCCGGATCACCGCGCATCCGAGCGCAACGACAGAGTCGTTGATGCCGCGTCTCTCAAGGCGCTCGCGCACCCGCTTCGCGTCGAGATGTTCGACCGTCTCGCAATGCTCGGTCCAGCGACAGCGAGCCAGCTCGCGGACGCACTGAGCGAGAGCTCAGGCGCCACGAGCTACCACTTGCGCCAGCTCGCTCGCCACGGCTTCATTGAGGAAGACCCGACTCAAGGAACCGCTCGCGAGCGCTACTGGCGCGTGGTGCCAGGGGGAGTGACGATGAACCCTGCGGACTTCGAGGTGGGCTCAGCGGAGTACGAGGCCGGAGCCCTTGTGGTGCGCCAGATGACCGAGCAGCGATTCCGCCACGTCGATGACTTCATCCGCCGCGGCCAGCGCGAGCTGGGAACCGAATGGGTGCAGGCATCCGCCCTCATGTCCGCCCGCACCTCGGTCACCGCGGACGAACTCAAGTCCGTCTCCGAGGAGATCGCAACCGCAATCGACACGATTCTCGAACGCTTCCGCGACCGCGAAGCCGTTGCGGGCGCTCGCCCCATCGTCCTTCACTTCAACGCCTTCCCACTGGTGGGCGCCCCAACTGACACCCCTCAGGAGTGACCATGTCTACCAACCAGGCCGCAGCGTCGGGCACCGGAGGATTTGGTCGCCTCTGGGCGGCCGCCATGACCTCCAACCTCGCCGACGGCATCGCGCGGCTTGCGATTCCGCTGGCGGCCGTGGCGCTGACGAAAGACCCAGTCGCGATCGCGCTCCTCACAGCGCTCATGTATGTGCCGTGGCTGCTGTTCTCCGTGCCCTCCGGCATGATCGTGGACCGCATCGACAGGCGAGTGGCGATGGCGATTGCGAACGCCGCCCGCGTCCTCGCCGCTGCCGGAGTCGCGCTGTTCATCGCGACCGACCACCTGACGATTGCGGTGCTCGCCATCGCGACCGTGATCTTTGGCCTTGGCGAGACCCTGTTCGACAACGCGACGACGGCCATCACTCCGTCACTCGTCGATAAGAAGGGGCTCGACAAGGCGAACGGCATGATCCAGGCCGCTCAAGTTGGTGTCGACATGTTCGTTGCAACCCCCATCAGTGGCGTCCTGTACTCGATCGCGGTGGTGCTGCCGATGGTTGTAGGCGGAGCGGGCTACCTCGTCGCGGCGGTTTTGGTGCTCGCTCTTCCCGTGGCGGCGGCAAGGGCTCGCGGCGTGAATGGCGAGCCCGCGCCGGTTGTTCCGCTTCGTGAGGCGGTCGGCTTTGTGTGGCACCACCGCTACTTGCGGTCACTCGTGTTCTTCACCACGGTCGTCGGCACGATGTTTGCGCTCGCGCAGGCAATCACCGCGCTTCTGTTCCTGGACCAGTTCGGTGTCACGCCCGCAATGTTTGGCCTGGTAACCGCAGGGATTGGCGTTGGGGGTGTCGCAGGGTCGTTACTCGCGGGCCCGGCTGTCAAGAAGTTTGGACGTGGACACACGATGCTGTGGGCCACGGTCATCGGGGGTGCCGGCCTCACGGGAGTTGGCCTCGCACCGAATGCGTGGATCGCGACCGTTGCGTACGGCTTTGGTGCCGCCGGAGTATCGATGTGGAACGTGCCGTGGGGATCCCTTCGGCAAGCGATCATTCCCGAGCACATGCTCGGCCGCGCTATTGGCGCCATCCGGACCTTCGCGTGGAGCCTCATGCCTCTCGCGACGCTCGCTGGTGGATGGATCGCGAAGATCGATTTGCAACTGCCGTACCTCATTGGAGGAGCGCTCTCCGTCATCGTGTGCCTTGGCGGAGCCCGTCTGCTGCTTCGCGCGGATGACCACTTCCCAGTTGAGGCTGAAGGCCCTGTCGGTCCGCCCAGTGGTCTTGAGCGTGAGGGTGAGCCGGGCGTCGAAGCCGGCGTGGACTCCGTTCCCCCGCTCGCGACCGGCAGCGCCGCGGCTCACACTGCACCTGGCACCTAACCCGCGTCCCCACAAAGGCCACGGCCCGACGCTCTCCCCAGGTTGGGCGTCGGGCCTTTGCTATCCCTGTGGTCACCGCAAGGCTTCCTGCAGGAGGTGCCCATGGCGGCGAAGGACGAGGTTGGCAGGCACGGAGAGAACATTGTTGCGCGACGGCTCGAGGAGCACGGGTGGGAGGTGCTCGCTCGCAACTGGCGATGTGAACTCGGCGAGCTGGACATCGTTGCCGTCGACGGCGGCGAGTTGGTTGCGGTGGAGGTCAAGACTCGCCGGACAGCCACCTTTGGGTCGCCGCAAGAAGCCGTGACCGGCGAAAAGCTGTCGCGGCTGCGCAAACTGGTCGCGGCGTGGCTCGCTTCGCAGGACCGGAGGTTCGCCGCTATTCGCATTGACGTCGTCGCGGTGACGCTGCCGCGAGCGGGAGCAGCCGTGGTTGAACATTTGCGAGCGGTCGGATGATCGGGCGATCGCGAGCCATCGCGCTTGCCGGGCTCGCGGGGCACGTGGTGGACGTTGAGGCGCATCTCGCGGCAGCCCTCCCAGCGTTCACGATCGTTGGGCTGCCAGACGCGTCACTGCAGGAGTCGCGCGATCGCGTCCGTGCGGCGACCTCCTCTTCTGGGCTGGATTGGCCCACGCGACGAATCACCGTCAACCTGTCACCCGCGTCTCTGCCAAAGTCCGGCTCCGCGACGGACCTCGCCATTGCGGTGGCGGTCCTGGCGGCCGCCACGCAGGTGGACTCCCGCGCCGCCGCGCGGTCCGTGTACATCGGTGAGCTTGGACTTGATGGCGCGGTGCGCCCGGTGCGCGGGGTCCTGCCGGCCGTTGCGGCAGCCGTTGCTGCGGGACTGCCGAACGTTGTGGTGTCCTCCGCGAACGCCGCCGAGGCCGCGCTGGTTCAGGGGGCACGGGTGACCGGAGTCGCATCGCTCGGTGAGCTTGCACGGCTCCTGGGCAACGAACACGCACTGCTCGCCCCTCCTCCCAAGGCCAATGTGGTGCACACGACCGCGACGCTCCCCGCCCAACTTGATCTCGCGGACGTGCGTGGGCAGGAAGAGGCGCGCAGGGCGCTCGAGATTGCCGCGGCCGGAGGGCACCACCTGTTCATGGTGGGCGCCCCCGGAGCCGGCAAGACCATGTTGGCTGCGAGACTGCCGAGCCTCCTACCGCCGCTTGACAACGCCGATGCCGTCGCGGCAACCAGCATCCACTCGCTGTGTGGGTCCTTTGACCCGAGCGAGGGTCTGCTCAGCAGGCCCCCATTCGAGGCGCCTCACCATTCGGCATCCGCCGCGGCGATCGTAGGTGGCGGATCCGCAATCGCCAGGCCAGGAGCCATCTCCCGTGCGCACGGGGGCGTGTTGTTTCTCGACGAGGCACCGGAGTTCCCCGCACGCATTCTCGACACGCTGAGGCAGCCGCTCGAGTCCGGGGAGATCGTCCTTCATCGCGCATATGGCGCGGCTCGGTATCCCTCCAGGTTCCAACTCGTTCTCGCTGCCAATCCGTGCCCGTGCGGCAACAGGGGAGTTCGAGGCAAGGCGTGCTCATGCTCGCCGATCGTCGCGCGCCGGTACCTGGCACGGCTGTCTGGCCCGCTACTCGACCGCATCGACATCCGCATCGACGTTGCTCCGGTGCGGCGAGGAGCGACCGAGGGGGAGGCGACTGTGGTGGTCGCGGAACGAGTAGCACGGGCGCGCGCTGCCGCGCGCGAGCGGTTCAGCGGTCTTGGTTGGTCCGCGAATGCCCAGGCAAGTTCCCGATGGTTGCGTGCATCTACGCCATCGACGTCGCTGGCCGCGGGCCAAGCGGCGCTCGACCGCGGCTCGGTGTCCGCACGCGGGCTCGACAGGGCATTGCGAGTCGCCTGGTCGATCTCCGACCTTGCGGGAATACCAGCACCCACAGCAACTCACGTGCTCGAGGCGCTGTCGCTGCGCAACGGGAGCTTGACTTGAATGCGCGTGGAGCCGGTAGCGCCACCGCCGCCACCGCCGCCACCGCCGCCGCCGCCACCACCGCCACCACCACCACCGCCGCCGCCGCCGCCACCGCCGCCGCCACCGCCACGGATAACGATGTTCTCGCGCGAATAACGTGGAGCGCAATCGCTGAACCCATGGATGAAGCCGCCGCTTGGCTCACCGAAAGTATGGGACCTGGTGGCGCGTTGTTGTGGGTCCGCGCAGCGGCGACAGATCCTGTCGCGGCGACAGCCCGGCTCGCTGAGTTCGCGCAGCCACGCACTATCGACGCGGCGATCGTGGCGATCCAGCGTTGGTTGCCGCGGCTTGCCGATCTCGAGCCCGAGCGGCACCTCGAGCGTGCGGGTCGGCTCGGCGTGCGGGTGGTTACTCGCGAAAGCGCAGAGTGGCCAGCTGCGTTTGACGTATTGGGGCCAATGGCGCCTCACGCGTTGTGGGTGCGGGGTGGAGGGAATCTCGCAGACCTTATGGACAGGTCTGTGGCCCTCGTAGGGTCCCGGGCGTCCACATCTTACGGTGAACACATCGCAGCGGAGCTGGCTGGCGGTGCTTCGGACGCGGGTGCCTGTGTGGTGTCCGGCGGAGCGTACGGAATCGATGCAGCAGCGCACCGGGCTGCACTTACGGGCATCACGCCCACGGTTGCCGTGATGGCAGGGGGAGTGGACCGCCTCTACCCGGCTGGTCACACTGACCTCCTCAGCACGGTAATGGAACGAGGCGTGGTCTTCAGCGAGGTGCCCATAGGATTCGCCCCGCACCGCTCTCGCTTTCTCGCGCGCAATCGGCTCATTGCGGCAGCAAACGTGACCTGCGTTGTCGAGGCGGCGGCAAGGTCCGGTGCCCTCAACACCGTCAATCACGCTTTGCGGTTTGGTAGGCCAGTAGGCGCTGTTCCTGGCCCGGTCACGTCGGTGAGTTCGGCCGGTTGCCACACGTTGGTGCGCGACGGATTGGCGGTGCTCGTCACATGCACGAGCGACCTACTTGAGCTCGCTGGCCCGATTGGCGCCGACGCGGGTTGGGGCGACTCCTCCGGCTTTGGGGACGCCTCGCAACGAGCAGCGTTTGACGCGATCGCGATGCGCGGAAGCCGTGTCGACGCGGTGGCAAAGGCAGCAGGGCTCACGGTCTCGGAGACCTTGGCGGCGCTCGCGGGCCTCGAAATAGCTGGCCTCGCGAGCCGCGATGCCGGTGTTTGGCGCCGAGTCGCACGTGACACGCGAGATAGCAATATCACCGCAAACTAGGACAAAACACCCCAAAAATCATGTAACTCAAGTGATTCATGTGACAAATGTGACTGAAGGTATTGATTTGACAGGTGTGACGGTGCCACATTGTGCCCATGCCTATTGCGGTGGAGACGAGCACCCTGCTCGCTGACTTCGAACGATTCCTGCGCCACCAGCGCGGACTCGCGGAGAACACGGTGCGCGCCTACCACGGCGACCTCATGCACCTCGCCGCCTTCGTTGCGTCAACCTCGGGCGAGTCCATCAACATCGATGAGGCACTCCATGCGACCGCCCTCGGCGACTTGCGTGCGTGGCTCGCCGCGATGTCCCAAGACGGCCTGTCTCATACGACGCTCGCGCGCCGAGGTGCCGCGTGCCGTGCCTTCTACGGCTGGGCTGCGGACACGGGTCGCGTTGAGTCCAACCCTGCACTCCGACTCTCGTCGGCTCGGCCGTCGGTGACTGTGCCCACGGTGATCACGCCGGACGCAGTCGAGACGTTGCTTCACGTTGCGGAGGGTCGGTGCGATGACGACGACCCTATGCACCTGCGTGACTGGGCGGCAGCGGAACTTCTGTACGCCACCGGGATGCGCGTTGGTGAACTCGCGGGCCTCGACATGCGTGACCTCGACCTCGACCAGCGACTTGTGCGCGTGCTCGGCAAGGGTTCTAAGGAGCGCATCGTGCCGTTTGGGGTGCCCGCCAAGCGCGCCGTTATGGAATGGCTGCGCCGGGGTCGCCCGCAACTCGTTCGCCCGGCTACAGACGGTGCATTGTTGCTCGGGCAGCGTGGACGCCGCGTTGACCAGCGCCAGGTTCGCGCCGCAATCCACGAGCTGTGCCAGGCCGCGGGGATCGATGACATCGCCCCACACGGACTGCGCCACACGGCAGCCACCCACCTGCTCACGGGTGGCTCCGACCTGCGTTCGGTCCAGGAAGTCCTTGGTCACGCAAGCCTTACGACCACCCAGCGCTACACACACGTGTCCGCCGAACGACTGCGGGCCACCTACCAGTTGGCCCACCCGCGAGCCTGAGGAGAACCATGTCCGAGTTGAATGCCGTGCTCAATCGCCTCGAAACCGATGAGGTCCATGCTGCAGATCCCACGCGAGAACTCGCGCGGCTGTGGAAGGACCTTGGCGGCAACCGGCGCGCGGTCAGGGCTCGTGCACGCGAGACTCTGATTACTCACTACGCGCCGCTTGTGAACCAGGTTGCGATGCGCATGATCGGCAGATTGCCTGACACCGTAGAACTTGGCGACCTGGTGTCATACGGCATGTTCGGACTCATCGACGCGGTTGAGCGATTCGAGCCGGAGCGCGGCTTCAAGTTTGAGACGTACGCGGCGACGCGCGTTAGAGGCGCGATCATCGACGAACTGAGGGCTGCCGACTGGGTTCCGCGGTCGGTGAGGTCAAAGGCGCGCATCGTGGAGCAGGCAACGCGAGAGCTTGAGCAGCAACTTATGCGCCAGGTGACGGACGAAGACGTCGCGGGCCAACTCGGCTGGGAGACGATTGAGGTCCGCACTGTCCGAGCCCAGGTCTCACTGAGCCACGTTGCCGCACTCGATGCCTTGGGAGGTTCGGACCCAGAGACGAGCCAACTCGAGACAGTCATGTCACTGTCAGTGCCTGGAGCAGCAACGTCCATCGAAGCGAGCGAACGGCGCGAACTTCTTGCCCACGCCGTGCAGGGTGTTCGTGATCGCGAGCAAGAGGTGCTGAGGCTGTATTACTACGAGAACCTCACCCTGGCGCAGATCGGTCAGATCCTTGGCGTGACCGAGTCTCGCGTGTCCCAGATCCATTCTGGGGCCGTCAAGAAGTTGCGCGAGAGCCTCGTCAAGACGGGTGCCTTCGAGTAGCCGATCGTCGCAGGGGCCCACGACACGCGGACGCTAGTGGCGCGCTGCCAGAGGGGTTCCACTCACGCGCTGTCACTCACGCGCTGTCACTCACACGCTGCCACTCACGCAACGGCAAGAGGCGGATTGGCCCGTAGCCACGCAGCACGTCGAGCGGGTCCACATACTCATCGCCGCGGCGAACGCCCCAATGCAGGCATGCCTTAGGCGCACAGTGCGTGCCGGGAACTTCTAGCGTGCCCACGGTGGTGCCGGCCCTGACAGTAGCGCCCCGCTCAAGGGTTGCCGCGACGGGCTCAAGCGTCGACCGCAGTCCGGACGTATGCGCCACCACAACAACTCCACGACCGGCGACCCGCCCTGCAAAGGTGACGATGCCGTCCCCGGGCGCCGCGACATCGGCCCCGCTCTCGAGCCACAGGTCGATCCCACGGTGGCCCGCGCCCCAGTCGCTCTCCGGAGCGTCGAACGCGGCAGCGATGCGCAGTGGAACTGGGGGATCGAGCCAGCCTGTCCACTGGTTGCCGTGTGCAGCCATTCCCACGGCGACCTCAGGCTCGCCGCCCGCCGCAGGGCTGCCCGCGGCCACCCCCACGAGCAGAACTGCAGCCGCGAGTGCCACGAGCCCGCGCTGCCGGCGCCCAAGAATTCTCATGGCGCTAGCCAACGGCCCAACGTGACCCCGGGAATGGGCGAGGCAAGTAACAGGGGAGAACGAGCGTCGGGCATTGGGGTGTGGACGCGGGTAGCCGCGACGCTGCCGCTTCCGGTACGATAGATCCCGCATCCGGCCTGTCCGGGTGACATCGCGCACCATTCGCGTCTCACTAACCCAGAGACGCGCCGGCAAGGCGAGGTCCGAGTTTGCTCGGTGCCAAACCGCGTTGGTGCTAGGGATTCGGCCACCCGGCCGTATCGACAACCAAAAATGCGGGAGAAACCCGCACACATTCAGCACGCTTGCGTGCGGACAAGGACCAGCCATGGCCGTAGTAACCATGCGCCAGCTGCTCGATTCGGGCGTCCACTTTGGACACCAGACGAGCCGTTGGAACCCCAAGATGAAGCGCTTCATTTTCACCGAGCGCAACGGCATCTACATCATTGACCTTCAGCAGTCGCTGACCAAGATCGACAACGCGTATGAGTTCGTCCGCGACACCGTCGCTCACGGCGGCACCGTGCTGTTCGTTGGCACCAAGCGCCAGGCGCAGGAACAGATCGCGGAGCAGGCAGCTCGCGTTGGCATGCCCTACGTCAACGAGCGTTGGCTGGGCGGAATGCTCACCAACTTCCAGACCGTCTCCAAGCGCGTTGCGCGCCTCAAGGAGCTAGAAGAGGTCGACTTCGACGACGTGGCCGGTTCCGGTCGCACCAAGAAGGAACTCCTCATGATGCGCCGCGAGTACGACAAGCTTGCGAAGACGCTGACGGGCATCCGCGACATGACGCGCACGCCTTCCGTGGTGTGGGTTGTCGACACGAACAAGGAGCACCTCGCCGTTGACGAGGCCAAGAAGCTCGGCATCCCGGTTGTGGGCATCCTTGACTCCAACTGTGACCCCGACGTCGTTCAGTACGGCATCCCGGGCAACGACGACGCGATCCGCTCCGTTGGACTGCTCACCAAGGTGATCGCCGAGGCCGTCGCGGAGGGCATCCGCATGCGCCACACCGCCAAGTCCGGCGAAGAGGCTGAGGTCGCTGAAGAGCCGCTCACTGAGTGGGAGCAGGAGCTCCTGGGTGGCGCCGACGAGGCTGCCGCTGCCGAGGCACCTGCTGTTGTGGCTGACGCTGCTGTGGCTGACGCTGCTGTGGCCGACGCTGCTGTGGCCGACGCTGCTGTGACTGACGCTGCTGCGGCTGACGAGGCCCCTGCCGCCGAGGTTGCTGCCGACGAGGCCCCTGCCGCTGAAGAGGCCGCCGCACCTGCCAAGAAGCCGGCTGCCAAGAAGCCTGCTGCCAAGAAGCCGGCTGCCAAGGACGCTGCCGCTGAAGAGGCTCCGGCCGCTGAGGTAGTTGCTGAAGAGGCTGTTGCTGAAGAGGCTGTTGCTGACGAGGCGCCTGCCGAAAAGGCCGCTGCGAAGAAGCCGGCCGCCAAGAAGCCGGCCGCCAAGAAGCCTGCCGCTAAGACTGCTGACAAGTAAGGACTGACATGGCGAACTACACCGTCGCTGACATCCAGGCGCTCCGTGAGCGCACCGGTGCCGGCATGCTCGACGTCAAGAAGGCTCTCGACGAGGCCGACGGCGACCAGGAGAAGGCCGTTGAGGTTCTTCGCGTAAAGGGACTCAAGGGCGTCGCCAAGCGCGAAGGCCGCTCGGCATCCGAGGGTCTCGTCATCACTCACATCGAGGGTGAGGCTGGCGCTCAGGTTGGCACGCTCATCGAGGTCAACTCCGAGACCGACTTCGTGGCCAAGAACGACAAGTTCATCGCGCTCGCGCAGGCCGTTCTCGAGGCCGTCGTTGCCGCTAAGGCCGATTCCATCGAGGCCGCGCTTGCCGCTTCCGTGGATGGCAAGACGGTTCAGGAGTTCCTGGACGAGAACGCTGGCGTGCTCGGCGAGAAGATCGTGCTCCGTCGCGTTGCTCGCGTCGAGGCCCCCGTGGTGACCGAGTACCTGCACAAGACCAACAAGGACCTTCCGGCCCAGGTTGGCGTGCTCGTGGGTTCCGACTCCAAGGCCGCCGAGGTGGCCAAGGATGTTGCGATGCACATCGCCGTCTACTCGCCGCTGTTCCTCACGCGTGAGGACGTTCCGGCAGACGCCGTCGAAAACGAGCGCCGCGTGGCCGAAGACGTGTCTCGTGCGGAGGGCAAGCCTGAGGCTGCCCTTCCCAAGATCGTCGAAGGCCGCGTGAACGGCTGGTTCAAGGAGAACGTGCTCGTTGAGCAGGCGTTCGCCAGGGACAGCAAGACCACGGTTGGCAAGGTCGTCGAGGCGACCGGCGGCGAGGTGACCTCCTTCGCTCGCTTCCGTGTGGGAGCCTAAGCACTAGCCACAACGACAAACGCAGCGCGCCGCCAGGAGGATCGATGACCGAGACAAGCAGCACCGACTCGGTCGATTCCCCGGTGGCGCGTCGCGTTTTGCTCAAACTGTCGGGAGAGATGTTCGGCGGCGGGTCTGTTGGGCTCGACGCCGACGTCATCGCTCGCATTGCCCGTGAAGTGGCCGACGCTGTGGCCGGGGGAGTGGAAGTTGCCATCGTTGTTGGTGGCGGCAACTTCTTCCGCGGCGAGGAACTCAGCCAGCGCGGCATTCAGCGTTCGCGCGCCGATTACATGGGCATGCTCGGAACGGTCATGAACGCGCTAGCGCTGCAGGACTTTCTGGAGCAGGCGGGTGTCGCGACTCGAGTGCAGACGGCGATCACGATGGGTCAAGGCGCGGAGCCGTACATCCCGCTTCGCGCGATTCGGCACCTCGAGAAGGGCCGCGTCGTGATCTTCGCCGCAGGTGCTGGAATGCCGTACTTCTCGACGGACACGGTGAGCGTCCAGCGCGCACTCGAAACGGGTTGCGCTGAGGTGCTCATGGGAAAGAACGGCGTGGACGCTGTCTACTCTGCGGACCCCAAGTTGGACCCCAATGCCGAGCGACTAGAGCATGTGACGTATCGAGACGCATTGACCAAGGGCCTTAGGGTGATGGATCAGGCTGCGTTCTCGCTGGCAATGGACAACAAGGTGCCGATGGTCGTGTTCGGCCTCGACGCCCCTGGAAATGTGACGCGTGCTCTCCTCGGTGAGAGAATCGGCACGCTGGTAACGGCGTAAGGAGCCACACGTGATTGACGAAATTCTCCTCGAGGCTGAGGAAAACATGGAACGCGCCCTTGGGGTGGCTAAGGACAACTTCGCGTCCATCCGCACGGGCCAAGCGACGGCGTCGATGTTCTCACACATCGCCGTCGACTACTACGGCGCGCCTACTCCGCTGCAGCAGCTCGCGTCGATTTCCGTCCCTGAGGCGCGCACGGTGCTCATCGCTCCTTATGACCAGGGAGCCAAGCGCGACATCGAGACCGCCCTGCGCAACTCGGACCTCGGCGTGAACCCTTCGGACGACGGCACCGTCATCCGCATCAACATGCCGATCCTCACCGAGGAGCGCAGGCGCGACTACGTCAAACTCGCGAAGACGAAGGCCGAAGAGGCCAGAGTCACGGTTCGCAATATGCGACGCAAGGCCAAGGACCTCATCGACGCCGCGGTCAAGGATGGCGACGTTGGCGAGGACGAGGGCTCGCGCGGCGAGAAGGACCTCGACGCACTCACCAAGCGTCACGTTGACGCGATCGACACGCTGCTCGCTCACAAGGAGAACGAGCTTCTCGAGGTCTGATGTCAGTCAACCTCCGCTGGAGCGCGCAATGAGCCTGGTACACAGGCGTCGCCCGCCGATCGATCCGCAGTCAAACGCGTCAGCTGAAGACACGATGACGCTCCCCGTGGTTCCCGCCGCGCCACCAAAGCGCAACCTGTGGGTGGCCACCGTCGTCGGCATCACCATTTTCATTGGCGTGTTGTGGGCGGCTTGGTGGAGCCCGCTGCTCTTCATCGCCGGCCTGTACGTGGTGTGCATCCTTGCCACGATCGAGTGGCGCTCCGCGCTCTTCGCCTCCGGCCGCCGCGTCTCACAGTGGCCCATCACTGTCGCGATCATCGGCATGGGTGTCGCTACCTGGTACGCGCAAGCGGAGGGGCTCATCGTCGCTCTGCTCGTTGGCTGCGCAGGCGTAGTTGCGTGGCGCGTCGTTGACGAGCGCATCGAAAACACGCTCGCTGATTCGCTCGCGTCGATGTTCACGCTCCTGTGGATTCCCTTCCTCGCGTCCTTCTTCGCACTCATGGAGCAGGCGAATGACGGGTGGATACGGGTCTTCATCGTGATCGTTGCCGTCACCGGCAACGACACCGGTGCACTCGCGGCCGGAATGGCGTTCGGCAAGCACAAGATGTCCCCGCGCGTGAGCCCAAACAAGACCTGGGAAGGCTTCGCGGGCGGCATCGCGCTCGGCACGATTGCGGCCGCGGTGCTCGCCTACTTTGTGCTCGACGGTGACTGGTGGATCGGTGCGCTCGCGGGCGCAGCCGCAGCGCTCGCCGGAGTCCTTGGCGACCTCGCAGAGTCTGCGATCAAGCGCGACATCTCCGTCAAGGACATGAGTTCCTTCCTTCCCGGCCACGGCGGGATCCTTGACCGCATCGACTCGATGCTCGTTGCCGCACCCGTCGCCTACGTGGTCTTCGCGCTACTTCTGGGGTCCTCATGACAGACCGTCCGCTGCTCACCATGGCGGCGCCCAAGCCGGGCAAGGCGCCCATTCACTTTGCCGACCTCGACGCCCAAGGCAGGGCCGACGCTGTGGCCGCGCTTGGGTTGCTGGCCTTCCGTGCTAAGCAACTCGCCACTCACTACTTTGGGCATCTCACCACAGATCCTGACGACATGACCGACCTGCCTGCCGCTGCCCGCGAGGCCACAGCGTCGGCCCTTTTCCCAACCCTTATGACAGAGGTGCGGTCACTCGAGGCCGACAAGGGCGCCACCCGCAAGACGCTGTGGAATCTTCATGACGGCGTCAAGGTCGAGTCAGTGCTCATGAAGTATCCGGAGCGCGCAACTCTGTGTGTGACGAGCCAGGCTGGCTGCGGCATGGCCTGCCCGTTCTGCGCCACCGGCCAGATGGGCCTCACTCGCAACCTCAGCGCAGCGGAGATCATTGAACAAGTGCGCCTTGCTGCGCGCGCGTCTCGCGACGGCAAGCTTGGCGGCGATCCAGTCAGGCTCTCGAACGTGGTGTTTATGGGCATGGGCGAGCCGCTCGCGAACTACCGAGCGGTGCTGGCGACAGTTCGCGCGCTTGTGGCGCCGGCACCCGCGGGCTTTGGGCTGTCTGCCAGGCACGTCACCGTCTCCACCGTAGGACTGGTGACGGGCATCGATCGCCTCGCAGGCGAGGGCATCCCCGTCACGCTCGCATTGTCGCTCCACGCCCCTGACGACGAACTGCGAGACGAACTCGTCCCCATCAACACCCGCTGGAAGGTCGACGAGGCACTCGACGCCGCATACCGGTACTACGAAGCAACCGGCCGCCGCGTGTCAATCGAGTACGCGCTCATTCGCGACATCAATGACCACGGGTGGAGAGCAGATCTCCTCGGACGCAAGCTTGCCGAACGCGGATCCGGCTGGGTGCACGTGAACCCCATCCCACTGAACCCAACACCAGGCAGCAAGTGGACGGCATCAGACCCTGCCGTCGAGCGCCAGTTCGTTGAGAACCTGCGCGCCCACGGAATCCCCACCACTATCCGGGACACGCGCGGCTCTGACATTGACGGAGCGTGCGGCCAGCTCGCCGTCGAGGAGCAAAACCGTCCTGTTGGCCCCGCCGCCCGCCTGCGCAAAGAGGGACCGCGCATCGGGAATACTGGTGCCGGACCACTCGAGGAGATTCGATGAGCGACCTGTTTCCCCGCACCTCTGCACTGCGGAGCGGCTACCACCGCCCTCAGGTGGAGCAGTTCTTCTCTCGCGCTCGTAGCGCGTACGAGCAGGCCGCAGGGTCTGGGGCTGACTTGACGCCCCTTGACGTGCGCAGGGCCTCGTTCGACCTCAAGCGCGGCGGGTACTCCACCGCTGCCGTCGACGCCGCACTCGATCGTCTTGAGGTGGCGTTCGCCAAGCGCACCCGCGATTCATTCATTCGCGAACACGGCCAGGACGCGTGGATGCAAGAGCTCGCTTCGCGGGCCCAGGTCCTCTACCCACGGCTGCGCCGGCCCAAGGGTGAGCATTTTGCGCACCCCAATTTCTTGAGCCGTGGGTACGACGCCAGGGAAGTCGACAAAGTTCTTGCTCGTGTCACTGCCTTCTTCGACCGCGGTGAGCCTTTGACTGCGCAGCAGGTGCGCATGGTCGCCTTTGCCCAGACGTCCGGCAAACGTGCATACGACGAGGCCACCGTTGACGCGTTTCTCGCGCGCACGGTGGACATTCTCCTCGGCGTCGGCGAGGGATGACCCGCAGCGTTTCCCTGCTGGGCTCCACGGGATCCATCGGGACCCAGGCGCTCGAGGTCATCGCGCGTCACCCTGATCGTTTTGACGTAGTCGCGCTCGCCGCCGGAGGCAGCCAGCCCCAGGCTGTCATTGCGCAGGCGCGAGAATTCCGTCCGCGGTTAGTTGCCGTGGCAGCCGAGTCCGCGTACCGCCAGATCGCGGATGCGTTGCCGGGCACTGAGGTAGTTGCCGGGCCCGACGCTGTGGCGCAGGCAGCGAGTATCGGCGCCGACGTTGTACTCAACGGGGTAACCGGGTCGCTCGGACTCCGTCCCACGCTCGCCGCGCTCGCTGCGGGGAGCACCCTCGCGCTTGCCAACAAGGAATCGCTTGTCGCGGGCGGCGCCCTGGTCAAGCGCGCGGTGCGGAGCGAGGGCCAGATCGTTCCCGTGGATTCCGAGCATTCTGCTCTTGCCCAGGCCCTCCGGTCCGGCACTCATGGTGAGGTCAAGCGCCTTGTTGTGACAGCGTCGGGCGGTGCCTTTCGTGGCCGTACCAGCGGCGACCTGGCAAACGTCACCTACGCGGACGCTCTTAAACACCCAACGTGGGACATGGGTCCCGTGGTCACGGTGAACTCCGCGAGCCTGGTGAACAAGGCGCTCGAGGTCATTGAGGCGCATTTGCTCTTTGACATTCCCGTTGATCGCATTCACGTGGTTGTTCACCCGCAGTCAGTCATCCACTCGATGGTGGAGTTCATCGACGGCTCTACGATCGCGCAAGCATCGCCGCCTGACATGCGGCTGCCCATCGCGCTTGGGCTGTCATGGCCGGATCGCCTCGCAGACGTGGCATCTGCTCCAGATTGGAGCGTGCCGCAGTCGTGGACCTTTGAGCCGCTTGACGAGAACACCTTCCCCGCTATTCGAGTGGCGCGCGAGGCTCTTGCCGCATCGGAACTACACCCCGCGGTCTTCAACGCGGCCAATGAGGAATGCGTGGCGGCCTTCGCGGACGATCGGCTGCCGTTTCTTGGGATCGTCCAGACGGTGCGAAGCGTTGTGGAGGCGTACGACGGTGGCGAAGCTGCCACCGTCGAGGCTGTTGAGGATGCGGAATCGTGGGCTCGTGCGCGAGCTCGCGAGTCCATCACGAACGTAGGGTGAGGGAATGCTGCAGGTACTTGGTGTTGTGCTCTTCCTCGTGGGGCTGATGATTTCCATCGGCCTGCACGAGCTTGGCCACATGCTGCCCGCAAAGAAGTTCGGCGTGCGCGTGAGCGAGTACTTCGTTGGCTTTGGCCCCACCTTGTGGTCGCGGCACGGCAAGGAAACTGAGTACGGCATAAAGGCGATTCCGCTTGGCGGCTACGTGAAGCTCGTGGGGATGATTCCGCCAGAGGAGGCGGTCAAACCGGTTCGCAGCCGCGGCCGCGTTGGTCGCATCATCGCCGACGCTCGCGACGCTTCCGTTGACGAGGTTCGCGATGGCGAAGACTTCCGCGCCTTCTACCACCTGACGTGGTGGCGCAAGGTGATCATCATGTTTGGCGGCCCGTTTGTGAACCTGGTGCTCGCGATCGCAATCTTCACCACCGTTCTCGTTGGCATCGGCACCCCCACGGCCACCACGACCGTCGATGCAGTTGCGACATGCGTTCCGGCGGCTGGTCAGGTTGAGTGTGCCGCAGGCGACCCTCCCTCACCCGCTTCCGAGGTGGGCTTGCAGGCGGGGGACACCATCACCGCAGTCAACGGTGCTCCGGTCGGTTCCTGGGTAGATCTCACCACGGTGATCGCGGCCTCGCCCGGCGTCGCCTTGGAGCTCACTGTTGATCGCGGTGGAGAGACCGTAGAAGTGCTCGTCACGCCGGCCAGCCGCGTGCGGGCAACCGCTAGTGGCGGTACGGAAACGGTTGGCTACCTCGGAGTCACCCCCACCAGCGAAGTGGTGACACAGGGCCTTGGGGCCGGCGTGGCACTCGCGTGGGATTACACGGTGGCGACGGCGAAAGTCATCTTCACCCTTCCGGTGCAGATCTACCACGCGTTCATGGCAACGATCGGGGCGGAAGAGCGCTCCAGTACCTCAGTGATGGGAATCGTTGGCGTTGGCCGCATATCTGGCGACATCGTTGCCGCAGATGTCGAGGGCTATTCGCCGCTGTACAAGCTTGCAGACTTCCTGATGCTGCTGGGTGGACTGAACCTGGCGCTGTTTGCGTTCAACATGATTCCGCTGGTCCCCCTTGACGGTGGGCACATTGCCTCCGCGCTGTGGCAGGGAATCAAGAACGGCTGGGCGAGGCTGCGCGGGCTCCCGCGGCCGCGGCCTGTGGACGTGGCACGCATGATGCCACTCGCGTACGGAGTGTTTGGGGTTCTCATCGTGATGGGCGCCGTGTTGATCCTCGCGGACATCTTTGCCCCCATCGAGGTTTGACCTACCTGCGCGGCAACGCGTCACAGTGGGAGATACTGGAATCGTGACTTCCGTAACGCTTGGAATGCCTGCCCTGCCCGCACCGGTGCTCGCGCCGCGACGGCCCACGCGAAAGATCAAGGTTGGGTCGGTGTACGTGGGCGGGGACGCGCCAGTGTCCGTGCAATCGATGTGCACCACCAAGACTGAGGACATCAACTCAACGCTGCAGCAGATCGCTGAGTTGACCGCCGCCGGTTGCGACATCGTTCGCGTCGCATGCCCCACCCAAGACGACGCAGACGCGCTGCCCGCGATTGCGAAGAAATCGAATATTCCGGTCATTGCGGATATTCACTTCCAGCCCAAATATGTCTTTGCCGCCATCGAGGCCGGTTGTGCTGCGGTTCGTGTCAATCCCGGCAATATTCGCAAGTTCGATGACCAGGTCAAGGAAATCGCGCAAGCCGCCGCGGACCACGGCACGTCGATTCGCATCGGCGTCAACGCTGGCTCATTGGACCCTCGCCTACTCGAAAAATATGGGAAGGCTACCCCTGAGGCTCTTGTGGAGTCTGCGGTGTGGGAGGCAAGTCTTTTTGAGGAACACGGCTTTCACGACTTCAAAATCTCCGTAAAGCACAATGACCCGGTCATCATGGTTCGCGCGTACGAACTGTTGAGCGAGCGCGGCGACTGGCCGCTGCACCTCGGTGTCACAGAGGCCGGCCCCGCCTTCCAGGGAACGATCAAGTCCGCGACCGCCTTTGGCGCACTCCTGAGCAAGGGAATCGGCGACACGATTCGCGTTTCGCTGTCCGCACCTCCCGTCGAAGAGGTGAAGGTCGGCATCCAGATCCTGCAGAGTCTCAACCTGCGTCCGCGCAAGCTCGAGATCGTGTCCTGCCCCTCGTGCGGTCGCGCGCAAGTTGACGTCTATGAACTCGCGGAGAAGGTCACCGCGGGGCTCGAGGGCATGGAGGTGCCGTTGCGCGTCGCCGTTATGGGATGCGTTGTCAACGGCCCCGGCGAGGCGCGCGAGGCGGACCTTGGAGTCGCTTCTGGTAACGGCAAGGGACAGATCTTCGTCAAGGGCGAGGTCATCAAGACGGTCGCGGAGAAGGACATCGTCGAGACCCTCATCGAAGAGGCCATGAAGCTCGCAGAGACGATGGAGCCCGTCGAGGGCTCCAGTCCGCAGGTGACAGCCGCGTCATGACCGATTCGCTGCTCAGGCGCGCGCAACACGTGTTGGCGCCCCTGCAGCGGCGCGAGATCGAGTCCGCACTCGAATTGTGCGCGCGGGACCGCGTCTCGTCCGTCGTTCCAACGATGCACCTTGAGGCCGCGGCGGCCTCCGGGCACGTCTCTGCGGGATTGTGGGCCGTGCGCCGGCGCGCGGGGCTCGGGCGCGAGCTCGCAGGTGTGGTGTGGAACGGCGCAAACTTCACGGCGATACTTCCTGACGTCGACGAAGTTGCTGCTGACAACCAACGGGCCGACGTTGCGGCGGCGGCCGTCGCTCGGCTTGCGCGACCAGCGGCGATGGTTGGGCCGGCCCAGGTGACGCTCGATTTGTGGGGACGGGTTGAGCCCTGGTGGGGTCCCGCGCGGGAAATCCGGCCGCGCCAGGTGTCCATGGCAATCTCTGCGCCGCCTCGGCATGTGCAGGGCGTTGATTCAACGGGGCTCGATCTAGAAGCCGTGCGCCGGGCGACCCTTGACGACTATGACAACCTCTTGCCCGCGTGCGTGCATATGTTTATTGGAGAGGTTGGCTACGACCCCATGCGTCACGGGAGAGTGGCCTACGAGGATCGATTGCGTCAATTGGTGCGTGGAGGACGAGCGTTCCTTCAGTACGGAACTGTTGATGGGCGTCGGGCCGTGGTCTTTAAGTCTGAAGTTGGGGCGCTCGGCGGGGGAGTTGGCCAACTGCAAGGGGTTTGGGTGCATCCGGCGCTGCGCGGGCGCGGGCTAGCACGGGCCGGACTCGTCGCCGTAGTCGAGGCGGCGCGGGCGACTATCGCGCCTACGGTGTCGCTCTACGTGAACGACTTCAACGCGCCGGCGTTGCGCGCGTATGAAGCCGTTGGATTCGCCACGGTGGGGACTTTTGCGACCGTAATGTTCTAATTCTCACGGAGTCTTGCGGCGCGCACGTCACCGTGGCCTCCTATTTCTCGGCGGCACTAAAGGGACAATTCGTATAATTATCCACGCCAATCGCGAGGTAAATTCGGCGGGCTAAGTATTGGCATAAGTGACGATTACGTCACATGCGGGCCGCGCGATCCCATGCATGTCAGACCGTGCCATTAAGTTGTGGTCTGCAACTACATGCGCCCACCCCCGGGATGCATGAGTTCAAGCTGAGGGAGCTTGCAACGATGACGCGCATTTTGACGCATCATCGCGGTTTGCGGGGGGCAGTTTCTGCCCTCGGTACGGCCGCGATCATAGCCACGGGATTGGTGGGTGCTGCGACCATCGCGTCGGCAGACGACCCCCGATCCGAGGACATTTATAACTCGATTCCAGAACCCCAGCCCGGCTCGTATTCGAGCCTGGGCTTCACTGCTCGCTCGATCCACGAGGTTGGCGACTACGTCCAGTTTGCCGGCGAGAACCGCGCAGCACAGACCGTCACGGTAAGCATGACCAACTGGGCGTGTGAGTCCGGCGGCGGCGCTACGTGCCTCACCACCGACGGCGCGCACTATGAGCACCCCATCACGGTGACCTTCTACGAAGCAGGCGGTACTGCTGAGAACCCCACCGTGGGCGACGAGCTCTACTCGGTCACGCGAGACATCGTGGTTCCGTTCCGTCCTAGTGCAGATGTCGACTACTGCGGCTCCGGCGGTCAGTGGAACGATGCCGGCACGTGCCGCAACGGCTTCGCGTTCGACGCAGTCTTTGACCTTACGGAGTCTGGCTTCGAACTGCCTGACGACGCGATCATCTCGGTCAAGTACCCCACGGGCCGCTTTGGCGAGCTGCCGTCGGGCCCATGGGACAGCCTCAACGTGAGCGTCACTTCGGCACCTCCGACCGCGGGCACTAACCCTGTCCAGTTGGGCTACTTCGCTAACTCTGCTCACGCGCCGTTCTCAGGCGATGCTGGTGCGGACGTCTTCTCCTACGCCGCGACCACCGGTTTTGGCCTTGTGTTCTCTATCACGGCCGCTCCGGACACGGTTGCGACGTTGCCAACGGAGTTCCTGCAGGGCTTCGAGGAGGACGCAACTGGTATGGAACTCGCAACGCGAGTTGCTGGTACCAGTGACCTTCGCGCCGCAGCGGGTTGCTTCTACGCGACGGCTCCTGTAACCAACGGCAGCACCCACGGAACCGATGGCTTTGTGGTCACTCGCTACAACGGGTACACCACGCAGTTCCCGGATGATGGCTTCTTCGCAGCCGCGGACTTCTACCTCGACGCCGACGCAGAGGAGGGCCAGTTCTCTTGGTCCAACGCTGTCAACGGCACGGATGGCAACCACCAGCGTGACTTCATCTTCCACGCGGGAGCTGACGGCGACGGAACGTGGACCATCGGCGCGAGCAACAACGCCGCGAACTCCGCACCGTGGATCTCGGACTCGACGGTTGAGCCCATTGAGATCACCGAGTCCGGTTGGTACACGTTCGGAACGGAGTTCTACGCCGAGGATGGGCTGTTGTACGCGCAGCTCGTCGTCATTGACGCCGATGGCAACCAGCTGTCGTCGTGGACCCTTGGCGGCGCGGCCACTGACACGGTGCCCGCATCCGTCGGTGGCAACCGCTACGGCTGGCTCGTGAACAACTCGTACGCGGCTCTGCCGATCGACAACGTGCTGCTCAACGCAGAGCACCCCGCTCGTGGTTGCGAAACTGACCCCGGCAGCATCGTCGCCGAGGTGAACGACTGGAACGGTGACAACGTCACTGGTGGTTCGGTTGACGTCATCGACGTCGAGGGCGAAGTTGTCGCCACGCAGGCCGTCGACGCCGAAGGCGTCACGACCTTCACCGGCGTCGACCCCGGCTACTACACGCTGTACTACCACGGCTTCGCAGACACCGCCGCGCAGTTCTACGACGGTTCGCCCACCTGGGATGACGCCGAGTACTTCTCGCTTGTCGCTGAAGAGTCAAAGGAGATCTCGGTCAACCTCGAGCCCGGCGGCGTGATCACCGGCGTCATCGCTAACGCGGATGACTACGAGGGCCGCCCCGCGCTGCTTCTCGACTTCGACCTGCAAGCAGTCATGTGGGCCAACGTCGGCGAAGACGGTCGCTACACGTTCGAGAACGTGCCCGCGGGTCGCTACCACGTGATGATCCTCAGCGAATATGGCTACCAGTGGATTCTCGCTGCCGGCGTGACGAGCAAGCCTTACACGGCGACGCTCCCCGAGGACGACGACTGGATCGTGGAGGTTGCGACCAAGACGCTGCCCACGACCCCCAAGTCGATGTTCTACGGAAACCTCAACGCTCCTAAGGAGTGGAAGGCCGAGGCGGTGTGTGTTTCCGCCAAGGTCGGCTCGACTCTCGCCAGCCAGTACTGCGGCCCCGAAGGCTCCGAGTTCATCATGGACCGCATCCCCACCTACAGCAGCGTCACGGTGACGTTCACCGAGGCGCACGAGGTCCCCGGAGTTCACGGGTTCGCAAACGACGGCAAGCCCGTGTATTGGGGTTCCTCGAAGACAGGCAAGGACTGGGGTGTCATCAAGACCCACGGACAGGACTTCCGGTACGTACCGGTGTTCTGGTTCAAGGACATCTCGGGTAAGGTGCAGGGCTTCGAGCACGTCCTATGGATGGGCGACATGGGAATCTCCGCCGGCTACGCCGATGGCGGATACAAGCCCGACAACAAGGTCATCCGCAAGCACATGGCGATCTTTATGTGGAACATGATGGGCCACCCGTCGGTGAACACCGCCGGCAAGTCCGTCTTCAAGGACATGAAGACCTCTGACGCTGGCTACAAGGCAGTCAAGTGGCTTGCTGACGAGGGCGTTACCTACGGCAACGGCAAGGGTTCCTTCCGTCCCGGAGACAACGTCACCCGCGAGCAGCTCGCCGTGTGGCTCTACAACCTTGCAGGCAAGCCGTCGGTCACTGTGCCGGCTACGTCGCCCTTCAAGGACGTCAAGACCACCGACAGCTCCTACAAGGCGATTGTCTGGATGGAGCAGACGGGTATCGCCGAGGGCTACAAGGACGGCTCCTTCCGTCCTGACGTGGACATCTCAAGGAAGCACATGGCGTTCTTCCTTGAGAAGTTCTACCTCTGGTGGGACTGATCCTGCAGTAGTTGTTCCTTAGCGAACGCCGGGTCGGCACGTGTGCCGACCCGGCTTTCGCCTTTTTGCGAGGTGTCCGCCCACGAGCGCTGGTGCATGGCGGGTACCATTGACCGCGCGCTCTTGGGCACGCGTCAACACCTGGGTGGAAGGGGCACCGTACTGTGGGCCAGCGGCATCGGCGCGAGTTGTGTGCGGCGCTCGTCCTCGCGGGCAACTTCCTCGTTGTCCTTGGCCTCGCAATTGCCGTTGGGGAATTGAGTGCCAACTCCGGAGTGATCGCACTATGCGCGACGCTTGTTGCCGCGATCGGAACCGTCGCATGGCTCGTCGCGATCCGTGAGGGCGAGTTGGCGCGCTCTCGGTGGGCCGTTGCTGTCGCGCAGAGCTGCTTTCTCGTAGCTTGCGGAGCCGCCGCGCTCATGTTCGATCTGCAGAATCTAGTACTCGCTGCGTTGACTGCAGCGGCCGTGACATCCCTGCTCGCCGTGTTGCTGTACGTGGGACGCCCGCTATGGCACCGAGTGCCTATTTTGCGTCGCCTCGATGCCGGTGCCTTGCGCGCTGCAAACGCGCCCCAATCAGGAAAGCGCGAACGCCCGGTGGTTGGTTCCGTGACGCTACGCATTCTGGAAGAGGCGACGCGGCGCGGCTACGTGAGCGCCGCGCTTGAACAGTTGCAGGCTTACGCGTCGGATACGCCGCGCATTGATGCGGAGGGGAACGCATCGCCCCGCCCACCTTTTGAGCGTGCCCAAGCGGCCATGAGGATCGCCCATATTCTGGACCGACTCGGTGAAGCCGAGGAGGCGAGCGCGTGGGTGGACACCGCACTCGAAATCGACGCGGGGGCGTTCCAGCGCGACTCCCGCGGTACCGCCCGGCTCGTAGCTCATTTCTCGAAGCGCGGCGAGTTTGCGGTCGCGGCGGCAATGGTCGAGGGCGCAGAGTCGCAACTGGGACGGCTACCTGCAGCGCGCACGCTATACCTTGCGGCGCCGCCCCAGGTTCTGCCAGCGGCGGCGAGAGTCGCGCACTTGAGTGACGTTTTTCGCGGCGCGGGCCTGTGCGGAGTCGAGCTCGTGGACGCGACGGCACCTGCGACGCTGTCCAACCTGCGGGGCCTCCCGGCAGCAGCCGTCACGGAAGGTCCCCTGGTAACTATCTGCTTGCCCGCGTACAACGCTGAGAACACCATCGATTTCGCTATCGAATCCCTGCTCAACCAGACGTACCGCCGCATTGAAATACTCGTGGTCGATGACAAGAGCTCGGACGCGACTCTCGACAAGGCCGCTGCATGGGCGGACCGCGACAGCCGCGTGCGAGTTCTCGAGAGCGAGTCCAACCTCGGTGCCTATGTAGCTCGCAATCGCGCGCTCGTTGAGGCCACCGGCGAATTCATGCTCGTCCATGACGCGGACGACTGGGCGCATCCGCAGCAGGTGGCCCTGCAGGTGTCCGCGATGCAGGAACTTAAGGGTGTCCACGGCGTCGTTGTGGATCGTATTCGCGTCACCGAGGCGTTCGAGGCCAAGGGCTTTGTCAACAAGAGCACTCCCACGCTCATGGTGTCCGTGGCGCTTGCGCGTTCAATGGGTGGCTGGCACGACATGCGCATTGCCGCAGACACGGAGTTCCTTGACCGCTGTTGGGCCGCTCATGGCAAGGGGTTCCTTGTCACGGTGGCGAAGGGAGTGCCCATGTCGCTCGCTTTGACCGGCAAGGGCAACCTCACGGGCGATGGCCCGCGCGCCGTTCGCTATGTCCGCCACGTCGCAGGCGCTCGCTCTCATTATCACGATGCATCCCGCGTGTGGCGTCGGAATCTGGCCGCCGGCCCAGGCAACGGTTATGCGGATCCAAGTCATCGTGAATTCGTTGTTCCGCGCCTCATGGACCCTGCCGCGCACCCCGTCGATCCCAACTCGGAAGTGGATGTCGTCGTGGTTGCCGATCTTGCCTGCGCCGAGGCCCCCGCAGTCGGCGTTGACGATGAAGTTGCCGCGCTCGTTGCGGCGGGCAAGTCCGTGGGCCTCATCCATCAGCCGCGCTTTCCCGAGTACATCCTCGACGACCTACGACCAAGCGTGTGGCGGCTTGTAGACGGCTCTCGCGTGCGTCTGCTCACGGTTGGCGAATCGGTGGGCGCTGAACTCCTGTGGGTGCCCGATCTCCGCGTGGGCGCGTTTCTCACGGATGAACTGCCCGGTGTCACCGCTCAGCGGGCACTCGTTGGGTTCTCCGCCGCGGCCCTTGCGGGTGGATCCGCGCCACAGTCGGTCTACACAAACGTCGCGGTACAGATCGCCGCGATCGAGGTCGCGTTTGGCGTGAATTGCGTACTGGTGCCGCGCGGTCGTGCCGCCCGCGAGGCACTGGCCACGAGTGGTCCTGTGCCAGAACTCGTGGCAAGGCTTGCCGACTACGAACTCCCGCAACGTGCGCTCCCAGGTTTTGCACGGGGTGAACCCGCGTTTGGCGACGGCATTGCCGTTATCGACGACCATGGTGCCTGCGTTGTCCAACCGGGCGGTGGGCGCCCGCGTCGCTTCGCACGGCGCGCGCAGCCGGTGGTCGTCACCTCGTGGGAGGACGTGGGCTTGCGCATCGACCTCAACGCCCCCAGTGTGAGGCCGCCTGCCGTTGTCATTGTTCGCGCACAAGCTACGGGGGAACAGGTTCAGCACGCGCTGCTCGATGCCGCGCGGCGAGGAATTCTTGTCATCGCCGGGCGCGACGCCGAGCCGCTTCTGGGTGACGCCTATCTCTGCGTCGAATCTCCTGCAGACCGGCTCGCGGAGGCCACGAGGGCTCTGCGAGAGCATGTCAAGCGTGAGGAGCTGTGCCGCAAGGCGACCGGAGTCGCGAAAGCGAACTCCGGCGTCGCTTTCGCGGAGGCGCTGTTACGGGTGTCCGCGGCTACCTGACCGCTGGCCCTGCGCCCACCTGACCGCTGGCGCTGCGCCCACCTGACCGCTGGCACTGCGCCCACCTGACCGCTGGCCCTGCGCCCACCTGACCGCTCGCCCTGAGGCCGCCGAATAGCAATCCCGGGTTAGCCCTGGCCAAACTCATCGCGCAGTATCTCGAAGCGTCCGGTAACTGCGTGCCGGTCGATGGCGTCGAGGATGTTCGTTGTGCGGTGGTTCGCACGTTGCAAGCCGAACGACAGGTTCTGGCCGGTATTCAGCACGTAGACGCCGCCGGGGAACGGCATGGGGTCGAGCGGACCCCTGTACTCCTCTGCGGTCCCAGCCCAGTAGGCATGGTGGCTGAATAGATCGAAGTACGTCGGTTCAGTCTGTGACGGCCAACGGGGTAGATCGTCACGCTCAAAGTAGAGGACGATCGCGGAACCACACACGCGATCAAACGCGAGGGTCCACGCGCCGGGAACCGGCGCCAAGCGGCCCTCGGCGAAATCCTCCGCGTATCCGGAAGTCGCGACGTATCCACGCCGATTGTTGTCTACGAGTGCGTGCGCCACCACGTCACGGTGAACAAGGTCATCGGCGTCAAGGGGGTAGAGGTAGCCGCCGCCAAGCCCGCGCGCATGGCCCACGATGATGCGGCGCTTAGCGTTTTTGTCCGCGCGGAAGCCCGTCGACTTCGTTGGCGGTGCCTTGGGACACGTGATGAAAATGATGCGGGGGTCGTCGAGGATCTCAAGATCGGGCCGCTCGTGTCCGCACACGATCGCAGTCCATCGAGGGTCCGATTGCGCGACCACAGAGTGCAGCGTGCGATCGAGCAGTTCCACAGTCCGCGGCCAATCGGAGACTGACCGTTGAGACGCCACAGAGATGGCGAATACGAACGGGGGCAGGGGGTCGCCAAGCGGGTACGCGGACGCTCGCGTTGCGGGCACGGGGTCCTCGACGCCATCGCGCAGCATCACGTGCGGTGCCCAGAACGCGCGCGCCTGTCCGTCGCGCAGCGCCAAGCCGGCACGATCGCTCTTCGCGTGGTGTTCCGTCCAACTCAACTGGTACGCCGAGCGCACCGCGGAGTAGTGATCCAACGACCACGCACCGGCACCTGCTCGCGTCAGTGAAGCGGGGTGGTGCAGGCCAATGCCCAGTGGGATTGCGATCGAGGTCGTGGCCTTGCGCGGCAAGACGCTGCGCAGGCGGAACCAGAACTCAGAGTCGGCGCCAAACCTGACGGTGTCGAACACTCCTGCCGCATCGAATGCATCTCGCCGTATGAAGACCGATGCGGGGTTCGGATGCGTGGCCGTCATGCCCCAGCGCCGCACCTCGATCTCGCCCTCGCCGGTAATGCGCAGCCAGTTGCTCCGAGATGCCGCCAGCGACGGGTTTTCATGCATCACATCCAGGTGGCGTTCAAGGCGTTGGGGGTGTGCCCAGTCGTCGGAGTCGTGGAAGGTGACAAAGGTTCCCTGCGCTTGCGCAATCGCGAGGTTCTTCGCGGCGTATGTGCCGCTATTCAGGGGTGTTTGCATCACGCGCACGCGCGCGTCAGTCGCCGCAATGCTCTGCGCGAGTTCAAGCGTGCCATCGGTGCTGTGATCGTCGACGATCAGGATTTCCACGTTTGTGTGGGTCTGGCTGCGTAGCGAATCGACAGATAGTCGAAGGGTCGATTCAGCGTTGAAGGCGGTCACGATGACCGTGACAAGGTCGGTGTGTGGTGACGCAGCAAGCTCGGGGGTAGTCCAGGCAAACCCGCCGATCGCATTCGCATCCTCGGCCAGCACGGGAGCCAAACCGTGCGCCGCGAAGTGGTCATTGAGATGGTCGCGGTAGGCGGCAGCATCGGAACGTCTGTAGGCGTCAACGGCGAAGGCGATGTGCACCTCCGGCTGGTCGATCTCGACATCATGGTCGCTCGCCGAGCCATCGAGTTTGAGGTGCGCCAAGAGGAACTGTGCCTTGCCGCGCAGGCGGTGGTTGGCCGGTGCGGACTTGAGGAAGGCCGTCAGGTCCGTCACCGCGGACTCGGGATCGCGCAGGTAGTTGACCTCGGCGCGAACTACTCGCAGCGTGCGGCGACCGCTCGCGATCGCTGGGGAGAGAAGCGCCGTCGCCGCCTCCGGCATGCCCAGACGCCCATAGGCCTTCGCCGCGTTCGTGAGCAGGTGCTCATAGGCCGGCATCCCGAGCGCCCGCGCGAGGTCGTCATCGAGCGGGCCGCGGCGGTCAACGATGCCCTCAGCATGCGCCGTCACGTTGGCGTAAGCGGTGGCGATCGAGTCAAAGCAAATAAGCGCGAACTGGAGGGCAAGCCAGGTTTGTTCATTGGCCGATTTGAGTTCAAGCGTGCGGATGCGCTTCGCCAGGTCGCTCACCCGCAGCGCCTTCGCGTCGGCGAGGATTTGTTCTACATCGACGAGCGCAACTGCCGAGGCCGCTTTCGGCGCGAACTTGGGCCGTGGTGGTGGGGCGATTGGGGCGTATGGCGCTTTGCCGAGGACTCGCCGGGTGCGGCGGACCGCCGCTCGGGGGTAGCGCGTGAGTCGCCACCATCGTGAGCCAAGGACGCGGGAGAGCCGGCGATTCGACTCCTCTCCCCACGCCAGGAGCGTGTCCCGCTGCGCCTCGAGGTCGGCAACCTGACTCTGTTGGCGGGTTGCTGCAACATCGCTCTTGCGCGCCCGCGCACTCGCCACCTCGGCGGCATGTTGCTGTTGAGCCGCTTCCTTCTCGCTTGCGGACAATGCGCGCTGAAGTTTGGCGCGCTGCTTCGAGACCTTCGTGTGTTGCTCGGTCATATCCGCGAGCGCCGCGTTGGCCTCCATCAGGTCTCGGGACAGTCGGTAGGGGTGACTCTGGGCAAACGGGGTGGATACGAACCCTAGATTCGCCCTGCGAAGCGTGGGTAGATCATCCATCCACTCGTGGGTCTGCTCGAACACCCCAATGAGGCGGTAGCCATAGGGCTCGAGCGCGGCCTCAATGTCGCGGTGGTGGACCTGCTGGGGCGAGTCTCCTGACATCCCAGCTTCGATGTAGATCACGTCGATAGCTGAAGCTTCGAGCAACCCCTTGGCGCCTGCCAGCACCCCGAGTTCGGACCCTTCCACGTCCACCTTGAGGAGGTCAACGTGTGTCACTCCGTCTGCTGCAAGCGCGGCATCGAGAGTCGTCATGGGAACCTCCACCGAGGCGCGGTGCCCGGTGGGGGAGTCGACGACCCTGCTCATGGTGTCTCTCAGCTCAAACACGGCGACACCCTCGTGATCGCCGAGCGCCACGGGGTGGAGAGTGACACGATCATCGTCCGCGGCAAGCTCCTCGAGTCCCGCGACGCTCTTGGGATTCGCTTCGAAGAGGTGAGCGTCCCTGACGTTGACGCGCATGCTTCGCAACGCTGCATAGACGCGTCCGTTGTACGCGCCGGCGTCCACGTAGGTGATCCCGCGGCCGGTGAACATGGGAGCGATCGCTCGCGCAAAAGGCGCTAGGTCCTTCTTAGCTCGGGCGTAGGGGATGTCTTCCCAGTTCACGTGTGTGGCCTACCGATTTTTCTCGACTGTCAGGGTGTCCCCGAAGTGGACGGTTGCGGTCGCGGCGTCCGTCGTGAGCGTCAGGGCGCTTTGAGTGTATTCGCTCACCTGAGGCGCGGACTCAACTGCGGGCATCGCAGATTCGCCTCCAAATGCGCTCGCCACCACGAACCATGAGTCTTGGCGGCGCAGCATGCGGCCGGTCAAAACTGGCGCCTCACCCGTGGGCGCAAACGGCGCATTCGCTACCGAAATCGTGGTTGCCGCGGTGAAGCCAAGCAGTCCAACGGAGCACGAGGCCAAGGTTGCGCCGCTCACGATGGCCATTGGCCTGTCTAGTCCGTTGCGGCCAACGGCGGCGTCGGTGCCTACCGTGGCTACGGCGTTCCCGGCCCACCGCACTTCGCCACGCCACGGGTTGCCGCGCGGGAAGCGCGCGATGTGCACGAGCCATTCGTCCCAGCGAATCGTGGCCATCGTGATGTCGAAGCCTTCAAGGGTTGCGGAGGCCTTGCCACGTGTGGCGTGGGTGAGTTTGCGGGGGGCATCGCTCAGCGCGATTCGCAGCGGTGCGCGCGACGCCGCCCAGGCCTCCCCGGCACCCGTGGGCTCCAGCGGGCTAGGAGCGGCGAGCCCTCCCTTAAGCGCCACGACGAATCCGCCGGTGCGCGCGAAGTCCGAACCACTGGGAGTGCTTGCTGTCGAGTATTCAATCCGGGAGTACTGCGGATCTTCCGGCTCGTCCGCGACGATAACCACAGACCGGCTCACCGAGGCGTGATTTGCGAGGCGAATGACGTCACGCGTGGGGCTGGCTTGGGTGAGCATTCCACCCGCAAGCACAGTCCCGGCCGACGCCATTGGGGCCTTAGCAGTTCCGGTCCAGTAGGCGTCACTCGGGCCAAGTAGGAGGTTGGCGAAGGTCTTGGATGCCCAGTACGACCCTGCGGGACCAGAGTAGGCCTGTACGAGGCTCGAATCCTCGCCGAACCAACCCCGCCGAATTGTGCCGTCGGGGGCTACCGCGCCGCGACTCAGAAAGTGGTTGACGACCCGTTCCGTGAACGCGCGTCCCGCCGCCGCTTCAAACGGTAGGCAGCCGGCGACGGCACCGGCGGACACGCTCGCCATGATGCCGAACCGGTACGTCAGGGAGCGCCCAAAGTACACGGGACCGCCGTCGCCGCTGATGAGCTCGGGAAGCGTTGCCAGGAAGCGGCGCGCGGAGTCCATGCGGCTAGCGAACTCCTCGTCACCAAACACGCTTGAAAGCATGAGTGGGTAGAAGTGCAGCGCAAACGATGAGTAATAGTCGAAGGTGCCGCTGTCGCCGTCGGAGACCCATCCGTCTGCCTGTTCCCACGCGGACAGCGACGTAAGCGCCAATTCTCGCGCAGCCGCGTTGCCCGGTGCTTCCACGCCTACGGACGTGAGGAATGCGCCGGCGACGGGTCCAAACAGCCGCCAGTTGTTGTCGTAAGTCGGTGCGCTCACCGCCGCGCTCAACCAGTCGATGATGCGCGATTGGGCGGCGGCATCAAGTGGCGACCACAGCTGCTCTCGCGCGATCCCGAGCGCGAGCGCGATCGAAGCCGATTCGGGGATCGCGTGCCCTCTGCGGGTGATCGGCAACCACTGCGCGCCCGCTCGGGAGCGTCGGAGCCCATTGTGAAGGCCTTCCAGGAACCGGTCCGTGTGTCGCAGATTCGCAGTCTCCGGCGCCCCGGCGATACGGAACGAATGGAGCAGAAGGGTGCGCGAGAAGCCCTCGGTACCGTCGCTCGCCGGGCCGTGCTTGCTTGCGGCGCCGGGGAGTGCCACGAAGGCCCCATCTGGCGACATGTTCGCGACGGCTCCACCCACAAGGCGCTCAGCGAGGGCCAACCAGTCCTCGCGAGTGGCAACGGTGCCGCTAGAGAGTTGGGCGTTGGATGGAGTCTCCACTCTGAGGAGCGTAGTGCTTGGGAGGACTGAGCCGACGCGCCAGTACGCTTGTGCCCATGCTCCGCATGTCGACGCTTTTCCTGCGCACCCTCCGTGAAGATCCAGCTGATGCCGAGGTGGCTTCGCACAAATTGCTCGTGCGGGCCGGCTACATCCGGCGTGCCGCACCAGGGATCTACTCGTGGCTTCCGCTTGGCCTTCGCGTACTCGCCAAGGTCGAGAACATCGTTCGTGAAGAAATGAACGCAGCTGGCGCACAAGAGGTGCATTTTCCCGCGCTCTTGCCCAAGGAGCCATACGAGGCTTCCGGCCGCTGGAGCGACTACGGCCCCAACATCTTCCGTCTGCAGGATCGCAAGGGGGGCGACTACCTCCTCGCGCCCACCCATGAGGAAGTCTTCACCTTGCTCGTGAAGGACTTGTACTCGTCGTACAAGGACTTGCCGCTCACGATCTACCAGATCCAGACCAAGTACCGTGACGAGGCCCGTCCTCGCGCGGGGCTGCTGCGCGGGCGCGAATTCATCATGAAGGACGCTTACAGCTTTGACGTCAGCGATGAGGGCCTCGACGCCTCGTATGCCGCGCAGCGTGCCGCGTACATCAGGACGTTTGAGCGTCTTGGCCTTGAGTACGTGATCGTTTCCGCGATGTCAGGGGCGATGGGCGGCTCGCGGTCGGAGGAGTTTCTCAGCCCCACCCCTATTGGCGAGGACACGTATGTGCGCTCCGCAGGGGGTTACGCAGCGAATGTGGAAGCGGTGTCCACCCCGGTGCCGCCCACCATCGACTGGACTGACACCCGTGCGGCCCACGTCGAAGACACACCGGACACGCCTACGATCGACACCCTCGTCGCGGTCGCGAACGAGCGCTTCCCGCGGGCCGACCGTGAGTGGACCGCTGCGGATACCCTCAAAAACGTCGTCCTTGCGGTGACGAGCCCCAAGGGAGAGCGGAGCCTGCTCGTCGTTGGACTTCCCGGCGATCGCGATGCGGATATGACTCGCCTCGAGGCCGCCCTCTCTCCCAATCAGGTAGAGCCCGCAACAGAGGCGGACTTCGCCAAGCACCCGCAACTTGTGAAGGGGTACATCGGTCCCGGCGCTCTTGGCCCGCAGGCACGGCCCCAGGGTGTGGCCAAGGGGGCAGAGGGCGACAGTGCCATTCCCTACATGCTTGACCCCCGCGTCGTCCCTGGTACACGCTGGATAACGGGAGCCGACAAGCCTGGCAAGCACGTCTTTGAACTCACGGCCGGCCGCGATTTCGAAGGCGACGGCACTATCGAAGCTGCAACGGTCCGTGCGGGCGATCCTGCTCCGGATGGGTCCGGACCGCTTGAACTCGCGCGTGGCGTAGAAATTGGGCACATCTTCCAGTTAGGCCGCAAGTACGCGGAAGCGCTCGACCTCAAGGTGCTCGACGAGAACGGCAAGCAGGTTGTCGTCACGATGGGCTCATACGGAATCGGCGTCACCCGGGCACTCGCGTTGCTCGCGGAGAACAACAACGACGAGCTCGGCCTCACGTGGCCCGCACAGGTTGCCCCGTATCACGTGCATCTCGTGGCGACAGGCAGGGACGACGCGGTGTTCGAGGCGGGTGAGTCGCTCGCCGCCGCCCTGGAGGCCGCTGGCCTTGAGCTGTGCTACGACGACCGCCCAAAGGTGTCGCCAGGGGTCAAGTTCAAGGACGCGGAGCTCATCGGGGCACCATTCATCCTGGTAGTTGGTCGGGGCCTCGAAACGGGTGAGGTGGAACTCAAGATTCGAGCTACGGGCGAGTCAAGGAACGTGCCACTCGCCGAGGCAGTGGCCGCGGTCTCGTCGCTGGTTTCCGAGGCGCTCGCGCGGCAGAACTAATGGCCGCTGGGGGAGCGGCGGCAGTACTCGCCCTTGCCTTTGCCGGGTACACCGACGAAGCGCGAGAGCGGGCTGCCGGCGGGCTCGCGCAGCCAGACCTCACGCCCGACGCTCGCGCAAGCTGGGTTGCCGCGGCTAGTTTCGCGGACTACATCGACGCGCGCTTTTCCGAGGCGCTCGTCGCCGCTCGCCGCGCAGTGGTGCTCGCCGAGGGCGCGGCGGCGCCAGTGCGGGCCTTTGCGGCGGCCGCACACGCTCTTGCGGTGGCCAACGAGCCCGACTTCGCGCCGTCTGACGGCCCAGTTCCTTTCGATCGTGCGTACGGGTTGCGGGGCGACCTCGCGGGCTTAGACCCGCAGTTGCGGTGGCTTGCCGTGGCGCTGCTCGTGGAGGCCGCGTTCGCTAGTGGTCAAATTGCCGCGGCGGGCGGGCTCTTCGCGGAGCGCAATGAACATGAGCGACCATCGTTCGCCGCGGCCACGTTCGCCACTTTGCAGGGCGTTCGGGTGGCGATCTTTGGCGGGGATCTGCCGCTTGCGCGCTCGCGCTGCGACGAGGTCCTTGGAGCCGGTATTGACGAGGAAATCGTCGACGGTGGTGCCTTAGCGCATGCGTTTCTTGCGCTCATCTGCGCGTACCAGGGAGAGGCATCTAGCGCACAGATTCACGTGGACGTCGCGCGAACGATGGTGCGCCACCCACGTCGCTGGGTGGATGGTGGCGCACATATCGTCGCCGCCTTTGCCCTCGCGGCACTCGACCGACCGCTCGACGCACGGCCCTTGGTCCTGTCCGGCGGTGGCGGTCCGGACCTGCACCTTTCCCAGCTGGTGGACCGAGCGCTCGGATACGAGATCCTGGTCGCCGCTGCGATCGCAGACGGCGACCTCGATGCGGCAGAGTTGTGGGCTCGCAGGGCGAGGGCGCTCAGCGCGGTTCCCTCAGCGAGCGTGGCAGTTGACCAGATCGATGCGCGACTGGCACTTGCCCGCGGTGACGCGGACAACGCGCGCAGGCTCGCGGCCATGGCGGCGGAACGGGCACGTCTCGCTGGGCGCATGGTCGAGGCATCCGTGGCCGATCTCGCTCGCGCGCGAGCGGCCATTGCCGCTGGCGAAACCGGACTGGTTGTGGACGATCTCTCTGCTGTTGCGCACGACGCGCAGGCGGCGGGAGCCATCGAATTGCGGCGGCGTGCCGCTGCGGAGTTGCGCAGGCTCGGTCGCCGCGTTGAGCCGCCTCGCGGTGCGGGAGCCGGTGCGCTATCGGATCGCGAGCGCGAAGTTGCCGAACTCGCGGCAGAGGGCTTCACGTCAGGCCACATCGCCCAAACCTTGTTCCTGTCCGAGCGCACCGTCCAAGCACATCTCCGGCGCGCCATGAAGGCGCTCGGAGTGACGAACCGCGCGAGCCTGCCCGCTGCGCTCGGCGTTGACGGGCGCCCGGGTGACGCCACTAGCTCCGGCAACCACAGCGTCGGGCCGCTAACCCCCCGCCAAGGGGAAGTGGCGCGAGCGGTGCACGCGGGGCTGTCCAATGCCGAGATCGCGGCCTCGCTCGGCATCAGCGTGAAGACGGTGGAGAAGTACGTCAGTCAGATCTTTGACCGCTGGGCCGTGACGACGCGCACCGGCATTGCTCGGGTGGTCGCAGGCGCCGTCGAATAGGCGTAATCCCTACTAGTCGGTGCGAGCCCGACCTCGACAGACTCGGACTATGAGGAATCTGCTGAGGAATTCCCGGTTTGTCGTGATCGTGGGAGCGGTTGTGGTGCTGGCCGGCTGCTCTGGGGAAGCCGAGCCTGGAGCCGATGCCACCAACGAGCCGTCACAGTCCACGGCGACGGCCAATGCGGCACCCACAGACGAGTCGACGGCCGCTGCCGCGCCCGCCGACAGCGCAGGCACGTGCCCCACGGTGCCGCAGACCGGGTACGAACTGTCCAGCTCAGACGTGTTCTCTGAGGTGCCAGAAGCCGGTGCCGTGTGGGGCGACGGCACGTTGATCTCGTGGACCTTCGCGGACGGCGGCGAGCACATCGTCGGCGTCGACATGTCATATGTGAATGACGCGGGTGACGCCATTCCCATGAGTGGAATCTTCCTCGACGACATGGGCGGCGGCACGGTGGGGTCCACGCTGCTGGTGTTCGACTCTGACACCAGCGGCAAGCCAGGCTTCATGACGCTCACTGAGACCGAGGGAACCGAGACGGAGACGCTTGGCGTGTATTGCGTGACGTTCAACGTGACTGAATGACCACAGAAACGGGGGCGGTGCAGGCGTCTGGGTTCTCCCGGTTGATCGCCTCACCGTGGACCGCGATCATCGCGGTGGTCGTCGCGCTCGCAATCGTTGCGACCGGCATCGTGCTCGTCACGAAGGACCGAGCGGCGCCGGTACCTGCCGCCGCTCCCGCTCCGGGCGAGCGGGCACCGAGTGACTTTGACCTGTCGGCAACCGCCTTGAGCTCGCCCTTTGTGCACCGCGGCGAACCCGTGTCGATTGAGCTCGCGGCAGCGCCAGGCGTGGATGTGGTGAGAGTGGAGGTGTGGCAAGACGGCGAGCCGTACTTTGAGCTCGAAGACGTCGCGCTGGTCACGGATCCGGACACCGGAACCATGCGATTTGCGCTCGACGTAGTCCCCGTGACCGCGGGCGCTCACCTGATCACCGCCCGCGCATACGACGCGCAGGGCCGGATGGCGCAAACGGTTCCGATCGCGGTGCCCGTGCTTGACCTGCCGGACGACCTCGGCGTGACGACCGCGACCTCGACGACCGCGGCCTCAACGACCGCCCTCTCGATGCCGGGGATGCGCTTTCAAGCCGCACCGGGGGACACCCTGCAGGTCATTGCGGACCGGCTCGGCGTGGACGCGAAGACCCTTACAGTCGCGGACGGCACCGTTGACTCCGCCAAGAAGCTGGGTGCGGGCCTCGTCATTACGGGCACGGTGCCACGGGTTGAAGACCTCAAGCCTTCGCATGTCTTTGACACAAAAGCTGACACTGACATCAAGGCCACGCTTGACGGGTGCGCGGTGGTGGTTACGTCCGCAACCGATGCTGACCTGCGGGTGTACGGCGGCGCGGGAATGGTCGCCCTCGGAGACTTGCCAAGGGGCGGCGAATTGAGGCTGACAAGCCTCCCGGTGGGTCCCACGCTGCTCGCGGCCTACGCTGCCGCGGAGGCACAGAACAAGGTGCCGCCGAGTGCGCCTGTCACCGTGACGATCCCCGACGAGTGTGCTCGCGATGCATGGACGGGCAACGCGTACATCACGGGCGGGATCATGCTCACCGATGACGCGGTCACGCAACCATACGCGTACGTCGCCGTGGACAAGGGCGAGTGGCGGCGCGTCCCCGCTGCAGACGGCACCTACCTCAACGGGTCGTCGACCATAGTCTCGGACCTGCGCAGTTACCTTGACCTAAGTCACTACGACCAGATCGACCTCGAGGTGTGGAGCGGCGCGGATGCCAGCGGCCCCGCGGCCGCTGGCCAGTATTGCCGCAAAGACACGAACCATTCGGAGCCCGGGGCGTCGTCCGCAAGCGGAGGCGAGTGCACGCCTGCCGCAGCCGCGCCCTCTGGAGCGCCCGGTACCTCACCGTCGAAGCCGATCACTCTCACCTTGCACTCGAAGGCGGCCGCGCCGATTCTGGTCAAGACGGTAGACATCGACCCGCAGCCGGGCGACAACGAACAGTGGCAGCAGACCGGCTCCGCGGAGGTGGGATTCGGCACGGACGCGGCACAACAGGGGTACGGCACCGTGATGTATCAGTTCTCCCTGATCCCTTTCAGCCCCGCCTCCACGGGCATCAACCCGCCCGGCATGTTCTTTTCCACGGTAGGGGCAGCGGATGTCGATCCATGGAAGTGGCACGGGGCCGTGGTTCATGAAGATGCGCTCGATGACGTTGACAACCTCTCCCTCGATGATCAGGTAGCGCTCGATCTCCTCAAGGCGCGCATCGCCCAAGGCGCCAACCTCATCGACACGGTGTACGTGCGCGCCATCGCGGTGGAGCCAGTGCCGCAGACGGGCACGTACGTCTCGCTCGGGGTCAGCTCCAACACCATTGAAATCATGATGCCGACTGGGCTCGAGGGGAAGTGGCCCCAGATCGAGGACGCGTCAATCACGGTGAAGCCTGGACGGGACATCACCGGGATTACAGGCGCTTACGCCCATCCTGACAAGGCGAACAACCCGGCCTCAGTGCGTGGCGTGGAAAGCACGTGCCACGAGGTTTCCCAGTACCCAGCGGAGGACGCGTACACGGTGTACCCGTGGGCCGCGCCTACCTGGCGCTCGCTTAGCGGAACTACGTACCAAGCAGGCAGTCCTCGCCTGTGGACCGATCAGAAGGTGAAGGACGCGACGGGACCCTCCGATCTCACCACGGCGAAGTTGACGTGGCCACGAGACGACGTCATCTATTGCTTGGACATCGATGCGAACCAGAAGCGCCTTGACGAGGCGAACAACTACGAGCCGCCTACCTGCGGTTTTGGTTGCGCGCTCACCTTTGTGGTGTACGGCGCCTTGCAGGGCTTTGTCGTCGGCGGCCCGACGGGGGCGCTGGTTGGCGCGCTCATTGGGCTTGGCGTGGGGTTGGGTGCGGCGGTCGATCCGGTCTTCTACGCCGCGGTGATGACCGCGTGGGACAAGGTGGCGAGCCTGTACAACGGCGTTTTCAACGTGGCCTTCACGGTCATCGAGGCCGTGAATCCGGCCTGCCAAAGCGCCAAGGCGCTCGGGAGCAGCGCCCAAAAGTTCTGCAATGAGTCGTTCCGGTCCGTTGGCGAGGCCGCGGTGACGTACTACACCGGTGCGCCGCCGCAACTCGCGTCCTCTGCTGAGTTGCGGGCCTCGGCGGAGGGCGACATGAACACGCTCATCCAACTGGGCCTCGACAGCGCTCTGAAGCAACTGGGCCTCAGTTGCGCCACCTTCACGATGGATTCCGGCGAGGTCAATGCGACCCTCGACGCCGCCGCCAATTACGGCGCCACCACGCCGGACCTCAGCGAACTCAAGAACTCCGCAGGAGACTTCTCTGGCTGCGCCACGCTCGCCGGCGTCATGTCAAAGACCATCGCGGCGGCCGCGGACGATCGCCAGGCGGCGGTAATGTCCGCGATCACCGGGAAGTCGTCGGTGCCAGGCCTCATCATTTCGCCTGTCGCCGACGAGCGACCAACCGTGGTGTTCTCTGGAACGCCAACCGCCACACCGGGAAGCGCTCAGACGTGCCCGGCTTTGGTCAACGCGGAGATTACCGAGGGCGGTGTCACCTCGCGCCTGTATCCCGTCCACTCGATCGTGTGGCTTAAGTACGGAAAGACGGATCCCGACGGCGTCACCACTCCCAGCGCATGGACAGGGCAGATCGCCGTCCCTGCCGAGCGCAACGCGAGCTACCTCGACAAGCCATCCAAGGCCGTGATGGAGACCGTGCCAGCGGTTGCAGGCGCACCGTACCTGCACGTCACGGTGACAGCGCCGTGCTTCGACGCCGCGCTAGAGCTGAAAGCGAGCAAGTACTCGCTGTTTGGTAGCCAAGGCGCTTTCACCGTAGACCCTCGCCCCCTCGTGGCCTACCACTAGGCGGATGCGATGCAACTGACAGCCCTCACCACCATCGGCGCCGCCTTCGTGGGCACCGCGGCGATCGTGGGGACCGTGGCGCTCCTAGGCGCGACTCCCGCGCCTCAGGAGGCACAGATCTGGGTTGACGCTCCCGCGCCTAAGTCGTCGCTAACCCCGGGGGAGGTGGCGGTCACCCTGCACACCAACGTCGATGGGGTGACCGCGATCCGCGCCACCATCAGCCGCGATGGCAAGGATGTTGACGTCCTCACGGACACCGACCTCACCACTACGGCGCGGGGCAAGGATGCCGACGTCCTGTACTGGTTCTACCAGGAGTGGGGTGCCCAGCCGGGCGGCTATGAGCTAGCGGTCGCGGCCTACAAGGGCAACGCGGTGCTCGCGACCACCACGACGACGTTCACAGTCCTTGGCTCTTTGCCATCCGGTGACAGCGCGCCGTCCGCGTCGCCCACGGCGTCACCGAGCGCAGAGCCGTCCGCGACTGCGTCGCCCACCGCGTCACCGTCACCGTCACCGTCGGCGACACCGTCGACCACAGCGTCGGCCGGGCCCGAGCCTTCGGCGAAACCAACAACCAAACCAACAGCCAAACCAACAACCAAACCGACAACCAAGCCGTCGCCAACGCCAAAGCCGCCAAAGACCACGCCCACGCCCGAACCGACGGCCCCACCGGCGGCAGGCAAGGTCACGCGGAGCACGAGCGATCCCGATCAATGGACGAACACCTTCACCGCCACGGGCTTCCGTCCAAAGAATGCGCAGGTATTCATTGAGGTCAATCTGCACAACACGGTGACCGCGCCGTATTACTACGGCTGGCAGTCATATCCGTGCGGCACCGCGACCGCATACGAGGGCAGCGGCGCCACCGCCACGTTCCAATGCTCGGCCACGTTCACGATCCAGCCTCCGGGAAACTGGCGTACAAGTGAGTTCTGGCGCTCGATGCCGGCAAGCACGTTCCGCGTGAAGATCGTGGTGGACGGCAAGTCGTATTACGGCAACGGCGGCAACTGGACGCCGGCTGGCCGCGCGGTCTAGGGCCCGCCTGAACTCAACCCGCGCTAGCGGAGGGCGATGCGCTGGGCTCAATGGCACCCGGGAGCGCCGGAACATCGGCAGGGGTGAGGCCGTGGGCCGCGGCTGCCACGTACGCGGTGAGTGCCGCGTTGGCCAGCCAACCGCGATCAGCGGCCGACGCCGTGACCAACAGCGCGGAGTACGACTGCGCGAGCCCAACCTCCGTGTCGCGAGCCGCCGCCATGCGTGCCGCTCTATTCGTGGTTGAAGCGGCGGGGACGTTGTACGCGGGTTGGGTCAGGTCCGCCACGCCCGGTAGCGCCAGCAAGGCGGCAGCGCGCTCCCGATGTTCGGCAGACCGCGCGAGGGCCTCTGTGCGCTCACTGCCCGCCGCGCGTGCGGCGCTCACCTCGTAAAGGGCCCGGGCTTTGTCGTGCTCCAAGGCGAGCTGGGCAAGCGCGTCACCGCCCACACTCGTCGTTGTCCCCGGAACCAGGCCCGCATCGGGGGCAATGTCCGCCTGCACCGAGGTGCCGGACGCTGCCGCAATTGCCCAGTGCGACAGTTCAATCGACGCACACAGGGAGCCGAGGGGGTCGTCACCGGCCGCCTGCACGCACTGGCGCGCGGACGCGAGGGCGGCGTTGAAGGCGGCCGCGAAGTCTGCAGAAGGTCGTGGAGAGGACGTAGGCGACACCCCGCCGAGCGCATCAAGTCTGATCGGCACGGCCTCGGCCTCGGCCTCGCCTAGATCGCCGCTTGTCGCGGTCGCAGCAGTCAACAGCGCGGACTCTGCGGCGGCAACGTCGTCTCGCAGAACAGTCATCGCGGAAGGCGTGCGAAACGCCTCTGGCTCCGACTCGACTCTCCAGTCGCAACCGGTAAGGACGGACGCCGAGACCAGCGCAATTGCGCCAATCGCGATGAAACGTCCCCTCGCCATGGGCGCCATCATGACACGTGCCATTGACCCCTCTAGACTGTAGGTCAACTTAAGCAACGGCCAGGAAGGCGATGACGTGGACATCGAGAACCGCATTGCCGACCTCGCGGGCCCAGCGGCGCAGTCCGCGGGCCTGATTGTGGATTCGGTAGAGGTCAACAAGTCCGGGTCGTCACAGAGCGTCGTCGTGACCGTTGACCTCCCAAACGACGAACTTGGTTCGGCCTCACTCGACTCAATCGCAGCGGCGTCGCGGGCCATCGGCAAGGCGCTAGATGAGGCCAACGTTCCCGAGACTGCGTACACGCTCGAGGTCGGCACGCCGGGCCTGTCGCGGCCCCTCACCGAGCGCCGCCACTTTTTGCGCGCGCGCACACGCCTGGTGGCCCTGGACCTCAACGACGGATCAATCGTCAAGGGCCGGCTCACCGACGTCGAAGGCGATGACATCGTGCTTGACGCAGAACGCCGCGTGCCGTTGGCAACCGTCGTAGTCGGTTCGATCGAACTCGATTTCAAGGGACTGTAGGAGGCCGCCGTGGACATTGATTTGCAGGCCCTTCGCGGCCTTGAGAAAGAGCGCGACATTCGCTTCGACGTCCTCATCGACGCGATCGAACAGGCGCTCCTGTCGGCGTATCACAAGACGCCTGGCGCCTACCGCCACGCCCGCGCCAACCTTGACCAAGCGTCGGGCAAGGTCACGATCTTTGCGCGCGAGGAACTGGGCGTCGACGAGGACGGCCTGCCGCAGCTCAGCGACGAGTTTGACCACACACCAGACGACTTTGGTCGCATCGCCACGTCCACGGCTCGCCAGGTGATCGTGCAGCGTCTTCGCCAGGCCGGGGATGACGCCGTGCTCGGCGAGTACGCGGGCAAGGAGGGCCACCTCGTCTCTGGGGTCATTCAGCAGACCCAAGACATGCGCAATGTGCACATCGACATTGGTGACATTGAGGCCGTGCTGCCCGCTCACGAGCAGGTGCCAACGGAGACCTACGTCCATGGCGAGCGAATCCGCGCCTATGTGCTTGAGGTCTCTCGTGGTCAAAAAGGGCCGTCGATCACGCTGTCGCGAACCCACCCAGGGCTCGTGCGCCAACTGTTTGAGCTTGAGGTTCCGGAGATCGCTGACGGCACCGTCGAGATCATGTCCCTCGCACGCGAGGCCGGGCACCGTACCAAGATCGCGGTTCGAGCCAACGTCGCGGGAGTCAATCCCAAAGGCGCGTGCATCGGCCCCATGGGCGCCCGCGTGCGAGCCGTGATGAGCGAGTTGCGCGGCGAGAAGATCGACATTGTCGATTGGGACGACGACCCCGCGACGTTCGTCGGCAACGCGCTGTCACCCTCGCGCGTCGTTTCGGTGACCGTCGTTGACGAGGAGGCGCGCGCCGCGCGTGTGATCGTCCCTGACTTCCACCTGTCGCTCGCGATCGGCAAGGAGGGCCAGAACGCCCGGCTCGCCGCACGCCTCACCGGCTGGCGCATCGACATCCGCTCCGACGAAGCACCGGAAACCCCGGACAGCGAGGCCCCCGGACCTGAGGCGTAGGGCGACCGGGTAGAATAGTGGAGCCGAGCACGTCAGCTAAAGCACCCCCCTCACCTCAAACCGTCCCCCCGGGACCCGTTAGAACGTGTGTGGGATGTCGAGAGCGGGCGGCCCGGTCGGACCTCGTGAGAGTGGTTCTCGAGGGTGGCCACGTGGTCATCGACGAGCAGGCCACCCACCCAGGCCGCGGAGCGTGGTTGCACCGCAGTCCTGAGTGTCTGGAACTGGCGATCAAACGTCGAGCCTTTGCACGCGCCTTTCGCGCGAGCGTGGCAGACGCTTCTTCGCTCAAGTTCGGATAGCCTTGTCCGTGCCAACCCATCGACAGAACGGGATGAAAGCCCATGAGCACCCGATGAGTACCTCGAAATGAGTGCCCAGCAGTAACGATGGTTCGACCCTGTCTTGGTCGGACCGAGACAGGAGTTTTTAGTGGCAATCGCGAAGCCCCGCGTTCACGAGATCGCGAAGGAGCTCGGAGTTCCGAGCAAAGACCTCATCGCCAAGCTCAACGAGCTAGGCGAATACGTCAAGGGGCCGTCCTCGACCCTCGAGGCACCCGTCGTGCGCAAAGCGCGCGAAGCCTTCCCAGGAAAGCCTGCAGCAGCGCCCCCCGCGCCGGCAGCAAAGGCTCCCTCAGCCCCCAAGCCCGCGGCACCTAAGCCTGCCGCCCCTGCTCCCAGCCAGCCCGACGCTGTGGCCGAGCAGCCTGCAGCGGCGCCTGCCGCTCCGGTTGCTTCCGCTCCGGCGACCCCTGCGCAGGAGCCGTCTGTAGCGTCGGCCGCTCCCGCCGGCGACGCCGCCCCCGCCGCTGGCGAGGGTTCCGCAGATATGCCGCGTCCGCGCCCGCGTCCGGGTGGCAACAACCCGTTCTCGGACCGTACTGGTGTTCCGCGTCCGCGCCCCCGTCCGGGTGGCAACAACCCCTTCCAGGCGCCTCGCGCACCGGGTCCGCGTCCCGCGGGCGCTCCGGGAGCAGGCGGCGCCCCGCGTCCCGGTGGAGCACCCCGTCCCGGTGGCGCAGGTGCTCCTCGCCCCGGTGGCTTCGCGCCCCGTCCCGGTGGCGCACCCCGTCCCGGTGGCGGCGCTCCGGGTGCTCCCGGTGCTGCGGCGCCCGGTGGCCGTCCGGCTCCCGGTGGTCGTGGACGTGGCGGCGGCACCGCCGGCGCGTTCGGTCGCCAAGGAGGCAAGCCCGCTCGCTCGCGTAAGTCGAAGCGTGCCAAGCGGCAGGAATACGAGCAGCAGCAGGCCCCCGCAATCGGCGGCGTGCAGATCCCTCGCGGTGATGGCTCAACGCCCATCCGCTTGCGTCGCGGCGCAACGCTCAGCGATTTCGCAGAGAAGATTGATGTCAATCCCGCGTCGCTCGTCACGGTGCTGTTCCACCTTGGTGAGATGGCAACGGCAACGCAGTCGCTCGACGAGGACACCTTCGCGGCACTTGGTGCCGAGCTCGGGTACACGATTCAGATCGTGTCTCCCGAGGAGGAGGACAGGGAGCTGCTCGAGGACTTCGGGCTCGACCTTGATGCGGAACTTGCCGCAGAGACCGACGAGGAACTTGAGGAGCGTCCGCCTGTCGTGACCGTCATGGGTCACGTCGACCACGGTAAGACGCGACTGCTCGACGCCATCCGCAAGTCGGATGTCATCTCTGGCGAGGCCGGCGGCATCACGCAGCACATCGGTGCGTACCAGGTTCATCACGAGCACGAAGGCATCGAGCGCGCCATCACCTTCATCGACACCCCTGGTCACGAGGCGTTCACCGCCATGCGTGCCCGTGGTGCGCAGGTGACGGACATCGCGATCCTTGTGGTGGCAGCGGATGACGGCGTCATGCCGCAGACGATTGAGGCGCTTAACCACGCCCAGGCAGCCAATGTGCCGATCGTCGTTGCCGTGAACAAGGTGGACAAGGAGGGGTCCAACCCCGCCAAGATCCGCCAGCAGCTCACCGAATACAACCTCGTTGCCGAGGAGTACGGCGGCGACACGATGTTCGTCGATGTCTCCGCGCTCAAGGGCATGGGAATTGACGAGCTTCTCGAGGCCGTACTACTTACCGCTGATGCGGGCCTTGACCTGCGTGCGAACCCCAACAAGGACGCACGCGGTGTCGCGGTTGAGGCTCACCTCGACAAGGGTCGCGGTGCCGTTGCGACGGTGCTCGTGAACTCCGGAACACTGCGCGTTGGCGATTCGATCGTCGCCGGAACGGCCCACGGCCGCGTCCGCGCGATGTTCGACGAGCACGACAACCAGGTGTCCGAGGCATTCCCCGCCCGCCCCGTTCTCGTCATCGGCCTCACGTCCGTGCCACGAGCAGGCGACACCTTCCTTGTTGCGGAAGACGACCGTACTGCGCGTCAGATCGCTGAGAAGCGTGCCGCGGCGGAGCGTGCAGCTCAGCTCGCGAAACGCCGCAAGCGCATCAGCCTTGAGGACTTCAACCAGGCCCTCGAGGAGGGCAAGGTCGACACCCTCAACCTCATCATCAAGGGTGACGTCTCCGGTGCCGTCGAGGCGCTCGAAGACGCGCTCCTGCAGATCGATGTGGGCAAGGAAGTCGACCTGCGCATCATCCACCGCGGTGTGGGTGCGGTCACGCAGAACGACGTCAACCTCGCAACCGTCGACAACGCCATCATCATCGGCTTCAACGTGCGCCCTGCAGAGCGCGTTCAGGACCTCGCAGACCGCGAGGGCGTGGACATGCGCTTCTACTCGGTGATCTACCGTGCTCTCGAAGACGTCGAGGCGTCGCTCAAGGGCATGCTCAAGCCGGAGTTCGAGGAGCGTTCCACGGGTGCCGCGGAGATCATGGAGATCTTCCGCAGCTCCAAGTTCGGCAACATTGCCGGTTGCTTGGTCCGCGACGGTGTCATCAAGCGCAACGCGACGGCCCGTGTGTCCCGCAACGGTGTGGTCATCGGCGAACCGTCGATCGACACCCTGCGCCGGTTCAAGGACGACGCAACCGAGGTCCGCGAGGGCTTCGAGTGCGGTATCGGCCTTGGCAAGTTCAACGACATTCAGATTGGCGACATCATCGAGACCTTCGAGATGGTGGAGATTCCGAGGTCCTGATGGCCGATTCAGCGCGTGCACTTAAGCTCGCCGGCACGATCAAGAAGATCGTTGCCGGCGCGCTTGAGAGCGAGATCAAGGACCCTCGCCTTGGGTTTATCACCGTGACCGATGTTCGCGTCACCGGCGACCTCCAGCAGGCGTCAGTCTTCTACACGGTTCTTGGCGGCGAGGAGGAACGCGAAGGCACTGCCGCAGCGCTCGCCTCTGCCAAGGGCCGGTTGCGTTCGCTTGTTGGGTCTCAGCTTGCGATCCGGCTGACGCCAACGCTCGACTTCTACCTCGACGCTGTCCCTGAGACTGCCGCAACGCTCGACAAGGCGCTTCACGAGGCGGCGCTCCGAGACGCCGAGGTTGCCAAACTTCGCGAGAACGCGCAGTTCGCTGGCGAGGCCGATCCCTACAAGCAGACGCCCGAGGATGACTAGGTCGTCAAACGGCACTGAGCCTTCGGGTCTCGTCGTCGTCGACAAGCCGGCGGGCTGGACGTCCCACGATGTCGTTGCGCGCATGCGGCGACTGCTTGGCACCCGCAAGGTTGGCCACGGCGGAACTCTCGATCCCATGGCGACGGGCGTGCTCGTCATCGCGTGTGGCAAGGCAACGAGGTTGCTTACGTACATCACGGTTCACGACAAGTCGTACGACGCCACCATTCGCCTTGGCGCCTCGACCATCACGGACGACGCCGAGGGCGAAGTGGTGTCAGCGACAAATGCGTTACATGTAACGGATTCTGAGATAGCCGCAGCGGTCGCTGTCTTGACGGGCGACATCATGCAGCGGCCCAGTTCCGTGAGTGCCATCAAAGTGGCGGGGGAGCGGTCGTACGCTCGCGTTCGCGCCGGCGAGCAGGTTGAACTGCCCGCACGCCCCGTGACCGTTTCGCGCTTTGACATTCTTGCGGCCCGACGCTCTGGCGAAGTTATCGACATTGACGTTGCCCTTGATGTCACTTCCGGCACGTACGTTCGCGCCCTTGCCCGCGACCTCGGCGAGGCTCTTGGCGTTGGAGGGCATCTCACGGCGCTACGCCGAACCGCAGTAGGAGACGTCACCCTCGCCGATGCCGCAACGCTCGAGCAGCTCGAGGTGGACGATGCCGTGACGCACGTGATTCCCCTGGCCGAGTCTGCGGCCAAGACGCTTCCGGTTCTTGCTGTTGATGCCAAGGCAGCCACCGCCCTCGGATACGGGCAGCGCATACCCAGCGACGGCGTCGGGCCTGCGGTTGCGATGTTTGACGGCAAGGCGATCGCGATTGTTGAGCGTGCGCAAGGAGTCGCCAAGCCCGCTGTGGTCTTTGAACCCGCTGGCCAGGCACAATGAGCGCCATGCACGTGTGGCGCTCGCTCGAGGAAGTACCGCGCGACCTCGGCCCCACGATCGTGACGATCGGCAACTTCGACGGCGTGCACCGCGGCCACCAGGCGGTTCTTGAAAAACTCGTCTCTGACTCCCGTGATCGTGGCGACACGGCGGTGGCCGTCACGTTTGATCCCCACCCAAAGGCCGTTCACGACCCCGCACACCAGCCGGAACTTGTCACGGGTCTCGCTGATCGCCTAGACCGGCTCGCGGCGACTGGCCTTGATGGTGTGCTGGTCGTCAACTACACGCTGCAGTTCGCAACCCAGACGGCAGAGGACTTTGTGCGCGATTGGATCGTCGAGGGCCTCGGTGCCACCTGTGTGGTCGTTGGGCATGACACGCGCTTTGGCCGCGGCAACGCCGGAGACGTCGAGACCATGCGAGCGCTCGGAGTGAAGTACGGCTTTGAGGTCGACGTCGTTGACGACGCGTGCGCGATCTCCGAATCCGGGCGCCGCTGGTCGTCGACGTGGGTGCGTGAGCTGCTCGAGAAGGGCGACCTGCCCGGAGCCGCTGAAGTCCTTGGGCGGCCGCATCGGCTCCGCGGGAGCGTGGTGCACGGAGACAAGCTTGGCCGCGAAATCGGCTTTCCCACGGCGAACATTGACGTCGCGGACGGCATGATTCCTCGCCACGGCGTGTACGCCGGTTGGCTCACCGTTGTTGACGCGAAAGCCAACCCTGCAGCGTCGGGCCTTGTTGGTAAGCCGCTCCCGGCGGCCGTGAGCCTGGGCCTCAACTACACGGTTGGTGGTACCGACCTCAGGGTTGAGGCGTTTGTCATTGATGGTGAAGGACTCGACCTCTACGAGGCCGAGGTCACTCTTGACCTCGTCGAGTGGCGACGCCCGATGCTCGACTTTGGCGGGCTCGAGGCGCTTATCGAAGCGCTCTCTGCCGACGTTGAGTGGTGCAGGCAAGCGCTGAACCTTCGCTGACTAGCGGTCCCGATGTCCGTTTTGCGCCTCTTGCCTGGTACTCAACGTGCCCCCGGGCTATGGTGGAAAGATGCCCCACCCAAGTGATGTCCCGGCGGCGCTCGTTCAGTTGTCTGGGGTCAACAAGCACTTTGGGGAACTTCACGTCCTGCGAGACATCAATCTGTCGGTGGAGCGCGGTGAGGTGCTTGTCATCATTGGCCCTTCTGGCTCCGGGAAATCGACGCTGTGCCGCGTGATAAATCGGCTCGAGACCATTGACTCCGGTGAGATCCGCGTCGATGGCGAACCGTTGCCTGTCGAGGGGAAGCCGCTCGCGCGGTTGCGAGCCGATGTTGGCATGGTCTTTCAATCGTTCAATCTGTTCGCGCACAAGACGATCCTTGAGAACGTCACGCTCGGCCCTATCAAGGTGCGGGGGCTGAGCAAGTCCGTAGCTCGCGATGACGCGATGGAGTTGCTTGAACGGGTTGGCGTAGCAAATCAGGCGCAGAAGTATCCGGCGCAACTGTCTGGCGGCCAGCAGCAACGCGTTGCCATCGCCCGCTCGCTCGCAATGAAACCCAAGGTCATGCTCTTTGACGAGCCAACGTCGGCCCTTGATCCAGAGATGATCAATGAGGTGCTCGACGTCATGACTAACCTGGCCCACGACGGCATGACGATGATGGTTGTCACCCACGAGATGGGCTTTGCGCGCAAGGCCGCGAACCGCGTTGTCTTCATGGCCGACGGCCAGATCGTCGAGGAGACGGACCCGGAGACGTTCTTCACCAATCCGTCGTCGGAACGGGCAAAAGACTTCTTGGCAAAAATTCTCACGCACTAGCCAAGGCCCCACAAGGGCCGCAACCAGGAGGAGACACCATGCACAGGAAACTCATGGCGGCTGCAACAGTCGCCGCCGCGGCGCTCGCGCTCGCGGCGTGTTCATCGGGAGACGGAGACGACGTGGCGTCGGTCGATCCCGGTGAGTTTGCGGCCGGTTCGACGATGGCCGAACTTGCTGAGGCGGGGACGATCACCATCGGTACCAAGTTTGATCAGCCACTGTTCGGACTCAAGGCGCCCAGCGGAAACCCTGAAGGATTCGATGTTGAGATGGGCAAGATCATCGCGGCGGAACTCGGGATTGCGCCTGAGAACATCACGTGGGTTGAGACCGTCTCCGCAAACCGTGAGCAGTACATCGAGGACGGCAGTGTGGACCTGGTGATCGCGACCTACACGATCAACGATGAGCGCAAGGAGCGGATCAGTTTCGCCGGACCGTACTACAACGCCGGTCAGTCCCTGATGGTTCTGAGCGACAACTCAGACATCACTGGACCTGACGACCTCGCGGGCAAGAACGTCTGCTCCGTCGAGGGCTCAACGCCGGCCGCAAACATCGCGGAGAACTACCCGGACGCGTCCCTCAAACTGTTCGAGGCGTACACCGACTGCCTCGAGCCACTGCGCAATGGGCAGGTGGATGTGGTCACGACTGACAACGTCATCCTCGCGGGCTACGTTGCTGAGTCCGATGGCGAGTTCATGGTTGTGGGCGACCAGTTCACCGAGGAGCCCTACGGAATCGGCGTCATGAAGGACGACACCGACTTCCGCATGTGGATCAACGACGTCCTCGAGGCGAGTTTCGAGGACGGACGCTGGCTCGATGCCTGGAACGCGACGGCGGGCACCGTCCTGCCGGAGCCGACTGCGCCAACGGTCGACCGATACTGACGCCACTGCTCAACGCTGCGTGGCCTCGGCGTTAGCCGGGGCCACGCAGCACCATCGAGGGAGACACGAGCGTGGAGACGTTCATCGAGGAGTTCGGCCTCATCTGGGGCGGCTTCCTCGCGACGGTCTCGTTGGCCACCGTCTCCGGCATACTCGCGCTCGTGTGGGGAACCGTGCTCGCGGCGTTCCGGGTGTCGCCGATCGGTCCGTTGCGCACGTTTGGCACGGTGTACGTGGAGATCGTCAGAAATACGCCGCTCACACTGATGTTCTTCTTCTGGGTGTTCGTGGTGCCGTCCCTTGGATTCGTACCCGATCTTGGGTTTCAGCCTGCCGTGATCGCGCTGTCGCTCTACACGAGTTCATTCGTGTGCGAGGCGTTGCGCTCTGGAGTGAACTCTGTGGGAATCGGCCAGGCCGAGGCGGCGCGGTCGATTGGACTCGGCTTTGGCCAGACCTTGACGCAAGTGGTCCTCCCGCAGGCGTGGCGCACCTCGATTCCACCGCTGATCTCCGTGCTCATCGCGCTCGTGAAGAACACCTCTGTTGCGGCTGGCTTCGCGTACGCAGAGATGGTGGCGATCTCTAAGCGCCTCACGAATCTGCACCCCACTGACGCGCTCTTCATCTTCTTTGGCATCGGCATGATGTACCTGCTCATCACCATCCCGCTGGGGATTCTCGCCGCTCGCATCGAGCGAAGGGTGGCGTTCGCGCGATGAGTGAAGCATCTGTTCTGTACGACGTGCCAGGGCCACGTGCACGGCGGCGTGACCGCGCGCTGACCGCGATCTTCACGGTCGTCTTCCTCGCGATCATCGCGTATTTCGCCTATGCGCTCTACAAGCGGGGGATATTTGACGACCGGTGGTCGGTGCTCACGGACCCGCCAAAGTCTCAGACCGCGGCCGACGTGTGGGGATCGCTCTTTCGTGGAATCAAGGCGACGCTGAGTGCTGCGGCGGTCGCCGCACCCGCGGCGCTCGCGATCGGCATTGTGTTGTCGATTTTTAGGCGTGGACTGCGGTACCGCGTGGGTCGCGCATCAATGGTGGTCGTCACCGAACTTGCGCGGGGACTTCCCGTTCTGCTGCTCATGTTCTTTGCGAGATTTGTCCTTGGCTGGGAGCCGTTCTGGTCAGTCGTCTTTGGACTTGTCGTCTACAACGCCGCAGTGAACGCGGAGATAGTCCGCGCAGGGTTGGCAGCACTTCCCAAAGGCCAACGTGAAGCCGGCCTCAGCATCGGGCTGTCGACAATGCGGACCACGCTGATCGTTGAATTGCCGCAAGCGATCAGGGTGATGCTGCCAGCGCTCGTGAGCCAGCTCGTTGTGCTGCTCAAGGACTCGTCACTTGGCTACATCGTTTCGTACGAGGAACTGCTGCGGATCATGAAGACCAACCGCGACTTCTTTGGCGATCGCTACATGATTCCGCTCTTTGTGGTGGGCGCTGGGATCTACATCACGATTAACATTCTGGTGTCGCGACTCGCGATCTACATTGAACGCAGAATGCGCACGTCCCGGCACGTGGCGCGAACACCGTCCGGTACGCCACCACTACCGGAGGGCGGTGCCGAGGCGAGGCGCTACACGGCAAACACCGGGTACGGCACGGGTGGCACCCCGGGACCCTAGTTTCGCGCCGCTCCTGCTACACTTGACGTCGCCGTATAACGGCCGCGGTTCGTAGTGCCCCGGTGAACAGGCCCGGGTGCTCCGCGCAACAATCCTTGAGAAGGAGACACAGTGCCGCTCGACGCAGCAGTTAAGAAGTCCATCATGACCGAGTACGCCACCCACGAGGGCGACACCGGTTCTCCCGAGGTGCAGATCGCGATGCTTTCAAAGCGCATCGCCGACCTGACCGAACACCTCAAGGAGCACAAGCACGACCACCACACCCGCCGCGGCCTGCTGCTGCTCGTTGGTCGTCGCCGTAACCTGCTGAACTACCTTCAGCGTGTAGACATCGAGCGTTACCGCTCGCTTATTGAGCGCCTGGGGCTGCGCCGCTAGCTTTCGCTAGTCGCACCCTGCGCTCCGCGGCCCGGTCTGTTCGCCCCCATACGGGGAGCTGAACGGCCGGGCCGTTGTCATGTCCCGGCGAGGGCCTTCCTCACCGTCGCGGCCACCCGCCCCGTAACTCAGTTCTGTGTCCAGTCGAGCAGCGATCGCATGCCGCTCGGCAGGCCCGACGCTGCGGCTCGCTGGGGTTCGAAAGTCTCGAGGGTGCGGAACAACGCCAGATCGAAGGCAACGGCTTCTTCGGTTACGAGTGATCGCTCGCAAGGCCAGCGGACGCGATCTCGCGCATCGATAGCATGGGCGCCAAACGAATATCTGTGGTCGCATTGTGCGGCACCGCCACACCCATCCGAGGGCACCATGAGTCATCTGCCAGTCATCCCCGTGCCGGAGTTCGTGCGGCGTTCGCCGTCGCCGGCGCTTGCGGGGCTTGTGCGGTCGCTGTGGTACTTGCGCGCCCCGAGTGGAGGAGACAGCGAGCGCATCCTGCCGATTCCCTACGTGCATGTGATCGTCAACCTGGGTGAGCCGTACGTTGTGGAGTCCCATGGCGGCACGCGCCTAGATCGCCGTCTGGACGGACCGTTCATCGCCGGGTTGCAGTCGACGTACCTCGTAAATCGCAATCCGCGTCTGATTCACCACGTAGGTGCTGAACTTGAACCCTTCGCTTGGCGTGCCTTTGGCGCCAGCCCGTTCGCCGATGACGTTCGCGATGCGACGGAGGCTCTGCCTGCGCTCAACGCGGTGGCGGACGGCGCGCGGCATCTCTCGCCGGACGGCGCCATTGACCTCCTTGAGGCCGCGCTCACGGACTCGCTCACCGGCAAAGCGCCCTCGCCCGTGGCCGTCGCGGCGGTCCTTGCGATCGCTGCCGACCCTTCGGCGCCGATGTCGGCGATCGCTGCTCACGTTGGAGTTCGCGCCTCGTCGCTCCCCGATCTGTTCAAGAGGGCAACGGGCACCACGCCAAAGCTTCACGCGGAGGTCTATCGCTTTCATCGGTTCCTCGACGCTGTGGCCGCAGGGATGCCGTTGCCCACGTGGACGCAGCTCGTCGCGAACACCTCGTACTACGACCAGCCGCACTTCAACCGGACGTTTGTGCGTTTTGCAGGGGTCACGCCGCGCGAGTATCTGGCGGCGCTCGGCGAAGACGGTCGCGCTGATCCTTCGTTCATTGCTTCACAAAGTGCGTGATTTTGTACAAGCGAGGAGCGGCATGCGGCTGACAGGGTGCTCACATGGAATTCTCGGTTAGCCCAATAGCGATCCTCGTCTCCGCGGTCGCAATGTTCATCGTTGGAGGCCTCTGGTACGGCTTGGTGTTTGCTCGGCCATGGCAACGCGAGGCGGGCGTGCAAGACGAGCAATTGACATCAGGTGCCGCGCGAGTGTTCGCTGGTTCCTTTGTGTTGTCGCTCCTCGTAGCGACAAGCCTTGCCTTCTTCATTGGTGAGGCAAGCGTTGGTGCTGGGGCGATCGCGGGGGCTCTCGCTGGAGTCACCTTCGTTGCGGCGGTGCTTGGAATCGTGTACCTCTTCGAGCGTCGCTCTCTCGCGCTCTTTGCAATCAACGCCGGCTACGCCGCACTGACCATGACTGCGATGGGCGCCATCATCGGGGCCATCCAATAGTGGGTCGGCACGACTAAGTGACCTGGCCTAGGGCCGTCGAGCCATCGCTCTGGTACGCTTATTGAGGCCCAGACGCAGTTCCGGGCCACCAATAAACCAACCTGCAGGCTGGTTGAACGCTGGTCATCGGTGGTGATTCGCGGGGCGTGACGTCCCGCGTGTTTCGACTGACGATCAGTGGTGAGGCGTGAGCCCCCTGTTCGGCCTGCCTGCTCCCAACGAAGAGGAGCAACCTTTCACATGGAAGGTCCCGAAATCAAGTTCGCCGAGGCTGTCATCGACAATGGCACCTTTGGCACCCGTACGGTCCGTTTTGAGACGGGCCGCTTGGCCCAACAGGCAGCCGGAACCGTTGCCGCCTACCTTGACGGCGACACGATGTTGCTGTCCGCCACCACCGCAGGCAAGAGCCCGCGCGATGGCTTTGACTTCTTCCCGCTGACGGTCGATGTCGAGGAGCGTTCCTACGCTGCCGGCAAGATCCCCGGCTCGTTCTTCCGTCGCGAGGGCCGTCCCTCGACCGACGCGATCCTGACGTGCCGTCTGATCGACCGCCCGCTGCGCCCCACGTTCGTATCTGGCCTCCGCAACGAGGTCCAGGTCGTCATTACGGTGCTCGCGATCAACCCTGACGACGCGTACGACACGCTCGCAATCAACGCGGCCTCCGCGTCGACCCAGATTGCTGGCCTGCCGTTCTCTGGCCCCATCGCCGGTGTGCGCATTGCGCTCATCGACGGCCAGTGGGTCGCGTTCCCCAAGTACTCCCAGAAGGAGCGCGCGGTCTTCGACATGGTCGTTGCCGGTCGCATTGCTGGTGACGATGTCGCCATCATGATGGTTGAGGCAGAGGCCACCGACGACGCGTTCCAGCTCATCGCCGAGGGTGCTACGGCCCCCACGGAGGCCGTTGTTGCTGAGGGCCTCGAGGCGGCAAAGCCGTTCCTCCGTGCCCTGTGCGAGGCGCAGATTCGCCTTGCCGAGCAGTCATCCAAGGAGACCCGCGAGTTCCCGCGCTTCCTCGACTACCAAGACGACGTCCTTGCCGCCGTGTCTGGTGCCATTGAAGCCGACCTCGTGTCTGCGCTCACCATTGCCGACAAGCAGGAGCGCGAAAACCGCCTCGACGAGCTCAAAGCTGCTGCACACGCTCAGCTCGACGAGCAGTTCGCGGGCCGCCTCGGCGAGATCAGCGCCGCCGTCCGTTCGCTCACCAAGAAGCAGGTTCGCCAGCGCATCCTCAAGGATGGCGTTCGCATCGACGGTCGTGGGCTCAAGGACATCCGTCCGCTCTCTGCCGAGGTTGCGGTTATCCCGCGCGTGCACGGTTCTGCGCTGTTCGAGCGTGGCGAGACCCAGATTCTTGGTGTCACCACGCTGAACATGCTCAAGATGGAGCAGCAGATCGACTCGTTCAACCCCGAGAAGCACAAGCGCTACATGCACCACTACAACTTCCCGCCGTTCTCGACGGGTGAGACGGGTCGCGTTGGTAGCCCCAAGCGTCGCGAGATCGGCCACGGAGCGCTCGCAGAGCGTGCCCTCGTGCCCGTTCTTCCTTCGCGTGAGGACTTCCCCTACGCAATCCGCCAGGTGTCCGAGGCGCTCGGCTCCAATGGCTCCACCTCGATGGGTTCCGTGTGTGCCTCGACGCTCGCGCTGCTCAACGCCGGTGTGCCCCTCAAGGCGCCCGTTGCGGGTATCGCCATGGGCCTCGTTTCCGACACCGTTGACGGTGAGACCCGCTACGCGGCGCTCACCGACATCCTCGGTGCAGAGGACGCGTTCGGTGACATGGACTTCAAGGTCGCAGGTACCTCTGGGTTCGTTACCGCCATCCAGCTCGACACCAAGCTCGACGGCATCCCCGCCTCGGTGCTCGCTGGCGCGCTTGGCCAGGCCCACGACGCCCGCATTCACATCCTTGGTGTGATGGACCAGGCGATCAACACTCCTGACGAGATGAGCCCCTTCGCTCCTCGCGTCATCGCGGTGAAGATCCCTGTTGACAAGATCGGTGAGGTCATTGGCCCCAAGGGCAAGATGATCAACCAGATCCAGGACGACACCGGCGCCGACATCTCGATCGAGGACGACGGCACCGTGTACATCGGCGCAACCGATGGCCCGTCCGCCGAGGCCGCTCGGGCAGCGGTCAACGCGATCGCCAACCCGCACGTTCCTGAGATCGGTGAGCGCTTTGTCGGCACCGTCGTCAAGACCGTGGCGTTCGGCGCGTTCATCTCGCTCACCCCTGGCAAGGACGGCCTGCTGCACATCTCGCAGATCCGCAAGCTTGTTGGTGGTGCCCGCGTGGAGAACGTCGAAGACGTGCTCGCCGTTGGCCAGAAGATCCAGGTTGAGATCACCGAGGTTGACCCGCGCGGCAAGCTGTCGCTCGGTGTGGTCGAGGAGGGCGCCGCTGAGGCTCCCGCCCAGGCTGCAGAGGACGTCGAGGCGTAAGCCAACGCTTCACCTCAACGCTTAAGCGAAGGGCGGTTCCGGAGAAATCCGGAGCCGCCCTTTCGCATGCGTAGACAAACAAGGGTCCTTGGTACGCATGTGACGCGTGTGAAGGAGATGGCCCTGGTTTTCGTCACTTCCGTCACTTGCGCCACAAGGACCCTTGGGAATCAACCGTTAGGCTCGCGGTCATGCCCCATGCACTTCCCTTGACCCCTGGACACACGCTCACCGTTGAGCAGGATCACGGCGCGGTGATTCGCCGCTCGATCCTCCCCGGCGGCGTGCGCGTGTTCACCGAAACCATTCCCGGCATGCGCTCGGCGACCATCGGCGCGTGGGTTGGCGTGGGCTCTCGCGACGAGGCTCCCCAGCACGGCGGTTCCACTCACTTCCTTGAGCACTTGCTCTTCAAAGGCACTGCCCGACGCTCCGCTTACGACATCGCGGAGACGTTCGACAAGGTGGGGGGAGAGGCAAACGCCCTCACCGGCAAGGAACACACCTGCTATTACGCGAGAGTCATCGACACTGACCTGCCCATGGCGATCGACGTGATCCTCGACATGGTGACATCAGCACGCCTCGACAACGACGACTTTGAGCTCGAGCGCGGCGTGATCCTTGAAGAGATCGCCATGAACGAGGACGATCCCGCGGATGTGGCGCAAGAGAAGCTCACGGGAGCGCTGTATTCGGGTCACCCTCTTGGCCGTCCAATCGGCGGCACGCCGGAGATCATCCAGGCGGTCTCGAGAGAGTCCGTGTGGGAGCACTACCGCGAGCACTACGTGCCGAACGGGCTGATCGTGGCCGCCGCAGGCGGCGTCGACCACGACGTCGTCTGCGCTCTCGTCAGCGCCGCCCTCGTTGCCGGAGGCTGGGAACTCGCAGACGGCGCCGCTCCGCTTTCTAGGCGCGACCCGCTCACGCCGTTCGAGGCGGGCTTCACGCCTGCGATATCCATCCCGCGGAACGACCTTGAGCAGACGCAGATCATGGTGGGGCTCCGCGCGCTTCGTGCCACCGACGAGCGTCGGGCAGTGCTTGGCGTGTACAACGCCATCCTTGGCGGGGGAATGAGCTCAAGGCTCTTCCAGGAGATTCGCGAGAAGCGAGGACTCACGTACGCAGTGGGCTCCTTCGGAGCGCCGAGCACGGAGATCGGCATGTTCTCGCTCTATGGAGCGTGCGCTCCGTCAAAAGCCGAGGAGGTCGAGCGCCTCATGGTTGCCGAATTTGAGCGAATGGCAGAAGGCGTAACCGCGGGCGAGCTCGATCGCGTGAAGGGCCAAATCGCGGGCTCCACCGTGCTCCGGCTAGAGGACTCGTATTCGCGGATGTCGCGCCTGGGCAAGGCGGAACTGGTCTTTGGCGAACTGTGGAGCATCGGCGAGGCGCTCGACGAGGTTCGCGCCGTCACTGCCGAAGAGGTCCAGGCGCTGGCGGCAGAGTTCGCCGCGGCGCCACGCTCTGTCGTTCGCGTGGGACCAGGCGAGTAGTGCGCCGGTAGGCTCACACCATGATTTCTGTTGCCGTGCTGGGCGCCGCTGGGCGCATGGGCTCGACCGTTGCTGCCGCTATTGACGCAGCACCGGATCTCGAGGTCGTCACAAAGCTCGACGACGGCGATGCCCTGGACTTCGCGGGCGCGACCGTCGCGGTTGACTTCACGGTTCCTTCAGCATCAGAGGCAAACGTTCACGCGCTCATCGACGCGGGTGTCCACGCGGTGGTCGGGACGAGTGGCTGGACGGGCGAAGCCCTAGATCGCGTTCGCGAGCACCTCACAAAGGCGCCCGGCGTCGGCGTCCTGATCGCCCCAAACTTCGCACTGAGCGCTGTGCTTTCGATGCGCTTCGCCGCTCTCGCCGCCCCGTACTTCGAGTCCGTCGAGATCGTTGAGCTACACCACCCAGACAAGGTCGACGCGCCGTCGGGTACCGCCGTACACACCGCAAAAGGCGTGGCGGCAGCGAGAGCCGCCGCGGGCGTCGGGCAATCTCCTGACGCAACCACCCACGATCCGGAAGGCGCTCGCGGAGCCGTCATTGATGGCGTTCACGTCCACGCCGTTCGCCTCCGCGGACTCGTGGCGCACGAAGAGGTGCTGCTTGGGAACCCCGGGGAGCAGCTCACCATCCGGACCGACTCCTTTGACCGGTCGAGCTTCATGCCTGGGGTGCTGCTCGGCATTCGCGAGATCGCCTCGCACCCGGGCCTCACCGTTGGGCTCGACGGCTTCCTGACGCTGTGAGGATCTTTCGCAATCCGGCGTTCCTCGCCGCCACCGCGAGCACGATCCTGCTCGCGTTCTACCTGGGTTTGGTGCTGCAGCGCGCGCTGATCCTCGTCAACTCTGACGAGATCGTCGCCAAGGCGATGGGTGTGGCGCTGCTTGTGTTGCCGTTGATCGGGATTTGGTACATCGCTCAGGAGTGGCGGCTCGGCACCACGGTGCAACGCATGTCCGCGCAGCTTGAAGACGAGGGGCGTTTGCCCGTGTTCAGCGGCGAGGCGTCGGCGAGCGGCAGGCTGTCCGACGCCGCGGCGGCAGAGGCGGTCGAGTTCGCCTCTCGCGAGGTAGAGATGGCGCCCGACGACTGGGTTGCGTGGTTCCACGTTGCGTGGGCTTACGACGCGTCTGGGGAGCGACGCCAGGCTCGCAAGTGCCTGCGCTACGCCGCTGAGCTGTACCGCGCCAAGCGCCGCTAGCCCGCTGCGCGCCTGGCCCTAGAGCGAGGCGACCCAAATGCGTTCGGCGACTTCGCCGTCGGGCCCTTCAAGCACGCGTCTTACGCCGCCAACGCCAAGCCCGGCGCCACTCAAGAACGCCTCGCGAGCGTCGTCGCCTTCGAACGCCCACGCGCGCACCTCGGCGGCGCCGGCGTTGCGAAGGGTGTCGACGCACGCCGCGAGAAGCCGCGAGGCGTGGCCCTGGCGACGGTGCTCCGGCGCGACCTCAAGCGCGATTATTTCGGTAGGTGCGAGCGCGGCGAAGCCGACCACCCGCGGGCCGTCCGTTGCGACAAATACGCGGTGTTGGCGGCTGGGCGGCGACTTAATCGCGGCCGCCCATTGCGCTTCGACGTCGTTCGCGGGGATTGCATTTGCGCCATCGCCCATCCACTGGCCCCACGCGGCGAGCTGAATTGCGCAGATCGCCTGCTCGTCGCCGGGAACGGCTGGGCGGGCGGATACGTCTGCGGTAGGCACCGGGCAAGCCTATGCGCTCATTGATTCCCAAGGGTCCTTGGGGCTGATGTGAAAGAAGTGACCAAAGTGCGGTAACAGGAGGCTCATCTGTCACTTGCATCCCAAGGACCCTTGGAAGTCGACGGGTTAGGGCAGGCCGAGCGCGCGCAGGGCGGCCGCTGTCGCCGCGGCCGCGAGCACAACGAGCCAAAACGGTGCCTTGCGCCACAGCAGCACCACGGCGACGCCAACTGCGGCGAGGCGAGAGTCGACCGTGAGCATGCCGCGCGTCGTGAACGCCTGCACGGCGAACAGTGCGGCGAGCATCGCCACGGTGATGTAGCCCGCGATGCGGTGCACACGAGGATTCTCGAGCCAGTGCTCAGGTACCGAGTGCCCGGCGAACTTGATTGCGAACGCGAGCGCTGCCGCACCGACGATCGCGATCCAGGTCCACGTGTAGGGGCTCATTCGGGAACCGCCTCTCCCGAGCGGGGACCGCGCCATCCGGCGACGATGGCGACCACGGCGGCGGCGAGGATCGGCAAGCCCGCGGGCAGTACGGGCGTGAGGGCCAAGGCCACGATGGCCGACGCTGCGGCAACCAGTTGCGCCCTACGTGGCGCTAGGCGTGGCCACAGTAGAGCGAGGAACGCTGCGGCCGCTGCGGCATCAAGCCCCCAGCGACCAGGGTCGCCAATCGCACTACCAAGCGCCGCACCCACTACCGTGAACGCGTTCCACAGCACAAAGACGCCAACGCCCGCCCACCAGAACCCATCGCGGCGCGCAGGGACGTCGTCCGCGGGTTGTGCGAGCGCGACGGCCGTTGACTCGTCGATCGTCACTTGCGCCGCCCAGGCTTTTCGCGGTCCGTTGAGAGGCCGCAACACGGGGGCGAGCGCGACGCCGTAGAACCCGTTGCGGATCCCAAGGAACGTGGAGGTCACCACTGCCGCGATTGGCGCACCGCCGGCGCCGAGCACTCCGATGAAGGCAAACTGCGAGCCGCCCGTGAACACCAACAGGCTGAGCGCCATCGTCTGCCATACGTCGAGTCCCGCGGCGATCGACAGCGCTCCAAAGCTGATGCCGTAGGCGCCCGTCGCGACGGAGACCGAGATCGCCTGCTCCCTCGCTGGAGAGCGCGGTCGGCTCACTCTGGCCACGTGAGCTCGGAGCCGATGGCGTCAAAGATCCGAGGGCGAGGCGCCGCGCTCGCGGCAGAGTCTGGAAAGGTGTCGCGAGTGATGACCCAGACCTCGCTGTCATCGACCACGGCCTCTAGAGCGAAGCCGATGCGGCGAGCGACGTTTTTGGACCGGCCGTTCGCGAGTTCGCAACGGATCTCAACCCGGTCCGCGAAGGCATAGGAGATGCCTACACGTGCAAGTGCTGCCGCAGCCTCGGTCATTAGGCCCTCGCCCTGGCGATTCTCGGCAAGCCAGTAGCCGATCTCGAGGACGCCGGGACCTTGGCGAGTGTGATAGCCAGTGCCACCGATGTATTCGCCGGTCTCGCGGTCAAAGATGCCCATCGTGAAGTCCGCTCGCGCCGTGTACTTGGCGATGAACTCCTCGACGATCTGAGTTCGCTTGTCTGTGCCGATGGGTTCCTCGACTGCCCAGGGAAGGAACAACTTGAGGTGGTCGCGATTCGCGGGGATCACCGTGTCCATGGCTGGCACGTCGTCGAGTGAATAGCACCGGAGCACAAGGCGCGTTGTCTCTATCCGCGCCGGTACTCGCCATTTCGGCTCAGCCATGCCGCCCATCCTGGCATGCGCGCCGGGGGCCACGACAGCGCTGAGCGGCGCCTGGTTAGCGCGCGGACCCGTGAGCTACGCGGGCCAAGCCGCCGCTTTGCCGTCAGCGTCGCGCAGTGCGGGAACGGGGAACGTCGCGGCGGGCGTGGCGTGAAAGTCGGCGCGCGTCACGTCAAATAGGAGGCTCTCTCGCAGCTCACCGCCAGGGCCGAATTCTTCCAACCGCGTGCCCCGCTGAGAGAACCCCAGCCGCATCGCGATCGCGACGCTTGGTGCATTCGTTGGCTCAATTGCAAGCGTCACGCGCGGAGCTCCCGCATATTCGAGCGCCACCCGCGTGAGCGCGGCAGCGACTTCCGTGACAAGACCCTGCCCCTGGGCATCCTCGCGAAGCCAGTACCCAATCTCGAGCTCGCCATCTTCCACGTTGAATCCCGTGCCGCCAAGGTAGGTGCCGTCCTTCGCGAACATTCCAAGGGTGTAGCCCTCGCCTGATTCGAACTGCGCGGAGAAGAAGTCGATGAGCCCCATGCGATCCTCGACGCTTTGTGGTTCGTTGCGAATCCACCACATCCACGGTCGCAAAAAATCGATGTTCGCGGTCGTGACCTCGTGGAGCGCAGCCGCATCGGCCCCGGTGTATCGGCGCAAGGTAACGCGGTCGGTCTCAATGCGGGTTGGTACTCGCCATTTTTGCTCAGCCATGCCGTTCATCCTGGCACGCACGCAAGGCGCCGCCGCCCACGTGGCTGGCCCCAGCGTCGGCCCGTCACCCTGTCGGTACACCCGCGTCGCTTCGCGCGCGGAAGCAGCAGTTGTGTACCGACAGGAAACCGGGGCGGGGAAGCCGGAGCAAGGACGGGGTAACGAACGGGGTGGCGGCGGCGGAGAGGTGGGCGGCAGGCACTAGGCTGACGGGCGTGAGTGAGCACCAGATCGAGTTCCGTACCGACGTCACCGTGGAGCTGGTTCGGGCCAACGCGGGGGACGCAGACGTCCTGTTCGCGGCCCGCGTTTCCACCAAGGGTGAGCAGTCTCTCGAAGACGTCGACGCCGACGCGACCAAGAGCGCCGGCCTCATCAACTATTTGATGCGCGACCGCCACGGCAGCCCCTTTGAGCACAACTCGATGACGTTCTACGTCCAGGCGCCCATCTTCGTTTTCCGCGAGTTCATGCGCCACCGCATGGCGAGCTACAACGAGGAATCCGGCCGCTACCGCGAGCTGCGTCCGGTCTTCTACTACCCGGGTCCTGAGCGCAACCTCATCCAAGAGGGAAAGCCTGGCGCGTACGTCTTCGTCCCTGGCACCCCGGAACAGACCGAGCTCGTGGAGAGCGAGATCAAGGACAGTTGCACCGCGGCCTACGAGTCGTATCAGCGCATGCTCAACGCGGGGATTGCTCGCGAAGTGGCCCGCGCCGTGCTCCCCGTGACCATCTACAGCTCGATGTACGTGACGATGAACGCACGGTCGCTCATGAACTTCCTGAGCCTGCGCACCAAGCGCGAAGACACCCACTTCCCGTCGTTCCCGCAGCGCGAGATCGAGATGGTCGCCGAGAAGATGGAAGACTTCTGGGCAGATCTCATGCCCGTGACGTACCAGGCCTTTAACAAGAACGGACGCGTGTCCCCATGACCGAATTTGAATCCCGCCGCAAGGGCACTAAGACAGTTGCGTGGATTGTCATCATCGCGCTGGTCGTAGGTATTGGCGGCGGATGGCTGCTTGGCATTCTCACGGGAGGCACCCCTGACACGCCAGGCGCGGTGTATGCGACCACGGCCAATGGCGGCTCGCTCATTACCGATGGCAAGGACACGCTTCTTACACTCACGGCGGTGGGCAACACGGTGGTCAAGGTGGACACCGCTACGCGCGCCGCGGAGCCCACGGATGCAGCTGAGTTCTTCAGCGGCTGGAACGACCAGTTCGGTGACGACGCTCGCTCCGCAATTGTTACGGCAACTACGCCCGACGGCGACGTTCAGGTTGTCGTAGAGCTAACCAACGCCACGTTCAGCCAGATCGGGTACGTCGTGACGTTCGACGCCGAGGTGGTCTCGGGTCCCGACACGATTCGCGACCTCAGCGACGTGACGCTCTTCATCGACGCGGACTAGCAGTGCCTGGGAGGGATGCGCTCGCGGTCGCCACCGTCGCGGTACTAGCCGCGCTCGGATTGAGTGGTTGCGACCCAACCACGTCCGCCAACGTCACCAATGGTTGTGCACTAGCGCTGGAGGTTGCACTGATCGCGCCAGGAGAGTCTGGCGCGGATGCCGAGCGCCGGGCGGAGACCGTGGAGCCAGGCGAGACGGCATTTGTGCAGACAGTGGATTTCTCCGGTGATGTCATGTACCGCGTCGCTGGGAGTTCTGACGAGTGGATGCGTGTTGTAGCCCGGGAGCTTCCGACGGCGATCGAGAACTCAATGCCGCCGTACGTGATCCAGGGTTCGGCGTGTCCCGAGCCGACAGAACCGCCCTCGTAGCGCGATAGGTTAGCCACATGACGTCTCCATCGCGCCCGTTTGGCGCGCTGCTCACCGCCATGGTCACTCCCATGCACGCGGACGGCGAGATCGACTTTGCGGCGACCCAGCACCTCGCAAAGTGGCTGGTAGAGCAGGGCAATGACGGGCTCGTGCTGTCAGGCACCACCGGCGAGGCACCAACCACCCACGCCCCTGAAAAGGTCGAGCTCATCGAGGCGGTCCGCGAGGCGGTTGGGCCGGACATCTACATCGTCGCTGGCGCGGGATCCAACGACACCGCCCACGCGGTTCGGATGGCCGAGCAAGCGGCTCAGGCCGGAGCAGACGGCGTGCTCGCGCTGGTGCCGTACTACTCCAAGCCTCAGCAGGCGGGGATCGTCGCGCACATCCAGGCGATTGCCGCCGCAACCGACCTTCCGGTCATGCTCTACGACATCCCCGGCCGCACGGGCATCGCACTGAGCGACCCGTCGTACGACGCCCTTGCTGATGTGACGAATATCGTCGCGAACAAGGACGCAACGGGCCAGGTTGAGGCCGCGAAGGACCGCATCGAGCGAACCGGTCTTGCCTGGTATTCGGGAGATGACCCGCTCACCCTCGAGTTTCTGCGCGCGGGCGGAGTAGGCGTGGTGTCTGTGGTCAGCCACGTCGCCTCGCCATGGCTGCGCGCGATGATCGCCGCTCACGACGCCCATGATGCGGGCCTCGCGGACGCTTGGCACGACAAGCTCCTGCCCGTAGTCGACGCCATCATGGGTCGCGGCCCTGGCGGCGTCATGTCAAAGGCCGCATTGCAAGCGGCGGGAGTGATCCCCAGCCGCGCCACCAGACTTCCGTACGTCCCGGCAACAGACGACGAGTACGTGGCGATCGCCACGTTCTTGCGTGACGCCGGCCTTCCTGTTCAGGAGTAAGAAATGCACTTCCATCCGGAACTGCCCCTACCGGAGCCGCTGGCACCGGGGACCCTTCGCATCGTCCCGCTCGGCGGGCTTGGCGAGGTTGGCCGCAACATGGCGGTCCTCGAGTACGAGGGTCGCCTGCTTGTCATCGACTGTGGCGTGCTCTTCCCGGAGGAGCACCAGCCAGGCGTCGACCTGATCCTCCCGGACTTCGCGTACATCGAGGACCGTCTCGACGACATCGAAGCCATCGTGCTCACCCACGGTCACGAGGACCACATCGGCGCCGTGCCCTTCCTGTTGCGCCTTCGCGCGGACATTCCGCTGATCGGCTCGCAGCTCACGCTCGCGTTCATCGAGGCAAAGCTCAAGGAGCACCGGATCAACCCCATCACCCTCGCGGTGAAGGAGGGCCAGCGGGAGCGGCTGGGAAGCTTCGATCTCGAGTTTGTCGCCGTCAACCACTCGATCCCCGACGCGCTTGCCGTGTTTGTGCGCACTCCGGCCGGTTCGGTGCTTCACACGGGCGACTTCAAGATGGACCAACTGCCGCTCGACGGCCGCGTTACGGACCTTCGCGCCTTCGCTCGCCTTGGCGAGGAAGGAGTTGACCTCTTCATGGTCGACTCCACGAACGCGGAGGTTCCCGGCTTCACCACAGCAGAGGTTGAAATAGGCCCGACGCTGGATCGGCTTTTCGCCCAGGCTGAGGGTCGCATTGTGGTTGCGTCCTTCTCAAGCCACGTTCACCGCGTGCAGCAGGTGCTCAACGCGGCCCACGCGCACGGGCGTCAGGTCGCGTTCGTGGGCCGGTCAATGGTACGCAACATGGGAATCGCTGCGGATCTTGGCTACCTCAACGTGCCCGAGGGCATCCTCGTCGATCCCCGCAAGGCCGACGACATGCCTGGTGAAAGCGTGGTTTACATGTGTACGGGCTCTCAGGGCGAGCCGATGGCGGCCCTTAGCCGCATCGCCAACCTGGACCACAAGGTCAAGGTGGGGCCCGGGGACCTGGTGATCTTCGCGTCGTCCCTCATCCCCGGCAACGAGAATGCCGTCTTCCGCATCATCAACGCACTCATGCGCCTTGGCTCCACGGTGGTGCACCAGGGGAGTGCGCGCGTCCACGTCTCCGGCCACGCGAGCGCCGGCGAACTGCTCTATTGCTACAACATCGTGCGGCCAAAGAACGTCATGCCAGTCCACGGCGAGGTGCGCCATCTGCTCGCGAACGGCCAACTCGCGGTCAAGACTGGGGTCGCGCCCGAGCGCGTGATCTTCGCGGAGAACGGCGTCGTCGTTGACCTGCGAGATGGCGAGGCGAAGGTTGTCGGTGCCGTCGAGGTGCACAACGTCTACGTCGACGGCTCGTCGGTTGGTGAGATCACGGACTCCGAGCTCAAGGACCGCCGCATCCTCTCCGAGGAGGGCTTCGTCTCGGTGTTCGCGGTCATCGACTCGAACAACGGCAAGGTGGTCTCCGGTCCCGAGGTGCACGCTCGCGGCATTGCCGAAGACGACACGGTATTCGACGCGATCCTGCCCGAGATCAAGAAAGCACTCGAAGAGGCCGCCCGCGCGGGCAACGCAGACGTCCACCAGTTGCAGCAGGTGGCCCGGCGCGTGCTCGGCCGGTACGTGGGCACCAAGCTGCGTCGGCGCCCCATGATCATCCCGGTGGTCGTCGAGGCGTAGGGCCGACGTTGGGGCTGGGTTTCGCTTGCCAGGCTCCGGTTGCTGGCTCCCGAGGTGCGGCGTAGCGTGGCCATCGGCGCCATCGGCGCCATCGGCAACGAGTCAAGGAGGACTCAACCAGGTATACAACTGGTCGTACTGATCGGAGGCGTGCTTGAAGACAACGCGCGTTCGACTTGCCGCGTTCGTTGCAGTAGCCGCGTTTCTGGGCGGGTGTTCCGACGCCCCGTCTGTGTCACCATCCGCGCTGTCTCCGGGGCTCGAGGCTAGATTTGACGCCGAGCTCGCGCGATCGTTGTCTGATTACTCCCGCGAAATCCTCAAAGACAAGAAGATCACCGGGGCCGAATATCAGGATGCGGACAGCCACTACATCGATTGTGTGAACGAGAGTTTTCCTGGAAGCGTGCAACCCCCCTTTTACTCGGCTGTTCAGCCAGATGGTTCGCTTGCACACGCGTTCAAGGGCACGGACGAGGATCGCATGCTCTTTGACCGGGTGGAACCCCGGTGTCTCGAGGAGTACATGGCTGGAGGCGGGATTGAGTCGTTGTATTGGGCGAGCATCAAGAACCCACAAGGTCTGCCGCTGGATGAGTTGATCGTGCAGTGCCTAGTGAAGCAGGGCCTCGTCGATCAGGAGACTTACGGCGTTGACGAGTTGAACGCGGACGCCGCGCAGGACCTCAACGAGGACACCGGCGACGGTGTCACGCAGCCGACGGAACTGGACCTGAGCAACGGAGAGGCTTTCAACTGCTATGCGTTCCAAAACTGACCAGGCCGGGTGGGCAACACAACGCGTCAGGAGGCTTTCGCCGGTTTGCACGGCCCGACGTTGTGGCTGGATCTAATTGTTGCCAACCGGGAGGCGTAGCATGGCGATGGGCAGTGAGTCGAGGACGACTCGCGTTAGATCGGAGGCCAGACGCGTGCGTGGCGTCAGGATTGTCAGCGCCGTGATTTGCGCGGTCGTGCTCGCGGCGTGCTCGTCATCCCCGCCAGTACCGTCGCCAACACCAACCCTCGAGGGCATGTCCTTCGAGGAATTGCGGCAGGCAAACACCGAATACGTTGAGTGCGTCGAGGCGCTCGGGGCAACGGTTTCGGTGACCGAGACTGACAACTTTGGGGTGCCGGACATCACCAACGACACCGCCTGGCCTAAGCTCCCCGGGGAGCCTGGCGACGCTGAGTACGAGGCAACGATCGAACAGATCATGACGTGGGACGAAGACTGCGCTTCGACGACGATCGCGCCAGTGCGTCAGGCTTACTGGCAGTCCGGGAACAAGAACACGCTCAAAACGGCAAATCAAGACGAGCGCTGGGAGGAGAAGTTGCCGCAAGTGCAGCAGTGTTTCTCAGAGGCCGGCTCCTACACCGACGCCAACACGACTCGGGACGAACTCATGAGAATCTTCAACAACGCCGACGACAACGTGGCACTTACAGAGTGCCTTCGCGATGCTCGGTTGGTGACGGAACTGGGCGGGGGATCGTTCGAGATCGAGTCCTAGCGTGTGGGCGCGGGGTGGCTCCCTGAGATTCGAGTCCCGCGGGGGTAGCGTGCGAGTCATGGCAGAGACACGTCAGCCGCGCAGTGCGTCGCGCCCGCCGCAGCGCTCATCAGGGCAGCGTTCCTCAGGCACGCCCGCGGGAAAGGGCAAGGCACCCGCGCGCAAGGCTCCGGCTAAGAGCGCCAAGCAACAGCCGCCCGCCGTGGTCCGCACGGTCGCCGCGATCGGCAGAGGGACATCGCACGCAGCGGGAGGCGCCGTGAGGTCCGTCGGCACAGGCGCTAAGGCAGTTGGCCCGGAGGTTCGTAGGGACGGCGTCGCACTGTTGCTGCTCATAGGCGCCGTGCTGGTTGCCGCAACCGAGTGGTTCGGCGTCGGAAGTATCGCAGGCACGATCATCCACGGCGCTGCCGCAGGACTCTTCGGCGTGCTCGCGAAACTACTTCCCATCGCATTGCTCTTCCTGTCATTGCGACTCTTCCGCGCACCGCAAGAGGGCCACACCAACCACCGCATCATGGTCGGCTTCCTCTTTCTCGCGCTCACCGTGGGCGGCATCATTCACATCGCTAAGGGCATGCCATCTCCAACCGCGAGTTGGGAACTTGTCATGGCCGCGGGCGGCCTGCTCGGATTCCTCGTCGGCACCCCACTCGCCACGGTTCTCAACGCCGAACTCGCAGTGTTTGTGCTGGTATTGCTTGGGTTACTTGCAGTCTTGGTCATCATCGGAATGCCCATTCGTGAGGTGATCGCGCGCGTCAGGGGCCTCTTCAACCGGTCCGACGCTGACGAGGCTGAGGAGGGCGACGAAGACCTGGATATGCCTGAGCACCGCACGCTTCGCCGCCGGGGAAAGCGTGACAAGGCGGACGCTCTGGATTCGTATGAGGCCGACGAGGCCTTCACGACGGCCGTTGCCCGCAGCGAGTTCGACGAACTTATTCACCCTCGCGGTGTGGACGCGCGCGATGCCGAGGCAACGCCCGCGTACGGCGTGCCGATGCACGCAACCCCAGCGTCGGGCCTTCCACTGCCTAACCAGGCAGTGTCGCCCTACGCGCCTGGCGAGGACTACGCGCCCGCGGGCGAGGATGTCGATACCCAGCCAACCGTCATCGTTCCCAGCCACGAGCCGCCGCCAACCGGGATCGTGCCCGCAGGGGTGCAGGGCCAGCTTGAGAACGCAACGCCGTACGTGCTGCCCAACCCGGACATGCTCGTGAAGGGAACGCCTCACAAGGCTCGTTCGGCGGCGAACGACCGCGTCGTTGCGGCGCTCACGTCAGTGCTCGAGCAGTTTGGCGTTGATGCGGAGGTCACCGGATTCACTCGCGGACCCACGGTCACTCGCTACGAGGTGGAGCTGGGCTCCGGAGTCAAGGTCGAGAAGATCACCCAACTGTCCCGCAACATCGCCTACGCGGTCGCGAGCGCGGACGTGCGCATCCTCTCGCCAATCCCCGGCAAGAGCGCCATCGGCATCGAGATCCCCAACGTTGACCGCGAGACGGTCGCGCTCGGCGACGTGCTGCGCTCCACCACGGCAATCAAAAACGACCACCCCATGGCTATTGGCATCGGCAAGGACGTCGAGGGTGGCTATGTCATGGCCAACCTCGCGAAGATGCCTCACCTCCTCGTCGCCGGAGCAACGGGAGCCGGTAAGTCGAGCTTTGTGAACTCGATGATCACGTCGATCCTGATGCGCGCCACGCCTAACGAGGTGCGCATGGTGCTTGTTGACCCCAAGCGCGTGGAACTGAGTATTTACGAGGGGATTCCTCACCTCATCACCCCCATCATCACCGATCCTAAGAAGGCCGCCCAGGCGCTCGAGTGGGTCGTCAAAGAGATGGACATGAGGTACGACGACCTCGCGATGTTTGGCTACAAGCACGTCGACGACTTCAACAAGGCGGTGCGCGCGGGCAAGGTCAAGCCGCTTCCCGGCTCCGAGCGAAAGATCAAGACCTACCCGTACCTGCTCGTCATCGTTGACGAGCTCGCGGACCTGATGATGGTCGCGCCGCGGGACGTCGACGACTCGATCCAGCGCATCACCCAGCTTGCGCGAGCCGCCGGAATCCACCTGGTGCTCGCGACGCAGCGCCCGTCGGTAGACATCATCACGGGAACCATCAAGGCGAACGTGCCGTCGCGCCTCGCCTTTGCCACCTCGTCCCTCGCGGACAGTCGCGTGGTTCTCGATATGCCCGGCGCGGAGAAGCTCATCGGCCAGGGAGACGCGCTCTTCTTGCCCATGGGGGAGTCAAAGCCGATGCGCGTGCAGGGAGCATGGGTGAGCGAAAGCGAGATTCACGCCGCCGTGAACCACGTCAAGCGACAGGCAGACCCCGAATACCGCAACGACGTCATTCAGGCGGGCTCGTCCGCGATCGTGAGCGAGGACATCGGCGACGACCTCGACGACCTGTTGCAAGCCGCGGAACTCGTCATCACGACTCAACTTGGCTCCACCTCGATGCTCCAGCGCAAGCTCAAAATGGGCTTCGCGAAGGCGGGCAGGTTGATGGATCTGCTGGAGAGCCGGGAGATCGTTGGACCATCACAGGGCTCTAAGGCTCGTGACGTATTGGTCACTCCGGACGAATTGGCGTCCACTTTGGCTATTCTTCGTGGCGGTTCGCCCGATACCGTAAGTACGCCCTACTTCTCCGACGATGCTGAGGACGGTACATGGGGGACCTCGTAGAGCTGTTCTCACAGCCCACGTTCGTCGTCATCGCCACGGCACTGCTGGTCATCCTCACGGCGTGCGCACTCTTCTACTTTTGGCGCTCGGGCAAGGCGCGCAAGGCTCACGCAGCGGCAACGCAGCGAGAGGCAGAGCTGCGCCGACAGTTTGAGGCGGTTGTCTCGTCAACTCGCGACGGCGTCATCGTGGTCACCGAGGCTCAAGAAGTCGCGATGATCTCCGACGTCGCGGCCCGCATGTTTGGCCTTCGCCGCGACGAGTCGATAGGCAAGTTGGTCTCCCGCCTGCCTGTTCGCGTCGTTGACACCAATATGCAAGACGTGGCGATCGCGTCAGCGCTTGCGCCCACGGGCGACACCCCGCGCACGGTTGGTGTTCCCGGAAGGCGTGGGGCCGACGACGTTCGCTGGCTTCACGTTCGCTCTCGCGTTGCAGACGACGGGCCCGACGGCGGTCCCATCACGGTCACGACGCTCACCGACCCCACGGGGTTGCGTGAGGCGGCAGAGGCGATTAGCCGTTCCGACGCTCAGTTCCGCAAGGCCATGGAGAACGCTCCGACGGGCATGGCTCTCGTTGACCTTGAGTGGCGCCTCATGGAGGTCAACAGGGCCTTCGCGGAGATGATGGGCTCAACTGTTGCCGCACTGCGTGGCACGCCGTTCTCTGCGCTTTCCCACCCCCAAGACCTCGCGGCAGAGCGCGACCAGCTGCAGCGGCTGTACGCGGGCCACCAGAACCGCTTCTCCGTTGAGAAGCGCTATGTGCGCGCCGACGGCAACGTGGTGTGGGCGGTGCTCGACGTTGGCCTCGTTCGCTATCCGGGCGGCGCCCCAGATCACTACATCGTGCAGGTTCGCGACTCGACAGACGACCGCATGCACTCGGAACTTCTCGCGCACCGCGCAATGCACGATCCCCTGACGGGTCTCGCGAATCGCACGCTGCTGCAGGACGTCCTCCAGCAGGTCCTCGAGCAGCCAGACGCAGAGAGCCGCGTTGGCGTCATTGCCGTTGACCTCGACGGCTTCAAGGGCCTCAATGACCGCTTTGGACACGCCACGGGTGACTCGGCGCTTGTCTACGTCGCCGGGGTGCTGCGTTCCGCGACCGCAGGCCGCGGAACGGTCGCGCGCATCGGCGGAGACGAATTCGTCATCGTTGTCCAGGATCCGGATTGCTCTAAGGCCCTGTTCGACATCGCGGGCTCAATTCACGTTGGCCTCAAGCGCCCCTTGCAGGTCAAGCGCCACCAGATTCACCTCGGCGCTTCGCTTGGAATCGCGATGGCAGACGAAGAGATCATCGCTGGCGGTGCCCCTGGCCTGCTGAGCGCTGCCGATGCCGCGATGTACCGCGCAAAGGCCACAGGGAAGTCCCGCACTGAGGTCTTTGACCCCACCATGCGTACCTCTCGCGACAGCCAGACCGCACTTGCAGCGGACCTCGCGCGCGCCATCGAGCACGGCGACCTCGTGCTCCACTATCAGCCAATCCTCGAGCTCGCCACGCGCTCCGTCGTGGGCTACGAGGCGCTCGTTCGGTGGCAGCACCCCACGCGGGGTCTGCTTCTACCAGGCGCGTTCCTCCCGCTCATCGACGACCGGAACCTCGCAACGGTGCTCGGCACCGCTCTCGTTGAGCAGGCCGCGACCTTCCTCACCCTCAGCCCAACTGACTCCACCTGGGTATCGATCAACGTCTCGGCGGATCAGCTTGGCGACTCGGAGTTCGCGGACCGAGTGCTTGGCGCCATCGGCGGCCACCACTTGAGCTCACAGCGCATCGTGGTTGAACTCACCGAGGCATCGCTCGTCGCTCCGAATACGCGTATCCGCCACGAGCTCACGGAACTGCGCAACGCGGGAGTGCCCATCCTTCTCGATGACTTTGGCACCGGCGTCTCGCCGCTCAGCTATCTGCGAGACCTGCCCGTATCTGGCGTGAAGCTCGACATGTCATTCGTTGCCGGTATCCCAGAGGACCCGGCCGGTGCGCGCGTATCGCGCGCCCTCGGCGCGCTCGCGCGCGAACTGGGCCTCGCCACCATCGCGGAGGGCATCGAGACCGAGGCGCAAGCTCAGTTCCTGTCCGCATGCGGCTGGCGTTACGGCCAGGGCTGGCTGTTCGGCGTCGCGCAACCCGCGGCGGCGGTGCTCGACGCAAAGCCGCACTATGTTGCGAGCCTTATCGACCCTCGCCCGCAAGAGCACGACGACCCGCTAGACGTCTCCGGCGCGGCCTTCGGCGCCTGAGCAGTCGGCGCCTGCGCACCGGCGCCTGAGCACTCGACACCTGCGCCTCACTTGACGCGCTGATTGCTCCACATGTAGTCCGCGAGCGGCTCGCCGGGGGACGTGACCTCGGTGGGTTCGTCGCCTACCGCGTTCGCTACGAGCTGCCACCGTGCCTTCACGGTCTTGGCGCTCAGTTTGCCTACCGCCCCGGTGTCCTTTGAGATGGGGTACACGACGTGGCCGCCGGCACGATCAACCGTTACGGCAGTCCAACCCATGTCAACCGACACCTCGTCGTCGGGAGAGACGGTGAATGTGGCGGTGGCGACCAGCCCCGAACTCGACTCGGCTACGCCAACGTTTTCGAGTGCCTGGTTCGAGATGAAGTTGCCAAGTCCGTACGCGGCCCACATGCCGTTCCCGCCAGGGCCGCCGTCAACCTTTCGGATCGGCTGGGGCACGTGAGCGTGGTGGCCAATATAGAGGTCTACCAGGCCGGACTCGGCGATCTGCGACACGATTGACACTTGGGTCGAGGTTGGCTGGGTGGTGTACTCGACGCAGCAATGGGTTGACGCGATCACCACGTCCGCGCCGGCCTCGCGGGCGTCTGCGGCCGCGTCGAGGATCGGCGTGACATCGGCGCTCGAGGCGTCGAACACGTTGACCGCCCATGGTTTTCCTGCGGGTTTGGGCAGCCCGTTCAGGCCATACGCGTACGCGATGTGGGCAACCTTGACCGTCCGATTGCCCTCGACGACGTTGTAGAACTGCACGGTTGCCGCCTCTTTGGCTGAGCGCGCCGTCCCCGCACTTCCCAGGCCAACCTTCTGGAAGGCGTCAAGGGTGGTCTCGATTCCCGCGAACCGGCGGTCAACACTGTGATTTGACGCGGTTGAGCAGCCATCCCACCCCGCGTCGGCGAGGTCGCCAACCAGGCTCACGGGTGCGCCAAACATCGGATAGCCGGAAGGCGCGGTGCCTTTGGGTGCGATGGGCACTTCGAGGTGGCAAAGGGCAATGTCTCCGGCCTTCACGAACGGAGACGAGGGAGCAAAGAGTGGACCAAAGTCGTACCCATTTCCCGACCGCGCGGAATTCAACACCGGTTCATGCGTCAGCACGTCTCCCGCAGCGACAACGGTGAACGTCACTGTTGGCATCGGCGGTATCGGAGGTGGCTGTGCAGGGAAGTCGCCGCCGTTTGTACTCCCGGTTGCCGTAGGCGCTGCCGTTGGGCTGCCCGACGCTGTGGTGACGTTGGCGCTTGCGGTGGGTTCAGCGTCGGGCACGCCCGCTAGACCCACGGCAGCAACGATGCCTGCCACTGCGGCGAGAAGGCACGCCGCGATGACAATTCCGCCGGCCTTCGATCGCGATGCGTGCGCGGGATGCTGGGCGGCCATGGACACATTATCTAGGCAGTGCTGCGCTACTCGAACGCGCCGCTAGGGTGTTGGCATGCAACGCCTGCCGAACTGGTTGACGTGGACCAGGCTCATCGCCGTGCCGATCGTGATGGCGCTCATCCTGATCGATGACGGGCGCGAGGGTGCGGCGCGCGGGTGGGCAACAGGAATCTTTGCGGCGGCAGCGGCAACCGACTTTCTTGACGGCTATCTCGCTCGTCGCTGGCATGTGGTTTCCTCGTTCGGCAAGCTTGCCGATCCGATAGCAGACAAGGCCCTGGTACTTGGCACGTTGCTGTCGCTCACGATCGTTGACCACATGCCGTGGTGGCCGTTTGTCGTGCTGCTCGTGCGTGAGGTTGCCGTAACGGTAGGGCGGATGCGCGTGAAGTCCACCGCGATCATCCCTGCGTCGCCGCTGGGCAAGATCAAAACCACACTGCAACTTGCCGCCATCGGGCTGTTCCTGTTGCCTGCGATGCCGTCGTACATCGACGAGATCGCGTGGTGGCTTCTCATCGCCTCCGTTGCACTCGCGATCGTGTCGTGGGTGGATCTCGAGGCGCGCCTCGCTCGCGCGAGGCGCGCAGACGCCGATGCAACCTGACGAGATCCTTCAGGCCGCGTCCGCTGCAGGGCTCACGATCGCCTGCGCGGAATCGATTACGGGCGGTGACGTTGTGTCCGCATTGATCGCGGTGTCAGGTGCGTCGGCGGTGGTCCTTGGGGGAGTAGTTGCGTACACGGCCGAGGTCAAGGTCAGCGTGCTCGGCGTGGACCGCGGGGTTATCGATAGGTACGGGGTGGTGAGCGAAGAGGTAGCGCTCGCGATGGCTCGCCGCGCTCGCGAACTGTTCGGCGCGTCCATTGGCCTTGCCACAACCGGGGTTGCCGGCCCAGACCCTCACGGTGGAAAGGCGCCTGGAACGGTGTGTGTTGCCAGCGTCGGGCCGTATGGGGAGACCGCTACGACAAGCCATTTCACGGGGGACAGGGAGACCGTTAGAGGGGCCGCCGTGGCCCAAGCGCTTGCCACAATTGGCGACGCCACGCGCAGTGACCTTTCCCACGGTGTAACAGGGCTGGAACACAACTGAGGTAATCTGCGTTGTGTCGTACATGATCAACGGTCAGACCATGAGGGGAGGGCGAATGCCTGTTCTGCGCAATGAAATCGGCGATGTCCTCCGTGACGCCCGCCTGTTGCAGGGCAAGACCCTGCGCGACATCTCTTCCGGTGCTCGTGTCTCGCTCGGCTACTTGTCCGAGGTTGAGCGCGGCCAGAAGGAGGCTTCGTCGGAACTTCTCGCGTCCATCTGTGACGCGCTCGACGTCCCGATGTCCGCGATCCTCCTTGAGGTGTCGGAGCGATTTGCCACCGCGGAGGCACTGCGCAACGTGCCCGTGATGCCAACCATTCCTGACACCGTCCCGGAGCTCTTGGGCACCTTCCGCGGCCGCTAATGCGCCTCAGCGAGTTCTGGGAACTCGCCGACGCTGTGTTCGGCAGGGCCTATTCCCGCACCCTGGCGCGCGAACTGTCTCTTACTGTGCTCGACATGACGCCTACCCAAGCGCTCGACGCTGGGGTGCCGCCGCGCGACGTGTGGCACGCATGGTGCGATGAGATGCAGATCGCGCTCGGCGAGCGGGATGGGCTGGATCGGTCACGAAATGTTCCGCCGCCGCGCTGACGCGGCGTGTCGCTTCCATTCGAACAGACGTTCGATTACGGTGGTGTCCACAGGGAGTTGAATCTGGAGATTCGTCCACAGGGCGATCGCGGATCGGCTCCATGTCAGTGGTCGCGACTAGCGTCGCAGGCACAGGCAGATCAGGCAGTGATGCCATGGACGATGGGACAGACAATGGCGAACCCGGCAGACCGCTCAAAGGCCCTAGAGGCAGCACTCGGTCAGATCGACAGGCAGTTCGGCAAGGGCTCCGTGATGAGGCTCGGCGAACACGAGCGTGTTGCGGTAGAGGCGATCCCCACGGGTTCGATCGCGCTCGACATTGCACTCGGCATTGGCGGTCTTCCGCGTGGCCGCATTGTCGAGATCTACGGCCCTGAATCCTCCGGTAAGACCACCGTTGCGCTCCACGCGGTTGCGAGTGCGCAGAAGGCTGGCGGAATCGCCGCGTTCATTGACGCAGAGCATGCCCTCGATCCCGAGTACGCGAAGAAGCTTGGTGTCGACACCGACAACCTCATCGTCTCTCAGCCAGATACGGGAGAGCAGGCGCTTGAGATCGCGGACATCCTCATCCGTTCAGGCGGAGTCGACATCCTGGTCATCGACTCCGTTGCGGCGCTCGTGCCCAAAGCGGAGATCGAGGGAGAGATGGGCGACAGCCACGTCGGTCTGCAGGCCCGCCTCATGTCCCAGGCTCTGCGCAAGATCACCGGTGCGCTCAACAACACCGGAACCACCGCGATCTTCATCAACCAGCTGCGAGAGAAGATCGGCGTGTTCTTTGGATCGCCTGAGACCACCACGGGTGGCAAGGCGCTCAAGTTTTACGCCTCCGTTCGCCTCGACGTGCGTCGTATTGAGACCCTCAAGGAGGGAACGGAGCCGGTTGGTAACCGCACCCGCGTGAAGGTCGTCAAGAACAAGATGGCGCCGCCCTTCAAGCAGGCAGAGTTCGACATCATCTACGGCCAGGGCATCTCATTTGAAGGTGGCATCATCGATCTCGGTGTTGAGCAGGGCTTCGTCAAGAAGTCCGGCTCCTGGTACACCTACGAGGGCGATCAGTTGGGTCAGGGCAAGGAGAACGCCCGCCAGTTCCTCAAGGACAACCCTGCTCTCGCTGTCGAGATCGAGGGCAAGATCAAGGCCAAGCTCGGAGTTGGCGCCGTTCCGCTCGGCGAAGAGTCGCAAGAGGCCGCTGTTCCGGCTGAAGACGACATCGCGGCCGCTGTGGCCAAGGAAGACGCGCCCTTCTAGCAATGACTCGCGCTCGGCGGGAGGACGCCACCACGACCCCGGCGGACCCCGCCGAGCGCGCACGCGAGATCGCACTGCGACTTCTCACGCATTCGGCGCGCTCGTGCGCTCAACTTCGCGAGAAGCTGATCGCCAGAGACGTCGAGCCGGAAATGGCCGACCAACTGATCGCGCGATACGTCGAGGTTGGATTGCTCGACGACGCAACGCTTGCCGCGCAGATTGCACGGACCCGCCACAACGAGCGAGGGCTCGCTCCGCGCGCAATCCGCATGGAGCTGCAGCGCAAGGGATTCACGGCCGCAGACATCGAGTCCGCGCTGGAACCCATCGACGACTCAATTGACGATCGCGCGCGCGAGATTGCCCGCAAACGATGGGACAGCCTTGCTGCCGTGGCCCCAGAGGTGAGGGTGCGCCGAGTCGTCGGCTTACTCGCACGTCGCGGATATGCGCCATCGCAGGCATTCGCAGTCGTGAAAGACTGGCAACGTGCCGATAAGGCAGGTGTCGATTAGATCAGCCGAGGGGAGTTAAGCATGCCCACCGCGGTGCTTCTGCTGCTCCTTGGGGCGTCGCTTGTCTCCTTGTTGCTCGTCTTTTTTGCGCGTCGCGAGGCGCACCTCACCCGTGAAGCAGCGCGTACAGAAGTCGAGGGCCTGCGCGAAGACGCCCGTTCCACGCTCGCCGAGGCTCAGCGGCGCGAGGAACGCGTGGCCCTGCGGGAGAAGGAATCTACGGCGGATCAGCGTGCCCATCAGCAATACGCGCGCGAACTCCAAGAGCGCGTGACTGTCATAGCGCGCGACGAGCGCAGGTTGGCGGACGATAAGTCCGCGCTCGAGCAACAACTGACGCGGCGCGTGGCGGAAGTCGCGGCACTGAGTGTGGAAGAGGCCCGCGCGGAACTGATGTCTCGCCTTCGTGCCGAAGCTGAGGCTGACGTCGTGATTGAGAAGCGCAGGTTGGTGCGTGCGGCCCAAAAGGAAGTTGACTCGCAGGCGCGTCAACTGCTCGTTGAGGCGATGCAGCGTCAAGCAGGAGTCACGAGCGCGCAGTCATCCGTGACCCGGATCGATCTTCCATCAGAGGAGATGAAGGGCCGCATCATTGGTCGCGAAGGTCGCAACATCCGCGCCTTCGAGGCGCTGACTGGCGTGAACCTGATCGTTGAAGAGGGAATCAATGCCGTGCAGCTGTCCTCCTTCGACACAGAGCGTCGAGAGAACGCCGAAGTCACGCTGCGGGCGCTTGTCGAAGACGGCCGGATTCAACCGCATCGCGTTGAACTTGAGTACGCCAAGGCCTTGGCCGGCATGCAGCAACGGCACCTCGACGCTGGGCTAGATGCGATCACCGAGGCCGGGATCAAAGGCGTCCCACAAGATCTCATTGTGACTCTTGGCAAGTTGCGGTTACGAATGTCCTACGGTCAAAACGTACTTGCTCACCTCGTGGAGACTGCGGGGATCGCCGGAGCCCTTGCCGAACTCGTTGGTGCGGACGTCGAGGTGGCGCGGCGCGCGGCGTTCTTCCACGACCTCGGCAAGGCCTTTACGGGGGAGAAGGAAGGCACACACGCGGCAATCGGCGCTGAGCTTGCTCGTGCGAACGGCGAAGACGAGGCAGTCGTCCACGCGATTGCGGCGCACCACGACGAGGTGGCACCCAACTCCGTGGAGGCAGTCATCGTGCAAGTGGCCGACGCCGTTTCCGCTTCACGCCCCGGCGCTCGCCGCGAAGACCTTGAGGGTTACCTAGAGCGCATGGAGTCGCTGGAGAAGCTGGTGGCCGAGCACACGGGCGTTAACAAGGCCCTCGCGATGTCCGCCGGGCGCGAGGTTCGCGTGATCGTGGAGCCGAGTGAGGTCGATGATGAAGGCGCGCAGCGCTTGGCGCATACAATTGCCGAGCACATCAGCAAGGAATTCAACGTCCCCGGAGAGATCAAGGTGACCGTGATCCGCGAACTTCGCGCGGAGGCCGTCGCCCAGTAACACACATGACTGCAACCCCCACTTACGTCGTAAAGACGCTCGGCTGCCAAATGAATGTGCACGACTCCGAGCGCATGGCCGGCCTGCTTGAAGGCGCTGGCTATGAAGCCGCCCCGGCCGGCACGGAGATTGCCGACGTTGTTGTCATCAACACCTGCGCGGTTCGCGAGAACGCCGCAAACAAGCTCTACGGGAACCTCGGGCAACTCGCCCACGCCAAGACTGAACGTCCCGGAATGCAAATCGCCGTCGGTGGTTGCCTTGCACAGAAGGACCGCGGCGAGATCGTCGCCAAGGCACCGTGGGTAGACGTCGTCTTCGGCACCCACAACATCGACGTACTTCCAGTGCTGCTGGAGCGCGCGCGACACAACGCACAGGCGCAGGTTGAGATCGAGGAGTCGCTGAAGACCTTCCCCTCGACGCTCCCCAGCCGTCGGGACGCGATCGCCTCCGGTTGGGTGTCAATCTCCGTGGGCTGCAACAACACCTGCACGTTCTGCATCGTCCCCAGCCTGCGCGGCAAAGAGCGCGACCGTCGCCCTGGAGAAATCCTTGCCGAAGCGTCGGCCCTCGTTTCTCAGGGTGCCGTCGAGATCACCCTGCTTGGGCAGAACGTCAACTCCTACGGCGTCGAGTTTGGCGACCGTGGTGCGTTTGCCAAACTACTGCGGGCCAGTGGCGAGATTGGGGGCCTCGAGCGCGTGCGTTTTACCTCCCCGCACCCCGCCGCCTTCACGGACGACGTCATCGCGGCAATGGCCGAGACTCCCAACGTCATGCCGAGCCTTCACATGCCACTGCAGTCGGGCTCGGACTCCGTGTTGCGCGCGATGCGTCGCTCATACCGCGCAGACAAGTTCCTCGGCATCATCGAGCGCGTGCGCGAGGCAATGCCGGACGCCGCGATCACCACCGACATCATCGTTGGGTTCCCTGGGGAGACGGAAGAGGACTTCGAGGAGACGCTTCGCGTTGTTGAAGCGTCTCGCTTCGCGAGTGCCTTCACGTTCCAGTACAGCCCCCGCCCGGGCACGCCGGCGTTTGAGCTGCCGGCGATTCCCAAGGAAGTCGTCCAGGAGCGCTTTGTGCGGCTGCTGGCGCTGCAGGAGCAGATTGGACTCGAGGAGAACCGGGCCCAGGTGGGCCGCACGCTAGAGCTGCTGGTGCTCGCCGGCATTGGCAGGGAGACCGGTGGTCGTAAGGACGCAGCCCACTCTCGCCTCACCGGCCGGGCTCCTGACAACAGGCTTGTGCACTTCAGCGTGCCTGAGGGCGGCGAGACCCCGCGTCCCGGCGACCTCGTCACCGTGGACGTCACATATGGGGCCCCGCACCACCTCGTAGCCGACGGAGCGCTTGCAGGCGGCACCTACGAGGTGCGACGCACTCGCGCGGGCGAGGTGTGGGACGCAGTGCAGACGGGGGAGCACAGCCATGGCAGTGACTCCGGTTGCGGCGACGCCTGCGGCACGGGTGGTTCGGGTGCGAGCGGCAGTGGCGCCGCAGGGCCCGTTGGGCTCGGCATCCCGACGCTGCGCGTCGGCCAGCCGTGACGACCCGCATTGTGTCGAACCAAGCCTTGACCAACTCGCCCACCGGCGCAGATGCTCCAGCCGTCATCGCGATCGTCGGCGCCACGGCAACCGGGAAGTCGGCAGTAGCACTTGCGGTCGCGGAGAGACTCGACGGCGAGATCGTCAACGCGGACTCCATGCAGTTTTACAGGGGCATGGACATTGGTACAGCCAAGCTCACGGTTGACGAACGGCGTGGGATCCCGCACCACCAGATAGACACCCTTGACGTCCACGAGGACGCGTCAGTCGCTCGCTTCCAGGCTCAGGCGCGCGCGGACATCGACGCGATCCACGGACGCGGCCACAGGGCAATCGTCGCTGGAGGGTCGGGGCTCTACTTGCGCGCACTGCTCGACCACTTTGACTTCCCTGGCACCGATCCAGCGGTGCGTGCTCGCCTCGAGGAGCGTGCTCGCATCGAGGGTCCAGGGATGCTGCATCGAGAGCTCGCAAGCAAGGATCCCGTGGCCGCGGAACGGATCCCCGCGCAGAACGCCAAGCGCATCGTGCGCGCACTCGAGGTCATAGAGCTCACTGGTGAGCAGTACTCCGCGAACCTGCCAACGCACGAGTACGAGATCCCAGCCATCCAGGTGGGCCTCGCACTCGACTACGAGAGCCTGGATCCACGCATCGACGCGCGCGTTGACCACATGTGGCAGTTGGGACTCGTCGACGAGGTGCGAACGCTGGCCGAACACGGTCTGCGGGAGGGCGTCACTGCTCGCAGGGCCGTCGGCTACGCGGAGACTCTTCGTCACCTCGACGGCGAACTCAGCGTCCAAGAAACGCGCGAGCACATCGCTCGCAATACCCGTCGCCTGGCGCGACGCCAGGCCCGCTGGTTCCAGCCCGACGCCCGGGTGACCTGGGTAGCGGCGCCCGCCACAGCGTCGGGCATAGATGAGGTAGCCGACGCGGTGGTCGCCCTGGCAGCAAAGCCGCACGTAATCTAGGCGCATGGCGACGCTCGCATTCACCAAGGGACACGGCACCCAGAACGACTTTGTGCTGCTGTTCGACGAGCGTGGCGAGATTGACCTGACGCCTGACCTCGCGCGGTTCTTGTGCGATCGGCGGGCTGGAATTGGCGGCGACGGCGTGATTCGCGCGGTGCGCGCAGGCGCTATCGCCGAGGGTCGCGGCCTCGATGCGTCAACGTGGTTCATGGACTACTGGAACTCGGACGGTTCCTCCTCAGAGATGTGCGGCAACGGGGCTCGCGTCTTTGCGGCGTTGCTTGAGCGGGACGCGGGAGTGGATCTGCGGGGCGGGCTGACGTTTGGCACGCGGGGTGGATCCCGCACGGCGACCGCGCTTGGCGACGGTCGTTACTCCGTTGGCATGGGCGAGTTCCGGCTCGGCTCCGCGCCCGATGGTTTCGACGCCGAAGTGTCCGCAGGCGGGCTTGACCCAGTGCGGCCCGGGCTCAGCGTTGACGTTGGCAACCCCCACACTGTTGTTGCGCTCGCGCATGTAGGCGAACTGGAGGCGCTTGACCTCAGCTCGGCGCCCGTGGTGCACCCCGTGCCGCCCAACGGCAGCAATGTCGAGTTCGTCGTGACGCTCGGTGGTGAGATTCGCGACGGCGTTGAGCGCGGCCGCATTCGCATGCGCGTTCACGAACGTGGCTCCGGCGAGACAAAGTCGTGCGGAACTGGCGCGTGTGCAGCTGCGCTGGCCGTGCGGTTCTGGGCCGGGCCGGACGCGCCCGACGTATGGGACGTGGAAGTACCAGGGGGGATGGTGACAGCACGGGTTGTTGGCACGCGCGTGATTCTCGAGGGCCCTGCCGAACTCGTCGCTGACGGCACCGTTACTGTGCCTGCGTGAAGCCACCACCTTCTTGACAGCACCCCCCGAACACACCCACCCCCTAACACACCCACCCCCGAACACACCCACCCCCGAACACTCTCCAACACGGCTTCGGCGTGTCTCCCGGCGTGTCGGCCCTGCGAACACTTACCAACCGGCGCGTCGCGCGTGTCGGCGTTGGAGGGTGTTCGAGTGCGTCCTGCTTGCGGGGGCGGCGTGTCCGGTTAGCCGCGGGTGACGCGCAGAACCCGGAAGCCCTTGGCGCTCCCGACCTTCTCCACGGCACCCCAGCCCTGCGCGGCAAGCCACGTCGCGAGCGAGTCCGCACCAAGATTGCGCTGAACCACCAGGAACGCCTCTCCGCCGGGGCTCAGCCGCGGTAGCCACTCGCCCAGCAGTTCGTGCAGCGCCGCCTTGCCAATGCGAATCGGCGGGTTTGACCAGATCACGTCAAACTGCGCGTCTGCGGGCACAGCCTCTGGCCGCGCAACGGTCACGCGGTCGCCAACTCCGGCGATCGTGACGTTGCGGCGAGCAAGATCCAACGCACGCTCATTGACGTCCACGGCCGTCACGGTGGCATCCGGGGCCGTCAGCGCCGCGGCGATCGCAATGGGCCCCCACCCGCACCCGATGTCCAGAACCGAGCCGCGCGGCGTCGGAACTGTTCGCAGGAGCACCTGGGTTCCAAGGTCAACGTGATCAGGGGAGAAGACGCCGCCGGCGACCTCAAGCGAGAGGTCTCGACCCGCGAGGTTCACACTCACCGTGCGCCGCTCGTCGGCGGAGGCCGGTTCGGCGCTGAAGTAGTGATCGGACACGCAATGAGCGTAGTGGCGCTGTGGACGGGGAGAGGCGTGTTGGCAGCGAGTGAGACAATGGAGGGTCATGTCAGAACAGCCTCTCGAAGACGAGAACCCGCCAAGCCGCGCCGACGCTGTGCTTGAGCGGGTGCTTTCGCGCGCCGGTACTGCAGTTGCGGAGGGCGGCACCGCGGCGACCAGTTACGACGGCGATCAGCTAGAGCGCGAGGAGCGAGCCGCGCTGCGTCGTGTTGGCGGCCTGTCGACTGAACTCGAGGACGTTTCCGAGGTCGAGTACCGCCAGTTGCGACTCGAGAAGGTCGTGCTCGTCGGTCTCTACACACACGGTTCCACCAAGGACGCGGAAATCTCGCTCAGGGAGCTTGCCGCGCTTGCGGAGACCGCTGGCTCCGAGGTTCTTGATGGCGTGCTGCAGCGCCGGGCAAACCCTGACCCTGCCACGTATATCGGCAAGGGCAAGGCGGCGGAGGTCCGCGAGATCGTCCAGTCCGTTGGTGCGGACACCGTGATTGTCGACGACGACCTCGCGCCCAGCCAGCGACGCGCGCTCGAGGACGTCGTCAAGGTCAAAGTAATCGATAGAACCGCGCTGATTCTCGACATCTTCGCGCAGCACGCCAAGTCCAAGGAGGGCAAGGCGCAGGTTGAGCTCGCTCAGCTCGAATACCTGCTGCCACGCTTGCGTGGTTGGGGTGAGTCGATGTCCCGGCAGGCTGGTGGCCAGGTGGGCGGTGCCGCGGCAGGCATGGGCTCGCGTGGTCCTGGTGAGACCAAGATCGAGCTCGATCGTCGCCGCATCCGCAACCGCATGGCGCAACTGCGACGCCAGATCAAGGGCATGGCTCCCGCTCGCGATGTTCGCCGCGACCGCAGGCTTGCTCTACCGAACGTCGCCATCGTTGGCTACACGAACGCGGGCAAGTCCTCGCTGCTGAACCGCATCACGGGCGCGGGAGTGCTCGTCGAAAACTCGTTGTTCGCAACCCTCGACCCCACCGTCCGTAAGTCGCGCACCCCTGATGGCCGCGAGTTCACCGTCTCGGACACCGTTGGATTCGTGAGAAACCTCCCACACCAACTCGTCGCGGCCTTTGCGTCGACGCTTGAGGAGGTCGCGCACGCGGACCTCGTGCTCCATGTTGTCGATGCCTCGCACCCGGACCCAGAGGGCCAAATCCGCGCCGTGCGCGAGGTGCTCGCGGACGTTCCCGGAGCGTCGGCCGTGGCTGAGGTTCTGGTCCTCAACAAGAGCGATGTTGCGGATCACGATGTTCTGCTGCGCCTGCGTGGGCGCCCAGAACCTACGGTTGAGGTCTCCGCGCTCACGGGTGAGGGCATTGGCGAACTGCTCGAGACGCTCGCACAGAGGCTTCCGCGCCCGGAAGTGCGCGTTGACGTGACATTGCCATATACCAGGGGCGATCTTGTCGCAGAGGCGCACTCCAAGGGAGAGGTGCTGTCAGAGAAGCACGGTCCGGACGGCTACGAACTGGTTGCGCTCGTATCCGAGGCGCTTGCCGCGCGGATGGCGGACGCACAGGCGCGCGCCGAGCGTGAGTGACAACAAGGACGCCCGGGCGGTCGCTGACCTCCTAGGGACCGCGGTCCGCGCGCTTGGCGGCGAGCATCGCGAGGGTCAAGATGCCATGGCAAGCGCCGTCGCAAGCACGCTCACCAACGGCGACCACGCGCTGATCCAAGCGGGAACCGGAACCGGAAAGTCGCTCGGCTATTTGGTGCCGGTCGTTGCGCACGTCGCAGCCACCGATGAGCGCGTCGTCATCAGCACCGCAACCCTCGCTCTGCAGCGCCAGATCTATACAAAGGACCTGCCACTGGTGCTCGATGCGCTCGAGCCCGAACTAGGCGTCAGGCCCGCCGTCGGCTTGTTCAAGGGGCGTTCAAACTACCTGTGCGTCCACAAGATGGATGGTGGATACCCACAAGACGAAGACACTCTGCCGCTCAATCTTGGGCCAACCAGCGAACTGGGAAAGCAGGTCGCTCGACTGCATGAGTGGGCGGCCGTCACCGACTCAGGCGACCGGGACGACCTCGTTCCGGGCGTGCCGGGGCGGGCGTGGGCGCAAGTGTCAGTCAACGGTCGCGAGTGCCTGGAGTCGCGCTGCCCGGCGATCGAGCGCTGCTTTGCGCAACACGCTCGTGATGAGGCGGCAAGGGCGCGCATTGTGGTGACGAACCACGCGGTACTCGGCGTGCAGGCCACGAGCCACGACATGATCGGTGACCATGACGTGCTAATTGTCGACGAGGCTCACGAACTGGTGCAGCGCATCACCTCCGCGGCAACCCACGAGCTCACCGTGCTCGCGGTCGACCGTGCCGCTCGCAACGCGCGCAGAGTCGGCGTCACAACGGAGGTGCTCGACAAGGCCGCACGCTCGCTTGATGTGGCGCTCGGTGAGGCGCACGTTGGCAGGGTTCGCAACGAACTGCCCGACGCTGTGGCCGACGCTATCGAGCTCGTCCGGTCCGCGACGCGTGGGGTGATGACGGGCGTTGCTGGGATCGAGGCCGCGAAGGAAATGCAGGGCCACGCCAAGGTCGCGACTGCCTCGCTCACCGAGGTCTTCGATGTGTGCGAGGAACTCCTTGGCATGTCCGGCTCGTACGTCGTGTGGTTCGCGCCGCGCGACGGCGAATACGGGTCAAACCAGGCAGAACGCATCCTTGCCGCTCCGCTCAACGTGGCGACGACGATTGCCGAGAAGCTCCTCGCAGAGCGCGCAAGCGTGATGACCTCGGCGACGCTCGCACTGGGCGGCAATTTCGACGCGATCGCTCGGCACCTTGGAGTCGAGGACCCGGTCACCCTCGATGCCGGCAGCCCGTTCGACTACGCGCACCAGGGGATTCTCTACGTAGCCTCGCACTTGCCGCGGCCGGGGGCTGGCGGAATCACCGAGGAAGCACTCGACGAGCTCGAGGAGCTGATCCGTGCGGCCGGAGGTCGCACGCTGGGGCTGTTTTCCTCGCATCGAGCCGCCGTAGCGGCCGCGGACGCGATGCGCGCTCGCCTCGACGTCCCCGTTCTCTACCAACTCGACGACCAGCTGCCCACGCTCGTCAAGCAGTTCATTGAGGACCCACAAGCGTGCCTCTTTGGATCAACGGCGCTTTGGCAGGGAATCGATGTGCCAGGTGACACCTGCTCGCTCGTGGTGATCGACCGCATCCCGTTCCCGCGACCCGACGACCCAATTGCCCAAGCGCGCACCGAGCTCGTCGCCGAGCGCGGCGGCAATGGCTTCATGGCGATTAGTGCGACTCACGCCGCGCTGCTCATGGCGCAAGGCGCCGGCAGGCTCATCCGCTCAGCGAAGGACAGGGGAGTGGTCGCGGTTCTCGATCCCCGTCTTGCGACCGCACGGTATGGCGGCTACCTGGCGCGCTCAATGCCCGATCTGTGGCCGACCACAGATCGCGAAGTCGTTCTCGCCGCGCTGCGGCGCCTCGACGCTGAGGCCACCGCCGCGCAATAGGCTTTGCGCAGTAGCCACGTCACCTCAAAGGAGTCTCCCCATGGCCGACGCCCCGTCGGAAGAGTTCACTCGCGGCCAGCAGGCCGAGCGGGAGCGCTTCGCCGAGTACCTCGCCCACTTTGAGCAGGGAAGCCGAGCGCTAGCCGACAAGGCCGATTCCGACGAGTCTCGCGTCTATCAGGCGACGATCGCGAACGCGATGAAGGCAATGCGAGAGGCCATCACTGGCGGCTTCCACTGGCAAGACGGCTGGCGCAAGTAACCCACCGCCTGCGTCGCGACTAGATCTTGCGCGGACGTTAGATCTTGCGCCGAAGTTAAATCTTGCGCAGCACCGACACGACCTTGCCCATGATGCGGGCGTGGGTGCCGTCGATTGGCGTGTAGGCCGGGTTGTGCGGCATGAGCCACACCTGACCGTCCTTGTTGCGGAACGTCTTCACGGTCGCCTCGTCATCGAGCAACGCGGCAACGATGTCACCGTTCTCAGCGGTGTTCTGGCGACGCACAACGACAAAGTCGCCGTCGCAGATCGCCGCATCAATCATCGAGTCACCAGAGACGGTCAGCATGAACAGCTCGCCCTGGCCCGTGAGCTGACGGGGGAGAGTGACGACATCCTCGACGGACTGCTCGGCCAGGATGGGGCCACCAGCAGCGATGCGCCCAACCAGCGGCACATCAACCGTCGTATCGCTCGTCGCATTGCCCGACGCCATGGTTGGCAGAGTGCTGACGTTTCCGTGGGTACTGGACGTGGGGGCAGCAGCAGGCGCAGCGTCGGGCAGTACTACCTCGATAGCGCGCGGACGGTGAGGGTCGCGCCGCAAGAAGCCTTTTGCCTCGAGTGCTGAGAGCTGGTGAGTGACTGACGACGTCGAGGTGAGGCCAACGGCCTCGCCGATCTCGCGCATCGAAGGCGGGTAGCCGCGGTCGGAGACCGAGGAGCGGATGGTCTCGAGAATGAGGCGCTGACGAGTCGTCAATTCACTTCCCGTGTCGACGTCGGGGAACTCGTGGACGGTGCCGCCGCTCGTGTCGCTCATGACCGCTCCTCTCCAGAGGTCCATGTCAGACCCTGCTGATGTGCTTACGCCATGACGGTAGGGCACAACGAGCAGCAAATCAAACATATGTTCGATTTTTTCTTGCGCGTGTCGCACCGCAGTGCTACAAATAGAACAGATGTTCGAACGAACAAGTGTTCGACTCGAATCGGAAGAAGGTGAGTTCCATGGCGATCTACGCTCCCAACACTCGTGTGGCACGACAGCGTCGCGCTCGGGGCCGTCGTGTGCTCGGATTGGTCGTTGTCGGAATAGCGGCCGTGATCTTCGCCCCGCAGGCCTTTGCGAACAACGAGGCGGCCACTCCCGTGCAACTCGATACCTACACGGTTGGCTCTGGAGAGACGCTCTGGTCCATCGCGGCGGACCTGACCCCAGAGGGCAGGGACGTGCGCGACACCATGGCGGACATTCAGACGGTTAACGCAATGAGCGATTCTCAGCTCAGGGCGGGGGAGCAGATCCTCTTGCCGCAGGCAAACGACTAGGGCCAACTAACGCAGGCGGCTGGCCGCATGCCAGACTCGGTGCATGCATTGCCCATTTTGCAGGCACGCGGACACTCGCGTCGTTGATTCGCGCACCGCGGACGATGGCTCGTCCATTCGTCGGCGGCGCGAGTGCCCCGAGTGTGGGCGTCGGTTTACGACCATCGAGACGGCGAGCCTCTCGGTGCTCAAACGGTCGGGCGTTTCCGAGCCCTTCAGCCGCGAAAAGGTCGTCTCTGGCGTCAAGAAAGCGTGTCAGGGACGCCCGGTCTCCGAGGACGACCTAGCTGTCCTTGCTCAGAGGGTCGAGGAGTCGATTCGCGCCAACGGTCAAGCAGAGATCAACGCGCTCGACATCGGTCTTGCGATCCTGCCGCCCTTGCGCGAGCTCGACGAGATCGCGTACCTGCGCTTCGCGAGCGTCTACCGAGCCTTTGATTCGCTTGACGACTTCGAGTCCGAGATCACGCGGCTGCGTGAAGAGGATGCAGCGCAGGGGATTGTCAGCGGTTCCGCGGCTTCCGAGGCTTAGTTCCCTTACCGCCGTGCTTGGCGGGTTTGCCACCAGACTGCGGTTTGCCACCAGACTGCGGCTTGCCACCAGACTGCGGCTTCCCACTTCGCGGCTTCGACTCCCACTGGTCAGAGTTGCCGTCGCGCGGGCCCGAGGTGCCGCTAGATCCCGGTCCGCCGCCGCGGTGATCGTGCTTGCCGGCTGACGCGGGCTTCGCACCGCGCGGCTTGGATTCCCTCTGGTCCGGTTTGCCGCCACGCTGAGCGGGCCTTCCGCCGCTTGCAGGCTTTCCGCCGCGCGGCTTGGATTCCCACTGGTCCGGCTTGCCCACGCGCTGAGCGGGCCTTCCGCCGCTTGTTGGCTTTCCGCCGCGCGGCTTTGATTCCCACTGGTCCGGCTTCGCACCGCGCGGCTTTGATTCCCACTGGTCAGATTTGCCGGGGCGTTGCTCGGGCTTGCCGCCCGACGCGGGCCCGCCGCCTGACGCGGGCTTGTCACCGCGTGGCTCGGACTCCCACTGGTCGGACTTGCGGCCGCGCTGATCTGGCCGGCCACCGGAGTTCCGTCCATACTCGCGACCCTTGTCGCCGCCCCGGCCAGCGCGCGTTTCGGGACGCCCACTCGGGGCGCGCCTGTCCTCGCGCGACGGCCGCGTGGTCGTACGGTCCGCCTCTCGCGCCGCGAGTTGCTGCTCACGATCGGCAAGTGCCTGTTCGCGCGCGATGATCTCTCGCTCGCGGCGGCTGAGTTCCTCTATCCGCACTGCAGAGTCGAACGACGAACCAGAAGACTTTGCTCCGCGCGAAGGTCGTGCGTTTCTCGACCCCCGAGGGTTGCGCCCCCATTCGCGCGGCTCGCGTGCCGACCGCGGCAACCGCGGCGCTTCCACTGGGATGCCGCTCGGCTCACTCGCGCCCGTTAGGCGATCCACCAGCGCCAGCGACTCCGCGTCCTCGCCCTTGACCTTGCGGAACATGGGCTCAACATCGGTGCCTTCGAACATTCGGTCCGTTGTCTTGCGCTGATGAGGAAGGACGAGCGTCACGATCAGCCCGGCTTCACCCGCTCGCGCCGTCCGACCGGCGCGGTGCGTGTAGTCCTTAGAGTCGGTTGGCGGATCGATTTGCAGCACGAGGTCAACGTGGTCAACGTGGATTCCGCGGGCAGCGACGTCGGTAGCCACGAGCACCGGGATTTGGCCAGCGCGGAAACCCGTGATTGCAGCCGTCCGCTCCGCCTGGGGCTTGTCACCGTGAAGCGCCACTGCGAGCACGCCAGCGGCGCGCATCTGGTCTGCGATGCGGTCGGCGGCGAGCTTGGTGCGGACGAACGCGATGGTGCGGCCCTCACGGTTGGCGATGCGGGTCGCCAATTGGTACTTGATGTGCGGCGGTACATTCAGCGCGACGTGCTCCATCTGAGGGGGCGCGTCTCCGGCGGTCACATCGTGAAGCACGGGATCCCGCATCCAGCGGTCAACGAGCGCCTCAACGTCCCCGTCGAGCGTCGCGGAGAACAGCAATCGCTGGCCATCACGAGGCGTCTGCGCGAGGAGTTCGGTGATCTCCTCCATGAACCCCATCTGCGCCATGTGGTCGGCCTCATCGAGCACGGTCACCACCACGTCAGATAGGTTCGCGTGGCCGCGCCTTGCAAGGTCCGCGAGACGACCGGGCGTCGCGACCAGCAGGTGCACTCCACGCTCGAGCGCCTGAACCTGCTTGGACATCGACAATCCGCCCGCGACGAGCCGCAGCGAAACGCCTAGGGCATGTGCATACGGCTCAAGCGAGTCATTGACCTGCATTGCGAGTTCCCGCGTGGGGACCAGCACAACGGCGAGGGGTCGGCCAGGCGTGGGGCGTCCTTCGTCGGCAAGCCGAGCAATTGTCGGCAACCCAAACGCAAGGGTCTTACCGGACCCCGTACGCGCCTTGCCGAGCACGTCGTTGCCAGCCAAGGCGTCGGCGATCGTTGCCGCCTGGATAGGGAAAGCGTCGTGGATGCTTGCGCGCGAAAGCGCCGCAACAAGCGGTTCCGGGAGGCCCAGATCCGCGAACGCGGTGCCGTCAGTGACTATGAGAGCACCCTGAGTCGCACGGTCTCCGGCATGTCGTCGAGTGCCTGAACGGCGTCCTGGGTGAGGCCGGATGCGATGTCAGAGATCACGTAGCCGAGTTCGCCGCGGGTGGCGAGCTGCTGCCCATCGATGTTGACACCGTGCTCCGCGAACACGCGGTTGACGGTGGCAAGCACGCCGGGGACGTTCGTGTGTAGGTGCGCAACGCGGTGCGAACCCTGGGCGGCGTCAACCGCGAGGTTGGGCAGGTTGACGCTGAGGCCAGTGGAGCCGTTGTTCACGTAGTCACGCAGGCGAGTAGCGACGAAGACGCCGATGTCCCGCTGCGCCTCCTCGGTAGAGCCGCCAATGTGCGGGGTCAGGATGGTGTTTGGCAGGTTCTGCAGCGCAGAGACGAAGGGGTCGCCCTTCTTTTTTGGCTCCTCGGGGAACACGTCGATGGCCGCGCCACCGATCGCGCCGGAAAGCAGCGCCTCACGCAGCGACTCGACGTCAACGATGAACCCGCGAGAGAGGTTGAGGAACAGTGCACCGTGCTTCATCTGCGCGAGCTGCTCGGGACCAAAGAAGCCGGAGTTACCAGGGCGACCGTCAACGTGCAGGGTGACGATGTCGGCCTCACGAAGCAGAGCCTCAAGCGACTCCATCTTGGTGGCGTTACCCAGAGCAAGCTTCTCCGCAGAGTCGTAGAAGATCACGTTCATGCCCAGGGCCTCGGCGATGACAGAGAGCTGCGAACCGATGTTGCCGTAGCCGACGATGCCGAGTGTGCGGCCACGAATCTCGTGCGCACCCTCCGCGCTCTTGTTCCACACGCCCTGGTGCATCGACTTGTTGGCATCCGGAAGACGCCGGGTCAGCGAGATCATCTCGGAGACGGCCATCTCCACCACGGAACGGGTGTTCGAGAACGGCGCGTTGAAGGCCGCCATGCCAAGGCGCGCCGCGGCAGCGAGATCGATCTGATTGGTGCCGATAGAGAAGGCACCGATGCCGATCAGGCTCTTCGCCTCGTGGAGGACGCGCTCGGTGAGCTGCGTCTTTGAACGGATGCCAATGAGCTCAACGCCGTCAAGGGCATCGATCAGCTCGTCCTCATCCATCGCGCCAACATGGTTCTCAACGGAGATGCCGGCGTTCTCGAGGATTTCGGTGGCTCGGGGGTGAAGGTTTTCAAGGAGGAGTGCGCGCACGTGGCACATTCTCCCGTACGGCGGCGCGGTTACCAAACCACGTTTTTAGCCCGACGCTGTGGCTGGGTCGCGCGGACCCTCGACTATTCGAGGCCAGCAGGCAGATCGCCAGACGTCACGAGCACGAGCCGGTGAGTTGGCCGCGTCATCGCCACATAGAGATCCCCTGGGCGTGCAGCGATCTCGCTTGGCTCTACGACGATCACGCGGTCAAACTCGAGACCCTTTGACTCTCGCGCATCAATGAGCGTGACATCGGCACCGGCAAGAGCCGCCGCGATGTCCGCGTGCCGGGAGCCATCGGCAATCACGGCGACCATTCCGCCACCGCTCGCAGAGAGCTTGCTTGCCTCTTCGCGCGCGAGCGTGCCTGCACGCACCGACACGTCCGCGTCGCGCACGATCACTACCGAATCGTCCACCTCGCGAGCCGCGCTCAATTCGCTCACTGGCAACTTGTGCGCGGCAGCGAACGACTGCGCCGCCCGCGCAACGGCCGCGGGGATTCGGTAGGACACCGTCAGCTCACGGAGGTTCCACGTCTGGCCAAATAGCGGATCCATCGTCTCTGGCCACCAACGCGTTCCGGCGGGAGCCGCAACCTGCGCAACGTCTCCAACGATCGTGAACGACCGCGTTGGGCAGCGGCGAAGCAGCATCCGCCACGCCATAGGAGACAATTCCTGCGCCTCATCGACGACGACGTGGCCATAGGTCCACGTGCGGTCGGCCCACGCCCGCTCGGCCACGGACTGACGCGAGACCCCGCCCTGCATCCGTCGCGCGAGGGTTTCCGCGTCAACCTTGATCATGGTGTGCGCGCCAAAGCTCTCGATGACCTCTTTGGCGTACGCGAGCTCTTCCTTGGTGGGCTTGGCCTGCCGGGCAGGGCCGCCACCTGGCATGTCACCCAACAGTTCAGCGGCCTCATCAAGGAGCGGAACGTCGGCATCGGTGAACGGAGAATCCGCGGGCCGTTCGAGCAGCGCACGCTCGGCGGGGGAGAACGCCCTGGTTGCGGCCGCCAGCAAGTGTGGCTTGGAGAACAGGTCGCGAAGCAAGTTCTCCGCGGTCACGGGAAGCCAGCACAGGTTGATTGCGATGCGGATCCCGCGGTCGTCGCGGATGTCGCGCTCAAGTTCGCGACGGTCGTCGGCGTCGATCGACTCGCCAAGCTGAGCGGCAAGCTGGTGCGAAAGGCGAGTGATCATGTCCTTGGCAAAGACCGCGCGAGCCTCGTTGTGAGGGCGACCATCGCGTCGGGCACGCGCCTGAGCCTCGCGAACGTCACCGCGACGCAGCGTCACAACCCGGCCATCAATCCGGAACTCTTGGTCCGCACGCGGCAACCGCTGGCGCTCGCGAACGGCGGCGCGCACAACGTCGGCCATCTCGAGGCGACCCTTGAGCTCGGCAACCTCGTCGCGCTCGATCGTTGACGTGTCGGTGCCGCGCACCAGCCCGCTGAGAGTGGTCGACACGGCGCCGGTCTCGCCAAGCGACGGCAACACGTGGTCGATGTACCGCAAGAACGACTGCGACGGCCCAATGAGCAGCACGCCGCGAGACTCGAGCAGATTGCGGTGGTGGTAAAGCAAGAACGCGGCGCGGTGGAGCGCAACGGCCGTCTTTCCAGTGCCCGGCCCGCCCTGCACAACCAACGCGCCGGTCATGGGGGCGCGGATGACGGCATCCTGCTCGGCCTGGATCGTCGCAACGATGTCGCCCATGCGCCCGGTGCGGCGAGCGCCGAGCGCCGCAAGCAGCGCGCCCTCGCCGGCAAGGGATTCGCCAAGGTCAGAGTCACTGAGTGCCTCGACATCGAGAACGTCATCCTCGACGGCGGTGACGACGCGGCCTTGCGTTGTGAGGTGGCGACGCTTGATAACGCCCGACGGGTTGGCTGCGGTGGCCGAATAGAACGCACGGGCCGCGGGGGCACGCCAGTCGGTAAGGAGGGGAGCGTGCTCGGCGTCGGACAGTCCGATGCGGCCCACGTAGAGGCGGTCGCCGGCAATGAGGTCGAGGCGGCCAAAGCACAGGCGGTCCTCAACGGCGTCGAGCTGCATGATGCGGTCCTCGTAGAGGGTCGCAAAGGCATCGCGCTCAGACCGGTTCTGCGGTGAACCGGAAGGCCCTGAACGGCGCACGTCTTGTAAGCGCTCGCCCGCCTCATCGCGAAGCGCGTCGAGCCTTGAGTACAACACGTCGACGACGCGCTGCTCCGTTTCGATACCTGAATGCTGCGCCGTAACGCCGCGATCGTCCTGCATTGGCATAACCCCTCGCCACCCTGCGTTACTTCGGCAGGGCAATCAGCAATTATCGCAGGATTCAACGGCGTTTGTGCACACGTGTTCGCGGCCCGCGAGAAAGGCGAGTGTCTTCTGAGCGCCGTGCAAGACTGAAGGCGGAGGTGCGATGTCCAAGTCACTCGTGTCGTGGAACCCAGAAGGCGTTGCCCTATGGGCACAAGACGCGCCCAAGGAGGGTGCCGTTCTTGTGCACTCCTTGCGCGGGTTTATGGATGCGGGGAAGTCGGGAGCCATCGTCGCGGAGCATCTGCGCGGCCTCGACCCCGTGAACCTCGCCACCTTCGACATCGACGCTCTGCTCGACTACCGCTCTCGTCGTCCGGAGATGACGTTTGCGGTCAACGAATGGACGGCCTACGACGAGCCGCACCTTGACCTCGACATGGTTCGCGACGCGAACGGTGCGCCATTCCTGCTGCTGCACGGGTTTGAGCCGGACGTGAAGTGGGAGCGGTACATCCGCGCTGTGCGCGGCATCGTGGACCGCCTCGGCGTTGGCCTCACCCTCGGCACCCATGGCATCCCCATGGCCGCTCCTCACACACGCCCCATCTCCGTGACAATTCATGGCACGCGCCAGGATTTGCTGCCGGACACCCCAAGCCTGTTTGGCACGGTGACGGTGCCGGCCTCGGCCCAGAACCTCATGGAGTACCGCTTTGGGCAGTGGGATCTCGCGGCCGTCAACGTCGCTGTCCACGTTCCTCACTACCTGGCGCAGTCCGCGTATCCGCAGGCCGCTCAGCGCGCGCTTGAGAGCATCAGCGACATCTCAGGGCTGGAACTCAGCCCCGCGGAACTTGACGAAGCTGCCGCGCGCGCCCAAGAAGAAATCGACCGCCAGATGGGGGACTCTGACGAGATTCAGGGCCTCGTTGCGGTGCTCGAAGAGCAGTACGACGCCTTCGTCGAGTCCCGCGCTACGGGCATGCCCGTTGAGGGAGAACTGCCTTCTGCGGACGAATTAGGGGCCGAATTCGAGAAGTTCCTCGCACAACAGCGGTGGGATCAGCCCCCTAACGCCTAACTTGTGTCATGCTTGTACCTGGTTGAACGTAGTGTGCAAGAACCCGGTCTGGATTGACTTGGGACGCGGCATTGCTGAAACGGGCTGTAGCGCAGTGTTACAGCCTCCCGTCCCGGGCAGTACAGATAGGAAAGTTCATGGCACAGGGTTCTGTGAAGTGGTTCAACGCTGAAAAGGGCTACGGCTTCATCGCGCAGGACGGCGGCGGCGCCGACGTCTTCGTTCACTTCTCCGCAATTGAGTCTGACGGCTACAAGAGCCTCGAAGAGGCACAGCGCGTCGAGTTCGAGGTCACCCAGGGTCCCAAGGGTCCCCAGGCAGAGGCGGTTCGCCCCCTCTAAGTCACTCGACTTATAAGTCAATCGACTTCGCAATGGCCGCTTCCCTTTGGGGAGGCGGCCATTGTGCTTCTCACGTCCAGTGTGCTTCTCACGTCCAGTGTGCTTTTCACGTCGAGTGTGCTTTTCACGTCCAGTTGGTGTCCACGCCCGTCGGCAACGGGGCCGACGCCGCGTACCGGCGAAGGTGGTCGGCGATACCTGGTTGCGGCCCGGCTGTGGCGACGAGCACGACGTTTCCCCTGCGTTTGCGCTTGAGCACGGCATGTTCGCCGACGGCGATGACGGAACCGAAGGCTGACCTCGCGGCGACAACGTCGGCGCTTGGTCTGGGAATCGTGGGAGCCACGGCCGCATTGGCAACCACAAGTCCGCCTTCACGCAAGCAGCGGCGAGCATGAGCCCACCACTCGGCGCCCTCAAGGTGGCTCGGCACCGAGTCGCCACTAAACGCGTCGCGCACCACAAGGTCAAGTGTCGCGTCCGCGCGTTCGGTGAGCGCCACCAATCCATCCTGTGCCCGCACCCGCAGGCGAGGCGCTCGCGGAAGGTCCCACCAGCGTCGGGCAAGCTCAGCCAGCTCGGTATCCACGTCAACGGCAATGTGCCGGGACTGTGGGTGCGCGTGCGCAAGGTGGCGCGGGAGCGTGCAGGCCGCGGCTCCCACGTGCAGCGCCAGCCAGCCGTGCGTCTCAAGGGTGCCATCCCACGCGGCGATCGCAGCGGCCTCGTGGCGCATGTACTCAAAGTCCAGCCCGTAGTCCGCCCGCAGGCTGGAGGACGGAACCCCATTGACGTAGACAGTCACCGATCCATCAGGCTCGTCGGCGAGTTCGGCACTGCCCGTGGCGATAGGAATTGGCACTCCGCGAGGCACTCCAGGCGCAATCGCGCCACTGTGCGGGGAACGACGAGCGGCGGCCACCCGTTGACCATAGTCGTGAGGGGTGGCAACACAGCGTCCGGACAACCTAGACTGGAGCCACTACGCGTGAAGGGAGGTCGCTATGCCGCTTTCAGAGTATGAACAACGTGTGCTTGAGCAGATGGAGCGCGACCTCGGCGCGGATCCCAAGCTCACGTCGGTGATGGCGAAGACGTCGCGCCCGCGCGGTCGCTGGACGTTCGTATTCATCGGAATCGTGGCTGGCCTGGGTGTGCTGGTGTGGGGCGCAATGGCGAACCTGCCGGCCGTGGGAATCCTGGGCTTTGCGCTCATGCTCGCGGCGGCGCTGTGGGGGATGCTCGCGCCAGCCAAGACCGCACCGGTAACTGCCGTGGCAAACGACGCTGAGGGCAAGTCCCCATCGGCGGGCAAGGCTAAGCGCCGTGGCTTTATGAGTCGTGTTGAGGAGCGCTTCGAGCGCCGACGCGATCAGAACGACTTCTAACCGCCTCGTTCGCCTCCTCCACAACAGCCTGCACGTTCGCGTGCAATGACTCCTCGTCAAACGCCTCTTCGGCGCCCGAGGGCGGCGCGTACCGGTAGTCGCTTACGGCGTCGCGCAGGGTGGCAAGCGAGACCTCGGCGGCACGGGTGAACGGAGCCGACGCTGCAGCCATGTCATGCGTCAAGCGTTCGGCGGCCTCAATAGGCGTAAGTGACGGCGACCAGCGCATCGATTCCGGCAGGCGTGAGCGCAGAGACTCCCATGCGGCCTCAGGGCCGTGGTCGCTTGCGTGAGCGGCCGATCGGCGGCGCAAAGCCCAGAAACCAAACCCTGCCGCGATCGCGAGTACGGCGACGGCGACCAGAACAAACCACGAGACCCCGCTGTCCGCCGGAGTGTTGGCAGGGTTCGCTGTGGGGTTAGCCGTGGGAACGTTGGGGCCGGTGCTCGGCACCGTCGTGGGAACCGCGATGTTTGACGGGATTGGAATGGAGCCGGGATCTTGGCGCTGGACCGTATACGACGGTGCCGAGCCGGTCTGGACTGCAGGGGTGGGTTCAAACCGCACCCAGCCCTGCCCGGGGAAGTACAGCTCCGGCCAAGCGTGCGCGCTGCTTCCCTTGACTTCCCACACGTCGTCATCGGTGAGCTGGCCTCCCAAATAGCCCATGCCCATCCGGGAAGGGATGCCAAGCGATCGCGCAAGCACCACCATGGTGGTCGCGAAGTGCACGCAGTATCCGCGACGGTCATCGAGGAATGTTGAGACGGAATCGCCCTGGCCGGGTGACACGGACGTGTCGTACGTGAAGTTGCCGCCGCTGCGCAAGTAGTCCTGTAGCGCAACGGCCTGTTCGTATCGGTTGGTTGCGTCGGCGGTGATGTCTTTGGCAAGCCCGGTGATGCGGGCGGTGTCCACGGAGGTGGGGATCTCGGTGTATTCGGGGCCTGGCGTTTGAGAGCTGGTCCCGATGAGTTCTTGGGAATTGATGAGGGAGTCCGCTGTGAAGTAATCGAGCGCCGCAACGATCGACAAACTCATGCCCTTAGTGCCATCGCCTTGAGTTGTCGCCTCGTCGAGCGACGGCGAGTATTGCCAGGAGTCATCGACGTCCACCGACCGCGGCACCGTTGGCAAAGGCAGATTGCGTTCGGCGGCGCCGGAGATGTCCAGCGACAAAATCACCTTGTCTTGGCCCTGCCAGTCATTGATGTCCTCGGGCCACAGCACGCCGTCTCCGGCAGGGACAAGGTCCGTTGGATCAGCATTTTCCCGAGTCCAACCGCTGCCATCGAAGTCTCGAAGCGTGTAGAAGCGGAAGACGTCAGGGTGCGCGCCGGTAGACACGTAGGTCATGACGATTTTGGTGGAATTGACGGTCAAGGAGTTACGCAGGTCGAGCGCAAGGTTGAGGCGGGTGGACGTCTCCAGGGCTGACGGCGCATTAAACCGAGGAATGGCACCCCAGCCGTTGCCGCCAAGCGCGGCAGGAGCCACAAGTACGGTCGCTACCAGGGCCGCAACGGTCGCTAGCGCGGCACCCATAAGGGGCGCAGAGCGCGATGTCACTGCCGGTGATCGGGCCGCACCCATGGCGACCATCCAGCACGCAGCTGTCGCGAACAGCGCCCACATGGGTACTTGGTACTGAAGGAAGATGGCCGGAGTCCACGGAAGTAGCAGAACCACTCCGGACACCGCCACGGCACGCCACGATGCCGCAAGGTGGTCTGCGACAAGAAAGACTGCGACGGCGAAACCGGTGAGCAGGGAAACTAGTTCCGTTGTTGTGGCCGCAGGGGCTGCCGTTTGGGTTGCGTACTCTGCGCCATTGATAAAAGCCTGCCAAAGGTCGCCGATCGCGGACGGAGTAGGCAGCAGGTAGCCCTGACCCTCCTCGTCGACGGCGAACAGCGGAACCATGGTGAAGATCGCGGCCGCGATGGTGGCAAACGTTGGCAAGAAGCGCGAACGCGTAGCCGCGCGAACGCCAAGGTTTGCCGCGGTGACAATGAGCAGCACAAGAGCAACGGTCCGCAACCAGCCGGCGCCTTCGAGGAGCGTGCTCAGGGCAAACATGGAGAAAAAAGTGCCAAGCGCCATCAGCGCCGTGACCGTCCAAGGGGTTCGAGCGGTGGTCATTCGATCTCACCTGCAGACAGCAGCGCGGTCCACACCGCGGTGAGGTCGCTCGTGGTCGCCACGGTTGCGACCCGCCAACCCGCGCGACGCAGGGCGCGAGCGGTGTCACGCGAGGCCTCAGTTGAGGCAGCAGTTGTACGTACCAGGGCCCACGCCCGTCCCGTGTCGCCAATCGGGACCAGCGCCTCGAGGGCCTCAGCCTCCAGCGGCTCCACGATCGCCACGATGACCTCGCCGTGGGAAGCGTCGTGGCTCGCCTGGCGCGCTGCTCGTGAAATCTGGGTGGTGGCGGCCGCTGCGCTTGGTGGAGGGACAAGATCGACTGTCTGGTTTAGCAGCGAGGCTCTGCCAGCCTCGGTGCCGTGTTCACCGAGGTGGCGGGCGGCATCGGGATTGAGGCCGGCGCCCAGCAGGCGAACGGGGTGGCCGGAGTTGAGCACAGAGAGGGCGATCGAGGCGCCAGCGGAGATCGCCCACTCCAGAGCTTGAGGCTCGCGCGGAAGGTCCAAGAGCACCGTCGCGGGTCTGCGGCCGGCGCGCTCATCCGATCGCACCAGCATGGTTCCGCGCCGAGCAGACGATGCCCAGTGGACCCTGCGCATGTCGTCGCCTTCGCGGTAGTCGCGAAGGGAGGCGTCGTCCGGGGAGGGAGTGCGCGCGCCGAGTACAACGCGGTCGGCATGCCCCATGAGGGCTCCCGCGGTGCCGGAAAGGTCAATCACGGTTGGCCAGACGGGCACGAGTTCCGCGTCGCCAACGGCCGTGTCTGCCCACACCACGCCAAACGGGTCAGACGTGTGCACAAGCGCAGGGCCAAGCGGCCACCGGCCGCGCTTCGCGGGCAACAATGAGTAGGTCAACGTCAGCGAGGTTTCAGTGCGGACCACGGACGCCTTGGTCCCCATGCCGCCGGTGAGCTCCGCCGCTGCTTGTTCCCGGATGTCCAGAGATTGGGTGACCGCTCGCCGCCAACTCGTTGAACGCGAGCCGTCCGATTGGATCGTGACGGTGACAGTTCCGGGAACCCCCGCGGTGAGGGGATGGGGGGTGACTTCGCGGCGCGCATAGGGGAAGCGCGACACAAAGGTGTTGACGGAGAGCAACATCCACACGCATGACACCGCGAACACGGCAACCATGAAGACTCCGCAATAAACCAGGATGGGGGTGGCAAGGCCCACGCCGAGCGCCCCAAACACCACACCGGCCGTGCCGAGTCCAACGCCCCTCGCGCTAAACGCGGTAGACGTGCGGCGACCACCTGCTCCGTTCACGAAGTGACCGTGCTGTGCTCCACTGCGCGCTCACGCGGAGCGGGAGCGTCTCTCGCTTCCGTTGGCACTGAGGTACGGGTAACCGTCTCGCGCATGATGATTTGGGTTGTGCGTCCCGCGAGCCTCGATTCGGTGCTCGCGATGAGGCGGTGTGCGAGCACGGGAACGGCAAGCGCCTTGATGTCATCAGGAAGCACGTGGTTACGGCCCGCCATCGCGGCTCGCGCCTTCGAGGCGGCGAGTAGTTGCAGCGCGGCGCGTGGCGACGCGCCAAGGCGGAGGGCCGATTCCCCTCGCGTCGCGGTGACGATGTCCACGATGTACTGCTTGATTGCCGGAGCGACATAGACCCTGCGTGCAACCTCGACCGCGCGCGCGAGCTCTTCGAGCGAGGCCACCGGGCGGATGAGCGACAACGGGTCCGCCCCGTCGTGAGCCGCAAGCATCGCCATCTCGTCGCGTGCCGTGGGGTAGCCCACGGACACCTGAGTCATGAAGCGGTCGCGCTGCGCCTCGGGCAGCGGGTAGGTGCCCTCCATCTCGATGGGGTTCTGCGTTGCCACCACCACAAAAGGTGCGGGAAGCGGGCGCGTGACGCCGTCAACCGTCACCGAGCGTTCCTGCATTGACTCGAGCAGCGCGGCTTGCGTCTTTGGCGATGCGCGGTTGATCTCATCCGCGATGACGACGTTCGCGAACACGGGACCCGGACGGAACTCGAAGCGGTGGTCGTCGCTGCGGAAGATCGACACGCCCGTGACATCGCTGGGCAGGAGGTCTGGGGTGAACTGGATTCGGCCAACCGAGCCGCCAACGCTCGCCGCGAACGCGCGGGCGAGGGTCGTCTTGCCAACACCGGGCACATCCTCGAGCAACACGTGGCCCTCGGCCAACACGGTCGCGAGCGTTGCCGTTATCGCGGTGTCGAGACCGGCAAGCACGGTCGAGATCGAGGCATGTACGCGGGCCGTGAGGTCCGCGACGTGTGCGAGGTCTTCGGTGGTCGGTACCGAGTTCGTCATGACGCTCCTTCGCTGTCGTGGTTGAGCCTATGCGACCCGACCCCAGTCATCCCAACCGCGAGAACTCGGGCGCGCGCACGCGTCGGCAACCAGAACGCGCGAAGTGGCGAAATCGTTGTGAAATCTGACACGAAGTGGAGGGAAGTGGAGTAAAGTGGGGACATCTGGCGAGTCGTGGCGCTGAAAGGGGTTCCGTGGTGTCGGAACATGGACTGGGTCCCACAGGGGTCTTCCTCGGCACTTTCACGCCCAAACTCGACGACAAAGGTCGCCTGATCCTTCCCGCGAAGTTCAGGGGGCGACTGTCATCCGGCCTCGTGATGACTCGCGGGCTCGACCGCTGCATCTTCGTGTTTCCGATCGACGAGTTCAACGCGATCCACGACCGGTTGCGCAAGGCCCCGCTTGAGAACAAGAACGCGCGCGACTACCTGCGCAACTTTCTTGGATTCGCGAGCGACGAGATTCCAGACAAGCAGGGGCGCGTGCTCCTGGGAGCGCCGTTGCGCACCTACGCCGGAATCGACCGCGAGGTCGCGGTCGTTGGGCTTGGTTCGCGAGTCGAGATCTGGGACCAGCAGGCGTGGCAGGAGTACCTCGAACGAGGCGAAGACGATTACGCCGCGACCGCGGCAGAAGTTTTTCAAGACATGTAACGCGTGACATGCATCGCGGCCTCCTCCCGCGCGACTCTGACGGACTTCCCCCCGACAGAGAGCCGGAGGGAGACCGGGATGGATGTCACTGGGAGAGGAGGGATCGATGAGCGCATCAGCTCGGCACACGCCAGTCATGCTTGACCGCTGCGTCGAACTCCTCGCTCCCGCCCTCGCACACCCAGGCTCCATCGCGATCGACGGCACCCTCGGAATGGGCGGCCACACAGAGGCGATCCTCTCTCGCTGCCCTGAGGCGAAGGTCGTTGGCATTGACCGCGACCCGCAGGCGATCGCGCTTGCGTCGCAGCGGCTCGCGCCGTTCGGCGAGCGATTCGTCGCCCACCACGCCGAATACGACGACATCCAGGGCGCCCTGCAGGCCGCAAGGGCCGACGCTGCGGACGGCATTCTTCTTGACCTTGGGGTTTCCTCGCTACAGATTGACGAAGCCGAGCGCGGCTTCTCTTACGCGCAAGACGCTCCGTTGGACATGCGCATGAACCCGCTTGACCCCGTGACCGCGGCGGACATTCTGCGGGAGGCTGACGAGGCGGAACTAGCCCGCATCCTGCGTGAATACGGTGAGGAGCGGTTTGCGCCGCGAGTGGCGCGGGCGATCGTGCGCCGTCGCGCCGAACAGCCGATCCTGCGTAGCGGCGACCTCGTTGACATCGTGCGCGCCGCGATTCCTGCGGCAACCCGCACCCCGGGATCTAACCCCGCAAAGCGCACCTTCCAGGCCTTGCGCATCGCGGTGAACCAAGAACTTGACGTTCTCGAGCGCGCGCTGCCACGCGCTGTGGCCGCAACCGCAGTTGGCGGTCGCATCGTAGTGATGTCGTATCACTCGCTCGAAGACCGGCTTGTGAAGCGCGAGTTTGCCGCAGGCGCGGAGAGCTCCGCACCAGTGGGCCTGCCGGTGATTCCCGAGGACGACGCTCCATACTTGCGCCTCCTTACCCGCGGAGCGGAAAAGGCGCCGCTTGCCGAGGCGGAAGTGAATCCCCGTTCAAAGCCAGTCCGGCTACGTGCGGTCGAGCGCCTCCGTGCTACCCCCGCGTCACGCGTACGGAGGGCAGCATGAGCGCCGCCCCCGCGCGCCACCCGCGACCCATTTCTCCAGCCGCTCGTCCCAGCACCCGCACCGCCCCCAACCGTGCTCAGCCAAGCGCCCGCACCCAACCGAGCACCAGAGGCAAGGTCAGCAGCGCGGCCCAGCCGCAGCGTCGGGCAGTGCCAACGCCCGGCGTTCGCCCGCACCTGCGCGCAGTGGCCGCCCCCGAACAAGCGCGCTCGCTTGTTCCCTTCGCATGGCTGTGCGCGCTGATCGTGATCTCGGCACTGGGCGCCGTGCTGCTCGTCAACACCTCGATGGCTGGCGGTGCGTACCAGCGCCGTGACTTGAAGATCGAGATCGCCAACCTTCACGAGCAGCGCGCGGCGCTCGTCACCAAGCTTGAGCAGAAGTCGGCGCCAGAACGGCTCGGCTACGACGCGCGGGTACTCGGAATGCGGCCTGCAAAGCAGTTTGGGTTCATATCCTTGGCGGACACCGTCGTCATCGAGTCTGGGAGCAAGTGATGGCCGCTGCACCGCGAGTTCGCATAGGCGACCCGGTCAAGCGACAGCGCCTCATTTCGCTCTTCGTCATCGCGCTGCTGCTCGTGTTCGCAGCGAGGCTCGTGTTGATCCAGGGAGTGCGGGCTGACGAACTTTCAAGCCAAGCGCTCCAAGAGCGCCTCATCACCAAGGAAGTTTCGACTCCGCGAGCAGACATCGTTGACCGCAATGGAGTGGTGCTCGCGACAACCGTCGATCGCTATCACATCGGTGTAGACCAGACGATGCTCGCCGAGTGGGTGCGCACGGACAACGGCACAGTCACAGCCAAGGGGCCGCTCGACGCCGCGGAGATCCTTGCGCCGATTCTGGGACTGGACGTGGACGAGCTCAAGGCGAAGCTCGTTGGCGACAGCACGTGGGTCTACATCGCAAAGGACGTCACCCCTGAGGTGTGGGACCTCGTCGATGCTGAAGGCATCAGCGGTGTGCAGCCAGAGCCCGTGAGCGAGCGCATCTACCCCAACGACGCGATTGCGGGAAACATCATTGGTTTTGTTGGGGGCTCTGAGAGCGGGCCGGGAACCGCGGGACTTGCGGGCATTGAGCTCGCATACCAGGACATTCTCACCGGAACTCCCGGATCCATCACGTACGAGGGCAACGGCAGCGGCATCCTCATCCCCACGGGCGTGCATGAGGAAACCGCGCCAATTCCAGGAAAGACCGTTGTCACCAGCTTTGACCGCGACATCCAGTGGTACGCCCAAGACCGGGTTGCCAAGGAGCTGAAGGCCACGGGCGCCTCGCGCGCGACGATCGTGGTTGCCGACGCCAAGACGGGCGAAATCCTCGCTCTCGTTGACTCGCACAGCGTAGATCCCAATGACCCAGGCGCCACCGACGTGAAGGACCGTGGGTCGCGGGCCATCTCCACGGTCTTTGAGCCCGGCTCAACGGCAAAGGTCATCACGATGGCTGCCGCAATCGAAGAGGGCGTCGTCACCCCTCTCACCAAGATCAAGGCGCCGTTCAGGTTCACGACGGACAACGGCCAGCAGTTCAAGGATTCTCACGACCACGGCACCCAAAAGCTGACGGTCGCCGGCGTACTTGCGCAGTCGTCAAACACGGGAACCGTGCAGATTGGTTCGCTGCTCACTCCCAAGCAGCGCTACGACTATCTCACCGCCTTTGGCCTTGGCGCGAAGACGAACGTTGGACTTCCCGGAGAGTCAAACGGCATTCTCACTCCGTACAAGAAATGGGATGGCCGCCAAAAGTACGCGGTGCTGTTTGGCCAGGCATTGTCGGTGACGGCCATGCAGACCACTCAGGTGTTCCAGACCATCGCGAACGGCGGCCTCCGTTCGCAGCCCTCGATCGTCAAGGGCTACATGGATGCCAATGGCAACTTCACCCCGCGCGAGGTTGCGGAGCCAACGAGGGTGGTCTCGGAGAAGACCGCGAACACCGTGATGACCATGCTCGAGACCGTGACCCAAGAGGGCACCGGAACGCTTGCCAAGATTGACGGCTACCGCGTCGCGGGAAAGACCGGAACTGCCCAGGCCAATTGCGCTGACGGCAGCTTCAACTGCATCGTCGCCTCGTTCGTTGGCATCGCGCCCGCGGATGACCCGCGTATCGTCGTCACCGTGATTCTGTACGACCCCAAGAGCTCGATCTGGGGTGGCGAGGTCGCGGCCCCAATCTTCAAAGACGTCGCGACCTTCGCTCTCCAGGAGCTTCGCGTGCCGCCGTCCGGCGAGAAGGCGAACCTGTACCCGACCACCTGGAAGTGACGATGCCTGACATGGCCCTGCGGCCGTCTTCGGTTGCGGCGCGCACCCTCACGGAGGTCGCTAAGCGCACGGGCGCCTCCTTATCACTGCCCGACGCTGGCAACAGCCAGGTGCGGGGCGTCACCGTTGACTCTCGCGACGTTGACCACGGCGACCTGTTTGGAGCCCTCCCGGGCTTGGTGGTGCACGGTGCGACGTTCGCGCAGGCCGCTGTTGAGGCGGGGGCGGTGGCGATCCTCACGGACGCGGAGGGAATGGGGCTGCTCGCCGCCGATGAGGCTTTTGACAAGACGGTTCCCGTATTCATCGCCGAACTCCCACGCCATGCGATCGGGGAGGCGGCGGCTCTTGTCTACGGAGACCCTTCGCGTGAGCTCACCCTGATCGGCGTGACCGGGACGAACGGCAAGACGACTACCAGCTACTTCATCGATTCCGCGCTCGCAAAGGTCCACGATTCCCGCGGCATCCTCGGCACCGTTGAGTTGCGCGTCCGCGATCAAAGCATTGAGTCTCCCCGCACAACGGTTGAGGCCCCCGTGCTGCATGGCCTGCTGGCGCGCATGCGGGAAGAGGGCGTGACTGCGGCCGTGACCGAGGTGAGTTCGCACGCGGCTGCGCTGGATCGCATCGCGGGCGTGGACTTTGCGGTTGCCGTCTTCACCAACCTGCAGTGGGACCACCTCGACTTCCATCACACGATGGAGGGCTACCTTGGCGCCAAGGCGCGGCTGTTCGAGCCTGGCAGGTCACGCAGGGGAGTCATCAACATCGATGACGAGTGGGGACGCAAGCTCGCTGAGCGGGTGACCATTCCCGTAGAGACGGTTTCCACACGGCCCGACGCCTCGCTTGAGGCGGATTGGCGCGTCACCGCTGCGGATGTTGGCTTGGACGGGGTTGGCTCTACCTTCACGTTTACTGCTCCCGATGGCACGCAGCACACCGCGCAGAGCCCGTTGCCGGGACTCGTCAACGTCTCAAATGCGATGGTCGCGATTGCCGCAGCGCATGCGGCAGGGGTGCCGCTTGAACTCGCGATCGAGGGCGTTGCCGCCGCGCACGCCGTTCCAGGCCGCATGGAGCGCGTGATCGAGCGCTCGGAACTGGATCCGCTGGCGATCGTGGACTACGCCCACACGCCGGACGCGCTTGACCTGGCGCTACGAGGCGTACGCCCCATCACTCCGGGCAAGCTGATCCTGATCTTTGGGTCTGACGGTGATCGCGACCGCGGGAAGCGGCCCGTGATGGGCGAGATTGCGGCTCGGCTTGCCGACGTCATTGTCCTGACGGACGAGAATCCTCGTTCCGAGGAGCCTGCCGCGATTCGCGCAGCAATTCGTGACGGCATCGCCAACGAGCGGCCGGATCTCGCTGACGTGCACGAGGTAGAACCCAGGGTTGCGGCCGTCGAATACGGGCTGCGGCTTGGCGGGCCAGGGGACACCGTCATCATCACGGGCAAGGGACACGAGCCAACCCAGGAAATCGCAGGCGTGTTCTATCGGTACAACGACCGCGATGCGTACCTAACAGCTCAAGCTCGCATCACGGCGGAGCGCGAGGCAACCGGAGGGGCCTCATGAGGCCCCTCACCGCGCAATGGGTTTCCAATGCCGTTGGCGGAACCCTCGCAGCTGACGTTGATGCGGTGGTCACGAGCGTCGTCAAGGACTCTCGAGAGGTGGCGCCGGGTTCGCTCTACGTCGCCTTCGTTGGCGAGCGAGTCGATGGACACGATTACGTTGCCGCGGCCGTCGACGCGGGAGCGGCGCTGTGCCTTGTGCAACAGCATGTTGACGCGCCTCACGTGCTTGTAGATGACGTGGAGATCGCGCTTGGCGCCCTTGCGCGCGCGTATCTTGCGCTGCTGCGTACTGAGGGCGAGATCACGGTTGTGGGGATCACGGGTTCAAACGGCAAGACCACAACCAAGGACCTGCTTGCGCAGACCCTGCCCAACGCCGTCGCCCCTGTTGGCAGTTACAACAACGAGATAGGTATGCCCCTCACGGTGCTCGCAGCGGACTCGACCACGCGAAACCTCGTGCTCGAGATGGGCGCGAGCGGTCCTGGTCACATCGCTTACCTCACGGCAATTGCCCCGCCGGACATCGCCGTAGTTCTCATGGTGGGTTCAGCCCATGCGGGTGGCTACGAAGGTCCAGACGGAATCGCCAAGGCGAAGGCAGAGATCGTGACGGGCCTCGCGCCCGGGGGAGTAGCAGTGCTCAATGCGGACGACGCCGCTGTCGCAGCCATGGCAACGCTCGCTTCGCGCGTTGTCACCTTTGGATTTGGCGCGGGTGCGAACGTTCGCGCAACCGAACTCAACCTTGATCACGGCAGGGCGAGTTTTGTGCCCAACGTGAGCGGAGCGTCGGGCGATCGCGTGACCCTCACCTTGGTTGGGGAGCACCACGTCACCAATGCTCTCGCGGCTCTTGCCGTGGCCGTCGAATGCGGACTTGATCCTGCGCGGGCCGCCGCGGCCATCGCGCAGGCGGGGCCCGTGAGCGCCCACCGCATGGCGGTCACCGAACGGGGCGACGGCATCACAGTTATCGACGACAGCTACAACGCGAGCCCAGAGTCAATGCGAGCGGCCTTCCGCGCTCTGCTCGACGTCGCAGAGGGCGGACGCACCTTTGCGGTGATCGGCGAAATGTTGGAGATGGGCGAATCGTCTAGGGAAGCCCACGCAGATCTGGGCTACCACGCAGTCCGGCTTGGCATCAGCCACCTGCTGGTCGTTGGCGAGGGAGCAAAGCCTGCCTTTGACTCCGCAGTGAGGGAAGGCTCGTGGGGCGATGAGGCCGCGTACGTGGCTACGATTGGCGAGGCTCGTGCGTACCTCACGGAGCGCCTTATGGCCGGGGACACGGTGCTCGTCAAGGCGTCGCACGGATCCGGACTGTATGAGTTGGCTGACGAACTAGTGACGGAGGGTGCATGAGGGCTGTTGTTTTTGCCGGCGGACTCGCGCTGTTGATTTCCCTGCTTGCGACGCCGCTTGTCATTCGCTTCATGAAGCGCAACGAGTACGGCCAATTCATCCGGCAGGACGGCCCTGAGTCGCACCACGTCAAGCGCGGGACGCCCACGATGGGCGGGCTCGTCATCATCGGCGCGACGGTTCTTGCGTGGGCCTTGGCGAACCTCATCACGGTCGCGGACCACAAGCCGAACATCTCCTCGATCCTCGTGATCTTCCTCATGTGCGGCCTGGGCCTCGTTGGCTTTCTCGACGACTACTTGGGGATATCCAAAGAGCGCTCGCTTGGGCTGAGGGCCCGTTACAAGATCCTTGGCCAAGCAATCGTGGGCATCACCTTTGGTGTGGTGGCACTCAACTTCCCTGACGCGGACGGGATCACCCCCGCGTCAACCGCGGTGTCGTTCTTGCGTGACACCGTCATCGACTTTGGCGCCCTTGGCGGCGCGCTGGGCCTGATCCTGTTCATCGTCTGGGCAAACTTCCTCATCACCGCGTGGTCGAACGCAGTGAATCTCACGGACGGCCTTGACGGCCTCGCCACGGGTGCCGCCGTGATCTTCTTTGGCGCATACGTGCTCGTGTGCCTGTGGCAGCTGCAGCAAAAGTGTGGGTTCACGGCGAATGAGGCGCAGTGCTACGAGGTCAGAGACCCGCGAGATCTCGCGATTCTGTGCTCGGCAATCGCGGGGGCGTGCGTTGGCTTCCTGTGGTGGAACACGAGCCCTGCCAAGATCTTCATGGGAGACACCGGTTCGCTCGCGCTTGGTGGCGCGATCGCCGGCATCACGCTCCTGACCCGCACCGAACTGCTCGGTGTGATCATTGGCGGGCTGTTCGTGATGGTCATCGCTAGTTCCGTGATTCAGATCGGCTACTTCAAGATCAGCGGCGGTAAACGGGTGTTCAAAATGGCGCCCATCCATCATCACTTCGAACTCCTCGGTTGGGGTCAGGTGACGATCGTGACGCGCTTCTGGATCATCGCTGGACTGTGCGCGGGCATGGGGATGGGCATCTTCTACCAAGAGTGGGTGTCTCAACTTTCGTGAGGGAACCGCAGCCGTGAAGCAGCAACTGCTTGTGACGCAGGGGACGCGCGTGCTGGTGCTCGGCGTCGGCGTTGCGGGGATGAGCACCGTCGCGGCCTGCACGGAACTCGGCGCGACGGCCGTCACGGTTGATGCCAACGGGGCGGCCGAGCACCTCACCGTCGAAGAACTTGACCTTTCCACGTTTGATGTCGTGATGGCGTCTGCCGCATTCGCTCCCCACTCGGAAGCAATTAGGGCGTGCGAGGCCGCGGGGCTCGAGATCTGGTCAGAGATGGAGTTCGCGTGGCGAGTGCGTCGCGAGGGCATTCCTTGGGTGCTCGTGACGGGGACCAACGGCAAGACGACGACCACCCAGATGGTGGGCGCTATTGCGGCCGCTGGTGGCCTCGATGTGCGCGTGTGCGGAAACATGGGTGTCCCGGTCATCGAAGCGGCAATGGCGCAGTGCGATCTTGTGGCCGTCGAGATCGCGAGCCTGCAGTTGCACTTCACTCACACCCTGTCGCCCCACGCCGCCGTGTGTCTCAACGCGGACGACGATCACACGGACTGGCACGGCTCGCTCGAGGCGTATCACGCTGATAAGGCGCGCGTGTATCGCAACGTGCAGGTCGCCTGCGTGTATCCCGCCGCGGACAATGCGATCGAGGCGATGGTTGAAGATGCAGACGTTGTCGAGGGCTGCCGCGCAATCGGCGTGACGCTTGGCATTCCGGCTGTGTCGCAGCTGGGCATCGTTGAGGGTCACCTCGTTGACCGCGCCTTCCATGACCAGCGCCGCACCCACGCACTCGAGCTTGGCAATCTTGACGATCTCAAGCACCTGGTGGCGGGATCGGTACCGCCGTACCTCGCCATTAACGCGCTCGCAGCTGCCGCGCTGGCGCGCGCGGTTGGTGTCCGCACGGAGGCCGTGCGCGAGGGCCTTCGTGGTTTTGAACTCGACCGCCATCGCACCGCCTTTGTGCGCGAACTCGACGGCGTTACCTACGTTGACGATTCCAAGGCGACGAACGCGCACGCTGTCATCGCCGCCTTCGGCGGCTTTGGGCCCCAATCTGTGGTGTGGATTGCTGGCGGCCTCGCCAAGGGGCAGGAGTTCAGTGAGCTGGTGGCTGCGGTGAAGGATCGCGTGCACGCGGTGGTGCTCGTCGGCGTTGACCAGGCACCGCTCGCTGACGCTCTCGCGGAACACGCCGCTGATATCCCCGTGGTCGCGATTGCACCGGGAGACACTGTGATGGAGCGCGCCGTCGAGGCTGCTCGCTCGCTGGCACGGGCAGGGGACACGGTCTTGCTGTCACCAGCGTGTGCATCAATGGATCAATTCCGCGACTATGCGGACCGAGGCACAGCGTTCGCCGAAGAGGTGAGGCGATTGGAGGGCTGATGACTGCTACGGCAGCCGCCAAGCCCCGCACCCTGGCGTCCGCGTGGACGTCGCCAGCCGCCACCTACTACCTACTTGCAGCGTCGGCAGGCATCCTGCTCATCATTGGTCTTGCGACGGTGCTGTCCAGCTCATCCATCGACTCGCTGAAGTCAACTGGTGGAAACCCTTACGCCCTGTTCTTCATTCAACTAGCGGCGTTCACCGTTGGGCTTGTGGCGCTCGTTTTCGGTTCGCGACTACCGGTGGTCGCGTGGAAACGCCTCGCGCCGGGAATTCTGTTCGCGTCGATCGGCTTGCTGGTGCTCGTGATGCTCAGTGGCATCTCCTCTGGAGGCAACAAGAACTGGATCAAGGTTGGTGGCCTCGTCACCTTCCAGCCGTCAGAGGTCGCCAAACTGGGCCTCGCGCTGTATTTGGGGGTTGTTCTCGCGAGGTTCCGCAAGAACCTCACCACGTGGAAGCAGATCCTGATCCCTGGCGGGCTGATGTCCGCCCTGGTCGTCGGCTTGGTGCTCGCCGGTCGCGACATGGGCACGGCGATGGTGCTGGGCATCATCGTTTGTGCGGCCTACTGGATCGCTGGACTGCCCATCCGGTTCTTTGCGATGAGTGCTTTCGTGCTCGCGTCCGGTATCGCAGTGCTGATTGTCGAAGGCAAGTCGCGATCGGCTCGCATCTCCACGTGGCTCAACCCCGAGAACTGCGACAAGGATGCCTGCCAGCAGACGACACACGGCTTGTGGGCGCTCGCTTCTGGCGGGCTCTGGGGCCTAGGTCCAGGCATGAGCCGCGAGAAGTGGGGCGGGCTTCCAGTTCCTGATTCCGACTTCATTTTCGCGATCATCGGCGAGGAGTTCGGCCTCGTCGGCACCCTGCTCGTGTTGTTTGCCTTCGGGATGATGGTCGTTGCGGTCAACCGCATCGTTCGCCGCTCTCGCGACCCGTTTGTGCAAATCGCCGGCGGTGCGATCGGCGCGTGGATCATCGGCCAGGCGTGCATCAACATCGCGGTCGTCATTGGGCTGCTGCCTCCGACCGGACTGCCCCTGACACTGGTGTCGTCTGGCGGCTCATCCCTGATCGCCTCGATGGCGGCGGTAGGCGTACTCATGTCGTTTGCGAGAGCCGAACCCGGGGCGCCAGAGGCTTTTGCGGCGCGCCCCAACGTGGTTCGCAGATCGCTCACCGTGCTGTCCGGGAGGCGGCGTGGCTAGCTTTGTGCTCGCTGGCGGCGGCAGCGGGGGGCACGTGAACCCACTGCTCGCAACGGCGGCGGAGTTGGCCGCGCGCGGGCACTCCGTTCTTGCCGTTGGTACGGCGGAGGGCCTGGAAACCGAGTTGGTACCTCGTGCGGGCGTGGAGCTCCAACTGATCGACAGGGTTCCGCTGCCGCGCCGCCCAAACGGCGCCATGATGCGCTTCCCCAAGGCGTTTGCGCGCGCCACGAGCCAAGCGGCCCAGATCATCCACCAGGCACGGGCCGACGCTGTGATCGGGTTTGGCGGTTACGCCTCCACTCCCGTGTACAAGGCCGCGCGTAAGGCTGGGTTGCCGGTAGTTGTGCATGAGGGAAATGCACGCCCTGGCTTCGCCAACAAGTACGGAGCGCGCTTCGCGGCCGCGGTCGCAACCACTTTTCCCGACACTCCATTGCGCAACGGAGTGGTCACCGGACTCCCGTTGCGCGCGCAGATCACGGATCTCGCTGCAGCCATGGCGTCGGAAAACTCGCGAGTCACTCTGCAAAGCGAAGCGCGGTCGCTGCGAGGCTGGTCCGCCGACGCTCCCGTGCTGCTCGTCACCGGCGGTTCGCTTGGTGCGGCGAGCCTCAATGCCGCCGTGGTGCAGGCCATCCCCAACCTGGTGCGCCACGGCATCCACGTGATCCACCTCACGGGTCTTGGCAAAGACGACGAGGCGCAGCGCGCACGCGGCGACCTTTCCGCAGCGCAGCGAAACAGCTACCAGGTGGCGGAATACGCCCATGACATGGCAAACGCACTTGCCGCGGCGTCGGCCGTGGTGTGCCGTGCAGGAGCCAACACGGTGAGCGAGGTGAGCGCGTTGCGCCTGCCCGCGCTTTACGTTCCGCTGCCGATCGGCAACGGGGAGCAAGCGCTCAACGCACGAGCGGCCGTTGACGCGGGCGCCGCGGTGCTTGTGGCCGATTCCGAGCTCACTCCAGCTCGGGTTGAACGTGAGGCCGAGCGGATGATCCTCGACTCCGCCACGGCCGTTGCCATGCGAACCGCCGCAGCGTCCGTGGGCATCCCCGATGGCGCGGCACGGCTCGCAGATCTCGCAGAGGGGGTGCTGCGATGAGGTGGCACTTCATAGGCGTTGGGGGTTCTGGCATGTCTGCGGTGGCTCGCCTGGTTGCAGCTCGCGGCGTGGAGGTCACTGGGTCCGACCGCGGTGAAAGCGCGTACTTCATCGCGCTCCGCGACGCGGGGATGGACGTGAGAATCGGCCACGATGCACGGGTAGTAGACGGTGCGGACGCCGTCGTGATCTCGAGCGCGGTTCGCGAGTCCAATGAGGAACTCGCGCGAGCTCGTGAACTCGGCATTCAGGTTTTGCATCGCTCGGAGGCACTCGTGTGGGCGCTCGAGGGGCGGCAGATCGTTGCCGTCGCCGGGTCACACGGCAAGACGACCACCTCGGCAATGACGGCGCGCGCACTCCACGGTGCGGGAATCGACGCGAGTTTTGCGGTTGGCGCACGGGTGTTCGGGGTCGATGGCGCGGTAGCGGGTGGGTACGCGGGCACTAGCGACATCGCGGTAGTCGAGGCAGACGAATCCGACGGCTCCTTTCTCCGCTACCAACCGCGCGTCGGAATCATCACGAGCATCGAGCCCGACCACCTGGACCACTACGGCACCGTGGAGCGGCTTCACGAGGCCTTCGCGGCGTTCGCGCGCTCCTGCACAGCGCTGGTTGTGCACGGTGACGACGCGGTTGCGGCGGCACTTGCTGCCGACGCTGCCTCGCGTGGGGTTCGAGTCGTCACCTACGGCGTGGGGGAGGGTAATGACGTGGTGGTTTCGCCGGGTTCCGTGGTGACGCCTGCTCGCTCGTTCGCGCTCTCGCTGCCGTTGCCGGGTGATCACAACCGGCTCAATGCTGCGGCGGCTTGGGCCGCCGCAGTCGAGGTGGGGGCGGATCCAGAACTCGCAGCGGGTGCTCTAGCGCACTTTGGCGGTACGGGCCGCAGGTTCCAGCTGCGCGGTGAGGCGGCCGGAGTGCGGGTCATCGACGACTACGCGCACCACCCAACGGAGGTGGCCGCGGTGATCAGCGCCGCCCGCGCCGCCGGCGCGGACCACCTCGTTGTGCTCTTTCAGCCCGCACTCTTCACGCGCACGCGGGATCACCATGGAGGGTTCGCCAAGGCACTCTCCGTGGCGAACGCGGACATCGTGCTCGCTCCGGTTCACGGCGACAGGGAAGATCCCATCGACGGCGTGGATTCCGAGCTCATCGCGGCCGCGGTTACCGCTCCGGTGCACGTTGCGGGTTCGCTCGAAGACGCTGCCCGCATTGCCGCCGATCTCGCCCGCCCCGGCACAGTGGTGCTGACTGTCGGCTCCGGAACCGTGACGCGCGCTCCTGACTGGATACTTGCCGCCTTGGAGTCGCGGTGAGCACCCCGCGCAGGCCCGACGGTTCGGGTACGTCGCCGCAGTGGGCACCCGTTGGAGGTGGGCAAGGGGGCTCGGAACAGCGGTCGCAGGGATCGGCTCCTAAGGACGAGGTGCGCGGCCGCAAACCGGCAAAGAGCGCGCCGTCTCAGCGCGGCAGCGGTTCGGGTGCGGGCGCCAGGCCGGGCGGCGGGCGTCCCGTGGCGCCCACGCCAGCCAGGGGTTCTGGATCGACCGCGTCACCGGCTGCTCGCTCGGCGGCGCCAAACCAGCCCACTCGCTCGGCGGCGCCCAGCCAGTCCACTCGCTCGGCGGCGCCCAGCCAGCCCACCCGCTCGGCGGCGCCAAACCAGCCCACCCGCTCGGCGGCCCCGGCCAAGCCGTCGGCAAAGAAGCCGCCGCCCAGGGTGCAGCCACAGGGTCAGCCGCCCCAGCGTCGGGCAGAAGCAGGGCTTGCTACCCAAGCGAAGGACACGGTCTCCGCGCTCGGCGCCGCGCTTGGGCGAGCTCGCGCGACCGTTGTTCCGCCCGTTTCGGAGCGCCGCGATGAGCGAGAAGCGGAGCGTCGGCGCGCAAATCGCCGCAGGCTTGCGATTGTGTGGGGCAGGCGCACGGGCTACGTGCTAGTCGCGGGAGCCGCGGTGTGGCTCGTGCTGCTCTCTCCGGTGTTTGCGCTGGATGCGCAAAAGGTGCAGGTAACGGGCTATGGGACCGTCGTCGACCCCGCGGAAGTGCGCACGCTGATCGAGGCGGACGCCGGATCGTCGCTCGCCACGCTCAGCACGGGACAACTCACGAGCCAACTGAAGGACATTCCTGGCGTTCGCGCGGCGCATGTGGAGAGGGCCTGGCCCGATGGGCTTGTTGTGACACTCGAGTCCAGGGAACCGGCTGCCGCGATTCCGCAGTTTGGAGGCGGCTACACGCTCGTCGACGACGAGGGCATTCACGTGGGCAAGGCGAGCAAGGCGCCCGCGGATCTGCCCACGCTGACTGTGCCCGCAGACAATTCGAAGGTGCTCAAGGCCGCGCTCGCGGTGATCAACTCGATGCCCGCGGACTTGCGCGACAGGGTCGACTCGATCTCTGCGCCAACAGTTGACTCGGTGTCGTTCAAGCTTGCGAACGGACCAACCGTCGAGTGGGGGAGTGCGGAAGACTCCGAGCTCAAGGGCGAAGTGCTGCAGGTGATGCTCAAGTCGAAGCAGGCGCGCAAGGCCGACGTCATTGATGTGTCTGCGCCAACCCTGCCAATCACCACAAACAACTAGCGCGACACGCGCGCGAATGCGCCGATAACTGCGAGTCCGGACGTAACGTCATCGCAGGACAGCTTGACATAACTATAACTCTCAAGTTGAACGTTAAGGTTGAAGGGAACACGACATGCCAGCACCGCAGAACTACATCACCGCCATAAAGGTCGTCGGCGTCGGTGGTGGCGGAGTCAACGCCGTCAACCGCATGATCGACGTTGGACTCAAGGGCGCAGAGTTCATCGCGATTAACACCGACGCGCAAGCGCTGTTGATGTCGGATGCCGATGTCAAGCTCGACATCGGTCGCGAACTCACTCGAGGCCTTGGCGCCGGAGCGGACCCCGAGGTTGGCCGCAATGCGGCAGAAGACCACGAGGACGAGATCGCCGATGCCCTGCGTGGCGCAGACATGGTGTTCGTGACGGCAGGTGAGGGCGGCGGTACCGGAACAGGCGGCGCTCCCGTAGTAGCTCGCATCGCACGCGCGCTTGGCGCGCTCACCGTTGGCGTCGTGACGCGCCCGTTCGGCTTTGAAGGCCGACGCCGTGCAGACCAGGCGCAAGCAGGAATTGAAAAGCTTCGCGAAGAGGTAGACACCCTCATCGTCATCCCCAACGACAGGCTGCTGTCGATCTCCGACTCCAAGCTGTCTGTGCTGGGCGCCTTCGCGGCCGCAGACCAGGTGCTGCAGGGCGGCGTTCAGGGCATCACCGACCTCATCACGACGCCTGGCCTCATCAACGTTGACTTCAACGACGTGAAGTCGGTCATGAGGGGTGCTGGCACGGCCCTCATGGGAGTCAGCTCGGCGCGCGGCGAAGACCGCGCCCTCGAGGCAGCAGAAGGCGCGATCGCGTCGCCGCTGCTCGAGGCGTCGATTGAAGGCGCACACGGAGTGCTGCTGTCTATCGCCGGCGGATCAAACCTTGGCATCAAGGAAGTTGAGACCGCCGCGCGCCTCGTTCGCGAAGCGGCGCACCCAGAGGCAAACATCATCTTCGGAACAGTCATCGACGATGCACTCGGCGACGAGCTGCGCATCACGGTGATCGCCGCCGGCTTCGACGGCGGCGCACCAACCACGCGCAAGCACGAGGGCGCAATCGGCGGATTCGAGAACGCTGCGCCCGCCCCGGCGGCCGAGGAACTCGACCCCGTGGTTGCACCAACGGAGACAAGCACGGTGCCGCAGCCTGTTGAGGCAGACCTGGACACCGATGCGATTGACATCTCCGCGACCCGCACCACTCGCGACACCCTCGATGTTCCAGAGTTCTTGCGCTAAAAGTGATTGACGCGGGCCTCCCCGTCCGCGGGTTCTTCACCACGCGAGACGGGGGAGTCAGCGAAGCGCCATTTGCGACGCTCAACGTGGCCGGTCATGTTGGCGACGAACCAGCCCGCGTGGCGCTGAACCGTGCACAAGTTGAGCGCGAGGCTGCCGCGCCGGTTGCCTTCCTCGTGGCCGAACACGGCGCCCGCGTGCACTTTGTGAACGACGCGCACGCACCCGTACCTCCAGCGGACGTATTGGTAACCGACGTCGCAGGGATTGCGCTCGCGGCGATCGGCGCCGACTGTGTGCCGCTCTTGGTTCATGATTCGGCAACCGGTGCCGTCGCCGCGGCGCACATCGGTCGCCAGGGGTTGTGGGCCGGAACTGTCGACTCTGCAGTCGCCGCGCTGCTCGACATTCGCCCAAGTTCGGCGAGCCGCAAGCTCATTGTTGCCAGCGTCGGGCCTGCTATTTGTGGCAAATGCTATGAAGTGCCCCTTGCCTTGCGTGCCCAGGTCACCGAACGGCACCCGTCGGCAATGAGTTCGACGAGGTGGGGGACTCCGGCGCTCGACCTGCCGCGCGCGATCGAGACGCGGCTAGCGCAACTCGAGATTGGCGCTGTCGTGAGACAACGCTTTTGCACTTACGAGGACACAAACTTCTTTTCTCACCGTCGAGAGGGGACCACGGGCAGGCAAGCCGGCGTGATCGTCTGCGGCGTGTCGCTCCGCGAGGGGCGTGCGACCGGCACGTAGCGTGGTCTTGACAGTGACACCGGGGTGTCATCGAACGAAGATTGGGACATCATGGGCGCGGTTCGCAAGGCGATTCAGTACCTCGGATTCGACGTTTCCGACAGCGAAGAGTACGACTACAGCGACGACGAGCTGGCGCCCGTCACGAACCTTCACGACGTCTCTGAGGTGCGCAAGTCCAGGCACTCCAACTCGCAGTCACACTCCAGTGCGCCCGCGCAGGATCTTCGCCGTATCCAAACCATCAAGCCGCGTAGCTACAACGACGCACGCCTTATTGGCGAGGCCTTCCGTGCAGGCGTTCCCGTGATCATGAACCTCACCGAGATGAGCGACGCAGATGCAAAGCGACTCGTCGACTTCTCCGCGGGACTGTCCTTTGGTCTTCACGGCTCGATCGAGCGCGTCACGACTGCCGTGTTCCTGCTGTCTCCCGCCCACGTAGAGATCGGTGTTGACGCTGAGCCGCAGCAGACCGATCACGCTTTCTACAACCAGGCCTGAAGTAGGCTCTCGGGGTGAGAATCCTCATCTCGGCAGTTCAGTTTTTCCTCCTAATCTTCATGCTGCTCCTTGTTGCGCGCGTAGTCCTGTCGCTCGTGATGTCATTGGCTCGCGATTGGGAGCCAAAGGGCGCGGGCCTGGTCGCAACCGAGGGCGTCTTTACAGTCACCGACCCGCCCTTGAAGGCGCTTAGGCGGATCATCCCGCCGCTTACGCTGGGCCAATTCAGGCTTGACTTGGCGTTCCTGATTCTCTTCTTTGCCGTGTCGTATCTTTGGGGGCTACTCGGCAGGCTGGCATGACCCTTAAGTGCGTGCCGATAGTTGTGTAGGTAAAGTGGCACGTACGTCAGCGGCCGCCAAAGCGGTCATCGCGAAACGAGGTTCGACATGGCTCTGCTCACTGCAGAGGACGTCCTGAACAAGGCGTTCTCCAAGACGAAGTACCGCGAGGGCTTCGACCAAGACGAGGTTGATGACTTCCTCGATGAGGTTGCGAACACCATTGCCCAACTCACGGCAGAGCGCGATGAGCTCGCCGCCAGAGTGGCGAACGGTGTGCCTGCGGCCGCGGCCGAGGCTCCTCCTGTCACGTCAGCCGGAGGGGTGCCCGGCACGTCGGGCCTGCTAGCGGCGGCAACCGAGCCTGGTGGGGCCAACCCAACGGGCATGCTCGCGATGGCCCAGAAGCTTCACGACGAATACGTGCAGGCAGGCGAGGCAGAGCGCGATCGCATCATCGACGAGGCGAACGTCGCCGCAGATCAGATCCGCGAGCGGGCCGATGGCGACGCCAAGACCCGCATGGACGAACTCGCAGGTGAGCGTTCGGAGATCGAAGGTCGCATTGATGACCTGCGTCGGTTCGAACGCGATTACCGTGCTCGTCTCAAGTCATATCTTGAGAACCTGCTCGGTGACCTAGACCACGCCGCTGGCGGTGGTGCTGCGGCGGCTGCCGGCTTTGCCGCAATGCCTGGCGGTGACGAGCCTGCCGTTGAGGCTCCGGCCGCAGATGTCACGCCTGAGCCAGAGGCCGCTGCTCCGTCAGAGGACTGGCCAACAGCGGTAGAGGCTCCGGCTGCAGACGCCGCGGTGACGGATGAGGCCGCCGCCGAGGAACCCGCCGCCCAAGAGCCCGCTGCTAAAGAGCCAGCAGCCGCTCAAACCGCACCTGCAGACACCGCAGCGCCGAGCGCATGGGGCCCGGATGCGGCGCCAAGCGCGTTTGGCGAGGCGCCCGCAAATGAGCCAACGGCTGGCAGCGAGTTCGAGCCAGCGCCCGTCTCGTTCGACGAGGCGCTCAGTGGCACCACGCCGGCCGCTCCGGACGCCGGCGCAGGTCAAGCTGAGCCGTACGGCGCACCACAGAGCGCGTTTGGGTCGGAGCCTGGCTCCGCGCCCGATGTCGCACCCGCGGCGCCTGCACAGGACGATGTTCCGGCAGCACCGTCGTATGACTCGACGCAGTCTTGGGAGAGCCAGCTGCAGCCTCAGCGTGAGTCGTCGTTCAGCAATCCGTTCGCGCCGGTGACGGAGCCCGCCCCTAGCGAGCAGGCCGCCCCCGCCGCGGACGCAACGCCTGCTCTCGACGGCGAAGACGACGCAAATGCGGCTAAAGAAGAGCCGCCTTTTACGCCGCCGTCGAGCCGTATGTTCTCCGACCTTTATGGGCAGCAGCGCCCCGAGTCCGAAAACTAACAATTCCGCTAGTTGCGAAGTGCCGCGTCCAATGGGCGCGGCACTTTGCTTTGGCTACACAAACCGGACTAGTCTCACTCCACTAGGCCGAGAGCGAGGACACTCATGACCAGCACAGACGTCACCACCATTTCGGTGGATCCAGCCGACCTCAAGGCGGCGGATGTCAAGAAGTTGGCGGTCCGCGACGGCGACGAGCCGTGGAAGATCGGCGAGCTTCGCGACATCGTCAAGACCCTCAACTCTGATGTTGAGCGCCTCGTCGCTGAGTTCCAGGCGAACGAAACCGAACTCGACGACCTGCTTCACACCTCTGACGGTGCCGGCGACGACCAAGCGGACGCGGGCGCTACGGCGCTTGAGCGCGAGCAGGAGATGTCGATCGTCAACAACACCCGCGAGATGCTCGAGCAGTCTGTCGACGCGTTGCGCCGCGTCAAGGCGGGCACCTACGGCTCATGCCTGGTGTGCAGCAACGGCATCGGCAAGGCCCGCCTGCAGGCCTTCCCGCGTGCGACCCACTGCGTCACCTGCAAGCAGCGCGAGGAGCGCCGTTGACCTGGCGGCCAGCCCTGTGGTTGGTCGCCGCCGGAGTCGTCATCGTCGATCAGGCGACAAAGCAGTGGGCACTCAATAGCCTCGCGCCTGGTGAGTCTCACGAACTTCTTGGTCGCTGGCTCACGATTGAACTTGTTCGCAACCCCGGTGCCGCGCTATCTCTTGGCGAGAACTTCACCTGGATCGTGACGCTCATAGTCATCGCCGTGACCGCCGGAATTATTGTTTACGCCAAGCGCGCACAGAGCACCCTCGCGGTGTGGCTGTTCGGTATTGGACTCGGCGGGGCCATCGGCAACCTCATTGACCGGATGTTCCGCGCCCCCAGCTTTGGGCAAGGGCACGTTGTCGACATGATCAATTACAACGGCTGGTTTGTGGGCAACGTCGCTGATATTGCCATTGTTGGCGCCGCAATTGCGTTCGCAGTTTTGTCGGTTTTTGGGGTCCACGTGCTTAGCCCGGTTGCGAAAACAGAGGCAACGGAGCCGTCTGAGGCAACCACAGCGTCGGGCGAAAGTGCCTGACGCTCGTCACCTCCCAGTGCCCGACGCTCTGGTTGGGGAACGCGCCGATGTCGCCTTGGCAAGAATGCTGGGGCTGAGCCGCTCCCGCGCTGCGGATATCGCGGAAGGCGGCGGAGTGTGGCAGGACGGGCGCTCGATCGGGAAGTCAGATCGTCTCGCCGATGGCGTTGTCACGGTAGACCTGCCCGACGCTAAGGCGGCGGTGCCCGAGCCTCCCGTTCCTGGCGGGCTGGCAGTTCTCTATGAAGACGATGATGTCGCAGTCATCGACAAGCCGGTTGGCGTCGCGGCCCACGCGGCCGTTGGCTGGACTGGTCCCACGGTGGTTGGCAGCCTCGCGGCTGCGGGAATCACGCTGGCCTCTTCCGGTGTGGCCGAGCGGCAGGGGATTGTGCACCGGCTCGACGTTGGTACCTCCGGGCTAATGGTGGTCGCGAAGTCAGACGTTGCGTACACGGTCCTCAAGCGCGCCTTCAAGGAGCGCACGGTCGAGAAGATCTACCACGCGGTGGCGCAGGGGCATTTGGATCCCACGGCGGGCACGATCGATGCGCCCATTGGGCGGCACCCTACGTCGGACTTCAAGTTTGCCGTTGTCGAGGGCGGACGTCCCTCGGTGACGCATTACGAGGTGCTCGAGATGTTCCCCGCGGCATCGCTTGTAGAGGTTCACCTTGAAACTGGCCGCACCCATCAGATTCGCGTGCACATGGCGGCGATGCGACACATCCTCGCGGGGGACCTCATGTACGGTGCCGACCCAGTGCTCGCGAAGCGCCTTGGGCTGTCCCGGCAGTGGTTGCATGCCCGTGAGCTCGCCTTTGAGCACCCCACGCACGCTGGCGAGGTGCGCGTCACGAGCGAGTACCCCGAGGACCTCGCGAGCGCACTGGCAATTCTGCAGGCTTAGGGCGGGCCGCACCGCACCGCACCGCACCGGTGTGGACCGCACCGTTGTGCACCGCAACATTGTGGACCGCAACACTGTGCACCGCGGGAGAACAAGGTGCGCCGGGACCACATGCCCAATTCGGCCATTTTAGGAATCCCTAAAATAGGCGGGTAGGCGTTGACGTGACGGGCGGGTAGGCGTTGACGTGACGTGACGTGACGTGACGTGACGTGACGTGACGTGACGTGTCGTGACGTGACGTGACGGGCGGGCAGGCGTTG